>Ga0207799_100010_pt1 | contig 388766 bp, 343 predicted proteins | sample TtanPargueraPR_4_FD_187742 | JGI IMG/M metagenome (GOLD analysis project Ga0207799, IMG submission 187742) | Aerobic enrichment media microbial communities from Bioluminiscent Bay, La Parguera, Puerto Rico - Tt and M2 (SPAdes) | ecosystem: Environmental > Aquatic > Marine > Unclassified ... | reverse complement strand
TGACCGGCACGGTGACGGTGCCGGTGACCGATGACGGGATCGTGGAATTGGCCGAGACGTTTGTGGTGAACCTGACGAATCCGTCGGGTGCGGGCCTGGACGCTGGTGATATCACGCTGGCGGACGGTACGGGCGAGGCGACGATCACGGACAACGACAGTGCTTCGATATCGTTTGTGAGTACGAGTATATCGGCCGCTGAGGGCTCGGGTTCAGCGACCTTCGATGTTCGTCTGGATACGGCGGTCCAGGGCGGTTTGGAACTGGCCTACAGTACTAGTGACGGCACGGCGGTGGCTCCGGGAGATTACACGGCTACAAGCTCCCCAGCGCTGGTTTTCGCCGGCACGGTGGGTGAGGTGCAGCAGATCTCTGTGCCGATCGCCAACGATGGTGTTTGGGATCCGGATGGCGAAACGTTCACGGTGAATCTGGGTGCTTTGTCGGCCATGACGGAGGCGGATCCGGCGGATATAACCGTTGGCGGTCCGGCCACATGTACCATTGACAATGTAGATGCCCTAACGTTTACGCTCACGCCACCGGCGGCAGCGGTGGACGAAGAAGCGGGCACGCCGGCTACGTTCACGGTGACACGCACGGGTGCGGCCATTGAGAGCGGACAGAGCATTTCCATCGACTACGCCACCCAGGACGGGACGGCCCTGGACGGTGAGGATTACAACAGTACCAGTGGACAGGTCACCTTTACGGGTACGGAGACCGAGGAACAGTTTACCGTTGCCATCATCAACGATAACTATGTCGAGCCGGATCAGATTTTCCAGGCTTTTCTGACTGATCCGGTTATAAATGAAGTGACGGTCATTGATGTGCCCGTGGACTGCACCCTTGACAGTGGGGACCAGGCCACGGCGAGCATTACCACTTACCCTTCATCTGTTTCAGAGGGTTCCACAACGACGGACTATACGGTGACGCTGAGCAATCCTGTCGAGGGTGCGGGCAATGTCACGTTCAACTGGGCGGCGACCAATGACGGATCGGCCGACATTGCTCAGGATCTCGACACCTCATCGGGCAGCTGTGCCACGTCCGGTTCCCCGGCAACCAGCGCCACGTTTACCGTAGCCACCACGGATGACGGCTACGTGGAAGGCCCGGAAGACTTCTATGTTCAGCTTTCAGGTGTTACGACTTCCCTGACAGCCGTTGCGGATACCGCTGCCACCGGCACCGAGGACATCATCTGGGCAACGGGCATCGTTGGTCCGACGACCATCAATGAAAACGACCTGGCCGATATCAACATCACCCCTCTGGCCTTTTCCGTGGCTGAAATGGGGACCGATTATCTCGCGGCCAACCCGACGGCCAGCATGGATATCGACATTACAGTGACATTTGCGGATGCGCTTAGCGCGGTTCTCGGAAGTGGGGTGGTGGAAGTTCACTACCAAACTATCCAACTCTCCGGTGCCGATGCCGCAACAGGTGGTACGGACTACGTACCCGTCACCAGTGGTGTGGTCACGTTTAACGGCAGCGATTATACCGTCGGTGACACGCCTTCCAAAACCGTGACTATCCAGGTGTTGAACGACAAGGAAATTGAGAACAGCGAGCAGTTTCAGGTTCATTTTTCGCCGGGCACTGGCGCCGGCAACCTCAACGCAACCGATTTTACGCTGACCATCTTTGACAATGATGTGGAGATCAGGCCGGTGCAGGTGCGAAACAATGGCACTATCACCATTGGCACGTCGGCACCCTGGTCGCCCTACGTGGCGGACCTTGCTGAAAACGTCGATATCGTTCTCAATTGGGCCCATGGATTGGAAAGCTTTACGGGAGCCAACGCGCCTGCTATCGCGACGATCGATGCGTCATCCAACACCGGTGCGACGGGTATCGTTGGGTCCGGCGGTGAAGATGTGACCGGCAGTTACACCCACACCTGGAGCGTCACAGGGGCGCCCGGGGACGTCATCGATGTGGATGCCTTGTTTCGCCATGCGATTGATTTCGACATCGATACCAACGGTACCGCCGATATTACGCCCGGCGGTTCGGGCATTTCCGGTACCGGTACGCTGATCGTGAACGAAGCGGATGCGCCGGCATTCCATTTCGACCCCAGTTACGATGCTATCAATGACATCCAGTATTGCGTCAGCGACCTGGTGGTGGACAGCGCCTCCCAGGGTGCGGTAATCGACTACACGTTCGATCCTGTTACCGATGATCATGATCTTGTGGTGGGTTTCCGTGAAAACCGGGTAACCGTTACGATCGGACCGGCCGAGGTCACTGACCCTGCCCTTGACGATGTCGAACGCGCGCAGTGGCAGCTCAGAAGGAGCGACGATACCGTGGTGTCACCCTGGATGGAGAGTGGAGAGTCGGTCCCGACCGAGTGTTATATCAGCGATTTTAAAATCGTATTCAAAACCATTCCCGGCTGGTTCAACCCGGATCCGATCGATCTCACCATCAACACTTCAACGACCGGTGTGCTGAGCTACTCCGGCACCTATATCCCCAAGACATATGTCTTGACCCTGCAAAATGACGATCCGGCCATGGGGGCCATCACCATTTCGCCCCAGGGCGGCAGCACCGGCACGGCCAACGAGCATCAGTATGAATCCGGCACCGAAGTGCAGCTTTCGGCGATACCCAATTCCGGGTACACCTTTTTGAATTGGCAAGGGTCCCTGACGGATTCCACCCCGACCATAACGGTCACCATGGACAGCGATAAAGCCATCACCGGCTACTTCACCGTGTTGTCATCGGACCTTGATCAGGACGGGTACGACAACTCCGTCGACTGTAACGACAACGATGCCGGCATTTATCCCGGTGCCCTGGAAATCTGCGGCGACGGGGTGGATCAGGATTGCGACGGGTCCGACGAACCGTGCGGCGATGACGATCTGGACAATGACGGCGACGGCTACAGCCCCAGCCAGGGGGACTGCAACGACAACGACGATACGATCTATCCGGGGGCCTACGACATCCCCGGCGACGGCATCGACCAGGACTGCTACGGCGGCGACCAAAGCATCCAGACATCGGAAGTCACCTGTGTGGTGCCGGCCGAAACACCCCTCGAGACCCAGGTAAAGGCCGCGCCGCCGCTGATCATGTTTCTGATCGACGATTCAGGCTCCATGGATTTTGAATTCATGACGCCGGCCTCCGAAGGTGGGTTTTCCACCGGCAGCGGCACCCGCCATTATATCTACCCGCGCTATTTCGACGGCAAGAACAACGACAACCAGTATACGGACAGCTACCGCTATCTGACCGAGTCCGAGCGGCGGTTGTGGCAATCCCAGTGGCCCGAGTTCAACCAGCTCTATTTCGACCCCGCCATGGAATACACGCCCTGGCCCCACTGGAACACGCTGCCGGGCACGGACGGATCACCGGGGCTTAACGCCGATCCGGACAATCCGCGCATGAATCCGGTCAACAGCAGCCCGACCTTGAACATGAGCACAACGTTCTTCTCGGTCAACGAAGTCAGCGGTGGTACCGCCTGGCAGCGCATCCGGGTCAGGAAATATGAATACAACTACAACCGCAAAGTGGCGGCCGACGCCATTCGGCTGGTCGACAACAGCGGTGGGACACCGGTGTATTATACCGTCGACAATGGGGACACCAACGGCCAGTACGGCTATTTTGATGATAATTATTACTATTGGACGATGAGCTCGAGCGATGCCTATGGCGGAACGGCCCGGGTGACCCGGTATTCGAATCAATCGGTCCTCTGGTATTTTAAAGTGCCGGCCGGCACTTATGATGTGCAGGTCTACATCCCCGACCAGAACGAGCTTTCCTATCGCGTCGAATATGAATATGAGACCTCCACGGGGACCGATGTCGACCTCGTCCATCCGTTCGATCAACGCGTCAACACCAACACCTGGCGGACGATCGCCACGAACCAGACATTTATCAATACAAACTATTTAACCTTTGATATCCCGGTGGCCCACTACTTCGTCCATAACGACGCCAACGGGGATGATGTCGTGGATAACGGTGAAGTCTACCTGGTGGTCGTGGACGACAGCCATCTCGGGAACGTCAACGGCTTCACCTACTATAGTTTCGATGACATCGACGGTGATGACCGTGTGGATGATGGCGAATTGACGAACGTTACCGGAACCCACCCCGCCGACATTGTTCCCCGGGACGACAACGGCAGTGCGCTCAGTTATGCCGAGGTGCGCCAGAACTTTGCCAACTGGTATTCGTTTTACCGCCGGCGGGAGCTCACCGCCAAGGCGGCCATCGGCCAGGTCATCGACCAGATGGAAGAAGTCAAGATTGGTATGGCCGTGATCAATGATCGCAGCAACCGCAACCACCCGGTCCAACCGGTCAAGCTGGACGCAGGGGGCGATGAAACCGATACCCTGCTCAACTGGCTCTATGAAATCAATTCGAGCGGCGGTACCCCGTTGCGGCGGGGCCTCCAGGACGTGGGCCAGTATTTCGACCAGGACGATGGCGGGGACGACGGCTACATGCCCGGAACGGCACCGTCGCCCTGGGCGAGCGAAGCCGCGGGCGGTGGTTGCCAGCGGGCCTTTGTCATTGCCATGACAGACGGTTATTGGAACGGATCGGATTACGGTGTCCAGTCCCCCCTCTACAACCTCAATGCCGATGCCGATGGCGTCAATCGCGACGGCCAGGTGTCGGGCTATGACCAGGGGGTTTTTCTCGGACCCAACAACGGCAATGACCCCAACCTGGGTGACATCGCCATGTATTACTACGAGAACGATCTGCACCCCGGCCTCACCAACGTGGTGCCGACCTACAAACAGGACAACGCCCCCCACCAGCACATGGTGACCTACGGTGTGGCTTTCGGTGTCACCGGCCAGAACAATCCGGACGATTACCCTGATTGTCTGCCCAAGTGCGAACCTGGTGCGATCGGGTGTCCGGACCCGGTGTGCCCGGCCTGGCCGGTGCCGGTGCCCAACACCCAAACGGTCATCGACGACCTTTATCATGCCTCTGTCAACGGCCGCGGGCAGTTTTTCACGGCCGACAATCCGCAGAATCTGATCAATTCGTTGATCGCGGTGATGCAGAGCATCCAGAATACGGCGGCCACCGGTTCGGCCGTGGCCATCAACGCTCAGGAACTGCAGAGCGACACGGCGCTGTACCAGGCGACCTACATCCCCCGCAACTGGACCGGCGACGTGGTGGCCAAGCCATTGGATCCGGATACCGGCGGTGTGGTGCAGATTCTGGACGCCAATAACAACTATGTGGACCAGGTGGACTGGTCGGCCGCCGATCAGTTGGATGCCATGGCCTGGACCGCGCGGAAAGTGATTACCTTTAATGACAGCAGCCAATCCGGGGTGGTCTTCACCTATAACAATCTGAGCCCGGAACAACAGGATCTGTTGGATCCCAATACCACGACAGCCGAGCGAATGATTAATTATTTGCGTGGCGATACCTTCTATGAACTCTTGAGTGGTAATGGCGGTGTCTTCCGTGATCGTGACAGCCTCCTGAGCGATATCGTGCATGCTTCCCCGGTGCCCTATCGGTGGAATCAGAGCCTGCCGGGGGTGGTTTTCGTGGGCGCCAATGACGGCATGCTGCACGTGCTCGACGAGACGACTGGTGACGAGCGTTTCGCCTACGTGCCGAACCTGGTGTTCTCAAACCTCAAAGAACTCACCATCGATCCCTATGTCCACAAGTACTTCGTGGACAGCGAACCCTACATTGCGAAGCTGGGATCTTTGGGGTCAACGATCCTCGTGGGCGGTTTAGGGCGCGGCGGGCGCGGCTATTACTGCCTCGACATCAGTGATGTCAGCAACGCCACACTGGATGCCGAGGCCAGTGCCGCCTCCATCGTGAAATGGGAATACCCGGTCAACTCTGACCCGGAAGACAAATCCGTGGACCCGGATATGGGGTACAGTTTCAGCCAGGCCTATGCGGTGAATTCGGCTGCCGGCTGGGTGGTGATCTTTGGCAATGGCTATGACAGCCAGAACGGTGAGGCTGTTTTATACGTCCTGCGGCTCAACAGTGATGGCAGCCTGGCGTCGCCGACCCCCACAAAGATACGCACTTATGCGGGGGACAATGGCCCCAATTGCAATGGCCTCTCCACGCCAGCATTGATTGACGTCAACCTGGACGGTCTGGTGGACTATGCTTTCGCCGGCGATCTTCTGGGCAATATGTGGAAATTTGACCTGCGGGACAGCAGCACCAGCAACTGGGAAGTCGCCTACAATGAGTTGTCCGACGGTTCTGGCATGCCGCGGCCGTTGTTCCAGGCAAAAAATGCTTCGGGTTTCCGGCAGCCGATTACCACCCGCCCGGACGTCATGCGTCCTTGCGTGGCGGGCCGTGCCGGGTACTTTGTCCTTTTCGGCACCGGTCGTTACATCGGAATCGACGACTTCACCGATTCCGGGGCCATTCAAACGCTGTACGGTATCTGGGATTGGGCGGAGGACTGGTATTTAATAGGTCAAAATCCGACAGACAAATTCCTGGGTGCTTTTGACACCAACCGCCAACTCAGCAACCTGGTGAACAATACCGGCATCCCGGAAACCGACCAGACCATTTACACCATTGATCTGAGCGGTGTGGCGAACGGCGATACGGTCACCATTAATGGTCAAACTTTTACCGCAGCCCCATTGACCGATGTTGACAACCGCGAGTTCCTCGGAACGAACGGCCTTCTGACCGCCATTGAAGATGCGACCTACGGCGTGTCCGGGGTCAGCGTGGAGATTTCGCCGACCCAGGTGATCCTGCGGACGGATCCCCCGGGCGGTACGATTGCGCTGACCAGCAGCGGCGGCATTACCAACGACTCGGTGGATCTGAAAGTGACGCTGTTGAACCAGAACGTGGTCTTCCAGTCGGGGGATTTCATTGTCCTCAGTGATAACCCCTTCGACATGTTCGATCCGAGAACCGGCGACGGGCAGCACCTTGGTTGGTATTTTGATTTGCCCGGTGCCAGTGAGCGGCTGGTCAATGACGTCATCCTGCGGGGCGGCATTCTATACGCCGTGGTGACGATTCCCTCCGAATCTCCCTGTGAGGCGGGCGGCAACTCCATTATTTACGCTCTCAATGCCTGCCACGGGGGGCGCGCGGACGGCGCTGTTTTCGATATCAATGGCGATGAAATGGTGAATAATGCCGATTTTATCAATATCGGCACGGCGGCCAATCCTATCTGGGTGGCGCCCACCGGTCTGCGGCGCTCGGGATTGCTTTATTCACCGGCCATTCTGACCATTCCAGGTTCTGATACGGATGTATTGCACTTCAGTACATCCGGTGGTAATCTGGAATCTGAGATCGCCGTAACTGAAAAGCTGGGTTTCTTGTACTGGCGAACTTGGTAGGTTGCATTAGGAGGATAAGATGAAACGGAGTCTGATAGCAGTTGGCATTATTGTAATGCTTATTGGTTTAACCTTGCCAGGGTATGCCCAGGCGGATACGGGTGATTTACAGATTGACGTCATTTCGGATACGGATGAGGACACGATTGTTTTAGATGATATGGTTTTTAAGATCGCCGCTGACGCCGTTTTTTACGCAAGTGATAAAAGGTCACCCATTTCTTTTGGTCGATTCAAAGAAGGCGATTGGGTCGGCATCATCGTTAATGCTGATCGTGAGATCGTAGAGATGTGGCTCAGTTCGGAGTAATCGCAATGCGTATCTTAATGCTCTCTATCTTACTGTTGATGGTTTTAAGTACCTATCCGGTGTCGGCCGATATTTATAAATATCGGGATGATCAGGGCGTGATTCGTTACACCTACGATCTGGCGGAGGTGCCTGAAGATCAGCGGCCTCAGGTACAGACGTACGAAGAATCCACTCCCGAGGCTGGGGCGGCTGCCCAGACGGAGGCAGACGTTGCCAGTGATGAAGGGAACAAAACTGATGAAAAGGATGCCGGTCCCCCCGTTGTCGATAAAGAGAAAATCGAAGAATTGAATCAGAAAAAAAAGGAACTGGACAAAGAATTCGCCGGCTTGATGGAAGAAAAATACAGACTGATCAAGGAAAAGCAGAAACTCGCAGAAACCTTGGCTGGCCGTGACGAGAAGGCGGTCGCTGCATATGATGAAAAGGTTCAGGAGTTGAATGATAAGATCGCTGATTATCAAAAGCGGCGGGATGCATTTCAAAAAGAAGCTGATGAGGTCAAGAAGGCGGCTGAAAACCCTGAATCTTAAACATGGTGCCTGGGGATGGTAGTGATGACAGCATGCCCATGGTGCTGCCGGATTAACATCCCTGGAGACGCTTAACCATAATTTTTCGATTATTAAGTTTATATTGGAGCATAGCATGTCAGGCGGTGAACTCATTTTGCGGATCACCGTCGTCGTGTTCGTATGTCTGGATTTTGCGGTCAGAAGAGGCCCGACATGCATGGGTTCGCGGGGTCATTGAAGTGCCTAAGAAGGTAAGGCAATAAACACCCATCCCTAAGGGGTTGAGAAAACAATGAATGACACGGAACTGCCCATCCTTGAAAGCTTGTACGACAGCCAAGGGCGGAACGATGCCCTGATTACCCTCCTTGTGGAGCTTTGCCACTTGCTGAGTGCCTGTCTTCGAAGGGATCATGATTATCCGGATCGCGAGAACGATGCGGATTCTTTCGAAGAGACCATCGACGTACCGCTGCAGATTGATCCTTATGCACAGTTGGCGAAAACGCTGGAAAAATTGGACAAACGATCCGGCCATGACGGTACCCTCTTGATTCGGGCCTGCGGGCTGTCATTCCAGGGCAACGACAGGGTTTACCCGGATTATCAAGTATTCTTCAGCGATATTGTCATGGACCGTGAAACCGTTGCCATGATGATTCGTCGTGTTGGCACACATATGTCCTACCTCAACGCGCTAATTTCCAAAGCGTTTACGACGTTTGACCAGCATAAAATGATGACGCTTCATCTGAAGCTACCAGGCAAGGAGCCGAAACTGTTTGAGAGGTTGCGGACTTCGATAGCGATTATCGCAAAATACCGGCGGGCCCTGGATAAAGCTGAGGATATCGAGATTCAAGCCAATGGCGAAACAATTAAGTTGGCTGTGATGAAGGACGAAAAGGGACTTCCCGATCCCAACTTGACTATGCTCGCGGGTCTCAACGGCATCCGCTCCGATGCCATGAAGGTTTTGGTCAAAGAAGTCTGCAACTGGATAAAGGCCTCAGACACATCCACAGGGGCTCACCGCTACGCTGGTGTCTACGATGCTGTCGCCGGGGTTAAAAATCTCCGCAGGAAACTTATTTTGCCCCCCATTGAAATGAATAATATTCGCTGGCTTCTGATGAATCGCAGTATTGGGAAACTGCCCAAAGCCAAGGCCCAGATAGCACGGCTTGTCGATGAAGAATTTGAAAACACGTCAGCCGACCAGGCATTGTATCTGGAAAGCCTTTACGGACATGATTACAGCCGTGTTAATTCCCGTGAGCTTGGATTCAGACTCAAACGAATTTCCGAGATGATTGAATCGATTGGTGATCGTCCTAAAAAGAGCATGATTCTCGATGAGATCCTGGCCAATATTCAGTGGCGTATGGAGAAAGTCTCCGACGACGTTGTTAGCCGGCTCAAGGTCGATAACGGACTCTTGACCGTTCAAGATGGATCGGAGGTTTTTGAAGTTGGCCGCTTGCATGTAATGGCTGCCCGAGTTGTCGAATTTTACACGGGACGCCTCAACACGCGTGAAAAAATGCGCCAAATCGGTAAAGGGGGAAATGATTTCAGTCCCCGCGACCTTGATATTATAAGTCGTGACTTCGACATCTCTCCGATGGATGTTAAGGAAATATTGAAATTGTTGAAACGGTGTTTTGACTCAGAGGGCCGTTTCAACAAAATTGATTTTGAAGAATGTGTTGCCGCGTTTTCACGCTATGAAGCAAAGGTTTTTGAAATTCTATGGCATTTTTTAAAACAGCCCATGCAGAGAGAAGATCGCCTGGCTTTTCTGAATGCCTTGCAGTTATTGTTCGCAAAAATGGAAATGCCAGAAAAGGCACTGCAGGTTCTGCTGGGAGATTTTCTTGAGGAGCCGGATGCTGTCCGTTTTTCGGATCGTAATGCGGTCTTGCTCGCCAATCTTTTACTCCGACGCTACAATAAAGAATTGGACATTGATATTGAAATTACACCAGAAGAAGTTTTTCTTGTGAAGGAAGGGTTAAACCGTGAGGCGGCTACGGCCGGTATGATGCTGGTTGACAGTGATCGCGAGGCATTTTTCGAAAAAATTAGAACGATACACCGGAAAATTGTCATGTCTCTGGACCCTGGTTATGATAACGCCGACAAGATGGGGTTGAAATATCTCCTTTCTTTGGAACGGGAAATCCATGTTTTCATCGCCCTGCTGGGTGGTGATGTGGCGCGTTCAGTGCTGCGGAGTGCTATAAACGAGTACGGCAACCCGGATGCTGAAATCTACAGGCTGGCCGAGGACAGTGGGACGGTTGAAGCCTTCTTGCAGCATCTTAAAGTACTGGTGCGGGGATTGGGCCGTTCGGGGGAACGCATGGATGAGCGGACGCTTGACCAGATAATGGATCACAGCGAAGAGTTCATATCTTTCAGCAAGGAAAACCGACATGAGGCTCTTGTGAAAAGGGTCATGCAGTGGGCCGATCGTTCGAAGGAGGAAATTCGAAGCCGCAGTTTGACGGAAGTGGCATGACCGGTTTGGTGATGACATTTTCTCTGTGCCACTTTTCTGGATGACGTATCTACTATCTCCCCCTCCACAAGATCAAACGGTGTACAGCTCTATATTGGATACAATGCCTTCCCTATCCATGTCGAAGGATAGGCTGATCCCGACAATTTCTCGGAGAACCCATTATTAATGCCTCCTACCGCAATAAATGAGCCGTTTGCTCCCAAAGACGTTTGCCGGGTCTTGATCAAACATAAATTGCTGACCAAGGACCAAGCCAAACAAATTTTCCAGCGTCGTGAAAAAGTCACTGAAGAGTTGGAGCGGGAGAACCGAAAACGAAGTGCTTCATTTGGGTTAAAGATCAGCAACCCGGTAACCTTTGTGGATGTCATAGCGCGTCTGCAACCCCCCCGCGCGGACGGTCGGCCCGGTGGTTTGGAGGAGGATGCTGTTTTTAAGGCCCTGGCCAGTGAATGGGGGTTGCCTTACCAAAAAATCGACCCCCTTAAATTGGACCTAAATGTCGTCACAACCACCATCCCTCGCAATTTTGCCATGAAGCATCTCGTGCTTCCGATCAAAGTCGAAAATGGCGCCCTGACAGTGGCGACCCCGAACCCGTTTAACATAGAGGTCTTGGACGATGTTGCCCGCGTGACCAACATGCGGGTCATGACTACAGTAAGCTCCAAAACGGACATCATTAAACTCATCGATGAGTTTTTCGGATTCAAACGGTCCATTGCTGCAGCAGAGGATCTCTTTTCAACATCGGGCATCGATATCGGCAATCTGGAGCAATATGTACGGTTGAAAACCGGCGATGATCTTCCGTCCAATGATCAGCATATTGTCAATGCCGTCAATCATCTTTTTATTTATGCGTTCGACCAGCGTGCTTCGGATATTCATATTGAGCCCAAACGGGAAATTGTCCTGGTGCGGATGCGGATTGATGGCGTGCTGCACACGGTGTACAGGTTGCCCAAGAAAGTTCATAACGCAATCGTTTCACGTATCAAGGCCCTTTCCCGAATGAACATGGCGGAAAAGCGGCGTCCACAGGATGGCCGCATCAAGATGGACAAGGGCGGTATGGAGGTTGAAATACGGATATCATCCGTTCCGGTTGCCTTTGGCGAAAAAATGGTCATGCGCGTCATGGATCCCGATATTCTCATTCAAGATCTGGATGGTCTGGGATTTATGGCGGAAGATTTTCGCAAGTTTGATCAATTTATACGCATGCCCCACGGCATTATTCTGGTAACCGGACCGACCGGTAGCGGTAAATCCACAACGCTTTACTCCGCCCTTCGCAAGATTTCCACACCTGAAAACAACATCCTGACAGTGGAAGACCCCATTGAGATGATCCACGAAGATTTCAATCAAATTGGTGTCCAGCCTGCTGTTGGGGTAACGTTTGGGTCCATATTGAAAACGATTTTACGCCAGGATCCTGACATTATCATGATTGGTGAAATGCGCGATTTGGAAACGGCCGAAAATGCCGTCCAGGCGGCTTTAACCGGGCACCTGGTACTGTCGACCCTGCATACCAACGATGCCCCCACCAGTATTACCCGGCTTTTGGACTTAGGCGTTCCCTCATTTCTTATTCAGGCCACCCTTGTGGGGGTCATCGCGCAGCGTTTGCTGCGTGTCATTTGCGAGTACTGCAAGGAATCTTTTGCAATGGGAGCCAACGATTTGAAGGCGGCCGGTCTCGAAGCGGGTTTGAAGGGGGCTGTCAAACTCTATCGCGGGCGCGGGTGCAACCGATGCCGTCAGACAGGCTATCGCGGCCGATCCGGTGCGTTTGAAGTCATGCCATATTCGGAAGCCATCCAGAAAATGACAACGCCCAAGGCCAATATCGAGAATATCAGGATTCGCGCCAAAGAAGAGGGCATGGTGACATTGAGGGAAAACGCGATACAAAAAATGTTGGATGGTGTAACAACCTACGAAGAGGTGTTACGCGTTACCAGTGCGCGCAAAGTCATTGTTTAATGGCAAATAACTGAAAAATGCATTGACGGGCAGCGCTGCAAACGAACAAAACGCCCAAAGGGGGCTTGCATCTAAAGCCCCTTTTGGGCGCTATTTGTTTTCACCTGAGGTCGGTGTAGTCGAGTTTTAAAATGGCGTGGCGATAGACGTCCAGTTATCAATGCCTGGTTCCGACTGAACGATCAGCGTCGTCGCGGTATTTTCCTCGGTGTGCAAGACGAAAACTTTACCCAATTTATTCGGGGGAAGTTTTACGATTTTATCTTTTCCGTTGATAGCCACGCGATCCTCTTCCTGCACAAAGATCGTGTAGTATTGCCCGATTTCCACACCGTCCATTTCACCTTTGTCGATGAAAGCCGTGCGATCTTGGGCGATCAAGTTATGATGATCTTCCGTGGAAATGAGTTTACCTTTGAGACCCGGCACACTTTCCTTGATCTCAATGATGTCCGGCCGCTTGAGATAGGGCGTCACTAGATCATCGACTTCAATTGCCCGAAACGTTTTGTTAACCTTGCCGACCGCCACATCCGGTGTGACCTGGGTAATTTCAACCACCCCCAGAAGATAATGCTGAATCCCGATATAAGCGTTTGTTTCATTGTCACGAATTTCTTTCAAGGTGCGATAGACCGTGTATTTTTCGCCCACATTCAAGCTCTGACCCTGCTGGGGTGTAATGTAAAGTTCATCATGATCACTCATGAGCGTCTTGGGTTGCTTGATATCGAAAATGATGCCGCTGGGTTCAAGCGCTTTTTTTCGAATGAAGCCGACGGCGTCAATGTCCTTATATTTAAAGGTCTCCCCTTTTATTTGAGGTGCCGCATGGCTTGTCTGAATTCGGTCGACATCCTTCCTTCGGTAGAGTTTGATGCGATCACCGGGGTAGATAAGGTGCGGGTTGGTAATTTGCTGGTTTTCATTCCACATGTCCGGCCAGAGCCAAGCGGAATCGGAGAATTTTTGGGAAAGGTCCCAGAGGGTGTCTCCGGGTTGGACGATATAGTAAATGCCAGTTTCCGTCTCAATGATATGATCTTCTATGTTGTCTCCGGAAAAGGCGACCGGGGGCAGGCTCAACACCAACACTGTCATGATAATGGCCCCAAGGGCAACTCGGAGTGGGAGGGTTGTTTTCATGTGTCGCTCCGATTCGTTAAAAAGTTGTGAAAATAGATCATTTTTTAATTAAATAAGGAATCTATCTATTGTTATCATTATCGTCCAGCCTGCCAATTGTCAAGCGGTCTGACCGGGAACCAAAGTAAAAACCCCCTGCCTGTAAAGGCAGGGGGTTTAATTGTGGCAATGTTTGAGCGTTATCGGTTTTTCGGTTTTGCTTACATCATACCACCCATGCCGCCCATACCACCCATGCCACCCATACCGCCGCCACCCATGCCAGCTGCTGCTGCAGCATCAGCTTTTTCTTCGGGTTTTTCAGCAATCATGGCTTCGGTGGTCAACATCAGACCGGCAACACTGCCGGCATTCTGCAGGGCATAGCGGGTAACCTTGGTCGGATCAATGACGCCGGCCTCGATCAGATCTTCATAGGTATTGGACGCGGCATTGAAACCCTGAGCACCTTCCGTATTTTTGACTTTGTCGATGACGACGGAGCCCTCGGCGCCGGCATTGTTGGCAATTTGGCGCAGGGGTTCTTCGATGGCTCGCATGACCACATCGACACCGAGTTTCAGGTCGCCTTTGACTTTGCCGCGTGCTTTGTCCAGAGCATCCAGACAGCGCACCAGGGCTACGCCGCCGCCAGGTACGATACCTTCTTCAACGGCAGCCCGGGTTGCATTCAACGCATCCTCCACGCGGGCTTTCTTTTCTTTCATCTCGGTTTCCGTGGCAGCGCCTACGTTGATAACCGCGACACCGCCGATCAACTTGGCCAGGCGCTCCTGGAGTTTTTCACGGTCGTAATCGGAACTGGTTTCATCGATTTGGGCCCGAATTTGCTTCACCCGACCTTCGAGCGCACTGCGAGAGCCAGCACCGTCGACGATAGTGGTGTTGTCCTTGTCGATATTGATACGTTTAGCTTTGCCAAGGTCGGCAATGCCAAGGTTCTCGAGTTTAATACCCAGATCTTCAGAGACGACCTGGCCGCCCGTCAGAATGGCAATGTCTTCCAGCATGGCTTTGCGGCGATCCCCGAAGCCTGGTGCTTTAACCGCGGCAACCTGTAGCGTACCCCGCAGTTTGTTAACGACCAGCGTGGCCAGCGCTTCGCCATCGACATCTTCAGCAATGATCATGAGCGGTTTACCCATTTTGGCGACCTGCTCCAGAATAGGCAGGAGATCTTTCATATTGCTGACTTTTTTCTCGTTAATCAAAATATAAGGATCTTCGAGCGAAGCGACCATTTTCTCAGGATCTGTTACAAAATAGGGGGAAAGATAGCCGCGATCGAACTGCATACCTTCGACAACGTCCAAATTGGTTTCCATGCCCTTGGCTTCTTCAACCGTAATGACGCCTTCCTTGCCGACTTTATTCATGGCTTCGGCAATGATGTTGCCGATGGTCTCATCGTTGTTGGCTGAAATGGTTCCGACCTGAGCGATTTCGCGCTGGTCTTTGGTTTGCTTGCTCATTTTGTGCAGTTCTTTGACAGCGAACTCAACCGCCGTATCGATGCCGCGTTTGATGGACATGGGATTGTTACCGGCTGCAACAAGCTTCTGGCCTTCTTCGTAAATGGCGCGCGCCAAAACGGTGGCCGTAGTGGTGCCGTCACCAGCCATATCGCTGGTTTTGCTGGCAACTTCCTTGACCATCTGGGCGCCCATGTTTTCAAATTTGTCTTCGAGCTCGATTTCCTTGGCCACGGTAACGCCATCCTTGGTGACCGTGGGAGATCCCCAGGACTTATCGATTACGACGTTGCGGCCCTTGGGACCGAGGGTTACCACGACTGCATCGGCAAGCGTTTGAACACCTCGAAGCATGGCTTCGCGGGCTTTCATGTCATACTTGATCAATTTTGCCATTTTTTTCTAACCTCCGTATATTTCTATATTTATTCAATGATTCCCAGAATATCGTCTTCCCGCATAATCAGGTATTCGTCGCCTTCCACTTTGACTTCGGTCCCGCCGTATTTGCTGAAAAGAACGCGGTCACCTTTTTTAACTTCAAGGGGAATGCGTTTGCCATCATCGCCCAGGCGTCCGTTTCCGGCGGCTACAACTTTGCCCTCGGCAGGCTTTTCTTTGGCCGTATCCGGGATGATAATTCCGCCCTTGGTCTTGGTCTCTTCTTCCATGCGTTGTACCAGAACTCGGTCGTTTAATGGTCTGATCTTCATTGCTTACCTGTCTCCTTTTAATACGATAAAATTAATTGAAGCTTACAGCCGGTGGCCGAACCTGGCGAGCGTGTATGCCGCTGGCAGGATCGGCCCCAAAGAGGGTCTTCTATTCCAGTGGATATGTAGATTAAAGCGTTCTCAATCCTCCCTGACAACATGTTGAATCCAATTGGGTGGGTCAATTATCGAATTTACGCTGATAATCGTTCCCGGATAGGATATCGTTTCCATTCTCGTATGATGAGTGATTTCAGCTAATCGGCAGAGCTGCCGGACGTTGAATTTTCGCGCGCGGGTTTCGATTCGGATGTCTTGGACTGTTGGTCCTTACCCTTAGGGGGCGAATTTTCTGAAGGTTTTTTGGCGTAATCGGTGACATACCAGCCTGTACCCTTAAGATGAAAGCTGCTGTTGGAAATGAGTTTTCGAAGGTTCCCGGAGCAATGACGGCATTTTTTAAGAGGCTTGTCGGAAAACTTTTGCAGCGCCTCTTCAATCCGGCCACATTTGGAACATTCATATTCGTAAAGCGGCATACCCTGATCCTCCAACAGAATTCTTAAGTATCAAACACCAGCTATTCGCGAGGTGACCACATAAAGTTGGTAAAAAATAGTCAGCAAAACAACGTTGTCAAGGGGGTGACGATACGATTTCAATTGCTTGCAGGCGTTGCACCAAAAGTGAGTTTCGGTAAGTGTGGAGGGTGAAAAGGTGTGATTGAAACGCGCTGATCGGTGGGATGCTGTGATCCCTTTACTCGGGTTCCTGCAGACTGTCGAAATCCTTGCGCCAATGGGCGTAAAATCTGAAAACTGCCGCCATGTCAGGGATTCGTACGTGTTCCAAAATTTCATGGGTTTTTTCGTGGACCCGGATTTCTTCAGCGTGCTTTTCATTGTCCGACGCTACGAAACTCTGCAAGAATTTGGTAAATCGTACAATGTGAATCAATTCATGGGTGATGATGTAAAGGGTAAAGGGAAACAACCGCAGAGACGGTGAACGCTCAAGCGCTTCCAGGATGGCATGATCCTGCAGGCAAATTTTGTAAAAATCGAATGTATCCGAGTTCAGATCCGCATTTGACCTGCGTCCTTCATATCGGATGACTTGGGCAAAAGGCCCGGCAATGATTTCCTCCGTCAGCAGATCTGCGGTCGTTTTGACATCGTATTGTCGACGAAGCCATTGCGCTGCCGACAGTTTGTAGTGGTTGCTGACCAATTCCTCAGCCATGGCGACAGCATCGTTGATGAGCTCAATCTGGTCGGGTTGGAAGCGAGGCGTCATCATCATTAAGCACGTTTGGTGAAAGTATGCATGGGTGTTAAAGTTTTAATGGTACGTGGTATATGGCTGTTAAATAAGTTTTCATTATAACATGCCCTCAGATTAAACTCAACTATACAAAACTATAACTACCTGATTTGATATCTAATAGTAGGCTTAATCATCTGGCGTGGGCGCCTGACTAAAAAGTGCTGGACACCATTTTTGAAAGGGTGCTATATAAGTCTTTTTAATTCAATACAAAAATTTAAGGGGGGTGATCCTTTGGGCAGCGTCATTAAGAAACGCCGTAAAAAGATGCGAAAGCATAAACACAGAAAGCTGCTGGCTCGGACGCGCCATCAGCGCCGAAAAGGTAGATAAACCCTTCCGATTCGATTTCTGTTGTATGGAGAAAGCACCGTGCTTCAAATTTTAGGGTGCTTTCTCCATTTGCGTTTATTTGGAGGAGTGGGAAAGGCCCTTCAAGTATCCCAGAAAATCGGAGTCGGTCGAGAGGACGAGGGTGCTGTCTTTGTTTAGCGTCTCCTGGTAGACCTCCATTGTTTTAAGGAAGGAATAAAACTCGGGATCGAGACCATATGATCCGGCATAAATGTCGGTGGCCTCGGCGTCTGCTTTACCTTTGATCTCCTGGGCAATCCGATAGGCTTCCGAGTTGATCAATTTCAATTCCCGTTCCTTGTCTCCGCGTATCTTGCGCGCCTCGCCGATACCTTCCGATCGGAATTTTTCAGCAATTTGTTTGCGCTCGGCGATCATTCGATTATAGACGGACTTTCGAACCTGATCGACATAGTTGACACGCTTGATTTTAACATCCACAAGCTCAATGCCAAATTTGTCCAATTTTGGTTGGGCCTGTTTCAAAATGCCCAGCATGATTTTTTCTCGCCCTGTGGTAATAAAGGCCGGTTGCCGCTGGTCATCCGTGTCATCTTTCTCGATACCCACCTCAAAGGTGTCCAGTTCACGATTGCTTTTGCGCACGGTTTCGATCAGGCGGTAGCTTGTGACGGCGTTGCGCACGGCCGGATCGATAATTTCGTCCAGGCGGCTTTGGGCACTGAAAACCGTGTCCACGGTTTGTTTGAATTTGACCGGATCGGTGATGCGCCACCGGGCAAAGGCATCCACCCAGATATAGGTTTTTTCCAGCGTGGGGATTTGGCCGGGGTCGCCATCCCAGAAAAGCAGATTCTTCGGGTATTTATTGACTTTGTCAAAAAACGGCAGACGAAAGTTGAGGCCCGGGTCCGTCATCGGCTCCCGAACAATTTTACCAAACCTTGTGACGACGACCTGCTCGGTTTCGTCCACCACAAAAGCCGATGTGTAAAGAGCCGCAACGATGATGAACACCGCCACGAGGACAACGCTGAGTTTATTGTTCATTGCCGGCACCTATGGATCGTTTCAATGGATTTTGATTGATGTTTAGCAGTGGCAACAGATTGCTCTGATTGTCGTCCACGATATATTTCGGACCAAGGCGTGGAAGCAACGTCTGCAGGGTTTCCAGGTAAAGCCGTCGTCGGGTGACATCCTGGGCCTTGACATACTCGGCATATACGGCCGAAAAGCGGGCCGCATCACCTTTGGCTCGGTTTACCCGATCAAGGGCATAGCCTTCAGCGGCTTTCACGACGCGTTCCGCATCGCCCCTGGCCGCGGGAATAGCCTTGTTGTATTCTTCCCTGGCCTGGTAGATGGTTTGTTCTTTTTCCTGGGTGGCCTGGTTGACCTCGTTGAAAGAGGGTTGGACCGGGCCGGGAACATTTGTTCGTTTCATTTCGATGGTCACCACCATGATGCCGGCCTGGGCGTTGTCGAGCTCGCTTTGCAGCACTTCTTTGGCTTCGACCGCTATTTCGTCCCGCTTGGATATAACTTCATTGATACTCCGATCGCCGACCACCAGACGCATCGCGGCCTCCGACATATCCCGGAGCAACTGGGTCACATTTTGCACCTTGAAGAGATAGTCGTAAGGATCTTTGACGCGATACTGAACAATCCAGGGAACAACGGCGACATTCAAATCGCCGGTCAGCATCAGGGCCTCACTGTTGTTTTCACTGACCGCCACAGATCGGCGGCCACCGGCGCGTTCGGAGCTGAAACCAAACTCTTCCTTCAATATCCGCCGGACTTTCACCATGCGGGCCGTTTCAATGCCGAAGGGAAGTTTGAAATTGAGTCCCGGCTGAGTGGTTTTGGCATATTTGCCAAACCGTTGCACAATACCAACCTCGTCCGTGTCGACGACATAAACGGAGGAGTAGATTCCCAGAACGACTAGCAGCAGAACAAAAACAATAGGCCCGCCAGGGATTTTGATCTTTTTGATGTTTTTCAGCACTTCGTCCACCTGGGGTGGCGCGGGGCGTCGCCCCTGCTGTTGTTCTTTGAGTTTTTCCCAATCCCAAGTCATTGCGTTTTTCCTGTTAGGGGTTGTGTGATAAAGCCCTGGATACTGGGCTTTGATATCGTTGGCCGTGGCTCCTTTGACAGGGGCATTTCTAACAGCGGGTCGGCGATTTCAAGATTAGGCCCCGTGGCATTTTTTATGAACGCATGGATACAGTTTACTCAAAGCATAAGGCATTGGGGAGACCAGATCAATCCTGAGTGTCGCTTTTTGGCGATTCGCCGGGTTAACAAAGGCATTTTGAAATTAAGTTACCCCTGTTGGCAAGTCAAGGAAAATCCGGTTCAACTTCTTGTGATATCACGGATTATGAGCTCTCCGAATAGATGAACGGCATTGTGTCTGTGCGGTTTGGTCGATTTCCACAGCACAGGGAAGAATGGATTCCGCGGATCGACAGGGAGTGGGGGCTTCGGTTTGACAGAGCGAGCGGTTCATCGTTATAAGCGGAAACAATGCCGTAAGCAAATATAAGGAGGCGCGATCAGTGGCTGAAAAGAAGCGGTCATTGCAGCCGGGTTGTGCGCCGTTGGCGGAATCGATAGGCGACGTGCTGCGAAACTGTCATGGCGGCGAGGGACAAAACGCCCATGCGGTATGGGGTTTCTGGGATCGGGTGGTGGGCGAAACCATGGCCCGTAATGCCCAACCGGCCGCGTTTAAGCAGCGCATGCTTTTGGTGCATGTGAGCAGTTCGGTCTGGTTGCAGGAAATGCATTTCCGGAAAACCGAATTGATCGAACGGCTGAACCTGGCGGCTGGATCCCGGGTCGTGGAAGATATCCGATTCAAAATCGGTTTGTTGCCAAACAAATGAGATGCTGTGTGTCATATGCGTTGGTCCGCCGATAGGTTTCTCAACGGCCACCTGAAGATATCGCAAAGTCGTCAGGGATATCGTTTCTCCATTGATGCGGTTATTCTGGCTTTTCACGCCGTACCGGCCAAGTCGGATGCGCGCATTCTGGATATGGGCACCGGATGCGGCATCATGCCACTCATCATCGCCCATCGCCATGAAAGCGTTCATATTACCGGGGTGGAAATCCAAGCCGAATTGGCGGAACTGGCGCGACAAAACGTCAGCGCAAACGGGTTCCAGCCCCGCATCACCATCATCAAGAAAGATGTTTCCAAGATGCGATCCCATGATATCGGGCCGCCGGTGGATATGGTGATCACCAATCCCCCCTACCGGAAACCGGGCTCGGGGCGCGTTAATCATCAAGACCAGCGCGCCCTCGCGCGGCATGAGATTACCGTCTCACTGGATGGCTTGATCAAAGCCATGCGGCGTTTTCTGGCAACGGGAGGCCATGGCTGGATCATCTATCCCGTGGAACGGCTGGCGGAGTTGATGGCGGGCATGCAGGCCCATAACCTTGAGCCCAAGTATCTGCGGTTGATCCATTCCCGTATGGATGTCGAAGCGAAACGATGCTTGCTGAAAATCGTGAAGGCTGCTCGTCCCGGCCTGATTGCCGGTCCGCCGTTGGCAATTTACGACGCGGACGGGGTGTACACTGAAGAAGTGGCGGCCATGTTTTGTCCCTGAGCCGGCGATACGGTTCCGGCCTGCATGAGGGCATTATCCGGCAATCCTACCCAAGGCATGCATTACCAGACCCGTGATGACTTTGGGGGCAAAATACGTTGTTTTCCGCGGCATGACGTGCCCTGCTGCCGCAATTCGTTGGACCGCATCGATCGGTGTCGGTTTGATGATGAAGGCCATATCGTATCCCCCGGAGGCTACGCCGTCCAAGGCCGCTTGGGCGGCGTGGTTGTAATGCACGCAATCCACATCGTCCAACTGGTCACGGGATAACCCCAAAATTTCCGGAAAGATAAAATCAGTTAAAAGTGTGACGTCGATATCTTTCATGACCTCCGGTGTTGTCGTAGGATAAAGCGATGCGCGCTTGCCGGGCAGGAGTTCAAGCAAAAGCGGTGCTTCAGCGTCACGCAATGCCACTGCAAGAGCAGCTCCCGGTTCGGTTTGACCCAGCCTGGCCAGCAGGTCATCGGGGGACAGGTTCTGTCCGTGGGCGGTCGCCAACGGCTGCACCTTGAAGAAGAGACGGGCGCGTTCAAGAAACGACCGGCGCATGGCGGGAGCGACTTTTGGGAGCAAACGGTGGGCAGGTAAGATCATCAAACCGGGGTCTTGGACGCTGCTCAGATACATCAAGGTGTAATTAGCGGGGTGGTTTGGCGGCAGTTCGGCTCTGGACGCGGCCAGGGCATCCCGATAGGCCAGGGCCGTTTCATAGCGATGGTGGCCGTCGGCAATATATATCGTTTGCTGCGCCAGGTCGGTGGCGATAAGGCGGTGCAATTCCGGTTCACGGATAACCCACATTCGATGGCGATGCCACCTGTCTTCCTGAAAGTCGATGGCCGGCGGTCTGGTGCTCGCATGGGATATCAGCTGTGGCATGGTCCGGTGTTCGTCCGAAAAGAAGGCAAAAATCGGGCTCAGGTTGGTCCGACAGGCGTGCATAAGGGATAAGCGCTCCGATTTAACCTTGGAATAGGTGTGCTCGTGGGGCAGGATACCGCCTTGCTGAAACGGTTCCAGTCCCACACTGGCCATCAGCCCCCATCGGGTATGCTTGGCGCCCTCCATCGTAAATTCCGTGGCCGTCAGATAAACCGCCGGGGTTTGTTCCTGAAGCAGCGTACCGTCCTTGAGCCAATCGCGGAGATATTGGCCTGCACGGGTGTGAGGATTGTCGTGCGGGTCGTCACCGGGTCGTTTTTCGCCCAGTTCCAGGCGAATGATATTGTAGGGACTGCGTTTGTAAAGCTCCGCCTGCTCCTTCGCGGAAATGACATCGTAGGGGGGGCTGACCACGTCGGCCATGGCGGATATGCGGTCTGGGTTGTAGCGAATACCGTTAAAAGGCTTGATTCGGGGCATGGTGATATTACCTGCGTGTAAGCTTGGCCGCTTAGGGTTTCCGAATAAAGCGGCAGGGATCCGGGCTGTTTTCAATGTCCCCGCCGGGCGATACGCCAAGAATCTGTTGGCGGCATCTGATACTAGATTCGGTGGGTACCATCAAGAGAAAAACCAACCGGCACGGGGAAGAATCCCAATGAATTTATCCGTCGGGTAGCCATTGACAGCTTCTCCCAAAAGCGCTAAAAGCAGCTTTTACGTCAAGGGCAAGGAGAGGTTGCCGAGTGGCTGAAGGCCCCGCTCTCGAAAAGCGGTATCCTGGCTAAAACCGGGATCGTGGGTTCGAATCCCACCCTCTCCGCCAGCATCGCATCTGACACGCCCCTGCGTTTTTCACTTTGTTTGACCTGTATGCGGAGAGATGTCCGAGTTGGCTGAAGGAGCACGACTGGAAATCGTGTGTGTCGTTTATAGCGGCACCGAGGGTTCGAATCCCTCTCTCTCCGCCATTTTCTTCCCCAACCGTTGTTAGACGTCACAAAGAGGGGCTGCCATCGCCCCATTCCCCCTGTCCCGATCGATTTTTCCCTTGCCGTTTGCCCTTCCTTTCATTACATTACGCCGCACCGGTTAAGGCTCCCGACGGCACTCTCGCCGGTGTTACCCTTTGACGATCAACCGCTTGAAACGCAATGGAATAATGGCTTACCTCGTTCTGGCACGTAAATATCGACCGCAGACTTTTGATGAAGTGGTCGAACAGAACCATGTGACCCGCACCCTGACGAACGCCATCCGGCATGGGCGGGTGGCGCATGCGATCCTGTTTTCCGGGCCACGGGGCACCGGCAAGACGACCATTGCCCGAATTCTTGCGAAATCCATGAACTGCCAGACCGGCCCCACCCCCACCCCCTGCAATGCCTGCCGGTCCTGCAAGGAGATTACCGCCGGTAATGCTGCGGATGTTTTTGAGATCGACGGCGCGTCCAACAACAGCGTCGATCAAATCCGTGAGTTACGCGAAAACGTTAAATACATGCCGGCTTACAGTTCTTATAAGATCTACATCATCGATGAAGTGCACATGCTGAGCACCCCGGCCTTCAATGCGCTGTTGAAGACCCTTGAAGAACCGCCGCCGCATATCATTTTCATGTTTGCGACGACGGAAGCGCACAAAATTCCGGTAACCATTCTTTCCCGTTGCCAGCGTTATGATTTGCGGCGAATCGGTTTCGAAAGCCTGACCGGACACATGGCCCGGTTATGCGATTTCGAAAAGATCGCCATTCCCGACGAAAGCCTGACTATCGTAGCGCGCGAAGCCGGGGGGAGCATGCGGGACGCCCTGAGCCTGCTTGATCAAGTGATGACCTGTTCCGATGGACCGGTCACCCACGACCAGGTGTTGAATATTCTGGGCGTGGTCGATCGCCATGTCATTACCGATTTGGCGGATGCCCTTCTGACCGGTGATGTGGCGCGCATTTTACAGGCCGTTGCCACGGTTTACGACCGCGGCCAGGATCTCAAAAAATTATACGCCGACATCCTGAACCATTTTCGGAATCTCATTGTGATCAAGATGGGGGATGCAACCGCACCCCTGGTAGACCTGCCTGCGAGTGAAATACAGCAGCTGCGCGAACAGACGCATTCCTATTCAGTGGGCGTCCTCAATCAGGTTTTCAACCTGTTGTACCGGGAAGAAGCGCTTGTTCGTCTCACCGTGCACCCCCGTTTGGCCATCGAAATGGTGTTGATTCAGATTTGTCAGATCAAGCCGGCGCTTCCCCTGGATGAACTTATCCAAAAGGTTGAATCCCTTCGGCAAGCCGTGATAGACGGCGGCGGACAGGTCGTGTCAGCTAAGGCCGTTTCCGATCCTCGTGGAGACAGGCCGCCGGAACGTCATGCGGCAAGACAAGACGTTGACCATCCGGACCCAATAGCAGCGAAAAGTGCTTCAATGGTGATACCGACCGATGATACCGGTCGTCAGGCCTTATGGGCGCAGATCATTGAAACACTGGGCGCGGATTTGCCGGCACTGGCGGCCAACCTTCAACAGTCGTCGCTGCTGGCTGCCAATGAGAACGTTTTTGAGATTGAAATCAACGGTAACGAGTTCAATATCAACCGTGTGAAACGGCGGGAAAGCATCCAGGCCGTTCGTCGCGTGGTTCAAGAAATGTGCGGACTTGCGCCGGAGATCGTGGTGCATGGAAAGTCGGGCGATCCAACCGCCAAGCAAAAAAAAAAAGACCATGAAGAACGGCTGAAGAAGGAGGCCCTTGGGCATCCGATGGTTTCGGAAGTGGTTGAACTTTTTCAGGGCAAAGTCGTGGATGTCAAGGTCCTTTCGCCAGCCGAAAAGGATGCGCCGGGTTAAAGGCCCATCACCCGGCGGATGAATCGGACCCAGCGGACAGCGGCACCGGCGTGTTGGTTTGAATGACACGCCCTGCCGGTTTAAACTGAGGAGGAATTGCCATGAAAGGCATGGGAAACATGATGAAGCAGGCCCAGAAACTGCAAGCCAAAATGAGTAAAATGCAGGAGGAACTGGCCGACCGTACTGTGGAGGGCACATCCGGGGGCGGTATGGTCAAGGTCGTGGCCAATGGGCGCCAGCAGGTGTTGACCATTGCCATTGAGAAAGAGGTGGTGGATCCCGAGGATCTGGAAATGCTGCAGGATCTGGTGCTGGCGGCGGTGAACGACGCCTTGAGCAAATCGCAGGAAATGGTTGCGTCGGAAATGGGCAAGCTGACCGGCGGCATGAATATCCCCGGGTTGTTTTAAAATGAGCCATAGGGCATGAACGCGATTTCCGTTTGTGCCCGGGCATAGGATGCTGCATGAACTACTACCCTGCCTCTATTCGAAACCTGATCCGTCAGATTTCCAAACTGCCTGGCATCGGCGAAAAAACGGCCGAGCGCCTGGCACTGCATATCCTGAAAATATCGCATCGCGATGCCGAGCAGTTGGCCCAAAGCATCATGGAGGTCAAGGCGCGGACCCGTTCGTGTTCGCGCTGTCACGCCTGGAGCGATGATGCCCTATGTCACATTTGCCAGGATACCTCCCGCAACAACGGCCAGCTGTGTGTCGTGGAGCAGCCGGCCGATATGGTTGCCGTTGAAAAGTCGGGGGCCTTCCGGGGGGTCTATCATATTCTGGGGGGGGTGCTCTCACCCATGAATGGCGTCGGGCCCGACGACATCCGCATTGGCGATTTGTTTCGCCGGGTGCGCGAGGAATCCCTGAAGGAGGTGGTCATTGCCACCGGGACCAACGTGGAAGGGGAGGCCACGGCGGCCTATCTGGCCGAGAAGCTGCAAACCCTTCAGGTCTCGGTAACCCGTATTGCTTCCGGTGTCCCCATGGGCGGCGACCTCAAGTATGTTGACCAGGTAACCCTCAAACGGGCCATGGAAACGCGTCATGCCTTCTAAAGCGTCCTGTCCTTCCATTTTTACCTGCCAAATGTGCGGAGAATGCTGTCGTGGCTATGGCGGTACCTATGTTTCCGAATCCGACATCAAAGCCATTGCGAACTTTATCGGCGAGGATCCGGAGCATTTCAAGACGCGCTACTGTCAGCTGTCCGGATCCCGCTATGTGCTGGCGCAGGCCGAAAGCGGTTATTGCGTCTTCTGGGATGAGCTTTGCCGCATTCACCCGGTCAAACCCCGCATGTGCCGCAATTGGCCCTATATCTCCGCGGTCCTGGAAGATGTTGCCAACTGGCGGATGATGGCCAACAGTTGCCCCGGAATCAAAACCGACGTGTCCGATGAGGTCATCCGTCGGACGGTTGCCCGGAAGATTGAAGAACGGCGGCGGCAACGTCGACAAGACGCCGAGAGCGCGGACCCGGAGCCAGAGGGCTGATGTTCTCCCTCGCTGGATATTATCGGGTGTATGGACAGAGTTTAACGGTTCTTGAACGGGCCGGCGGGGAAAACCTGGCATGATCGGCGTATTTGACTCGGGCATCGGGGGGCTGACCGTGGTCCGAGCCCTCATGCAATGCCTGCCCGAATATGACATCCTTTATTTCGGCGATACGGCCCGCACGCCCTACGGAAGCAAAAGCCCGTCCACGGTCGTCAAATACGCGGTCGAAAATACAGAATTTCTTCTTTCCAAAGGCGCCCGCGCCATTGTTCTGGCCTGCAACACCGCTTCCAGCGTGGCCCCGGCTATGCTGCGGCAGCGTTACGAGATCCCCTTTTTTGAAGTCATTTCACCGGCGGCAGAGATGGCGGTGCAGTCTTCGCGCACGGGGCGGATCGGCATTATCGGCACCCGGGCCACCGTTGCCAGCGGGGTCTATGAAAAAATCATCGAACGCTTGCGGCCGGAATGTCGGGTGTTTACCAGGGCCTGTCCGCTGCTGGTGCCTTTGGTGGAGGAGGGTTGGCTAAAGAAGCCTGAAACGGCGATGATCGTCAAAAAATACCTGCGTCCCTTAAAGGACAGGCAAATCGACACCCTGATCTTGGGGTGTACGCACTATCCCCTGCTGATGAATTTGATCCAGGCCAAAATCGGTCGGCGCGTACGAGTGGTGGATTCCTCCGTGGGTGTCGCACACCGTCTGCGGCAAGCGATCGCGACGGATAAAAATTTACAGAAGCGTCTGGGCCGTCGGGGGCGCTACCGGTTTTTTGTGTCGGATACCACCGCCCAGTTTGAACACATCGCCGGCATGATTCTCAAACGTCGTATTCGCTTGGAACCCTACCATAGCTGAACCCGTACGGACCACGTCATCCTGCCCCGCCGTTGTCCTGACAACCCCTTTACGCCTAAAGACCGGCGGTGTAATGCGGGCCCACAATCAGGAGATTGTTGGAGACGGTGGATTGGATTTTCTCCATCTTGCTGCCGAAAACCAGGTTACGGATCAAGCCGTGTCCGAAGGCCCCCAGAATGACAAGGGCATCATGCGGCACTTCGTACAGATTTGTTTCAAATGCGCCTTTTTCAAAAAAGATCCAGCGTGCATCAAGCTGTTTCATCTCTTCTGACAGATGGTGGTCGCGAATGATGGCTTCGTAGTCCTTGCGGGAACGTTTTTCCGCCTGGGTGAAGATATCCAGGGGGGTTCCGGTTTCTCTGGCAATCCGCAGCCCCAGTTTCAAGGCATTCAAGGCATTGGCGGATCCCCCGAAAAAGACGGCCAGTCGCGTCCAGGGCTTGAAGACGGGGCTGGTGACCAAAACGGGAAACCGCGCCGAAGTGACAATGCGCCGCACCCGGGGACCGATATAGCCCAGGCCGATTTTGGAGGACAGGTCGCTGACGCTGCGGGGACAGCACATGAAATCGAAATTGGTCGGAATGTCCGGCAGGGTTGACGCGGTAAAATTCTTGGGTGCGAAAAACTTATGCTGCAGCTCATGGTGATCCAAGATTTCACGCGCATGGGCCTCCGCAGTGGCGGGGTCTGTGAGATAGGAGTCATCCAAGTCAATCTGGACGACATCGTTATCGAAATACATGAGGAATTTGATGTGCTGCGGGATATAGACGATAGGTGTGGACCCCATCTGTTTGCAGAAATACAACGATTGCAGAAACGTTTCGCGACCCAGAGGGGTGTTGCGGAAAATGTGAAATAGCTGGGTATACATGCCTGTCTCCTTCTACCGGTTTAGATGGTAGGTTTGGACCATCAGCTCTTTGCGATACTGGTCCAGCAGCGTTGATTTGGAAATCATGCCCAGAAACCGCCGGTTGGCCACAACCGGCATGTTGAACAGCCGGTCCGCATCCATGCGTTCAAGCACCTCCACCACGTCATCGTCCGGCGAGACGGTGGCGACACGGGCGTTCATCAGTTGCCCCACCAGAACCGTGTCGTACATGAGGGGGTCGAACAGATAGGGACGGATGTCATCCATATAGATCATACCTTGAAACTGGCGGGTTTGGCGGTCCTCGACCGGAAAAAGGTTGCGGCGGGACTGTTTGACGATATCGACAAAATCCCGCAACAGCATATCGGTATGCACCGTAATACAATCGGTTTCCAGGAGTTCCCGTACTTCGAGGTCGGCCAGGACCCGGGCGTCGGTCCCCGGACGCAGCACCTGGCCTTTTTCCACCAGGTCTCTGAGATAGAAAGAGGCGGGCTCAAAGTAATGGCAAAGGCTGGTCGATATGGCCGACACGATCAAGAGGGGCAGGATAACCTCATAGCCTCCCGTGATTTCGATAATCAAAAAAATGCCGGTGAGGGGAGCCTGCAGAATCCCGCTGATCAGCCCTGCCATTCCGAGCAGGACAAAACACCCCTCCTGAACCCACTCCACGCTGGGCCACATATAGACCAATGCCCGATGATAGGCCAGACCGGTAAAGCTCCCGATCACCAGACAGGGGGCGAAAATGCCGCCGGACCCGCCCGAACCGAGAGTCAGGGCCGTGGCCAGAATTTTGGCCAAAACGGCCAGGCAGACCAGCCCGAGACCGGGGGCAAAATGCCCCTCCATCATTTCCCTTATGGCATGGTAACCTTCCCCGAGCACGACGGGGAGGTATAGGCCGATAAGGCCGACCGTGCATCCGCCACCGGCGGCGCGCAGCCAGGCCGGCAGCTGAATGCCGTCAACTTTGTGATGGACCATCCGGATAGAACGGGTGAGCATGATGGATGCCAGGGCGGTAAAGACGGCCAGGCCGATGCAGGCCACGACATCAATCGATCCAATGTCAAAATGATGGTGGGAAAACGGGATTTGCTTGCCCTGCAGCAGATGGCTGATTTCAGTTCCGGCAACGGCGGCGATGGCAATCGGTATCAAGTTGGCGGCTGCCCATTCGCCCAGGATGACCTCCATCGCAAAGATCAAGCCGGCAATAGGGGCATTGAAAATCGCCGATATGGCCCCCGCGGCCCCGCACCCGACCAAGGCCACCCGCTGGCGGTCGTTCAGGCCGAGCACCCGTGCGATGTTGGATCCGATGGCGGACCCGCTCATGACGATGGGGGCTTCGGGGCCCGCCGAGCCGCCGCTCCCGATGGTCAGACAACTCGAAATCAGGCGGGAGAAACTGGATCGAAACCGCATTAAACCGCCATAGCGTGAGACGCTGTAAATGACTTCCGGGACCCCGTGGCCAGCGCCTTCGCGCATGATTTTATTGAGAAACAGGGACGAAAGGGCGGCACCCAACGCCGGGAGTAAAAAAGCCCAGGCTTCGGTGCGATAGGGACGCAGCCACCCCAATACCGCAATGAGCGCCTGGTTGAGGGCGACGGCCGCGACCCCGCTGCAGACACCGACCATGGCGCCGGCTATAATCAGCAGAAGCCGATCGTCGGATCGGAATATATACCAGGAAGCGGGGGCTCGCCAGGAGATGGGAAATCGCATGGGTTAAGGACGCCGCTGGTCTGATGGTTCACAAGGGCGTTCCATTTGGTTTAGCTTAGACAGGAGCGCCGTTTCGTCAGGTTGCCTGCCAAGAAACGCGATGAAGGCCGCCTGGCGTAGGCAGAACGACAACCGCGAAAGGAGCTGCAGGTGCATTTGAACCGACGGTGACAGCAGGATGAACATAACGGAAACCGGACGACCGTCCAGGGCCTTGAAGTCAATGGGGTCTTGCAGATAACAGGCCGCGACGGCAGGGCGTTCCACCCCAAGGGACTCGGGTTCGCGGGGGTGGGGTATGGCGATCCCCTTACCAATTCCAGTGGATGTGAGGGCTTCCCGCTCGATCAGTTTCTGAACCAAATGCGGTTTGTTCGCTTCGGGGATGATGGCCAACTGTTCGACAGCGGCCTGAAATACCGCGGCGGTGTCCTTCCCGCCCACCCCGTGATGAACGCCGCCGTTGCGTAAGGCGGCGGCCAGGCTGACGTCATCCGTTTGCATACATTCCGGTTGGGGTTTCCGATTGGGGCTGAATTTAAGGTCGTGCTGCAACGCCCATCGCGCAAGGGTCTGCTGATCGAACGTGCAAGTGTTGTCGTGCCGTACAAGGGGGATGCGACCCTGGCGGATCCAGCGTTCGACTTTACCTTGGGGCAGGTCCAATGCGTGGGCGATTTGGTTAATACTTAGCTTCATGGAAACAACCGTTTATGGTCAATAAAAATAAACGTAAAAAATAACCCTAATTGGTTATGGAATCAAGATCAAATATCGCATGGCCCAAATGATCCCCCTTAAGGCAAGACCTATTCGTTGTGCTTAGACCGCGTCGTATCGCTCAACCTACAAAACCAGAGTGGGGCTTGGGGCCTGGCCGCCTGATGCATTGGGCTGCCGCAGGTGGGTTGAAGGCGGTGGCGATAGATTCAGGGGGATTCAAGACTCCGGCAACTGGGGGGGCGAACCGGTATAGCGGACATGGATATCGCGCTTGGGGTAAGGGATTTCTATGCCGGCCTGGTCAAAGGCTTCTTTAACATGGTCAATAACGAAGGAAATGGTATCCATGCGGCGACGCGCATTGCGGATCCATACCCGCAATTGCAGGTCCACACTGGAGTCGCTGAAATTGCGGACGACCACCTTTGGAGCAGGCGATTCTGAGATCCAGTCCATCTTGCGGGCGATCGCGATGATGATGTCCTTGGCCCGCCGGATGTCCGCTTCATAGGCCACCCCTATATTGATCCGGACGCGGATGAGGGAACTGATGATCGTATAGTTGACGATATCACGTTTCATGATTTCGTTGTTGGGGATGATAATGACGATGTTGTCCGTGGTCTTGATTTTGGTCGCCCGCAGCCCGATATCGATGACATCGCCCCAGGAGGCACTGCCGGCCGGAGCGCTCCAGACCTCGATGCGGTCGCCGACTTCAAAGGGGCGGTCGATGATCAGCAGGACGCCGGCAATCAGGTTGGACAGCGTATCCTTGGCTGCAAAGCCGATGGCAATGCCGGCTACCCCTGCGCCGGCAATGAACGGCATAACGTTGATGCCGACAATGTCCAGGGCCACAATGATGGCCGTTACATAGAGAATCGCCCCGGCGAAACGGTTCAGAAGATCGAATATGATATCATCCACTTTGTTGTCGGTGCGTTCGGCGACATTTTTCTCCAGGTAGTTCAGGGCGGTAACCAACACCTCTTTGGCCGGTGCCGCCAGCATGACGACCAAAACCCCCTGGAAGATTTTCTCCAAAAGTTCCAGGCTGAAAAGACGGGCGACATAGGTTCCGGCGACGATGACCAACCCATAGCGAACGGCTTTCTGAACAGCTTTCCACACATTTTCGTTTTCTTTGAAAAAGGGGTAGCGCAGAAGCCGCTGCCCCACCCGCTGAAGGAACCATTTCAGGAACAGTCCTATTATCAGGACGCCAACGATGACCACGACGGTTTTGTAGGCCGCCAGCCCGTAGGGTGTTTCGGTTCCAGGAAGATTTTTTATCCACTGAAGCAAATTGTCGATCGTGTCCATAGGGTTTTCCACTATGCCGCTCCCGGCCTGCAATTGGCCGACGGGCGCACGCATCATGCTCTCGATGAGGACTGTCAATATGAATGTCCCCGGCCTTGCGGTAGGAATACTGGGCTTAGCCGCCGGCGGGTGGAACGTGATCATCCGCCGGCGACGCGGCCGGGTCGGGACCGTTGCTTATACCGCTTCAGAGGCGAAGCCGGCTTTCATGAATTCTCGGTTCAGTCGGGCAATGTTGACAATGGAGATTTCCTTGGGGCAAACCGCTTCACAGACGCGGTGATTGGAGCAGTTGCCGAAAAGGAGATCGTCCATTGTGTTGACCATCGCGATGGCTCGCTGGGCGGCTTCGGGTTGCCCCTGGGGCAGCAGGGCCAGTTGGGATACCTTGGCGCTGACAAACAACATGGCGGAAGCGTTCGGGCAGGCCGCCACGCAGGCCCCGCACCCAATGCAGGCCGCGGCATCCATGGCCTTCTCCGCCACGTCCATGGGAACGGGCAGGGCATTGGCATCCTGGGGGGATCCCGTATTCACGGAAACATAGCCGCCGGCCTGAATGATTTTATCCAGGGGGCTGCGATCGACCATCAGGTCTTTGATGACCTTGAAGGCCCGGGCCCGCCAGGGCTCGATGGCGATGACATCACCGTCGGCGAATTTGCGCATGTGCAGTTGGCAGAGGGTCATGGCTTTCTGGGGGCCGTGGGCAATGCCATCGACAACACAGCCGCACATGCCGCAGATGCCTTCGCGGCAATCGTTGTCGAAGGCGATGGGGTCTTTGCCTTCATGGGTCAGTTTTTCGTTGACTTGATCGAGCATTTCCAGAAACGACTCATGGGTTTCAACGTTCTGGACCGGTATGGTTTCAAAGCGGCCCTTGTCCTGGGGGCCTTTCTGGCGCCAGACTTTCAGCGTTATATTGATGGTGTGCTCTCCCGTCGTTGTCACTTGTAGCTCCTTTGCGTTAATTCGACATTCTCAAAAACCAGAGGCTCTTTGTGAAACTTCGGCGTGTTGCCGTAGCCATCGTACTCCCAGGCGGCGACGTGGCAGTAGTTGTCATCGTCACGCTTGGCTTCGTTTTCTTCCGTCTGGTGTTCTTCCCGGAGATGGCATCCGCAGGACTCGTCCCGCTCCAGGGCATCCAGGGCCATGACCTCGGCGAACTCCAGGAAATCAGCCAGTCGCCCCGCCTTCTGGAGGCTGAGGTTATAGTCGGAAGCCGTTCCCGGCACCTTCACATCCTGCCAGAATTCTTCGCGCAGGCTTTTGATCTCTTCAATGGCCTGTTTGAGGCCGGCAGCGTTGCGGGCCATGCCCACATGGTTCACCATGATTTTGCCGAGCTTGACGTGAATTTCACGCACCGTCTGATTGCCGTTGATGCTCAGCAACTTCCGATCCTGCTCCTCGGCTTTCCGTGCAGCGTCGTGAAAGGCCTGGTGATCGGCGGTGACTTCCGATACGCCGTTGGTGGTCAGGTAAGGACCGATGGTGTAGGGGATGACGAAATATCCGTCCGCCAGACCCTGCATGAGGGCGCTGGCTCCCAGGCGGTTGGCCCCGTGATCGGAAAAATTGCTTTCGCCCAGGGAAAACAAACCGGGAATGGTGGTCTGCAGTTCGTAGTCCACCCAGAGGCCGCCCATGGTGTAGTGGGAGGCCGGGTAGATCATCATGGGGGTTTCGTAGGGGTTGTCATCCGTAATGTTTTGATACATGTCGAAAAGATTGCCGTATTTGCGGCGGATGACATCCTGGCCGTCCCGTTTGATGGCGTCGGCAAAGTCCAGGTAAACCGCATAGCCGGTAGGGCCGACGCCGCGACCCGCGTCGCACTGTTCTTTGGCATTGCGGCTGGCCACATCACGCGGCACCAGGTTGCCGAAGCTGGGGTATTTTTCTTCCAGGAAATAGCTGCGCTCTTCTTCGGGGATCTGGTTCGGGGGACGGTTGTCGGTTGGATCTTGCGGCACCCATACCCGACCGTCATTCCGGAGGCTTTCACTCATCAATGTCAGCTTGGCCTGAAAGTCGCTGGTATGAGGGATGCAGGTCGGGTGGATTTGTGTAAAGCATGGATTGGCAAACAGGGCACCTTTTTTATAGGCCTTAAACGCGGCCCCGACGTTGCAGGAGTCGGCGTTGGTGGAAAGATAGAACACCGTGCCGTAGCCGCCGGTGGCCAGGATGACCGCGTCAGCGGCATAGCGTTCCATCTCTCCGGTAATGAGGTTGCGGACGATGATGCCCCGGGCTTTGTCCTGAACGATGACGATGTCCACCAGTTCGCGGCGCGTGTACATCTGGACTTTGCCGGCACCGATCTGCCGGGAAAGGGCACCATAGGCTCCCAGCAGAAGCTGCTGGCCGGTTTGCCCCCGGGCATAGAAGGTGCGCGATACCTGGGCCCCGCCAAAGCTGCGGTTGGCCAGCATGCCGCCGTATTCCCGTGCAAAGGGAACGCCTTGGGCAACACACTGGTCGATGATGTTGTTGCTCACCTGGGCCAGGCGGTAGACATTGGCCTCACGGGCGCGGAAATCGCCCCCTTTGACGGTGTCGTAAAACAGGCGCCAAATGCTGTCCCCGTCGTTGGGGTAATTCTTGGCGGCATTGATGCCGCCCTGGGCGGCGATGCTGTGCGCCCGGCGCGGGCTGTCCTGGATACAGAAGGCTTGAACATCATAGCCCAGTTCCGCCAGGGATGCGGATGCCGAAGCGCCGGCAAGGCCGGTGCCCACGACAATGATCGAATATTTACGCTTATTGGCCGGGTTAACCAGTTTTGTTTCAAAGCGGTATTTGTCCCATTTGTTTTGGAGCGGACCGCTAGGGGTTTTTCCATCCAGCTGCATTGACGTCCTCCTTAGGCGATAAACGAAAGGTAAATCGGCAGAAACCCGAATCCCAAGCCGAACACAAGGCTGAGAATCAATCCGCCCGCATTGATGACAGGCATGTATTTCGGATGGTTCAGGCCGAAGGTCTGAAACAGGCTCCAGAAGCCGTGGCTGACATGCAATGCGACAATGATCATGGCCAGCACGTACAGACCGACATAGACCGGGTTCTGAAAAGAGGTGGATACGATCTGGTAAATGGTCGTACCGCCCTGGTCCACAAAGAACCGGCTGAAATTGGTCAGGTGAAAGATAATGAACAGTAGAATCAACGCCCCTGTGTAAGGCATGGTGGCCGAACCAATGGTTTTGCCGCCGGGGTTGCGATTGACGGCGTACCGGCTGGGGCGGGCTTGAAAGTTTTGCCAGAAGAGAATCAGTCCGGCCAGGACGTGGATCAGGAACAGTCCCAGCAAGCCGACTTCCGCGACCCCCAGAAGGGGACCCAGGGCATGCAGATGTTCGGCATAGCTGTTGAAAGCATCTGCTCCGGCGTAGATGGACAGGTTGCCGGCCAGATGAACCACAAGAAAGCCGATGAAGCTCAGGCCGGTGGCCGCCATCATCAGCTTCTTACCGATGGATGAACCGAGGGTTGCTGTCAACCATTTCATTGTTTGCGATCTCTCCAAACGTTTGGGGGTTCAAGGGGATGTAACGGGTAAACCGACCTCAGCTTCAAACCCGCCGTTGCAGCGGATATACCTGACCTTATCGATCCAGTTAGAATGCTTTGAAAAATAGGATGGGCACGTGTATACGGATGGAGGCCAGGCGCTTATCGGGTTGACGGGGGTCTGAAGCATGATTTCCTGCCTGCCGGGCCGTTTGGTGGCTTTTTAGTGCGGCCATCAAATTCCGACAATTTAATAAACAAGATTCAACCTCTATTTGGTCTGCTCCGATCTGTCAATAAATTTCTGGCGCCACCACTGGTCCGAAGGCACGCTCAAAATGGTATCCGCCAACGCTTGCCCGAAATCGGTTCGCAACCGTTTGCGGACATTGGGTATCCAGGTCGGCGGCGCCGCATGGCCCATATCCGCCAGGTGTTTGAGTTCGACCAAAAAAGACAGTTGATCGGCATCATGGGCCAGCTGCGCTTCAAGTGTTTCCGCGCGGTTGAATTCATCCACCAGGGCTTTTAGCGCCCCACCAAAGGGAAGGCCATCGACCATTTCGTCGACCGCCGCCGCTTCGTCGGCACGGAGGTAGAATTTTTGAACATAGTTCAAATCGCCAATACGGGCCTCAGGTAAATCATGCACGAGACACATGGCCATCAGTTTACGGGCATCGGCCTGAGGCACCATGTGGCTGAGTACGAAGGCGATAAACGTGGTGGTAAAGGTATGCTCGGCGACCGATTCGTGGCCGGACCCCAAAAATTGATAGCCGGAGCGGGGCAGGCGTTTCAGGCTGTGGGCTTCAAACAACAACTGGGCGATACGTTCCATAAAGTTGGTGCCTCCTTGGGCGAGGGATGGCGGTTCCATGGGCTGGAAGCCGCTTGCAATGCCGGCCGGCCGGGTATGGTCATTGCCGGTATGCGGTAAACATTATAGACCGGGTGCCGTATAATAAAGTATACTTCATGCGGTCGTGCTTCCATGTGAATCGGCCTTCGGCGGCGTTCCCACCCGGTTTCCGGTCATTGTTCTATGGGGTGTTGCAAGTAAATGCAAGCGTTGCCGATTACCGGCGCAGGAAATGCATATCGTTTACCCGGGGCTGTTCGACGTCAAACCGGTTGACACCTTATGCCAATTTGGATAGCGTTCTTTCGTTTAAGCCGCCCAATTGTTCGGACAAACCAGACCGATGATTTCCGCCAACGATGACATTCGGAGTGATCAATGAATTCCGCGAAACTGGATATTGTTTACATGGTGTTAAACGCTGGACCGGTGGTCCAGATGGTGTTGCTGCTGCTGGTCATGTTCTCCATTTCCTCCTGGGCCATCATTCTCATCAAATACCGCTATATGCGACGCGCCTTTCGTGAATCGGCCCTGTTCATTGAGTTTTTTTGGAAAAGCCGTGATCTTACCGATGCATTCGCCAAGTCCAAACAGTTGCAAGGCAGCCCGGTGGCGCGCATTTTCCGCGTGGCGTACCTGGAACTTCGCAAGCTCAGCAAACAAGAGCCGGTCGCGGATGCTGACCAGCGATCAGCCGAAAGGGGCTCGCTGGGGACGCGTTCGGGTGGCATCGACAATGTCAAACGGGCATTGCGGCGCGCCATCAATACCGAGACAACCCGCATGACCCAGATGGTGCCCTTTCTGGCCACGACCGGCAACACGACGCCCTTTATCGGTCTTTTCGGGACGGTATGGGGCATCATGAACTCTTTCCACGGCATCGGCCAGATGGGGTCGGCCAGCCTGGCCGTGGTGGCGCCCGGCATTTCCGAAGCCCTTGTGGCCACCGCTGTGGGACTGGCCGCCGCCATCCCGGCGGTCATCGCGTTCAATTTTTTCATGAGTAAAATCCGTACCCTGGAATCCGAGTTGATCAGCTTCTCACAAGATTTCCTCAACGTCGTGGAACGGGATATTTTCCGGCAGAGGGGAGGTCGCTGATGCAGATCGGGGGGCGTGACAGCGGGTTCATGGGGGAGATCAATGTCACCCCCTTTGTGGATGTGATGCTGGTTTTGTTGATTATATTTATGGTAACTGCGCCCATGATGGTGGAAGGGGTCAATGTCGACCTGCCGGAAACCACCGCCCAGCCCCTGGAGTCCGAGAAGGAGCCGTTGGTGGTTTCGATTGACAAGGATGGCCAGGTGTTTATCAACGATTTCAAGACCAGTCGTGACATATTCGCCACCAAACTTGGCAAAGTACTGGAGGCCCGCCAGGACCGGACCGTCTACCTCAAGGCCGACAAGACCATTCCTTATGGCGTCGTCATCCAGGTTATGTCCGACATCCGAAGCACGGGGGTTGCCAAACTGGGCATGGTGACCCTGCCGGCAATGGAAAATGGCGTTGATGAGAACTAACGCGTACAAGCAGGCGGGCCATGATTGACGGCCAACGGCTAACCATGGTGTTGGAGAACGGACAAAATACCCGCAGCGTGGCGGCCATGTTTGCCATTTCCGCACTTTGTCATGCGGGCTTTTTTTTGCTGATGGCGTTCATGCCGACATCTTTTACGTCTTCCTCCTTTCGGCGGGCGCCCGGAGCGATCAGTGTGGATCTGGTATCCCTGCCGGCCGCTGAACCGGCTCCGGCGGCGCCGGCGGACACGGTTGCGCCGGCGCCGCCGGCCAAACAGGTCGCACCACCGCCTGAAGCGGTTCCCATTCCACCCCCCAAACCGGACGCGGTGCCGATAAAACCGAAGCCCAAGCCTGAAAAAGTGGTCAAGGCGCTCAAAAAAAAGACGTATAAAAAAGACAAAGTCAAAAAGGCCGTGGTCCAGAAGCCCGCACCGCCGGCAGCCAAGCCAAGGCAAACCAAAGTGAAAAGTGCCATCGAGTCCATGCGCCGCAAAGTGGCGGACCAGGAAAAAGCCCGCGCAGCTGCGGGAACCGGGGGGACGGGCACCGGCACCGGCGGTGGCGGCGGCGGGGCGGCTGTTTTGAGCCGCATTCAAAACTACCGGATCGAGGCGGCCATCGCGGTCAGCCAAAGCTGGGCCTTTTCCCAGCAGCTGGCCGGCGCCGACGACCAGTTGGAAACAAGGATTACGTTCCGCATTCTGCCGAATGGCGACATCACGGATATCAAGATCGTGCAACCGTCGGGCAACCGCTATCTTGATGAATCCGCTTTTCGGGCAGTCCGGAAGGCCAGCCCGGTGGCGCCACATCCCGAAGGCGTCAATCGTCCCTTTATTGAAGTCGGCGTAAAGGCGACGCCCTCCGGGTTTCGTTAATACGCAAGATGACACCCGGTCAGACCTGCTTGCGGATAGGGGCCTCGCCGGAAGCGTTTGACCGATGCAAAAATGAAAGCGAGACCTTCATGGTGAATGTGATGTGCCGATTGAGGCGTTGCTTTTTTGTGACGCTGCTGTTGCTGCCCCTCATGTCCGCACCGGTTCAGGCTGTGGACGAATTTATTGAAATCAATCCCTTTTTGAAGAAAATTCCCCTGGCCATTCCGGATTTCAAGCCGCTGGCGCCGGGAACGCCGACCCTGGAGACCGCCCAAAACGCCGCCCAGTTATTGGCGGAAACATTGTTGTTTACCGGGTATTTCAAGCTTCTGGACAAAGGGGCCTATCTAGAAGAGCCACGGGAAACCGGCATTACGGCGGCGAGCATCAATTTTCGCAACTGGACGGTGATCGGGGCGGAACTGCTCATCACCGGTGGCATTCGCCGCTCCACCGAAGCGGTGGAGATGGAGCTGCGTCTTTTTGACACGTTCAAAGGCCAGTCGGTCCTTGGTAAACGGTATCGCGGGCGTTTGCAGGACACCCGGCGCATGGTCAGAAAATTTGCCAGCGAAGTCATTTTCTTCCTTACCGGCAATCGCGGATTTTTCAACAGTGAAATTGCCTTTGTGTCCACCGGCACGGGCAACAAGGAAATTTACATTGCTGAGTTTGACGGTCGCAATCCGGCGCAGTTTACACGAACCCGGAATATTACGCTTTCCCCGGCCTGGTCGCCTGATGGCCAGTGGCTGGCCTACACGGCCTATCCCAAAAATCGCCCCTATCTTTACGTCAAGCACCGACACCATAAGCGCGGTTATGAAATCGGCAACAAGGGGCTGAACATCACACCGGCCTGGGTTCCCATAGCTGCAATGCCCACTTCTCTTGAGGACATGCGCTTAGCCGCTACACTGTCCTTCACCGGCGACCAGGAAATTTATCTGTTGACTGGAAAAGGGAAAATTATTAAAAGGTTGACGAAAAGTTGGGGGAGTGATGTCTCCCCGACCTGGTCCCCGGATGGAAAGAAATTTGCCTTTGTTTCCAACCGTTCCGGGAATCCGCAAGTCTATATCAAAAATTTGGACTCAGGGCGTGTCGACCGGCTGACATTTAAAGGGCGTTACAACACCCAGCCCAGTTGGTCTCCCAAAGGGGACAAACTGGCTTATGCTGGAATGGAAGGTGGGCGTAACGATATCTTTGTCATTGGTTTCAAAGGGCGTCCGCCGGTTCAGTTAACCCATGATACCGGCGGTAACGAGTCGCCTTCCTGGTCGCCGGATGGCAGTATGATCGCGTTTAGCTCGACTCGTGAAGGCCGCTCCCGCATATACGTCATGACGGCTTTCGGAACTGACCAGCGCCGGTTGTTGACGCTGCCGGGCGAACAAACAAATCCCCAATGGTCGCCTAACAAGCACCTTAACTAATGTGTTTTGGTTGTTGAAAGGAGGAAAAATGCAAAGGAAATTATGGATGGTCCTGGCTCTGCTGGTGCTGGTACCTGGTTTGATGTTGCTGACATCGTGTGCCCAGCAGTCGGCGGTGGATCAAGATACCACCCAGAAGACCACACCGCCGGAGGACACGTCCGGAACGACTGACAGTGGGACGGACCTGCAAGCCGACGCGGCTCAACGGGCGGCCGAGCAGGCCATGAACCAATTCCTCAACGAACACATCTACTACAGCTTTGACAGTGCCCAACTGTCGGCCATGGCGCAGGCCACCTTGAAACGTAAAGCCGAATGGCTTAAGGCGAATGCTGGTGCGACGGTCGCCATCGAAGGCCATTGCGACGAACGTGGCACCAACGAATACAACCTTGCCCTTGGAGAGCGCCGGGCCGAGAGCGCACGGGCTTACCTCGTGGACCTGGGAATTTCGGCTTCACGCCTTTCGACAATCAGTTACGGCGAAGAGCGACCCCTGGATGCCCGCCACACGGAAGAAGCATGGGCTAAAAATCGGCGCGGACAGTTTAAATTGAGATAGCATGTGCCCGATCTCGGCACTGTGCTGCTCGCGCTGCCCATGATGCTGCCGAACAATGTTTCCGCAGAGTCTATTATCTGCCCGCTGCTTTTCGGCGGGCAGATTTTTTTTGCCTCGAATACCAACAACTGAAAACGGGAAAAACGTTATGACCAAATCGTTGCTGTGCCTTACGGTTGGACTGGTATTGATGGCCGGTTGTGCGACACGACAAGACGCCATAACTTTGGACAGACGGACAATTACTCTGGAAAGACAATACGCCGATCTTGAGAAAAAATATACCGCGATTCGCGAGGACCTCTCCAGCTTAGGCACCGACCGCGATGAAAAATACCAGTCCTTCAGCGATTATAAAGCTGAGATGCGGGCTGAATTCCAGCAGTTCAAAAAGGATTTGCAATTGATCAACGGCCGTCTGGACGAAAGCGACCACCGCCTGGAGCAGCATATCGCGGATATGACGGCGCGCCTGGATGCTTTTGACCAGCGTCTGGCCAAGTTCGATAAATATCTTGATGTCCAGACGGCTGCCGGTGGCGCTGCGGCGGGCGCCGCCATGAGCGGAGGTGCTGAGAAGACATCCGGTGACATGGCCCTCTATGCCCAGGGGAAAAAAGCTTTCGATGCTGAAGATTACAAGGGAGCAAGGAAATCCTTCGAATCCCTCTTAAAAAAACATCCCCAATCCGACCAGGCCGACAACGCCCAGTTTTGGATCGGGGAGACCTACTACCGGGAGAACTGGTACGAAAAGGCGATCCTCGAATATCAGAAAGTTATCGAAAACTTTCCCACCGGGAACAAAGTGCCGGCGGCTTTGCTGAAACAGGGGATGGCGTTTCTCGAACTGAACGACCAGGAGAACGCACGGTTGATTTTTAAAGAATTGGTCGATCGGTATCCCCGTTCGACCGAGGCCAAAATCGCCGCGCAGAAACTCAAACAGTAAGCCAGGTGGCGCAATGAGCGGCAGATCTTCAGGTTGCCCATGAAAGTCTTCGGCATTGATCCCGGTCTTGCAGGCACCGGCATCGGTATCGTGCACGGGCAAGGTTTGCACGTCGATGGGTTTGCTTTCGGCAGCATTGCGACAGCCAAGAATGAAGAACAGTCGCGGCGGCTCGAGAAAATCTACACCAAACTGCTGGGGTTGCTACGGAAAGAAATGCCGGACCTGATGGTGGTCGAAGACGTCTTTTCGCTGGAGAAATACCCCAAATCCGGTATTTTGCTTGGCAAGGTCACCGGTGTCATTCTTCTGGCAGGCTGTCATATCAATGTGCCGATCAAAGAGGTCCCGGTGCGGGAGGCCAAGCAGGTCCTGACCGGCAACGGCAATGCCAGCAAGGCCCAGTTGGAAAAGGCGGTGCGGCACGCTTTGAAGCTGGATCGCCCGATTCGGCCGTTTCATGCCTCCGATGCATTGGGACTGGCACTTATCGGTCTTTTCCGGAACCGGGGTTGATACGGTCGTTTCTTCATTCGTCGGCCCATTATGAGATGCCATGATTGGATACATCGAAGGCAAGCTGCTGAAAAAAGAAAATGAGCGGGTGCTGATCCTGGCCCATCAGCTGGGCTATGAGGTGCTGCTTCCGGCCGTGGTGATGGAAACCATTCAGCATAAGGCGATTGGCGATCCGCTGGAGCTTTATATCTACTACCATCAAACCGAACGGCAACCGAAACCGGTGCTGATCGGTTTTAACATGGAAGTTGAAAAGGAATTTTTCCAATATTTCATTTCGGTCGAAGATATCGGGCCGATGAAGGCGGTCAAGGCCATGAACATGCCCGTGCGTGATATTGCAAGGGCCATTGAAAATGGCGATATCACCGCGTTGCGACGCCTGAAGGGGGTCGGCAACCGCACGGCGCAGAAAATTGTGGCGACCCTCTCCGGCAAAATGGAAAAATTCGCCCTCATTCGTAAAGGCGAAGCACCTCCGGTGACGCCTGTCGAAGACTATTCCCAACTCGTACTGGATGTTTTGACAAAGCAGTTGGGCCACAAACTGGCGGATGCCAAACAGATGATTGCCGGGGCCCTGAGCCGCAATCCGGCCATTGCCACGCCGGAGGAACTCTTTGATGAAATCTATCGCGGTGAAGAATTCGTATGAGTGACGACATTTTGACCTATTCTTCGGATCACAAGGGGATTTTGTCCGAGAAGGAGACGCCCCAGGATCTGGAAACCGACATCCTTTCTCTGCGGCCGGAAAGCCTGGATGATTACGTTGGCCAGGACCAGGCTGTGGAGACCCTTCGCATCGCCATTGAAGCCGCCAAACTGCGCGATGAACCGGTGGATCATGTTCTCTTCCATGGCCCGCCGGGCCTGGGCAAAACAACCCTGGCCCACATCATCGCTAACGAAACCGGCGGCACATTGACGGTGACCTCGGGGCCGGCCCTGGAGAAAGGTGGCGATTTGATCGGTGTGTTGACCCACCTGGAAGATGGCGACATTTTGTTCATCGATGAAATTCATCGGACGCCCAAATCGGTCGAAGAACTGCTTTATCCGGCCATGGAGGACTTCGCGATCGATTTTGTCTTTGACAAGGGGGTGCATGCCCGCAGTCATCGTTACCGCTTGCGTCGTTTCTGTATGGTCGGTGCCACCACACGGGTTGGGTTGCTTTCGGCCCCCTTGCGGGACCGCTTCGGTATCATGCGTAGCCTGGATTTCTATGCGCTTGACGATCTTGTGAAGATCACCCGGCGCTCGGCGGCCCTGTTGAAGGTGCCCATCGAAGAAGATGCGGCCATGGAACTGGCCCGTCGCTGCCGCGGGACCCCCCGGATCGTCAACCGGCTGTTGAAGCGGGTTCGGGACTTCAGCCAAGTCCGGGCCAAAGGGCGAATCACCTGTGAAACGGTCGCCGCTGCGTTGGCGTTGGAGGGCGTCGATGACCAGGGTCTGACCAAACTCGATCGTCGCTATTTACAGACGATCATCGATTATTACCATGGCGGTCCGGTCGGCATCGAAGCGCTGGCTGCCACCCTCCAAGAAGAGACGGACACTCTGGTGGATGTGGTGGAACCCTATCTGCTCAAGCAGGGCTTTCTGATGCGGACGTCATCGGGACGCCGGGCTTCGGAAAAGGCCTACCAGCATCTGGGGGTTTCCTACCAACAGGGCTTGTTCCGCGAATCATAATGCGATGGGGATACCACCAGCCTTTATTTCCCTTTTAACCGATTTCGGTGACCGGGATGAGTATGTCGGGGTCATGAAGGGGGCCATCTTAAGCCGGGTTCCCCGTGGGGCGATCGTTGATATCTGCCATCATATTGCGCCCCATGACATCCGCCAGGCGGCGGCTATGATCCTGGCTGTCTATCGCTATTTCCCGGAGGGTACCCTGCACGTCATGGTTGTGGACCCGGGGGTCGGCAGTGAGCGCGACATCGTGTATGCCCGGGCCCGGTCTTGCGGTTTTCTCTGTCCGGACAATGGGTTGCTCAGTGGGTTGCAGTCAGAGGGCGTATTGCAGGAGGTGTGGCGGGTGACCAACAGGGCGTTGTTTGCGGCGGCTGTCAGCGACACTTTCCATGGCCGTGATATCATCGCTCCGGTGGCGGGCTTTTTGGCTTCCGGCGGACGCCCGGAATTGCTGGGACCGCCAATGGCCACCCGGGATTTGGTTTGCTTGGAGGCGTTGGCGCCACGCCTGGCCACGGATGGAAGCTTACAGGGCATCGTGGTAAATGTGGATCGGTTTGGCAACGTGGTAACCAATATCGGGCGAGAGCTATTGACATCTTTCCTGGAAGGTGATCTGAAGCAATCTTTGACAATCAATCTTGCGGGGCGTCATCCCATTCCGTTGGTAACGACCTACAGTGACATTCCGGCCGGGAAATTGCTGGCATTGATCGGCAGCCGCGATACCCTTGAACTTGCCGTCAACCAGGGGAGCGCCGTCTCCATGCTGAGTGTGGCGCCCGGAGCGCCGGTGCGTGTTATATGCTTGCGTTAAACTTGGTTTGGCGCAATGCGCCCAGCCGATTTTTGTATTCTTAAGTGCCCACTATCGGAAACGATGAAAAAAGACTCAATCGCTTCAAAATTTGAGAAAAGCTGGACCGTGCTGCTGGTCGACGGGAAGGGACGGGTTCGCCGCATCCGCAATTTCCGGCAGAAATTATGGGCGATTGCGGGGATCAGTGCCGGTGCGCTCATTGTGGCCGCTGTTATGGGCGTTCTTTACGGGGGCATGGTGCAAAAACAGATGGCGCTTTCGGAAGAAGCGGATGCCTTGCGGGAAGAAATCGCTGTCCTTCAGCAACAAAATGAATTGTTGAAAGTCCGGGCTGTGCGTGTGGAGGCTCAAGCGGGGAAAACAGCGCCATCGGCGGCTTCAACACCGCCGCCTGCTGCACCTTCAACGGCTGCTCCTGCCGCGGATGAAGCCGGCGATACGGCACCGTCTGCACCCGCCCTTCCTGCGACGGCCGCGCCTCCTCCGGTGGTGGAAGTCCCGGCGAGCGCAACGCCTGAAAAGAAACCCGAACAGAAGCCGGAGCCCCGGGTGGACGTGGAAGGATTGAAGGTCGCCTACCAGACCGATACCGAAACAATTGAGGCCCAGTTTATCATCAAAAACACCGGCCAGGGGCCTGCCGGCGGGCGGGCCGTGGTGGTGCTGCATACAGAGGAGGGCCAATCAGCCTTGCGCTTTGCCCTCCCATCCGTACAACTGAGAGATGGTCGGCCCATCGGCAATCGGGGGCGGCGCTTTTCCATATCGCGTTTTATGACCCTGAAATTAGACCGTAAATTTGCCGAACCCGGTACACGCTTTACCTCCGCCATGGTCTTTGCCTATTCTCTGGAGGGCAAGCTGCTGCTGGAAAAAGAATTCGACGTGGCATTGGATATCCCGGAGAAAAAGGCGCCTGCGACCACCGCAACAAATCCTGAGCCTTCGGAGAATAGCGACACGACCGTTGCGCCACTGGGGCTCAGTTTGCCGGAACCGAAACCCGAATCCGAAGAAACCAAAGGAACTCAGCCGTGACCCGAAAAAAAAAGTTTTTATCGATTGTCGATGATGGGTTCTCGGTGGACGGCGACATCGAATTTACCGGCGAGTTGTTGATTCGAGGGCGTGTTGGCGGCAGCGTCAAGGGGGAGACCGTGACAATTGCCGAAGCAGGGGTTGCAACAGCGGACATGCGTGTCGATCGTTTGACCGTCGGCGGACGTTTTGACGGAGAGGTGCATGCTGCCGTTGAACTCATTGTACTGCCCACAGGGCAATGCGAGGGGCGTGTTCAATGCCGGAATCTGGTGGTCCATGAGGGGGGGCGTCTCAATGCGGATGTTCGGCAGATCGATCCAAAGGAATCCTTGCACGAAAAAAAACTTTCTTCGCCAACCAAGCCGGTTATTGATCTTTAACGGGCTGATGACGACCCGTTGAGGCTAAAGGCCGCACCCACCGGATAGTGATCCGAGGGATAAGGGCCAACGGCCGGAAACCGAATGACACCCGCGCGTTGAACCGCAATGTTGCCCCGATAGAGAATCCAATCAATACAGATCCGGCCGTCACCCCCCTGGAAACCGTGAAATGTTCCCGGGAAGGGGGCTTGCAGGACGTTGCGAAATGAGGCTGACGGTGCTTCCGAAGGCGGTTCGGGTTGGGTGAAAGCCTCGTGGCAGGCCGAGTTTGGCTCGCAGTTGAAATCCCCGCCCAGGACGGCCGGCCGGCTGGCAGCCAGCCGGTCGATACGTTGCCGGATGATAGCGGCACTGGCCACCTGGACGGATTCTTCGAAATCCAGGTGGGTGGACCCACACACCAGTTCATGTGAACCGGCATGAAAAAGGCCCAGGGTGCATTGCCGCGGCCAGCGGCTGTTGGGGAAACGGCTGGGGATATCCGGTGTCGCGCTGAGGAAGAAATGCTCCCATGCGTCCAATTGCCACGGCGCTCGATAAAATATGACGTTGTTTTGCCAGAAGGCCGGGGCGGGAAGACGTTGCCCGATACGGTCATAGTCAGGAAGACTCGCGGCCAGGAAATCGATTTGGAAATCATTGGCCTCCTGAAATAGCATGAAGTCGCTGGCGTGCGTTGCCAGGAATTGCCTCAGCGGACCCCGGCGATGAATCCAGGCGTTTGCACCGTCGTCCGCCAGCCCGAAGCGCAAATTGAGGGTCAGCACGGAAAACGATTGTCGTTGCCCGTCGCTCATGGCGATCCCATTTCGAAGCCACGAATCGTCGGTTCCGGATTGGCCGGTACGGTTTGGAAATTGTCAAAGGTGACATCGGTGAAGGACAGGCCCAGCCGATTACGGATGGAATCAAAGATCTGCAGATAATTGGCCAGAATGCGTCGGTGCCATTCAAGGCCGAGGCGCTCGGCCACCAGAGGAATCGCCTCTGCTGTCCCTTCGATTTCGATGAAATGGCCATAGGGCATATGATCCAGACAGATTTCCGTGGCGCCCATTTCAAAGGTTTCGCGTTGTTTTTCATAGACCTGGGCGCGGTGGTAGCCGAGGGCTGCCAGAATTCGGTGGGTGGTATCGAAGTCCGACACTTCGATTTCCAACTCCTCGTGGGTTTTAAATTGGCGGCCGCCTTCGGGATGCGGTCGCTTGAAGGTCAGCCGGCTGCGGCGGTCCTGACGCAGCCGCAACAGACATCGGTTGGACAGCAGATGATGACCCGCATCGTCATAGCGGAAGTTGGTTTCAAAGACGTTTCCTAATGAAACGGCCCCGGCCTCTAAAAGTCGTTGGCGTATGGTTTCGAAATTCCTTACCAGGAATTTGACTTCGGTCTCGATCATGACGTCATGCTCCGTTTCCTGGATATAATCACGTGTGGATGACGTGACAGGCATGGGGGCGGGCCGCAAGGCGACACGATGGGAATCGGGTCGTGGAACCTATCCGTGAAATGGTTTCGCTATAGGGGAATTCAACACGGGTGTCAATCGGAGCGTTTAAACTGAAGGGGGAGGACCGGCTTGCGGGTGCGAAAAGGGTAATAAAAAAATATTGACACGCCCTGCAGAATCAATTAATAGTCACAGATTCTTTTATCCATAGGAGTCGAACACGTGAAAAAATATACACCGAGCGCGAAAAAAACGGATAATGAGGGCAAATGGTATGTCATCGATGCGGAGGACGCCGTTCTTGGGCGTCTGGCTACGACAGTGGCGACGCATTTGCGGGGCAAGCATAACCCCGCATTCACCCCCCATGTGGATACGGGGGATTGGGTGGTGGTGATCAATGCCGAAAAAGTCGTTTTGACCGGGCGCAAATGGGACCAGAAGTTTTACCATCGCCACAGTGGTTATGTTGGCGGATTGACCTCCATCAATGCCCGCGAACTGAAGGAAAAACGTCCGGAAGACCTGGTTCGTTTTGCCGTCAAAGGCATGCTGCCGAAAAACCGACTGGGCCGGCAGCTGTTCAAAAAGCTTAAGGTTTACGTTGGTAATGAACACCCCCATGAGGCGCAACAGCCCGAGACGTTGACATTGAGCTAATTTACCAATTTGCCAAAAAAGAAATTAGGGATAGAGTAAACTATGGAAAATACGTTTTACGCCACTGGAAGACGCAAGTCGGCCATCGCCCGAACTTACCTGACGCCCGGAACCGGAAAGGTTACCGTCAACAACCGCCCGATTGACGATTACTTCCAGGTTGAGACGGCCAAAATGGACTTGTACCAACCCCTGGTCCTCACCAATACCCGCGATGCTTATGATATTCAGGTACGGGTGGTGGGCGGTGGTATCTCAGGCCAGGCGGGTGCCATTCGCCACGGCATTACGCGGGCATTGATTCTGGCCAATCCCGAATTTCGCGGCCCACTTAAAAAAGCCGGTTTTGTCAAACGTGATCCCCGCGTCAAAGAACGGAAAAAATACGGACAGCGTGGTGCCCGTGCCCGCTTCCAGTTTTCCAAGCGTTAAATCACACACTGGTCGTGACAATTCAAAAGGGGGGCTACAGTTTAAGGCCCCCCTTTTTTATATCCGCCCCACCGGTTGTCTTCCCTGTCTTTCTTAGATTATTGATATTTTTCGCCCTGATGATGCCCGTCATCAATGGCCTGCGTCACGCCCTCCATTTGCAGAAACCCCTCCAGTATATTCTTAAACTTTTGAATTATATGTAAAAAAAATCAATTTCAAAAAATATTGAAAATTATCGTTGACAAGGATTTTCTTTCTTGACTAAATAAGTCGGAAATTAACCCGACCTATACAGTCAAGAAAGAAAAGGGATGTTTTTAACCCAGAGAAATCAATATGCCCTCAGGGCCATTGTTGAGCTTGCCAAGCGGGTTGGAACGGGTCCGGTCAAGGTTTCGGAGATCGCCGACGCCCAGGCCATACCCCGCCGGTTTCTGGAGGTGATTCTGGGACAGTTGAAGGGCAGTGGCCTGGTTACCGCCAAGCGGGGGTACCACGGTGGGTATATTCTTATCGGGGAGCCGGGAAAAATTACGGTCGGCAGTGTGATTCGCTATCTGCAGGGGGAGCCGGACCCCAAGGATTGCCAAACATGTGTGTTCAAACTGCAGTGCCCGACCGACAGGCAATGTGCCTTTGCTTCCCTATGGAACCGGGTCAATGAGGCGGTTTTCGGTATTTTCGACGAGACCACGATTCAAGATCTGGTTGAAGGCGAAAAAATGGTCGAGTCCTGAGGTCTGTTTATTAAATTCACGGGTACATCGATAAGGATTCAGAACATGGAGAAGGGAAGAAGGCTTCTACGATGGACAGGGGTTATGGCGGCATCAGCCGTCCTGCTGGCGTTCGGTGCTGCCGTTTACGGGGTGCCGCAACAGGGCGGGGATGACGTGCTTCCCCGCGCCGATATTGTCGTGATCGACACCATGAGCCGTTTCGGCCGGCTGGATCGTCCCCCGGTGATATACCGCCATGACAAGCACACGGAGGCCCTGCAGAAAAAAGGCAAGGATTGTGCGGCCTGTCATTTGACGGATGACAAGCAGCGGCTTTCGCAAAAGTACATGCGACTGACGGATTTGGATCGTGAAGCCACCATGCGAGTCTATCATGATAACTGTATTGCCTGCCACACCGAAACGCTGTCCACCGGTGAAAAAGGCGGGCCGGTGACCTGTGGCGAGTGCCATGTGAAGTCCCCCCGGGCGGTGTCGTCCTGGGCACCTATCGGTATGGACAAATCCCTCCATTACCGGCACGCCAAGGCTCAGGAGAATAAATGCGGCCAGTGTCACCACGAATACGACGAAAAGGCCCAGAAGCTGATCTATGCCGAGGGGCAGGAAAGCTCCTGCCGCTATTGCCACAAGGAGCAGCTTGAAGAAAAACGCATCCCCCTCCGGGAAGCCTCCCATCAGGCCTGCATTGCCTGCCACCAGGAAACCCTGGCCAAGAAAAAAGAGGCCGGACCGGTCAATTGTGGTGGGTGCCACGATCCCGAAAAACAACTGGAAATTGCGACCCTGGAAAATGTGCCGCGCATGAAGCGCAACCAGCCGGATGTGGTGTTTGTCAAAACCGGTGCCAAATCGGCGATGACGCCCGAAGGGGCCCTGCGCGCCAAAGCGGTACCGTTCAATCATCAGGCCCATGAAACCTACAATGACACCTGCCGCGCCTGCCACCACGCCAGCCTGACCTCTTGTGCCGACTGCCACACGATCAACGGCGCCAAAGAGGGCGATTTTGTTCAACTGGAGCAGGCCATGCACCAACTGCGCACCGAGGCCTCCTGTCTGGGATGCCATACCGAGGCCCAGAGGGATAAATCGTGTGCCGGCTGTCATGCCTTCATCGAGAAGGGGCTCAAAAAGGACACGGCCACCTGCCAGGCCTGCCATTTGGAAGGTGCGCCGGCCGGCTCCGAAATTACCGGCAAGCCGGAGGAAGCCATGCTGGCGGCCATGCTGCTGAATGCCCGCACACCGATTACCGGAACCATGCCGGTTGACGATATACCGGAAAAGGTCGTCATCAACAAACTGGAAAAGAAATATCAGCCGGTGGAAATGCCGCACCGCAAAATCGTGCAAGCTTTGGTGAAGGGTATCGGCGACAATAAACTGGCCGCGAACTTTCATGCCGATCCCGGCACCATCTGCCAGGGATGCCACCATAACAGCCCCATCGCGAAGAAGCCGCCCCAATGCGCCAGCTGCCACGGTCAACCTTTCGATGTAAAGAAATCGGATGCTCCCGGACTGCTCGGCGCCTATCACATCCAGTGCATGGGCTGCCACACCGAAATGGGGATCGAAAAACCGGTCGGCTGTACCGAGTGTCACAAGGAAAAGTAACCATTAACCGGCTCTAATGGCTTGAGGTAATATTATGGCGATTACGCGGAGAACGTTTTTGGGTTGGATGGGCGCAGCAGGTGTTGGGGTTTCGGTAGGCAAATCCGCCCGGGCTGCATCGAATAAACATTTTACCGGTTACCCCGACAGCATGGGGGTGCTGCACGATATCGCGCGCTGTGTGGGCTGCCGATCCTGTGAAGCGGCCTGCAATACGGTCAACCAACTGCCTCCGCCGGAAACGTCCTTCAAGGATCTCGCGGTCCTGGATCGCAAACGGCGAACGACACCGGCCGAATATACCGTGGTCAACCGTTTCGATGCCGCCGGAGCAGGATCCAAACCGATCTACAGCAAGAATCAATGCAACCACTGTCTGGAGCCCGCCTGCGCATCGGCCTGTTTCGTAAAAGCTTTCCACAAAACCGAAGAAGGTGCTGTGGTCTATGATGCCTCGGTTTGCGTGGGGTGCCGCTATTGCATGATTGCCTGTCCTTTTGAAATTCCGACCTACGAATACGACAAAGCCCTGACCCCGCGGGTGATGAAATGCACCCTGTGTCATCCCCGCGTCCAGGAAGGCAAGCTGCCGGGGTGTGTGGAATCCTGCCCGACAGAAGCCCTGACGTTCGGCAAACGGGATGATTTGTTGAAAATTGCCCGGGAACGCATTCGCAGGAATCCGGACCTGTATATCGACCATATTTACGGCGAGCTTGAAATGGGCGGTACGAGTTGGCTCTACATATCCAATGTGCCTTTCCGCGATATCGGAATGCGCGAGGATCTGGGGGTCACCCCGGCGCCGGCCCTGACATCGGGGGCGCTGGGATCCGTGCCGATTGTTGTCGGCCTGTGGCCTGTTTTGCTGACGGGCATCTATGCCATTTCCCAGCGCAAGGATAAAGTCGCGCAGGAGGAGCAGACCCTGGCCGTAGAGGCCGCGCGCACCGCAACCCAAGAAGAAGCCGCTGCGGAATTGAAAAAGACGCTGGAGATGAAAGAAAAAGAGAAAGAAACCGCCATCAATATAGCGGTCAAGAAGGCGTTGGAAGAGGCGGCCAAAGCGCAGGAAGAGGCCGCCTCCCAAGCAGCGCCTGAAGCCCACGACGACAAGGACGCGAAGCAAACGGAGGAGGATTCCTGATGTCCGATACTAGAACCGCAACAGGCGGCACCCTGTTGACCCCGTTTAACATCGTAGCCGGCCTGATTCTCATTATTGGCGCGGTGATAACGGTGCTGCGGTTTACCGGGGGATTGGCCGCCGTATCCAACCTTTCCGATTACAACCCTTGGGGCCTGTGGATCGGTTTTGATCTCCTGGTCGGCGTCGCCCTTGCGGCCGGCGGGTTTGTCACATCCGCCGCCTGCTATATTTTCGGCCTGAAGCGCTATCATTCGGCCGTTCGCCCGGCCATTCTGACCGCATTCTTAGGGTACGCCCTGGTCGTTTTCGCATTGCACTACGATGTCGGCCGTCCCTGGCGCCTGCCCTATCCCTTCATCGTGCAGCCGGGAACGACATCCCTGCTCTTTGAAGTGGGCGCCTGTGTGGCCCTTTACCTGACGGTGCTTTTTATCGAATACACGCCCGCCGCCCTGGAGTGGCTGGGCCTGAAGCGCGCCCGCAGCATCGTCGTCAAGCTGACGCTCCTGCTGACCATTTTCGGTGTCGTGCTCTCGACCCTGCACCAGTCTTCCCTGGGTGCCCTGTTTCTGATCGCACCGTCCAAACTGCACCCCCTGTGGTATTCGGCCTACCTGCCGGTGTACTTCTTCATATCCGCCATCATTGCCGGGCTTTCCATGGTGATCTTCGAGAGCGGTCTGGCGCACAAATATTTTCATGACAAGATGGATGACACCCACTTGGCAGAAGCCGACGGCGTGGCGCTCGGTTTCGGCAAGGCCGCCGCCTTCGTACTTTTCGGCTATTTTATCATCAAAGTGGTCGGCCTGGCCGTGGACAACAACTGGCATTACCTGGCCAGTGGGTGGGGCGCGTGGTACTTGGTGGAAATCATCGGGTTCGTGCTGCTGCCCTGTTATCTTTATGCGGTCGGAGCCCGGGATAAAAATGTCAAACTGATCCGGCGGACGTCGGGATTGGCCGTTCTGGGGATTGTTCTCAACCGGTTCAATATCTCCCTGATCGCCTTCAATTATCATCTGCCCAGCAGTGAACGGTACTTTCCCCACTGGATGGAAATCGGCATTTCGGTGTTTGTGGTCACTGTGGGCGTCCTGGTTTATCGGTTCATCGTAACCCATATGCCGATACTGTATGAACACCCGGATTACAAAGAAGAGCATTGATTGCCAGGGAGGATACCATCATGGAAGGCCAAATTTTTACCCTGCAGGATTTCATGTACAGCACCAAGAGCATCACCTATCTGGTCATCGTGGCCGCCTTGATCCTGTTCCCGATTTTCTGGCGGTTTTTGACCAGCAGAGACGACTAATATATCGCGGCCAACGGGGAATAGGCTTCCCGAGGCAAACCGAATCAATCTTCTGTTCAAGGAGTCACCCATGTACGCATTTGTAACCGGACCGCTGGCATGGCTGTCGTTTACAGTCTTTACTGTCGGTATCGTAGCCCGTATCATATGGTATTTCCGGGGGTTGAGCTGGCAGCTGGACCGGGTCGCCTATAAGGAGCATATGGCCTATGGCATCAAGGGCGCGATTCGCTCCATTGTCTTCTGGCTGATTCCCTTCGGAACACACAGCTGGCGCTTTTATCCGTTTTTCACCATTTGTGTCTTCACCTTCCATATCGGCCTTCTGTTTACACCGCTTTTTATTTTCGGACACAATGTACTGCTGCAGGAGAGGTGGGGCTTCAGCCTGTGGGCCATGCCGGAAGGCATGGCGGATTTCATGACGGTGGCTGTCATTATCGCGGTGCTGTTCATTGTCCTGCGCCGCAATGCCCTGCCGGAGGTACGCATCCTGACGACGCCATACGACTATCTGGTGCTTGCCATTGCCGTTGCCCCTTTTGTCACCGGCCTGCTGGCGCATCATCAGATTGGCAACTATAATTTCTGGCTGATCGCCCATATCCTCGCCGGCGAGATTTTTCTGGTGGCGATACCGTTGACCAAGTTGTCACACTTTATCGGATTCTTCCTTTCCCGGGCCCAACTCGGTATGGACTACGGGATCAAACGCGGTGGCATGAAAAGTAAAGGTCTGGCCTGGTAAATGGCATCAACCCATTCGGTAAGGAACAAGAGTCATGCCTGAAGGAAAACTTTGCAATAAACAAACGGTCGATACGGAAGAGCAGCTCCAGGCTCTTCTGAACGACAAGAGCGGTAAGCAGTATTACGAGGAGATGAACCACCTTGACGTGGATGCCAAAGCGCTGTGGGCTACCATCCAGAAGACCCTCAAATCCCGGTTGCGCACATGGCTGGAAATTTGTGCCCACTGCGGGATGTGTTCCGACAGCTGCTTTTTCTACATGGCCAACAAGAAGGATCCCACCCAGGTGCCGTCCTACAAAATCCAATCGACCCTGGGGGAACTGGTCCGCCGCAAGGGCGATGTGGACAATGCTTTTATGCAGATGGTAATGGATACAGCATGGTCCAAGTGCACCTGCTGCAACCGCTGCGGTATGTACTGCCCCTTCGGTATCGATATGGGGATTATGTTCAGTTATCTGCGCGGCCTGTGTTTTTCCCAGGGCTTTGTGCCATGGGAACTGAAAATCGGATCGGGCATGCACCGCATCTACCGGGCCCAGATGAACGTGACCACGGAAGACTGGGTTGACACCTGTGAGTGGATGGCGGAAGAGTACGAGGATGACTGGCCGGGCCTGACGATCCCTGTGGACAAGCAGGATGCCGACATCATTTACACGGTGAACGCCCGGGAACCCAAACACTACCCGGAAGACCTGGCGGAAGCAGCCATCCTCTTTCATCTGGCCGGCGAAAATTGGACCGTTCCCAGCGAGGGGTGGGAAGAGACAAGTCTGGCCATGTTTGCCGGGGACTGGGCCGCCTGCAAGATGCAGGTGGAAAGCGTATACGACGCCATGGAGCGACTCAATCCCAAACGCATGGTGGTGACCGAGTGCGGGCACGCCTACCGGGCCACGGTTGTCGAGGGGCCCTACTGGGCCGGCCGCAAGGACGGTCGTACGCCCATTCCCAGTTTCCATTACGTGGAATGGGTCGCCGAAGCATTGCGGACGGGTAAAATAAAGATCGATCCGGCCAAGAAGATCAAGGAGCCGGTGACCTACCAGGATTCCTGCAACTACATCCGCAATGCCGGTTTGAAGGATGTCGCCCGGGAGATCATGGGCTATATCGCCGAGGATTTCCGCGAAATGAAGCCCAACAAGGAACATAATTTCTGTTGCGGCGGCGGGGGCGGATTGAACGGTATCGGCCGCTACCGGGAACAGCGCAATATCGGCCTCAAGGTCAAGCGCGACCAAATTCTGGCTACCGGCGCCAATCTGGTGATTGCCCCGTGCCATAATTGCTGGGACGCCATTCGCGATCTTGAAGAAGAATTCGAAATTGGTATTCGGTGGTCGTTTCTCAAACCCCTGCTGATTCATATGGCGATCGTACCGGACCATCTCAAGCCCGAAGAATAGGCTGTAACAGTCCCAAAGAAGTGGGTCGGTGATGAATACGGTGACCTTAAAAAACAACGGTGCGTTATTTTGCGACGGCAAGCCTGTGATGGATGAACCGTTGATGTGCCTCGGCATGCAGGTGGCTCTCGATGATGGAGTGACGCTGCGAAGCATTTTCCGCATGATCGAAACCTATCCGCTACTGGCGCGTTTGAATGCCTTTTTCCCGACCTATATCGAGCAGTATCGGGAAATGCCCGCCGATGGCTGCCGCTGTGATGATTTCGTCTACGTTGCGTTCAGCAAAACCGTGGAAATGATCGGTTATCCGGGCGAACCTCGCCTTGAAATCTATAGCGCCCTTAAAGGAGAAGGCGGCGGGGCGCCTTGCGAAATTCGCAACTATGAGTTGGAGCACCTGCTGGATATGCCGCTTCGTCTGGGCAAACTCCGCCATATTGTTTTCGGTGACACGGTAGACCAGTTTGAGTTCGGAACGGTCTTCAACCTATTTGAATTCATTGACGGCATTGTGTGGGAACTGAGTTTCCACGGCACCCTGCGGGCCTGTGCACTAAGGAGGTAGACATGTTTGAAAAAATACTCTTCGCGACGACCGGTACGCCGACGTGTGATCACGCGGCCCACGTTGCGTTCGACTTGAAGAAAAAATACCACTCCGAACTTACCTTGTTCCACTCCATGGGGATGCCCTCCCGCGGCTTCAGCCCGTTCGTCAAAGATGCGCGGACGGGGGAGGAGGAATACCTGGACAATGACTATGCCGACTGGGTCAAAGAAGAACTGAAAACCTATTATGCCAAGCAACTGGCCGAGGCCGAAGGGGTTCTCTTTGAGACAACGGCCGGTGAATCCCATCGGGAGATTCTGCGCGCGGCGCGAAAGACGGATGCCGATTTAATTGTCATGGGGGCCCATTCCCGTGATGAAGAAGCCGGGGCGACGCGTTACCGCAATGTTGTCGGCAGCACCATGCAGCGGGTTGCCAAAGGCGCCAAATGCCCTGTATTGATTGTCAGCCGCCCCTGTACCACCTGCCTGTGGTATTTTTCCAATATCGTTTTCGGAACCGATTTCTCCAAAGCGTCCTATTCGGCGTTTCTGTTCGCCTATCAGTTGGCCAAGGAAATCGGGGCCAAACTGCACCTATTCCATGCGCTGGATATGAGCAGTATCCACGCCGGCAAAGCGGTCTCCCAGGATGAGATCGAACGCGCGATTGCCGAAGCCCGGGAGCGCATCGAGAAGACCTATGTGGCGAAGATGGAAGATTATGACAATTTTGAAGTGGAGGTCTGGGAAGGGGTCCCCTACGTTGAAATTCTCAAGTTCGCCCGGGAACGCAACGGGGATCTGATTGTCATGGCCCATCATACGCGTGAGGTCGATCCTGAGGAGGCCCTACTCGGCAGCACGGTGGAGCAGGTGGTGCTGCGTGCCGCCTGTCCGGTGGCCAGCGTGAACCGACCCGATAAAGTGTCCTGAAAGGGATAAACGACACGGCGGATGCCAGAACCAGGGACGGGCAACGTCCGGATGCGGGCTGCAATGTTTCTCGCGGTGGAAGGTGATGGGAGCGAAAACGATCCTCATAGTGGACGACGAGATGGACATGCGGTTGTATCTGGCCACTTTGCTGGAAAGCCATGGTTATCGTCCACTGACCCGGCGGGACGGCAAGGACGGCATGGACAGCCTCCATGCGGACCGCCCCGATCTGATCATTCTGGACATCATGATGCCGGGTGACGGCGGGGTCAAGATGTTCAGTCGGCTCAAGGGCGACAAGGCGTTTGCAGATATCCCGGTCATCATGCTTTCCGCTGTGGCGGAAACTTCCTTTCGTCATTTCCTCACGATGCTCAATGCCCAGAAGCGTCATCCCGTGCCGGCACCCACCGCCTACCTGGAAAAACCCGTGGATCATGACCGATTGATTCAGATCGTTCGTGCGACAATCGGATAATGCGCATCGGCCCCCGATTCTCGTGGCCAGACGAGACGCCTGCCGGAAGGGGCTTGCTGTTCAGACGATTTATCCTTTGCCCCGTCCGGGGCCGTTGTGCGCTTTGCCTTTCACCGTTTCCAACGATGACGCCGCCTATGACGGCCGCGTGGGCGCCGTGCGATCCATCAGGAGCAAGATAATGACCGTTGATCATCGCATACTGGTCGTGGATGACGAAGCGGATCTGCGCGACATTCTGAAGATCTATTTGGAAGAACTGGGTTACACGGTCGAAACTGCGTCCAATGGCCGAGAGGGGCTGGAGTGCTTCCGGCACTGGCGGCCGCCCATTGTCATGACGGACATCAAGATGCCGGGGATGGACGGCATCGATCTGCTGCAGCGCATCAAGGATGAAGACCCGGACACTGAAGTGATCATGATCACGGGCCATGGCGATATGGACCTAGCCATCCAGAGTCTTAAGCTGGAAGCCACGGATTTTATCACCAAACCGATTAACGACGATATCCTGGGCATCGCCTTGAAACGTGCCCGGGAGCGGATTGAAATGCGTCGCCAGATCCAGGCCTACACGGAAAACCTGGAAACCCTGGTGGCGGAGAAATCGGCCCAGATCGTCGAACTCGAAAGACTCACGGCGCTGGGGCAGGCGGTTGACTGCCTTTCCACCGCCTTTCTGGATATTGCCGGCGATGTCAAATCCGGCATGGAATTTTTTAATGAAGTCCCCTGCTTTGTGGCCCTGCACAACCGCGAACGGAAGATTGTTTCCTGCAATCAGCTTTATCGGGAGCGCTTGGGGGACATGATCGGAAATGCCAGCGAAGTCATTTATCTCGGACCGTTTGATGGACCGGGCGAAAGCCCGGTGGCCAAGACGTTTGCCCGGGGAGCCCCCCAGCGCAGCCGCCAGGTGCTCCGTTACGGGGATGGCCAGACTTACCCGGTGATGGTGCATACGGCCCCGATCCGCAACAGCCGCGATGAGGTCGAACTCGTGCTGGAGATCATTGCCGATATATCCGAGGTGACCCGGCTGCAGGCCGAACTGCGTGCGACCCAGCAGCGGTATCATCAACTGTTCGAGGAGGTGCCCTGCTTTATCGTGGTGCTGGATCGCGCGTATCGGATCACGGCGGCCAACCGGCGGTTTCGGGATGAATTCGGAGAAACGGCCGGCCCCACATGCCACCGGGCGTTCAAACAGCGATCGAAACCCTGTACCGCCTGTCCGGTGGCCAAGACATTTCAGGATGGCAAATCCCACCACAAGGAGATGGTGGTGCATTCCCAGGCCGGCGAGCAGCTCAATGTACTGATCTGGACAGCCCCTATCGTCAACGCCGCCGGCGAAATTACCCAGGTGATGGAAATGGCCACGGACATCACCCAGATGCGGCAGCTGCAGGACCGCCTCAGTTCCCTGGGGCTCATGATCAGTTCGGTGTCCCATGGCGTCAAAGGGGTGCTGACCGGCATGGACGCCGGCCTCTACCTGCTGAATTCAGGACGGCAGAAGGATGATAAGGAGCAGATCGGCGAAGGCTATGACATCATGAAGCTCATGACCGAGCGGATTCGCAGCCTGGTTCTCGATGTCCTCTTCTATGCCAAAGAGCGGGCGCTGGCCATCGAAACCCTGGATGCCGAGAGCTTCCTAAATGAGGTGGCCTTTATCGTACACCCGAAAGCCCGCAAGCATCAGATCGATTTGCAGTGCCGGTTCGACGACAATCTGGGCCACTTCGATGCCGATCCGGTCGCCCTGCGCTCCGCTGTCGTCAATATTCTCGAGAATGCGGTGGAAGCCTGTGCCGAAGACGAAGCTGTCAAGGCCCACCGTATTGTTTTCAGCGCACGCGGGGATGCCGCACGGCTCGAGTTGGAGATCTGGGACAATGGCGTCGGCATGAGCGAAGAGGTCCGCAAGAACCTTTTCAACATTTTCTTCTCGTCCAAAGGGCAACAGGGGACCGGGCTGGGGCTTTTTATCGCCCGCAAGACGGTTGACCAGCACGGCGGCACCATGTCGGTTGTCTCGGAACCGGGAAAAGGGGCCTGCTTCAGCATCGTCCTGCCCCGGTCATTTGCCGGTTCGGACCACCCGGATGAGGCGGGCCGCTTCCCAGCAGAAGGGGAGGGCCCGTGAGCACTAAAAGGCCGGCAAGGACCAGCCTGATTACCTCCCTGATTCTGGCCGTGGGGATAACCCTGCTGGTGTGCATTGCCGCCTGGGCCTTTTTCAGCATCCGCTATCAGAAGCAGCGCATGATCGGTGAGATGGTCATGCAAACGGATCGTTTGAGCAACACCATCAAGCTGGGTACCCACTACGCCATGATGCTCAATTCCGGCAAAGATATTGATCGCATTATCCGCAATATCAGCCGGCAGAAGGAAATCGAATACATTCGCATTTACAACAAGGACGGCCTGGTGCGGTTTTCCAATCGGGAGATGGAAATCGGTCGCCGTACCACGATCGATTCCGAAGCCTGTCGGATTTGCCATCAGGATGAGCCCCCGCGTACCGATCTGACGATGGAGGCACGGGTTCGCCTGCTTCCCACCGACACCAAAGGTCAACGCATGATGGGACTCATCAGTCCCATCATGAACGAGCCGGGCTGTACGGGCAATTGCCATGTGCACGCGCCTGAAACCCAGGTTCTGGGCCTGCTCGACGTGGTGGTTTCGCTCAATGACACTGATGCCGAGATCACGGTTGTGCAAAACGGCATCATCGGCCTGGCGGTCCTGGTTTTTCTGTTTACATCGGTGATGATCGGTCTGTTCATCCTCCGATTCGTCAATCAGCCCATTAAAAATTTGATCCGCGAAACCCGGCACATCGCCAGAGGCGACTACTCCCACGCCCTTGAGGTCGAAGAGAGCTATGAAATGGGCCAGCTGGCCGAAGCCATCACCGACATGGCACGCCAGATTGAAAGCAAGCAGGATGAACTCAACAAGCAGAAAGACCGTTTCCGCCAGTTGTTTGAGCAGGTTCCCTGTGCCATTACCGTGCAGGACCGCAACTACCGCCTGATCGAATACAACCAGGAGTTCGAGGACACCTTCGCCCCGAACCCCGGCGATTTTTGCTACTACGCCTACAAAGGGCGTACGGAGAAATGCGACAACTGCCCGGTGGAGAAAACCTTCCAGGACGGGGGCATACATTACAGCGAAGAGGACGGATTGACGAAAGCCGGAGATCCGGCCCATTGGATCGTGCGCACGTCGCCCATCCGTAACGAGGCTGGTGAGATCGTGGCCGCCATGGAAATGTGCCTCGACATTACCCACAGCCGTCTTCTGGAAAGCCAGTTGGAAGAGGCCGAAAAAAAATATTATGATATCTTCAACAACATTCCCAATCCGGTTTTTGTTCTGGACCAGGAAACATTGGAGATCCTGGACTGCAATCAGAGTGTGGAGAATGTTTACGGCGTGGAACCCAAAGAAATCCTGGGCACCTCATTCATGACATTGTTTGCGGAGGAGGACCGGGCCGCCTACCAGGCCCAGATCCGCAACAACCGTGTCATCAACCAGGGCCGCCATTATCACAAGGATGGCCGGGTCATCTACGTGACCATCCGTGTGTCGCCATCCACCTACCGCAACCGGGATGTCCTGCTGGTCACCACCGGGGATATTACCAAGCGCCTGGAGGCCGAACAGCAGCTGATACAGGCCAGTAAAATGGCGACCCTGGGAGAGATGGCGTCCGGGGTGGCCCATGAACTGAACCAGCCCCTGGCCGTCATCAAGACCGCCGGATCCATCCTGATGAAAAAGATTAAACAAACGGCGTTGGCAAAGGACGAAACCCTGCTGAATGTTTCCGGCAAGATTGACACCAACGTCGATCGGGCCTCCAACATTATTGAACACATGCGCCAGTTTGCCCGGAAATACGATGCCCGTCTGGAAAAGACCCAGATCAACCAGGTGATCGAAAATGCCTTTGAAATGTTTGATCAGCAGTTCAAGGTGCGCGGCATTGCCACCGAATGGGATACGGATCCCCACTTGCCCGCCATCATGGCGGAGCCGAATCGGCTCGAGCAGGTATTTGTCAATTTGTTCATCAATGCCCGGGACGCCATCGAGGAAAGAGGGGATTTGCAAGTTGAGGGGAAAAACGATAAGAATATACGTATCATGACACGGCAGGAAGACGAAACCGTGGTCGTGGAGATCTGCGATTCAGGGAACGGCATCCCGCCCGCCATCGCAGCCAAAATTTTCGAGCCTTTTTTTACAACCAAGGAGGTCGGTAAAGGCACGGGGCTGGGCCTTTCCATCAGTTATGGCATCGTCAACGAAATCGGAGGGGAAATTTTTGTCAAACCCCGGGACGGCGGCGGGGCCTGCTTCGTCATGCGATTCCCCCTCAACGCCAAACGAAATGAAACCCACCATTCTCCTGGTTGACGACGAACCGGATATCCGCGAAGTCCTGGCAATCTACCTTAGCGAACTCGGCTATACCGTTCATACAGCGGAAAGCGGGGAAGCCGCCCTGCAAACCTTTCATCGTACAATACCGGCCATCGTCCTCAGCGACATCAAAATGCCGGGCATGGACGGCATCGAACTTCTGCGGCGCATCAAGGCCGAAGCCCCGGCCACGGAAGTCATTATGATTACCGGGCATGGCGACATGGCCCTGGCGATCGACAGCCTGAAGCTGGAAGCCACGGACTTCATCACCAAACCCATCAACGATGACATGCTGGCGGTGGCCTTAAGCCGGGCCGAAGAACGCATTGGCATGCGGCGCCAACTGAAATCCTACACCGATAATCTGGAACACATCGCCCAGGAGAAAACCCGGCGTTTGCTGGAAGTCGAAAACCTGGCGGCTGTCGGAAGGGCCGCTTCCGAACTGGCCCACACCATCAAAAATATTGCCGGGGCGCTCAAGGGCGGCATCTATGTCATGCAGCGCGGTATTGAAGACGACAACCGCCAATATCTCATGCGAGGCTGGGGCATGGTCGAGGGCAATGTCGACAAGATCAAGAACCTGGCCATGGATTTGTTGGATTTCGGAAAAGCGGGCAACTTGAACTTGCGACCCGACTCTCCCCTGAGGGCCCTCGACGAAGCGTTGGAGTTGCTGCGCAACCGCGCCGAGGAAAAGGCGATCGCCATCAAGGTCAACACCGCCCGGGGCATCGCGCCCATGGCCATGGATTCGGAAAGCATTTACCGCTGCCTGGTGAACCTGATTCAGAACGCCATCGAAGCCTTCGAAGAGGAGTCCGCCCGCGCGAACGGCCGGGAGATCGCCGTGGAGGCGCTTCCGGGTCCGGACGATGGCGTGATCTACCGGGTATGCGACAACGGTCCGGGCATGGACAACGATACCCAGCAGCAGATTTTCAAAGGGTTTTTCAGCACCAAGGGGACCCGGGGTACCGGAATCGGGCTGATGATGACCAAGCGGATCGTGGAGCGTCACGGCGGTCGCATCGACCTGGCCTCCAGCCGGGGCAACGGAACCTGTTTCACCCTCCAGTTGCCGGGCCATCCAACGGACCAAGATCAGCAAGGGGCATCATGACAGCCTATTTCATTCGCCGCACACTTCTGATCATACCGACCTTTATCGGGATTACCCTGCTGGTGTTCAGCATTACGCGGTTTGTGCCCGGCGGGCCCATCGAACGGATGATTGCCGAAGCCCAGCGGATGCAGGTGGAAGGCGGCGGCGGAGCCGGAGCCGGCGCGGGGGTTCAGCGGCAGCCCCTCTCCGACGAACAGATCGAATTCCTGAAACAGTATTACGGTTTCGACAAACCCCTGCTCAACAGCTACCTGGCCTGGCTGGGCAAAGTGATCCAGGGGGATCTCGGCATCTCGACCCGCTACCAGGACCCGGTCTGGGAAATGATCCGGTCGCGAATCCCGATTTCCCTTTACTTCGGTTTGATCGCGATGGCCCTGACTTACGGGGTCTGTATCCCGCTGGGTATCGTCAAGGCCATCCGTCACAAGACGGCCTTTGACAATGTCTCCTCGATCATTGTTTTTATCGGCTATGCCATCCCCGGATGGGTGATCGGGATCTATCTCCTGGTGTGGCTGGCGGGCTGGTGGGATGTCTTTCCGTTGGGCGACCTGGTGAGTGAAAATTTTGATGAATTACCGCTGTATCAGAAATTTCTTGATCTTGCCTGGCATTCGGTGCTGCCGGTGATCGCCTATATGATCGGGGCTTTCGCGGCCATGACGTTTCTGATGAAGAATACCCTGATGGACAATCTGGCCGCCGATTATGTGCGCACGGCCATTGCCAAAGGGTTGCCCTTTCGGCGGGCTGTCTTCGGACACGCTCTGCGCAACAGCCTGATTCCCATTGCGACCTCATTCGGCAATAATATTTCCGTGATTTTAACCGGCTCCTTTTTGATCGAAAAGGTGTTCAATATCGACGGTATGGGGCTACTGGGCTACGAGTCCGTTTTGGAGCGTGATTATCCGGTGGTACTGGGCGTTTTAGTGATATCATCGCTTCTGTTCCTGATCGGCAATATTTTATCGGACTTGTGCGTGGCCGTGGTGGACCCGCGGGTCCAATTCGACTAGAACAACGTCATCAGACAATATCGTCCGTTTCAGCGACGTTGCCGGCAACGGCTAGACGGGCAACGTTACCGGTATGTTGAGGCCGGAGGTTTTACCGGCTGCCAAGCGGCAATACGCAGGTTTTCCTCATGAACAGGCGGGCGACCGGAACCGAAAACCCAGGGTATAAAAAACAAGTATAAGGCACGATGCAATTCCGAATCAATCCACTGACCATCAAAAAATTCCGCCGGTTTCAATCCATCCGGCGCGGATATGTCTCCCTGTTCGTCATGGTGCTGATGATCGTGCTTTCCCTGGGAGCCGAGCTGCTGGTGAACAGCCGGGCGCTGGTGGTGCGCTACAACGGTGATTTCTACTGGCCCACCTATGGCCATCCGGTTCCGGGTACCACCTTCGGGCTGGACTACCAGCACGAGACCAACTACCGTCAACTGGCCCGCCGGTTCGAGGCCGAGGGAGGGGAAAACTGGGTCCTGATGCCCCCGGTGCCCTATAACCCTTACGAGAACGATTTCCGTGAGAATACTCTGCCGCCCTCGCCGCCCTCTTTTCGCGATCGACATTTTTGCGGGACGGATGCTTCCGGGCGCGATGTACTGGCGCGTCTGGTCTACGGCTTCCGTCTGGCCATCTTTTTTTCACTGGCGCTTATGGTCGCGACCTTTGCCACCGGTATCAGCATCGGCAGCGCCATGGGCTATTTCGGCGGGGCCTTCGATCTCACGTTTCAACGTCTGATTGAAATCTGGTCCTCGGTTCCCAATCTATACGTCATCATCATCATTGCTTCGGTGGTGATTCCCAATTTCTGGATCCTGTTGTTTATCCTGTGGGCCTTTGGCTGGATGGGCATGACCTGGACCATGCGGACCATTACCTACAAGGAGCGGGCTAGGGACTATGTCCTGGCCGCCCGGGCTCTGGGGGCTTCCCATGTCCGTATTATCTTTCGGCATATTTTGCCCAATACGGTCAGTGTTATCGTCTCCTATGTGCCCTTCCAGGTGGCGGGTGGCATCGTGGCCCTGGCGGCGCTCGATTTTCTGGGGTTCGGCCTGCCGCCCCCGGAACCCAGCTGGGGTGAGCTGCTCCAGCAGGGATGGGCCAATTTGAGCGCCTGGTGGCTGTCCGGATCCGTGGTGGGCGCCATGGTGTTGACCCTGGTGCTGGTCACCTTTATCGGTGAGGCGGTACGGGAGGCTTTGGACCCGAAAATGCACACGACCTACGAGTGACGTGTGTGGCGCCATGGGGGTCATCTTTTGATCCCAGGCGGCGTTCTCGCCGGTCTGAGGTCCTCGACGTAGCGTTGGCTACGCCTGCGGTCCCAACCCCGGCTGCGGCCTTGCCTGGAACCAAAATCTACCCCTCGTGGTTCCATACATAGAGGTACGATAATTACTGTGAAGAAATTTTCATCGACAATTAGATTGCCTTTATCTTTGCTCACAGTTTTGTTGGCTCTGATGTTAATGGCAGGCTGCGGCAGTGGTGTGGAGCGGGCGGAAGACATGACTGCGGAAGTCATCCCATGTGAAGCCCTGTCGCCATACCCACGGGACCCCCTGCCCGAGGGGATTGAATGGCGGACCAACGCCAGCGACCCCGTCTTTGCCTCACCGGATGCTGTCAAAGGGGGGACCCTGCACGAGGCTCTGCTGTCTTTTCCCCTGACCTTCCGTGTGGTGGGACCGGATTCCAACTCCAGTTTTCGGGGGGCCATTCTGGGCAACCAGCTCGGGTTGATCGGCATTCACCCCAATACCGAGAACATCCTTCCCGAACTGGCCACCTACTGGGCTTTCGGCGCCGACAAAAAAACCATGTATTTCCGACTCGATCCAGAAGCCCGCTGGTCCGACGGGCATCCGGTGACGGCCGAGGATTTCGCTTACACCCTGGAGTTCATGCGCTCCAAGCATATCGTGGCCCCCTGGTACAACGATTATTACACCCGGGAGATCGACCGGGTCATTGTCTACGACGATCACACCTTCGCCATCGTCGGTACCAAGGCCCAGCCGGATTTGCATCTTAAAATCACGATCGGGCCCACCCCCCGGCATTACTACTGTCAACTCGATGAAAATTTTGTGCGCCGCTACAACTGGAAGATAGCGCCCAATACCGGCCCCTATCAAATAACGGAATTCAAAAAGGGGCGCTACATACTGTTTGAACGCAAATCGGATTGGTGGGCCCGCAATCGGCGCTATTTCAAAAACCGCTACAACGTGGACAAGGTCCGCTACACGGTGATCCGGGATTTCAACCTGCAGTGGGAGTATTTCAAGAAAGCCAAACTGGACAGTTTTGCCCTGACCATGCCCAAATTCTGGCATTTCAAGAGCCAGACGCCGGTGGTGGACAAGGGCTATGTCCACCGGATGTGGTTTTTCAACGACACCCCCCAGTCGGCCCAGGGGCTCTGGCTCAATCAGGATCGGGAGATTTTTAAGGATCCACGCCTGCGGTTTGCCTTTGCCCATGCCATGAACATCCAGCGGGTGATCGAGACCGTTCTCTACAACGATTATTTACGTCTGGAGAGCGGCTATGTCGGCTACGGAAAATACTCCAACAACGATATCCGCGCCCGTCGTTTCGATCTGGCCCGTGTGGATCAGCTCATGGGGGCGGCCGGTTGGCAGCGGGCGCCCGATGGCATCTGGGCGCGCGACGGTCAGCGCTATTCCGTGGAAGTCACCTACAGTCGCGAAGAGCACACCCCCCGGCTGGTGGTCCTCAAGGAAGAAGCCCTCAAAGCCGGTATCGAGCTGCGTCTGCAACGGCTCGATCCGGCGGCCCAGTACAAAAAAGTCATGGAGAAGCGCCATGATGTGGGCTGGCTGGGCTGGAGCACCGGCATGCGGCCCCATTTCTGGGAATTCTGGCATTCAGTCAATGCCCACCGTCCCCAGACCAACAATATTACCAATACCGACGATCCCGATCTGGACCGCCTGATCGACCGCTACCGGGATTCCCTGGATGAGAATGAACGGGTGGCCCTGGCCCTGGAGATTCAGGACCGGGTGCATGAAACGGGTGCTTTCGTGCCCAGCTTCATGGTGCCTTATTTCCGGGAAGCCTACTGGCGCTGGTGGCGGTTCCCGGACCCGCCGGCCACCCGGTCGTCGGGCAGCCTGTTCGATCCTTTCAGTGCATCGACGGGGGGCCTGTTCTGGTTCGACACGCAGCGTTATGAAGAAACCCGGGAGGCCATGCGCAGGGGCGACACATTCAAGCCTGTCACGCGTAAGGAAGAGATCTATAAGATGGGATCGTGAAAATAGTTGCGAAAGATATCTTGTCATCTGTTAAGATTTTTGGAAGCGAGCGGCACTATTGAATGACGTGATTTTAAATGTAGAAAATTTAACCACCGCATTTGACACGGAAGACGGGCAGCTCCGGGCGGTGGACGATGTGAGTTTTTTCCTGCGGAAAGGGCGCAATCTGGGCATCGTGGGCGAGTCCGGCTGCGGCAAGAGCGTTACTGCGCTGTCCATCATGCGCCTGTTGCCCAAACCGGCCGGAACGATTCTAAAGGGTAAAATTGACTTCAAAGGAACCGATATCGTTTCCCTGCCGGCCGGAGACATGCATGCCATTCGCGGCAACCAGATCGCCATGATTTTCCAGGAGCCCATGACGGCGCTCAACCCGGTGCACACCATCGGACGGCAGGTGGGCGAGGTTTTTAACCTGCATTTTCCGGAGATGGGCGACAGCGACATTCGCATGGCCTCTCTGAAAATGCTTCAGAAGGTCGGGATCCCCGAGCCCCTCAAGCGGATGACCGAATACCCCCACCAGATTTCGGGCGGCATGCGGCAGCGGGTCATGATTGCCATGGCCCTGGCCTGCCGACCTGACATCCTGATCGCCGATGAGCCCACCACCGCCCTGGACGTGACCATTCAGGCCCAGATCCTCAACCTGATCCGGGATCTCCAGGCGCAAACCGGTATGTCGGTGATCTTTATCACCCACGACCTGGGGGTGATTGCCGAGCTCTGTGATGAGGTCGTCGTCATGTATGCCGGCCAGGTGGTGGAAACCGCTCCCATCCGGGAGCTGTTTCACAACCCCCGACATCCCTATACCCGCGGACTTTTAACGTCGATACCGACCCTGGATTCAGCGCACAAAAAACCCCTTAAGGTTATCCGCGGCGTGGTGCCGTCCCTGGACGATCTTCCGGCCGGCTGCCGGTTTGAAAATCGCTGTCCGCATGCCCGCGAAATCTGCTCGACCGCGCCGCCGCCGCTGGTGGACAGCGGACCTGGTCATGCCGCCGGTTGTTATTTCGCCAATGACCTCACACCCTGGAAACCGATCAATGTCGACCCGGATGGTAAGCATGGCTGAGATGAACACCGTGACACAACCGCTGCTGGCGGTCGAAGACCTCAAAATGTATTTCCCGGTTTACGGCGGGGTGATGCGCCGGCGGGTTGCCCAGGTGTATGCGGTGGACGGGGTCTCGTTTTCCATTCCGACCGGCCGGACCCTGGGACTGGTGGGTGAATCCGGATGCGGCAAGACCACGGTGGGACGCAGCATCCTGCAGCTCTACCGGCCCACCGGCGGCCAGGTATTCTTCGACGGCCAGAATATCATGACGCTGGACCGGGGGGCCCTGCAGGAACTCCGGCGCGACATGCAGATTATTTTCCAGGACCCTTTCGAATCGCTCAACGGCCGGCATACCATACAGGAAATTCTGGAAGAGCCCTTTCGCATTCACGGCATCGGGTCATCGGCGGATCGCCCGAAACGGGTGCGGAAGCTGCTAGAGCGGGTGGGATTAGCCCGCAATACCCTGGCGCGGTTTCCCCATGAATTCAGCGGCGGTCAACGCCAGCGCATCGGCATTGCCCGGGCCATCGCCCTGGAGCCGCGCCTGGTGGTCTGTGACGAGCCGGTTTCGGCCCTGGATGTCTCCATCCAATCCCAGATCATCAACCTTCTCCTGGAACTGCAGCGGGACATGGGGCTGAGCTACCTTTTCATTGCCCACGACCTGGCTGTGGTGAAGCATATTTCCGATCACATTGCCGTCATGTACCTGGGTCGCATCGTGGAGTATACCGATGCGACAACCCTTTATGCCAGTCCCCGGCACCCCTATACCCGAGCCCTCATCGCGGCCATACCGGTCCCGGATCCGGATGCCCGCAAAGACCAGCTTGTTCTGGCAGGTGACGTCCCCTCGCCCATGAATCCCCCCAGCGGCTGCCATTTCCGCACCCGATGCCCCTATGTGGTCGAACGCTGTCGAAACGAAACGCCGGGCTTGCGCCCCGTAACGGGGGGACAGGGCGAACAGCACCTGGCAGCATGTCACCGGCTGGAAGAGATCGGGACTTAAAAGGGAATCCGGGGGCAAGACGTGCCCACCTGTGGGGCATTAACCGGTTTTAGTGGATCCGCAACAGGCTCTCCGGCGTTGGGAGCGTAAAACGATTCTCCCAAATACGGACGGGACCTGCGAATGATACCGTAACGGTTTGGGGGCGTGGCTTGCGGCACCACTTGATGCCCTCTACATATGGCGAGGAAAACCCACCATGCATACCAAACGAATCATTGCCGTCATTGGTGTATTCGCCCTGGCGCTGTTTCTTTCCGGCGGGGCTTTGCGGGCTGCCGAGACCGTCGCCCCCCTTGACGGGCGCTCGTCCCCGAACAAACTCACGGTCGCTGTCATGCACCTTCCGCCTTTTCTCATGAAAGGGACGGACAGCCGGTGGGAAGGGCTCGGCCTCGATCTGTGGCGAATGGTTGCCCGAGAAATCGGCGTTGATTACGCGTTGAAGGAATATACATCGGTTGAGACGGTTCGGGATGACATCGTTGCCGGAAGGATTGATATCATCCCTGGAATGGCGGTTACCGAAGCCCATGAGCGCATCCTGGATTTCAGCCACCAATACCTCCGCTCGGGATTGGCGATTGCGCTGCCGGCAACCGAAAGCGCCCCACGCCTGTTCCGTTTTGCCAAACACCTGTTATCGCCCGACCTTTTGCTGGTCATGGGGGGGCTGCTGCTGTTGTCGCTGGTGGCCGGTTTGGTTATTTGGTTGGCGGAAGGCCGCCACAACCGTGATTTTGAGGGCGGCCCCGTCAAAGGGACCGGACATGGGGTCTGGTGGGCGGTTGTCACCCTGACCACAGTGGGCTATGGCGACAAGGCGCCTAAAACTTTGGCTGGTCGTCTGACGGCGATCACCTGGATGTTTGCTTCCATTTTCTTGGTCGCCAGTTTTACGGCGGCCATTACGGCCACCATGACGGTTGGCTCTCTGGAGGGCAAGATCCGTGGTGCCGCGGATTTGCCGGGTGTGCGTGTGGGGGCTTTGTCCCGGTCGGTAGGGAAGTCTTTTCTGAATGCGAGGGGGATCCGCGTCCAATCCTTCGAAAATGTCCAGGAGGGACTGTCCGCCCTTGTTGAGAAGAAGATTGATGCGTTTGTTTTCAATGAAGCCATATTGAAATTCATGGCCCAGAACGCCTTCAAAGGCCGTGTGGTTGTCTTGCCGGAGACATTCGACCATTATTTTGTGGGAATGGCCATGCCGACCAACAGCATCTGGCGAGAAAGGATCAACATTGCCCTCTTGGATGTCATCGGCCGCGATGAATGGACGGAGGCCGTGTCGCAATATTTTGGGACACGGCCATAGGGGGCTGGGGAGACTGGAATTGACATTGACACGTAAGGTCCACGCCTTTTACTGGCCCTCGTAAAAAACCACGATCAGATTGCCCACAGACGCCCTGCCGGCATCCTCTCCGTTTTTTCAGCAAATTATACACAGCGTCTTAAAATTTCAGCCTGATAAAAAAAGATGGCCCGGCTTCGGACATGGATTCCTTTGTATCCCCACAAGAAGGACAGAGTGCATTGATATTCATGTCAAACCATGGCCTTCGAAATTATCTAATTGCGTACCAAACTATTTGAAAATTAATGTGTTATTATATTATCGGAGCCACAGCAGCGACCGGATAGTGGGATGAATAATTATTCATTCTGCCGAATATCCCTCGAATGCGGCTCAACATAAAGTGTCAAAAGAATTGATAATAAAAATTATTAATTTAACGATTTGAAAATATTGTATATATAATTTTTTATGGTAAAAACTAATAAATAATTTTTTATCTTGACAGATGGGATCAAGATCGATACTTACGAATGAATACCCATTCATAATGTGTTTCCTTAATACTTAAGGGGAGGTAAACATGGTGCGAAAGATTAGAAAGGCAGCGGTCATTGGCTCCGGTGTCATGGGTGGCGGTATTGCCGCGCTGCTGGCCAGTGCAGGAATCAAGACGCTGATGTTGGACATCGTTCCCTTCGATCTGACTGAAGAGGAAAAAAAGGATCCTGTTGCCCGTAACCGGATGGTCAAGGCGGGTTACGACAATTTGCTGACCATCCAGCCTGCTCTGCTGATGCAGAAAAAGGATATCGGCCTGATCAGCATCGGCAATCTGGAGGACGACTTCGATCAACTGGCCGACTGCGACTGGATCGTGGAAGTGGTGGTGGAAAACCTGAAAATCAAACAGGAGCTTTTCGCCCGCATCGACAAGGTGCGCAAGCCCGGCACGGTCGTTTCTTCCAACACCTCGGGTATCCCCCTGAAAGCCATGTCGGAAGGGTTGAGCGACGGTTTCCGCAAGCATTTTCTGGGCACCCATTTTTTCAACCCGGTGCGCTACATGCACCTGCTGGAAATCATCCCCGGCGAGGAAACGGATAAAGATATCCTAGAATTCATGGCGGATTTCGGCGAACGCATTCTGGGTAAAGGGATCGTCTGGGCCAAAGACACCCCCAATTTCGTGGGCAATCGCATCGGGGTTCAGGGCATGGTCAAAACCATGCAGTTGATGAAAGAAGAAGGCATGACCGTGACCGAAATAGACGCTCTGTTCGGTCAAGCCATGGGGCGACCCAAAACAGCTATGCTAAAGACTGCTGACCTGGTCGGCCTGGATACTTTAGGGCATGTTGCCCGCAACAGCTTTGAACTGATCGCCGATGGGGAAGAAAGAAAAGATTTTATCCTGCCAGATTTTTTTGACCAGATGCTTGAGAAGAAGATGCTGGGCAAGAAAACTCAGGGCGGTTTCTACAAAACCGACCTGACGCCGGAATGGAAAAAAGTTCGCAAGGTGATCAACCTGGAAACCCTGGAATACGAAGACTGGCAGAAAGCTGATTTCCCCTGCCTGGGTGAAGCCAAGAAAGCCAAGAGCCTGCCGGAAAAAATCAAGGCCATCGTCTACGGCGACGACAAGGGCGCCCGCTTTGCCTGGAAGGCCGTGGCCGACCAGCTGATTTATTCCGCCAACCGGATTCCGGAAATTTCCGACACGGTGGTCGAAATCGACAATGCCATGAAGTGGGGTTTTAATTTCGAAATGGGCCCCTTCGAGACCTGGGATGCCATCGGGGTCAAGGAATCCGTGGCCAAGATGGAAGCCGACGGCATGGCCGTACCGGCCAAAGTCAAAGACATGCTGGCCGCCGGGGTCGAAACTTTTTACAAGACGGAAGACGGTAAGCTTTCCTTCTACGATTTTGACACCAAAGCCTACAAGGAAGTTTCTGTCAGCGAAAGCAATATTTCCCTTGCCGCCCTCAAAGGCTCCGGCAAGCTGGTCAAAACCTGTGACTCCGCCTCGCTGGTGGATCTGGGCGATGGGGTGTTCTGCTGTGAATTCCACACCAAGATGAATGCCCTCAACGCCGAAATCATCCAGTTCATGGACGAGGCCATGGACTATGTGGATGAGAACGGTGTGGGGTTGGTCATCGGCAACCAGGCCGGCGGCATGCCGGGCGCGTTTTCGGCCGGTGCCGATCTCAAGCAGGTCGGCGAGGCGGCCAAGACCAACCGCCTGGACGAGGTGGAGGATATGATCAAGGCCCTCCACGCTGTTATTCAAAGAGAAACCTACAGCCCGTTTCCTGTCGTTGCCGCGCCTTTCGGTATGGCCCTGGGCGGGGGGTGTGAGGTTTGCCTGGCGGCCGACCGGATCGTGGCCCATGCCGAACTCTACATGGGTTTGGTGGAGATCGGGGTCGGTCTGCTTCCGGGCGGCGGCGGCTGTAAGAATCTCTGGAAGAAAGCGGTCAATTCCATTCCGCCAAATGTCAAGGATGCTGATTTGGCCAAGTTTTTCATTCCGACCTTCATGAACATCGCGACCGCCAAGGTGTCCATGTCTGCGGCCCAGGCCCGTGCCGCTGGATTCCTGGGACCTCAGGATCGCATCGTCTTCAACCGCGACCTGCTCATTGGCGAAGCCAAGAAAGAGGTTTTGCGTATGGCGGATGCCGGCTATGCGCCCCCGCCGAAGAAGAAGCTGAAAGTCCTCGGTGCTGCCGCCGAAGGCATGGTGAACGGTGAGCTGTTCAACATGCAGAGTGCCGGTTACGTCTCGGAATACGACGTTTTCCTGGCACGGCGGATTGCCACGGTGGTGGGTGGCGGGGATGTTCGCACCAACAGTGAAATCGACGAAGAGGTCATTCTCAATTTGGAACGCGAGGCCTTCATCGATTTCCTGAAACAAGAAAAAACGCTGGCCCGCATCGAGCACATGCTGAAAACGGGCAAACCTTTGCGTAATTAATCCGGCAACCCGGACGTTTCATCCAAGGAGGAATCAATCATGAGAGATGCCTATATCGTAACATCCGTGCGAACCCCCGGTTGCCGAAGGGGCAAAGGGGCGTTCAAAGATACACGACCCGAAGATCTGTTGTCCTTCATCCTGAAATCCGCAGTCGAAAAAACCGCCAATCTGGAATACGGCCAGGTGGACGACCTGATGATCGGCTGTTCCTTTCCCGAGGCGGAGCAGGGATTGAACATCGGTCGTATTGCCGGCCAGATCGCCGGTTTCCCGGAAACGGTTTCTGGTGCCACGGTCAACCGTTTCTGTTCATCCGGCCTTGAAGCCATTGCGCTGGCCTCCCTGCGCGTCATGGCCGGCTGGTCCGACATTACCATCGGCGGCGGCGTGGAATCCATGACCTACGTTCCCATGGGGGGCAATATTCCGCGCCCTCACCCGGAATACACCCGTGAGCAGGCGGACCTGTACACGTCCATGGGCATCACGGCTGAAAATGTGGCCAACCGCTACGATGTCTCCCGCGAAGAGCAGGACGAATTCGCCTACAATTCCCAGATGAAGGCGAGCGAAGCCCAGAAAAACGGGACCTATACCGAAATCGTACCCACGCCGGCGGCCAAATACGTCCTGACCGACAAGGGGACCTACCAGAAAGAAACCTTTCTGCAGGATTTCGATGACGGTGTCCGTCCCACCACAACCAAAGAAGGCCTGGCCAAACTGCGGCCGGTCTTTGCCGTAAACGGTTCCGTTACGGCCGGGAATTCCTCCCAGACCACCGACGGCGCAGCGGTGTCGGTCATCATGAGCGAGGATAAGGTCAAAGAACTCGGCGTGAAGCCGGTGGCCAAGCTGAAATACTACACCACCGTAGGCTGCCGCCCCGACGAGATGGGAGTGGGACCGGCCTACGCCATTCCCAAGCTGCTGAAACTCGCCGGCATGGACAAAAAGGACATCGGCCTCTTTGAGATCAACGAAGCCTTTGCGTCCCAGGCCATTTACTGCATCCGGCAGATCGGCCTGGAAAATGACATGGACAAGATCAACGTCAACGGTGGCGCCATTGCCCTGGGGCACCCGCTGGGATGCACCGGTGCCAAGCTTTGCGCCACGCTGTTGCGCAACATGAAGGACCGCGGCGTAAAGTACGGTGTGGAGTCCATGTGTATCGGGGGCGGCATGGGTGCCGCAGCCTTGTTTGAGCTGTGCGACTAATGCCTGAAAGGGTACGAACTTAACCTTGAAAACCCGTCGGGTTGTGCTGACCACGACCCGGCGGGCGATTTTTTGATGAAAACGACGATGATCGGCGATGCACGCCAGGTTTTTATGCTTGGGGATTGCGTCGCCTTTTATTTTGGAATTATTGGACCACTTGATATCGACGTCAGGAAGCCGATTCGTCCGTTGACTCGGTGGAATCGACAGGTGGGGTCGGTCGTACGGTTTGATCGATGGTGCGGTAGATTGTCCGGAATGTTTCCGGGAATCCGGCCGGTGAGACACGCCCGGCCTCAATAAACTTGACAACCACTTCCTTGGCGGTACGCAGAATCTGTTCGTCGATGGAGGCCATTACGTTTATCCTTCCCCTGCGAAGCATTGGTGAGCATAGGACCTAAACCACGAACGCCGTCTGCCTGTCAAGGGCGATTCCACGGGGAAAAGGCCCTGTCCCTGGGTTGTTCTGCAAATCAAAAGAATTGAATTTTATCGGCAATCAGGTTAGAACTACCCCGAAATTCAATTGAGAACGGCATTCACTGAAAATGCTGGGGGATCTTTCTGCGGCAGGATCGACCGGCGTCGGGGAACAGGGACTAATGATCAACCGTTTCGGCAAACGTTATGGGGCGTGGATGGTGGCAATCGGATTGGTGCTGGCCACGTCGGGTTGTTTTTTCAACCTCAGTGACGAAAAGGATTTTAAAAGCTGGTATTTCGGGGAACCCGGTATGGCGGGGGCGCTTGGTGAGAAAAGCTGCGACACGTACGCCGATCGGATCCATGGCGAGCGTCATCCCTATTATCTGCATTTCAGGACCCTGGAAGTGTTCTATCAACCCCAGGGAGGGGCGCGTTATCCGGAACGCAGCACGGCCACCCAAGTAAACAGCGACGACGGACAACCGGCCTATGCCTGCGAGATGATTGCAGAGGGGCATGAAACGTATCGTTTTAACGCCGTGGACGCCGGTCTGGTCGATGCCATCATTCCTTATCGCCGCGCCACTGCCGAAGAACCCTCCCGCGAGCATGAAACTGGTTCCTATGCGGGCAGTGTCGCCTCCAATGCCGGTATTGCCACTGTCATGAAAGCACCGGTTTATGTCGTGCATGACATTCTGAAAACACTATACATTCCTGTTGCCGGAACCTATTTTTTATTCAAATCCGATGACGATGGAGACGCGGAAATCGTCACAGCTGCTGTGGATCAGGAAGCGCATCGTCCGGCGTCCTCCGAACCGGAGTCGTCAGTGGCTTTGGCCTCCGAACCCGTTCCGGAAAAAGACGCAACCGATAAAACCAAAAGCGAGCCGACCTCGGTAGAGAGCGACGATGCCGCCACTTTAGCGGATGAAGCGCCACAATCACCATCGGAAACGGATACCAGCGGGAAATCAGCGGCGGCCGCGGCTGCCGCGCCCCAGTCTCCGGAATTCGCGGAGGGGGATGCTCAGACCGCCGTGGAACCATCAATTGCCACGGTTGAGGGAGTTCCGGCCAGCCCTTCCGTCGCGTCTGCAAATATGGAAGGCCAAACGGATGCAAAACCCTATGCCCCCCCCGCAGACGCTGGGGATCGGGAAGAGGCGGAGCCCTCGGATACGGAACCCTCAACGCCTTCACCGGAAATGGTGGCACCGGCAACAGCCGCGCAGGAACCGCCTGTTACAAAAGTTGAACCGCCGGCTTCTTTCGACGGGGAAAAGGATGTCACCGAGACCGTCGCTATTTCCGAGGGCAAAGCGGCATCGCCCCACGCGGTCTCCGGGGCCGCGTCCCAGCAAATGCCCGACACCGGTGTAGTGCCGGAAACCAGTGGCCCATCAGAGGCGGCTCCTATTCAGGAGGAAGATCTGATGGTTAGATCGGACGTTGCCGATGCCGGTACGGCCCTAGCGACCGATACGTCGGAACCGCTGGTCCAGGAGAAGGCGGCGCCGATTGCGGCGGCAGCGACTGATGACGGAATGCCTGCGTTGGATGACGCCATCGAATCCCCACCAGAAGAACGGGCGGCCGGGGCGTCACCCGAATCTCTGGCCAGCGTCACGGAAAGCCGTGAGGCTCTTGCGGCCGGGCCCTCTTCGCCGGTAGAACTCGAAGAGGTCAAAATATCCAAACGCAAACTGAAAAATCAGGTGGCCTTTTTGGGATTTATCAGTCGGGCTGCAACGGTCAATCCGGAGCTCAAGGTGTTTTTTGAAGAACGATTGTGGCCGGCCTTCCTGGATGAGTGCAGCTCGCGCGTCCATTTGCTCCAGAGGGGGGATGCGGGTTTTCCGGACACCCTGACCCAGTTGTCCCGTGATCAGTTCGGGCGGTTGAACAGCTTCGAACTGACCACCCTGGCGCGCTTCAAGGGCATCAACGCAGTGGTGACCGGCACCGTGATCGATATCCGTCTTTCCAATCAGATTGAAGGGGTCCTTTGGTACAAAGCGCCGGAAGGGGCCCTGCGGGTGGCCATCCAGGTGGCGGTTTACGATGCCGAAACTGGCACCAAGCTGCTTGATAAAACGCTGGTGCACCAGGAGGAGGTGGCCGAATTGGCGCCCGGCAGCGACGGCCGGTTGCGCGAGGAAGATATGGTGACCGTTCAGATTGCGTTGGGTGCCATTGCCGCGGAGATAAGCGAGCTGGTTTGCGATGTTCTTGATGACCAGCCCTGGCGGGGGTATATCACCGGTATCGACGGTGCCCGTATCACCCTGTCGGCCGGATCCGATTCAGGTCTTGAGCCCGGTAATATCCTGACGGTCTATAACAGTCAGATTATTGAAGGCCTCAACAACCAGCAGTTTTTTCTGACGGGTGAGCGGGTGGGGCGCCTGCAGATCACCCAGGTCTATCCCGATCGTTCCGAGGCGAATTTAATTGAAGGGTCCGATTTGCAGGACTACAGCCTGGTTCTTCCGGAAAGATGAGCCGGTTTCAAGTTCCCTTCAAGAATTACCATTCCTGGAGAGGCGTCCCTTTTGCGGTCAGCATTTCCTCATAACCTTCGATGGCGGCCAGGGCTTCCGCCCGTGTGCTGACCTGTGTGATCGATTTGCGGAATTGGCTGCTGCCGTATAGCCCTTTCACGAACCATCCCAGACGACTGCGCATCATCAGGCATGCCTGGCGTTCACCCAGGTACTTTACCGAGTCCTCGACATAGCGTTTCATGACGTTGAAATGGTGGTGCAGGCTGGGCCTGGCCGGTTCCTGGCCGTTCAGCAGAGACCGGATGGCGGAAAAAATAAACGGGTTGCCGATGGCCGCCCTACCCACCATGACCCCATCGCATCCGGTTTGCGACAGCATGTGCAGGGCATCTTTGGCAGTAACGATATCGCCGTTGCCGATGACGGGAATTTTCAATGCGCGTTTCACTGCGCCGATCAGTGACCAGTCCGATTTTCCCCGAAATCCCTGGGTTGCGCTGCGCGGGTGAATGGTCACGGCGTCGACGCCACAGGCCTCGGCCATTTGGGCGATTTCAACAGCCTGCCGCCCGGAGGAATCCCAGCCGCTGCGTATTTTGATGGTCAACGGAACCGCGACCGCCTTCCGCACGGCTTTCAGCAGGGCTTCCGCTTTGTCCGGCGTGCGCATCAAGGCGACGCCGGATCCTGTTTTGACAATTTTCTTCACGGCACAGCCGAAATTGATGTCGATGATGGCGGCACCGGCCGATACAGCCTGATGGGCGGCGCGTGCGGTTATCTCCGGATCCGTGCCGAAAAGCTGAACGGAAAGCGGGTATTCTTCCGGAACGGTGTCCATCAGTCGTGCGGTTTTTTTCGATCCGTATATCAGCCCATTGGCGCTGACCATTTCAGAGTACACCAGTCCACAGCCGGCTTCTTTGGCCAGCAGGCGCAGGGGGAGATTGGATATGCCGGCCAGGGGGGCGAATACGATATTGTTGGCCAGTTTGACGGTTCCAATTTGCATAACGTCCGTTTTCCCTACGCGTTTTTTTTGCCCGGTTGCCGGGGATTGGCATAACAAAACAAACAGTTGTGGTAGCAAGGCTGTTGCCGATACGAACCGATATCGGCGGCGATATTGCAGGTGCAGCCATCTTGGCGACGTTGGCCCGGGTCTTTTTTGGGGACAAAATCATTGCCATATAACCGGGCCAGGAGATCACCGGGGATACAATCGCCGTTACCGATCCCGGCATCCCTGGGCAGCTTGTCCAAAACGTTTTTTTCACAACAGGCCCCCAGGGCCATACCCCGCAGGCGTAAGCGAGTCGCCATTTGCATCAGGGTGTCGCATTTGACGGAAAGTGGTGGATCCACCAAGTGCAAACCCTGCAACGCCATACGGCGTTTAACTTTCCCATACAGGTCCACGAAACTGGTGACGCAGCGACGGATGCCGGCGGCGGCCAGCGCATCGGCGATGACTTCCATGGTTTCAATATGGTTTTGGTTGACGAGACCCTTACCCTGACGGAAAAAACAGATGGGATCATAGCGCCAGACGATGGCGGCGGGATGGAAGCGTCGGGCCAGCTCCTTGGCCTGGTGAAGGCGTTCTTCCAGAGGCGGTACATGAGGTTCCAGTTCGGGTGACGGCGCATTGATGGTAAAATTGAAGAACAGGCGGTAGCCCTTCTGAACCAGCTTCCGATCGTAATTCCCTTGCAGAAAGGGGCCGAAATTTTTTGACCAGAAAACAATGCTGTGAACTTCATGCGGGTGCGCCGGCACCCGGCGGCGATACTGGTTATAGGGGTTGATCACATCAAAGAAGCCCTTTTGAATGCCCGCCATGAACCAGTCCATGTAGAAGGCCGGAATATCGGTGCGTCGGGAAGCGGATAGAATGGTTTTCAAAGGCTTGGTTGCGGCCATATGGAATTCAGGGAAAAGTCCCATCATCTTTCGTTATGGATTGCCGGAAAAATTGTTTTACGATCCCGGGATCATCGCGGCTTTTTCAGATCCCTCAGGGAGATGACCTTGGCGTATTCCGATCCTTCCCTTGGCGGCGTAGAGGGCTCGTGCGCCGGTGGCGCCTCCTCTGCCGGGGAGATGACTTTTTCCAGGCGCATGCGCTGCCCATTCATGGTGAACGTCTCGCCATCGATATAGATGTCCCTCAGGATCCAGGTCACCAGTTGGGTCGGCACCTGCAGCATAAGCAGTTTGACATGATACCAGTCGGGTTTGGTGTCCGGCAGGATTTCTTCGATACGTGCGAACACAACCGGTTGGTCTTCGTGATAGATGAGGACAAGATCGTTTTCAACGGCCATGATGATACTGCCTTTCCGGTTTTTGGCGGTCAGATGATTTAGCCCCTATGCTCAGGGCCCCTCTTGATAAAGAATTCCAACGCATTGATCAAGCCTTTGGATGCGGGCCAGTTGGTTTGCGCTGCCATATTTATATGATATATACCATACATCCAATTTGAAAGGGGCGTCCCGCTGTCCTGCTTATGCTGCGACTACGGCGCTGTTGCCGCTTAATGCCCACAGGGAGAGTGTTCTTCATGCTGATCAAACGATACACCCGATTAACGACCATCTGGTGGATTCTGGCAGGGTTAATCATCAGTGGGATGCTCCCGATCCAGGGTTTGGCATCTCCAGAAGGCCGCCCCTTATTGCTAATCAAGATTCGCGACATTGATCAGGTGCTGACGGACCTGGAAACCCTGATGCCTTCCGGTGAGGGCACTGCCGTGGCTTCACAGACCGGTATGATCAAGGGGATGCTTCAGGGAACCGATTGGATCGACCCGACCCGGTCTGTGGTGGCTGGTATGGCTTACGACGGACAAACCACCACCTGGGCGGTTTTTGTACCGTTCCAGAAGCCCAATGAGAATTTCCAGGGGGCCTACGGCGCCATTGCCGGCGAGGATTATTATGTTTTGGGATTCCCCCCTTCCCCGGACATGACACTGCACGACACCCAGCGCGACTTTTTGGTGCAGGAAGCCAGACGGTCGTCAAAAGCCGGCATCATTGTAGAAGTGGCCGCACACGATCTGCTGCGCCAAGCCGAACCCCAGATTGAGGCTGCCATGCAGGGCATGGCTGCCAATGCCGGGGCCGGAACCCCTCAGGCACCGTTTACGCCCGAGGAAATGCAGCGCACGGTTCGTGATTTCATGAAGACACTGGCGCAGGTCCAGACCCTGCGTGTGGGCCTGGATGCGGATCCCGAAACCCTTCAGCTGCTGTTGGATGTAAAAGGGATGCCGGAATCCTATCTGGCCGGTTTGCTGACGGACCAAAAACGAGATGGCCGTCTTGCCGGTTACCAGCCGAATTATCCCATGCAGTTCCGTTCGCGCGCCTACAACGTGCCGGGTGTCCTGCAAATGCTGGGCGCCAGTTTCGGTCAGATGTACCGTAAAATGGGCTTCGATTTCGACGAACTGGCTGAAATAGCCAAAGGTGTGACCGGTGAAATGGCCGGCGGTATGGCCTTCGATCAGGACGGCATGACCTTCGAAATGGTTTATGTACTGCATGATTCGGTGAACGGCGACGCATACCTGACCAATGTTTATCTGCCCTGGCTTGAGAGCTACAACCGCCGTATGGCGGCCCTTTGGGAGGGCCAGACCGGCCGTTCGATAGACGCTCTGTATGAACGCATGCCGGATACCAACGTGGCCGGACAAAAGGTGATCGGGGTTCGAACCCGGTTCCCTGCCATGAGCCCGGCCGGCAGCCAAATGCCCCTCAACGCCGGTCTTCAGGAGTACCAGACCCGCATGACAGCGGTTGATGGGCTGGTCTTGGTGGCATCCAGCGACGCCGCCATCGCCAGGATGATTGCGATGGTGGCGGACTTGCAAGCCACAACGGCCCAGGGTCCTCTGGCGACGTTTTCAATGGATCTGGGCGCCTACCTGCGCGGTATTCAGGAACTTATGCCCAGTTCAGGACCGGCGGTGGATATTCCGGACGATATCGGTAGCCTGGCGATGCAGGCCGATATGCACGGGGGCGAACTGACGACCCGGACACGGATCAACGTGCGCGACATCCAACAGGTGGCGGGCCTCTTCGCCAATCTTTCAGCCGCTGGGAACGCTCAGCCGGCCGGGACCCCTTCGGCCACAGCCTCCGAAACGGTTGCCGAGGCCGGGGAAGCGGTGACGACGGTTCCCGACGTTCGCGACACGGCGGCTTACTGGATGGACCGCGGCGGCCTCCTGTCCGCTTATGGCAACTACCAAGGTGCGGTGCGAAGTTATCAAAAAGCGTTGGAACTGGCCCCCCAACTGCCCGAAGCCTATTTTCAGCAAGGCGTGGCCTATGGCGAACTGGGCCATTTCGATGCCGCCATCGACGCCATTTCCCGGGCCATCGACCGGATGCCCACGAACGGCGCCTATTTCTATGGGCGGGCCCGGGTATATCTTTTAGCCGGTGATGAAGAACTGGCCATGAAGGATTTCATGGAGGCAGGCTTCCTGGGAAATGAAGATGCCCGGTCCTACCTGAAACACGCTGGAGTGGACTGGGATTAGCTTTCCCGACAATGACAACAGGCAGGATTCCGCGCACCGGCCCATGTGCCGGAAGCGTTTGAGGTCACCGACAGGCGGGTCAAGACACGCGTGCCCGCTGCCGCAGTCATCCCTGCACGTCATCCCATTTATTCCACGATGCTTTCAACGGCAAGCCGCTGGATGAAATCCCGCGGCTGCCGCATCCACAGCAACTGCCCCAGGGGGATCGGCTCGGACGGAAGGGTTGTGAGGCGGATGCGTCCGGGGTTCTGACAGAAGCGCATCAGCGACCGCCAGACGGCCCGAACGCCGGGGGCTTTTTCGGCTTCCAAACGCCGTTGCAGGCGACCCAGCATGGCGGCACGGATTTGCTCCGGCGGGTGCCCCTGTTCCCGGGCCTGGTAAGTCAAAATGCGGTTGAAAAGCCCCTCGTCTTCGTAACGACAACGTCCCTCGACCAGTTCAACGCCGGGAAGCACCATCAACCAGTTCAACGGGTTGTTCAGAGCCAGGGCAACACCATCTGGATTGACCTTGCCCAGTCGGAAGGACAGCTGTACCTCGCCGAGATCGGCTATTTGGGCGGTTAGCCCCACGGACCATGCCTCTGTTTTTTCACCCTGGCGATCCCATTCCATTTGCAAATGCCCCCGTACCGGGTGGTTGGCAACGCCGCGCAGATAGGCTTGCAGCGGTGCGGCCATTGGGTGGGAGGGCCTGATACGAAACCCTTCCATCAGCATATCGAACTGACGGGGCAGGGGTTTGCCCGGCCGAAAACGGCGGATGTGGATTCGCTCGAACGGGATGGCATCCGCGGGGTTGTCAAAAAGAAGGGTTGCCTTGTGGATTTGGCATTGCAGTGAAAAATGGGACAGGGCGAGTCGGTCATAACGAAGGCCTGTGCAACCGGGAATGCTCCGGGCGGAGGCCTGCAGATGACGGCTGACCGTTTGGTGGAGCGCCACGCGGAAAATTCCGTAGAGCAGGGCGGCGGCCAGAAACACGAGAAGGACGGCAGCCAGGCGTGAAAAGCGGGGTGATCCGCAGGCGTCCATGGAGCGGTGTCGCTTGCTTTGAATGCGCATTAGGGGCTGGCACCTTCAACCGTTGGGGGCTGTTGGCGATTCCGCCGGGTCCAGGATAAAACCCTCCGAAGATCTGCCGTCCACATAAAGGACCAGGGGCTGGGGCAGGCGGATATGACGCAGATAGGTCGTGCGGGTCAGGGGCGGGTGCGCCTCCAGCCAGTCCCACCGAAGAAACCCGTGCGTGTCATTCTGCAGGGTAAAGTAGCAGATGCCGGACGAAGTCAGGTTTTGAAAAAAATGGGAGCCCTGGGAGGGGTCGGCCTGCAAGGCCGGATGCGATGTTTCGATGATGGCGCCTACGCCCGATATATCCTTCCAGGTCACCGGGATCCCCAACCAGCGGTCAGCGGATCCCCATCGGCCGGGGCCGATCAACAGATAACGTTTCGCCTGCTGCAATAGCTCGCTGTTCAGGCGCCCGATTTCGGCGGCAATATCCACCGTACGGGCGGGGTCAAAGGCCTCCGGATCCACCAGGACGATGTCGGCCATATCGCGGTAGTGACCGTTCCCTAACGCCATGCGGGAATGGCAGATCGCGGATTCTTTCTGGTCTTTCGGTAGACCCGGACTGACCAACTGGTCGAACTGCGGCATGGGCCGGATCTGCAACAGGTGGAATTCGCTGATGCTGTCCATATTGTCCGCCAGGCTGAGGCCGAATTCGATTTCGACCGGCCCCCCCATGCCGTCCTGGCAAACCCGCAGAAGGTCCGACAGGATTTCCGCTAACGGAAACAGGCGGTGTTTGAGAATGGGGGCAAAGGTGAGAACCGGATAGCCCTGGCGCGACAGGGAGTCCCGAATCCGGTTCTCGTCGGGAAGATACGTACTGCACATGGCGGCAATCGCCGGGTGGTTCAGGCAATCGTCAATATCTTTGCGCACGATGACCGCGCGGATATCCGCATCCACCTGTTTACGAGCCGCCTGCATGTCGATGGCGTAGAAGAAACGCTGGGCGTTTTTGAGGATATCGTCAACGGTGGAAAACTGGGGCAGTAGCTGGGGATGGGCCGGGCAGAACCGCAGGGCGCGACGCTTGATTTCGTCCGACGCACTGAAACCAAGGCTGATCAAGGCAATACCTTCCTCGGCTTTCATGCGCGAAACCGGATAGAAGTTAAAGGAACTGGCCTGCCCGGTAATCGCCGGATAGAACAGGCCATGCTGCTCGGTTCCCGTCAGTTTCTGGACCAAGATAGCCATTTTTTCCTGTTCGAGGCGGTGCCCCGTGCTGCGGGCATAGGTGCGGGCGCGTTTCAGATAGGTCGAGGCGTAAACGCATTTGATGGCGCGCACCATCTGCCGGCGTCGAACGCCATTGTCAGGGTGGCAGTTGGGCAGGATCAACGTGTTGTAAAGGCCGGCAAAGGGTTGGTGCTGGGCATCCTCCAGAAGGCTCGATGACCTCACCGCCAGGGGATAGCGGGCTTGTTCAAGAAAGAGGCCGATGGCCGCCTCGATATTGTCGGGCAAATGGCTTCGGAGGAAGGTGTCGATCACATCCGCATCTTCCCGATTACAGGAGGCCATGTCCTGCAGGTTGTTTTGCTCAATGAAGGCATCGAAGCCCTCGGTGGAGACCACCATTGTTTTGGGGACATCGATGGCCACATGGGGGTAGCGTTCGTCGAGATGAACCAGGGTGCGGATCTGGCTGGCCATGAATGCCAGCCCCCGGGCCTTGCCGCCCAGCGAGCCCTTGCCGATCTTAACGAAATCGGCTTCCGGATCATAAAAATCGGGGGCGAAATCGGTCACCACCCCCCGTTGTCTTCCCCGCCGCCGTTCCTTGAGGCAATCCACCAGGTATTGCTTCAGTTCCTCGGTCGTGGAAAAATCCGAGACCTTGACCGGGCGCAGGCGATAAGCCAGAAGAATTTCCGAACGGGCCATAAGCCAGCCGGAAAAATGATTGCGGCTGGCATGGTAGAGAATCGACTCCTGGGGGATCTCCGGCAGAATGGCCTCCAGCTGCCGGAGATTGGCGGCCCGACCGACCTCGCGGCCATCCGGCAGGCGGAATACGAAATTGCCAAAGCCAAGGTGCTCTTGAAAGAAACGCCGAATCTCCTCGTGCAGGATTGGAGAGTTCTTGTTCAGAAAAACGGCTGGAATGGCCGATGCCCGTTCCCGGTTGGATTCTTCCGAGCTAAAATTGAGCAGGGGGACATCAGGGGTTTCGTTTTTCATCAATTTCAACAGGCTGTAGCCGGCATCCGGGTCGAGTTGCCCCTTGCGCGGAAAACGAACGTCCGAAAGGACCCCCAGGATAAAGGGGTGAAACGTACGGTATAGTTCCAGCGCCTTTTCGTAGGAACTGGCAATCAGAATTTTCGGGCGGGCCCGCATCCGGAAAAAACGGTGCTCCTCGTTGAGCGATTCCTCCATGACGGCCTGGGTCTGCGATACGATTTCCTTGTACAACAGGGGCAACACGGATGAAATGTAGAGGGGCGAGTCTTCGACCATGATGACGACGCGCACCCGGGCCCGCTCGGTATCGAAGGCCACGTTCATGGCATCTTCGACGCTTTTGATAATGGCCAGCAGAAGATCGGCATTGCCGCTCCAGATAAAAACCCGATCGATACAATCCGCGTCAAAGCACTGGGCCGGCAGGCGCATCCAGTTCGGATCGGGGGTCAGGAGAAACACGGGAATCCGGCGGTGTTCGGCTTTGATACGACGCCCGAGTTCGTGGGCCGGCAAGTCGCCGATGCGCGGCATGGTGATCACCATGTCAAAAGACTTGTGAGCCAGTTCCCGGAGCGCTTCCCGGGCAGTCGATACCCAGGTGAGGTGGGGCGGGCGGGACAGATTGAGGCCGCGATATTCCTGGATGATGCGCTGGGCCAGGCGCCCTTCTTCCTCCATGATGAAGGCATCATAGGGGCTGGACACCAGCAGGATATGGTTCACTTTGCGCGCCATCAATTCATGGAAGACTTTGAACGAGAGATCAAAAACTTCCTTTTGATGATGCGCGTTGAGCGGGGACGGTTGCATGGGCGTCAATCCAATTTCTGATATTTCGCCATGATTGCGGTTTGTATACCCGATTCGACCCAATCCCACAAGAGAGCCGGAACGGGTTTTCGTCCGGGGTTATCCGGTTGGAAAACCCTTGTCCACCGATGTTTCGCCGGATGGTGCGGGCGGTTTGTAGTGGATGCCCTGCCGGCTGTTGCGTTGCCGGAAAATGCTTTGGATGCGGTCAAGGGTAGCCCGTTTTTGTATCGCCCAGGCCGGGGCCACGAGTTCTTGGGGGTGTGGATCGCCCGTCACACGCTGGATAACGGTTCGGGGCGGCAGGCGTTCGATAACATCACATACCAGATCGGCGTAGGCCTGTTGCTCCAGACATGTATAGCGACCCTGTCGATAGAGGGCTTCCATCGGGGTGCCCCGCACCACATACAGCAGGTGGAGTTTGACACCGTCGATATCGTGATCGGCCAGGAACCGGGCGGTGGCCAGCATGTCGCGCCGGGTTTCGCCGGGCAGGCCCAGGATAACATGGGCACAAACCGGCAGGCACCGCTGGCGGGTGCGTGCCAGGGCGTCCGTGAAACAGGCCACGTCGTGGCCGCGATTGATGCGGCGCAAGGTGCGGTCACAGGCCGATTGCAACCCGTATTCCACCCAGACCAGACAATGGCGGGCATAACGCGCCAAGAGGTCCAGTTTGGCATCATCCACGCAATCGGGCCGCGTGCCGATGGACAAACCAACAACATCCTCGACCGCCAATGCTTCATCGTACAGGCGGGCCAATTGGTCAATCGATGCATAGGTGTTGCTGTAGGATTGGAAATAAGCGATAAACCGGCGGGCCTTGAATCGCTTTGCCACGGGAATCTTGCTTTGTTCAAGCTGATCCCGTATGGACAGCCCTCTGGCAAACGCCCCGGTGCCAGACCCCTTGGCATTGCAGTAAATGCATCCGGCCGTCGACAAGGTGCCATCCCGGTTGGGGCAGGTCAGGCCGGCATCCACGGTCAGTTTATGGACCCGATGGCCGAAGCGCTCCCTGAAGTAGGTGTTGAGATCACGATAGGGTTTTGTCATTGTTGCCTGCCTGTTCTTGACCTCACCGGTGGGCGATATTATACCACGATCATCACCCGGCTGTGCTGCTTTTGCACCCGTCCCGCGAGGCCGCCGGTATCGCTTCATAACCTGCGGGGCTGTGAAAATCAAAACGAAAACATCGGCAGGAATACGATTACGCATGACATCCTATTGGCGAACATATGACATCATCGTTATCGGTGCCGGGCATGCCGGCTGTGAAGCCGCCCTGGCTGGGGCGCGCATGGGCTGCTCCGTTCTCCTGGCGGTCATCGATCTGGACAAGGTGGCGGCCATGCCCTGCAGTCCGTCCATCGGCGGCATGGCCAAGGGCCAGTTGGTCAAGGAAATCGACGCGCTTGGCGGTCAGATGGCCCGGATCACCGACCAGACCGCCATTCAATACCGCACCCTGAATACGAAAAAGGGACCGGCGGTGCATTCGACGCGGACCCAGAACGACAAGGCCCGCTACCACGCCGCCATGAAAAAGGTGCTGGAGCGAACCCCCCGTCTGGATCTCAAACAGGCCCTGATCGAACGCCTGGTAGTGGAAGACGGCCGGATTGCCGGCGTGATCGACCACACGGGTTTTGGATATGGCTGCCGGGCGGTGGTTGTAGCCACCGGAACGTTTCTCAGCGGACTTGTTCACATTGGCGACCGGGCCATAAAGGCAGGGCGGGCCGGTGAATTCGCCAGTTATGCCCTGGCGGAAAATTTTCGCGAATTGGGCTTTGCCATGGGCCGCATGAAAACCGGCACACCGCCGCGCCTGCACCGGGCAACCATCGACTTTTCACGTTTCGAATGCCAGGCGCTCCAGCCGGATCCGAGACCCTTTTCGTTTTTCACCGAGCGTATCCCATTGCCCCAGCAATCCAGCTACATCGGCTATACGACGTTGCGGGCCCACGATGTGGTACGGCGGAACCTGAACCTGTCGGCCCTCTACAGTGGTGTCATCAAGGGGACCCCGGCCCGCTATTGCCCCTCTTTCGAAGACAAGATCGTACGATTTCCGGACAAGGACCGGCATCAGATCATTCTCGAACCTGAAGGCCTGGATACCGAGGAAATATATGCCAGTGGTCTGGGCAACAGTTTGCCGTTGGAAATCCAACTGGCATTTGTCCATTCGGTCGACGGTCTGGAAGAAGCCGAAATCATGCGGCCGGCCTATGCCATCGAATATGATTACGTCAACCCGGTCCAACTCCAACCGACCCTGGAGACCAAACGGATCGCCGGTTTGTACCTGGCCGGGCAGATTAACGGTACGTCCGGTTACGAAGAAGCCGCTGGCCAGGGGTTGTGGGCCGGTATCAACGCGGCCTGCCGTCTTCAAGGACGCCCGCCGTTTCTTTTAGATCGTTCCCAGGCCTATCTGGCCGTCATGATCGATGACCTGGTGACACGCGGTACCCGGGAACCCTATCGCATGTTTACCTCGCGGGCCGAATATCGACTGATTCTGCGAGAGGACAACGCGGATCTGCGTTTGATGGAAATCGGTCACGAGCTGGGTTTGATCGGCGATGATACGGTGAAAGATTTAGTGGCGCGCCGCCAGGCGATAAAGGCGGAAACCCAGCGATTGAAAAAAACCGTGATTAAGCCCCATCCCGATGTCAACGCCTACCTTGAAAAGCAGGGGACCCGCCCCCTTTCCAGCGGTGTGGCCATGGATCAGCTGTTGAAACGGGCTGAATTGACTTACGATGCCGTCGGCACACTGGCCCCGCCACCCAAAGCCCTCCGGCCAGCGGTCACCCGCCAGGTGGAGATCGAAGTCAAATACGAAGGCTATATCCAGCGCCAGCTGCAAGAGGCTAAAAAACTCAAAGATATGGAGAAGGTGCGCATTCCCGACAATTTCGACTTTCGGCAGGTTCATGGGTTGTCCAACGAACTCAAAGAAAAACTTTCCACGATCCGTCCGGCAACTTTAGGCCAGGCCTCACGGGTGGAGGGGATTACGCCGGCTGCCATGACCGCCCTGATGGTGACCCTGCGCGCTTTATCTTGAAGGATGCCGCCGTAGGTTCAGAGACGGGGTATCATCATGTTTCACCATTTATATGGTGTTGACATGCTTTAAATATCGATTTATTTTAGAGACTTATAGGTTTGGATGGGGTAATGCCAAACGTATTTTTTTAGAGGGCTAAGGCCTCAAGATGCCGGTTCGGTGCCGCCCTGCTGGGGCGTAACGAGGGCGGTGAGCCCGCATTCAAGGAAAAATGAACGCAAACTCTCCAGAATGCCGATGGAGGGAGGAAGGATACATATGGCAGGTACGGATTATTACGCGGTTTTGGGGGTTAACAAAAACGCCTCCGATGAAGAAATCAAGAAAGCCTATCGCCGCATGGCCATGAAATATCATCCTGATCATGCCAAAGGCGACCCGAAGGCGGAAGAGCAGTTCAAGAAGATAAGTGAAGCCTATGCGGTTCTGAGCGATACGGAAAAACGCCGCCAATATGATCGTTTTGGTTCCGAGGGGTTTCGTCAGCAGTATTCCCAGGAAGATATTTTCCGCAATTTCGATTTCGGCAACATTTTTCGCGAATTTGGTTTTGGCGGTGGCGGATTCAAGACCGGCAAGCACGGAGGGGTGCGATTTTCTTTTGGCGGCGGAGAGTCCCCTTTTGATTTCGGCATGGGAGGGCACGCATCGGCCCGGGGTTCCGACTTGGAATACGAGCTGGCGTTAACATTGCAGGAGGTCGCCACCGGCACCAGCAAAACCCTGGATTTTCAGCATGAAGGACGGTCCGAACGACTGACGGTCAAAATTCCCAAGGGAATGATTACCGGCAAAAAGCTGCGCCTGGCCGGAAAAGGCGCCGCCAGTCCCATGGGCGGTCCTGCGGGTGATTTGTATATTCGTTCCAAAGTGAAACCGGACAGCCGGTTTAAACCGGACGGTCACGATGTGCTCGTTTATCAGGATGTCAAGCTTACGGAAGCGGTTCTGGGGAGCACGCTGGAGGTGCCGACGCTGGAAGGCAAGTCCATGAACGTGAAGATTCCGCCCGGAACACGGCACGGTACCCGGTTGCGCCTGGCCGGCCAGGGCCTTCCCCGCATGCGGGATGCGGGGCGCGGTGACCTGTTCGTCGTGGTTCAGGTGGTGCTGCCGAAGCAATTGTCGGAGGAGCAGCAGCAGCTGTTCGAAAGATTGGCGGCGACAGGGCTGTAACCAATCAAATTCATTGACAACTCCGATATATTTTAATACCTTTAGCGAAGTAAACCTTCAGTTTTTATGCAAAAATACTATGTCTGAATTTATTCCGGTACTGACCAAAGAAGAGATCGACGCCCAAGTCAGCCATGTCGCCCAGTCTATATCCAACGATTACAAGGACCGCGAATTGATTCTAATTGGCATTTTAAAAGGTGCGTTTATCTTTCTGTCCGATCTGATCCGCCAGCTATCCATACCCGTGAAAGTCGATTTCATGTGTGTCTCGAGCTATGGCGACAGTACCGCTTCTTCGGGCCGGATCAAACTATCCAAAGACGTGGATATCGATATTAAGAACAAAGACGTCTTGATTGTTGAAGACATTGTCGATACCGGACGGACGCTGTCCCATCTGGTGGAACATTTTCATTCCTCCGGGGCGGCTTCCGTGCGTATTTGTACACTGATTGACAAACGGGAAAGACGGGAAACCGATGTGACAGTGGATTACGCTTGCCACACGGTCGAGAAAGGGTTCCTCGTCGGTTACGGGCTCGATTATGCCGAGTTTTATCGCAACCTGCCGGAAGTCTATCACCTGAAATTATAACCTTTGGGGTGTGTCATGATTCTTACCTGCCAGAAATGCAGTACCAGTTTCAAACTGGATGAAACGTTGCTGAAAGCAACCGGGTCGAAGGTCCGCTGCTCCCTGTGTCAGAATATTTGGGTCGCGTTTCCTCCCGAAAAGCCGTCTGACGTCATCGATGAGCCGGCGGAGGATGGATCGGGTCTTGGTGCGGCCGCTCTTGCAGCGACCGGAGCCGTTGTTGGCGCAGCGATGGCAGGATCAGCGCAAGAAACGACCGACGCAGCCGAGGCGCCGGAGGACAGGCCCCCGGAGTTGAAGTTTTTTGCCGACAGCGAAATCGAGGACGATCAAGGCGACGACGATGAGCTTGTGACCGATGAGATCAATCTCGACGAGCTGGACCAGCTTTTGAGCGAGGAAAGCGATTCCCCTGGACGACCGCAGCCTGACGAGGATTTTAAGACCGAAGAACTCAATTTGGCCGATCTCGAGAAAATGCTCGATATCGAGAATGATCCGGTCGCACCGGATACGGCCGAAGCACAGCCGGAGCCAGAGGATCTCGACCTGGGCGAAGACCTGACAGATGACTCCCAGGTGGAAGACCTCGGGAAAGAAGACAGCGTCATCGAGGAGTTGGACCTCGATCTGGAGGATATCGAAAACCTCTTGGAGGAAGATACCGGACTGGGTGATGAAATCGCCGCGGTGGAAGAGAGCATCGGCGAACCGGCTGAAGCATTGGATCTCGATTTGGATGATGCGGGTGCCGACGATATCGAACTGGATATGGCACCAGAACTGGATGACTTACTTGAGGACGATGGGGGGGAGCCGGTTGTCGACGAAACGGAGGATATCGAGGTGCCGGAAGCGGCCGATTTTCTCGATGACGCCGAGCGGCCGCCTGATACGGACACGCGTCAGGACCAGGAACTGGATCTTGAACTGGCCCCTGGACTCGACGGCATTTTCGACGAGGGCGAAGACCAGGATGTTGTCATCGAGGAAACGGAAGAACTGGATTTTTCGGAACTTGGCGCCGATCTGGCCCAGGCGGCAGAGGAACCCGAGGTCGATGACGCACAGGACGCCGAACTTGAACTGGATCTAGAACCTGAAGCTGATCTGGCCTTGGATGAAGACGCCCTCGAGGAGGCTCCGCCGGCGCTGGATCTTTCTGATTTGACGGCCAGTCTCGACGGGGAAGACGTGGTAGCGGCCAGTGACGGTGAGGAGATCCCAGAGCCCGAACTTGAGTTGGATCTGGAAGGGGGGGAGAGCGAAGACGCCGAAGAGCTTCTTCTCGAAATGGACGATACCGATCAAGCTGACGCGCCCGGCGCTATTGTCGAAGAAACGCGTGAACTGGATGTCGACGAACTGGAAGCGTTGCTCGAAGGCGCCGACGAGGCATCTGGAGCGGATGAGGACGCCTCGTCCGACAGCCTTGAGCTGGACATTGACCTTGATGGCCTGGACGGCGGCGAAGATGAACTGGAGGACGCCACCCGCGAATTGGATCTGGATGACATTGAAAAAATTCTGGAGATGGATGCGGTCGACGGCGGAACCGAACCGTCTGCTGAAGATGCATCCGAAGATCTGGATCTTGATCTGGACATGGACAGTGTGGCGCAACCCGCACCCGATGTCGAAGAGACGGGGGAAGAAACGACAGGCACGGGCAGTGAGCTGGATCTGTCCGATTTGGAAAAGATGCTCGATGTGGAAGACACGACCGACACACCGGACGTCAGCGAGGAGGATATAGAGGATCTGGATTTGGATTTCGATCTTCAGCCCTCAACCGAAGAAAGCGAAGATCTGGATCTTGAGTTCGACATGCTCGATGAGGAGCCGAAGGAAGCCTCTGCCCTTTTCGATACGTCAGAATCCGAGGATTTGGGCTTGGACCTGAATCTCGGTGGACCGGAAGGGGCCGACACCGGAGACCTGGAAGGGGATCTTGATTTTGAGATTATGGACGATGACCTGGCGGTAGAGGAAGTCGACCTTGATCTTGCCGCCGAAGATATCGGTGCGGAAACATTGGCCGAACCGGTAGGGGGCCGTGCTGTCGGGCGGGCTGCAAAACCGGCGGAGAGAGATTTAACTCAGGAACTCATGGATGAGATGGCGGCTGCCGACACACAGACAATGGCGGCACCGCCCGTTCAACCCAAACCGATCAAACCTCTGCCGCCACCGAAGAAAACCAAAAAGAAATCAAGCAAGAGTTTGGTGCTTTTATTCATTTTGGTTCTGCTCGGTGCGGCGGGATATCTGCTGCCTAAATATACGGATATCCAAATTCCGGGCATCAAGATGCCGGATCTTTCGGGCATCCCCTACATTGGAGAATTTTTCGGCAGCCAAGCACCGGAAGCCATTGTCCCCGTGGAAGCCTCCCTCCAGGGCGATTGGGTCCAGAATCAGCAGGCCGGAAGGCTTTACGCCATCCAGGGACGTGTGAAAAATGAATATGCCAGTGCCCGCAGTTATATTCGGGTAACCGGTCGGGTTTATGCCAACGGCCGTCAATTTCAGCGGGCCGCCAAGGCCTATTGCGGCAATGTGCTGACCCCTGAGGAACTTGCGACACTGACTCTGGCCGATATCCAGAAACGTCTGAGTAATCGCAGTGGCGCCAACAACAGCAATGTCAACGTGGCCTCAGGCAAAGAAGTCCCCTTCCTAGTGGTGTTTGGGGATCTTCCGCCCGATGTTGAACTACAGGAGTTCGCGGTGGAAATTTCCGGATCCTTGCCGGTGGCCTCATCTAAATGATTTTTGGGCTTGACTTCGGAAAAAGGACTTGCTAATAGCCTGCTTTTTCCTGGCGATGTAGCTCAGCTGGTCAGAGCATGCGGCTCATATCCGCAGTGTCCGGGGTTCAAGTCCCTGCATCGCCACCATCTGAATTACAATGGGCCGTAACCCTGACGGGTTACAGCCCATTTTTATTTGGCTCGGAAGGTGCCAGAACATCGTCACCAGAACATCGCCAATTGATTGGTGATACCCCCTCACTGCCTGCCATGACCGAAGTGTGTCGACCGCCGGTTGACATGTCCGTTTCGACTGACTAATTAAATGGTTCTCTCTGTAATTCCAACCTACCGTAATGACACCTGAAAGGAGAATGAGGATGAAGAAACAAATTGTCATTGGCCTGATTACCATAGTCTTGGTTTGTTTTACCCTTACAAGCTGTGGCGGCGGCGGTGCGAAAGTCGAGAGCCAGGTGAGCACCCAGACCTTGGGGCAACAGTTGATCGATCTGGAAAAAGCGTACAAAGAAGGCGTCATTACCGAAAAGGAATATAAAAAAGCCAAGGAAGGGCTTCTTAAAAAATACAAATAGGGTTTTTTGTGCCGGAAGGCCCCGGATCCAAATTGCGTGAGGCCTTTCGGCACGCCCTGCGACACCATCCCGTTCTCCTGATTTGCATCCCGAACCTCGTCCACTGCATGGTTGCCAGTGCCCGCCGGCAGTCTGGTGAATCCGTTCCCATTCGATTACAGCCCGCGGCCTGGTGGCCAATCTGAAATCCGCAGCCGCATCTTTAGATCTTGATAATCCATTTGCGCCTGTATTATAATTATTTAATGTTGCCAAATATATGAAACAGATGCTGGATGGCTTCAGCATCCGCACAAAGATGGGTAGTGGCATGTTCACTGGTTTTGAAAAAATAGTCGAAGAACGAATCCGCTGTGCCCAGCAGCGCGGTATGTTTGAAAATTTGGACGGTGCCGGGAAACCCCTTCCCCGGGACGTTATTGGCGATACGGTATCTGAAGATTTGCGTTTGTCGTATCGGATACTCAAGAACGCCGATTGCCTCCCCCCCGAGATTGAAGTGAAAAAGGAAATCCGTCAGACTGAAGATTTGCTGGCCGGTATGGCGGAAACACGCGGGCGCTATCGCATGCTCAAAAAGCTCAATTACCTTATCCTTAAATTCAACACCATGCGCAACGGTTCCGCAGCTTTGGATATCCCCCAGCATTACGCCGATCGGTTGATGGGGCGGTTGGAGAAAGATGCAGCCCGATAAAAGGCGGAGGATTTTGTCGCCTGTCCGGCCCGCATTGCGGGCTGATAGCGTGTCAGCGGTTACTTTTCCCAGAGCACTGCCTCTAACTCGGATTGGCACCGCGCCGCCGTTGCGAGCCATAATGTAGATCGACATGTCCTTGTTCAAGAAAAATGACGGCGATGGCCTCATGAAGAGCGTCATGTTGGCCTATCTCATACTGATCCTGCACCTTGTGTTGCTTGTGGGCCTGGGGATTCTCGTCTTTTTTTTCCGCGGTATCGTCCATTACATGCTTTGGATTGTCCTGTTCGGGGGGCTTGGCATTCTGGCGTCCGGCTATTGGTTTTACCGACGCATGAAAGCCGAGGGCCGCAGCTTACGTGAAACCCTCAATTCCCCCCTGTTCAGGAACAAAACCGTCGAGGTCAGCCTGCTGGGCGGATTGGCCCAGTTTCGTGTGGGCCAGTCAAATGGCCGGCCGCTGTTGGATCAAGATCAAACGGACCGCCCCCAGCAGCTGGAATGGTCGGGCGACACACCGGTTCAAGAACTGACGGAACTGGCGCGCCTGCTGCAAAGCGGTCTGATCACCCCGGATGAATACGAAAAAGCCAAGCAGCAACTCTTCCGGTCTTGATGGTCGTCCCGACGACGGGGCGCTGACTGCTAACCCACCTTACGACCCAAAGGAACCGCGATGAAAAAACTCAAGATTGCCCTGCTCTCGGGGGGAATTTCCTCGGAAAGGGACGTATCGCTCAACAGTGGTCAACAGGTCTATGAGGCGCTTGACAAGGCACGCTATGAGATCGTGCGCTATGACCCCCAAACCGATTTGCCCCGACTGGTGGCCGACGCCGCCGAAATCGACGCCGCCCTGGTGATTTTGCATGGTCCCTACGGTGAGGACGGTACCATACAGGGCCTTCTGGACCTGCTTGATATTCCCTACCAGGGGGCAGGTGTTCTGGGCAGCGCCGTGGCCATGAACAAACTGGTGGCTAAGCGACTCTATGAACATGCAGGCTTGAAAATTCCCCCCTATTGCCTGGTCCGGCGCAGCCCCATTCCAGAGTTGGGCGGTTGCGTTCAGCACCTCGGGTTGCCTATTGTCGTCAAGCCGGTGGCTGGCGGATCCAGTATCGGCATGGCCATCGCGACAACGGAGAAAGAACTGCGCGAGGCCGTCGAGGACGCTTTCCGGTATGATGATCGGGTGCTTTTGGAAAAATATCTCGAAGGGACGGAGGTGACCGGCGGCGTGCTGGGCAATGATGACCCCGAAGCCCTGCCGCTGATTGAAATCGTACCGGGTGAAGGTCACACCTTTTTTAATTATACCGCCAAATACACGGCCGGGGAGACCCAGGAAATTTGCCCGGCCCGTATCAGCGACGTTCTCACCGACAGGGCCCAGGTGTGTGCTGTAAAAGCCCATGAGGCCCTTTTTTGCCGGGGGTATAGCCGGACCGACATGATAATCTGCCAAGACGATATTTTTGTCCTTGAAACCAATACCATCCCCGGCATGACCGCCACGAGCCTGTTTCCCCAGGCGGCGGCCAAGGCCGGGCTGGATTTTACCCGTTTACTGGATCGACTGATTGCCCTCAGCCTTGAAGGACGATCCCCCCAGACATCAGAGAACTGAGACCGCAGGCCGGAAGCTGCCGGCCGGGGTGATCGATACGCCCTTCCGGTCAGGGGTGAGGCCAACCCGTCCCACTGGCATTTTTATCGTGCTGTCGGCAATTGAAACGCACACTTGGCGCTGATGAGGGTGCCTTTTTATGATTGACATGGTGTCCTGAAGACGGTCCAAGATATCGCAACCATTTCAAGGAGAGAAGGGAGGTCTGTATGAAAGTGCTGGTGATCGGAAGCGGCGGCAGGGAACATGCCTATGCCTGGAAAATTGCCCAAAGCCCCCTGGTAAAAAAAGTGTTCTGCGCCCCCGGCAATGCCGGTATTGCCTCCGTGGCCACCTGTGTGCCCATCGATGCCGAGGATGTGCAGTCCCTGTTGGATTTTGCCCGCAAAGAGAAAATCGACCTGACGATCTGCGGCCCCGAGGGCCCGCTGGCCAAGGGGGTTGTCGATATCTTCGAGGCGGAGGGCCTGAAGATTTTTGGTGCATCGCAAAAAGCCGCGGAACTGGAAGCCAGCAAATCCTTTTCCAAGTACATCATGGAAAAATATGGTGTCCCCACCGCCAAGGGGCAGACGTTTACACGCGTGCAGGCCGCCCGCGCCTATATCAAGAAGATGGGCGTTCCCATCGTGGTCAAAGCCGACGGTCTGGCCGCCGGCAAAGGGGTGATCGTCTGCCAGACGGAAAAGGAAGCCCTGGACGCCATTGACCGGATTATGGTGAAGAAGGAATTCGGCGCGGCCGGCCAAAAGGCCGTTGTCGAGGAATGCCTGGTGGGAGAGGAAGCCTCCTTTATTGCTTTTACAGACGGAAAGACGGTCCTGCCATTGCCCTCTTCCCAAGACCACAAACCGGTTTTCGACAATGACAAGGGACCCAACACCGGCGGCATGGGGGCCTATTCCCCGGCGCCGATCGTCGATCGTTATTTGCACGAGCGTATTATGAAGGAAGTTATGATTCCCACCGTTCAGGGGATGGCGGCCGAGGGACGGCCCTACAAAGGGTTCCTCTACGCCGGTCTGATGATCGATGGCGACAAGATCGGGGTCCTGGAATTCAATGCCCGGCTGGGGGATCCGGAGGCCCAACCCCTGTTGATGCGGGTAAAGAGCGATATTGTCCCCATCATGCTGGCGATTATCGACGGGCGTCTGGACCAGTGTCGTCTCGAGCTCGATGAAAGGGCCACCGTGTGCGTGGTGATGGCCGCCGGCGGCTACCCCGGCAAATACAGTAAAGGCTTGCCCATCAGCGGTCTCGATGCGGCCCGCCGTCTGAAAGATGTGGTTGTCTTCCATGCGGGGACGGGAAACAAAGGAAAAAACATCGTGGCCAACGGGGGCCGCGTACTGGGTGTGACCGCCCTGGGCGATACGGTTGAAAAGGCGATCAAACGCGCTTATCAGGCCGTGGCCAAGATCAATTGGCGCAAGGTGCACTATCGCAAGGATATCGGCCAGAAGGCCTTGCAGCGTTTTCAGCAGAAACCCGCCGTGGGCATCGTCATGGGAAGTGATTCCGACCTCGGCGTCATGCACGGCGCGGTGGCCATGCTGAAGAAGTTCCACGTGCCCTACGAGATGACCGTGGCTTCGGCCCATCGCACACCGGAACGGGCCGCTGAATGGGCCTGTAAGGCACCGTCCAAAGGGATCAAGGTCATCATCGCCGGGGCGGGCCATGCCGCCCACCTGGCCGGTGCCATGGCAGCCCAGTCGACGCTGCCGGTGATCGGTGTGCCTATCGATTCCTCCAGCCTCCAGGGCCTGGACGCCCTGCTGTCAACGGTCCAGATGCCGCCGGGAATTCCGGTGGCCACCATGGCGGTGGGAAAGCCGGGGGCCAAGAATGCGGGATTGCTGGCGGTCCAGATCCTGGCCCTTTCCGATCCGGACCTGGCGGCTCGCCTGGCGGCCCATCGGGAGGAGATGGCCGCCCAGGTCGAGCATAAAGCCGCGACGCTTCAGCGGGTTGAGTAAGCTCGTCACCATCGACCCGGTGACACCGGATCCGGCCGTTATTCGTCACGCGGTGCGCATCCTGCGCCGGGGCGGATTGGTGGTCATCCCCACACGCCATCTCTACGGCCTGGGGGTGGATGCGTTAAACCCCCTGGCCGTCGGGCGGGTTTTTACGGCCAAGCAGCGCCCCCCACATCAACCCCTGTTGATTCTGGTGGCCGGACCCGACGACGTCCACCGCTATGCACGGGGCATGGATGAACGCGCCACAGCGCTGATGGACATGTTCTGGCCCGGCAAGGTCACAATCGTCCTGCCAGCCAGGTCATCCCTGCCCCCGGCGCTGACCGGCGGAACCGGGCGGATCGGCATTCGTGTGCCGGGGCATCCGGTGTGCCGGGACTTGACACGTGCTCTCGCGGGGCCTTTGACCGCCACCAGTGCCAATGTCTCCGGACAGCCCGGTTGCCACCGCATTGCGGACCTGGACCCCGCTATCGTCGCCGCAGCGGAGCTGGTCCTGGACGCGGGTGACCTGGCACCGGGCGTCGGTTCCACGGTGGTGGATATCCGGCCCTCCGGTGTACATGTTTTGCGGGAAGGCGCGGTTGTAGCGGCCGCGATCCGGGCTGCGGCGGAATCCACGGCCATGCGGCCGGCTTCGGGAGGGCGGCAGGATTCCGATCGGCGGCACTGAGTCTTCCGAAACTTTTTAGGCATGAACGATGCCGGTATATTTTGGGTTTGGGTTGACAATTGGAGGCAGGTTGTCTAAGAGATAAATCCTGTTTTTGCCGGAGTGGTGAAATTGGTAGACGCGCCAGACTCAAAATCTGGTGGGCCTTGTGCCCGTGGGAGTTCGATTCTCCCCTCCGGCACCACTTGCCTGCTTAAAGGAGACGACCGGAATGAAGGTTGTCTCCTTTTTTTATAGTCTTCCGCCGATGGTGCCGATTGTTTTTCCCCTCTGCCCTTCAGGTGCTGGCATCATCGTTCTGTAGCACGAATCGTCCGGGACTGGATACGGGGTTTGGATGCTGAAGAAAAATGCCCTGCTGATCGGTGATCCGTAATGTCTTCCGCTGGGTGGAATAGACTTTTTGGGGGGAAAAGATTTCTTCTTAAAATGTCGATTTGGTCTAAAAGCCTTGTTTTATATGGGATTTTTCGATATAAGGCCTACATTCCCCCTTACTGAAAATCTTAGGAAACGATCGTGCACTATATCGCCTGCCATGAATGCGACCTGGTTCATCGACTCGAGGAGATTCCGTCCGGCGGAGCGGCGCGTTGCGCGCGCTGCGGCGCTTCCCTGTACCGTCCCAAACGCGACAGCTTCAATCGCACCCTGGCGCTGGCTGTGGCGGGGGTGATTTTGTACCTGATCGCCAACACCCACCCCTTTCTGGGGTTTAAAATCGGTTCTCAGATCCGGGAAACGACTCTGGCTACGGGGATCTATCAGCTGTACCTGCAAGGTATGGTGCCGATCGCCACTTTGGTGCTTTTTACGGTGGTGCTTGTGCCGGCCATCCACCTGGTGAGCATGCTTTACATCTTGGTTCCGTTGAATCGCCAGCGGGTGCCGCGGCACCTGGCACGTGTCTATAGGCTCGTTCTTTTCCTCAAACCCTGGGGGATGGTGGAAATTTTCATGCTGGGGATTCTGGTGTCCGTGGTCAAACTGGTGAAGATGGCCACGATTATTCCGGGTGTAGCGCTGTTTGCCTTTCTTGGGCTGATTTTTACCTTGGCCGCCATGGCCGTAACCCTGGATGACCATTTACTATGGGAACAGATCGACACTCATCAGTAGCGCCCGCTGCGGCCACGGCCCGCCAGCTGGGCTTAATGGCCTGCCACCGCTGCCACCAGTTGTGCCGCCGTGCGGATGGCCCGGCCATCTGTCCCCGCTGCGGGGCGGCCCTGCACAGCCGCAAGCCCAACAGCATTGCCCGCTGTTGGGCGTTGGTTATAGCTGCGACCGTATTCTACATCCCGGCCAATGTGCTGCCCATTACCCACACAACCTCTCTGGGGGCGGTACAGTCGGACACCATCATGAGCGGCGTGATTTATTTCATCCATTCCGGCAGTTGGCCCATTGCCTTGGTTATTTTTATCGCCAGTGTCTTTGTCCCGATTCTCAAAATACTGATTTTGATCGGGTTGCTGATATCGGTGCAGCGGCGCTGGCAATGGCGTCCGGTGGACCGCACGCGTCTTTATCGGATCACCGAAGCCGTCGGTCGCTGGTCCATGCTGGATATCTTTGTGGTCACGATCCTGGTGGCCCTGGTGCACCTGGGGGCGCTGGCCAATATAGCCGCCGGCCCGGGCGCCCTCTTTTTTGCCGCCGTGGTGGTGGTGACCATGTTTGCGGCGGAAGCCTTTGACCCCCGACTTATCTGGGATGGTATGGAGGAGATTGATGACGGAACACACTGACGGTTCCCCCAGGATCGCCGATGCGGCCGCACCGGTCGTCAAAAAACGCCGTTCATTTTCCATCGTGTGGGTTGTGCCGCTGGTGGCCCTGCTGATCGGAGGCTGGCTGGTCTACAAAGCCGTGACCGAGAAAGGCCCCACGATTACCATTACCTTCGAAACGGCCGAAGGACTCGAGGCCGGCAAGACCAAGGTCAAATACAAGGATGTTGAAGTGGGCACGGTGCAGACCATTGTGCTCGACAATGAACTTGCAAATGTCAAACTGACGGTTGCCATGGAAAAGGATTCCGATGCCTACCTGACCGAAAACACGCGTTTCTGGGTCGTGCGGGCCCGGGTGGCGGCTGGCCAGGTCACCGGTCTGGGAACGTTGTTCTCAGGTGCCTATATCGGCATCCAGCCCTCTAGAGACGGCAAGCGGTCGCGGCATTTCAAAGGGCTGGAAAAACCGCCTGTTGTGTCCGGTGACATCGAGGGGCGACGGTTCAACCTTGTCGCTTCAAAACTCGGCTCTCTCAATCCCGGATCCCCCATTTATTTTCGGCAGATCGAGGTCGGACAGGTGACGGATTTCAAGCTGGATCCAAACGGACAGCTCGTCGAGGTCCAGATTTTTATCGAGGCTCCTTATCATCGTTTCGTGCGGCAAAGAACCCGTTTCTGGGTGGCCAGCGGCTTGGACATCGATCTGACTGCCAACGGGTTGCGGGTGGATACGGAGTCTGTCGTATCGCTGCTTATCGGCGGGTTAGCCTTTTCCACCTTTCCCAATGAAGAACCGGGGCCGGAAGCGACGGAAGAGACCCATTTTAAACTTTATGACACTTACGAGGCGGCCCGGGACGACCGCTATACCATCAAACGCGATTTAATCGTCGAGATCAAGGATTCGGTGCGGGGGCTGTCCATAGGGGCACCGGTGGAATTCCGGGGGCTGAAGATCGGGGAGGTGACCGACATCGACATGGATGCGGATTTTGAGAATTTGGATTTTACCGTTCCAGTGCGTGTCAGGATCGAACCGGAGCGCTTGAAGATCGACAGCCCGAAGGGAGAGGGGGGCTTATTAGAGCGCTGGCAGCGTCTGGTGGACAAAGGGTTTCGCGCGCAGTTGGAGACGGGCAGCCTGTTGACCGGACAGTTGTATGTCAAGCTCGATATCTTCGAGGATGTGACGCCGACCAAGATTTCTTTTTACAAGGGTCTGCCGGTTATCCCCAGTGTACCGTCGCCATCGCAGGAAATCATGCAGGGAATGACCCGTATCGTGAAGCGATTGGATCAACTGCCCTTGGAGAAGATCGGCAATGACCTGCAGAGCACGATGAGCGGAATGGATCGCTTAGTGAACGGCCCTGATTTGCGCAACGCAATCCAATCACTGCGCCGCATATTGGCCGAGCTTGAGACCACGACGACATCATTGAACGCGGAGACCGTTCCCCGGATTAACACGGCCCTGTCGGAGATGGAGACCGTTCTCAAGGATCTGGACGGCTGGATCAGCGCCGACGCTCCCTTGCAGGGGGATCTGCGCCAGACCCTGGAGGAACTGGCCGCTGCGGCCCGGGCCGTGAGCGATTTGGCCGATCTGCTCGAACGCCACCCGGAAGCTTTGATTCAGGGAAAAGGAGGTGAGGGGAAATGATCATCCAACGCACGTGGTTTTATCTGATGATGGCCCTCGGGCTCACGGGTCTGTGGACGGGATGCCTCGGAACGACACCGGCGGCAGTTTTTTACACCTTGAGCCCTATGGAGCGTGTGTCGGATCCAGGCCCGATCAATTGGCCGGGAAAGATGGCCATTGGGATCGGGCCGGTAAAGTTTCCGGACGAACTCGATCGCACCTCCATTGTCACCCGCACCGGCCGGAATCGGCTGCAGATCAATGAATTTCGTCGCTGGGGCGGTTCGCTGGAGAAAAATGTCACGCGGGTAATGGAAGAAAATCTGGCGTTGTTATTGAAGACCGACCAGATCATGGCCCGTCCCTGGGAGCGCCATTTTCAGCCGGACATCCGTATTGCACTGGATATACGCCAGTTCGACGGGCGTCTGGGGGAATATGCCTTCCTGAATGCCACCTGGATGATTGTCGATCCGGATGGTGAGGTGACACGGCTCGTGCGTCGGACCATCATCCAGGAAACCGTGGAGGACGATGGCTACGATGCCCTTGTGGCGGCTCAGAGCCGGGCCCTTGCCGGGCTCTGTCGTGAAATCGCCACGGTCCTGTCCGAACGATTGGCGAACTAGAGGCGTTTGCGATGTGAAGTCCGGTTGGTATGTTTTCGTTGCGCTGTTTTAAGGCCCGCTTGCGCAAAAGAGGGGGACCGATCCCCGCCCCGGCCTCAACCATGCCCCTCACCGGGGTGTCGCCTGCGGCCCTCGTGCCTACTGCTGTAAACTCACTGACGAAACGGATTCCGACTGGTGGCCCTGTCGGATACCACTTCACCGCTGGCGGCGTCTTCCACCCAGAATTCATATTGACCTGCATTCGGACCTGTGCCGGTGATGCGCTTGGTGCGCACGCGGTATTGCCGGCCTGCGCCCAGCAGCGCGTTGACCTCGGCGAAGGTTTTGGCACTTTCGATGAACTGGGGAACCAGCACAAGCTGGTGCCGGCCCGGCCGCAGGATGGCACGGGTGGTCATCATCAGGTCCGACTGGGATTCGTGTTTGATATTGACCACCTCGCCGTTCAGGCTGTAGATCTTCACGCCCACATCAGGGGTCAGCAGGGCGGTTTCCGTTTCGGGCAGCCTTGGCCCGGGATACCCGTAGTAAGGTTTGGTACAGCCGCTCAGAATGAACGCGAGCAAAAGAAAACAGAACGCTCGCAAATGGGTGCCGGATAAGGTCATGGTCGTATTCCCTATTGTATTTGTTGCGCGCGCCAGGAAAAGCGGGCTGGCGTGGCATGCTACGCTGGGCACTTGGCCGCTTTTCCAGTGCCTGTGAACCATAGGCACCCGTTTTCCGGAAAACCGCCCTACAGCCAACCCCGATTTGATTTCTGTTGACCGTTTGGTTTTTTTCAACCGACTGCCGTAAAAATTATAGCACAGGCTTTCGGCGTTCTGCAAAGCCGTAATGCGGTTGATTGCGGGGGCATACGACCCAGAATAGCGATAACCCTCTGAACACTCTTTCCCTGTTGCTGTTCAGCTCCAGGCGGTTTCATTCCTGAAAACATGATGGAACAGGGGGAAGACAATTGTTGCATTACTGTCAAACCTGATTTATATATTAGTAATAAAATGATTGGCTCATATAATATGCTCCGTCAAGGGAGAGCCCATGAAGAAAAAAAAGACAGCGGATGCCTTCGAGACGATAACCCTGCCCCGTCCGTCATCCTCGGACCTGCGCGGTAAACAATCGGTTCGCGCGACTTTCCGATTGACCTCCCGGGCCATTGACGCCATCAGTGTCGTTGCCGTTCATCTGGGGATCAAGCAGAAGTCGCTTTTTGAGCATCTTATCGAAGATGCCCAGACCTTGTCGCAGATTGCGCGTCAAGTTCAGGAAAAGGCCTATCACCCCCGGGAACGTGTTCAGAAAACCTATGTCCTCAGTCGCCGTACGCTGGACATGTTGCAGGAAGCCTGTGAGGCTTTTGACGCCCCCCGGGATGCCCTGGTGGAGTATTCCATTCTGAGGTTGATGCCCGTCATCGAAGAAGAACGGGAGAAACATCGGCGCCGCAAGGCCATGCTGAAGGACATCAGCGGTCACGTGCGCCAGGGAGAGGCCGTTCTGGCAAAAATAGAAAACGCCTTGGGGGACGACGACCCCGTCTATCACGGTTACCGTCAGGCCCTGCGCACGCTGAAGCAGGCCGAACATGAGATTGGCGCCTACATCGAAAGGGGTAAAATTATCGAAACCTATTGATCGACAAATGCTTTCCATTCGTCAGGGGTTATTTCGCCGTTTTTGTTGCGATCCGCTTCCAGAAAGACTTTGGGATCAGCCTCCGGGTAATGGGCTTGAAATTCGTACCATTCGACGACCCCGTCACCGTCTTGATCCATGTCAGCGAATGGCGCGTCATAAACGGGGAGGGAAGCACAGGCGACCAAAAGCGTCGTCGCCATCATTAGCGAAAAGCGTTTCGATATCATAGATTCCACAGATAGCTCGTTTCGGATGATTGCATGATGGCAGCATACGCCATCCAGCGTGGATCTGCAAGCATTCCAAAACGAATGCCGTGGTGTATTTTGAACGGCCAACCGGATCGATAGTGGCTTCGGATAGTGCGCCTGTTTCGTTTAAAAGAAATTACCGTCCCTTACGGGATTTTTCCGGACATACAGCCATGGTGGGCGCCTTGATGGTAAACGACGGAGAATCCGGGCTATCGGCAAATGGCGGGAGTTGATGTTACATGCCGGTTGGGGTAATATCCAATTCCTTGGGCATCTATTGTCGGCCGAATGCAGAAACCAATGAAGGAGATCGTTGATGATTTTTATCGGCAAGTTTTTCTACCTCACCAACCAGCAGGAAATCGAAGAACAGGAGCGCCGCCACGGGGAGTTCGATCTCATTGTCGAAGCCCAGGACGGGGATGCCGCTTTCTTGAAATTCAAACACCGCATCGGCGAACTGCGGGAAAGCCGCGATTTTTTTCAGGGTCAGACCCGCATCTTTTTCATTCAGTTGTTGGAGTTTGACCGATTCCCCCGCCATCAGGCGCTCATGCTGAATCTCAAGTCGACGGCCGGTGATCCTCTGATGCCCTTTATCGGCTGTTCCATTCCGTCGGATCAGGCCGATGCCTGCCGCATCTATGACTGGAAGAACAATGAGCCGGAAATCGACGGGCAGAATGAGAAACTCTTCCTGGAATTTCACGTTTGATCCAAGCCGCACCGCCGGCGAAAGCCACCCCCCGGCAAAGCCGGCGTCGTTTGGCATCGGTATCCTATGGATCGTTCTAATCCTGTTGAGCTGTTCGGAGCCGCCGCCTGTTTCGCAACCGGTGCACGGAGAGCACATCGGCACTATCAATGCCTATGTGTTTAAACCGGACGCCCAAACCTACATTACCGCGCCCCGGGCATTTGCCCTGGCGCCGGAAATGTCACCGACGGATGCCCTGACGGCTCTTGGCCGCCATCTCAGCCAACAGTATTTCTCAGATGATGCCGGTGAACCGACGCTACGGTTCGAAGTCCTGGGCGTGCATCACGTCCCGGCGCCCTATCGCGCTTATCGTCTGGCCGTCATCAACATGGTCGACCCTGATGTGCGGGTCTTGCAGGATTTTTTCCAGGGGTCGGCCGGCGGTCAGACCACCTATTACATGCTGACCGCCACTTTTCTCCAACCCCATCTCGACCCACCCCTGGTGGATGGCTTGATCCTGCTGTATAATGGAGGAGAATTCCCGCAGACGGACCATGCCAACTTCCGGGGTATTGTCGCCACCGAAAGTATAAAACCGGTTGTCATGAAAATTTTGCAGCGTCAACACCACCTTGGATCGGGCAGGCCTTTCGGGGAGGTATGATGGCTGCGCGGATGCTGGTGGATACCCTCTTGGTGCTGCACCTGATTTTTATCGTGTTCGCCGTTGCGGGCGGTTTTCTGGTGTTGCGCTGGCCGCGGCTTGCCTGGTTCCATATTCCGGCAGCTGTATGGTCGGCCCTGGTTGCCCTGGTGGGCGGCATCTGCCCGCTCACCGAACTGGAAAACAGTTTGCGGCACGGGGCTGGAATGGCCGGCTATCCAGACGGTTTCGTCGGCTCGCTGTTGATCCCCATCATCTATCCCCATGGACTTACCCGGTTTCTGCAAATCATGTTGGGGGTGTCCGTCATTGGTCTGAACGGTGTGGCCTACGGCCTGCTGTTGAAACGACGCATACGATCGCGGCGTCGTTCCTGAAGGCCGGCCTCCGGTTTGACAGAGCGGGTTCCTTCAGGTATCCAACACTGTTTCCGATGGATCCAGATGTGCCTTTACCAACCTCAACGAATCCGGGATCGATCCTTTATGGCGATAAGGACCCTTCAACACATAGATTACGGTTTCGGCGGACGGCCGCTCCTCGTGGATATCGATCTGCAAATCGAGCCGGGTGAGCGGATCGGCGTCCTGGGGCGCAACGGGGCCGGCAAGACGACGCTGCTCAAAATCATCAGCGGGGAGCAGGCACCGGACTGCGGCGTGGTGGAATCCCCCCCGGAGGTGCGTGTAGCCCGCTTGCCCCAGGGGATACCATCGGGCTTGGCGGGTCCTATTTTCGAAGTGGTGGCCCAGGGGTTGGGGGATCGGGGCGCCCTCTTGGCTGAATACCACCGCCTGAGCAAACGGTTGAGCCGGGATCCGGCCCCTGCCTATGCCCAGCGGCTGGATGCGATTCACCAGGCCCTGGACGCATCTTCCGGCTGGGATGCGGAACGGGAAGTCCATACCCTCCTGTCCAGGATGACGCTGCCGGGTCATGAAGACTTCACCAACCTGTCAGTGGGATTGCAGCGGTGGGTGCTGATGGCAAGGGCCTTGGCGGCCCAACCGGATATTCTCCTGCTGGATGAACCCACCAATCACCTGGACATCGAAAACATACGGCGTCTGGAAGAACTGATGCGTGCCTGGCGCGCGAGCCTGCTGTTTGTGTCCCATGACCGTGTATTTCTGCAGCAGCTGGCCACCCGTATTGTCGAACTGGATCGGGGCCAGCTGATATCCTGGCGCTGTGACTACGCCACCTATCTCAAGCGCAAGGAGGCCGCGCTCGATGCCGAAACCCTCCAAAACCGCCGTCAGGACAAGAAACTGGCCACGGAGGAGGGGTGGATCCGCAAAGGTCTCAAGGCCCGACGGCGCCGCAACGAAGGCCGCGTGAGGGCCCTCAAGGCCCTGCGGGCCGAGCGGCGGGCCCGAATGGAGCGGGTCGGCAATGTCCGGCTCATGGCCCAGGAGGCCGAGCGCAGCGGCAAGCTGGTCATCGAAGCCGACGGACTGGGCTATGCCTATCAACAGCAGACAATTTTTGCGGACTTCCGGACCGTGATTATGCGGGGGGACAAGGTCGGGGTGGTCGGCCCCAACGGGTGCGGTAAATCCACCCTGCTGAAAGTCCTGCTGGGGAAACTGGCGCCCGAAAGCGGTCAGGTGCGGCACGGAACCCGCCTGCAGACGGCCTACTTCGACCAGATACGCGCCCAGCTCGATGAGGATCGTTCGGTGCAGGCGAATATCGCCGACGGCGGCGACAAGGTGGTCATTGACGGCCGCACCCGGCACGTCATCGGCTATCTCAAGGACTTTCTTTTTACCCCGGATCAAGTCCGGTCGCCGGTGCGGGTGCTGTCGGGGGGCGAGCGCAACCGTTTGCTCCTGGCCAAACTATTTGCCAAACCGGCCAATTTGCTGGTGCTGGACGAACCCACCAACGATCTGGATCTGGAAACCCTTGAATTGCTGGAACACCTTCTGGTGGCGTTTCAGGGCACCGTCCTGCTGGTCAGCCACGATCGTGCCTTTCTTGATAATGTGGTGACCAGTACCCTGGTATTTGAAGGGGAGGGGCGGATCACGGAATACATCGGCGGTTACTCGGACTGGCAACGCCAGCGCGTGCCTCCCGTACCCGTCAAAGACGCCAAAAAGTCCGGCGGGAATTCTCGCCCATCGCAGCGAGCAAGAAAGGGGCGCCGAAAACTGTCTTATAACGAAGCAAGAGAACTGGAGCAATTGCCGGCGCTGATCGAAACGTTCGAACAGGAGCAGGCGGATTTATTCGACATGCTGGCCGATCCATCGTTTTACCGGTCCGAAGGTGAATCCGTGGCGGCGGCCCGGGAGCGCCTGGCGGTAGTGGAAAACGAACTGACCAGGGCCTATGGCCGCTGGGAAGCATTGGACGCCATTGACCGGGGTACGGCCACACCGGCATCTTGAAAGGAGCGTGTATGACGTCGAGGGATGATACCCACAGCAAACTGATCGGCTACATCCTGTGGATATTCGGATTCATGGGGGCCCACCGTTTTTATTACGGCCGACCCATCAGCGGCACGATTTATTTTTTCACCCTGGGGCTGCTCCTTGTGGGTTGGATCGTCGACCTCTTTCTGATACCCGGCATGGATCGCAATGCCGAGCTGCGATTTGCCGCCGGACCGCTGAATTACAATGTGGCCTGGGCCCTGTTGACCTTTCTGGGCATTTTCGGGGTCCATCGGTTTTACATGGGCAAATGGCTTAGCGGTATTCTCTACCTGTTCACCGGCGGATTTTTCCTGGTCGGTATCATCTACGATTACTGGACCCTGAACGATCAATTGACGTTGATCAACCGTCGTGCCGCCAGGGCCTGATTCCGTTCTTTGCGCCGATTAGGCGGCGGCCTGCATGGGGTGGGATATTGGCCCCCAACTTCAATATCCCACGATCTCTTCGGCTGAAAACAGTTCTTTGCCGACGGCCTGATAGGGCGACATTAAGCAATTCGAGCACGATATCATGGACATCCTGCTGGTTTCATATGGTTCCACGGGGGATGTGCGCCCCTTCCTGGCGCTGGGGCTGGCGTTGCGCGCAAGGGGGCAGCGTGTTCGTATTTGCGCGCCTCCGGACAGTGAACGGATATTCGCGGATCGTGGGCTGCCGTTTTTTCCCTTGGGCCGCAGCGTCCGGCACCTGATGGCAAACCGGGCGGATCAGCTTGTCGCACGGCCGTTGGCCGCCATGGCGCCCATGACCCGCGAACTCCGTAAAGAGCTGGTCACCCAATTTAAGACGTTGTCGGCATTTGCCCGGACGGCGGATTTAATCATTGGCGGCGGGTTGGCGATCGCTGTGCCTTCGGTGGCGGAAGCTTGCGGCATTCCCTATCGTTACGCCGTCGGTATACCGGCGCTGCTGCCATCCCGATGCCATGCCCCGATTACGCTGCCTTGGCAGAACCTGCCGGCTTTTGGCAACCTTATCCTCTGGCGCCTGGCCGGCACCCTGCTCGACTGGGGCTACCGGTCGCTTCTAAACCGCCATCGTCGCCTGCTGGGGTTGCACCCTATCCCCCATATGATGCCCCATCTTACGGCCAACCTGATCATCGCCGCCGATAAAGAACTGGCGCCCTTGCCTTCCGAAGCCCCTCTTGACTGTTGGCAAACCGGCTACTGGCATCCCCCGTCTAACGATCGGTTACCGACGGAGGTCGTGCGATTTCTGGATGGTGGTGATCCTCCGATCTACATCGGGTTTGGCAGCATGGGGGATCCGGCGCCTCAGGAGACCATCGCGCTTTTGCGTCGGGCCGTTCAATGGGCCGGTGTACGGGCCATTATTCAAAGCGGCTGGGCCGGATGGCATTTTGAAAGCGACGCCGACTGTCTGTGTGTCACCGATGAGTTGTCCCACGACCACCTGTTTACCCGTGTTGCCGCAACGGTTCACCACGGTGGCGTCGGGACGGTCATGACGGCGGCCCGGGCCGGCGTCCCCCAACTGATCGTCCCCCATCTTCTGGATCAATATTACTGGGGGCGGCGAATATGGGAACTGGGCCTCGGCCCGCGACCGGTTCCCAAAAACCGCCTAAGCGCAGAGGGGTTGTCGCAGATTTTGGATCGAATGATCACCACCCGAACGATGCGCGCCAAGGCCCGGAAATTGTCGCACCTGTTGCGGCACCGCGATGGCGCCCGGCAAGCGGCGGACCTGATTCTGAACCGCATTGGGAATTGAGGTCCGATGAAACCATGCCGTCAAGGTCTTTCATTTGTGCGTCATTATCAATTTAGATCTTGATATCATTAAAAAAATGTGTATTGTGCGCTCATCGCAAGTTTTTGTAAATCGGCTTGACAAGCAAGCCGTGCTCATTATATTCAATTTTGAGATTATACCCATTACGGAGGCAACCTATGCGCCCTCAAAAAGATCGTATCGTTGCGTTTAACCCGGATGTCAGCTATTTCAAGCCACGCGGTATTCCCATGATGTCCCTTGAAGAAGTCCGCCTGACCGTGGATGAATGTGAGGCCCTGCGCCTGTCGGACCTGCTGGATCTATCCCATGAAGACGGCGGCAAGCAGATGGGCGTTTCGCGGGCGACCTTTGGCCGGATATTGCAAAAAGCCCGCAGTGTCGTGGCCGATGCCCTGATCAATGGGAAAGCGATCAATATCGAAGGCGGCAATTACAAGATGACCTCCAAGGAGCGCATTTTTGAATGCGATGCCTGCCATCGGCGGTGGAGTGAATCGTTGGGCACGGGACGGCCGGACTATTGTCCCCATTGCAACAGTCGCAAGCTGTTTCGCGTCAACCAGGGGCACAAAACCGCTGGGGCCGGACACGGTCGCGGTGCGAAGTCCAAGGGGTAAAATAGCGCCTGGTTCTGTGACCGAAACCGTGGTGAATTGCCCCATGGAGGGCCTATCGCAGTTCGATGAATGACGTCTGCGTGCATCGGCACGCGTGTGAATAGCTCTAACGGATGTATGAACAGGAGATGGTGTATTATGGCTGAAATTATGAGTTCTCCCGACGAGGCCAATAAAAAGCGGCAAAGTCAGGAGGAGCAGGACGCGGCGGTCAAGGATTCTCTTGGTCGAATCAAAAACAAACTGGTGGTCATGAGCGGCAAGGGGGGGGTGGGTAAAACCAGCACCTCGGTCAACCTGGCGATTGCCCTTGCCGGGCTCGGCTATCGTGTGGGACTTATGGATGTGGACCTTCATGGCCCGGATGTACCCCGGGTGTTGGGGTTGATGGGCATGATCGGGTTGAGCCAGAACCATAAACTTGATCCCATACGCTACAATGAAAACTTGAAAATCGTTTCCATCGAGTCCCTGACAACGAGCAAAGACGATGCCATTATCTGGCGGGGTCCCATTAAATTTTCGGCCATTCGACAGTTTATTGCGGACGTGGAATGGGGTGAACTTGATTTTCTTCTCATCGATGCGCCTCCGGGCACCGGTGACGAACCCCTGACCGTGGCCCAGACCATTCCGGATGCCAAGGCGATTATTGTCACCACCCCCCAGGAGATTTCTTTGGCGGATGTGCGCAAATCCATCAGCTTTTGTAAAACGGTCAAGATGGATATTTTTGGTATGGTGGAGAACATGAGCGGCTATATCTGCCCGCACTGCGGGGAACAGGTGGATTTGTTCGGTTCCGGCGGCGGCGAACGAACCGCCCAGGAGGCTTCCGTGCCGTTCTTGGGGCGGGTGCCTTTCGATCCGAACATTGTGGCGTGCGGCGACAAGGGCAAACCCTACCAGACGACATACCCGGAATCACCGGTGACCCAGGCGTATCAAAGCATTGCGCGCAAAATGGGGGAACTGGTTTAAATCAACCCGGACGCCGCCCCGGTCACGGGCCGGGGCGGCTGAACTGCGTTTCGGGGTGAAACGGTAAGGTTGGAACGTTTAAGCCGGACCGACATTCAACACAGGGAGGCCAACGCGATGGAGAAAATCTTGATCATCGGGTGCAAACGGGCGATGGATGACGTTTGTATCGGTTGTTCCCGCTGTCTCGTAGGGTTCAACCGCAGAGAAGGCAGCTTCAGCCGTTATGCGGGGCAGGAAGTTGAACTGATGGGCCTTCTCAATTGCGGCGATTGCCCGGGAGCGGCCATTGTGCCCCGCCTGGCTCAGGTCAATCTGTGGAACAAGCCCATGGGGGAGCAGGTTACCAAGGTGCATATCGCTCCCTGTATCGTGGACCACTGCCCTTACGGTGAAACACTGATCAAGAAAATCAAGGCCAAAGCCGGCGTGGAGGTTGTCGAGGGGGCCCATCCCTATATCCCCGAGAATATTTTCGCCACCTGACAGGCTCGGCGGCGTTCCGGACAGGGGCCTGGTCATGGCATCATCAGCGGGTCAGCATAACCGGGCATGGGGCATGATGGGTTACCTTGCGGCTGACACTGCCGAATACCATGCCCTCGATGGCCCCCAGACCGCGGGTCCCCATGACCACTAGGTCGACCTGCTGGGTTTCGGCGGCCGAGAGGATCGCCTCCGCCTCCGGTCCCTCCAGCAAGTCTTCCAAAATGGTCACGTCTTTCGGTTCAAGACGCTTGCGGACCTTGTTCAGGATTGCCTGCCCGGCGGATTTGCGGCGGGCCACCAGCCTCTCGAAATCCTCGTATCCCAGCAGGTCCGATGTGTGGGGATAAGCATGCACAAGGAACACGGTTGCGCCGAAAGCCTTCGCCATACCGGCGGCGTAGTCCGCGGCGATCATACTGTGGTCCGAGCCGTCCACGGCGAGAAGTATTTTACGGAACATGGGAATACCTCCTGTGCGTTGTCGGCATGTTGCCCGGGTGCCGGGCCTGCCCATAAAATGCCTATGGGAGCACCTCTTGTCAAAAAGGGACGAAAGGCCGACGTGCCATGAAACGTGAATGGCTGGCAATCGATCTGCCCCTGACGGATTACGGTGAGGCCCAGGCCCTCCAGGAGGCCTGCGTGGCGGCCAAGCGCAGTGGCCGGTTGCGACACGATCTGATGCTGCTCTTGGAACATCCGCCCGTCTTTACCCTGGGGCGCAACGGCGGGCGGGAAAACCTGATGGTGTCCGACGCCTTTCTGGCGGCCAAACGTGTTGCGGTCATGCCTTCCGAGCGGGGAGGCAACATTACCTACCACGGACCAGGCCAAATTGTGGGCTATCCGGTGATGGATCTTCAGCGGGCGCGTATGGGGGTTGAAGACTATGTCTCCGCCCTGGAAGAGGTGATGATCCGCGTAGCCCGCCGCTGGGATGTTGCCGCCGGACGGGATCCCCGCAACAGGGGCATCTGGGTGGCCGGCGCCAAAGCCGGCAGTATCGGTCTTTGCTTACGGCACGGGATGGCCTTTCACGGTTTTGCGCTCAATGTCAACAATGACCTCTCGCCCTTTGAGTGGATCAATCCCTGTGGATTGGCCGGCGTCGCCATGACCTCGTTGCGGCAGGTCCTGGCCATGAAAATTGCCATGGATGCCATTCGCGAGGCTGTCTGGGAAGTGGTTGCCGACGTGTTTGCGGTGACGACCAAGCGGCTATCGCCGGCGGCGTTGAACGGCCTTTTGGACCAAAAGACGACTTGTGTGAAGGAGGGCTGAATGCGTCGTTCACCCCGCAAACCCCCCTGGCTGAAACGGCGCCTCCCGTCCGGTCCGGTCTACGGCAACATTTGCCAGTCCCTGGGCGACCACCGGCTGCATACCGTCTGCCAGGAGGCCAAATGCCCCAACCAATGGGAATGCTTTTCCAGCAAGACGGCGACCTTTCTTATCCTGGGGGCGCATTGTACCCGCAATTGCGGTTTTTGTGCCGTCGCCCACGGACCCGAGGGACCCCCCGATCCGGATGAACCCCAGCGGGTTGCCCGGATGGCCTGCGAAATGGGGCTGGCTTACGTGGTGGTGACCTCGGTCACCCGGGATGATCTGCCGGACGGCGGGGCCGCCATATTTGCCGCGACCATCCAGGCCCTTCGGGACGAAATTCCCGGTGTGCGGGTGGAAGTGTTGATTCCCGATATGCAGGGATCGCAGGACGCCATCCGAACGGTGGTGGAAGCCGGTCCGGATGTCCTGAACCACAACCTGGAAACCATTCCTGCGCTTTACGCCAAAGTGCGGCCCGAGGCCGACTACCGGCGCTCGCTCGGCCTGCTGCAACGCGTGCGCGACCTGGCGCCTGACATGCCAACCAAGTCCGGTTTGATGCTGGGATTGGGCGAGACGCCGGAAGCCGTGCGTCAAACCCTGGCCGATCTGCGGTCCGTGGACTGCCGCATGCTTACCCTTGGCCAGTACCTGCAGCCTTCCCCACGGCATCTGCCCGTCCACCGCTATGTCCCGCCCGAAGAATTCGACCAGTGGCGGGAGGAAGCCCTGCAGATGGGGTTTGCCCAGGTCGCCAGTGGCCCGCTGGTGCGCAGCTCCTATCATGCACGGGAGCTTTTTCAAGCGGGGTCGGATTGATTTTAGACGACCTTTTTACGGATGATTACGCCTCTGAAGCGCTGGCGTTGGCTTGCCTGCGGCGCCGCTGTTTTTCCTGATAGTGAATAAGGCAGGAAGAACGATATTTACAGTAAAGATCCGGGTCCTGGCAGGTGATCTGTTTACCCTGTTGATGGCGGTTGTATTTCATGCAGAGATAGCGAATATTGCCGTCTTCTGCTTCTTCACCGGTTACCTCGCTGTTTTCACCCAAAGGGTCCGTCGCTTTGGCCATGCGTCCTCGCGCTTTTATTGAACAATGAAAGGGGCGGTGGATGCGCCACCGTTCAGGGCGTTCTTGATGGCATTTTCCAGTTTGGCACGATTCACAAGTCCGGTCATTTGTTCAAAGATCTGGCCGTCCCGGAATACCATAACCGTCGGCACCGAGCGGATGCCAAATTTTCCCGGGATTCCCGGGTTGTCGTCCACATTGCACTTGCCGACACTGATTTGACCGTCATAATCGGCTGCCAGGGCGTCGATGGTCGGCCCAATGGCTTTACAAGGGCCGCACCAGGGGGCCCAGAAATCCACCAGGACAGGCCGCGTCGATTGAAGAACCGTGGTTTCAAAGTTGTCATCGGTAATTTCGGTAATGTTGGTTTCCATTTGAGATTCAACCTTTCGCTGTATATTTTTTCTGAGTCCTAAGAGCGATACCGCGGCGAAAAGTTACACCTTTCGGATTCAAAAAGCCAGATTTGGATGAATATTTTGTTTTTACCACTCACGTCTTGAAACGGATCAAGGAAACGGGGCGAACCTGGCGCTCATAAGATCCAACGAATAGATACAGGCGGATGGACCATGCCGGGCCAAGGTCCGGGATGATTTCGGCTCAAGATATGCCGGCAACCGGCCGATAATGGTTTGGGTGCCGGGTGGTTGCACGTATATGTCGACCGGTGGGCGCGTTCCTTGCCGGCTGTGAATTGACCGGAGAACTTGGGCGAAAGGTGAACGGGTGGGGAATCAAAATGCTTGCCATAAGTCGGCATCCCGCCCCCCCAGGGGGATGATGCTGGCGCTGCCGGAAGATGACAGCGCGGCAGAACGTCAGCCGGTGCGTATTCTATTGGTGGCTCAGCCGGGCAACGCCTGCACTCGATACGAGGAAGCGATCCGGCGATCCGGTGCCATGGTGGACAAGGTGGCATCCATCGATGCTTTTTTCGGTGCCGTCACCCATTTTGCCTACAATGGACTGGTGGTCGACATCCAGACCAAGATCAGGGCCCTGAACGATCATAAGGATCTCGTTTACAGCATTCTGGATCGTTTTCCGGTAATCCAGGTCAATTTCGACCGCCGCAGCAACCGCATCCGGGCACTTTTGTACGGCCAGCACGAGCGAACCGGTGCTCTGGAAGATCTGATCCGCGAGACCTGCTGGCACAGCCCGCCGCGCAAGCTCCGTTCGGAAGAACGCAAGCCCTACCATTACAACGTGCTATTGTCTTTGTCGCCCCGTTTCCATCCGGAGAGGCTGATACGGACGGTTACCATGGATGTTTCCCGGAAGGGATGTTTCCTGTTTTCGTCGGCGCGGTTTCAGGTGGGGGCGCGGGTGTGGATGCGCATCGTGGACATTTACGATCAAACGCCCATCAGTTGCATCATCCGCCACAAACGTAAATGGGGTGAAGCCATGGTGATCCCGGGTATCGGGGTGGCATTTGAAACCATTGCCGACAGCCAACGGGAAGCCTTGATGAACCCGGTCAAGCCCGCCGATGAACCGGACCTGATCCTCAACCTCGACCGATTAAGGGGCGCAGAGTGAAAGCGGCATACATCAATCCATTCATCAATGCCGTCATCAATTTGTTCCAGACCATGGTGGGCTTGTCGCTGAACGTCGGTGCGCCCGAATTGAAGTCGGATGCCAAGCCGAATCATGATATTTGCGGTGTGATCGATGTGACCGGCGAGGTTCAGGGCCGCGTGGTGGTGAGCATGCCGGAAACCATGGCGACCGTTCTGGCGTCGGAGCTCCTTGAGGAGCACATCGAACAGCTCGATGAGGACTGTATCGACGCCGTGGGGGAGATCGCCAATATGATTGCCGGCAATGCCAAGACAGATTTCCCCGGGGGGGGCAATGCGATCTCGGTTCCCCAAGTGGTGATCGGCCGTGGAAACGTTACCTATCCTGCCTCAACCCCCGTCATCAGCATCCCCTGCCAAACCGAACAAGGCGCGCTGTCCATCGATGTGGCTTTGAAAGCGTCCGCCTGAGATATCTGTCGGTCAGCATGGATGATTATCCCATCGGCCGTTTATTGCGGATCGAAAGAAGATGGCCTCGTAAAAAGTCCGATTTGGTACGGTTTCGTAAAAGGTTCGAGATACGGCTTGCGAATCCCGAGGAATATCGCTGTCGCGGGTGCCGCAGGCAGCGTACTTATCGTACGCCGCAGTGACGAGGGATGAAGCGTAACGCCGATATCGGACTTTTTACGAAACCGTCAAAGAAGTCGCACAAAATGTGTTGCACGATGGGGTGCTAATTCACGTAACCACTGCCGATGGCCGAGAAGGGGAGATCCAGCTCAAGTTCCGGAACCTGCTTGGCAATCCAGGCGGTGAACGTGTTGCTGTTCGGACCGGGGAAAGCCTTGTAGGTCGTTGTCCAGGGATAAGACCGGGCGGCCTGGTCGACGGCATCGATCATAGCGTCGACGCCGGGTCCCATGTGTTGTCGCAGCAGCCTGGGTTCGGCACCATACCAGTAGCGGTCGGGAAGATCCTGAAAGATGCGCACGACGGGTTTGCCGCGGTAACTGCGCCAGCCGACGACGTCGTAGATCGTGTAGGCGGTTTCTCCGGTTCTTTTGGCAGCGATCCAGGTATGAATGGCAAACCACCCGCGCCAGCCCCAGGCATCGGCTCCGTAAATCTGCACGACCGCCTCGGGTGTGGTCGCAGGATCGGGGGCAATACCCGCCGAGTCCCGGCTGGCTGTACGCCAATCTCCGTCAGACATACATCCTGAAAACAGCAGGACGGTAAGGCATATGATTGGTAGACACCGCTTGATACGCATCCGTCTGATTCTCTCCCGGGTTGAGTTGCCAATAACGTCAATCACCACCATCGGGCTTGTCGTGGAAAGTTCCAATGGTACATCCTAGTTCTTGTAGATGAATCGTCAAGGGGAAGCCGTGGGTGTCGATTCGGGCAAAAGTGCGCGGGAAATGCTACCTGATCATAGGGCAGGGCAAGAAGGTCCGAGGGCTGGCCAGCTCCATGGTCATGCCCCAGAGAGCCGGCCCGCCTTGGCTGGCGAAAGGATTGCTCTGCAGGCAAGATGCCGCGGTCTATTTCAGGATACTCTGAACGTCGTTGATGCCGGCAAGATCGGCATTGCGCGCCAAACGGTCCTCCACCAGACCGCTAATGTCAGCGTGGGTGGCCAACCGATAATGGACCATGAGGTCGGCCAGTTGCTGGATTTCAGAAGACTTCGGAATGGATTGCCGGTAATCGATGCGGGCCTGCGGAGTGGTCAGAGCGTAGCGTATTAGATCCGGCGGCTGGTTCCAGTAGCGGGCGGCGATCTCGGCAGCTTGGCCGGGGTTTTTTTCAGCCCACAGGCCGGATCGCATGGCGGTCTGTACCAGTTGTTGCGCCGCCTCCGGGCGCTGATCAATGAAGTCCTTTTTAACGATCACCAGATTGCAGATGAACTGCGGCCATATTTCCTCGACGTAGTGGACAACCTCGGCATCCCCGGAGAGAATGGTTTGAGCCGCAAAAGGCTCACCGACGAAATAGGCGTCCAGAGCGCCCGACGACAGGGCCGAGGCCATATCCGGCGGGTTCATTTCGACGATGTTGATCGTGCCGGAACGATCGAGGGCCTCCAGTGCCCGCAGGATACCCAAATTATGCCCGGAGTAGCGCATGGGGACTGCCAGGGTGCGTCCTGCCAGGCTGACGATGTCCCGGATGCCTAGATCTTTGCGGGCCACCAGGGTGCTTTCGTGACGGTTGCCGATGTAAATGATACGGACATTCTCTTCCTGCTGGTGAAGAACGACGGCCAGCGGGGCGATCATGAAGGCCGCGTCGATATGACCGTTGCGAAGGGATTCCGCCATTTCAGCAAAACTGGCGAATTTAATGGCCTGAAAGCGACAGGAACCCTTCCCCCGGGAGACATGATCCAGAAGGGGGGCGGCCAGATTGGTCACCACGGGCATATAGCCCATGCGTACCAATTCGCGGCTTTCTCTCGGCATGTTCAAACGACAGTGCAGAACGGTGATCACGATCATCCAGGCCAATGCCATGAGGCCGTAGCGCCAGGCGATGGGAAGCCGCCATTTTTTCTTTGCGGCCGTCTCAGACGGCATAGGGAACCCCCAGCATGAAAAAGATTTCGTTGCGAAGTTGGTTCAGAGCCGGCTCTTTTTGAAAATCCCGCGGTCGCTCAAAGTCAAGCTCGCGGTTCAGTTTGATGCCGGACGGCTGACCGCTCATGACAATGATGCGATCCCCCATAATCAGGGCGTCGTCGATGTCATGGGTTACGACGATGGTGGTTTTGCCGATAAATTCATGCATGTTGACAACTTCTTCACGCATTTTCATATGGGTCAGAAAGTCAAGCCCGCTGAAGGGTTCATCCATGATCAGAATATCGGGATTGACGGCCAGGGCTCGGGCCAGTTCTGCCCGTCGCTGCATCCCTCCGGATAATTGGTGGGGATAGTGATGCTCGAAGCCCTCCAGTTCCACCATTTCGATGAATTCCATGATGCGTTCGACCTTGGCCTTCTGGTCGGTCATGTCACGCAGACCCAGTCCCACGTTTTGCCGCACCGTCATCCACGGTAGAAGTCCGTTGTGTTGAAAAACGAAAATGTGGTCCGATCCCGGGCGGGTTACAGTGCGGCCATCGATCAGGACGCGTCCTTCGCTGGGTGGATCGAATCCGGCCATGATTTTCAGCAAAGTGGATTTGCCGCAGCCGGACGGGCCAAGAATACAGACCATTTCGCCATCCTGAAACTCCAGGTCGATATGGTCCAGGACCAGAATCTGGTCGCCATAGCGCAATTCCGGGTTGTCGCCTGCCCGGGTTTGGCGCCGGCGGTTGCGGTAGGCCTTGCTGATATTTTCGATAACGATATGCCCCATGGCGTCGCTCCGTTACCTCAACTGTGCCAACTCGTGGATTCGATCCGGCCCAGGCGCCGCATGATATAATCCAGCAGGAGTCCGATGAGCCCGATAACGATCATGCCGTCCATGACATAATCCATTCGCAGGGCATTGCGTGAATCGAGAATGAGGTAGCCCAACCCGGACTGGACGGCGATCATCTCCGCGGCAACCACGACCAGCCAAGCGATGGTTACGGAAATGCGCAGGGCGGTGATCGTTCCGGGGAGCATGGCTGGAATGATGATGCGGGTGATTTTCTCCCAGCGGGTGAAGTTGAAGTTGGCGCCCACCTGGAAATAAATGGGGTTGATGGCGCTAACCGTGGCTGTGGTGGATACCACCAGGGGGAAGAAACTGGAAAGAAAAATCAGGAAAACAGCCGGTTTGTCGCCGATCCCGAACCAGAGCATGGAAAGGGGAATCCAGGCCAGTGGCGATATGGGGCGCAGGAACTGGATCATGGGATTGATCAGTATTCTTGCTTTTTGCCAGCGGCCCAGCATGATGCCAAGGGGAATGCCGCCCAGGATGGCCAGATAAAATCCGGCCGTAACCCGGAAGAGGCTGGCCACCGTATGCTTCAGCAGGGTGCCGTTGGCCACCAATTCCCCCATACTGATAAAGACTTGCAGCGGTCCTGGAAAAACATCGACGCTCCAGCCGGCAAACCGGGCGGCAAGATCCCATAGCAGGAGCAACAGGCCGAAAGCGAGGCATGGCAGTACCAGGCGCATCGTCCAGGAGGGGGGCATCTGGGTTGTATCTTTGGGCATAGAGCATCCCTACTCAAAAGGCGTTGTAGATCAGGTGGATACCAATCAGTGTCAATAGAAAGATAAAAATATCTTTGAGTTTACGTTCATTGATACGTTCCGCCAGCCGGGGCCCGATCTGCCCGCCGATCAATACGCCGGGGACCGCCCATGAAACGATCTGCCAGTGGGGCTGGTTGCCAAGGAAGACATGGCTGGCCGTCCCCAATAGGCATGTGCCGAATATGGTGGCAATGCTGGTGGCTACGGCCGCACTCATGCGCAGGGCCATTTTGCTGCGCATGATCGGGATCAGCCATTCGCCGATACTGATGCTGAGCATGCCGCTGATCACCGATAAAAAAGCGATGAAACTCAGATAGGGCTTCACCTGCCGTCCCTGGGCCCGGTCGTGTCCAACGTCATGGTATTGCTGGTTGGACGATACGAAAAGAAAGGCCGTGGTCAGGGTCAACAGCCCCAGAGTCAGTTCCAGGTGGCCCGGGCTTACAATGCTGGTGACATAGGCACCCACAGCGATGCCCGGGGCCGTGATCAACAACAGCAGACCGGCCAGGCGAAAATCGATCCGATTCTGGCGTCGATAAGCGGCCGCGCCCGATCCCATGCCGACGCTTTGGATAATGAGTGACGTCAATACCGCCGTTTCCGGTTGAAGCCGTAACATGATGATCAGAAAGGGCATCCATAGAATACCACCGCCGATTCCCACGGCCGAGGCAACGGTGGCGATTCCGATGCCGGTGGGCAGTGCCAGCCAGATCTCGTTCACGCGTCGGCCTCAGGTATGGCGTAAAATTTGAAGCAGTCCAGTGCTTCTTCGAGCATGCCGAGCTCAGCGCGGAATTGGTCCATTTTGTGATAAACACCAAGCCGGTTGTCCCCGAGGCTATCTTGATGATTGATCGCGGCGGCCATGTCGGCCAGCAAGGCCTCGCCGGATGCGCAGGTATTCCGCGACATATGGATAATTTCCTGCAGGTTGCTGGCCATCTCGTTGATCACCCCTCCCAACTCGGCCAGTTCATTATTGCCGTCGATCCGAATGGTCTGGCTCAGATCCCCGGCGGATATTTGGCGTGCGGCGGTTATCATGTGCTGCAACGGCTCGGTGATATGCTTCATGAACATGGTCATGACGATCAGGATAACGACCAAAATGATGGCAATGACCAAAATCGCTTTGTCCCGAAGGTGGTTCAGGGGTTGCAGGATTTCGTTCTGGGCCATGGGTTGGGCATGGTCGGCCGCCCGGGCAAGAAAGGCCTGGCGCATTTCATTGCCATGGGTCTCGGCGATAAATTCGACGCCCACGAAAAGGGCGGCAACTCCGATCAGCAAAAAATAGACCACCATGGTTCGCTGCAGTGAGTATTTTGATTTTGTTTTCATTAATCCATTCTGCTAAACGGCTATTTTTTTCGTTGCGATCATTCGCTGTTGCTTTTCAGCGGGACCCAGCCTGGTGGGGTATCCTTCGGCGGAGGCACGGCTTCCGGTTCAATGCGAAGGATGGCCTCGTCTTTTTCAAGGGCATAATAGGCCGACATGTCAGGTTTCATGACGCCCCACAGGACGTCATAGCGGCCGGCCGGCGTTTTGCCCGGTATGGCAAAGGATCGGGTGAAGTGCTGGCGCCCGGGTGTAACCGTGACCTCCCGATCGTGGGCCTGGCTGTGGATATATTGGCCCGGATCTTTGCGAATGGATGCGCCCAGGATTACGGTGTGGTTATAACTGTTCAGATTATCGATGACATAGGTAAGGGTTAAGTCGCCTCCCGGCCCAAGCGCGATTCGATCCAACTGCCGGTCCAACAGAACCAGATGTTCGCCGATATCGGTTTTCTGAAAAGGCCTGAAATCGACGGGGGGATTGACGGCATCCCCATTGCCGGGACCGGCGCCTGAGGGGCCGTTCGCGGCGCCCCAAAAATTGTTGGGGGCTATGACCGTATCCCGGCCTTCCCTGTAGACGGCATAATAGCTGTTATGTTGAAAATCATTCCAGGTGATCGTCGGCTGGCAGTCTTTCCCAATGGTTATGCCACTGCCGTTTTGGTTGGATACCGCATTGTTCGTGACGAGGGCGTCGCTGGTGCGAATCTGTAATTCCAGGTTCCGGACAACATTGTGGGTCAAACGGCCCTGGCTGCCGGGTTTAAACAGGACCACTTCCCGGTTGTGAATGTCTTCCAAACCATCCCAAACAGTTTCTTTGGCCGTCATGGCGCCTTTGACCACCAGGCGGCAGCCCTTGTCGAAGCGCACCACCACACCGGGCGCGATGGTAACCCTCACGTCCTTATCGATGGTCACCTCTCCTGTCAGACGGTAGGGGCTGTTTTCTTTCCCCCAGACCTGATTCTGTCGGATGTATCCCGTCAGGCGGGTTTCGGCCGCGCATGCCGCTGTCCTCCAGGTGACAGGCCACAGAACGAAGATCAACGTGCAGGCCACCCAGATGCAGTGCAAATGCAACTTGGGGTCCTTACTGCGCATGGGGTTTCCCGCCCTGGTTGGTCAGTTGGATGACTTCCTGGGCCAGATCCATATACTGCTGGCCGGAGCGGCTGGCCTGATCATAGTGGATGACCGGCATACTCATGATCTGGGCTTCACGCAGTTTGTCGTCGTAGTTAATGATCGTTTGGAAGGTTTGTTCGCGGTAGATGCGTTGTAATTTGCTGTAGATGACTTGTGACGCCGTGGCCCGATCATCATACATGGTGATCAGCATGCGGGCGGTGACGGCCGGGTTGGTCTTTTGGCGAATCAGGTGGATCAGCTTGAGGATCTGGTCCACCCCATGGGTGGACAGGTAGTCGCACTGGCTTGGTATGATGACCATGTCTGAGGTGGTCAGAGCATTCAAAGTGAAGAACTCGATGGACGGCGGTGTATCAATCAAAATATAGTCGAATTGCTGCTGGAGCTGGTTCAAATGATCCCGCAGTATGTATTCGTAGTTGGGGGCACCAAAATACTTCTTGTTGAGCAGGACCATGTTTTTATTGGACGGTAGCAGCCACAGACCGGTGTATTGACTTTCGATCAGAGCACTTTCAGCTGGTTTGTGGGAAGGGGCGTTGAGCATGTCGTAAAAAGAGGGCTTGTTCGGATATCCCAGAGATATGCTGAGGTTTGATTGAACATCGAAATCAATCAGCAGGACTTTTTTGCGCAGCAGTGCCAGCGAAATGCCGAGATTCAGGCAGGTTGTCGTTTTGGCCACGCCGCCTTTCTGGTTGCTGATGGCGATGACCTTGGCTGCTATTCCTGTTGATAAGGGGGCGGAGCTGCTTTTTTCAGGCGCCACCGGAGCAGGGGGGCTTTCCGCAGGACCCCCCGGGGCAGGGACATTTTCTTCAGGTGCCACGGGGACATGCTCCGGCTTGGTGGCAGAGAAAACGTGTTGGCACCTGGAGCAGCGGGCTTTGAAATGCCGGGTCTTGATCCGGCTTTCGTCCAGCTTGAATCGGCTCTGGCATTTGTCGCAAACAACGATCATGGTAGCTCCTTTAGCGCCCTGGCGGGAGAATTTTCAACTCATGATAGAAGCAATGGCCTGGGGCAGTTTCAGTTCATCCAGGACAATATCCACCGTGCCCTGCTGAATGGCATTGTGGGTCAGGTTGGGGTAGACACAGCATTGGGTATCCTGTGCCAGGGTAACGCCTTCGGTTTCCCTGATATGGGCAAACCCGCGCGCGCCATCTTCACCGATGCCGGTCAGCAGAACGCCGATGGTGTTTTGATGAAAGACATCTGCGGCCGATGAAAAGAGCAGGTCAAGGGGCGCATTCGTTTTGCCGACCTGTTTTAAAAAGGCGTTGCCGTCCGGGGTTGCCTGAATGCGGAAAGGCTTTTCGTAGGAACTGATGTAGCAGGTGCCCTGCTCGATTGGCATGTCATCTTCGGCGACACGAACATGCCAGGGCACACTGGCATCGAACTGTTCCACAAAGGCATCGATGATTTTGGGGGAAATTTCCTGAACCACCACCACGGCGGCCGGCAAGCGCGGTGGCAGATTGGACAGCAGCCGGATCACCGTGTTGGGCCCGCTCAAGGTTGTGCCCAGCGTAAGGAGATAATCCAGTTGCTGATACCCGTAGCGGGCGGACAGTCCCTCATTGATGTCCCAGTTCATCAGGCGAACCCGTCGGATGTTGGCCAGATTGACCGAGCTGGCCAGTTTGATGCGATCGATCAACTGGCGCTGGGACCTTTCGATATCCGTGGACACGGCGCCGGATGGCTTGGGGATGAAATCGACCACGCCGAGGCGCAGCGCATCAAAGGTAATGGCCCCATCGGTGAAAAGGGAGCTCAAAACGACGATGGGAACCGGTGACTGGATCATGATGTGGCGGATGCCCGTGAGACCATCCATCACCGGCATGTCGATGTCCAAGGTAATGACGTCCGGATGGAGTTGTTGAATGGCTTCCAATCCCTCCAGCCCATTGCGGGCTGTACCGACAACTTCAATCTGCGGATCACGGCCGAGAACGTCGTGGATGGCTTTGCGCATGAAGGCGGCATCGTCGACAATCAGGACCTTTATTTTTTTGCCGTTGGGGTGTTTCACATTGACTCCAATGGTATCGCTTGTCCGCTGAACCGCACCGGGGGGCGGGTTGTGCCCCCAGGGTGCTGGCTGCCAGCGGCGGGGTTATCCTGTCAACGCCGCATCTTCCACCCAGTCCCGGATGTGATCGGCAATGGTCTCGGGGGCCGCGATTGTCGTCGCCAATTCTGCCTCGATGAGGGCTGTCACCGGTTCGGGCATCATGCATGACGCCGGATCCTGAACAACAATGTGGGCACCCCGTTCCTGGACATAGCGCAACCCTTCGAGATTCCCCTGATCCGCACCGGACAGGAGAACGACCATCAGGCTGCCGGGGTAGCAATCTACAGCCGAACAGAGAAAAAGATCGAAGTAGCTGGCTTCGGGACCCTGGCCTTTGGGATGGTCCGGCATTTCCATCACCATTTCCCGGTGGGTGGCCACGGTACGCAACGCCTGGCCGGGAGTTCCCAGATAACAAAAGCCCGTTCGCAACGGGGCACCGTCCACCAGGGGCGTTACCTGGAAATCACTTTTGCGATCCAGATGGTCCGCCAGGGCGGGTATGAACGCCGGTGGAATGGTCTGGAGCGCAACCATTGCCAGATCGTGCGGGTTGGCTATTTGGGACAGCAACTGGGTCAATTCCCCATGTCCGCTGCAGCCCGTTGAGACAACGACCAGTTGATCGGCGGGTGAGGCGGATAGGGTGGCCGCCCGCCCCCCAGCGTTCAAGCCGGGCGTTGAACGGAAGCGCTTGAAATTTTTTATGGCGGCGTTGGCTGCCCGGGAGATCCGAGTCACAATTTTCTGCTGCTGCAATAACAGGTTTTTGTTTTTCACCGGTTTGGCCATGAAGTCCACGGCCCCCAGATCTAGGAACTGCAACACCGCCTCCGGTGATCCGCTGCCGACATTGCTCATCACCACCACCGGGCAGGGGGTTTTGATCATGATGTGCTTCAATGTCGTGCTGCCGTCCATAACCGGCATATTCACATCCAGCAGAACCAAATCCGGGAAAAGGGTTTGTGCGAGTTCCAGGGCGTCCTGGCCGTTCCTGGCCGTTCCCACCACCTCGATATCGCCCGTGGCCGTCAGCATGCTGGAGAGGATTTTGACCATTACCGTGGAGTCGTCCACCAAAAGGACCTTGAGCCGTTCCGGTGGAGATGCCGTGACACCTTCGTTCAATGGCGTTGTTTCTTTGTCGGGCCTTTTCTCATCTTCTTCATCGGCGCGACGGGCCGCTTCCATCAAAAGAAATTCATGACTTTTTTCGATGGTATGCGTACCGCTGTAAGTGTCATCCAGGGTTTCAAATCGACCGCCGGCCCATACCAGTATGGTGTAAAAAGCTTCTTCGCCGGTAACACTGCCGCATGCGGCGTGTACCACCTCGCCTTCCTGAATATAGATTGTGCCCTGGTGGTTGTCCTTGAAGACGCGGATAGCTAGAGACGCCATGGAAAGGCAGCACATCTGGATGAGGTCATCGATTTGGATATTTTTCAGGGTACCGGCAAAACCCTGATTGGGACGGTTTGATTGGTCGGCCAGTTCGCGGCGCAGTACTGTGGCATCAACCGGGCGATGCAGGATGCGGACATTCAATTCTTCCGGGACCATGGCGGCCAATGATGGATCGTCTTCGGGCAGGAGAACGATGATATCGATGTGGGGATATCCGGCCCGTATCTCCCGGAGGAGGTGGTCGCCGACGGTTTCGGCAGTTTCCACCGCAATGATGACAACGAAAATGTCATCCTGGGTCAGGACGCTCAAAGCCGCCTGAAGATTGCCGGCCGTGCGCACCCCATAGGGCATGGAATCCCCATTCGCCGTCACCGTCAGCGAATTGCGGAGTTGGGTGGGCAGATTGACGAACAGTGCTTTGGCGGTTCCTGAGGTCATCGTTTCAAGACTCGTATTTTTCTGTCATGATTCGCATATCGTTTCGGGCCGCTTGTTTGGCGTGCCCATGCGCGCCTGAGGCGTCTATACCGGCGCGCTCACTTTTTTGCGTTGCGCCTGGCGGTCAATGGACAAGTTGACCAATTCGTAAATGTCCAAGATCAACGAAATCCTGCCGTCGCCAAGGATCGTTGCCCCCGAAAACCCACTTTTTTCCTGGAGATAGTCTTCCAGTGGTTTGATTACCACTTCTTCCTGGCCCAGTAAAACGTCGACAACCAGACCGACGCGCTTCATTCCCGTGCTGACAACAACAACGAAGGCGCGTCCATCATCGGATACCGCTTTGGGCATATTGAACAGTTCTGCCAGTCGTACCAGTGGCAGGGTGCTATCCCGCAGTTGCATGACCTCCACGCCTTCGATGGTGGAGAGATCCTGGGGGGCAATGCGTATGGTTTCCTCCACAGTGGAAAGGGGGATGGTAAACAATTCGCTGCGCACCTGCACCAGGAGGGCGGGAATGATGGCCAGTGTCAGGGGAATTTTGATGCGAATGCGCGTTTCGATCCCCGGGGTGGAGTCGATTTCGATGGTCCCGTTGAGTTTTTCGATATTTTGTTTCACCACGTCCATTCCCACACCCCTTCCGGAGGTATGGGTAATTTCCGCCGCAGTGGAAAACCCGGGTTGCATGATCAGGCCGGTGAGCTCTTTAAGGGGCATGCGATCGATTTCTTCACGGGAAGCGAAATTCCCGGCGATGGCTTTGGACTTGATCCGGTCTATGTCGAGGCCCCGCCCGTCATCCGCAATTTCAATCACGACGTGATTGCCTTCGTGGTAGGCTTCGAGGTGAATGGTGCCCGATTCGGGCTTGCCGATGCGCTGGCGCTCCGCCAGAGGTTCGATGCCGTGGTCGACGGCGTTGCGTATGATATGGATCATCGGGTCGGAAATGGCCTCGATGACCATTTTGTCGAGTTCGGTTTCCTCACCTTGGATGTCCAGCTTGACCTTTTTGTTGCCGTCGCGCACCAGATCGAAAACCAGGCGCGGATAACGGTTGAACAGTTGTGCAATGGGCAGCATGCGGACTTTCATCACGCCTTCCTGAAGCTCATTGGCGACCCGCCCCAGGGCAACGGTGGCTTCGCTCAGACGGAAGGTCAGGCCCTTGACCTGTTTCATTTCGCGGGGGTCGAGGCTGGCTCGATGCTGCAGGTTCTGCTGCAAATCCCGCATCTCGTGGAACAATTGGGAAAACCAGGCCCGGCTGACAACCAGTTCGCCGACTTGGTTCATGAGGCTGTCAATTTTGGCCGCATCGACCCGAATGCTTTGCCTCAGCAACTGTTCGCCAACACGATCCGCCTTGCGGCGTCCTGGTCGATCTGGGTTTCGGCGGTCGCCGGATTCCTGATCGGCATCGACGGACGAGGTCTCTGGGGTCAGGGGGGCAGGAAGGGGGCCGGTTTCATCGGTTGGCGCGGAAGGTGTCGTGGTCTCCGGTTGGCGTTCTTCATCCGCATTTTCCAGAGCGGCTGCAGGTGTTTTTACCGAATCGTCGGTTTCCTGCGGTGAAAGATCCTCCGGAAAAAAGTTGAATTGCAGTGGCTCATCCGGAGCAACATAACTGAAATCGTCGTCCGGTCTTTCGCCTTCCATTTCAGGCACGGCTTCCCCTTCGTCATCACGGCCAATCGCCGGGGGAATTTCTGCCGGGCTTTCCGCAGCGGCAAAGGGCTCCTGGATGGACGGGAGTTCTGCGGTCAGCATCTCGCGACCCGGGGGGTCCTCTGCCTGGACATACGCTGTCAGAGGGTCTTCGTCAAACGAAGCGACGGCATCCGTTCCATTTGAATGCGGGGCTGCCGCGTCCGCCGTTGGCTCTTCCGAAAACAACTCCAGTTCCATACCCGATGGCGGGGACGCTTCACCCACAGCCTGGTTTTCAGCCATCCGGCAGTCAAAGGACTGGCTCAACCGGTCGAAGAGGCTTATGTTTTGTTGGACAGATTCCGTCGGGGGCGTCTCGTGTTCCTGGCCCAAGGTGGCTTTCGGGTCGTCGTCGCGTTCGTTCCGCGATAGAGGTGACGGTGTTGCCGTTGATTGCGCCAGTTGGGGAAAACAGCGACTGATATCGTCAATTGTGGCCTGCATGCATCCGGCAATAAAGGCCGGCATGAAATTGTCGTCCTGCCTTTCGAGGCGTTCCCGGGCTGTCCGGATCGCTTCATGCCATCGTTCATAGAGGGCGGTGAGTTTGCGGTACCCCATGTAATTGGCCGACGAGCGGAGGGGATCAATTTGTCCGAGACATCGTTCCAGGAGCTCGATCCGGTCGGAAAGGGCGGTGGATGTCATGGCGTCGGTAAAGGCCTGCAAGGCATCAAGCCCCTCTTGCAGTTGCTCGAGAAAGATGCCGAAGAGTTCTTCGTCGTGTTCTTCCTCATAGATTTCCATCGCCTGGGCGTCAGTTTGGACTTCCGGGAAGGACTCGGATGTGACCGGCCCCTGGTCGGTGCGCGTTTCGACTGTCTCCGCCTGTGCAGGGCTGAACTTTTCAGAAACCAGCGAATGGATGCGTGCCAGAAGATCCTCGATATCCCCTTGTTCCGTCTGGGTTTGATGGAGATCCGCCGTTAAAATGCCGATTCGGTCTCGGGCGGCGATAAGCAGATCGATGACGTCGCGGGATACCATGCAGGTATCCTGTCGTATCGAATCAAGAAGGTTTTCCAGTTTGTGGGACAGCTCCGCAATGCGCTCCATTCCGAGATATTCAGCCGCCCCCTTGATGGTGTGCACGGATCTGAAGATGTTGTTCAGAATGTCTGAATTTTCAGGATCATTTTCGAGTTGGAGAAGATTGGTTTCCATCTCGCCCAGATGCTCGACCGTTTCAGCAATGAAATCCTGAAGAAGCCCCATGTCAAGGGGGGATTCCTGCTGATTGGACAGATCAAGATCATCGTCGGCGATGTCTTTTTCACCAAACAGTTCGAATTCTTCGGTCAGGGCATCTTCAGCTGTTTCCTCGAAGGGTACCCGGCGGTTGTCATCCGTATGGGCTGGAGAAAGAGGCGTCTTGTCGATGCCGGCCGTCGCTGGGGATTCCGGCGGGATATCGTGATCGCCATAGACGATTTCACTGGATGCCACCAGGGGGCTTTGCGGGGTGGAGTCCGGAAGGCTCAATCGGGGAAACGACGCGGATATGGTGCCAATGTTGGCCCGCATATGGTCGGCAATAAAACCGGATATGAAGCCCTCGTCACCGCTCTCAAGGCGTTCCCGGGCTGAGTTGAGAGCGGCATCCCACTGATCATAGAGTTCTGTGAGCTTGCCGTAGCCCATATAATTGGCCGATGAGCGCAATGGGTCGATTTGTCCCCGGCAACGGTTCAGGATTTCAACTTGGTCGACCCGGTCGGACACGGGCAGTGCGTCCGTGAGCGACTGCAGGGTTACAAGGCCTTCCTGCAACTGTTCCAAAAAGATGCCGAAAAGCTCTTCGTCCTGCTCTTCCTCGTAAACGGCCTTGCCGGAACCTATATCCATGGCGGATGTTTCAACGGGGGCCGGCTCGGCAGGTGTGCTTTTTTCAAGCGGCGCCCCCTGGGGTGGATCTTGCGTTGCCATTGACTGAATCCGTTCCAGAAGATCTTCGATATCCGCCTTTTCAACTTGGGTTTGCTGCAGATCGGTCGTCAGGATGCTGATCCGGTCCCGGGCTGCCATGAGAAGGTCGATGACTTCGGGACCGGCATTGCGTTCCTTGTGACGCAAGAGATCCAGTAAGTTCTCCAGTTTGTGCGACAATTCGGCAATGCGCTCCATTCCAAGGTATTCGGCGGCCCCCTTGATGGTGTGCACAGAACGGAAGATATCGTTTAAAACCTCCCGATTGCCGGGATCCGATACGAGTTGGAGAAGATTGCCTTCCATTTCTTCAAGATGTTCGACCGTTTCGGTCACAAAATCTTGAAGCAAAGACAAATCCGTCATGTCGTTCTCCTTGTGAGCGGCCGTTTTGCCGGTCGCGATGGTAAACAAGTTGCGCTGGGGTAAAATTCCCCGGCGGCAGAAAAGCTTTCCCGTCAGTTAAGTGTTTTTGCCGCGCCTTTGGCGGTTAGGCCATTGTCTTCGGCAATGGTCACATCGTAGAGATCAAACGAACGGACCATCATCCGCATGGTTTCCAGGTCCTGGTGCGCCGATTGGAGTTCCGCCATCATTTCCCCGGAAACACGCTGTTCCCCATCCGGGTGCATTCGGCCGGTTATCCGGCGAAGGCGATTGATGGCATTGTCGGTCTGGTTCCATACGAGAATCAACATCTCCTGGAAATTGACGGCCAGACCGTTGATGCTTTCCCCGATACGGCCGATTTCATTTGTGGGACGGGATGACAGTGTGCCCCCCAGGTATCCTTCAACCATTTGACCTGTTATGCGTTCTGTTTTTTCGAGTGGTGCGGCAATCCTGCTGTTAAGAAAGAGAAAAATGCCACCGGCTGCGGCAACAATAGTGACGACGCTCAGAGCCATGCGCCAACGCAAGGCGGCCTGTACGGTAGCCGACTTGTCCGGGTGAATTTGAGCGAGCCAATCGGGGCCGCATCCCAGCTCGATCAGCAAACCGGCGGCAACGCCTGACACCACCAGGGTAATCGCCAGGAAACACCATAGGAAAAGATGTTTTATACGGCCAACCTTACCGGATGGTACGCCGGATGCTGTCTGTGAGGTTGCTTCCGTGTTGTCGAAGGCCTTTTTCATCGTCTGGATAACCTGTGTGACCACCGGGGTCACCTCCTGTCGCCTGGAATACATGGCGCTTCCGGGCGGCGGTTGCTGCCGCTATATACGCTCGATTAACGTCAGTATCTCCTTGGACCGGTGCTTGTTGAGATAGCCCATGGCGCCGATCTGTTCAGCTTCCTGGCTGTACTGCGTCTCGTCCAGATTGGAGAGAAAAATGATGCGGGCCGCCCCGTCATCCTGCAGAATCTGACGGGCGGCTTCAAACCCGTCCATCCCGCGCATGGTGATATCCATCGTGACCAGGTCGGGTCTCAACGTCTTATAGAGCGTTACGGCGTCATCACCGTTCTTGGCCTCACCGACCACTTCGTGCCCGGCCGATTGAAGGGTTGTCTTGATCATTTTGCGCATAATGGATGAATCATCCACGATCAGAATCGATTTCCCCATGGAACTTACCCTTTCCTGTGTGCCCATTGTCCTTGCCGGTCCGGATGGGGATCCGTTCCGGCCGCGCCTGTTCAGATACTCTTGGCGTGTTTGAATTCATTGAGTTCTTTTATTTCTTCCACCAGCAGGATGCGGTTGAAATCCAGCAAGATCAGCAGACGCTGGTCGATCCGGCAAACCCCGGTGATGTACTGGCTTTGAAGGCCCGACACGACGATATCCGGTGGCGGCTTGATGCTGTTCGACGGAACTTTCAGCACCTGAGTGACGCTGTCGACGATGAAGCCGGTCACCCGCCCGCCGACGTTCAGGATCATGATCCAGGTTTGGCCCGCGGGCGTCATTGTATCCCGCAGGTTAAGACGCCGGCGCAGATCGATGACAGGAATAATATTGCCCCTCAGGTTGATGACGCCCTCGATAAAATCCGGGGAGTTGGGGATCGGCGTAATGGGCGTCTCCCTGATGATCTCCTGCACCATCAGGATGTCGACACCGAACAGCTCTTGGCCGATCACAAAGCCCACCAACTGCATCAGCCGTTCTTTTTCTTCCTGATCGGTATCCTGGTTCAGATAGGATTCATCCATGGTTGTTATCTCCTTCGCCTCCACAGGCTTCCGGGCGGTGTACGCTGCTTACCATGTCAAAGTTGCCATGGTGGACGGCGAACGGTCCGTTTGGTCGTTCGCCGTCATGCGGCCGTACCATGGGGCCCCGGGCCGGAGGCGCCTGATGGTCTGTTATGATGTTGCGCCATCGGAATTGCTGCTCACCTTGAACTGCTGCACCTGACGGGTCAGCGCTTCCGAAAGTGACTGGAGCTCATCGGTAATGCCCACAACGGTGCCGGCCCCTTCCATGGTCTGCATGGCAGCAGCGGCTGATTCTTCCGTGATCTCGGTGAGCTTTTGGGACCGCTCGGCCTGAGCCCCGGTCATCTCCTTCATCTGGTGGGTCCGTTCCACAACGCCCTGCATCTGGCCGCCGATTTCGTTCATGCCCTGGTTGGCGTGGGTGATAAGCTCGGAAATAGCGTTGGACTTCTCCACCAGGGCCGCCAGGGCGGCCTGGGCGGCAGCACGGCGTTCACCCTGCTGGCCGGCCATGTCGGCAATTTCGCGGGCCAGGTTGTTGAGGTCTTCCATCATGGTATTGACCTCTTTGGTTCCGGCCGCGATGTTATCCGCCGTGCGGGCGATCTCCTGGATGGCCTGCATGTTGGTGCCACCACCGGCAGCGATTTTTTCCAGGGCCCGGCGGGATTGATCCGAGAGTTGCGTCCCTTCGGCCACCCGGGCGGTGGAGTCTTTGATCAATTGGGTAATTTCCTTGGCGGCCTCGGAAGACCGCTGGGCCAGCTTACCGACTTCGTCGGCGACAACGGCGAAACCTTTACCGTGGGCGCCGGCGCGGGCGGCCTCGATGGCGGCGTTCAGGGAGAGCAGGTTGGTCTGTTCGGCAATTTCGGTAATAACGGTGATGATTTCCGAAATCTGTTCGGATGACTCGGAAATGGCTTTCATACCTTCAACCGTGGCCTCCACCGACTGGGAACCTTCCTCAACCGCCTGAAGGGCACTGCTGGCAAATTCCATGGCGCTGTCAGTGGCACTGGTAAGCTCGTTGACCGCGGCTTCCATGCGGCCCACCGCCTGGGTTACGGCGACGACCTGGGTGCCTTGGTTCGTGGCGTTTTCCACAACGCGGGCACCGGTATCCCCCATGGCCTGCACACGGTCCGTAGCTGTGGCGGCTTCTTCCACCTGGCTGCCGGAGGCTTCCGTTACGGTGGTCATATTCTCCATCAGGCTGGATACATTTCCGTTCGAGACGTCGGCCGCCTCTCTCTGGGCTTCGGATGCGCCGGCCACTTCGGCGGCTGTGGCACGCATGGCTTGCACGGTGTCCTGCATGACCTGCATCTGTTGGGCCTGCTGCTCGGCACGCTCCTTGTTGGCCGAGGCGCGCTGGGCCACGTCACTGGCGTGGCTTTCCACATCTTCGGCCGCCTTGGTGACCAGTTGGAAGGATTCCCGCAGCAGTTTCATCATGTTGTTGAACTCGCCGGCCATGACGCCGATTTCGTCTTTACTTTCCACAGGGACCTCGACGGTGAGATCCCGTTCACGGGCCACTCTGTTGACCGCCTCGGCGATGTTGATGACGGGGACGGTGATGGCCCGGGCCACCAGAAGACCCAAGAGACTGAAAACGACGATGGCCGTTCCGGCGAAAATCCATGAGACGACACGGCCGCGGGCGGTCAGGTCCTCGATTCGTGTGGCCGCTGCCAAAAATTCTTCTTCATAGGAGCCCGAGCCGATGACCCAGTCCCAGGGTTCGAAGTACATGATACGGGCGACTTTCATCCGCGGCTCCGGATCGCCCGGGTTTTGCCAGGGGTAGCGGTGTTGGGCGAACTCACCGGGTTTGAGGGCCAGGCCCTTGGCGACCATTTCCTGGATGAAGAAGTTTCCATCGGTGTCTTTGGCCTGGGAGATATCTTCCCCGTCACGGGTGCCGTTCTGGGAAATGACATAGTTTCCCTTGCTGTCCAGCACCCAGAGATAACCCGTATCCCCGATTTCGATATTATAGATAGCGTCTCGCAGACTTTTGACGCTTTCCTGGGGAATCCCCACGTAAAGCATTCCCACGATATATTTGTCTTTGTTGTATATGGGCTCGTAAGAGGTCAGGTACCAGCGATCCACAACGAAGGCACGACCGCTGAATGTCTGGCCGCGGAGGACTTCCGACACCACCGGGTTGGTCTTGCCGTCCGGGTTGGTCCGCGGGATGTAGGTGCCGATGGCTCGGGTACCGTCGGATTTGATGACGTTGGTGGCGATCCGCAGCATATCCCCGTTAGCGTTCATGCGCTGGAAAACCGTGCAGGTCACGTCTTCCGCGAGGTTTTTAACACGGTCCACCACCGGTACGCTCGTGCTCAGGTCCCGGATTTGTCCGAACCAGGTATTGCCCACAAGCATTTTGGGGAGCTCCACCGGTACGCTGTTCTGGGTGTATTGATTGACCGCACTCCAGGACACGTTTTCATAGGCGAAGGAAATGCCGCCCAAGTCATTGGCGGTTTCCCGAGCAATATTGAGATAGCTGGTCAACGCCTTGGTAAGCACGTCGTTCTGGGTTTCACACATACGGTAGACACCTTCCGCAATGTGGTCCAGTTCGGTCGTGGCCAGTTTGATACTTTCCTCGACGGCCGCCCCCTGCATGTCGTTGTTCAGTTTGGCAGCGTAGATCCCGGCGGCTAGAACCGGCAGAATCGTCGCGGACAAAACGAGAAGTACGATCTTAGTCCTGAGTTTGAGATTTCTAAACATGGTTCGTTCTCCCTAGTTGGTTTGGTATCCAAAAGCGGTTTTGATCGCTGAAGCGATGTCCTGATCGGAACAGATATGATCGGCCTTGCCGTTCCGCTGGGCCGAATGGACCATTTCCTGGAAAAGACAGGTCTGGGGGTCCTGCATAATGACGGTGCCCCCGACGCGGCGGATTTCAGCCGCGCCTTCGGCACCGTCAATGCCTTTTCCGGAGAGCACGACACCGATCGTCTGATCCGGCATGATCTCGGAGGCGGATAACATGAGCATGTTGATGGTGCCCCGTCGTTTGGGAAATGGTGAAGGGTTGACCATCAGGTTGATCCGGCTCCCGGTGCGTTGCAGGGTGACGTACTCACTTCCCGAGGCGAGGTAGCAGGTGCCGCTTCTGAGGGGCTCCCCGTCATGCGCACACCGGACGTCAATGGAACTGTTGGCGTTCAGATATTCGGCGAAGGCTTCCACGTGGGCCGTTGTCACGTATAAAATGACCAGATAAGCCACAGGCAGGTCGGGGGGCAGTTGTGGAATAATTTTCAACAGCGGCCCGTATCCCCCTTCCGATGCGCCAAGGACAACAAGTCCTTCAGGATCTCGCCCGGCGACGGAAATGGCGTGGTGGTGATTTTTAGATGGCCGCAGCAGACGTATGGCTGCTGTCTCAACCCCGGCGGCGATCTTGACTTTCTGCAGGATCAGGCGTTCCTGGGAGGCCATATCATCTCCCCGTGACTGGGAGGGCTTGGGCATGAAATCGATAGCGCCCAGGCGCAACGCGTCAAAGGTTTCGGTGGCGCCTTCCCGGGTCAGGGCACTGAACATGACAGTGGGGGTGGGATGTTTGATCATGATATGTTTCAAAGTGGACAAGCCGTCCATTTCGGGCATATTGATATCCAGTGTGATGACGTCCGGTTTGAGTCTTGGCAGCAGGCTCAGAGCTTCGCGACCGTTGGCGGCTTCGCCCACCACCTGCACCTGGCTGTCGCTTTCGAACAGGCGGCGGACCGCTGTGCGAATCAGGCGGGAGTCGTCCACGATCAACAGGCGGATGGGTTCCTGTGAGGGGCCGGCAATAGCGGACGCCGCTCCGGGAATGGCCAAGGTTTCGTGGCAATTTTCACAGGTCAACCGGGCCTGACGGCCATCAGCAAATTCATCGGGGACCTCGTGCTGGGTCCCGCATTCTTCGCAAAAAATAATCAATCCGAATCCTTACGGTCTTTACGCGGCAGGGAATGGCGCAGTGGTGACGCCTCCCCCGGGGATGCCGGGGTGGCGTGTCGTCCTGTGCCTGAAGGGAATGATTCACAGGTGCGAACCATTCGATCTGAATGCCCTGCCATTATTCCTGTGTCTCTCCCTCGGTTATCGGTCGCTTCACCAAAAACCTTGAAGAATAACGGCCCTCTCCGCTCAATGGGGCAAATGACTGATGACCTGGACATCCCGCACCGGGTTGCAGCAAAAACTACGCACTCGTATGGCTGCCGGCTGTTCGAGCTTGGGCGGGGTCTAAGCCATTGGCTCCTCTCTGAAGTGCTTGAGGAGCAATTTATATAAGTCCGCATCGCGGTTGTTGAACCGGAACTCGCACTCCTTCAAATAATAATAAAAATGGTCCCATCCGTTGAGATGTACGGCTGTCAGGCGTTTGCGGGCAAAGTCCAGAAAGGCCTCGATGTCGCCATTGTTTTCAGTGAACCTGTTTTGTTGACCATTCCCAGGGGGTAAGCGATAGTGCCAGCGACCGTTCAGATCCACGATGGCATCGTAGGGACACATGTCGGGGGGCAGCGTTGTCGGCGTCTGGCCGTGCTTTTTCCGGAGCATTCGCCGCAGTTTCTGATAGACGGCTTTGGTCAAAGTTTCGGTAAGGATATGGTCACGGTGAGATTGGATGCCGAAAACCAGCAGGTTGCCTTCCGACGCTGTCATCGGATTGACGGTATCGGCGGTATGGGGCAGGATAGCTGCGTGTGGGTCGTCACCCCGGGCGGTCCTGGCCTGCGCGTCGCAGATCGCGGCGATACGGTCGCGAACCCGGATCAGGTAGCGGTTGACCGTGTTCCGATTGAGGCTGGTCAGGGCGGCAATCTGTTGAGCATCCAGTTCCATCGCAAAACACATGATTATTTTGCGAAATTTTGCCTCAGAAATTTTCGAACGCCTCACATATTTGTTTTTCATTGATGCACCCAGAGGTTGGTTCAACGAAAAAGTGACGTTCTGGGCATTTGCAAAATAAATGCCAAATAATTGTTAGAATTGTGTTGGGGATGAATATCGGGGGGTTAATGAAGTCAAGGAAAAAAAATAGCCGCGGCGCTGCCACTTTTTGTCAGTGCCGCTGCCGCTTTTTGTCAGTGGGGATCGAAGGGGTATGCATGCCCACCGGCCCGACGGTTTGAATCTGAATGGCGGGTCAGGCGGAAGGCGCCGTGGAAAGATACCTTTTTAGAGCCTGGTAATCGTCCGCATAGATATTTTCGAACGTGACGCCGATTTCATAACGCTGGGAATCGGCCAATGCACGGCACCAGGCCACCTTGGCCACGGCCGTCAGGGGCGCCATGGCCAATTCATCGTCAATCACGGTCGCTACCGAGTTTTTATGCCGCTGCCATCCGGTGAGATTGACCTCCAGAGTCAACAAGTCGCCGGGTTGGTAAGGTTGCGGTACGGCAAAGCAAACGCCGCCGGCGCTGATGTTTTTTCCAATGCCTTCAACCGTGCCACCTTCCGTCATGGGATAGGTGATTTTTTTCACCGTGATGGACACGGTTTCCGGAATGCGGTGGAATTTTCGTTTTTCAGTGGTCGATTCCGTTGATGTCATGGCAATTCCTCTTATCTGGCGGCTTTGGGATTGGATCTATCTAACCCAAACCCCACCAAAAGAAAAGTGGATATTCGCCGGCCATGGTGGCGCCATCTGCCGTCTGCTGCAAGGGACCTCAGGGCGAAGCTTGATGTACGCTTCAAAATAACATACAAAGAAAACGCCGCGCTGAGCCGTAGCGGCCGGTCCGTCGGCGGCTTTTCTGATCCAACCGCAAAATTGGCGGGATTCAACCGGAACCAGTAGACGATCACCGTTTGCCCGTCCAGGCATGGGTGCTGAGGATGCTTATGGATAAATCGCCTCCGGATCTAACCACACGGATAGCCGGCTTGACATTAACGAACCCTGTCATGACCGCCTCGGGCACCTTCGGCTATGGCGGTGAATTCCGTGAACTGGTGGACCTCAGCCGGCTGGGGGCGATCATCGTCAAAGGCTTGTCGTGCCAGCCGGCTGAGGGTAATCCGCCCCCCCGTATTGTGGAAACCCCCTGCGGTATGCTGAACGCCATCGGCCTTGAAAATATCGGTATTGACGCGTTCCGGGCAACCCGCCTGAAGTTCTTGCGGAAGCTGGGAACGCCGATTATCGTCAATATCTACGGCCAGAAGGAACAGGATTATGTCGCCCTGACCGAGATCATTGAGGATGAGCCGGATATTGCCGCCATCGAGGTGAATATCTCCTGTCCCAACGTGAAAGCCGGCGGTATTGCGTTCGGTGTGGATGCCCGGGCGGCGGCGGGCCTTACCCGGCAAATCCGCAACTGCACGAAAAAACCCCTGATCCTCAAATTGTCCCCCAATGTGACCGACATTACCGTTATTGCACGGGCTGTCGAGGCGGAGGGCGCTGACGCCGTTTCCCTGATCAATACCCTGACGGGTATGGCCATCGATATCGAAACCCGCCGACCGAAACTGGCCAATATCACCGGGGGGCTTTCCGGCCCTGCCATTCGACCGGTGGCCGTGCGGATGGTGTGGCAGGTGGCCAATGCCGTGGATATCCCGGTTATCGGCATCGGCGGTATCATGAGCGGGCGCGATGCCCTGGAATTTTTGATTGCCGGAGCATCCGCCATTCAGGTGGGGACGGCCAACTTCGTGAACCCCGGGGTTACCATGGAGATTATCGATGACCTGTGTGATTTTATGCGGTCACGGGATATCATGCAATTGCGAGATCTGATTGGCAGTCTCATATTGCCATCCTAATGGAACCGCCTGTGCGGCCTGGCGCCGGTGCCGACGCACGGTAAAGAATGGAAAGGAGAATTCATGGAATTCAAATCGCTTGATGACATTTTAGATTTTGCCATCACCAAGGAGGTCGAAGCCGAACAATTTTATCTCAGCCTGTGCGAGGAAGAAACCCTTTCCGGCAATCGGCGGACCTTTGAGGATTTTGCCAAGGAAGAGCGGAAACATGTCAAGCTCTTGGAGTCTCTCAAGGCCGGCGGTGCGGTCGAAGGCGTCGAAGATTATGAATTTAAATGGATCAAGGATATCAAGCGCAGCGATCTCGTATTGGACATCGACTACAAGAAAGGCATGCACTACCGCGATATCCTGATGCTGGCCATCAAGCGCGAGGAAAAGGCCCTGCTGCTATACAACGAACTGCAGGACAAGGCGGACACCGAGGACAGTAAAAATGTCTTCAAGATTCTATGCCAGGAAGAAGCCAAGCATAAACTGGCCCTCGAGTCCATGTACGACGACTATATGGCGGAAATGGGGGATTGAGGCGGCCTTTTTCCTTTCTTCTCCCTGAAAGGTGCCAACAAAACCATATCGCTCTAAATGGTTTCGTGGAAAAATAGGCTGCTTGACATTGGAGGCGGGTTTTATTAATTGAATACGCATTCATTTAATGATTCTATTTACAGCAGGAGGTTGCCATGAGGAAGTTTCTGGGGTGGGGGCTGATACTGGCATTGGTGCTGTTCAGCAACGGGGTCGTTATGGCGGCTTCGGTCCTGAGCGAAGCGGACGCGCTCTACGATGCCGGCGGACTGGAGAATTATCTGGCGGCAATCCCTCTCTACGAAAAAGCGGTTGCGGAACTCGGCGACCAGTACGATGCCCTGTGGAAGTGCGCCCGCGCCCATCGTGATTACGGCAACAAGATCAAGCAGCGGGGCCAGGGCGACTGGGAAGATATGTGCGCCAAACACGGCAAGGCCGGCATGCAGTTTGCTGAGCGGGCTATCGCCCTGGAACCCGAAAAGGTCGAGGGGTATTACTACTACGGACTCAGTGTCGGCATTTACTCCGACGGGGTGAGCATTTTGACCGCCCTCAGCGAGGGCCTGAAGAACAAAACCCAGGATAGCTTTGAGGCGGCCTACAAGATCGACAAGACCTACAACAAGGGCGGCCCGATCCTTTCCCTGGGACGGTTCTGGACGGTGCTGCCCTGGCCCATGAGCGATGAAGACAAAGCCCTGGCGTATTTCCGCGAGTACCAATCAGGTGGATTTCTGGACGGATCGGACGAGGGCAGGATTTACATGGCCGAATTGCTGATGGACATTGGCGGCAAAGACAATGAAGCCGAGGCCCGCACGATGCTGAAGGCGGCCGAGCAGTCATCCGAGCGGTACTTTGCCGACTGGGCCAAGCGCTTGCTTGACGATCTGGATTAGAGAAAGTAGCGGGAAGTTATTCTGGTAAATGGTGTCGCCATGAAAAGGGACCGAAGAGAGAGGAGAACATCATGATGAAAAAATCCGTGGCCATGATCGCTGTGATCGGCCTGCTTTTAATCGGAGGCAGCTTGGTGTGGGCCGGCGATATGGAAATTGCCGATGTCACTTTTCCTGGCGAAAAAGTGGTGGACGGTAAAACCCTCAAGCTCAATGGCGTGGCCCTTAAAACCAAATTTTTCATCAAAGTTTTTGCCGGGGGCTTTTATCTCGAGAATCCCACCCAGAATGCCACCGAGGCCATCGAATCCGAACAGGTCAAGCATTTTGTCCTTCATTACCTGACCAGCAAGGCCACCGCCAAGAAGCTCCAGGACGGATTCAAGGAGGCCATCGAAGAAGCCAATTCGCCGGAGTTGGTGGCGCAATACCGCAAAGAGATCGATCTCTACGCCTCCTGGCTGGATCAGGATATGGCCCCGGGCGCCACTTCGGTGACCACCTATGTTCCCGGCAAGGGGTTGACGCTGGTGTTCAAGGGGCAGGAGAAGGGCACCATTGCAGACAAGACGTTTGCCCAGATGTATTTTCGCTACAACTTAGGTGAAGAGGCCGATTCATCCATGCGCGAGGGCTATCTCGGGCAGTAAACCACACGCATTCCCCAAGATGATGCGGAAGACCATCCGCACATAGAAAAGCAGAGACGCGATGACGTCTCTGCTTTTCTATCATTTAACCCGGGTATTTCACGCGCCCGCAGGCAGGGAGGCGCTACAGTCCCTGGCGGGCTTTCACCGGGTGGGCTTTAAGGTATTCGAGGCGGTTGAGCCCGTTGATATAGGCTTTGGCGCTGGCGGTGATGATGTCCGGATCGGCGCCCTTGCCCAGCGCCACCAGGCCGTTTTCCCTGAGGCGGACCGTCACTTCGCCCATGGAGTCGGTACCGCCGCTCAAGGCGCTGACGGTGAACCGCAGCAGTTCCGATTGGGTTCCGGTGAGTTTGGCGATACTGTTGAAGGCCGCGTCGATGGGACCGTTGCCGTAGCCGGCGTTGCGGGCCGGCCGACCGTTGATGGAGAGTTCCACGCTGGCCATGGGCAGGACGGTGGTGCCGCTGGTCACCTGCATATAATTCAGCTGGAAAACATCCGATGTCCGCAGGATGCCCTCGGTGACCAGCACTTCCAGGTCTTCGTCGACAATGTGCTTCTTTTTGTCGGCCAGGTCCTTGAACCTGCCAAAAATCAGATCCAGTTCCTCCTCGCTCAGCTCATACCCCAGATCTTTCAGGCGGTTGCGCAAGGCATGCCGGCCGGAATGCTTGCCCAGGACCAGTTGGTTCTGGCTCAGGCCAATGGTTTCGGGCCGCATGATTTCATAGGTCATGGGGTTTTTGAGCATCCCGTCCTGGTGGATGCCGGCTTCGTGGGCGAAGGCGTTGGCCCCCACGACAGCCTTGTTGGGCTGCACCAGGATACCGGTGATCATGCTGACCAGGCGGCTGCTGGCGTGGATGTGCTCGGTATGGATACCGGTTTCGAGACCGATGTGATTCTGGCGGGTGTGCAGCGCCATCACCACTTCTTCCATGGAGGTGTTGCCGGCCCGCTCACCGATGCCGTTAAGGGTGACTTCGGCCTGACGGGCGCCGGCCTGAATCGCCGCCAGGGTGTTGGCCGTGGCCAGGCCCAGGTCGTTGTGGCAATGAACACTGAGAACAGCGCGATCGATGTTGGGGGTGTGGTCGCATACATAGCGAACCATTTTCCCAAATTCATCCGGAACGGCATAGCCAACGGTATCCGGCAGATTGACGGTCGTGGCGCCGGCGTCGATGGCGGCCTCGAAAACCTGACAGAGAAAATCCCAGTCACTGCGGGATCCATCCTCGGCCGAAAACTCGACATTGTCCGTATATGTACGCGCATGACGGACGGCCGCGATGGCGGCCTGGATCACTTCGTCCCGGTTCATGCGCAGTTTGTATTTCAGGTGGATATCGGAGGTGGCGATAAAGGTGTGGATGCGGGGATGGGCCGCATGCCGGACAGCCTCCCAGGCCCGGTCGATATCATGCTGGGTGGCGCGGGCCAGCCCCGCCACCTGAACATGTTTCAATTTGGCGGCGATCTGGGACACGGCGTCGAAATCCCCTTCGGACGCGGCCGGGAATCCGGCTTCGATGACATCGACGCCCAGTTTTTCGAGCTGGACAGCCAGGCGCAGTTTTTCCGCGGTGTTCATGCTGGCGCCGGGTGACTGCTCGCCATCCCGCAGCGTGGTGTCGAAAATAATGACACGGTTCTTATCGGTCGTCATGGTTGTACTCCTCGTTGGGGCGTGTGTTTCTTTATGGGGCCCGGGGCGGCAGCGCTTGCAGCGCTGTCGCCTGAAACAGCCGTCATGCTGACGATCGGGCGATCCGGGTTCGTTGGGACCGGGGGGGGTAAAAAACCGGCAGGCTTTTCACCCCTCAGATCATGCGGACTCAAACGGTGGCGAGGAGCATGGGCCGCAGGGATTGGCCGGATCGGCTCCCTGCGGCGTTGAACCTTCCGTCGCTTTGTTGGGGTATCTGGGATATCATTCGTACACTCTCTATCCGGAAAGGGCCTGTTGGAAGGCCCGTCCGGTAACGGATCTTCTTGGGTCAGACGCTGGCCCGGTCCGTGTCCGGGGCATCGCTGTGGATGACCGCCCCGCTGTTGGCCGATTTGGACAGTTTGTATTGAAAACTGTCCGCCAGGGCCTGCCAGCTGGCTTCGATAATATCTTCCGAGACCCCGATCGTACTCCAGATGTGATCGTGGTCGCGGGATTCGATCAGAACGCGGACCTTGGCCTCGGTGCCCTCGCGGCCATCGATGACACGGACTTTGAAGTCCACCAGGCGCATGGTGTCCAGGTCGGGATAAAAGCGTCCCAGGGCTTTGCGCAACGCATTGTCCAGGGCGCTGACCGGCCCCAGTCCTTCGGCCGCCGTAATCTCTTCCGAATCGCCCACCGCGACTTTGATGGTGGCATGGGCGGAACAGGGCTGATCCCGGTCTTTCTCGATGGCCACACGAAACGATTCCAACTCGAACAGGGGCTTAAACTGTTCGGTAAATTTTTCCACCATGATTTTGAAGGTGCCGTCGGCCACATCGAACTGGTAGCCCTGCTCTTCCATTTCTTTGATGCGGTTGACGATCACCTGGCTGTCAAACCCATTGCCACCCAGCGTGACCCCCAACTCCTGGGCCTTGTATTCCACATTGCTTTTGCCGGACAGATCGGAGACGAGAACACGCCGGCGGTTGCCGACCTGTTCCGGATCCATGTGCTCATAAGCCAGGGGCTCTTTCATAATGGCGTTGACGTGGATGCCGCCCTTGTGGGCGAAGGCGCTTTTACCCACAAAAGGCCGGCAGTTGCTGGGGACCTGGTTGGCCGTCTCGCTGACAAAACGTGAGAGGCTTTTGAGCTTGGCCAGATTGGCGGGGGCCACGCAGGGGTGTTTCATTTTGATCTGCAGCACCGGGATCAACGAGGTCATATCGGCATTGCCGCAACGCTCCCCATAGCCGTTGATCGTACCGTGGACCATGCGGGCGCCCGCCCGGACGGCCGCCAGGGCGTTGGCCAGGGCCAGCCCGCTGTCGTTATGGGTGTGGATGCCGATCCCCGGAACGGTCTGGCCTGTTTCGGAACACCAGGCGGAGAGCTGGTCGGCGACCTCCCGGGTGGCGGCTTCCACATCGTGGGGCAGGGAGCCGCCGTTGGTATCGCACAGCACGACCCAGTCCGCCCCGGCCTCGACCGCGGCCTGCAGGGTCTCAAGGGCGTACGTCCGGTTGGCGGTATACCCATCGAAAAAATGCTCGGCGTCGTAGACCACTTCACGGCCGTGTTCCTTGAGAAACCCCACGGTATCCCGAATCATGTCGAGGTTTTCGCTCAGTTGGTTGCCCATGATTTTTTCGACGTGCAAATCCCAGGTTTTGCCAAAAATGGCCAGTACCGGTGCTTCGCTTTTCAGCAGGGCGTTCAGGTTCGCGTCTTCGGCCGCCTTCCGGTCCGCCCGGCGGGTGGCCCCGAAGGCCGTGAGCCGGGCCTGGCGGAACTTTTCGCGCCGGGCGATGTCGAAAAAGTGCATATCCCGGGGGTTGGAGCCTGGCCAGCCGCCTTCGATATAGTGTAGACCGATATCGTCGAGCCGCTGGGCGATCGTCAGCTTCTCGTCAGCTGAAAAAGCGATATTCTCTCCCTGGGTTCCGTCCCGCAGGGTCGTGTCATAGAGCAGTATGGGTTCCATGATCATTTCCAATACCATAACAGCAGACCGCGCGGGCTACTGTTGGTCACGTCGGTTTTCGGGGCGCAGCGACCGCACGGCCTTGCCGGCCTGCCACATTTCCGAATCGCCGACCACTTTGAGCTCCGCCTCGAGCTTTTCCCTGTAGTCTTCAGTACTGCAGGATTCCATGACCCGCCGGGTTTCCGCGCCGGAGGTAACACTGGCGTAGAGTTCGTCAAAAACCGGTGCAACGGCATCGCGAAAGCGCGGTGCCCAGTCCAGGGCGCCCCGCTGGGCCGTGGTGCTGCAATTGGCGAACATCCAGTCCATACCGTTTTCCGCCACCAGGCGAATAAGGCTCTGGGTGAGTTCTTCCACGGTTTCGTTGAAGGCCTCGCTGGGGCTGTGGCCATGGTTGCGCAGCAGGTTGTACTGGGCTTCCATGACGCCAGCCAGGCACCCCATGAGCACACCGCGCTCACCCGTGAGGTCGCTGTATACCTCGCGCTCGAAAGTGGTGGGGAAGAGATAACCGGATCCGATGGCGATGCCGGCGGCCAGGGTCCGCTGCCGGGCCTTGCCCGTAACGTCCTGAAAGACGGCAAAACTCGAATTGATGCCGCTGCCATCCAGGAAGTTGCGCCGCACCGTGGTGCCGGAGCCTTTGGGGGCCACCAGAATCACGTCCACGTCGGCCGGTGGGATCACGCCGGTCTGGTCTTTATACACCACCGAAAAACCATGGGAAAAATAAAGGGCGTCGCCCGCGTTGAGGCAGTCTTTGATTTTGGGCCACATGGCCGACTGGCCGGCGTCCGACAAGAGATACTGGATGATGGTGCCCCGCCGGGCGGCCTCCTCCACGGGAAAAAGGGTTTCGCCGGGCACAAACCCGTCGGCGACGGCACGGTCCCAGGAGGCACCGCCTTCCCGCTGGCCGACAATGACCTGGATGCCGTTGTCGCGCATGTTCAATGCCTGGCCGGGGCCCTGGACGCCGTATCCGAGAACGGCAACGGTTTCCTGGCGAAGCACTTCCCGGGCTTCGTCCAGGGTAAACTCTTCGCTGGTGATGACTTCCTCGATGGTTCCGCCAAAATCAATCTGGGCCATTGAATTTCCTCCTGAAACGTTTGGATGCTTGGGTTATTTTACATGCCGGCGATGACGCCGCTGTTTTGGCTATTTGGGCTCCCGCATGAGGGCGATGGCCCCTGTCCTTGCGATTTTTTTGATGCCCATGGGGTGCAACAAACTCAATAGGGCGGTCAGTTTCCCTTCGTCGCCGGTGACTTCGATGATAAAATGCTCCAGGCCGACGTCCACGACCTTGCATCGGAAGATATCCACGATGCGCAGGATCTCCGCCCGATCCTCCGGAGTGGCCTTGACGCAGATCAGGGCCATTTCCCGCTGCACGGCGTCCACATGGGTCAGATCCCGGACTTTGATCACATTGATGAGCTTGTTGAGCTGTTTCTCGATCTGCTCCACCACCGGTGGGTTGGCTTTGGTGACAATGGTGATCCGGGAAACCCCCTTGGTCACCGTCTCCGCCACGGACAGGCTCTCGATGTTGAATCCCCGCCCCCCGAAGAGGCCGACGACGCGCGAGAGCACACCGGGTTCGTTATCCACCAGCATGGTGATCACATGTTTGTCTTCTTTCATTCGCAATCCTGTCAAAAAGCCCTATGGGTTAAACCAGCAGCATCTCCGTGATGTTGGCACCGGCCGGCACCATGGGATAGACACTTTCTTCCTTTTCCACGACGAAATCCATGATGACCGTACGGTCGGCGGCCAGTCCTTCCTGCAGCACCGCCTCGACCTGGTCGGGTCGGGTCGCCCGCAACCCCAGGGCCCCATAGGCTTCCGCCAGTTTGACAAAATCGGGCTGGTGGTCCATCAGCGTGCAGGCATAGCGTCGGTCGTAGAACAATTCCTGCCACTGCCGCACCATGCCGAGATAGCCGTTGTTCAGGACGACAATCTTTACCGGAAGACACGATTGGACGGCTGTTGCCAGCTCCTGGATGTTCATCTGGATGCTGCCGTCTCCGGCAACATCCACGACCTGGCGATCCGGGCAGGCCGCTTTGGCGCCGATGGCGGCCGGCAGACCGAACCCCATGGTGCCCAGGCCACCGGAAGAGAGAAACTGTCGGGGGCCGTCGAAGTGGTAGAACTGGGCCGCCCACATCTGGTTTTGGCCGACTTCCGTGGTCACGATGGCCTGGCCCTGGGTCAGCTCAAAGAGTTTGTCGATAACGAATTGGGGCTTGATGATATCTTCCCCTTGATCGTACGCCATGCGGAACTGCTTTTTCCATTCTTCGATCTGATTGAGCCATTCCCGGTGGCGTTCATCGAAATCAGCGCTATTTTCCTCGGCGATCAGGGTGTTCAGGCGTTCCAGAGAATGCCGGCAATCGCCAACCACCGGCACGGCCACCTGGACATTTTTGCGAATCGATGTGGGGTCGATATCGATGTGCACGATTTTGGCGTTGCCGGCAAAGGTGTCGATTTTGCCGGTGACCCGGTCGTCGAAGCGCACGCCGATGGCGATCAGGAGATCACAGTTGCCCGTGGACATGTTGGCCCGGTAGGTGCCATGCATCCCGATCATCCCCAGCCAGAGGGGATCCGATCCGGGAAAGGCCCCCAGGCCCATCAACGATGTTGTGACCGGCGTCCGGGTTCGGCGTGCAAATTCGGTAAAGGCTTCGGACGCATCGGACAGGATCAATCCGCCGCCCCCGAACAGTACGGGACGCTTGGCTTTCCTCAGCAGCCCCACGACCTTTTTCAGCTGTTTCATGTTGGGCTTGTAGGTGGGCTGATAGGATTTGATGCGCACTTTGGGATCGCCGTTAAGACGGGTACGTGCGTTGACCACGTCCTTGGGGATATCCACCAGAACGGGGCCGGGGCGGCCGGTCTGAGCAATATAGAATGCCTCCCGCATCACCCGGGCCAGGTCATCGACGGACTTGACCAGGTAGTTGTGCTTGGTGCAGGGCCGGGTGATCCCGGTGATGTCCACCTCCTGGAAGGCATCGTTTCCGATCAGGTGGGTGGGGACCTGGCCGGTGATCACGACCATGGGAATCGAGTCCATAAAGGCGGTGGCAATGCCGGTTACCGTGTTGGTGGCCCCCGGCCCCGAGGTGACCAGGCAGACGCCAGGGCGACCACTGGCCCGGGCATACCCGTCGGCGGCGTGCACGGCCCCCTGTTCGTGACGGACCAGAATGTGCCGTATGTCGGTTTTGACCAACTCATCGTAGATGTCGATGACGGCGCCTCCCGGGAAGCCGAAGATGGTATCCACGCCCTGTTCCTTCAAAACCGCCATCAAAATTTGGGCTCCGGTCATTTCCATGATGCGTATCCTCTTGCTGAAAAGTTAAGCGACAATCGCCCCCTGGGCCGCCGATGACACCAATTTGGCATAGCGGGCCATGTAGCCCTCGGTGATGCGGGGCTCCGGCGCCTGCCAGGCCGAACGCCGGCGTTCCAGTTCATTGTCATCCACCTGGAGGGTGATGGCTTTGCCGGGAATGTCAATGGCGATGCGATCGCCTTCCTGCACCAGGGCAATGGGGCCACCCTGCATGGCCTCCGGTGATACATGGCCGATGGAGGCCCCCCGGGTTCCGCCGGAAAACCGGCCGTCGGTCAGGAGGGCCACATGGGCGTCCAGGCCCATGCCGGCAATGGCGGAGGTGGGGGTCAGCATCTCCCGCATGCCGGGTCCGCCCTGGGGGCCTTCGTAGCGGATCACCACCACGTCGCCCTTGTGGATAAGGCCATCCATGATGGCGCGGCTGGCGGCTTCTTCGGTGTCGAAAACGCGGGCCGGGCCTTCGTGCTGCAACATTTCTTCCCGGACGGCCGATTGTTTGACCACACAACCCTCCGGCGCCAGGTTGCCGAAAAGCACCGCCAGTCCGCCGACGGCATGGTAGGCCTTTTCCACCGGGCGGATGATGTCCGTATCCCGCACGACCGCCCGGGCCAGCGTTTCCCCCAGGGGTTGGCCGGAGACCGTCATGACGGTTTGATCGATGAGGCCGGCATCATTCAGGACTTTCATAACGGCCGGGATGCCGCCGGCCCGATACAGGTCTTGAACATGGTGGTGGCCGCCGGGGCTGAGGGAGCAGAGATGCGGCGTGCGGCTGCTGATGTCGTTGATCATCTCGAGATCCAGCGGCACTCCGGCTTCATGGGCGATGGCGGTCAGGTGCAGCACGGTGTTGGTGGAGCAGCCCAGCGCCATGTCGACGGTCAACGCATTGCGAAAGGCCTGGGGGGTCATGATCTGTTTGGGGGTCAGGCCGGAACGGGCCAGGGCCACACTTTGCATGCCCGCCTGCTTGGCCAGGCGGATGCGGGCTGACATGACCGCCGGGATGGTGCCGTTGCCGGGCAGGCCGAGACCGATGGCCTCCGTCAGGCAATTCATGGAGTTGGCCGTAAACATCCCGGAGCATGAGCCGCAGGTCGGGCAGGCCGCATCCTCGATGGCGCCCAATTCTTCCGGAGACATTTTTCCGGATTTCACCGCACCGACCGCTTCAAACACCGAAATCAAATCGACGCGGGTGCCGGGCTTCGAAGGGTGTTCACCGGCCAGCATGGGGCCGCCGCTCACCACGATGGCGGGGATGTCCAGGCGGGCGGCTGCCATGAGCATGCCCGGGACGATTTTATCGCAATTGGGAACCAGGACCAGGGCATCGAACGCATGGGCTCGGGCCATGATTTCGACGGAATCAGCGATGAGTTCACGACTTCCCAGGGAATATTTCATGCCGGTATGATTCATGGCAATGCCGTCGCAAACCCCGATGGTGCCAAATTCGATGGGGGTGCCGCCGGCCATGTAGACCCCGTTTTTGACCGCCTGGGCAATGCTGTCCAGGTGGGCATGGCCGGGGATGATCGTGTTGGCCGCATTGGCCACGCCGATCAAGGGGCGCTCGATTTCATCATTCGTGTAGCCGATTGCTTTGAGCAGGGATCGGTGCGGTGCGCGTTCGATGCCTTTTTTGACGTTGTCGCTCTGCATGGGGTTCGTCCTGTTTCCTTTCCATTGGCATGACAAAAAAAAATCCGTTATCAGCTCGGGCTGATAACGGATTCGGTCGTTTTAGGAATCCAGCGGTTTAGGCCATTATCAACCCTTTGCCTCGTGGTAGAATGAGAATGTCTACCACGAGGACGAGAATAAGGCCGACAAGGCTGAAAATGCTGGACAGCGTGTACATATAAGATTTTCCAAATATTAATTTTAGGAACCCCTAACAAGCCAGGGAGAGCTTGTCAAGGAGAATCTGTATCCTCGTTTTCTTCTTCTTCTGGAATGGGCTCCCGGTTGCCGCAGCCTTCGGCGATGCAGGCATAGAAGCGGCCGTCGCGTTTGGTCGACTTCTCGACCATGAAAGGTGCGTCGCACACGCCGCATTTCCGGGCGACCGGTTTGTCCCAGATAGCGTAGGTGCATCCCGGAAAGCGACTGCAGCCGTAGAAGATTTTACCCCGGCGCGATTTGCGTTCGACCAGTTCCCCATCACAGCCCGGCTCCGGGCAGGCAATCCCGGTGGATTTGCCGTTGGTCCCATTGTTGAGGGATTCGGTGTGTTTGCATTCGGGGTAGCCGGTGCAAGCCAGGAACTCGCCATAGCGGCCGTGTTTGATGACCATCGGACGGCCGCATCGCTCGCAGGTTTTATCCGAGGGGATGTCCGCCGCCGGTTCGATCGGCCGGATCTGCCCCTTCTCGTCGCGTTCGTAATCCCGCGAATAATCGCATTCGGGATAGGCGCTGCAGGCGATGAAGGGGCCGTTTTTGCCCACCTTGATGTGCAACGGGCTGTTGCATTGGGGGCATTTCAAATCCGTTGGAAACCCCACCCCCTTGATGCTGATCATCCCGTCGGCGGCCGCTTCCAGTTTGGCTTTGAACGGCGCGTAGAATTGTTCCAGAATCCGCAGGGCTTGGGCCTCATTCTGCTCGATTTGGTCCAGATTATCTTCCAGCCGGGCGGTGAATTCCACATTGAAGATATCGGGGAAATTCATCACGATGAGATCGTTGACGATGAAGCCCAGCTCGCTGGGGCGAAAATAGCCCTTGACCCGGTCGACGTAGCCCTTGTCGCGGATCGTGGAGAGAATGGAGGCGTAGGTGCTGGGTCGCCCGATACCGTTTTCTTCGAGTTCTTTGACCAGCGATGCTTCGGAAAACCGTGGCGGGGGCGCCGTGAAATGCTGCTTGGGATCCAGGTTGTCGAGTTTGAGGGGGCTTCCCTCCGGCAGGTCGGGAATATCTTCCTGCTTTTTTTCTTTCTGTTGTTTGGCGTCATCTTCGGCCGACGTGTAAAGGGCCATGAATCCGGGGAACTTGACCGAGGAGCCGGTGGCGGAAAAGATGAAATCGGCGGCTTTGATCGAAAGCTTCAACTGGTTGATGAGCGCGGGCTGCATCTGGGAGGCCACGAATCGTTTCCAGATCAGGGTGTACAGGGCGGCCTGGTCGGGTTGGAGATAGGGCGCTACTGATTCCGGTGTGTGCAAGACCGATGTGGGACGAATGGCCTCGTGGGCGTCCTGGGCTTTTTTTCGGTTTTTGAAGGCGCGCGGTTTGTCGATGGCATAATGCGGGCCGAAACGCTCCCGGATATGCTGAAGCGCTTCCTGGGCGGCTTCTTCGGCAATGCGGGTGGAATCCGTTCGCATGTAGGTGATCAGACCGACAGGCTCACCATCCCCCAGTTCGATGCCCTCATAGAGTTGTTGTGCGACCATCATGGTCTTGCGGGCGGAAAAGCGCAGGCGGCGAATGGCTTCCTGCTGCAGTTTGCTGGTGATAAAGGGCGGTTGCGGATTGCGCCGCGTGGTTTTTTTGACGACCTGATTGACTGTGAAATCCGCCTGGGCGAGTTGATCGACAATGGTGCGGGCTGCATCGCCGTCGGGGATATGGATTTTTTTACCGGCCTGGCGCACCAACTTGGCGTTGAATGGCGGCGGGCTGTCACCGGCCAGTCGGGCGGTGATGCTCCAGTATTCTTCAGGTTCGAAGGCCTGGATGGCCCGTTCCCGATCGCAGATGATTTTGACCGCGACCGATTGAACCCGGCCGGCACTCAGACCGCCTTTGACTTTTTTCCACAGCAGCGGGGATATCTGGTAACCCACCAGACGGTCCAGAATGCGTCGGGTCTGCTGGGCCTCGTATTTGCTGGTGTCCAGTTGCTGGGGGTGTTGGAGCGCTTCCTTGATAGCATTGGGGGTGAGTTCGTGAAACAGCACCCGATGAAACCGTCGCCCCTTTTTTTTGAGAACTTCAGCCGTATGCCAGGCAATGGCCTCGCCTTCGCGATCCGGGTCCGGGGCCAGGTAAATTTCGTCCGCGTCGCCGGCAGATGCCTTCAGGTTCTTGATGACTTTTTGTTTGCCGGCAATGGTGCGATATTTGGGTTTGAAGTCGTCTTCGATATCGACGCCCATCTCTTTTTGCGGCAGGTCCCGAATATGGCCGACGGTGGCGGCGATATTGTAGTCGTCACCGATGACCTTGGCCAGGGTTTTGATTTTCGTAGGGGATTCGACAACAACGAGCGGTTTGGTCACGAGTACTCCTTTGTGCGAGCTGCTTTCCGACAAGCGGGTAAACACTGTCGGCGCCATGGGGTTGCCATGGTGATCGGGTTGTGTGTGTTTCGTTTGATGATCAGGGCTGCCTTTCCGCCAATCGAAAAAGTTTACCGGGGTCCTGTTGGACAAGGCCTTCAAGCTCCAATTCCAGCAGAATACCGGCCACGCGGCCCGTATCGATGGCCGCCTGGCGGGTCAGTTCATCCACATGGATGGGGTAAGGCGAAAGTAACGCCAATACCGCCTGCGCTTCTTCCGACAGCACCGGTGCTGCCGGAGGTCGTGGCGATTCGTTTTCCAACGGGACGGCGGCAGGTCTAACGGCCAGCGGCGGAAGCTCTTCCAGGATATCCCCCACATGGGTCACCAGTTTGGCCCCCTCTTTGATCAAGGCATGGGTCCCCATGCTTTTGAACGAATTCACGCTGCCGGGTATGGCGAAAACTTCGCGATTCTGTTCAAGGGCCAGGCGCGCAGTGATCAACGATCCGCTGCGTTGGGTGGCCTCGACCACAACGGTTCCCAAGGACATTCCGCTGATAATGCGGTTGCGCTGGGGAAAGTGGTGCGCATCCGGTCCGGCCTCCAGCGGAAATTCCGATATGACGGCGCCGCCCCCGTCGGCAATGCGCCGGCAAAGATTCCTGTTTTCCTGGGGATAAATTCGGGATAACCCGCTCCCCAGCACGGCAACGGTGCGGCCACCGCCCTGCAGGGCCCCCTCATGGGCCGCCGTGTCGATACCTCGGGCCAGCCCGCTCACCACGGTGATGCCCTGGCGGGCGATATCGGCGCTAAGGCGTCGCGTGGTGGTCAGTCCATAGGATGTTGCATGACGCGATCCGACCATGGCAACGCAAGCTTTAAAAGCCGCTGTATCGCCGATCACATACAGATAGGGCGGCGGATCCGCAATCTGGAACAGCAACTCTGGATAATGGGCATCCGTCTGGGTAACGATCTGACACCCCATACGAAGGGCTTGATCCAGTTCGCGCTGGCTGGCCCTTTCGGTGGGTTGGGCCGCCTGCCGCAGGCGCGTCACCAGGCGCGGTGTCATGCCCTCCACAGCCAGCAAATCCTCCGTCCCGGCGTCGAATACCGCCGAAGGATCGCCGAAACGCACCATCAGGCGGCGGAAAATGAGATTCCCGATACCGGAAACGGACCGCAGCCGAAGCCACGGCAAAAGGGTGTCAGAGGCGCTCAACAACGGTTTTGTTCTCCCTGAACCACAGTGGTTGCCCTTGGTTCATGTACCCCCTGGCACCGACGGTTTGGGGCCGCAGCTTTAAGGGCCGTCCGTGACCATAACGTCTGGCCTGCCGACAACGGCGTAAAAACGTTTGGCGGCAGGTCAACGGGCGTCCGGGCCCCAGGGCGGCTATCCGGCGGATGATTTGCGCTGCCATGCCAGGAGAATGGGGCTGGCGACGTAGATGGACGAGTAAGTACCAATCAGGACACCAACGAGCAGGGCAAAAGCAAAATCGTGAATGATGCCGCCCCCCAGGATGAAAAGGGTGATCACGACCACCAAGGTTGTCAACGAGGTAAGCAAGGTGCGGCTGAGGGTTTCGTTGATGCTGCGGTTAATGATGGATGCCAGCGGGTTTTTATGGAGTTTCTTGGAATTTTCACGGATCCGGTCAAACACGATGATCGTATCGTTCAGGGAATAGCCGATGATGGTCAAGAGGGCCGCAATGATCGGCAAAGTGAATTCTTTGTTGAACAGGGAGAAAACGCCCACGGTAATCGTGACGTCATGGATGAGCGCCACGATGGCCCCCATGGCATAGCGCAGGTTCAGAAACCAGAAAAGCGCCAGGGTCACCAGCAATGCGATCAAAATCAAGAAGGGAATACTGACGCCCAGAAGTCCGAAGGCATAAACGGCGCCAATCAGCGCCACCGCCAGCACCGCGCTTTTCAGCCACTGCAGTTCAAACCGTCCGGAAATGTAGACGGTGATAAACAGCAGGGCATAAAACATGGCTTTCAACGCTTTTTCCCTGAGGTCCTTGCCCACCTGGGGACCGACCATTTCCACGCGTCGGATTTCAACGGCGGCTCCCGTGGTTTCGCTCAACGTCTGCCGCAGGGCCTGATTGAAATTCTGATCCGTGACACCGGCCGCATCGGTGCGGATCAGGTATTCCGATTCGCCTTTTTCCCCGAATTGCTGGACGGAGGCCTGGCTGAAATCCATACGGCTCAACCCGGCCTTGACCTGGGCGATTTCGATCGGTTTTTCAAACTTGACCTGGATCAGGGTGCCGCCGGCAAAATCGATCCCGTAGCGCGGGCCACCATGCATGAGCAGGGTACCAATGCTGACTGCAATGATGATCAGGGAAAAGATAAAGGCAAACTTGCGTTTGCCGATAAAATCAAGGTTGATGTCAGGTCGGATAAATTGCATGAAGGCTGTCCTTTTTTCTGACGTTTCCGTTGCCGTCCGGCCGGGGGCGCGTGCAGGCTCCCGGCGGCGGTGGGAACGGACCCATTAGATACTGATTTGCCGAACCTTGCGGCCGGATAGAAACATGTCGAAAACAACGCGTGTGAACACCAGGGCGGTAAACATGCTGGCAATCACCCCAAGGCTCAGCGTCACCGCAAACCCTTTTACCGGCCCTGTGCCGAACTGAAAAAGGACCACGGCGGCGATCAGGGTCGTCACGTTGGCATCCAGAATCGTCAGGGTGGCCCGGTCATAACCGGAATCCACGGCTGCCCGCGGCGGTTTGCCGATATTGAGTTCTTCGCGGATCCGTTCGAAAATAATGACATTGGCGTCCACGGCCATGCCGATGGTGAGGATGAAAGCGGCAATACCCGGCAAGGTCAGCGTGGCCTGAAAAGCGGCCAGACCGGCGCCCATGAGCAGGATGTTCAGCATCAGGGCGATGTCTGCCAGCAGACCGGCACCCTTGTAATAGATGGCCATGAAGATGACCACCAGGATCCCGCCCACGATCATGGACATCAGCCCTTTGTTGATGGAGTCATGACCCAGCGAGGGGCCAACGGTTCGTTCTTCCAGAACCTTGACCGGGGCGGGTAATGCGCCGGCCCGCAGTACGATGGCCAGATCCTCGGCCTCCTCGGCGGAAAAACTGCCGGTGATCACGGCACTGCCGCCGGCGATACGGTCCTGGATTTCCGGTGCGGAGTGGACTTTGTTGTCAAGAACGATGGCCAGCCGCTTGTGGATGTTATCCCCGGTGACGCGTTCGAAAATGCGGCCGCCCTTGCGATCGAAATCGATGGCCACGTAATAGCTGCGCTTATCCTGATCGTAGCGCACCCGGGCATCGGTCAGATAGGCCCCGGTCAGCATGGTGCGCTTCTTGATCAGGAACGGCGTTTTGAAACTCCGTCGGGTGTTGGGGTCGACATTGACCTGGTAGAGGACTTCGCTGCCGGGCGGCGGTCCGTTTTGAAGGGCCGTTTCCGGCGCCATCTGATCGTCCACCAACTTGAATTCCAGTTGGGCCGTTCGTCCGATGAGTTCCTTGGCCCGCTCGGTATCCTTGATGCCGGGCAATTGGATAAGAATGCGCCGGTCGCCCTGGCGACGGATATCCGGCTCGGCCACGCCGAACTGGTCGATGCGGTTGCGGATCGTTTCCAGGGCCTGGGCCGCCGCCAATTCCTTGATGCGATCGGTTTCCGTTTCCGGCAAATCCAATACCAGGTTCAGTTGGTCGCCGGCCAGGGAGCGGTCTTTCTCGCGCAAGTCCCGAAATTCCGCGTCCAATAGTTCCTGGAAGCCGGCGATATTGGATTCGCCGCTGATGGCGACTTGAATTCGGTTGCCCTCGCTTCGCTCCACCTGGATTTTCTGGAGGCCTTCCCGGCGCGAGCGTTCGCGCAGATCCTGAACGATGCGTTCCAGCGCGCCATCGACCGTCTTGTCGGTCTCCACTTCCAGCACCAGGTGCATACCGCCCTGCAGGTCCAGTCCCAGGTTGATTTTTTTATACGGCCAGAGGGATGTGTTGAACGTCGGTAGGATATAAATGATGGCTGCCAGAATGACCGCTGCTATAACGACTGGCTTCCACGCGATGTTTTTCAATGGTCTCGTCCTTTCCTACGATCGCTTAACGCCAAAATGGTTAAACCGCCCGGAGGAGGCGACTTAACCATTTCAATCGCTTGAAGCGATGGGTTGCCGGATCCTGATGTCAGGACTTGTCCGTACTGCTCTTGTCCTTTTCCTTTTTCGGGGGGGCTGCCCCAGCTGCGCTGGAGGCCAGGGCGGACACGTTGGCGCGGACCACCTTGACCCGCACCTTGTCGGCAATTTCAACGGTGAGCGTGGCTTCATCCAGACCCGTAATGCGGCCGTAGATGCCACCACTGGTGATGATGCGATCCCCCTTTTTAAGGCCGGTGATCATTTCTTTGTGTTCTTTATTGCGCTTTTGTTGGGGGCGGATGAGGAGAAAATAAAAAATCACGAACATGAGGATGATGGGGATCAATCCACCAAAACCGCCGGCACCCTGTCCGGCGGCGGCTCCGCCCTGACCCATTGCATATGCGATACCTGTCAAGATGACCTCCTTGGGTTGTTGCTGCCGGCAGCCTGTCGTGATGCGCGCCGCGATACAACGCGGCGGCTGCCTGGCTTTATGGAAGAGGCGCCTGCAAGACGCGCGCTTCCATCGGTTTCATAATCGTCAGCAGAATAAAATGGCGCTCATATACTGTAAAAGCATCATGAGGTCAAACACTTCTTATTTTCGATCACCGCGTCCGCGGCCGGTGACGCCAGGAAGACACGCCGCCCGGATGGCAGTGCCTTATTGCGCCGGTACCCAGAGCGTATCGCCATCAAACTGGATGTGGTCGATATTCTGGTAGTCCACCTGTTCCAGAAAGGCGAAAACCCGGTCCATTTTATAAATCACAATTTTGGATTGGGGCTCGATCATGTTCAAATTTTCACTGAAGGTTTTATCCAGGATGTTGTAGATGTAAACCATGTTTTCGGAAAATTTCAGCAATTTGCCGATACCGGAACTGAAGCCGCCGCTCACGGGCTCATCGGCCACCGGCGACAAGGTGACATTGCGGCGGTCGAAATAGTCCTTCAGAAAGCGGAAATGGATGTTCCAGATATTGTCGCCGGGCTGAACGATATAGATGCCGTAGCTTTCCGCCGGCTGGGGCATGGGCCGGCCATCGGGACCGATGGTCTCCTCGGCGATTTCCCCCAGTTTCAACTGGATTTGCCGTTGGATTTCCTTCATGGAAACGGTGATGTCGCCAACCTGGATATTTTCATCTGACCGGGCAATGATATCAATGCCTTCCCCCACACCAAAGTCCTCTTTGCGCTGGGCCATGAGGGATTGGAGCGCGTCGTCCGATTCCAGTTTGCCGTAGTCAAGAACAGAGGATTCCTCTTCCGACGGTGCCGTTTCCGATGCCGGTGCATCGGCCGCCGGAACCGGTTCTGATTCACGAACCATTATCCGGGGTTCCATCAAAATTTTGATTGCCACCAGAATGGCCAGCAGAACCAGGCCGGCCAAAGCAATGATGACCAGAGAGTTGGTTTTGCGGTTTTTGTGATACGCAACCATGGTAGATCCTTCCGCCTTCCAAAAGGTTTTGCCGAAGGTGATCCCTTACTCGCAGGTGATCAGGCTCTCGCCCGGCACCATATGATCGTCGGCTTCAATCCGGATGGCAAGATTCCTCTTCTCTTCGAGTTCCGTCAATTCTTTGCGTTTGCGGTTGAGCAGGTAATCCGCAACGCTGGCAGGCACCCGGCCCTTCATGGACTTGATGTCGCATTTGAGGCTTTCGAGACTGAGCTTGCGCAGAAAAGCCACCCCGAGGGTTTCGGTGGAGGGGACCTGCCCCCGGCCCCGGCAGTGCCTGCACGGTTGGTAGCTGCTGAATTCAATGGAGGGGTGGATGCGTTGCCGGGACATCTCCAGCAGGCCAAACCGGGATATGCGCCCCACTTTGGTGCGGGCCTTATCGGTTTTGAGATGGGTTTTCATGGCCCGTTCCACCTCGCTTCGGTTTTTACGGTCGCGCATATCGATCAGGTCGACCACGATGAGCCCCCCCAGGTCGCGCAGCCGCAACTGCCGGGCCACCTCTTCCACCGCTTCCAGATTGGTGAGCAGGGCCGTATCTTCGATGGATCCCTTCTGGGTGGCTTTGCCCGAATTGACATCGATGGCCACCAGGGCTTCGGTCTGGGCAATGACGATGGACCCCCCAGATTTCAGCGGGACCCGGCTGTCATAGACGGTCGCGATCTGGTTCTCCAACTGAAACCGGGTAAAAATCGGTTTGGCCGCCTTGTGCTGCTTGACGATTTTGGTCTGCTTGGGCGATATGATTTTCATGAAATCTTTGATTTCCTGGTAGACGGCCGGGTCATCCACCAGGATTTCCGAAACCTCGGGCGTAAAATAGTCGCGGATGGAGCGCACCACAAGATTGCGTTCTTTGTATAACAGGAAAGGAGCCTCCACATCCATGACACGCCCCTTGATGGTTTTCCATAGACGCATCAGGTAGTTGAAATCTTTCGTGATGGCGGTTTTGGTGGCGCCGTTGGCAATCGTGCGCACGATGACGCCGAACCCTTCCGGGATGTTGAGGGTGTTGGTGATGGTTTTGAGGCGCTGGCGTTCTTCCTCGTCTTCGATTTTGCGCGAAATCCCACAGGTATCGTTGCCCGGCATGAGCACCAGCAGGCGGCCGGCAAGGCTCAAATTGGTGGTCAGCATGGCGCCTTTGCTCATGATGGGATCTTTGACCACCTGCACCAGCATTTCCTGGCCTTTGCGCACCAGTTTGGCGATGTCCTGGCCACCGCTCTCAACATCGTGATAATAGTCATAATGAATTTCCTGGATCTGCAAAAACCCGTTGCGTTCCGCGCCGTAATCGACAAAAACAGCCTGCAAACTGGGTTCGATCCGGGTGATGGTGGCCTTGTAGATGTTGCCCTGGGTAATCTCGATGCTGGCGCTTTCGATCTGAAATTCTTCCAGTTTGCTGTCTTTGACTTTGGCGATGCGACATTCTTCCGTGTCAACGGCGTTGATTAGAATCTTGCTGCTCATAGGAGTTGTGTCCTTGTGAATCGTGTAGCGGGAAATGGGGTGGTTCGGGCATCGGTCGGCCGCCGGCCGCCATGCCGGTGGGTTCCAGGTCCGAATAAAATTGTCTGTGTTGGCGCAAAAAAAAATGCGTTTCAGGCGGCCTTTCCGTTTCCGGGCCTGCGGTTTGCCGATCAGAAAACCTCAGGGTTGCCGGGGTAGCGCTTTGCCGGGCGCGCCCATCCTTTTAAAGATGTCGTCCCCGGTGCGTTTGGGCTGAAGTTATATGTAAACGATATAAATAGGCAATTGGTGCCGTCAAGTCAAACAGTTTTAGTCCGTACGGTGAATCGGGAAGCGTGCGGCGATGGCCGGAACTACCGTAAAAGAGCGGGCGGAGTGGTATTCTGGTAGCGCGTCAAGGGGAGACGACAAGGCCAAGCGGGTTGCTATTTGTGATGCATTATGGCATGGAGATCATTTGCCCACCGGGCGTTCGGACAGCAGTCCATACGGCCTTGCCGGACGCTCAGCTGAGAAAATATGCGGATTCATCTGGAGGCAGGCAGACATCATGGATGAGCGTTACGATCCCCTGAGCATCGAGACCAAATGGCAACAGTGGTGGGAGACGTCCGGCTTGTTTAACGTCGACGACGATGCCACCCGGAAAAAATACTATCTTTTGGAAATGTTTCCCTACCCCTCGGGTAAAATCCACATGGGGCACGTGCGCAATTACACCATCGGCGACGTGGTGGCCCGCTACAAACGCATGCGCGGGTTCAATGTCCTGCATCCCATGGGATGGGACGCCTTTGGCATGCCGGCCGAGAATGCCGCCATCGCCAACAACACCCACCCGGCCAAATGGACCTATGCCAATATCGATGCCATGCGCGAGCAGTTGCAGCGCCTCGGGTTTTCCTACGACTGGGACCGGGAGATCGCCACATGCCGCCCGGAATACTACCGCTGGGAACAGTGGCTGTTCCTGAAAATGCTGGAAAAGGGCATGGCCTACCGCAAAGAGTCCTACGTCAACTGGTGTGATCCCTGTCAGACGGTTCTGGCCAACGAGCAGGTGGAAGCGGGCATGTGCTGGCGATGCGGGCAACCGGTACGCCAGAAAAAGCTCTGGCAGTGGTTTTTCCGTATTTCCGATTATGCCGAGGATCTCCTGGTGCATTGCGATCAGCTTCCGGGGTGGCCCGACAAGGTTTTGACCATGCAGAAGAACTGGATTGGCAAAAGCCTGGGCGCTGAGATCCGGTTTCCGGTGGAGGGCTCGGACGAGGTCATCACCGTGTTTACCACCCGGCACGACACGGTGTTCGGCGCGACCTTCATGTGCCTGGCGCCGGAACACCCCCTGGTGGGCAAGCTTGCCCGCAATACGCCCCAGGAAGCCGAGGTGCAGGCCTTTGTGGAGCGCATCGCCATGCAGGACCGCTCCGACCGTGGGCTGGAAAAATATGAGAAGGAGGGCGTCTTCACCGGGGCCTATTGCATCAATCCCGTCAACAATCGCCGGATGCCGATCTACTCGGCCAATTTTGCTCTGATGGAGTATGGTACCGGGGCCGTCATGTCTGTTCCGGCGCACGATCAGCGCGATTTTGATTTCGCCCGCAAATATGGGCTGGAGATCGTCGTGGTGATCGATCGGGAGGACGACCCCCTGGATGCCGCCACCATGACGGAAGCCTATTCCCAGGACGGCGTCATGGTGAACTCGGGCGAATTCGACGGCCAGCCCAACCGCCAGGCCATGGAGGCGATCGCCACCCATCTCGAAAAGAAGGGCCTGGGCCGCAAAACCGTCAATTTCCGCCTGCGCGACTGGGGCATCTCCCGCCAGCGGTATTGGGGCGCTCCGATTCCGGTGGTCTATTGCGAAGACTGTGGTGTGGTTCCCGTACCCGAGGACGAACTGCCGATCCTTCTGCCCGAAGACGTGGACCTGCTGGAAGGCGGCAAGTCGCCGCTGCCTGATTTGAAAGCTTTTCGCCGCACCACCTGCCCCCGCTGCGGCCGCGAGGACAGCCGCCGGGAAACCGATACCATGGACACGTTTGTGGAATCGTCCTGGTATTTCGAGCGCTACTGCAGCCCGCGCTGCACGACGGGCATGTTCGACAAGGATGCCGTGGACTACTGGATGCCGGTCGACCAGTACATCGGCGGGGTCGAGCATGCTGTGCTGCACCTGCTGTACTCCCGCTATTTTACGCGTGTTTTGAAGGATTTCGGGCTGACCCGGTTCAAAGAGCCGTTCACCCGCCTGCTGACCCAGGGGATGGTCTGCAAGGAAACCGTGGCCTGTCCGGAGCATGGCTTCCTCTTTCCGGATGACGTCGCGGAAAAGGACGGTCAGCGCACCTGTCGGCTGTGTGGCCGGGACGTCACGGTGGGGCGGGTCGAGAAAATGTCCAAATCCAAGAAGAATGTCATCGACCCCACGACATTGCTGGATCAGTACGGGGCTGATACGACACGGCTGTTCTGCCTGTTTGCCGCGCCGCCCGAACGGGACCTGGAGTGGAGTGCCCAGGGCGTCGACGGCAGCTACCGGTTCCTGAACCGCGTGTGGCGGCTTGTCTGGCAATGGCTGGCGGTCATCGACGGCGTGGCCCCTTTTGACGGCGACGATGCCGTCCTGTCCGCCCCCCTGAGGAACCTTTTTAAAAAGGTGCATCAGGTGACGCACAAGGTCACCCACGACATCGAGGACCGTTTCCATTTCAATACGGCCATCAGCGCCGTCATGGAGTTGGTCAACATGTTTTCGGGGGACGCCATCGAGCTCGCCACCGATGACGACGCAGGGGTTGTCAAGCTGGCGCTGGAGCGCATCGCCCTGCTTTTGGCCCCCATCGTGCCCCATTTTGCGGAAGAAATCTGGGCGCACCTGGGGCATGCCCCCAGCATCCTGCAGGCGCCCTGGCCGTCCTACCGGGAAGCGGCCCTGTCACGGGACGAATGGGTGATTGTCGTCCAGGTCAATGGCAAGCTGCGCAGCCGCCTGACGGTGGATGCGGGCACCGACAAGAAGGTGATCGAAGAACGGGCCCTGGCGGATGAACGCGCCCGCAAATTTATCGGGGAAAAGCCGGTGCGCAAGGTCATCGTGGTGCCGGGTAAACTGGTGAACATCGTTGTCTAGAAAGCCGCCGACCATGCCAACAAGACGACCGGAAACAGCCATTGTACGGCGGTTTCCCAAAGGGGCTGCCGCGGTCAGGATCATTCTGGTTCTGCTGGCGGCCGTTGCTCTGAACAGCTGTGGGTACCGTTTTAGCGGCGATCGGGATCCCGTGATCGATGTGAAGACCGTTCATATCCCCCCCCTGAAAAACACCACCACCAAGGTGGGGATTGAAACCATTTTCACCAATGATTTGATTTTTGAAGTGAACCGTCACGGGGTTTCCGAGGTGGTGGGCCGTTCTGCGGCTGACGCCGTACTGGAAGGGGTGATTCGGGATCTTCGGACCGGATCGGCATCCCGCCGCAACATTACCACCACCTTGGAGCGCCGGGTCAGCGTCTCGATGGATCTTTCACTGAAAGACCGTCGCGGAAAAGTGCTATGGAAAAGCAGTTTGAGTGACAGCGAGGAATATACGGTTTTGTCGGACAAGACCAGTACGGAAGGCAATCTGCGCCAGGCACTGGCCATCATCTCCCGCCGTCTGGCGGAAAAATTCCACTATCGGTTCACCGCGTCGTTTTGAAACAGCAAACGCATGACAACGAAGCGTTGCCATGCGTCAAGGGGTTCAGCGGTGCCGTCGCGGAGATCTTAAGCCTGGGAAGCCTTGACCAGCTTGGACAGGCGGGAAATTTTGCGTGCCGCGGTTTTGTGATGATAGACGCCTTTTTGGGCGGCTTTGTCGATGGCGGACTGGGCCAGCTTCAACTGCTCCGGTCCCTGGGCGGCATCTTCGCCGGCAGCGGTGGCGCGTACGTTTTTGACAATACCTTTGATCCGGGTTTTGACGGAACGGTTGCGCAGACGCCGGACCTCGTTCTGCAAGGCTCGCTTTTTCGCCGATTTATGATTGGCCAAGGTTGAATCTCCTTTGATTGATTTTCGTGAATTAGCTTACTTAACGGAATCGACATGAATTGTCAAGCACCGAATCATCGATTTCATCACATTAATGCATCACCCTTCAGCGGCAACGAGCTTGCCGGTGGTACCACCTGACGTCGGGTAAACCCGTGCCCCCATCTCCAAATGAAAATAGGCCCCTGCGCAGCCGGGGTGCCGGTGCCCGGGACGCCGGGGTCGTGGTAACGGCCACAGTTGTGAGCCGCATCCTGGGATATGTCCGGGATATGCTGATCGCCTGGAGCTTTGGGGCCGGGGTTTACGCCGATGCGTTTATTGTCGCTTTTCGTATCCCCAACCTGTCGCGGCGTCTCGTGGGGGAGGGGGCGCTTGGCATGGCCTTCATACCGGTTTTCCACGACCATGCCAGGCGACGGGGGCCGGGGGCGGCGATGGATCTGGCTGTCGTTGTATTTCGCCGCCTGGCACTGATTCTGGCGATCCTGGTGATGATCGGCATCCTGGCAAGCCCGGCCATTGTGCGGGGGCTTGCGCCCGGTTTCGAAGCTTCGGGAGGTCAGTTCCAGCTGACCGTCCTGTTGACCCGCATCATGTTCCCCTATGTGCTGCTGGTGGGATTGGTGGCCCTGAGCATGGGGATCCTCAATGCCATGGGTCATTTTTTGGCTCCCGCCCTGGCGCCGGTGGCCCTCAATGTGGCCATGATCGCCGCCCTTATGGCCGGTGTTTGGATGGTGCCATCCATGACCCTGCGCGCTCTATTCCTGGCGGCCGGGGTTGTCGTGGGCGGCCTCATGCAATTGGGAATCCAGTTGCCGGCCCTTGGCCGCCGCGGTATCCGGTTCCGGCGCCGGGCCCGGTTGACACCTGGTGCCCTGGGGCACTTCGGCCGTTCGGCTTTGCCGGTCATGCTAGGGGGGGCAACCTACCAGGTCAACGTTGTGCTGGGAACCCTGCTGGCGTCTTACCTGGCTGTGGGCAGTGTGTCGTCCCTTTTTTATGCGGATCGCCTGGTCCAGTTTCCCTTGGGCATTTTTGCCATTTCCGCGGTGACGCTGATGATGCCCGATCTTTCCCGGAAAGCGGCCGCGCAGGATCTGGAGGCCATGAAACAGATCCTGCGGCAATCCCTGATGCTCGTGGGGTTTATTATCGTGCCGGCCATGGCGGGGTTGATGGTTTTGCGTGAGCCCATTGTGGCGATTTTGTTTGAAAGAGGCGCTTTTGATAGTAATTCCACCCGTTTGACGGCTGATGCGCTCCTGTGGTATAGTACAGGATTATGGGCCTATGCGGCCTTGCGCATTCTTCTGGCCATGTTTTATGCCCTGCAGGACGCCTACCGTCCCCTGAAAGCGGCGGTGCTGAGTGTGGGCACCAACCTGGCGGGCGGTCTTCTGCTGATGCAAATCATGGGGCATGCAGGGATTGCGCTGGCCGCCGCCCTGGCGGCCGCGGTGAACGTGGCCCTGCTGGTTGTCATGCTCAGGCGGCAAATCGGGCCCCTTGGCGGCCGGAAGATGCTGCCTGCCGCCGGTCGGATTCTGGGATGCACCCTCTTGATGGGGGCAGGGGTTCACTGGCTGGATACCTGGCTGCAAACAATGACGACGCCCAGCGTTATTATCCAAATCGTCCGGCTGGGGTGCGGAATCACCTTCGGCGTGGGGATATATGTGGCCGCGGCGTTTAGTTGCCGCAGCCCGGAGTTGCATACCTTCAGCCAGATGGTCTGGCGACGGAATAAGGCACCATGAATACCCGACAAAGCATTGCGATCACCGGCGCCATCGTGGGCCTTTTTATATTCCTGCTCGTGATTATCTTTGGTGACAAGGGAGTGGCTGATCTCCATCTGGTGCGGCTGGAACGCGATCGTCTGGTGGATAAAAACCAGGCATTGCTGCAGGAAAATTTGGCCCGTTTCACCGAAAAGGATCGCCTGGAAAACGATTCGCTCTACATTGAACATGTCGCCCGCACGGAGCTGGGACTGGTGGCAGAAGAGGAGCTTATCTTCATCGCTACGGGGGAGCCACCGGCGGAAAAGGTGCCTTCCGGTTCGGCTAACCCCTGAGGATGGTCGTCAATCGCGCCCGTTGCATTTAGGCTGGGACGAAGCCACCGGGCCAACCTACGAGACCATGCGGATCTATCGATTATGGCCGTCGAAAAAGAATTTGAAACCGAAACCATGGCGCAGATCTATGCGGATCAGGGCCACTACGAAAAAGCGGCGGCGATTTATCGACGTCTGCTGCAAGAGGCGCCCGAGCGCGCGGACCTTGAGGATCGGTTGAAGGCAGTTGAAGATTTAGCGAAGACGTCCGCCGGCCAGCGGTTGTCCAACCAGTTCGGCGCATGGGTTCAGCTTCTGTTGAAGAAAAAGCAGATCGACAAATTGCGCAACCTGCGCAAACCAGAGTAAAAGCTACCGGACGGCATGCGTTAACGGTCAGTCGATTCCAAATCGTTTCGTGTCTCCATATGGTTTTAAGGGCGCAGCGCCGTTTGTTTTTTTTCCGGCCGTGGTTTTTGGGGTTGGATCACTGGCGGACAGGCCGCGTCTATCTCCACAACATACTTGACAAATCTCTCCCAATCGTTTTTAGTAAATCGTCAGACAGGCATTGATTTTGATTTGAAAAGGGCAAATCCGTTGAAAAACGGAGACGCAAAACCACGGGTCTAAAGCCGACAGGTTAGGACAGCCGGGTTGCCGAAGGTCAAACCGCGGAGAAAGCCCTTGGTCATGGATGACCGGGGCTTTATATTTTTGGATTCCGTTGAGGGTCAGAATCGCGATGGAAATGTATGTCGTTCAGGAAAAAAAGGAAGACTGCGGCAGCAGTGCTTTCTATAAAGGCCAAATCGCCTATGCGGTTATGCCCAATGGCCGCAAGGTTGCCCTCCAGGCCTGCGGCGACGTCAAGTTCATTCTTCCAAATCCCGACCGCAAATTTGACGTCTACAGTCACAATGCCGCCAGCGGCGGGCTAGAGAAAATGGAAATTGCCGGTCTGACCGACGAGGATCTTCCCCGCGATACCAATCGCTGGCTAAACCGCAACCATTTCGAAATTGTCAAACTTTCGCGCTATGGCGACGTGGTCGGTGATGGGATCTTGGCCGGGGAAGACTATGACGAGGCCATGAACCGTTTTTTGGAGTATTGTGTAACCATGGGCGGGCATTAACCCGGATATTTAATGAAATATACGGGTCAGCCCGAACGTGCTCACCGTTTTGGCGTCAGCCACCTTCTTTACAGGGGAAGGCTCACCTAAAGATTATGCTCGATTGCTGCTCCTGCGAATCCGAGGTTTTTCCCCTGCCTCGCCAAACGCAGGCTGCATAGGGGCGCCATGCCATATCCCATCACCCAATTCAAAAACCGTCTCCGCTTCGTTGCGGTATGTTGCCTGCTGCTTTTTTTGTCCCTGTCGACGGCTTGCAGCCACCCGGGGGGATCTTTGCCATTACCGGCGGGCAACGTCCGGCCGGATGCCGATTTCAATCGGCTGTTCACGCGTCACGGCGGCGGGTGGACCGGAGGGGATGGCACGCTTTCCATCCCCCTGCCGGATGGGCGTTCCCTGTGGCTCTTTGGTGACACGTTTCTGGGCCGGGTCCGGTCGGACGGCACCCGGTCGGTCGAAAGCCCCCTGATCCGCAATAGCCTGGTGGTCCAGGATGGCCGGAAATTGACCACGCATTACGGCGGGACCAGGGCGGCGCCGGAAGCCTTTCTGGTACCGCAGGAACCGGACGCCTGGTACTGGCCCGGCGACGGAACCGTTCAGAAGAACCGGCTGCAGATCTTCTTTCATCGGTTCCGGCAGATGGCGCCGGGCATGTGGGGGTGGGCCTGGGATGGCACTGTCATCGCAACCGTCCGGCTGCCCCGCCTGATCCTGGAGCGCGTGACCCGCCGGGATGATGCCGACGGGATCGCCTACGGGGCCTCTTTGCTGGAAACAGGGCCCTGGATCTATATTTTTGGCACCCGACAGATCGGCGCGATCAAGCACCTGCATCTTGCGCGGGCTGCCCGCGGCGGCTTGGAGGGCCAATGGGACTACTGGGACGGGCAAAGATGGTCACCGAAGGCGGCTGCCTCTCGCGCCATCTTGTCGGGGGTGAGCAGCCAGTTTGGCGTGGTCCCGGTTAAAAAGGGGATTGCTCTGGTCACCGTGGATGGGCGACAGCCTTTCACCGGGCGGATCGTGGCGTATTGGGCCGAAGACCCCATCGGCCCCTGGCGGGGGCCGGTGGATATCTACCAGGCCCCGGAAGCCAATGATCAGGTCGCGGCCTACAATCCTTTCGTGCACTCCCAGTTTTGCTCACGGGATGGCGTTTTGATTTCCTACAACATCAACCACCTCCACGATCCGGACCGGTTATACCAGGACGCCGCCCTCTACCGACCCCGTTTTATCCGGGTGGATCTCGACGGCCTCACGGACCGGATTAGAAACAAGCATCCCTGAAGTTCTCCCTGGATCGATCCTGTTTTTCCGCCGCGGCGGTTGCCAAACGGTTGCGCCTGGCGTAGGATATCCATCGCTGTCGGCCCTTAGCGGGGTCTCCTGTATGGGAAGGGATGCGGGCAACCGTTTTTCCCCTTGTTTGCGCCGTCCACAGAAAGGTTCTGCCATGGCATTGAAAAATGGCCGTGAATATCAGCAGTCCATCGCCGATTTAGCGCTCGAGGCCCACGTCATGGGCCGGAAGGAATCGGTGTTGACCGATCACGGGCTGGTGCGGCCCTCCCTGGCCGCCGTGGCGGTGACCTATGACGGCGCCCATGCGGACGATCCTGAAACCCGAGCCCTTTTCCGAGTGAACTCGCCCCTGTGCGGGGAGGAAGTCAACCGTTTCACCCATCTGCACCAGAGCACCGACGACCTGGTGAGGAAAGTGACCATGCAGCGCTACTGCGGTCATACCACCGGGTGCTGTTTTCAGCGTTGTGTGGGGATGGATGCGGCCAATGCCGTCTACAGCACCACCTTCGACTGCGATGCGGATTGCGGAACCGACTACCACGACCGTTTCAAAGCTTACTGGGCGGGCATCCAGCAAAGCGACCTGGTGGTGGACGGCGCCATGACCGATCCCAAGGGCGATCGGGGGCGGCGGCCGCGGGATCAGAAGGATCCCGACCTTTTCCTGCGGGTGGTGGAGCGCAGACGCGACGGTGTGGTGGTGTGCGGCGCCAAGCTCCATCAGACCGGGATGCTGAACGCCCATGAAATGCTGGTCATGCCCACCATGGGGATGCGGGAGGGCGAGGAGGACTGGGCCATCTGCTTTGCCGTGCCCACCAATACCGCGGGAATCCGTTACATCTACGGCCGCCAGGCCAGTGATACGCGCAAACTGGAATCCCGATCGCTGGATGTGGGCAACCCCCTCTACGGGGGCCAGGAGGTGATGACGGTCTTCGATCATGTTTTTGTTCCCCGGGAGCGCATTTTCCTGGATGGCGAACTGCCCTATTCCGGCCGGTTGGTGGAGCGCTTTGCCGCCTACCATCGTCAGAGCTACGGCGGGTGCAAGGTGGGGGTCGGCGATGTCCTGATCGGTGCCACGGCCCTGATCGCCCGCATGAACGGGGTGGCCCAGGCATCCCACATCAAGGACAAACTGGTGGAGATGATCCATCTCAACGAAACCCTTTTTGCCTGCGGCATTGCCTGCTCGGCCATGGGCCATGCCACCCCGGCCGGCAATTACGAAATCGATATGCTGCTGGCCAACGTCTGCAAGCTGAATGTTACCCGCTTTCCCTACGAACTGGCGCGGCTGGCCACGGATGTTGCCGGCGGATTGCTGGGCACCATGCCCTCGGCGCACGATCTGGAAGATCCGGTGGCCGGGCCCTACATCAAAAAATACCTGGCATCCGCCGAAGGCACCGATCCGGTGGATCGCATCAAGGTCCTGCGGTTGATCGAAAACCTGGTGGCCGGCGCCGGTGCCGTGGCCTACCTGATTGAATCCATGCACGGGGCCGGTCCCCCCATGGCCCAGCGGATCATGATCGGGCGCCAGGGTGGACTGGAGGAAAAGATCCGCCGGGTCAAAGCCTTGCTGGATATCCCTTGAACAGGGTTCCGGATGCGGTACGATGCCCCGCCGGACGGCGCCCTGGTATTTTCGCGCCACATGTGGTAGGGTATCTAATCAACATGGACCAGCATTTACGGAACCCGTCTGAAATTTTTACCACACGCTCACCTTTTGATCCTACCTGTCTTTAGTTCAGGTTCTTGACGCCGATCCATACCGGTCAAGGTGTGTTGCCGCCTTTCAAACCGGCGTGCACACGTGTTGTGAACCCACAACCCAAAGCAAAGGAGAACCGCGATGCGTCAGAAATATATCATCAGTCAGGAAGGGGCCGACCAGGATTTTAAAATCAGGGAATATGCCATTATCGATAAAAATTTACGGAATGTGGACTCGTCCATGCTGCGGCAGGAGGATTATGAGTTCCTGTGCGAAGAGACCTATAGCCACGCCCGCATCGAAAGGTCCATTTCCCAGGGGAAGGAAGCCGTGGTCAGCGCCCTGCGGACCCCCAACCTCTATCCCATCCTGCCCTATGTCGTGAAGATGGCCGAACAGGTGATGGTGCTGTTCGATTCACCCGGGAATGAACCCGTGGAGCTTTTTTTTGACGATACCGATCTCGTGACGACGGAATAGAGGCGTTCTTTAAAGCGTCTTTTCGCCGGATCCGCCTGATGCGGACCAAGTCCCCCGTGTGGGGACAAGTCTCGACGTTGTGCCCTCTCCTCAAGCCCTCGCCATGCTTGCGTATGTACCCCAAAGGTACTTCCTTTGGGGCGCCTGCGCGGGTTGCACCCACCGTTGAGGAATCCACCAGATGGGAAGTCCCGCTTTACGGGAGGACTCGGTCACACCGTATCTCGAACGAAAATCCTAATTTTGAGATGCAAATCGGCTATATGGGGATTCCCGATTTGTGGAAGGGGGGCAAGTTTGGAAATAAAGCCAGCGGCCTACGCTCATTTGTGGTAGCGCATGCGGGTGCCGAATTCCAGTGAGAGGCGGATCTCCTGGGGGGGCAAGGACGGGGGAAAATAGACGCCGGAAATCTTGGCCCCGTGGATGCTGGCGCCCTCGAGACAGCAGGTGCTCAGGTCCAGACCGCGCAGATCGGCCTGACGGAAATAGCAGCCGGAAAAATCCACGCCCGCGACGTTGAATTGCCTCAGGTCCTGGCTGCGGAAATCAAGGTTTTTCAATTCACAGACCTTGTCTTTGCCGCGCTGCTGGTTGAAGGCGTCGACATCTTCATCCAGAATCATCTGATACAATTCGTTGCGGGTCTCCCTGCGGGGTGTCGGATCACTCATGCCTTATCCTTTCCTGTATGGTATGCTTTCCGGCGGTGCTCAGGCTTCATTGCCCCTGGCCCCGTCGTTCTTGGCGTCATTAACGGCCAAAAAGCGAAAAAACTTTAGGCCTGATTCCATCCGGACAACCGCTTGAATGCTTGCGATCGAAGTCCCCCAGAACAACACCTACCCTTGCCGGTTCAATGGACACCATCTTCGGTGCGACGCAAATGGAAAGGCAGCGGCATGCGATGGCGGAATGCTGCCGTTCTCACGACCGTCTTCTCCAACAGAAAACTGAGACGGTGCGGAAAGGCAAGCGGCCGGGTCGCCTTTTGGGGAGAGTGTAAAGCCGAACGGGGGAAAACCTGAATGCATCTTACCTTATGCGTGCACAGGCCAAAAATAAAAAGGGTTACGATAATGCACCGTAACCCTTTGATTTCTTTGGTAGCGGGGGGCGGATTCGAACCACCGACCTTCGGGTTATGAGCCCGACGAGCTACCAGACTGCTCCACCCCGCATCAATTTGTAAAAAGGGAACTTACTCCTGCCGTCGATCGTTGTCAAGCCTTTATCGGGTTTAAATTTTTTGATTTAAAATTTTTTTCATGGCTTCGCGTCGGCCGGCGAAGTCGTCGTCCTTGTGGATGTGCACCAGGAGGCGCTTGTTGCGGTTGGACGCGCCGGCTATGATTTCCACCGACGACTTGGGGCAGTGGAGCAGTTTGGCGATCAGTTGGATCAGGGCCTTGTTGGCTTTCCCCTCCACGGGCGGCGCATTGAGTTTGACTTTGAAGGCGTCGCCGTGAATCCCCACGAGGGTATTTTGCGAGGACTTGGGCTGCACGCGCACGTCGACCAGAAGGCCGTCGGGATGATCGCTCAGCATGGGGGCTTCCTTGACGGGGTTGGCACCGTCATTGGCCGTTCTTGATGGTCCGGATGATTTGCGACGATGAGATGGCTTCGCTGATGGGAATCAGCGCCACCCGGCCGCCCTGACGGGCAACGAGATCGCCGCCGCGCACCTGGGCGGATTGATAGTTGCTGCCCTTGACGAGCACATCGGGTTGCACGGCTTCCAGCAGGGTTTCCAACTCGTCGGACGCAAAGACCACTACGGCATCCACACTGTCCAGGGCGCTCAGGATGCGAATGCGCTCGGCGGCACCGATCACCGGGCGGCCGTTGCCCTTGAGGGCCCTCACCGAGGCATCGTCGTCGATGGCCACGATCAGAAAATCCCCCAGTTCCTTGGCCGCCGCGAAAAGCTGCACATGACCGGCATGGAGCAGGTCAAAGCAGCCGTTGGTGAGAATAATTTTCTTGTTGCGGCGTTTGAGGTCGCTGACCAGGGCCGACAGTTCCTCCAGGGGGTGGTGCTTGGAGGGGAAGCGCCGGCCGGTGCTGGTGAGGGCCGACGTCAGCTCGTCGATGCCCACCGGGGCCGTGCCCACTTTGCCCACCACGATGCCGGCGGCGGCATTGGCCATGACGATGCTGTCCTGGAACGAAGCGCCCAGGCCCAGCGCCAGGCCGAGGACTGAGAGAACCGTGTCGCCGGCGCCGGAAACATCGTATACCTGGCGCGCCCGTGTGGCGATGCGGTAGACCGGGTGCCCGGTTTCGAAAAGTGCCATCCCGTCCTTGCCCAGGGTAATCAGCAGTTTTTCGCACTTGGTGGCGGCCATGATGCGCCGGGCCGCTTCTTCCAGACTGTCGCTGTCCTCAATGTCGATCCCCGCGGCCAGGGAGGCTTCCTTGCGGTTGGGGGTGAGGAGTGTGGCGCCTTCGTATTTGGAATAGTCCAGACCCTTGGGGTCCACGATGACGAACTTGCCGTTTTGCCGCGCCGCCGCGGTGATTCGCGCCATGAGGTCCCGGGTGACCAGGCCCTTGTTGTAGTCGGAAATCAGAACGACGTCGATGGCCGGCATGGTGTCTTCCACAAAGGTGATCAGGCGCTCGAAGGACGTTTCCGAAATACCCCGTTTGGTTTCACGATCCACCCGCAGGACATGCTGGTTGGAGGCGATGATGCGGGTCTTGCGGGTGGTGGGGCGTTCGGCTTCCTGGACCACGCCCCGGCAGTCCGCCTCCAGGTGGGTGAACATCGCGATCATGCGCTCCCCATCGGCGGCCGTGCCGACGACACCGGCCACGGCAACCTCGGCCCCCAGGGCCCGCAGATTGTTGACCACGTTGCCGGCGCCGCCCAGGGTCAGGTCTTCCCGGACCACGGAAACCACTTGCACCGGGGCTTCCGGCGAGATGCGATCCACGTCGCCCCAGACGTATTCGTCGATCATCAGGTCGCCGATGACGAGGAGTCGGCAGTCACGGAAGCGTTGGATGATGTCGCGCATGCGGCTATGTCCTCTATAGGGGCGGTCTTGCGTCCGATAGTGGCGGGGAGCCGCCCCTTTTGCGGTCTAAGGTTATTGATCGAGACTTGTCAGCGCTTCTTCCAGAAGGGGCTTCAATTCGTCAAAGTTCGTGGTCACCGGGAATTCCGGGAACTCGGCCACCACGTTTTCCGGCGGCCGGAAGAGAATGCCTTTCTCCGCGGTTTGCAGCATGGTGATGTCGTTGTAGGAGTCGCCCATGGCAACCACCTGGAAATTCATGCTCTGCAGCCCTGCCACCACCTTGCGTTTGCCATCCTGCTGGCGAAGGTTGTAGCCGGTGATCCGGCCGTTGGGGGCCACGGTCAGGGAATTGCAAAAGAGGGTGGGGCGCCTGAGCTTGGCGATGAGGGGATCGGCAAATTCCACGAAGGTGTCCGAAACGATGATCACCCGCGTGCGGGTGCGCAGCCAGTCCAGAAATTCGACAGCCCCCTCCAGCGGTTCCATGGTGGCGATGACTTTCTGGATATCCGCCAGGGTCAGGCCGTGTTCGTCCAGGATGCCGAGCCGCTTGCGCATCAGGACATTGTAGTCGGAAATATCGCGGGTGGTGAGCCGCAGTTCGTCGATGCCGGTGATCTGGGCCACGTTGATCCAGATTTCCGGTACAAAGACACCTTCCATATCAGAGCAGACAATGTGCATCGATCCTCACAAATTTTGCTTGTTTTCGTTCAGAAACGGCATCTTTTGACCCCGAGCTGCGTTTTCGCTCTTTTGAAATCCTCGAAATAGCCGTCCCGGAAATGCCGCGTAAGGCTTGTTTTTAACCTTTCAGCTTTGAGCTTGGCCCTTTTTTATATGCGCTTGCAACTCAGTCCAACCCGTTGGCATCCTCGAGTCTTATCAACATGGGTTTCTCATCGACGAAGTCCAGGGCTTCAATCCGACGGAAAGCTTCCTGGACATCGGCTTCCCGGGCCTGGTGGGTCAGCATGACCACCGGCACGGCCCCCACGGACTTGCGGCCTTTCTGCTGGACGGACTGGATGCTGATGCCGTATTTGCCCAGAATGCCGCTGATCGTGGAAAGAACCCCCGGCTGGTCCTTGACCGTGAAGCGGAAATAGTAATGGGTGACCAGGTCGTCCATGGGCACGACGGGAATCCGCCCGATACGGCCGGGCTGGAAAGCGCGCAGGGGCACCCGCCCGGCCCCGCCGCAGGCCAGGTTGCGGGCAATGTCCACCACGTCGCCGACCACGGCACTGGCCGTCGGCATCATGCCGGCCCCATGGCCGTATAGCATCACATCTTCCACCGCATCGCCGGAAATATTGAGGGCGTTCAGCGACCCGCTGATGGTGGACAGGAGGTTGTCCTCCGGGATCATGGTGGGGTGCACCCGGGCCTCGACCCGGTCATCGTGGTTTTTGCTGATGGCCAGCAGTTTGATCCGGTAGCCGAACTGGCGGGCGAAGTCGATGTCCAGGGGGGTGATCTGGGTGATGCCCTCGATGTAGATGTCGTCGAAATTCACTTCGGTGCCGTAGGCCAGCATGGTGAGGACGGCCAGTTTGTGGGCCGTGTCGAAACCCCCCACGTCCAGGGTGGGGTCGGCTTCGGCATAGCCGGCCTCGGTGGCCAGGGCCAGGGCTTCCTGGAAGTCGATGCCTTCGTTTGTAATGCGGCTCAGAATATAGTTGCAGGTGCCGTTCAGAATGCCGCTCATGCCGTTGATACGGTTGCCCACCAGCGATTCCCGCAGGGTTTTGATCACCGGCATGCAGCCGCCCACACTGGCTTCATAGGCCAGATCGACCCCATTGGCCTCGGCCGCCTGGAAAATTTCCGTGCCGTGTTTGGCCAGCAAGGCCTTGTTGGCGGTGACCACGGATTTACCGTTTTCGATGGCTTTCAGGATCAGGGTCTTGGCAATGCCTTCGCCCCCGATCATTTCGATCACGATGTCCACCTCGGGGTCGTCGACCACCCGGTGGGCGTCGTCGATCAGCACCCCCTCATCCAGGCGGATGCCCCGGTCGGTTTCAATGTCGATGTCGGCCACGTATTTCAGGTGCAGATCCATGCCCAACCGGGCCTGGATGCGGTCGGCGCTTTCGATCAGCAGCCGGGCGACACCGGCGCCCACCGTCCCGAAACCCAGCAAACCCACTTGCAGTGTCGTCATTGTCTGTTGCTCCTCTCTGTCGTGCCGCTCACCGTTGGGAGAGACCGGACGAACGCTGTCGGTATGGCAGTAGCGCCCGGAAAGGGCCGGGGCGGACAACCAAAACGGATCTCCTTTAGCAGATTTCCGCCAACGGGGAAACCCGCAAAAAAACGGTTGCGAGGGCAGGCGCCCTATTTCAGGACGCTGCGAATGCCCCGCACCGCCTGGTTGATGCGCATGGTGTTTTCGATCAGGGCGAAACGGACGAAATCGTCGCCATAGTTGCCGAAGCCCAGGCCGGGGGATACGGCCACTTTGGCTTCCCGGATCAGGAATTTGGAAAAATCCACCGACCCCATGTGGCGGAACTGTTCCGGAATGCGGGCCCAGACGAACATGGTCCCCTTGGGGGCGGGGACGTCCCAGCCGGCCCGTTCCAGGCCCGTAATCAGGGCGTCCCGTCGATCGCGGTAGGTATCCCGGATGTCGGCCACACAGCTCTGGTCCTCGTTCAGGGCGATGATGGAGGCGATCTGGATGGGCTGGAAAATGCCGTAATCCAGATAGCTCTTGATGCGTTTGAGGGCGAAGATGATCTCTTCGTTGCCCACGCAGAAGCCCACCCGCCAGCCGGCCATGCTGTAGCTCTTGGACATGGAAAAGAATTCCACGCCCACGTCCCGGGCCCCTTTGGCCTGCAGGAAACTGGGGGCCTGGTAGCCGTCGAAGGTCAGGTCGGCATAGGCGAAATCATGGATGACCATGATGCCGTGCTCCTTGGCAAAGGCCACGATTTTTTCGAAAAACTCCAGGTCCACCACTTCGGTGGTGGGGTTGTGGGGGTAGCTGATGATCAGTACCTTGGGCTTCGGCCAGGTTTGGCGCGTGGCCTCCACCAGGTTGGTAAAAAAATCGTTGCCCGGCCCCACCGGGATGCCCCGCACGTCGCCGCCGGAGATGATGGCTGAATAGGGATGGATCGGGTACGTCGGCGTAGGGGTGAAGACCACATCCCCGGGCCGGATGGTGACGAGGATAAGGTGGGACATGCCCTCCTTGACCCCGATGGTCACGATGGCCTCCCGGTCCGGGTCGATGTCGACGTCGTACCGGCGCCCATACCAGTCGGCAATGGCGCTCCGCAGACGGGTGATGCCCATGGAGGCCGAGTAGCGATGGTTGTGGGATTTGCCGGCGGCTTCCACCATCTTGTCCACGATGTGGGGCGGGGTGGCCAGGTCGGGATTGCCCATGCCCATGTCGATGATGTCTTCGCCGGCGCGGCGGCATTCCATTTTCAGTTCGTTGACGGTGGCGAATACATACGGCGGCAGGCGGTCCAGGCGGGCAAATCGTGTCATTTGGATTCCTCGTAGGGGGTTCGCCTGATCTCGGATCAGGGCCCGATGCGGGTTAGGTTTGCGTCGAGTATTCCGGAAACGCCATGAAACGGTTGGCGGTTTCACATTGGTGGAGACTTTTTTTTGACGGTTGGGGAAAAAGTTCGCGCGCAAGCTTTGCGAACCCCGAGGGGGCGACGCGCGGATCGTACGCCGCAGTGACGCGGGATACGCCCAACGCCGCTGTCGGGCTTTTTGAAAACCGTCATGGAAGTGAGTTACAATAACACCGGGGGCTTGTCAAAAAATTTGTTTTGGCATATCAGGTAGGGAAATCGAACGGTTGGCGTCTCCGAACGCCAACGGGATGTCCGCGGGCGCCCCACGTTTTCTTAACCGTTGCCGGAACCAGGAGATCGTACCATGACAGAGGAATTGACCTACGCCGCGGCCGGCGTCGATATCGATAAAGCCAACCGCCTGGTGGATCGGATCAAGGCCATCGCCAAATCCACTTCCCGACCGGGCGTCATGGGCGACATCGGCGGTTTCGGCGGCATGTTTTCGCTGAACGTGGCCCATATGGAAAAACCGGTCCTGGTGAGTTCCACGGACGGCGTCGGCACCAAGCTCAAGATCGCTTTCCTGACCGGTAAGCACGACACGGTGGGGATCGACCTGGTGGCCATGTGCGTCAACGATATTCTCGTCCAGGGGGCCCGGCCGTTGTTTTTCCTGGACTACTTCTCCACGGGGCGTCTGAACGAGGGGTTGGCCGAAGCGGTGATCAGCGGCATCGGTGAAGGCTGCCGCCAGGCCGGCTGTGCCCTGATCGGCGGCGAAACAGCTGAAATGCCGGGTTTCTATGCGGATAACGAATACGACCTGGCCGGTTTTGCGGTGGGCCTGGTGGACAACGCCAAGATCATCGACGGCAGTGAAATCCGCCGGGGGGACAGCCTGGTGGGCATCGCCTCCAGCGGGTTGCACAGCAACGGGTATTCCCTGGTGCGCAAAATCGTATTCGACGTTCTCAACATGGATGTCGCCACCCATGTTCCGGAACTGGGTCGCACCATCGGCGAAGAACTGCTGGTGCCCACCCGGATTTATGCCACCGCCATCGAGAGCCTGGCACGGGACCTGCCCCTGCGCGGCCTGGCCCACATTACCGGGGGCGGTATTTCGGAGAACGTGGTGCGGGTCATCCCGGATTCCTGCGGCATCCGCCTGTTCGATGGCAGCTGGGATGTTCCGCCCATCTTTCCATTCCTGCAGAAAGCCGGCCGGGTGGCCGACAGCGAAATGAAACGCACCTTCAACAACGGCATCGGCATGATCGCCGTGGTGCCCGAACAGGCCACGGCCGACGTGGTCGAACGCTTGCGGGGCATGGATGAAACCGTGTTCGTCGTGGGCGAAGTCATCAAACGGCCGGAAACCGGCCCCCGTATCGAGTGGGTGGAAAACGATGCCTGCCGCGAACGATAAATACCCGACGGATCGTGACAGCCCAAGACCGGGATGGCTGCGGCGGTTCCTGAACTGGGTTTCCCGGGGGGCGCAGCAGATGCCGCCCTGTAGTAATTGAGGCCCGGTGCGGCCGGTTCCCGGGGGGAAACCGAAACACCCGGAGCGATGACACCGCCAGAGCTTTCATGATACTGAAAAGCGAACGCCGGGTGTTGTTCGAATCGAAAATGATGTTCTTTTCCGGCCGGTCGCCCGTGGCGCCCGGCCGTTTGCATACTGGAAAAGCAATCTGTTTTCCGGTCTAACAAGGTAACGGTTACCATGTTGATCTTAGGCATTGAATCCTCGTGCGACGAGACCGCGGCGGCGGTGGTCGAAGACGGCCGGCGCGTGCGGTCGTCAGTGGTGGCGTCCCAGGTGGACATTCACCACCGGTTTGGCGGCGTGGTGCCCGAACTGGCCTCCCGCAAGCATATCGAAGCGGTTTCGCCGGTGGTGCAGGAGGCCCTGGCGATGGCCGGCATTTCCCGGGACGCCCTGGACGCTGTGGCGGTCACCCAGGGGCCCGGTCTGGTGGGGTCGCTCCTCGTGGGCTATTCTTTTGCCAAGGCCCTGGCCTTCGGCCTGGACATTCCCTGGGTGGGGGTCAATCACCTGGAAGGTCACATCCTGTCCGTTTTTCTCGAAGACGATCCACCCGCCTTTCCCTTCTGCGCCCTCCTGGCGTCGGGGGGGCACACGGCCATCTACCATGTCACCGGCTACACCGCCATCGAACGGATGGGCCAGACCCGCGACGACGCCGCGGGGGAAGCCTACGACAAGGTGGCCAAGGTGCTCGGCCTGGGCTATCCCGGCGGCCAGGTCATCGATGACCTGGCGCACCAGGGGGACCCCACCCGGATTCGCTTCAAACGCCCTTTCCTGGACCGCAACGGTTTCGATTTCAGTTTCAGCGGCATCAAGTCGGCCGTCCATCGCATGGTCCAGAACCAGCCCGAAGAAATGACATCCCAGATGAAAGACGTGGCCGCCGGCTTCCAGGAAGCGGTGGTCGAGGTGCTCACCTACAAGCTGATGCACGCGGTGCGGGAGAAGAACTGCCGGCATGCGGTGGTCGCGGGGGGCGTCGCCGCCAACCGCCGCCTGCGGGAAAGCATGCGCCAGGCCGGCCGCGAACAGGGGGTTGCCGTCCATATCCCCGATCTGGACCTCTGCGGGGACAATGCCGCCATGATCGCGGCGGCGGGGTATCATTACCTGCAGGAGGGGCGGCGGGGAAAATTAGACGATGATGTGTACTCGCGAGTGCCCCTTTAGTGCCCATAAGGAAAGGCCCTTTTTGTCCTGATCGGCCGGTTGCAGCAAATTTAGCGGCTGCGGCGGGCTCAGATCCGCCAGAGGCGGACAAGCAATCCGCGCGCTTTTTTCCGTCCGCCCGCCGATGCTCGGCGCGGAACAAAGGGAATTAACATCAAACCCTGGAGCGGTTTTTTTAATGCGTTCAAATTATCGGTTTTTCACTCGGCCCCTTGACCCCTCAAATCCCTGGACCCTGGGATCCACCCCGTTAGCGCCCTAAGGTCTGCCTCTGACCTTTCAGCTTTGAGCTTGACGCTTTTTCCATACAATCGGTATCAGCTGCGGATATAGGCCTTTTTCAGATCCAGGATGCGCCGGACTGCGGCGCGGGCCAGGTCGGGGAATTGGTGCGTCTGGCGCAGCATTTCGTCCCACCCCTCCCGGATGCGGGGGCCCTTGTGGCAGATCAGGGCGAAATCGATCTCGGCGGCCACCACCTGGCGGATGACGGTCCGGATATCGAAATGGTGCACGATGGCACCCATGTCGAGATCGTCGGTCAGGGTGACCCCCTGGTAGCCCATCCGGCCGCGCAGGAGATCCCGGGCGATGGTCGGCGACAGGCTGGCCGGCCAGGTGGGGTCGATCTTCGCGTAGAGGATGTGGGACAGCATGACGCCGGCCACCTGTCGTTCGATGGCGGCCTGGAAGGGGGGCAGATCGATGGGGGCCATGGCGTCGAGGTCTTCCCCGAAAGTGGGCAGATCCAGGTGGGAGTCCAGGGTGGTGCGCCCGATGCCGGGGAAGTGTTTGGCCACCGCCATGACGCCGTCGGCCTGCAGGGTTTCGATCAGGGCCGTGCCCATGCGGGCCACATGCCCGGGGTCGGTTCCGAACACCCGGTCGGCCATGATGCCGGACAGATCGGCGGGGGCCACGTCCATGACCGGGGCCATGTCCATGTTGATGCCGGCCGCAACAAGTTCACGGGCCGTGGTGCGGGCAAACGCCCGGGCGTCCTCTTCATCACGCATGGACGGGTTGCCGGCGAATTCGGTAAAGTGGGGGGCTTTCAGGCGGGCCACCGGCCCGCCCTCCTGGTCCACGGCAATGATCAGGGGCGGCTGCCCGCATTGGGCGGCAAAGGCCTGGCCGTCGCGGCAGAGCCGCCGCAGCTGGTCCGGGTCGGCGATATTCGGCTTGAACAGGATCAGGCCCCCGACACAGCGGTCGGCGATCAGCTCCCGCAGATCGGCATTGAAGGCCTGGCCCTCGAAGCCCACCATCAGGCGCTGTCCGGCCAGTTGCTCAGGGGTTAACAATTCGATGGTCATGGCATGATGCTCAACTTTCCAATGGGGATTGCCGCGGCGTTTGTTGGCCGCCGGTGGGTGCTCCCTTACGACGATTTCCGCCGCCGGCGCAACTGGTATTTACGCACCGCTTCCCGGTGGTCTTTCAGGTTGCTGGAAAACTGATGGGTGCGGTCTTTGCGGGAGACGAAGAACAGGTAATCGGTTTCGGCCGGATAGAGGGTCGCTTCCAGGGCGGCATGCCCCGGGCTGGCAATGGGGCCGGGGGGGAGGCCTTTGATGACATATGTGTTGTAGGGTGTCGGTGTGCGCAGGTGTTTGCGGGTCAGGTTGCCGTCGAAGTCTTCGATCCCGTAGATCACCGTGGGATCGGTTTCCAGGCGCATGCCTTTTGCCAGGCGGTTGTGAAACACGGATGCGATGAGGGGCCGTTCGGCCGGATCGCCGGTTTCTTTTTCGATGATGGAAGCCAGGGTGACCACCTGGTGCAGGGTCAGGCCGAGGGCTTTGGCCCGGCTTTGCCAGGTGTCGCTGATGGCGTCCCGGAAGCGCTGGGTCATGGTGGCAATGATTTTCTCCTGGGAAAACCCCCGGGGGAAATGGTAGGTGTCCGGGAACAGGTAGCCCTCCAGGGTCTGGGCCGCCACCTGCTGTTTCTTTACAACCGCCGGGTCGGTGACCAGTTTGTAAAAGGTCTCGGCATCTCCGAACCCGGCCCGGGAAACGGTTTGCGCGATCTGTCGCAGGGTGAAGCCCTCCGGTATGGTGACCCGGTAGAGACGGACTTTGCCCGCCACCAGGGTATCGAGAATCTGGCGGGGGGTCATGGTGCCGTAGAGTTGAAATTCACCGGCCTGGATCTGGCGGTGACTGCCGCTGATGCGGGCAAACAGGCGGAATTTGTGGGGCGATTGAATCAGGCCGAGGGCCTGCAGCTTGCGGGCGGTGGCGCCGAACCCTTCCCCCGGCGCGATAATCACGGTGTGGGCCTTGTCGTGGGCCGCGTCCACCGTGTCGGGATACCGGGTCATGTCATAGATGGCGAAGGCCGCCCCTGCCAGGACGACGAGCAGGATCGGCGCTGTTATTTTCAGCCATTTCAAAACCGCTGGATGCCTCCCTCATGCGATGGCCCGGTCGGCCCGGATCTCCCGGTGGCCGAGTCGAAAATTAACAGCTTATGCCAAAGGGACGGGACTGTCAAAGGGATTGTCGGACCGTGATGGTTGACAGGGCCGCCAATAAGTGCCAATTTCTTGGTTACTTTTCCAAATCTTATGGGGCGCCGCAGGCCTTGCCGGGGCCGGGCGGCATTCCTCTCCCGAATGGATCCACCTTAATCATTGAATGTCTGCCTGTTGAAACATGTTGATGCCATCGAAGCAGAACCAAAACGACTATCAGGGCTTTGAACAGGGCCCCATTCGACCGCCCAGCGAAGCCAACAGCCTGCTGATCCGGGTCACCCGTAACTGTCCCTGGAACCGCTGCCGTTTCTGCCCGGTTTACAAAGGGCGGAAATTTTCCCTGCGCCCCCGGGAGCACGTGCTCGAAGACATCGACCGGGTCCACCGCTACGTTACGGCTATACGTGATGCCGACCAGGGCCCCGGCCGCTTGACGCCGGAGGATGTACGCCGCATCGGCGCGGCCGTGACACCCCTGGACGAGGGGGCCTTTCAGGCGGCCCTGCACTGGCGGGCCGGGGGCATGCAATCCATTTTCATTCAGGATGCCAACAGCCTGGTGATCAAGCCGGACGATCTGAAGGCCATACTGGCCCGCTTGCGGGCATGCTTTCCCTGGGTGGCCCGGATTACCTCCTATGCCCGCTCCCACACCGTGGCCCGCATCGCCGATGCGGACCTCGAGGCCTTTGCCGACGCCGGCCTGAACCGCATTCATATCGGGCTGGAATCCGGGTCGGACCAGGTGCTGGCCCGCATGAAAAAGGGGATCACCAAGGCGGGCCACATCAAGGCCGGCCGCAAAATAAAAAAGGCCGGCATGGAGCTCTCCGAATACGTGATGCCCGGCCTGGGCGGGCGGGATCTCTCCCGGGAGCACGCCCTCGAGACCGCCGACTGCCTCAACCAGATCGATCCGGATTTCATCCGCCTGCGCACGCTGGCGATTCCCAACCATACCGAACTCTACCAGGACTTCGATGCCGGGCATTTTGAAAAACTGACGGACCTGGAGATGGCTGCGGAAACCCTGCTGTTCCTGGAGACTTTGGACGGGATCGGCAGCACCGTTAAAAGCGACCACATCCTGAATCTCTTCCAGGAAGTCGAAGGCCGCCTGCCCGAAGACAAAGCCGCCATGACGGCCGTCATCCGGCAGTTTCTGGACCTGGCGCCGGAAGACCAGGTGATCTACCAGGTGGGCCGGCGCCTGGGGCTGTTTTCCCGCCTGGCGGACATGGACCGGCCCAACCGCCGGGCGCGGGCCGAGCAGGCCTGCGAGCTTTACGGCATCGATGCGGCCAACGTGGACCAGGCCATCGACGAACTGATGAAACGGTTCATTTGAATTGCGGACACACCGGTTACCTGTTTTTATCTTCGCTTAACCATGAAATATGCCCGTCCGGGTGTGACGGGGGACCCTTAACTCGGCATGGAGAATGCTACTATGGCAAACGAAAATACCATTACGATGACGGAGACGGGTGAGCTCCAGGTGCCTGATCGTCCCAGGATTCCTTTTATCGAGGGTGACGGCACGGGGCCGGACATCTGGCGGGCCACCCGCCTGGTCCTGGATGCGGCGGTGGACAAGGCCTATGGCGGAAACCGCGCCATCGAATGGCTGGAAGTGCTGGCCGGGGAAAAGGCTTTCAACCAGACCGGTGAATGGCTGCCGGAGGCCACCCTGGAGGCCATCCGGACCTACCGGGTGGCCATCAAGGGACCGCTCACAACGCCGGTGGGCGGCGGCATCCGCAGCGTCAACGTGCAGCTGCGCCAGGTGCTCGATCTCTACGCCTGCGTGCGGCCGGTGCGGTATATCGCCGGTATCCCCAGCCCCATGAAGGCGCCGGAAAACGTGGACATGGTGGTCTTCCGGGAAAACACCGAAGACGTTTATATCGGCTACGAGTGGGAAGCCGATTCCCCCATGGCCAAAAAACTGATTGATTTCATCGACCGGGAAGAGGGCCGCCGGATCCGGGAGGGTTCCGGGATCGGCATCAAGCCCATCAGCCGTTTCGGTTCCCGACGCCTGGTGCAGATGGCCGTGCAGTACGCCCTGGATCACCGGCTCTCCAGCGTGACCCTGGTGCACAAGGGCAACATCATGAAGTACACCGAGGGCGCCTTCCGCAACTGGGGCTATGAAGTGGCTCAGGAGGTCTTCGGGGATCGGGTCGTGACCGAGGAAGCGGTCTGGGACCGTCATGACGGCAAGGTGCCCGAGGGCCGCGTGCTCATCAAGGACCGCATTGCCGATGCCATGTTCCAGCAGATTCTGCTGCGTCCGGTCGAGTACGATGTCCTGGCCATGCCCAACCTGAACGGGGACTACATGTCCGATGCCCTGGCCGCCATGGCCGGTGGACTCGGCATGGCCCCCGGGGCCAACATCGGCGACGGTTATGCCGTGTTCGAAGCCACCCACGGCACGGCGCCCAAGTATGCCGGGCTGGACAAGATCAATCCCGGCTCCCTGATCCTGTCGGGGGCCATGATGCTGGATCATCTGGGCTGGCAGGAGGCGGCCGAAGCGGTGCGCCAGGGTGTCATCGGGGCCATCAATGCCAGGCAGGTGACCTATGACCTGGCCCGCCAGATGCCGGGCAGCACCGAGGTGGCCTGCTCCCGGTTCGCCCAGATCGTGGTCGACCACATGCCGGCCTGATCCTGCTAAAATGCGTGATCTGGCAGACGGCGCAATGGATGAAAGCGTTTTTAAAGATCCACTAATTTAACAACGGATGGGGGATTCATGAAAAAGGAAGATTTCACCGGAACGATCGAGGTCAGTGGCCGACGCTATACGTATTTCGATATCCTCAAACTGGCCGCCGACGGTATGGCCGATATCCAGCGGCTGCCCTTTTCGATCCGCATCCTCACCGAAAACCTGCTGCGCAAGATGGACGGCCGGGTGGTGCGCGAAGACGATCTCCTGAACATCGCCCGCTGGCAGAAGACCTATGATGCGCCGGTGGAAATTCCCTATCATCCGGCCCGGGTGCTCATGCAGGACTTCACCGGTGTGCCTGCGGTCGTGGATCTGGCCGCCATGCGCGATGCCATGGCCCGCCAGGGAGGGGATCCCGCCAGGATCAACCCCCTGGTGCCGGTGGAACTGGTGATCGATCACTCGGTCCAGGTGGATTATTTCGGCACCACCAATGCCGTGGTCAAGAATGTTGCCAAGGAATACGAGCGCAACGGCGAACGCTACGCTTTTTTAAAGTGGGCCCAGCAGAGCTTTGACAATTTCAAGGTGGTGCCGCCCCGCTCGGGCATCTGCCACCAGGTCAACCTGGAGTACCTGGGACGGGTGGTCATCGGCGAGGAAACCCCGGACGGCTGGCTGGCCTTTCCCGACACCCTGGTGGGGCTGGACTCCCACACCACCATGATCGACGCTTTGGGGGTCATGGGGTGGGGGGTCGGCGGCATCGAGGCCGAGGCCGTCATGCTGGGCCAGCCCTACTACATGTCCATCCCCCAGGTCATCGGGGTTAAGTTGACAGGCGCCCTGCGGCCGGGGGTCACTGCCACCGACCTGGTGCTGACGGTCACCCAGATGCTGCGGGAGTACGGGGTGGTGGAGAAATTCGTGGAGTACTTCGGGCCCGGGCTGAAAGAACTGTCGATCCCGGACCGCGCCACCATATCCAACATGACGCCGGAATACGGGGCCACCCTGGGCATTTTCCCGGTGGATGAAAAGACCATCGCCTACCTGCGGGCCACCAACCGGGCCGCCCAGGCCGACCTGGTGGACGCCTACACCCGCGCCAACGGCTTGTTCTACACCGGTGCGGAAACCCCCGAATACACCGATGTGCTGACCCTGGACCTGGCCACCGTGGAGCCCTGCGTGTCCGGCCCGGCACGGCCCCAGGACCGCATCGTGCTGACGGACCTCAAAGCCAAATTTGCGGAGATCCTGGGATGCGAATACAGCCGCGACGACGAGATGGCCCGCATTTCCCAGTTTCACGAAGAGTCCGGCACCCGGACCTCGCGCATGCCCACCTGCCGGCCCGTGTCGGATGGGGCCTGCGATCTCGATCTCCACGGCACGCCCGTTCAACTGCGCAACGGCTCGGTGGTGATCGCGGCCATTACCTCCTGTACGAACACCTCCAACCCCTCCATTTTAATCGGGGCCGGCCTGCTGGCCAGGAAAGCGGTCGAACGCGGCCTCAAGGTGCCACCCTTTGTCAAAACGTCCCTGGCCCCGGGCTCCAAAGTGGTGATCCAGTACCTGGAAGCGGCCGGGCTGATGCCCTATCTGGAGGCCCTGGGATTTCACCTGGCCGGATTCGGGTGCACCACCTGCATCGGCAACAGCGGGCCGCTGGACCCGGTCATCGAAAAATGCGTGGTGGCCAACGATCTCAATGTGGCTTCGGTGCTTTCCGGCAACCGCAACTTCGAAGCCCGCATCCACCAGAACATCAAGTCCAATTTCCTGGCCTCCCCCATGCTGGTGGTGGCCTTTGCCCTGGCCGGCCATATCGACGTGGACCTGACCTACGAACCCGTGGGGATCGACCCCAACGGCGAGCCGGTCTACCTGGACGATATCTGGCCCACCAACGAAGAGATCGAGGCCCTGGTCCAGGCCCATCTCAAGGAAGAATTCTATGCGCTGGAGTATGGCCGCATCTTTGACGGGGATGAATTCTGGGCCGATCTGCCCGATGTCAAATCCATGACCTACACCTGGGACGACCAGTCCACGTATATCAAAAACCCGCCCTATTTCGAGGATTTCAGCGCCGAACCGGCGGCTTCCGCCAATATCGACCGGGCCAGGGCCCTGGCGGTGTTGGGCGACACCGTGACCACCGATCACATCTCCCCGGCCGGGGCCATCCCCGAATCTTACCCGGCCGGCCAGTACCTGGTTTCCAAGGGGGTTGCCGCGGAGCAGTTCAACTCCTACGGGTCCCGGCGGGGCAACCACGAGGTCATGATGCGGGGCACCTTCGGCAACATCCGTCTCAAGAACCAGCTCGTGGGAGGCAAAGAGGGCAGCTATACTCTTAAGTTCCCCCAGGGCGAAGAAGGCTTCGTGTACGAGGCGGCCATGGCCTACAAAGCGGAAGGAACGCCCCTGGTGGTGCTGGGCGGCAAGGAATACGGCACCGGTTCCTCGCGCGACTGGGCGGCCAAGGGCTCCAACCTGCTCGGCGTGCGGGCGGTCATCAGCCAGTCCTTCGAGCGCATCCATCGCAGCAATCTCGTGGGCATGGGGGTGTTGCCCCTGGTGTTCCAGGAGGGGGACAGCGTTGCCGGCCTGGGGCTCACCGGGGAAGAAGTCTTCACCATCACCGGCATCGATACCATGGCGCCCCGCAAAACCCTGCAGGTCACGGCCGAGAAGGCGGATGGCACCGCAGTCACCTTCGACGTGCTGGCCCGGCTCGACTCCGAGGTGGAGGTGGACTATTTCCGCCATGGCGGCATTCTGCCCTTTGTACTGCGCAAATTGATGGCCGGCTGACCGCGGCTGCGGTGCGCCGCACTCCGGCGGGCGTTGACGTCAAGCAAACAGGGACGGTTCCGCCCTGGGAAGACACGGCGGGAATTTGCCGGACAGGGCCGGTTTTGCTTGACAAAGTACATGGGACTCAATATTAGGGGCGATTTGGCGGCCGCCCTCATCGGCCGCAACGCAACACGATCTGGTTACGCTACGTACGCTCGAGGAGAACGGCGGATGGCCAAGAAGAAGCTCAAGCAACATCACATCGACAGGGACTGGTGCAAAGGGTGCGGTATCTGCGTGCATTTCTGCCCCAAGAATGTCCTGGAACTGGATGACATGGACAAGGCTTTTGCAGCCCGGCCGGAAGACTGCATTGCCTGTAAACTGTGCGAGATCCGCTGTCCGGACCTTGCCATCGAAATCGAAACCGAATAGGGCGTGGGATCATGAGCACTCAGGTTAAATTCGTACAGGGCAACGAGGCGTGTGTGGAAGCCGCACTGTATGCCGGACTGGACTTTTTCGCCGGCTACCCCATCACCCCGTCTACGGAAATTGCGGAACTCCTGTCCCAGCGCCTGCCCATGGCGGGCGGCAAGTTCATCCAGATGGAAGACGAACTGGCCTCCATCTGTGCCATTATCGGGGCATCTTTGACCGGCCACAAGGTGATGACAGCCACCAGCGGTCCGGGTTTCTCCCTGATGCAGGAGGCATTGGGCTACGCCATCATGGCCGAGATTCCCTGCGTGATCGTGGATGTCCAGCGCGGGGGGCCTTCCACCGGCATACCCACCCACGGCAGCCAGGGGGACATCATGCAGGCCCGCTGGGGCACCCATGGGGATCACGCCATCATCGCGTTGACGGCCTCCAATCACCAGGATGTCTTTGCCATGACCATCGAGGCCTTCAATATGGCCGAGACCTACCGCACGCCGGTGATCCTGCTGTTCGACGAAATCGTGGGGCACATGCGGGAGAAACTGGTGGTGCCCGAGCGCGGAGAAATGCCGCTGGTGGAGCGCCTGCGCACCTCGGTCCAGGGCGGGGTCAACTATCATCCCTATCTGCCCCGGGAAGACGGGCGGCTGCCCATGAGCGATTTCGGCGGGGTGCACCGCTACAACGTGACGGGCCTCTACCATGACATGTGGGGGTTCCCCTCGGCCGATCCCGGGGTGGCCCACGGGCTCATCCGCCACCTGGTGGACAAGATCGAAAACCGTACCAACCAGCTGGCCCGCTACAAGGAATATTTCCTGGAGGATGCGGAGATCGTCATGGTCTCCTACGGTTCGGCGGCCCGTTCGGCCCTGCACGTGGTCAAGAACCGCCGCAACCGGGGCGAACGCCTGGGACTGCTGGAGCTGCAGACCCTGTGGCCCTTTCCCCGCGACATCGTGCGCGAAAAATGCGCCCAGGCCGAGGCCGTTCTGGTGGTGGAGCTGAACATGGGCCAGGTGATGCAGGAAGTCAAAAAGGCGTTGGATCATCCCGAAAAGGTTTTTCTGGCCAACCGCATCGACGGTGTTTTCATTACCCCGACGGACATCCGCAAGATCCTGCGGCTCATCCAGGGGAAGGGGGTATAGTATGGCGTTAAAAGACTATCTCCGGCAGCGGTTTTTTCCGCACATGTGGTGCCCGGGCTGCGGCCACGGCACGGTGTTGAACAGCCTGCTGCGGGCGGTGGAACAGCTGGGGCTTTCCAAGAACGAAATCGTGATGGCGTCGGGCATCGGGTGCTCGTCGCGCATTTCCGGGTACGTGGATTTTCACACCCTGCACACCCTGCACGGCCGCGCCCTGGCCTTTGCCACGGGGGTCAAGCTCTCCAAGCCGGAACTGAACGTGATCGTGCCCATGGGCGACGGCGACGCCCTGGCCATCGGCGGCAACCACTTCATCCACGCCTGCCGGCGCAACATCGACATCACGGCCATCGTGATGAACAACCGCATCTACGGGATGACCGGGGGGCAGTTCTCCCCCATGAGCGGGGTGGGCATCAACGCCACCACGGCCCCTTTCCAGAACATCGACCGGGATTTTGACGTGGTCAAAATGGCCACCGCGGCCGGGGCCACTTTCGTGGCCCGCAGCACCACCTACCACGCCCAGCAGGCCGCCGATCTGATCAAACAGGCCATCCTGCACGAGGGCTTCAGCGTGGTGGAGATCCTCTCCCAGTGCCCGACCCATTTCGGCCGCAAGAACAAGCAGGGGGCGGCGGCCGACATGATGGAACGCTACAAGGACATTACCGTGCCGGTGGGTTCCAAGAAAAAAGCGGAAAATCCGGATCTCATCGAGCGGGGTATTTTCGTCCAGGAGGAAGCGCCGGAATACTGTCGCGAGTACGATAAAATTATTGCCAAGGCGATGAAAGGTTAGCGCACATGGAAAGAATGCGGATGGTCTTCACCGGCTCCGGCGGTCAGGGGGTTATCACCGCCGCCATCATTTTAGCGGAAGCCGCCGTGATCCACGAGGGGCTCAATGCCACCCAGTCCCAGGCCTACGGGGCGGCAGCCCGGGGTGGATCCACCCGTTCCGATATTATCATTTCCGATGAAGAGATCAACTTTCCCAAGGTGATTCAGCCCAACATGCTGGTGTGCCTGACCCAGGAGTCCTACAATTCCTTTGCCCCCATCATCCGCCCCGGGGGGCTGCTGTTGACGGACAGCCGGTTTGTCAAACAGGAGCGCAAGGTGGATGCCTGGCAGGTGGAACTGCCCATGTACAAGGCGGTGATGGACGAGATCGGCAAGCCCATCGTGTTCAACATCTGCATGCTGGGGGCCGTGGTGGCCCTGACCGAGCTGGTGCAGCCGGATTCCATCATGGCGGTCCTGAAAAAACGGATTCCGTCCGGTTTTGTGGAGATGAACCAGAAGGCGCTGGATCTTGGCATCGCCATGGGAGCCCCCCAGAAGCGCTAACGCCCGGACGCCCTGTTGCACATGCTATGGCCCGGGGCGACGCCATAAACCATAAAGGCGCGTCGTCCCCGGCATCCGCTATGGGAAGTGCCTTCCCGAATACCGGCCCGGGGCAAGGATGGAAACCATGGCGCCTGCCGGACTCTACTTCCACATCCCTTTCTGCAAGCATAAATGCCCCTATTGCGATTTCTACTCGGTCACCCAACTGGATCGCCTGCCGGTGTTTCTCGCCGCCCTGCAGCGGGAGATCCGGCTGCGGGCCGCACCGGCCCTGGCTGTGGACACGGTCTATTTCGGTGGCGGGACGCCGTCCCTGTGCCCGCCTGAAGCGGTTGCCGAGCTGCTGGCCCTGGTTCGAACCCTTTTTTACCTGCGCGCCGATGCTGAAATCACGCTGGAGGCCAACCCCGGTGCGGTTTCCGCCGGGGACCTTGAACGCCTGCGGGCGGCCGGGGTGAACCGGCTCAATATCGGCGTCCAGTCCTTCCGGGACCCGGCCCTGCGGTTCCTGGGGCGGATCCACGACCGGGCCGAAGCCCTTGCGGTGATTGAACAGGCCCGGGCGGCCGGTTTCGACAACATCGGTCTGGACCTGATCTACGGGTTGCCCGCACAGAGGGCATCCGACTGGCGGGCCGATCTCGAGCAGGCCCTGTCCTGCACGCCCGAGCATCTCTCCTGCTACATCCTGACCTTCGAAACCGGAACCCCCATGACCCGCGCCCTCCAGGCGGGCCGCTTCCAGCCCCTGGAAGAAGAACGCGTGGCGGACTTGTTCGAGGCCACAGCGATGCTTCTGGCCGGGCAGGGCTACGACCACTACGAGATTTCCAATTTTGCCCGCACACCGGATTATCGTTCACGGCACAACCTGAAATACTGGCACTTCGAGCCCTACCTGGGCTTCGGTCCCGGGGCCCATTCCTATCGGGAGGGGGCGCGCTGGTGGAACCTGGCCGACCTGGACATCTATTGCCGGAGCCTGGCGCAGGAGCGCCTGCCCGAGGGCGGGCGGGAAGAACTCTCCCGGGAGCAGCAGGTGCTGGAGGCTTTGCTGCTGGGCCTGCGGTTGAAGGCGGGATTTGACATCGCCGCCTTCGAACAGCGCTTCGACCTGTCGGTCCAGGACACCTTCGGCCGCCTGCTGAACCAGCTGGCCGAGGAGGGCTGCCTGGCCGAGATCCCCGGTCGCTGCGCCCTGACGGTAAAGGGCATGCGGTATCATGACAGTATCAGCGCCCGGTTCGCGGCCGAACTCTGACGCTGTATTAAACGCCCAATATCGGCGTTGCACCGCGCTCCTCGTCACTGCGGCGTACCTGGTGTACGCCTCATTCCTCGTCGCTTGTGCGCCTTGATCTTGGACGTTTACTACAGCGTCAGTATATTTGGGTTTGGCACGGGCTTGTATGGATTTTGATTGGACGGAAATTGCTCGTTGGGCGATATCGGCGTTGCCCGGCGCTCCTCGTCACTGCGGCGTACCTGGTGTACGCCTCATTCCTCGTCGCTTGTGCGCCGTATCTTGGACGTTTACCACATCCTCAGTTCGTTTGGGTTTGGCTTAGGCTTGTGTTGATTTTAATTGGACGGCGATGGGTTTGCTGGGTAGCTGTTTCCGCATTAAAATTATTCATTTTCTTCCACGTGGAAGAAAACGAATCAAAAGAAGACGCCCGTGCCCCGCTTTATCCTGCGCGTCGTCGGTGCGGCCGGAGCGCGCGGAAACTCGCCCGCCTTCGCTTGGGCTACGGCGGACTCAGACAGTCCGCGCGCTTTTTCCCGTCCGCCTCGCCGATGCTCGGCGCGGGACAATGGGAAAATCAAAAGCTGCAAACCATTTTAAGCCCCCTTCGAGGGGGCTACCTGAGGTCTCCCGCTCTGCGGGAGGAGCCTTATTGGTGGCTCGGGGGTGGATGGAAATCGCGCTGCTGGTGGAGTAATCCTTGTTTCGGGTGGGGGAAAGCAGGTGCGGGCGTTACGTATGCCTCCAATTCTTTGATGGAACCGTAAGAGGGCCAATTTCCCGTTGTGACGTCATTCCGGCGAAAGCCGGAATCTTTTGATAGCAAATTGTCAAAAATTCCGGATTAAGCCTTTGGAACCTGAACACTTGAATCCGTAATCCTCGAATCCTCGGCCTCTTTTCTTCGACTCATTTACTAATTCTCTATTTACGATGACTTCTTTTAGGATGCCCCGACGTATCTTAGCCCGGATATTTCACGCGATCGCGATGTTCATTGACAAGGCATCAGGGGCGCCGCTGTACTACTGATACCGCAAGCCCCTGATAACGCGGCCAATGGGCATCTCGGGCGCGCCCGCAGGGTGAAATTTTATCGATGATTCTGGAAATCGGCGAAGGGTACAACGTGTCACCTGAAAAGTATTCCCCGAATAGCGTTGATACACTTGAATCGTTGCATAAAATTTATGGTGTAGAAAAAATTTTATGAAATGTTCGGGTTGGGGCAATATCGGCGTTTTCTTCCCATGTGAAAGAAAACGAAGAATGAAATAAAGCACCTCAGGACGGAAGAATATCTCCGAGCCCGCAACTATAAATGGATGGCTTATATTCAATCTCACTGCCCGGTATCCTTTTGCTGCGTGGCTGGATCGGTAATGGTAATACAAGAAGCCATCTAAAAATTAGGATTTTCGTTCGAGATCAAGGCGTGCCCGAGTATTAAACCGCAGGCATACTCAAGTATGTCGAGGATTTGAGACGAAGGCATAACGCCGATATCGGTCGAAAAGACTTTTTTGAGGTAGCTTCTACTGGGCTGGCCTGTCCAGACACTGTCGGACTTTTTCGGTCAGGGCCTGCATGGAGAAAGGCTTCTGGATGAAGTCGATGCCGTCTTCCAGCACCCCGTGGTGCAGGATGACGTTGTCGGTGTAGCCCGACATGTAAAGCACCTTCAAGTCCGCATGCCGGCCGGCCAGGCGGGCGTAGAGCTCCCGTCCGTTCATGCCGGGCATGACCACGTCGGTGAGCAGCAGATGCACCGGCGCGTTGTGGGCCGCCAGGACCTGCAGGCAGGCGTCGCCGCTGTCGGCGACCATGACGGTGTAGCCGTGCCGCCGGAGAATTTGCTCCGTCATGTCGCGCAGCATGGCGTTGTCTTCCACCACCATGATGGTTTCCCGGCCCCCCTTGGGGGCGGGCGTTTTCCCTGGGGCGGCCTGCGGCGCGACCTGTCCGCCCACCGCCGGGAAAAAGACTTTGAAGGTGGTGCCCTGGTCCGGTTCGCTGTAGAGCCAGATATTTCCCTTGTGCTGTTTGACGATGCCGTAAACCGTGGCCAGTCCCAATCCGGTGCCTTTGCCCTGTGCCTTGGTGGTGAAAAAGGGGTCGAAAATGCGCCCCCGGTAGGTCTCGGGAATCCCCGGGCCCGTATCGCTGAGGGACATCATGACGTGGGGTCCCGGTGTGACACCGGGGTGCGCTTTGGCATAGGTTTCGTCGAGGTCAATGGCGGCCGTCTCCAATGTCAGGCGGCCGCCTTCGGGCATGGCGTCCTGGGCGTTGACGGCCAGGTTCATGAGCACTTGCTCGACCTGGCCCGCATCGGCGCGGGTCAGGGTGGGATTCTCGCACAGGTGGATGTCGATCGTGATGTCTTCCCGGATGGACCGGCGCAGCAGGTCTTCAAACCGGGCAATCACCTGGTTGAGATCGACGGTGGTAATGCGCAGGGGTTGTTTACGGGCGAAAGCCAGGAGCTGCTGGACCAGGTCGCGGGCCTTCATGCCGGCATCATGAATGGATTGGACCCCATGCCGGGTAAACTCCCCGTCGTCGAGATCCTCCAACAGAAGTTCCGCGTAGCCCAGGATGGGGCTGAGCAGATTGTTGAGATCGTGGGCCACCCCGCCGGCCAGTTGTCCGACGGCTTCCATCTTCTGGGCCATGTTGAGGCGCGCCTCCAGGTCCTTGATATCCGTCTGGTCGATGGCAATCCCCCTGACGCCGACAATGGCGCCGTCCTTTTTAATGAAACTCGTGTAGGCCGCAATGGGGAACCGGTGGCCGTCACGGTGTCGTGCCGTGTATGCCATCGGCGTTCGCCGTTTGTGCGTGTCCGTTTGGGCCATTTCAGCCCGCACCCGGGCATGGTCCTCCGGGACCAGCAAATCCCAGATGGTTATTCCGGCACTGACATCCTCCGCCGTGTAACCGAACATCTTCAGACCGCTTTGATTGGTAAAAAGGATCTGGCCGTCGAGAGCGAATTCAAAAATGGACTGGGGCAGGAGGTCCACAAGCTCGCGGAATCGCTGTTCACTTTCGTACAGGGCGCGTTCGGCCTGTTTACGCTCGGAGATATCCCAGAAGACGCCCAGCATGCCGTTGACCTCGCCGTGGTGACTGTAGAGGGGGGCCTTGATAACACAGACATCCATGGCCGTACCGGTAGTGGTCCGGTGTTCTTCTTCGAGGGAGGTGACCTCGCCGTTGGTCATGATGGCAAGATCATCTTCGCGGTATTTGCGGGCCAGTTCCGGCGGGTGGAAGTCATGGTCCGTGCGCCCTAAAATGGCTTCGGCCGACTTGCCGATGGTTTGGCAATATTGGCGGTTGGCCAGGATGAAACGGCCCTCCCGGTCTTTGCTGAAGACGTTGAGCGGCAGAGATTCGATCAGGGACAAAAAGAGATTTTGGGCGACGGCCTGCTCTTCGTAGTGCTGGCGCTGGCGATCCAGATCGCGCTTCAATTGCGCCACCTGCTGCATGAGCGCGTCGTAGGTTGGCTGCTGCTCCATAAATTCTGCTCCCGCAGGGGCCGTCAACCGGCTTGCGGCCTGACCCTGGCGGCCCCGTCCTGGTTTGCCAGGGCGAGGCTGATCGCTATCCGAACCGTGCGGACCAATGCCGATCGGCCGCAGCTGATGTCAGGTGGAAAGGGTTTCGATGAGCAGCCCGATATAGAAGCGGGCGTGGCTGATGGGACCGGCCATGTTGGCCCGGTGGTTGGCCAGGATGCCGTCCGGGGCGCTGTCAAAAATCAGGATGGGGTCGATGTGCATGGCATGCTCCAGGGATTCCAGCGCATGGTGCAGCACTTCGGTGCCGCGACGGGTTTCGATGGTTTTGGCAAAATCGACAGCCACCGCTTCCAGGATCGAGTGCATGGCATGGGCCACGCCCTTGGCGTAGTAGAAATAATCGTCGGCCTTAAACCAGCTGACATCGGTGCCGTCGTCTTCCTTGGTTTTGATCAGGTTGTCGTCGCAGCTGCCCAGGAGATTTTCATAGGCCCGCAGCAGGGGAATCAGGTTGTCGGTCCGGTTGTAGAACAGGGCGGAGCCGTTTTCCAGTTTGGCCCGGTAGCGCTCCAGGGCTTCGAGGGCCTCCTCGTAGCTGGTTTCCGCCGACGGCAGCCAGTACTGGTCGGCATTGATCATGAAGTTGTTGCGGGCCTGCTCGAGATCCTTTTCGAAAGCCTGGGTGCTGCCGGTGCGGGAAATCCGTTCCGTCAGGACTTCCGCCGTGCGCCGGGTGACCTCCAGGACGCCGAGCTGGTAATTGTTCACGTTGTCCGTGAACTCGATGATATCGTTGGGGCGCCAGCCGTAGAAGCGTTCGCTGAGTTCATGGTGCATGGGCGCGATCATGGCGTCCATGAAAGCCACCCCCTTGACGCCCGAGGCGGTGAAGGCGGCATGCCCGGCCGGGGCGTGGCTATCGGGCTTGTCCGTGGTGGCCGTACCGTGGCCGGCGGCGGGTGCATGGGCCTCGGATGGCCCGGCCGTGGGAGCCGCGTCGTGGCTGTCGGCCGCAGGCGGGGTTTCCGGGGCATCATGGGCATCGGCCTCTGCGGCGGCATCGTGGGCATCCGCCGGGCCGTGTCCGGCCGGGGCGGCGGCTTCATCATGGGCGGCCGTGTCCGTGCTGTCTTGCATGTCGGCCACATGCGGGGTGTGGCCGTCGGTTTCCGAGGGCGGGCTGTCGAAGAAACTCAAGGCAAAGCTTACCAGCCAGAGCAGGAGCACGATGCCCACCGCACCCAGCAGGATGCGCTTGGCGGCAAACAGTTTGAATTCTTTGCTTCCTTTTTCACCGGAATCCGTGTTCGGTGTGGTTCCCATAATGACTCCTGGATGGTAGCAGGTCTGAGGATTCAGCCTTTTCGCAACTGGCGGGTGTCGCCCACGCGAATGGTGACGTTGCGGGCGTCGAAAAACTCGGCCAAAGGTATCACATATTTACGCGATGCACCAGTCATATCCTTGAATTCGGGCGTGGTGATGACGCCCTTGTCCCGCAGGTACGCCACCAGGCGGGCCCGGAGGTCGTCGATGACCTCCCGCTGGAAAAAGAGTTCTTCCTTGACCTTGACGAGACGATTTTCTTCCACCAGCAGCTGCAGCACATCCCGCGCATCCCGGGCCTCGACCTTCAGGGTCTGGCAGATCTCCTTGAAATAGGGCGGGGTGATGCCGCCCCGGGCATAGGTCTGGAGAATCTTGTCCTTGAGCTGGCTCTGGTCCCCGGCCAGGGAGACCCGGTGGCCGGCCAGGCGGATGGTGTCTTCTTCGGCGGCCAGCTCGTCGTTTTTCAGCATCTGGTTCAACACCTGGGGCGCCAGCTTGGGGTGGATGTGGGCGGGGAACTTACTGCGCAGCTCCTCCCGGGGCATGCCGGCCTTGAGCGGGTTGGCGGTATGATAGCGGCCCAACTGGTCGAGCACCAGCTGGCGCAGGCGGGCATAGGTGTCGGCATGCACGTACAGGCGCCGGTCGCGGTCCACCATGATGAGGTCCCGGCGCGAGAGCATGGCGCTGACGGCCGCATCCAGCTTTTTGTCCGGCAGGTTGGTGACCAGGCGCAGTTCGTTGTGTTCCGTCCCGCCAAATCCGGCCTGGCGGGCATGGAAGCCGATCACCTCTTCCGGGGGCATGTCCGCCAGGGCGTTCAGGGTGTCGGCGATATCGCTGCGGAAGCGTTTGTGCTTGGCCGGGATGGGGTCGAGTACCTGGCCGCCGCCGATGGTGCGCACCGGTGAATAGCTGCGGATCACGTAGCGGTCTTCCTTCACCAGGGCCACCGGCGTGTCCAGGCGCACCTGCACGGCGGCCGATTCGCCCGGGGCCAGTTCCTCACGGTCCAGCAGGATCAGGTTGCCCATGATTTCGCTGGTGCCGGTGTGGAAACGGATGCGGGTGCGGTTTTTCAGCGGCTTGGCCGCGCTGGCCAGATACTGGAAGGCGAGATCGGCCATGTAGCTGGGGCTCAGGGTGTCCGGCCGGGCCAGGACATTGCCCCGCTCCACGGCGGCCATGTCCAGCCCCTGGAAGTTGATGGCGGTCCGCTGGCCGGCCAGGGCCTCGTTGACACTCTGGTTGTGGACCTGGAGGCCCCGCACCTTGGATTTGACGCCCGAGGGATAGATCATGATGGTCTCGCCCACGGCAATCCTGCCGGAGACCAGGGATCCGGTGATCACGGTGCCGAAGCCCTTCATGGTGAAGACCCGGTCCACGGGCAGGCGAAAGAGGCCCGTCTGCTTGCGCTCGGGCACGTTTTTGCAGATGGCCTGCAGGGTGTCCAGAAATGCCGGGATGCCGTCGCCCGTGACCGAAGAGACCGGCACGATGGGCTGCCCGTCCAGGAAGGTGTCCCGGGTGAAGGACTGGATGTCGTCCATGGCCAGCTCCAGCCACTCTTCGTCCACCATGTCGGTCTTGGTCAGGGCCACGAAGCCGTGCCGCACGCCCAGCAGGGTACAGATCTCCATATGCTCCCGGGTCTGGGGCATGACCCCCTCGTCGGCCGCAATGACCATGACCACGATATCGATGCCGGTGGCCCCGGCCACCATGTTCTTGACGAATTTCTCGTGGCCGGGCACGTCTACGATGCCCACGTGCTGGCCGTCGGGCAGGTCCAGGGAGGCAAAACCCAGTTCGATGGTGATGCCGCGCTTTTTCTCTTCCTTCAGGCGATCCGTGTCGATCCCGCTGACGGCTTTGATGAGGCTGGTCTTGCCGTGGTCGATATGGCCGGCCGTGCCGAGAATGATCTGTTTCAAGGTGGGCTGCTCCCTAAAGTGTGAACGTCAGCGTTTTTTGCGCTTGCGCAGGTATTCCATGGCATAGGCCAGGCCCACCAGGATGGTGGCCAGTCCGATGATGTAGACCGGGTCGCTGTGGCCCCGAAACATGCGGGTCAGCACCACGGCCATAGCCAGGCCCATTACAGCCCTGATAATAAATGTCTGGAATGACATGGTTTTTATCGCCTTTCGTTTTGCGGGACACGTGGCCGATATCCTATAGCAGATGGGAATTTGGGTCAATACTGCAATCGGGGCCCGACCGGGGGACAAGGCTGGTTGGGCTGGTTGGCAATCGCCGATTTTGTGCTTGCATTTTGAGGGGGCTTTTGCTAATTAGACGCGTTCATTGCGGTGGGTGTAGCTCAGTTGGCAGAGCATCAGGTTGTGGCCCTGAGGGTCGTGGGTTCAAGTCCCATCACTCACCCCATTTTAAAACCAAAGACCATTGATGATCGTGCGCATCTTCAATGGTCTTGCTCTTCATACGAGCCTGTCAGCGATTTCCCAAAAGAGGCAGATGCAAGGCGCCGGAGTTTTTATGAACGAGGCGTACACCGGTACGCCGCAGCGAATAAAAACGAACGGCAACACCGAAGGTGGCCTTTTGGGGCATCGCTAATGCGCCCGTAGCTCAGTTGGATAGAGCGCCGGACTTCGAATCCGTAGGCCGCCCGTTCGAGTCGGGCCGGGCGTACCAGTTTAATCGCAAGGGAAGTCAGGGATCTGCCCCTGGCTTCCTTTTTTTGTGCCCGCCATCATCCCTGTTTCAAAACCCGCAGGTGCCCGCACGGAACAAGGCAACGGATTATTTCCGCCACTGATCGACACAGATCCTCACAGATATAAGTCATCCACAAGTGTGATGATGCAATGCATGTGTTTCCCGGCCAGCAGCCGGTGAAAAACTTTTCCCGTTTTTTGGAGATCAATCTGTGTTCACCAGTGTCCATCCGTGTCCCAAAGCGGTTTTCCGCCGTTATGCCGTTGCGCGAAGCGCTTAAACCCTCTCTGTGGAAAATCAGTGTTCATCTGTGGAAATCTGTGGCCGATTGAATTTTTAAGGTTTTTCGTCTTTTCGCGAAGCGCTAAACCCTCGCTGATAAATCCGTGTTCACCCGTGTTGATCCGTGTCCCAAAATGGTCTTCGGTTTCGGTCATCGAAAGTATCCTGCCGGAAACCGCACCCGGGCGAGTCATTCATAGCGTACACCCCGGCCAAAAGCGATGCCCAGCTTTCGCATGCGGTGGCGCAGCGTGGCCGGGTGGACGCCCAGTTTTTCGGCCGCCCCTCCGGGGCCGCTGATTTTGCCCCGGGTGAGGGCAAGCACCTTCCGGATGTGACGGGTCAGGAGATCGTCTATTCGCAGGGACGCACTGTCGGGAGACGTCGTTTCTTGCGGAAAGTCTTCCAGCTGAAGGGCGCCCAGGTCGTCAAATCGCAGCGGTGCATCCCGATGAATGATCATGGCGCGTTCGATGGTGTTCTCCAGCTCCCGGACATTACCGGGCCAATGGTAGGCGGTTAGCCGTTTCAGGGCCCCAATGGCCAGTTCCGGGAAATGTTCAAAACCCATTTTCCGGTATTTCTTCTGCATGAAATAATTGACCAACGCGGGAATATCGCCCTTTCGCTTCCTCAGGGGCGGAATCACAATGGGAAAGACCTGAAGCCGGAAGTAAAGATCCTTGCGAAAACGATTTTTTCGCACCAGCGCTTCCAGATTACGGTTGGTGGCCGCCACGACCCGGATATCCACCCGGATGCTCTCTGTCCCGCCCACCGGCTCAAACTCTTTTTCCTGCAGTACACGCAGAAGCCGAAGCTGGGCGGCGGCGGGAAGTTCTCCGATCTCATCCAAAAAAATGGTTCCCTTGTGAGACCTTTCAAAGCGCCCGCGCCGTTTCTCGAGGGCCCCGGTGAAGGCCCCCTTGACATGCCCAAAGAGTTCGCTGTCGATAAGGGCTTCGGGAATCGCGCCGCAATTGACTTTGATAAACGGGCCCGTGCTTCGCCCGGAAAAATTGTGCACGGCATTGGCGATCACCTCCTTGCCCGCACCGGTTTCCCCGAGCAACAGCACCGGGCTTTCCCGCCGGGCAACCTGGTACACCTGCTGCATGACGTGGCTGAGGCCGTTGTCCGCGCCCACAATCTCTTCGTTTTTTTGAAAACGCAGCTCATTTTGCAGGTATCGGTTGTCATCGGTCAGAAGATTTTTCAGTTCCAATAGTTCCGTGTATCGGCGGCTGTTGGAAATGGCAATGGAAAACGGGGCCTGCAGGAGCCGCACCAGATCCAGATGCCTTTGGGTAAACCGATGCCATCCCCGCGCGCTGAATCCCACCACGCCCACCTCCCGGCCATCGATGGCAAGGCGCAAAATCATGGCGGAGAGTTTTCCTTTCAGACCGACAATCCGGGCCATCTCTTTTCCCAGGGGGTGCTGATCGGCCTGGTTTAAAATCAACTCTTCGGGAAGATTCAGGCCGGTGCCAATATAGCGCCAGATGGTGTCCGGATGGGAAAAGCGAATATCCAGCCGACGCCCGCCCCTGTGGTCGGCCATGGCGAATACCGTACCGCTTTTTTTCCGGGGGGAGATGTAGTGCAGATAGATACCGTCGGCATCGATGGACCGTTTTAAATAGTTGAAACAATCGGCCAGCGCCGTTTCCACCTGGATGGATCCGCAGATGCGCAGGGTCGCCTCGCGGAAAAATTCGTTTTCATCGATGGCCATGGGCCGTCACCTTCCACAAAAAAATTATCACATACGACAAATATATCACGAAAAAATTAAATATGACAAATTGAATGCGAAATATGACGTATTAGCGGTTCGGATTTCTTAAAACTCTGAAATTATTATCATATTTTTCATGGCACACAATTTGGAAGGTTTCACATCACCTGGGCAAGCTTTCATACGCACGGGCGGCGGTTCGGAACAGACCCGGGGCCGAAGCGCACTTCGGGCCCCTGCGGGTGCCCCTTTTCTTTCAACCTGCCTGGAGAAGGTGCCATGAATTTTAAAACCATTCTATTCGAACAAAAAGAGAGCATCGGCATTCTCACGTTGAACCGGCCCGAAACCATCAACGCCCTGAACCGAACCATGGTGGAGGAACTCGAGCAGGCTTTTGACGACCTGGAGCGGGATCCAACCATCCGGGTGGTGATCCTGACCGGCGCCGGGGCCAAAGGGTTTTGCTCGGGCATGGACATGAAGGAATCCGCCGCCGCCCTTTTCGAAGCCTCGCCCGAACGGATCTTCCGGTTTCAGAGCCGTGCCTCACGTCTCTACTACCGGATGCGCACCATTCCCCAGCCGGTCATTGCCGCTGTTCACGGGGCGGCATCCGGCGCCGGGTTCAGCTTTGCCATGGCGTCGGACCTGAGGATGATAACCCCTGAAACGCGGTTCAACGCCGCCTATATCAATATCGGCCTCGGCGGGGCCGATCTGGCCAGCAGTTTTTTTCTGCCCCGTCAGATCGGTTCGGGCAGGGCCAACGAATTTCTCTACAGCGGCGGTTTCATGAGCGCCGAAGAGGCGATGCAGCTCGGCTTTGCCAGCCGCCTGGTTCCCCGGGAGCGCCTCATGGACGAGGCGTTCGGGATGGCGCAAAACCTGACGGAGAAAAGTGTTTTGGGCCTTCAAATGACCAAAGAGGCCATTAACCAGAATCTATGCGCGGCATCCCTTGAACAGGCCCTGGCCATGGAAAATCGGAATCAGGCGTTCATGATCGCTGCCCTGAAAATAGAATTTTCCGCATCGCATCCGGAGCATTAGCCCGGATATTTCACGCGTTCGCGATGTTCATGGGCAAGGCATAAGGGACGCCGCTGTACGCCTGTACCGCAAGTGCCTGATAACGCTGCCAATGGGCATCTCGGGCGCACCCGCAGGGTGCCGTGGATCGATTGAACCGGGATGAAAGGCGGCAGCGCCAATTTTTTGCGTGAAAGGAGGCGGTTGTGAATTTACCTGAGTTGGCGGAAGAATCCGCCGCACGTCTGGGTGAAAGAAGGGAGCTGGTCTTTGAAGGCCAGGACTATACCAATCTGCAATTTTTGGACGAGTCCTGTCGGTTGCGGCGCAGTTTCGCCGGTCTCGGGCTTGGCCGGGGGGAAGTGGCGGCCGTTTGCCTTCTGAACAACCCCGTGGTTTTTCCGGTTTTCCAGGGAATTTTCCGCACCGGTGCGATTGCGGTACCCGTGATGTTCACCCTCACGCCCCATGAATTGCGGCATGTATTGGGCGACTGCCGGGCCCGGGGCGTGGTGACGGATGAAGCCAGCATCGAAAAAATCCGGGAGATTGCCCCGGAGGTTGAGACCTTGAAGTGGATCGTCATCGTCGGCGGCCAGGACGATCCCAATGCTTCGGTTCCGGAATACGGCCTGGCGCCGATGCTTGCCAATGCCCCTGATCCGCATTTTCCGGCCATCGATCCTGACGATGCGGCGTTGATGCTCTATACGTCCGGAACCACGGGCAAATCAAAGGGTGTCGTCCTGAGCCATCGCAACCTGGTGCACGCCGCCCGGGCTGCCGTGGCCGCCTCCGAACTGGAGCGTTATGATCGGCAGATTGTGGTCAATGCCCTGCCCATGGCGCATATCTTCGGGCTGGCCGTGATGAACACCGCCTTTCTGATGCCCCGGCGCCTGGCACACAGTTATATCGTCCAGATGCCATGGTTCGATACGGAACCGTTCATGCAGCTGATCCAGACCCATCGGGCCACCACCATCACGGTTGTGCCGACCATGCTGGTCCTGCTGCTCCATCATCCCAAGATCCATGACTACGACCTGACATCGCTGGTGGACGTCGTCTCCGGGGCGGCGCCGCTTTCTGTGGAGCTGGGCCAGGCCTTTGCCCGGCTGGCCGACATCGGGTTTGTCCGTGAAATTTACGGCTGTACCGAGTGTGCGGGGATGGGGTCCAGTCCTCTGGCGTCCGAGCCTTTTCGCCCGGGGTCGGCCGGCAAGGCCTATATGGGCATGGAACTGAAGATCGTTGATGAAGCCGAAACACCGCTCGGGCCGGAAGAGCGCGGCGAAATTCTCGTCAAGGGGCCGGCGGTTATGAAGGGCTACCTGAACCGTCCGGAAGAGACGGCCGCGGCCCTGCGGGATGGGTGGCTGCATACCGGTGATATCGGGTACCTCGATGACGAGGGCTATCTTTATATCGTGGACCGCAAAAAAGACATGATTATCCGGGCCGGTGAAAACATTTATCCCTGCGAATTGGAAGAGATTTTTTATGCCCATGCGGCGGTTGCCGAGGCCGCGGTGGTGGGCACGCCCGACCCGGTATACGGTGAAAAAGTGGTGGCTTTCGTCGTTTTGAAGCCGGGCATCGAGGCCACGGAAAAGGAATTGCTCGATTTCGTCAAGACACGGACCGCTGAATTCAAGGCGCCGTCGAAAATCTGTTTTATCGAAGCCATTCCCAAAAGCCTGGTGGGGAAAGTTCTCAAACGGGAGTTGAGGGAAACATTGCGCGCCGAACAAGGCACAACCCAGCAGGGAACCCGATAACGCACGCCAACATCATCTGCGATGGAAGAGGGGATTATGGATTTTGATTTTACGCCGGCGGAAAAGACCGTTTTAAAGGACGTCCGAAGCTTTCTCGAAACGGAAACAACCCCCGCCCTGTTAGAGGAAACCCACCGGCTCGGGCATATTTACGGGGGGAGCGAGGCGCGCCGATTTATCAAAAAATTTGCCGCCAACGGCTGGTTGACCCCGAATTGGCCCGCCGACCGGGGTGGACTCGATGCTTCCGCCGTTCTCACGGCCGCGATCCGCGCCGAAATGGCCCGGGCCGGCATACCGGTGGTTTTTGTGGCGGCCCACATGGCCGGCCCCACCATCATGCACTTTGCCAATGACCGCATGAAAGACTGGTGGCTGCTGCCCATTGCCCGCGGCGAGGTCGAGTTTGCCCTGGGCTATACCGAGCCCCAGGCCGGTTCGGATCTCTCCGCCCTGGATATCCGGGCCGTGGACAAGGGGGATCACTTTCTCCTCAACGGCCAGAAAACGTTCAACACGTCAGCGCATGTGGCCGATTTCCACTGGTTGGCCACCCTCACGGACCCGGACGCCAAGCGATACCACGGCATGTCGATGATGATTGTGGATTTGAAAAGCCCGGGGATCGAGGTCCGCCCCATGCAGACCATGGCCGGCTGGCAGACCAATGAGGTGTTTTATAACGATGTGCGGGTGCCCAAAGAGAATCTGGTGGGGGATCTCAATTGCGGGTTTTTGTACCTCATGACGGCCCTGGATTTTGAGCGGATGTATCCCCTGGCGGCCTTTGAACGGATATTCGATATGCTGGTGGCGCATGCCAAAGCGACCCGTGTCAACGGCCGGGCGCTGTCCAAAGACCCCTTGATCCGGCAGCAGCTGGCCCAGCTCAAAATCGAACTGGAAGCCGATCGGCTGCTCTATTACCGCCTGGCCCACCTGATCGACAGCGGCCAGACCCCAAATTACCAGGCCTCCATGCAGAAGGTCTTCGCCACGGAAACGGCCCAGAAGATCACCCGCACGGGCATGGCCATCCTGGGTCCCTACGGGCAATTGCAAAAGGGCTCCAAATGGGCGGTCCTGTCCGGGATGATGGAGTGGTATTACCGCACCAGCGTGGTGGAGACCATCTATGCCGGCACATCCGAGATCCAGCGTAACATCATTGCCTTGCGGGGGCTCAAACTCCCTTCCAAGTAGAAAAGGAGACACCCATCCGATGAATTTCGACCTGAGTTCGGAACAAAATATTTTAAAGGAATCCGCCCACAAACTCCTGGCCCGCCACTGCACCAGCGAGGTTGTGCGGGAGATGGCCCGAAGTGAAAAAGGGTTTTCCGCGCAACTCTGGGACACCATGGCCGATCTGGGCTGGATGAGCCTCTTGATTCCGGAGGCGCACGGCGGCTCCGGGGTCAACCCGCTGGACCTGGCGCTTGTCCTTTACGAAATGGGGTATCACGGCCTGGCCGGCCCCTTTTTTGCCACGGTTGTCATGGGCGGGGCGGCCGTCCTGGAAGCCGGCCGCGCGGAACAGAAGCAAAAGATTCTCCCGCTGGTGGCCGACGGAAAACTCAAACTGACGCTGGCCTGGCTCGAGACCGCGGGCACCTATGCCCCCGAAGGCATCCAGCTGGCCGCTGTCCAAGAGGACGGCGCGTATGTGCTGACCGGCACGAAACTCTTTGTTCCCGATGCCGCCGCGGCCGACTATATCATCTGCGCATCCCGCACCGCCGCGGCCAGCGATGGGATCAGCCTGTTCATGGTGGACGCCGCATCACCGGGAATCGCCATTACCCAGCTGGATACCCTTGGCCACGACCGCCAGTACGAGGTGATCCTGGACCATGTCCGGGTGCCGGCATCGAATCTGCTGGGGCCAGAAGGCGGGGCCTGGCCGATCCTGGAGAAAATACTGCTCCAGGCGGCGGTGGCCAAGTCGGCCGAGATGAGCGGCGGGGCCTACCGGGTCATGGATATTGTCCTTCCCTATGCCAGGGGCCGCAAACAATTCGGCAAACCCATCGGGGCTTTTCAGGCCATTCAGCACCACTGCGCGAATATGCTGACCCTGGCCGAGACCATGAAATTCCTCACGTTCCAGGCGGCCTGGCGAAAGACCCAAGGTTTGCCCTGTGCCACGCAGGCGGCCATATGCAAGGCCTGGGCAAGCGATGCCTATGGCAAGCTGGTGGCGCTGGGCCACCAGGTGGTCGGCGGGGTCGGGTTCATGGAAGAGTTCGATCTGCAGCTCTTTTTCCGTCAGGCCAAGACGGCCGAACTGCTTTGCGGCGATGCCCGTTTCCATCGCGAGCGCGTGGCCCGGGCCATGGATCTGTAAGAACGGTCTTTTACAAAGGAGAAATCGAAATCAAACGCGGTCTTTACCCGGTGGGCGGCGCAATCCACGCCCAAATTTTGCTATTCGATTCGGACAGCAGTACGCAGTTCAGCACATACCGAAAAAGAAGAATGAGGTGGTTCGTTTCTTCAAAAAAGAAATCTTGCAGATGAAGCCGCTGGTGGAACTGGTATTAGGGTAATGCTGCAGTAGATGTGGCATTCAATTCGAACAACGGATATCGATTGGTGGTTGATAGGCCCGGCAGGCTCAAAATGAACACTCTTCAACAAAATCCTGATTGGACTCCGTTTCGCCAATTACTGGGCACAATTTATAAGGATCTCGGCCTAGTTGACCGGTCGGAACCGGATGCGGCCTATCTGAAGTCGGCATTCGATTTCACGGAGACCCTCTGGCATCGCCAATTGGAACGGATGCCCGACGTGAAAATCGTGATGCTGTCCGAAGCGCCGCTGTTTGGGCACAAGCAGACCTATATTTATAATCCAGACTCGCCGCCCACGCCATTTTTCCACTTCAACGATCTCGAAGCCTTTGGCTGTATCCTCCCCAAAAAGAATTCATGGTCAAATCCGCAAGCAAGAAAGTCATTTCTTATTAAACAGATGGGCGTCAAAGGGATACTGGTTTTGGATCTTTTCCCTTATGCCTTAAATCCCAACGATACGGCCATCAACTACCGGAAGATGAGTAATCCCCTTTATTTCCGTCTATTATCTGAGACGGCCCCATACTATTTAATCCCAAAGATACAATTGGCCCGCAAAAAAGTTGGTAAGACGCCTATTTTTATCTATCGCTACAAAAAGCTATTTCAGAAAACGAATCATTTTGTGGAAGCCCTTTTCGTCAAGAATGATATTAGGTTTGACGGCTTCAAAATTGAAAGCATCCATGGCGAAAACATGTCTCTCGACCGAAAAAAACTTTCCCAAATTTATAGACAACACGAGGAGGATCGCGGGTGACTGCATTCCTATTTCCATATTTGGATGCCAATATACCTCACCCGAGGGAAGGAGACGTCGCATTCTCAGTCTGAAGGAAAAGTGGTTTAGAATTGACAGATCAACTCCATCCGATATCATAGAAATTGCCATTTAACCGATAACCACTTGAACTAACAACGATCTTTTATGCTCTTACTGGAATGGCCGACCCTATCAACAGACCCCTTTCTGGATGATGGGTTTATCAGAGGCGCCAAAAAGCAATGTATATTGAGTTTTCAATAGGAGCCCGAAATGGATCTCAACGCTGAGCAAAAACGGATCGCAACCCAAAAGCCCAGTGGCCATCAGCTTTTAAAGGGGGTGGCCGGCTCGGGAAAGACATCCGTGGGGCTGTACCGTGCATTTTTCCTGTTGAACAACTATTGTTACGGTATCCGAACAGCTTAACAGCAATTTGGAGCCACAGATTTCCACTGAGGGACACGGATTTGCAACTGCGTGTTTGTGGGCGCTTCGCGCAACAGCGTAACGGCGAGAACCTTAATGGGACACAGATAAACACGGGTGAACACAGATAAAACAAAAGGCGTATAAGTGTAGGGCTTCGCCTAAAACTCACCGGCTGAACAGCTTAACGGCAATTTGGAGCCACAGATTTCCACTGAGGGACACTGATTTTCACTGTGAGCTAATTGGGCTTCGCTTAACAACTCAACAGCTTAATGGCTTAACAGCTTGAATGGGGAAACGGATGAACACGGATACACACGGATAGACCGTATTCTCACGCCAAGCCGCTAAGCTCGCCAAGAACGGCGTGAACAGCATGTTCCCTTTTTCCTGCCTTTAAAATTGCGATGAACCGCATTCTCGACAGTCAAATTTCCTAACGAACTGGGAAACGAAGAAAAGACGTTTTCTGGCCAATCCCCTGAAAAACCTCCTTGAATTGCCAAATCGGTGTTTTATTTTGTAAAAGTATATAGTATAATATGCATTATTAGGAGTAAAATATCATCTGGAGGGCCCTTTGAAGGATTTTCTGGATCGGAGCGAAATCATCAATGTGTTAGCTGGATTCAACCCCTGGTGGGGCGAACGGCGGCATGAGGTTCCCCCATTTAGGCGTCTGGCGTTTGACGCCTGCCGTCGTTATCTGGAAGACAGCACCCTGCGCCGGGCCGTGCTCCTGTCCGGTCCCAGGCGAGTGGGCAAAACCACGGTTCTCCAGCAGATGGCCCAGGCATTGGTCCAAAAAGGAAGCGATCCCAAAAGCATCCTCTACCTTAGCCTGGATCACCCCTTGTTGAAGTTGTTGTCCCTCAGGGAGATCCTGTCGCTGTTTCATGAGAGCACCTTCCCCGACGGCCAGCCGGCCTTCCTGTTGCTCGATGAAATCCAGTATGCCCCCCAGTGGGAAACCGAAATCAAGCTGCTCATTGACCACAAGCCCCAGTACCGCATCCTGGCCACCGGGTCGGCCTCCGTGGTTCACCGGGACCGCCTGGCGGAAAGCGGGGTCGGCCGCTGGATTACCGTTCCGATCCCCACCCTCTCTTTTTTTGAATTTGTCAGCATGCGCAACCAACAGCCCGAGGGCATTGCGCCGGATCTGCGTGTCAGCAGCATCTTTTCCTTTTCATCGGGGGACATATCAGCCCTGGCCGCCCAATTGCGGCCCCTCCAGCCGCTTTTCCAGCGCTATCTTCTGGTGGGTGGCTTTCCGGAAACCGCCAACCAGGAAAATATCGATCTTTGCCAGCGCCTGCTTCGAGAGGATGTGGTGGAACGGGTGCTCAAGCGGGATATGACCGCGCTTTTCGGCGTCAGGAATATCAACGACCTCGAAAAACTCTTCATCTACCTGTGTCTGCACTCCGGCGGCATTCTGGCCCACCAGGCCTGTGCCAGAGATTTGGGTACCACCACTACCACAGTGTCCAACCACCTGATGATGTTGGAGCAGGCCAATCTCACCTATCGCCTGCCGCCTTCGGGGTTGGGAGGGAAAAAGGTGCTCAAGGCCCGCAACAAATATTATCTGGTGGATGCGGCTTTACGCAATGCCGTGCTCCTGAGGGGGGAGGAGATCTACACCAATCCCGAGGAAATGGGAACCATTGTCGAGACCACGGTGTTGCGTCACCTGTTCGCCTACTATTACCGGGATACGCCTGAGATTGTCTATTGGCGGGATGCCGCCACGCAGAAAGAGGTGGACATCATTGTGCGCAGCCCGGCTTATGTGTTGCCGTTTGAAGTCAAATACAAAACCAGGCCGCAATTGGATAGGAAAAGTGGCCTCGGGATTTACTGCGCGTCTGAAAACCCTGCGCAGGCGTATCTGGTCACCCAGCGGGAGGCGGATTTTTCCGTGAGCAGGTTGAAGGCGGTCGATACGACATTCCTAAAGATTCCGGCGTATATCCTCTGCTATTTATTGGGGCAGTCGGAGCGGTTGTTATGGCGTTAAGCGGCCTGGGCGCTTCTTCGTGCAACCGCGGAACGGCGAAAACCCAATGGGACACAGATGAACACGGGTGGACACTGTTTATGACCGCGAGTTTGTTAAGCTTCGCCTAAACGGCCAACAGCCTGAAGCCTAAACACCTTGATTCAGCCACAGATTTTCACTGAGGTACACTGATTTGGTTATATGCGCTTAGCGCAACAGCGCAACGGCGAAAACTTCACTGGGACGCAGATGAACGCTGAGGGACACAGATTTAAAAGCGTGTTTATTCGGCTTCGCGAAAGCGTAACGGCGACAACCTAATGGGACACGGATGAACACGGATACACACAGATAAACCATTTCTCACGCCAAGCCGCTAAGCTCGCCACGAACGGCGTGAACGGCATGTTCCCTTTTCTGAAGCATCTGATTCCAGAAAAGGGAACGTTCGCATCGGCCGCAGGCCGAGGGAAAACCAGCCACGCGCGGCAACGTGCGCAAAGCCATAGGCAGGTGATGGCCAAGATCGAAAAGGCTATCGAACCGTAAAAAGAGTAGACCCCGATTCGCCTTTTGGCCTGATCATACTTTGATCCGCTTGCTGTCCGGATGCATTTTAAAGAAGCGGCCGATGGCGCCTTCGCTGCCGATCAGAATCAATTCATCATGTTGATGCAGGCGATAGGCCGGTTCCGGGTTGATGCAGGCCGTATCCTGGTCGCAGATGGCCACCACGTTGCAGCCGGTTTTCGATCGGATCTGGCTTTCGGCCAAAGATTTATCCGCATAGGAAGTGGGCGTGACAACCCGGAAAATGTTGAGCCCTTCGGCCAGCATCAAGAGTTCTTCGGGTTTGAGAAAGTTGAGGATCGCATTGGCGGCCATGCTGGCGTAGGACATCACCAGGTCGGCGCCGGCCGTGTGCAGTTTGGATATGTTCCTTTCGAGGTTGGCGCGGCAGATAATCTGGACGTCGGGCGCCAATTTGCGGCAGTAAATCGTCAGGTAGATGTTGGTGGGATCGTCGTGGGTGGTGATAATGATCGCCGGCGTCGCTTCGATCCCGGCTTTGCGAAGAACGTTGATGTCCGCGGCACTGCCGTGGATATAGCGGTCATCGCCGATCCGCGCGCGCTTTTTTTCAATGATGCGATAATCGAGGTGGCGCGCGCGCAGTGCCGCGGCGGACGCCCGGCCAACCCTGCCCCCACCCAGGATCAGGACCGGGTCCTGGGATTGCTGATGCCGGCCCAGCTTGCGGTCGAAGGCACTGAATTGCGCCTCGGAGCCCGCCAGCAGGAGAACCGTCGTCGGGTTGATGACGGTTTCGGGGCTGGGCATGATGAATCGCCCCCGCTCCCACAGCCCCACCACGTTGACACCGCTCGTTTCGCGCAGCCTGCTTTCCTGGAGGGTCTTACCCACGAGCGGCGTCCGCATGGCGGGCGCCTCGGCGATCAGGAGAGACTCGATCCGCCCAATGACGTTTGCCGCGGTCGTTGTCCCAATGACCCTGCGGGCCAGGGACTCGCCGAGCATTTTGGTAAATTGGGTCACGTGCGTGCTCCCGGCCAACTCGAGGATATCGACGGATTCGTCCAGATTCGCGTTGGCGACGATGGGCACATCGGGCGCAATTTCACGGATGGTAAAGGCGATGTTGGTATTGATCATGTCGTCGACTTTGGCGACCACCAGGGCGGCTTTGCCAATCTGCAGACGCTTGTAGGTTTCCGGATCGCCAAAATTTCCGACGACCGCCACGAAGTCGGAATCCCGGAGTTCGAGTGCCTGCTGCACGTCTTCCACCAGGATGACGTATTCATTCCGGTACTGGCGGAACTTTTCGGCAAGGTAAACGGTCACCGGATCATGGCCGGTGACGATGACGTGGTCATGGGTGTCCGGGGGTAATTCCCGGGGCGCCTGGGCTTTGGCCTGGGCATCCAGCCAGGGCAGATAGAAAAACTCGATGAACGTGAAGGGCAGCATGGTCAGGAGAAACACGATCCCCGACAAGAGGACGATAATCGAGAAAAGCTTGCCAATGTCGGTCGTAAACGTAATGTCGCCGAACCCGAGGGTCGACATCACCGTCAGGGTCCAGTAAAAACCGGTGACCCAGCTGAACTGCCGGTCTTCCAAGATCATCAGGTAGTGAAACAGGATGCTGTAGACCGTCACCATGGCGGCCAGGGCCCCAAAGAACTTGAGGAGGATCGCAATGTTGCGTTCCTGTTTCTTGCCCATCAGGTGGATCATCTCGCTGAGGATTATCTTCATTGCCTGGCGCCCCTGAAAGCGTTGGGTCGATGGTGACGGGATCAAACGTGCGTTCGATCACATGGTTGGGCCTCGATCGCAGCCTACGGCGAATTATCAACTGTAATGATTTCGGAATGGGTGTGTCAATCAACTTAGCCGCGGGCTGCTCTTGGTTCGGGAATAGGGGGGGGATGGAAACGTACAAAACTGAGGGATACTACGGACGTCTCTGTTATTCTTCTTGAAGGGCAAATGGGACACGGATGAACACGGATACACACGGATAGACCGTATTGTCACGCCAAGAACGGCTAAACCACATCTTCCTCACGCCAAGCCGCTAAGCTCGCCAAGAACGGCATTAAACCCTGTATCAAATTCGGGTTTGATTAAATCCAGAATTTGATACGATTTGCATTCGGCCTGCGGCCGAAATAAAGGCTGTCTTTTTGGGGTTCCCTTTGCGTGCTTGGCGGCTTGGCGTGAAACTTTCTGGTTTGGATTTGCCCTGGGGATTGCCCCCCCATGACGTCCGGAGCTTTACAATCGCCGCAAGGCTTACTAACTTTACTTGTTGTTTACTTCCCGAATATTTCATGAATTTTTTTCTACACCACAAATTTTAGGCAACGATTCAAGGGTATCAACGCTATTCGGGGTGGTTTTCAGTGAGACGTTGTACCCTTTGCCGATTCCCGGAGTCATCGAAAAAGTTTCACCCTGCGGGCGCGTCCGAGATGCCCATTGGCTGCGTTATCAGGGACTTGCGATACAGGCGTACAGCGGCGCCCCTGATGCCTTGTCAATGAACATCTCGTACGCGTGAAATATCCGGGTTAATCTTTCAGCTGAGGTTTATGACCGGGTCCGAAAACACGGATGCATTTTTCGGCAGCGGGTTGTCGCCTTTTTCGATACCTTTCTCCTTGACGCTTTTGAGCCCGCTTAATTTTTCCGAACCATCGAGAACGCCGGCGCCATCAGTGTAATATTCGAACCAGGGCAAATTGTGGGCGGCATACTCCCTGGCCGTCATGGGAACCGTGGGCGGATTGTCGCCGGTGACGGCCCGCCAGACCAATGAGTTGGCCAGGTGGACAAAACACCTGCTCTTGTGCCCCATTTCCCAGTCGTCCATGTCGTAGGGATCCTCATAGATTTCCTGGCGCATGCGACCGCCGGGCGCCAACCCCATATCCATGCAGGGCTCAGCCATACTGTACATCACGTGATCGTCCAACCTGCTGCGGTAAGCTCGGATATCCTGTTTGGGAAAGAGCCTTTCAAATGACGCGCGTTTCATCGGATAGACCATGACCTGAAGGCCGCCGAATTCACCGTCGCCGGTCAACTGTTCCTCGGCACTGTAGCCGGATCCCAATGGCATGGCTACGAACTGGCGGATGAAGCCCTTCTCCACGCTGAAACCGTCCAGCCAAGGCTGGTCCGGCGCAACCATGTAGTCCTGAGGATTGCCCTGCAGCCAGTCCGTCCAATTGTCGCCGGTCACCGCGTTGATTTTGCCGGTGGCCACCTTGATGGCAAAGGGGTAATCCGTACCGTGATCGGAAATGTGATCCGAGCTGAAATTCAGCCAGAGGGCTTCGGACTGGTACATGGGGAGCATCACGCCGCCGTGCCGTTCCCACTGTTTGGGCAGGTTTGCCCTGAAATCGTCGATGTGTCTGACAGGGAATCGCCCCAGCCCCGGGGGCAGGGGATAATCCTTGCCGTCATCCGGGATCCGGAGGGTTCTCTGGAAATCGATAGTCAGCTTAGCTTTGGGATGAACCTCGGGGAATGTGAACACGAGGGAATCGTTTTTCAGCTCAATCACGGTTTGTCCTCCTTGTTACCAATCACCGTCGCGCACCTCGCGCACAATCCGGAGCACGGCGTGGTCAGGCATGTCTTTTAGTTCACGGATGAGTTGTGCAAACAAAAGCGGCCGCTTGCGGATGATTTCCTGGACGTCCTGGGAAATTTTTCCACTCAGAGCCAACAGGACATCCGGATCCTCGCCCAGGTCATCGGCCAGGGCCCGTATCTTGTCCTCGGTGAGGTAGGCCTTCAGATCGCCCCGCTCGATCTTGCTGAGGTAGGAGGGCTCGACCCCCATCCGCATGGCGACCTGTCTCACGGAATAGCTGCGGTCCTTGGCTTTGAGCCGCTCGCGCTTGTCACGAATGTATTGACCGAATGCATTTTTCATACTGTGTACTATATAGTACTCACTTTGTGAGGTCAATCGAAAAATTAAAGGTCATGGTTTTTTTGATTATAGCGTTTGAAAAGTAGCTGAAAGAGTGATCTATTTGTTTCATCCCATCATTTGATCTGTTTTCCTGCTGTCAAAAAAAAGCTAATCTCGTTTTCGAATTACAAATACTCCGGAGGAAACATGACTTACAGCAATCTGAAGATTGATTGCATTGAAAACCAAACACCCCTGAGGGGACGTGATGGGAACAGGGGGAATCAGCGCATGAAACTAAACTTAGGGTTACGAAGAATGCGTCCTCGTTCAGCCACTTGCACAAAACTAAACCTTCGGTTACTATTTGTGCATGAGCGGTTCAATAAAAAAGCCGAACTGGGACTTCCTGTTTGAGACGGCGAACGCCCAAGAGGGCTACTTCACCACCAGGCAAGCTGCCGAGGCAGGTTTCTCGTCGCAGCTGCTTCTCAAGCACATCCGCGCGGGTCGCGTCACACGGACACGCCGGGGCATCTATAGGCTCGTCCACTTCCCTGCGGGCGAGCACGAAGAGCTGGTCGTCGCCTGGCTCTGGTCGGACAGGGCCGGCGTCGTCTCGCACCAGACCGCGCTGTCGCTCCACGGGTTCTCGGACGTGCTTCCAGCCCATGTCCATCTGACCCTGCCGCGAGCTTGGCGAAGCCGCCGGCTCAGGATTCCTGACGGGGTCGTGGTCCATCATGCTGACGTGCCGTCGAACGACCGGTCCTGGTTCGGTGCGGTGCCGACCACCAACCCGTGCCGCACGCTGAACGACTGCGCTCACGAGGACCTGTCGCCCGATCTGCTGCGCCAAGCAGCTCAGCAAGCCATTCGTCGGGGCCTCGTTACCAGAGCAGAGATCGGCGAGGTCGAAGAGGCGCTGCGCGTTTTCGGAGGGATCGGCATATGACGACCCGCACCTATTCTTCACCCGCGGCCTTCAAACAGGCGCTTGAACAGCGCCTACGCTCGGCGACAAATACGGGGGCAGAGTTCGCCCGCAAGCGGCAGATGCTCGTGTTTGATCGCTTCCTCGCGCGTATCGTCGCCACGCTCGGTGACACCGCCACACTTAAAGGTGGGCTCGTGCTGGAGCTTCGCCTTGAGCGGGCGCGCACCACGAAGGACGTCGACCTGAGGTTGATGGACTCTCAGGGCGGCATCCTTGAGAGGTTGCAGGAAGCGGGCAGACAAGACCTCGGCGACTTCATGACCTTCGAGGTTGGCCCGGACAACGACCACCCGGAGATTGTGAACGATGGGGTGCAGTACGATGGCCTTCGATTCCGTGCTGAGTGCCGGCTCGCCGGGAAGGTATACGGCCAGCCCTTCGGCGTTGACGTTGCGTTCGGCGATCCGATCCTTGGAGAGCCCGAGGTAGTGGTGGCGGAAGACGTGTTGGCGTTCGCCGGCATCGCGCCACCCAAACTGCGCCTGTACCCGGTTGAGTCCCACATCGCCGAAAAGCTGCATGCGTACACCATGCCCCGCAGTCGTCCCAATTCGCGGGTGAAGGATCTACCGGACATCGCCTTATTGGCCTCTGTGCGTGACATCGACAGCATGACATTGCGCACCGCCATCGAACGGACGTTCAAGCACCGGGCGACACACCCAGTGCCGGCGTCGGCGCCCGCGCCTCCGGAAGCTTGGGTGCCTGTCTATGCTCGAATGGCGGCGAACGACAGGCTCAAGTGGCAGACACTGGATGAGCTGACCCGGGCCGTTCAAACTTTTCTCGACCCGCTGCTCGCCGGGGAGATCGGGAAATGGGAAGCGGAGGCGTGGGCCTGGTCCGCCGATCAGGCGAACAATCCTAAATAATCCAAACACGATCCTTTCTTACGGTTCTGAGGATTGAACGGATATTTTGTGCAATCTTTGAATTTTTATTGTACATATAAATACATATAATTGTACATATTGATACAATGAATTTAACCGTTTTCTCAAACTTCTATGGCTGATCAGAAACTTCTGTCCAGTTTGTCGAGGCTCGGATTTCCGATGTTCGAGCCCGTCGAACAGCTGGATGTCAACGAGACCCTGGCCGAGGTCGTCAAAAGCGACGATACACGCCTATGGGAGGGCTTTCCGGTGCTGTTGGCCAACGCCGCGGATACCTATCAGTTTGCACCGGACCTGGTCGAGCAGCACTTGGATAACCAATGGCAGAAAGATCATTTTCGCCGCCTGATGCTCTTTTCAGGGGCCTTATTTTCGCTGTATCACCTGTCCTTCACTTGGTGGAACAAGCTTAAAAAAAGTTTCTCTGAACAGGAGAAGGACTTAGTTCGGGAATGGAAAAAGGATTTGTCTCAAGGCCGTGCTGTCCAATGGGATGGCACTATCCTCGATTCAGAGCGCGTTAAAGGGCTTTTCGAGCTCTATTTCGAGAAGAAGGCGGAAACGGACAAGCGACGCCAGGAAAAATATGCGGAATTCTCCCTGGAGTACGCCTTGTCCCAGGTGTTTTCGCCCAAGCAGAAGGAGCTGTTCAGGAAGAAGCTGGAAGGTCTCCCCCTGACCAAGACCGAGAAAGAATATTATTCACGCACGGTCAAAAAGAAGGTGGTGGCCCTCGCAAATGACGAGCTGCACAGCCTGGCGAAAAAACTCTTGGAGCTTTGATTGGTTTACGCCCTGGCTTCCTTTTTTGTGCCCTCCAACATCCCTGTTTCAGAAACCGCGGGTGCCCGCACGGAACAATGCAACTGATTGTTTCAGCCACTGATCGACACAGATTCACACAGATCTAAACCACCCAGAGGAGCGGTCGCGCGTCCAACAGTATGCCCCGGTCGCCGGCCGGTAAAAAACTTGTCCGATTTTTAGAATCAATCCGTGTTCATCTGTGTCCCATTAGGCTTTTCGCCGTTGCGCGGTTGCCCTTAGACAATGGCAAGCGGTTCCCTGCAAAGCGCCAGCCGATAAAAATTTACCACGAAGAGCACGAAGAAAAACCGGCCGGAGCAGATGAATCCCTTCGTGGTCTTCGTGGTTCAAGCTGTTGCGCTTAACCAACCTGGGCCTTTTCGGATAATCGCATAAGGGTGAAACTCCAGCATCCAGGACGGTCGGCGCTTTACAATCGCTGCAAAGCTTACTAACTTTGCTTGTTGTTTACTTCCCGATTATTTCACCCTGCTGGTGCGCCCGAGATGCCCATTGACGGCGCTATCAGGGGCTTGCCCATGAACATCGCGAACGTGTGACATATCCGGGATAGAGAAACCATCCCACGGTGGTTGGAATGACTTTAGGCACCCGCGAAAGAGGTATGCGATGAGTGAATATTTCAAGGATCCCGATCCCCAGGAAACCCAGGACTGGCTGGATTCCCTCGATGGCGTCATCCGGCACGAGGGGGCCGACAAGGCCGACTACCTGCTGCGCGTGCTCACCGAGCGTGCCCACCGAAACGGCGTCGCCACCCTGCCGGGCATCCAGACGCCCTACACCAACACCATACCGCCCGGGGATGAAGCCAAGATGCCCGGGGAAGACAGCCTGGTGGCGCGCAACGTGGCCGCTTACGTCCGCTGGAACGCCATGGCCATGGTGGCCCGGGCCAACAAGGACGGCCGCAGCCTCGGGGGGCACATCGCCACCTACACGTCGGTGTCCGCCATGTACGAAGTCGGCTACAACTGGTTTTTCCGGGGGCCGGCGGCGCCCGACGGCGCGGACATGGTCTACTTCCAGGGGCACAGCTCGCCCGGCATTTATGCCCGGGCCTTCGTGGAGGGCCGGCTCAGCGAGGCGCAGCTGGATCATTTCCGGCGCGAAGTGGGGGGCCGCGGCCTGTCGTCCTATCCCCACCCGTGGCTGATGCCGGACTTCTGGGAATTCCCCACGGTTTCCATGGGCCTGGGCCCCATGGCGGCCATCTACCAGGCCCGTTTCATGAAATACATGGACCGCCGGGGGTTCAAGCCGATGGGGGACCGGCGGGTGTGGTTTTTCATGGGCGACGGTGAATCCGACGAGCCGGAATCCCTCGGGGCCCTGTCCCTGGCCTCCCGGGAGCACCTGGACAACCTCATTTTCGTGGTCAACTGCAACCTCCAGCGCCTCGACGGGCCGGTGCGCGGCAACGGCAAGATCATCCAGGAACTCGAGGCGCGGTTCCACGGTGCCGGCTGGCACGTCATCAAAGTGCTGTGGGGCAGCGAATGGGACAAGATTCTCTCCCGGGACACCGACGGCCTCCTGATCAGGAAATTCGGGGCGATGGTGGACGGCGATTTTCAGACCATCCGCGCCCGGGGCCCTGCGTTTCTCCGGGAAAAAGTGTTTGGCGACGACCCGAAGCTGGCGGCCCTGGTGGAGGACATGTCCGATCAGGAACTGTGGCAGATGACCCGCGGCGGCCATGACCCCCGCAAGGTGTACGCGGCCTTTACCGCCGCCTGCGCGGTCACGGACAAGCCCGTGGTCATCCTGGTCAAGACCATCAAGGGCTTCGGTATGGGGCAGTCCGGCGAATCGGTGATGGTGGCGCACAACGTGAAAAAGATGGACGTGGAATCCCTCAAACAGTTCCGCGACCGGTTTCATGTGCCCCTCGAAGACGACCAGCTTGAAAAACTCCCCTTTATCCGGCCCGCCGCGGACAGCCCCGAGGCCGCCTTCATCCAAAAATGCCGCCGGGCGCTGGGTGGGGACGTGCCCTTTCGTCAGACGGACCATCCCACCCTGGACGCCCCGCCCCTGGAAGATTTCAAAAGCCTGCTCGCGTCCACCAAAAAAAGACAGATTTCCACGACCATGGCTTTTGTGCGGCTGCTCTCGACCCTGGTGAAAAAAAAGGCCGTGGCCAAACACATCGTTCCCATCATTCCCGACGAGGCGCGCACCTTCGGCATGGAGGGCTTGTTTCGCCAGCTGGGCATCTACGCCCCCACCGGCCAGCTCTACGAGCCCCAGGACTCGGAGGCCGTGGCCTGGTACCGCGAAGACCCGCAGGGACAGATCCTGGAAGAAGGCATCACCGAGGCGGGGGCCATCTCGTCCTGGATGGCCGCCGGCACCGCCCATTATAACTACGGTGTTCCCATGATCCCGTTCTACATCTTCTACTCGATCTTCGGGTTCCAGCGCATCGGAGACCAGCTCTGGGCGGCCGGCGATGCCAAGACGCGGGGGTTTCTGATGGGCGCCACGTCGGGGCGCACCACCCTCAACGGCGAGGGGCTCCAGCACCAGGACGGGCACGGTCTGCTGTTCGCCTCGGCCTATCCCTCCTGCCGGGCCTACGACCCGACCTTTTCCTATGAAGTGGCCGTCCTGGTCCAGCGGGGCATCGAGCGGATGTACGGCCGGGGCGAAGACATTTTCTACTACATCACGCTGCTCAACGAAAACTATGGCCACCCGGAGATGCCCGACGGCGTGGCGGACGGCATCGCAAAAGGCATGTATCTGTTTCGGGAGGCCCCCGCAGGTTCCGCCGCCGTGCAGCTGATGGGCAGCGGCGCCATATTGCGCGAGGTGATCGCCGCCGCCGATCTGCTGGAAAGCGATTTCGGCGTGGCGGCGAATGTCTGGAGCATTCTCGGCGTGAACCAGCTGCACCGGGACGGCATGCGAACCCATGAATGGAACCGGCTGCATCCCGACCAACCGCCCCGCCAAAGCTACGTGGAAGAGACCCTGCGCGGGCAGGACGGGCCGGTGGTCATCAGCACGGACTACGTCACCGCCTATCCCGAGCAGATTCGCCGCCTCATCCCCAATCCGGTCACCATTCTGGGCACCGACGGGTACGGCCGCAGCGACGAGCGGGAGGTGCTGCGGCGGTTCTTCAAGGTGGATCGCCACCACGTCGTCGTGGCGGCCCTCGACGCCCTGGCGCGCCAGGGCGACATGGACAGGAAAACGGTCGCCCAGGCGATTGCAAAATACGGCATCGATCCGGACGCGCCCCATGCCCCGATCTCTTAAAGGAGGCCCCCATGGCCATTGAAAAGATACGGATCCCGGATTTTTCCGACGTCGATGAAATTATCGTCACCGAAGTTTATGTGGCCGCCGGTGATGCGGTGCAGGAAGAAGATCCCCTCGTGGCGCTCGAAAGCGAAAAGGCCGTGATGGACATCCCGAGTCCCCATGCGGGGACCATCGTGGAAGTGCACCTGGCGGAAGGCGACACGGTGAAGACCGACGACCTCATCGCCACCATCGAGGTAGCAGGTGCCGAAGGGGACGCCGCTGAGCCGGCTGATGACGCGGGCGAAGATGCGGACACGGCTGAGCCGTCTGATGACGCGGCTGAAGATGCTGCCGAGAACGCCCCGGAGCCGGCCGCACCGGAAGACAGTGAACCCCGGACGGCGCCCCCGGACGTCTCCCATGCCACCCCGTCGGTGCGGGCCTACGCCCGTGAGCGGGGCGTCGACCTGGCCGCCATCAGCGGCAGCGGACCGAAAGGCCGGATTCTCAAATCGGATGTGGAGGGGGCAACGCCCCCGGCGGCAGCTGCCGGTCCGGCGCCGGCGGCGGAAAAGCCGCTGGAGGACTTCAGCGTGTACGGGGACGTGGAAGAGGTCGCACTCGGCCGCATCCAGAAAATATCGGGGCCCCACCTGCAGCACAGCTGGACCACCATCCCCCACGTCACCCACTTCGATGAAGCGGACATCACCGCGCTGGAAGCGTTTCGAAAACAGGTGAACACCGAGGCCGGACCCGACGGGCCCAAAACCAGCCCGCTCGTCTTTGTCATCAAGGCGGTCACGGCCACCCTGAAGGCGTTTCCACTTTTCAACAGCTCGCTGGTGCCCGGCGGCGAGCGGATCATCCTCAAAAAGTACTACAACATCGGCATTGCCGTCGATACCCCCAACGGGCTTGTGGTGCCCGTGGTCAAGGATGCCGATCGCAAGGGGATCCGCGAGATGGCCCTCGATCTGAAAACCTTGAGTGAAAATGCACGGGCCGGCAAACTGGCCATCCCCAACATCAAAGGGGGCACCTTCACCATTTCGAGCCTGGGCGGGATCGGCGGCACCGGCTTCACCCCCATCATCTCCAGCCCCCAGGTGGCCATTCTCGGGCTGTCCCGCAGTTATAATAAACCGGTGTGGGACGGTGAGGCCTTCCGGCCGCGCCTGACCCTGCCGTTCTCGCTGTCCTACGATCACCGGGTGATCGACGGCGCCGAGGCGGCGCGCTTCTGCCGGGCGCTGGGCCGCAACATCGAGGACCTCAGGCGCACATTGCTCTGACGCCTGCCGCCGGCACCACCAACCCGGCAGCGTGTCGCTGCTGGGGCGGGTGAGAAGCACCGGACCACCGTACCGGCACCAGGACGCATCGGAAGAAACACCATGATTCCGCAGTTCGCAACCAGGAGATATGCCCAATGACCGATACCCTTTCAGTGGATTTGGCGGTTCTCGGCGGCGGCCCCGGCGGCTACACGGCCGCCTTTCGCGCCGCCGATTTAGGCCTGAATGTATGCCTCATCGAAAAGCAGCCGCGCCTGGGCGGGGTCTGCCTCAATGTCGGCTGTATCCCTTCCAAGACGCTGCTGCATTGCGCCGGCGTCATGGAAGAGGCGGCCGGCCTGGGCGACTTCGGCATTGCCTACGCGGCGCCGAAGATCGACATCGATGCGCTCCGGGCCAGGAAAGATGCCGTCATCGATCAGTTGACCGGCGGCCTCGACAAGCTTTGCAAAGCCCGCAAGATCACCCGGATCACCGGCGCCGGGCGGTTTACCGATGCCAACACCCTTGCGGTTTCCGGTGGGGACGATGTGTCCGCGGTTGCTTTCAAGCACGCCGTTATCGCCACGGGCTCACGGCCCTTGCGCCTGCCCGGAAGCCCGGACGATCCCCGGATCTGGACGTCCACCGACGCCCTGGCCCTCCGGAAGATCCCCGAACGGCTGATGATTATCGGCGGCGGCATCATCGGGCTCGAGATGGCCCAGGTGTACGAGGGCCTCGGCGCCACGATCACCATCGTCGAGATGCTGGACCAGTTGATCCCGCCGGCCGACAAGGATCTCGTCCAGCCGCTGTTCCTGAAACTGAAAAAACGGCACCGGATCCATACCCGCACCAGGGTCACGAAGATGGAAGCCGAAGACCAGGGTATCCTGGTCAGCTACGAAGGGCCGAAAATCGCCGAAACCGAGCCGTTCGATGCCGTGCTGACGGCCATTGGCCGGCGCCCCAACACAGAGGACGTGGGGCTCGCAGACATCGGCGTGGGGCTGACGGAGCGAGGGTTTATCGAGGCCGACGATCAGATGCGCACTGCGGTGCCCCACATCTTTGCCATCGGCGACGTCCTCGGCGACCCCATGCTGGCGCACAAAGCCACCCACCAGGGGAAAGTGGCCGCCGAAGTCATCGCGGGCCACGAAGCGGCCTTTGCCCCGCTCGGCATCCCGTCGGTCGCCTACACCAGCCCGGAGATCGCCTGGATCGGCCTTACCGAAAAAGAGGCCAAGGCAGCCGGGATCGACTACGACAAGGGGAAATTTTCCTGGGGCGCCAGCGGCAGGGCGCTGAGTTCGGGCAGTGCGACCGGTGCCAGCAAGGCCCTGTTCGACCGGAAGACCGGCCGGATCATCGGCGCCGGGATCTGTGGTGCCCACGCCGGCGAGTTGATCCACGAAGCGGTCCTGGCCCTCGAGATGGGCGCCGACGCCGAAGACATCAGCAAAACCATCCACGCCCACCCGACCCTGTCGGAAACCTTCGCCTTTGCCGCCGAGATGGTCGACGGTTCCATCACCGACGCGCTGCCGCCGAAGAGGACGTCATGAACAATCCCGCCAAGCTGAAAATATTCGAGCAGGCGGTCAAGAATAAGTTCGATGTCTACAACAGCTTGTTTTTGAATCTCCCGTTCCGGGGGATCGGCAACATCGGCATGCTCATTCCCTTGTTGCAGCATGTGTGCAAACAGGGCCTGGACGCGGGACAAGATCCCCTCGGGATCCTGGACAGCTTTTTCGACGTCCACACCGGCCTGAAGACGGAACAGGAGAAGATCGATTTCATGTTCCATGTCATCCGGTATGTGGAACGGCAGATCGTGCTCTACGACAGTGCGGAAGATGCCGCTTTCGAGCAGCTGGTGACGCTCGACGACCACCTGTCGCTCAAGGACTGCCTCACCTTGCTGGCCAACAATGACAAGAGCTGCAACCTGTCCGACGACCTGTCCTGCTTCAGCGCCCGCCTGGTGTTTACGGCCCATCCCACCCAGTTCTACTCGCCCGCGGTCCTGAATATCATCGGCCAGCTGAAAGCGATGATCGCCCGCAACGATATCGACCAGATCGATCTCAAACTGCAGCAGCTGGGATTGACCTCCCTGATCAATGCCCGCAAGCCGACCCCCTTTGACGAAGCCCGGAACATCATCTACCTGTTTCGCCACGTGTACTACGAGGCCGTGGGGGAGCTGTATGGGACGGTGAAAAAGACGGTCCGGGACACCTGTTTCGACTGCCCCGCCATCGTGCAGCTGGGTTTCTGGCCGGGGGGCGACCGGGACGGCAATCCTTTCGTGACCGCGGAAATCACCATGGCGGTGGCCGACGAACTGCGCATGAACCTGATGAAGTGCTATTATGGCGATGTGGCGCGACTGGCCCGGAAACTGACCTTCAAGGGGGTGGAGGATGTCCTCGAGAAGCTGAGAAACCGGCTTTACGCGACCATGTTCGACCCGGCCCGGACGATCGGCTATGACGAGATCATGACCCCCCTCGCCGATATCAGGGCGTCCCTTGTCGCGCACTACAACAGCCTCTATCTCGACGAGCTGGAAAGCCTGATGGACAAGGTCACCATCTTCAAGACACATTTTGCCGCCCTCGATATCCGGCAGAACCATGACGTCCACCGCCAAACCGTGGAAGCCATCCTGAAAAAAGAAAACCTCATCGCCCGGAGCCTGGACGAACTTGGCGAGGCCGAATTGATTGCCCTCCTGCTGCGCGACGACATCGTTGCGGACCCCGACCCGTTCGACGATGCGCTGATCAGGGACACGATCCAATCGATTGCCGCGATGAAGCAGATCCAGGCTAAAAACGGGAGCGAGGGGTGCCACCGCTATATCATCAGTCATGCCGAGGATATCTACGCGGTCCTGTTCGTGTTCAGTCTGCTGCGGTGGTGCGGGTGGGGTCAAGAAGACGTGCCGGTGGACATCATTCCGCTGTTCGAGTCCATGGACGGCATGCAGAACGCCGGCGCCATCATGCAGGCCCTCTTTGAGCTATCCCCATACCGGGCGCATGTCGCCCGGCGCGGGAACCGGCAGACCCTCATGCTGGGATTTTCGGACGGCACCAAGGACGGCGGGTATCTCCAGGCCAACTGGTCCATCTATACCACCAAGGAGACATTGTCCGCGGTGTGCGACGACCACGGTATCCAGGCCATCTTCTTTGACGGCCGGGGCGGCCCGCCTGCCCGGGGGGGCGGCAAAACCCACCGCTTCTATGCGTCCCACGGCAAACAGATCGCCAACCATGCCATCCAGCTCACCATCCAGGGCCAGACCATTACCAGCGTGTACGGTTCCAAAGCGCATTTCAAGCACAATTGCGAACAATTGCTGACCGCCGGGCTGTCCACGCGGTTGTTTGAAAAGGAGAATACGATTTCCCCGGAAGACCGGCAGGTGATCGGGAAGCTGGCCCAATTGAGTTTCGCGAAGTACGCGGATCTTAAAAACCATCCCATGTTCATTCCCTACCTGGAAAACAAGAGTACGCTGAAATTCTACGGCAAAACCAATATCGGCAGCCGGCCATCCAGAAGGGGCAACAAGGAGCGCCTGGACTTCGATGACCTGCGGGCGATTCCCTTCGTGGGGGCCTGGAGCCAGTTGAAGCAGAATGTTCCGGGATACTACGGCATCGGGACAGCCATCCAGGCCCTGGTGGCGGAAGGCCAGACCGATCGATTGAAGCACCTGTTTGACGACGTGCCCTTTTTCAAGGCCCTGATCCTCAACAGCATGATGGCCTTGTCCAAATGTTACTTCGAATTGACCGCCTACATGGCCGGGGATGACGCCTACGGTGAATTCTGGACCATGCTGTTCGACGAATACCGACTTTCCAAGGAAATGGTTTTGCTGATTTCAGGGTACCAGGAGTTGATGGAAGAGGAAGTGGTATCGCAACGATCCATTGCGATACGGGAGCGCATCGTGCTGCCCCTGCTGGTCATCCAGCAATACGCGCTGCAGAAGATCGAGATGGATGCCGCGCACAAGCCGCTTTACGCGAAGATGGTGGAGCGGTCGCTCTATGGCAATATCAACGCCAGCCGCAATTCCGCCTAAAGCCGTGTTTGCCACGGATTTCCCACGGCGTGTTTAAGGGCGCTTCGCGGAACGGCCTAACGGCGAAAACCTTAATAGGACACAGATGAACACGGGTGGACACAGATTTAACGGCGAATGTTCTGGCGCTTCGCGAAAAAGTCTAACAGCCTAAAACCCTTGATATGCCACTGATTCTCACTGATGGACACAGATTAGCACGGCATGTGTTTGGGCGCTCCGCGCAACGGCAAAACCGCTGAAAACCATAATAAGGCACAGATGAACCCTGATGAACACTGGTTATCACTGCAAGTTTGCTGGGCTTCGCCTAAAACTCACCGGCTGAACAGCTTAACAGCCATTTGCAGCCACAGATACACACTGATGCCCACAGATTTTCACCGTGAGCTAAATGGGCTTCGCTTAACAGCTCAACAACTTAGTGGCCTGACAGCTTGAATGGGGACACGAATAAACGCGGATGGGCACGGATAAACCGTTTTCTCGCGCAAAGACGCTAAGCTCGCAAAGAACTACTTAGTGTCCATCCATAAATGGCATCTTTTGGCCCCGAGCGGCGTTTTCGCTCTTTTGAAATCCTCGAAATAGTCCACTATTCCTGCGGTTTCAAAATCGCTCAGGCCTTGCTCGGAACCAAAATCCACCATCTCTGGACGAACACTACTTAAGAGACGGTTCCAATTTCTGATTCGGAGGCATCCGGAAATTGGAACGCTTGCATTGGCCGGCGGCCAAAATAAAGGCTGTTTTTGGGTTCCCTTTGCGGTCTTTGCGTCTTTGCGTGAGGCAAAGTGCTTTTGATGTTTTTTGCGCTAAACCGCCTGGCTCGCCCTGAAGGGCGAATGGGACAAGGGTAAACGCAAATGGATGCGGATTTTTCGGACAAGTATATACCGCTTCACGCAACCCGCGTGGAAGACCATGCCTATTCCGGGCTCTCCTGTTCCTGTTGCTTTTGCTCCCGCCGTTTCTGGCGTTCCTCCCGCCATTGGCGTTGAATTTCGGTGAGTTTCTGGAAGCGCTCGTGCCCCAGAACGTCGCGTGATTTCAGCAGGAAATCGAACCGTTCCGCCGCCAGGTCGGAGCGGGCGGACTCCATTTTACGGTTTTGCGCCCGGATGGCGGCCGCATCGATTTCAGGACGGCTCAACAGCGCTTCCAGTTTAAAGCGCTCGGCCTCCACCCGGCCCCTGATTTCCAGCATGCGGCGGCGCGACTCGATATAGGCGTCGTCCAGCCTCTTGATCTCTTCCGAGGAGAGCTTCAACCGGGTGATGATTTCGTCATTCTGCCACCATCGCCACTTCGAGGCGTTGCGCGCCATTGACGGTCCCGCTATTGCCAGCACGGTGCCGATCACCACCACGATTCCGAGTATTCGTCTAAGCGTCATACCATCCCTCTCTCTGCATCAACCCTGCAAGTGGTTTCAACATCCGGGCTGACGCCCGATGGCTGGGTTCCAGCCGTCTTCAAAAGATTCTCATCGTGTCGCACAGGCACGGCTTTTTCATCAGGCGGTGCCTTGCTCCCGAGGGCTTTCCCGGTCCGGCGTGTCAGACTGATCCCACTCATCCGTATCCACCGGAGAAGGTACCATCCAGTCGATGAATTCGTCCAGATCCTCGACGGACCGATCGTCCGGCAGGGCGGCCAACTGCCGGTATTTTTCCGGCAGGGCGTCTTCCACCAGGGTTTCGATTTCGGCCATCAGCGCATCGTCATCCTCAACCGTTTCCGCCACCATGGGCGTGGGCGTTTGGGACATGCGGGTGAAGGGCCCCCACAGGGTGACGGCGAAAACCAGGGTCCCCAACACCCCCAGCGCCAAGGCCGGCCTGACGTACCGGCGGCCGGCCGGCGCGTTGTCCGCCGGCAGCCTGAAGGTTCGCCGCGGTTCCGGCGCCATTTGCCGGGCCATCTGCCCCAGGCGGCGATAGTCATCGGCCACATCTTCAGCCTGGCGCCGGCACTGCGGGCAGGAAGCCAGGTGTGCCTGCCGGGCGGGGTCCAGATCCGATGGATCGACGGCGGCCCGCAGCACTTCTTCATCGCTCAGGTGGTTATCGGGATCGTGATGTTTCATACCCCCCCCCTCCAGGAGGCTTCCTGTCGTTATTCGGTTGTTACGCATATGATTTCGGTAACCTATCCGTTTTCACATGGGTTTGTCCACCCCCTGGTGGCGTGCGCACGGGGTGACAAGCCCTTGTTAACACGTCAGACGTGTGGTCATTTCTATTTGTCTACAAAATACGGTTTTCTATGGAAAAATCAAAGGGCCGGCTGGGTTCGGGAAAAAAAGACAGGCCGCGCTTGCGGCCGGGGACGATAAAGCACCGGCGGTGCCGGAGGGGTCAATCCGTCACGGATGGACCCGGAATGGATGACAATCTTTAGTACATTGTAAAAAGCAAAAAATTTTGATATTTGAACATTATCCAATATCTCCATCCCAATAGAACCATCACCTACGAGACGAAAAAAAGTCTGGGCCCGCTTGAGCTATTGGGCCTGTCGCCGAAATAATCGCCTTCAGGTAAGCCTCCGGCCAGGCCGGAGGTATATGCCTCCTGAAACAACAGAAATTGAAACGAAAAGGCTGCTAACCCCGATATTTCATGCGGTTGAAGTTTCAATGCGAGGCGCTGATCCTATTCATCCACATGAATTTTCATAAATAGTGTCATGAAGTGTTCGGGTTAAACGGGTTCCGCCTCCCTCGGAATTGTTGATCAACGGCCGATGTCGGCCGGTTTTCGCTTGTGTTTATCACAGGACGCCCACAGGCATTGCTTACGCTACCGGGCCGGGATACCGCCCAGAAAGGAGCCTCCCCCATGAAAGTTGCCATGACGCCCAGCCGCATTTTGAAACGTGCCGTAAAGCTCTACCCGGAGAAAATTGCTGTTGTGGACGGCGAAGTCCGCTGGGCCTATCGCGAGGTGGAGAAACGCGTCAACAAAGTGTTTCACGCCTTTCAAAACGCCGGGGTTTCCGAGGGGGGTCGGATTGCCATCCTGGACTACAATTCCTACCGCTACATGGAATTGTATTACGGCATGGCGCCGACCGGCCGGGTGCTCCTGCCGCTGAACATCCGGCTTTCGGCCGAGGAATATACCTATATCCTCAACGATGCCGAGGCGGAAATCATCATCTTCCAGGCCGATTTCAAACCCATGGTGGCCCGGATCAAAGACGACCTGACCCATGTTAAACAGTTCCTCATTGCCGAAGGGCCGGCCGATGAGCCCTGGATCACGGGCACCTATGAAGCCCTCATGGAAGCGGCCTCATCCGAACCGGTCGACACCATGGTCGCGGACGAAGATGCCGTTTTGAATCTCTACTACACCAGTGGCACCACCGGCCATCCCAAAGGCGTCATGCTCACGCACCGGAATATCTACGCCAATGCCCTGACCACCATTATTGCCTTCAAGCTCGAAGACGCCACCGTCTGGTACCACATCGCCCCCCTGTTCCATCTCGCCGATGCGTTTTTTATATGGGCGGTAACTTATCAGGGGGGGCGGCATGTCATGCAGCGCGTGTTCGACCCGGTGGCCGTACTCGAAACGATTCAGAATGAGAAGATCTCGGCCGCCATGATGGTGCCGACCATGGTCAATTTCCTGCTCAATGTGCCCGATATGCAGAAATATGATTTATCCCCCCTCAAGTGGATCATGATCGGGGGGGCGCCCATGTCGCCCGCCAATGCCAAGCGCATGATGGAGCAGTTAGGCTGCCTCTACGTCTCGGGCTACGGGCTGACGGAAACCTGCCCGCTTCTGACGGTGGGCAATATCAAGGACACGCTCCTGAATCTGCCGGAGGAGGAGCAGCTCGGCTACCTGACGCGCACCGGCCTGGAGGTTCCGGGGGTGGATTTGAAGGTCGTGGATTCCGACGGCAACGAGGTCCCCCGCGACGGCCAGAGTGTGGGGGAAATCATCGTGCGGGGCGACAATGTCATGAAGGGCTACTGGAAACTGCCCGATGAGACCGCCAAGGCGATCCAGGGGGGCTATTTTTACACGGGCGATTTGGCCACGGTCGATTCCGAAGGGTATGTCCTCATCGTCGACCGCGCCAAGGACATCATTATCAGCGGGGGGGAAAATATTTCTTCCGTCGAGGTCGAGAACGCCCTATACCGGCATGAAGCCGTTCTGGAATGCGCGGTGATTGCCAAGCCGGACCAAAAATGGGGCGAGGTGCCCCGGGCCGTGGTTGCCCTGAAACCCGGGGCGCAGGCCACGGAACAGGAATTGATCGCGTTTTGCCGGGAGCGCCTGGCCACCTTCAAGGCCCCTAAAGATATCGCGTTTGTTGACGAGCTTCCCAAAACCGGGTCGGGGAAAATCCTGAAGACCAATCTCAGGAAAACGTTTCAGACGAATTCCGGTACTGACTAGAAAAAAGAAAATGGCCTGGCATCAACCCGAATATTCGACGCGTTCGCGATGTCCATTGGCAAGCCCCTGATAAGGCGGCCAATGGGCATCCCGGGCGCGCCCGTCGTGTGCTTTTCCGCCCACCTGTATCAATCGGTGTTCATCTGTGTCCTGCCGGATTGTTTCATGTCAACTTTACAGCGGCTTCCCACGTCATACCGGTCAAACAAGCCACATGGCTCTGTTCTCAAACCCGGAACGAAGGAGACCATCATGACACGGAAGCTCGTATGGACTGGAATCGCGCTGTTTGGAATCACCTTGGCTTTGGGGAGCAATGCGTGGGCGGATCAGGACAGGGGGGGAAGAGGGCACCGAAACGACAATGGTTACCACCAGAAGCACAAGAACCCCCCGGGACATCATTTCGGATGGCATAAAGGCAAGGGAAACCCGCACAAAGATCGCTATCATCGGCGACCGGCATACCGCGACAGGGATCACCATGATCGGGGGCGCTACCCGCGCGGTCAACACTCCAAGCGGGTCGTGGAAAGGCACATTTATCACCACTACACCAGTGATGACCGTTGTGACGACGACCGCTTCAACCTGGCTATCTCGGTGATCGATGAATTTCTCGGCGTCGCGGTGGCTGTCAGCGGCTCACGCTGATTTTTCGATGAATTCCTGGCTGTGGTGAAGGATTGCGCCAACATGAAGGGCGGGACCATCCGATCCCGCCCTTGTCCGTATGCATCAAAAGATCTTCCCGGCCTGCTGCCTGTCCACAGGCGCGTTTGAAATCAGGTTAGGTGGGGCAAGATCCCGTCCATCTTGCCCCATAAGCTAAGGAGGAGGAAAAATCGTTAGGTGGTAATGAGGGAGCCGGGTAGCTAAAAAATTTTTCGGTGAGGTTGTCAGGCTACCGTGTATGATGACGACTCCCCGATCACCGCTTGGTAAAACAGCAATCATTGTGCCAGTGTTGGCAGCGCCGGATTATCGACAGGATTACAGCGGGATAGAAAATAGAATGCCAACCAGAAATTACTTTTTTGACAGGATTTGTCAGTAAAAGTGCCGCGATGTGTCATGAACCGACCTTAAAAAAGCCTAGCCCGAACATTTTATGAAATTATTTCTACACAATAAATTTTATACCAATATTCAGGGGTATCAAAGCGATTAGGGGTATAATTTTCAGGTGAAACGTTCATCCCCCCTTCCTTTCCTCCAATCCCTGTCTCCCAACGTGACATTGTCCATACTGCACACATTTGAGGGTGGGCTGCACTGATATTTGGGCAGCCTTTCAGCTCTCATCATCCTAACCCCTTGAAATTACGACGCGCGGAGGTTGGTATGCTTATTGCCACTACCATTCGCCATTAAAGACTGCGAACAGACTTCGATTTGTACGGCACCGGTTGCGGTTTGTCCAAATGAGGCTGTTCGTTGGCCAAACTTCAACCTGAATACTTCCGGACCGATCTGCTTATGAGCACCTATTGGCGCACCTTGTCGGCCACTATCGGCCTGCTGGCATTTGTCCTGACCATTCTGGCCGCCCCATCGGCCCACGCCGTGTTGGATTTCAAAGAGGTTATGGCCATATCATCGGCCATTGAAGGCATTTACATCGAAGGCCAGGATGGGTTTTATCTTCCGCCGGGCACTGACGGGCAACTCCTTGCCGAGACCTATCCTTCTGATCTGCAAAAAAGGGTGCGCTGGGATATCGTCGGGCAGGATGACGATTTGGTCATCGCGCTCGATGCGGACACCGGCCTCCTGTCGGTGGACGAGACCAGCGGATTGGGCTGGGTCACGGTCCAGGCCGCGGCTGATGGGTGCGCGCCCAGGACCAAACGGATCGAAATCGGCTGCGGCTGCGCTGGAGAGTCCGGCACATGTGATACGACGGCCGGCGCCGGTGCGGTTGTGAACGGATCAGTGGATGTGCGCATGAGCCTGGGGCAAGGTGACCAGGGGCGACCGGCCGGCAGCCTGATCCTCTCTGCGAAAGAGCCCCTGGCAATCCTCTCCACCCCTGAAGCACTGGAAATCGACAGTGCCGGAAATGACGTCAAACCTCTCTACCGCGACAATCAGCTCGAACAGATCATTACCTCCCAGGTTATCGTGAACCTGGTGCGTTTTTCGGAAGTGAAATACGAGATCCATTTCTACGACATCGCCTTCCGGGGGCAGACCACGGACGAAGGGTTCTACAGCCTCGATCCCGCGGCCGTTCCCCTGGTGGTGTGGCGCATCGAGAACCCGGATGCCAGCGGCGAAACAGTGGATACCCTGGCCGTCACGGAAATCCGCGGCGGCGAAGAGCGGGAATTCTATTACAGCTATGAGGCCGACGACCACTGCTGGTTGCTTGTGTCCGGCAACGGGCTGAAAATTGAATCCAAAGCCGAATTTTTCAACGACGCCGGGGACCGGGTGGTGCGCACTGAAATCGTCGGTGCCGACGGCATTCCAGTGAAAGTGGAAGAGATCCTATGGCATGCCTTCCCTTTCGGTGAGAAGCGGATCCGGGAAACGATCGATCCCGACGGGGCGGCCCTCGTTACCGCGTATCGATACCAAACCGAACCGGGGCCGGGCTACGGCAAATTGATTGCACGGATCGATCCGGACGGCGGATGGGTGCGCTACAGCTACGACGACGAGGGACGGATTGTCAGGGAAGTGCGGCCGTACCTGGATGCGCCGTACGATGCATCGGACAAGGACGTCAAGCTGGAGGCCACGTGCTACACCCCGGTGGATGGGGCTGACAAGGGGGACAGGCGCTACCGGCGCCGCCCCCGGTTGGTCATCGAAACGACTGGCGGGATCGAAACGGCCCGCACCTATTATGCCTACATCCGCAAACCGGACGGTACACGGATCGAAATCAGGGAAAGGGCCACGGTCCAGGGCTGCCCCTATGGCCATGCCACCAATCTCAGGATGGAGACGTCCTATTACCCTTCCAGCGGCCAAGACCCGGCGGCAGGCAAAATCAGGCGGCGTCGCAGCGAAGATGGGCGCCTGACGACCTACACGTACGAAACCGGCCGTTTCGAACTGGCCAGGGATCCGGCCGAATGCCGTTTCATTCCGGGAAAGGGCCGGGCCCGGCGCACAACGGTCATCCACGGCACGGAAGAACACCCGGAGGGCATTGCCCATCAGACCCTCCGCGAGACCATCGTCACCGATGCCATGGGGCGGGAAAAACTCAGGGCGACTCATGTCCGCACGGAAGACGGCTTTACCCGCATCCACTGGCAGTTTCACACCCACGACCGGCTGGGCCGGGTCATCGAAACACTGCATGCGAACGGCATCCGCACGGAAAGCAGTTGGGGGTGCTGCGGCAAGGCCAGCGAAACCGACATGGCGGGCATCCCCACCCGTTTTGTCTACGACGACCTCAAGCGGCTGGTCTCCCGGATCAACCTGGCCACCGGTGTGGTGACCGCCTTCACCTACGACGCCGCCGGCCGGCAGACATCATCCACCCAAAGCAATGAAGGTTTGCGCCTGGTCCAAACGAACCGTTACGACCGTGCTGGCCGGCTGATCGCGCAAACCGACCCGGCCGGCCTGGTGACCCGTTATACCGAGGAAAAGAATATCTCCAAAACAACGCTGCCGGGTGGTGCCACCGAGATCAGCGCACGCCACCGCGATGGGCGCATCTGCTCGGTCACGGGCACCGCCGTGGTGGCACGTTTTTATCGTTATGGCGTAAACCCGGACGGCAGCCAATGGACAACGGTCCACATCGGGGGAGCTGATTCGCCGCGCTGGGAGAAGACCGTGCGGGACCTTGCCGGCCGCGTGGTCTCTGTCGCGAAACCGGGATTCGAGGGTGTCGAAGTCACGCGCAATGTCTATGACGACAAGGGAAGGCTTGTCAGGGTCGAATCCCCCGGCCGGGCCGCTACGCTTTATGTCTACGATCAACTGGGCCATCGGATCATGGCCGGTCTGGATGTGGACGGCAACGGCAAGCTGATACCGGCTTCCCGTGACCGGATTACCGCAAGTCAGAGCTCCTATCGCCAAATTGAGAGTGCCTGGTGGCGGCAAGAAAAACAATCGATCTTTGCCCGGGAGAACAGCGCGGAAGAAACCACCGTGTCGATACGGCAACAGCGCCTGACCGGTTGGAAGCCGGGCATCGTCTCCGAACAGGTGGTGGCCGATGTCCACGGCAATGCGACGCGGACCATCGTATCCCTGGACCGGTTCAAGCACACCCGGATCAGGAAAGTCTTTACGCCGGATGCTTCCATCCCTTCCCAGGCCGTCTTTGTGGACGGCCGCCTGGCTGCCGTAACCACCAAAACCGGCATCACGCGGACATTCGGCTACGATGCCCTGGGGCGGCGCATTGCCGTGGAAGACCCCCGCAAGGGCATCTCGCGCCTGGAATATGACAGCGCGGGACGGCCCGCGTACGTGGAAGATCCGGCCGGCAATCGCACCCGCTTTGAATACGATCCTGAGACCGGCCGCAGATCCGCCGTCTACAATGCGCTCCATAAAGCCACCCGCTATGCTTACAATGCGCGGGGGCAGATGGTCCGCACCTGGGGGGATGTGCCCTATCCGGTGGACTACCGTTACAATGAATTCGGCCAAATGGTGGAGATGCATACGTTCAGGGGCGGTACGGGGTGGGAAGGGGCTTCCTGGCCCGAGGAAACAGGACCTGCGGATCCAACCTTCTGGCACTACCAGGCCGAAACAGGGCTTCTGGTGGCCAGGGAGGATGCCCATGAAAAGAAAACCCGTTATACCTACGGTCCTGGCGGAACCCTGGCCACACGAACATGGGCCCGACTCAAGAACGGCAACCCCCTGTCGACCGCCTATGTCCACGATCCTGCCACCGGCGATCTCCTGAAAATCGACTACAGTGATGAAACCGCGGATATCGTCTTCGCCCATGATCGTCTGGGCCGCAAGGTCAGGGTAAGCGATGCTGCCGGCACCCATCATTTTGCCTACAACGAGACCCTGCAACTCGCCAGCGAAAGGCTTGTCGGGCAGCAATCATACAAGATCGACCGGCATTATGACGATCTGGGGCGATTGAGCGGTTTCCGGCTGGATGATGGATACGAAGTATCTTATGGATTTGATGATAAGGGCCGGTTCGCCGCTGTGGACTGGCGCACCGGTGAACAGACCGGCGGCGTTGCCTACCGCTACCTGGCGCAATCCGACCGGCTGGTCGGCATGGAGAGCCAGAACGGTCTGTCGGTCCGCTACGATTACGAACCCCACCGGGATGTCAAAACCGCCGTAACGAACCGCTTCAAGGACCGCCTGATATCGCAATACGAATACCAATACGACCCCCTGGGAAGACGGATCAACGTCCGGAACAAAGGCGAGGCTTTCGAGGACCCAGGCTTTTGGCTTTACGGCTATAACGACCGCAACGAGGTGACGTCTGCCAGCCGCTTCGTTGGTGCGGACCTCAAGGATCAAACCCAGGTGCTGTCAGACCTTGAGCGGGTTTATCAGTATGATCCCATCGGCAACCGAATAAAGACCATTGAAGGTGGCAGCGAGGCTCACTATCGCACCAATGCCCTGAACCAGTACGAAGCAATATCCGGTCCGCGTCAGGAAGAAGAATATCTTTTGTATGATGCGGACGGTAACCTTATCGAGGATGGTCGCTTTCGATACGAATGGAATGGTGAAAACAGGTTGGTGGTTGTGAGGCCGAAAAATCCAGAATCTGGCGATAAACGTCTGACATTTGCTTATGACTATATTGGCCGCAGGGGTGAAAAGAAAGTTTATAGCTTTGACGGCACTCGATATGTGCCATCCGAGACAATCCATTTCATATATGACGGCTGGAACATGGTCAAGGAGACTAAAAGCAAAGAAGATAATACCATTGACAGGTTTTATGTCTGGGGGCTAGACTTGAGTCAGACGCTGCAAGGCGCTGGCGGTGTAGGAGGGTTGCTGGCAACTTCGGATGGTTCTTTGACACATGCATATGTTTTCGATGCGAACGGAAATGTGGGACAGCAGATTGATGATGGAAGAGGCATTATAAAAGAACATTATGAATACGAAGATTATGGAAGAGTTTTAAAGTCCACTTTTGACGATACCGAAAGCTGTCAATTTAGTTCGAAAGCTTTGGATAAAGAAACGAATTTTCTATATTTTGGCTATAGATATTTTTCTCCCGAGATAGGCCGATGGCTAAAGAAGGACCCTATTGCAGAAATAGGAGGACTGAATCTCTATTCCTTTTCAAATAATAATGGAATTAATTTCAACGATATATTAGGGCTGCTTCTTTATGCTTTTGATGGGACAGGAAACGATAGTGCGAGAGACTACAAAGAAGGGGAGTACACCAATGTCTACATTTTATTCTTGTCATATTCGGGCGGCTCCTCCATTGCCCCAGGTCCTGGAAGCTCTTTCGGTACGGTGATATATGGAGGCGCTACCGGAGCAGGCACTGGTAATAGATTAAAGGACGCATATATGCACTTTGAAAATAACTATAAGCCGGAAACGGATAGCAATGGCAAAATCAAAGCAACCATAGACATTATAGGCTTTAGCAGAGGGGCTGCAATAGCAAGGGAATTTGCAAATATTTTAGCTAATCCTGAACACATAAGGTTTAAAGGATATAAAGGGTGTCCAGTTCCGATAAGGTTCGTTGGACTTTTTGATACCGTTGATAAGACCGCTTTTATTGATTTGAACCTTAAGCTTCCAGACTTGGTAGAGCATGCCGCTCATGCGGTAGCTGCAGATGAAAATAGAGGTGTTTTTCCGTTGAGCCCTATCGATGATACCAAACCACATTTTGATCAGAAATATTTTACGGGTGACCATTCAGATATCGGGAGAGGCCATGGCAATGACACTAATTTCTTGTCCCTTGCCCCACTGTTTTATATTTACCACAAAGGAATCTCTGCCGGAGTCCCTTTTGGAGATTTGTCCGAGGATTTGTATGAAAATTTTAACAGCAGCATAACGCCCCATGATTTAGGTGAAGATGCTTGGTATTGGTGGTTAACTGGGAAAAATGATAGAGGGTATACAGGTGCAATTAATGGTACCTACTAAAAATATTCTAAGGAAACAGTATATGAGATGGTTATCAATCATTATGTTTCTGGTTATTTGTCTTAATGGGTGCGCAATTTATAAAGTCTATTATGATTATAAGGTCAGTGCAAAAAACATTGGGGAAATAAAGCTTAGAGATGTTTGTATATCTTCAGACAAAGGGTTTTGGTTCAGAACTGGCTATCTCCCGGAAAGAGATGTAAAAACATTAAGTGGCCTCAAATCAGCACCGCCAAACGGCATTTATACTGTTGTGGTTGTAGATATGAATGACGACAGATATTCAGGGGTTGTTGATTTACATAGTGAAATAGGAAAAGGTTTCAGAGGAGATATAATTTTTATGGTGGGTGACAAAAAGAGTGTCACTTATGAGCTTGAATAGTATGGGGTGGAATATTTGCTCTATAAAATCCGTTTTAATGCTTGTTTTCGTTATTATGTTAGCTAGCTGCACCAGTGGTATTCGCTTTCTTGTTAGCCCTTACGAAAAGAGTCCAGAGATGAGATCTACAAGCGATTTTGGACAAAGGAAAAAAATTTTATGGCATCTAGATTACAGGATACTGATTGTACACAGAAATGAAGACAATAAAATTCTACCTGTCCAACACTACAGGCCTGAACATACTTTTGGACATAGAATTCACCCCTTGAAGACTTCTTTTGAGCAGCCCATGACATTGGGAACACTGATTATAATACAGGATGTCAAAAGGCCTATCGGCATTGCGATTTAGAAAAAAGCGGATAATAAGTGGCGTATCTATTGGCTCAATGATTCAGATATTCAAGATCTGAAAAAAGCAGGGGTCGTTTACCTGCCGCCATACAAAGATTTGCCCCTTCTTGAAAACTAACAAGCGAGCTCGGTGTTATACAATCATCTGTCTTTTAAATAGAAAAATCACCCTAAAAAAATGACTACATTGCCATGAAAACATGAGACATCGGGATTTTTGTGCCTGTGATCGGTTTGCCGTTATTTCAGAGAGAAAGCAAAAACAAGATATGCTTTTTGATTCTTGTAATGTGTGGTTATTTTATTTTTGGTTGTTCTCCAAACGAACGTATTTTTTACAAAAATAATATTGCATGCTCTGCTTCCAACAGAAATTCTGAGGATTGGTTATACCATTTAGTAGAATTAGGAACTCCGAATAGCCCGTACAATGGACAGCCTGTTATTGATGTTGACATTCCAGGCGTTGTGGCATTCACGTCTGATTCAATTACAAGAGAAGAAATAATGAATATAGCGGGTGCCAGATTGTTGGACTTGGGGCCAGCTAAAAGCACTCCCAAGGTTGGGTTGTGGCCTGAGTATGCCAAAGAAGTCTATTGTGGCCCATATTTATCATTCGTTGTAGATGAAGAGAAAATTTTACAAGTAGCAATCATGCATAAAGGCAGGTTTAAAATGCATGGTACTGAAAAATGGTATGAGCTTCCTTGTTCAGAGGATGAGATTATTGAAGTTTTCGGAAAACCAGACAGAACTTTTGAGTGGTTCCGGGAATAGCTTTGCCCTAAGCTTGTTAGAGGCATTCCATATCCTTCCATAACGAACCACCGTTGCCCCATCTCTTGACAATTTCCCCCAATACTGGAAAATCACAATCGGCAGAGCCAGTCACCCGCGTTTTCAATTGACCAGGGGATTGTTTTTTATATGGATGACCGCCGTCACCTTCGGGGTGCAACGACACAGGCCCAATGGCGCTTCCGGGAGATGCAACCCGGTGAGATCAATATCGATCCCATCGAAGGGGAATTCTTCACCACAGAGGCCCTGGGCAGCTTGAACGACGCCCTCGTGCGCGAATCCATTCAGAATTCACTGGATGCGGCCGCAGGGGAGGGGCCGGTTACGGTGCGCTTTTCCTTTCACCAACCGTCGGAGTCGGGCGTCGCTTCAGACGGAACCCGCCACCACTGGCTGGACGGCCTGGGGCGCCACTTGCGGGTTCGGCACGCCGGGCTGCATGATATCCCGTCCCTGGATGACGGTTTCGATTATATCCTGATCGAAGATTACGGCACGCGGGGGCTGCAGGGGGACATCCGGCAGTACGACGACCTGGATGACGGTCTGCAGCGCAACGATTTCTACTATTTCTGGCGCAACATCGGGCGCACCCGCAAGGGCGAAACCGATATCGGGCGCTGGGGGTTGGGCAAAACGGTTTTTCAGGCCGCTTCCCGCATCAATACCTTTTTCGGCCTGACGGTGCGGGGCGATGATGGGCGCGCCATGCTCATGGGGCAGTCCGTCCTCAAGATTCACAAACTGAACGGACACCGCTATTCCCCCTACGGGTTTTTCGGCCGCTTCGAAGGGGAACTGCCGCTGCCGGTTGAGGACAACGGGCAGATCACTGCCTTTGTGGACCGGTTTGGTCTCGAACGCCGCAACCGGCCGGGGCTGTCGATCCTGATCCCCTTTCCGGATGAGGATATCCAGCCGTCGGGTACGCTTCAGTCGGTTATTGCGCACTATCTTTTTCCGATCCTGGCGGGCCGTTTGATTGTCGTACTGCGGTTTGCCGACAAAACCTACGAGATCAATGCCGCTTCGCTGGACGAGATCCTGAAACGGTCCCAATGGCCGGCCAAAAAGGGGCTGCCCGGGCTGATCGGATTGGCGCGCTGGGCCATCCGCCAGCCGCCTGCATCCCACATCCGGCTGAAGGAACCGCCGGAGGGACGGGCCCAGAAGCTGACCATGGATTTGTTCACCATGGAGCAGTTGACCGAGACCACGCAGCAGTTTCAGGAAGGACGGCGCCTTGCCTTCCAGGTGCCGTTGAGTTTCCAGTGCAAGGGACGCAAAGCGATCCAAAAGGCGTCCTTTACCGTCTATCTGGAAAAGGATGAAACGCTGGACAAGGCTGAAGATCATTTCATCCGGCAGGGGATCACCATACCGGAAGTCTCCTCCCTCAAGCACAAGGGGATCCGGGCCATTGTCAGCATTTCCGATCCGGCCCTGTCGTCGTTTCTGGGGGATGCTGAAAACCCGGCCCATACCGAATGGGAGCGCAACTCCCGCAAGTTCAAGATGAAGTATATCCGCGGGCCAAGCACGTTGGACTTCGTCAAGACCAGCCCGCGGGAGATCGTCAAGATTCTGACCCGCCCTCCGAAGGGTCGGGACAAGAATTTGCTGCGGCACCTGTTTGCGCTGGGCGACAATACGGAAGATCCTGCCGGCCAGGGGTCCCGCAAGACGAAAGGGGACGAGTCGGGGCAGGCCGACGGCGACATCTTTGTGGGGGTCGAGGGGGCGGCCTACCTGCGGCTCAGCGCGATTAAGGGCGGTTTTCGGCTGACGCGCAGGCCCGGAACCCCGAAGGTCCCCCGGCACATCACCGTCTGGATGGCTTACGAAGTGCGCAGCGGCAATCCGTTTAAAAAATACACAACCCTGGATTTCGATGTCGGCCAGGCGCCCGTTCAGATTTATCCGGAAGGCTGCCGGCTGCTGCTTGCCAAACAGAACGCGGTGCAGGTCGAGGTGTTGCGCGGTGACTTCAAACTGACGGTGACGGGGTTTGATCCGCACCGCGACCTGCGGGTCAAAACGCTTCCCTGAGATGAAGGCAGCCTTGAATCATCGCAACGACGGCCGTCGCCGGGAATGAGGACATGATACGCAAGTTCAATTACACCGGACGCAAAAAGATCAAGCGCAGCCACGTGGGTATCGATATTCTGCGCGACAGCGACGGTCAGCGATTTTTCAACCTGCGATTGCAACTGGGCGACATGGCCCTGCCGGAAAATGCCCGTATTTACGTGGAAGCCTACCACCGTACGGCCTACCAGCGGTTCGATTGCGGGACCGTAGGCCGCCGCAGACTCCCCACGGACCGTCAGTTGGCGGCCTTTTCGCACCAGACCGTGCCTCTTTTCCGGGTGAAGGTGGTGGACCGCAGTGGGACCCACGGCAAAATCCTGGCCTCCCTCGACCGGATTCGACCGGAGAGTGTGGACGCGCTTCCCGCCGGGGGGCATTCCCTGCTCTTCGTGGAATATGAGGATCTGGGCCATGCGATCTGGATGCTGGACCTCGACGGCAGCTGGCCTGTGCTGCGCCTGAACCGCAGGGCCGAAGACATCAGTCTGGTGGCGAGTTCGGACAACCGCTTTCTGGCGTTGGTCTACCCGGAAGTATTGCGTCGGATCCTGACACGGGTTCTCATCGAAGACGACCACAGCGATCCGGACTGCGACGATGACTGGCCCAGCCTGTGGCTCAAACTGGCCTGCACCCTGCCCGACATGGCACCCCCGCCTCCCATCGGCAGGACCGATCAGGAGACCTGGATCGACCAGGCGGTCGAAGCCTTCAGCGCCAGCCACAAATTGCTCGACATGTTCAACCAATCCCTCCGGGAGGCCCCGTGACAGCGAGCATGGAGATCCGGCAACTGACCGATCGGGGGCTGAAGGCCTTTCGTGACTATCTGGCCGGCCTTAGGGCCGGTTCGGAGGCCGCTCCGCCTGCGGCGCTGTTGACCGATGCTGGGATGTCGCAGCCCGTGCGGGGCGGCGGGCGGGTCGAAGCGCGCTCCTTTCAAAGCCGCCTGGACGCCGCCCGCTACCTGGAGGATGTTCTGACGGATGTCGCCTCCGGGACCATCGAAAGCGAGGTCGGCATGTGGAGCTGGCTGTCGCTGTTTTACTTCGATCAGGTCTGTCCGCCGGATGCGGCCGGCCGGCGCAGGCCGGGGCGGAATTACCGGCATATTCTGGAGCCGGGCTACCCCTTTGGCCACAGGCATCTGCTGGGCGGCGCGCACCTGGTCTATACGGTATACGGCTGCGGGGAGACCCTGTCGCCACTGCTCCTGAACACACCGCTCCATATCGAGAATAAATACTGCCACGAACTGACAGCACGTCAGGGATTCATCACCAATCGCGGTGTCATGGAAGCCGCCACCCGCCTGTACCTCGATCCCCGGACCCAAAAGCCCAAGCGCGGGGGGCAGATTCGAAAAAATGCACCAGGCACCCTATACCGCTTCATCGACGTGATCCAGCAGCTGGATCTGAACTACGACCTCTATAGTATGACCGGCCGGGAGGTGATTAGCCTGTTGCCGGCTGAATTCGATCAATGGAAGACGTGATCCGATTTTGGCAGGCGCGGGCCGAAACGGTCTGCGGCCATGAATCTTCATGATGCCAGGTCATTGAGAAAATGTGATGAATGACTTCAAGACCTATGTGGGGATCGATTACTCCGGCGCCCGGACAACGGTGTCGCGAAACAGGGGCCTCCAGGTATTCCAGGCGACTTCGACTGCCAATCCCATGCGGGTAAAACCTCCGGCGGGCAAGAAACGGAATTGGACACGAAAGGAAATCGCCTACTGGTGTCTGGAGCAATTGCAAGGTGAGGGGCCCGTCATCATCGGGATCGATCATGGGTTTTCTTTTCCCATGCGCTACATGGAGCGCTACCAGATAACCGACTGGGATCAATTCCTGGAAGACTTCCGGCAGCACTGGCCCACGGACCAGGACGACCGCTCGGTCGAAGCCCTCCGCCATGGCAACAAACGCACCGGCAAGCACATCGATTTCCGACTGACCGAGAACTGGACTTCGTCGGCCCAGAGTGTCTTCAAACTCGATGGGGCCGGCACGGTGGGCAAATCCACCCACTGCGGCATCCCCTGGCTGCGGTTCATTCGGCGCAATGCCGGCCCCGCCAACCGGCCGCATTTCTGGCCCTTCGACGGCTTCGATATCCAACCCGACACATCCGTCATCGCCGAAATCTTTCCCTCCATTTTCCGCAAGCGCTATCCCCGGCGATACGAAACCACCGACGAGCACGACGCCATGTGCGTGGCCCAGTGGCTAAAAGACATGGATACGCGCGGTCACTTAACAACCTATTTCAACCCGCCCCTGACCGATGAAGAGCGCGAAATCGCCCGGCTGGAAGGGTGGATACTGGGGATTTACTGAACAGATCGGCCTCACGCCAAACTGCCCGGCGCGCCGGGAACAGCGAATGGGACACAGATGAACGCTGATACACACGGATTTTCCGGCAATTTTTTTGTGCTTCGCTCGTATGGAAAATAGCCAGGATCAAAGAGTATGGCTGAAAGGGGGATGACTTCACTAAAATTGCAAGAGGCTCAGGAATTCAATTGGCCACTGATCGACACAGGTTGGCACTGATGAATCGATACGGGTTTTAGTGAAATTCGATAGTCAGCTTACCACCCCATCCCGAACGTTTCATGAATTTTTTCTACACCATCAATTTGATGCAACTATTCAGGGTATCAAAGCTATTCGGGCTATCCCCAAAAATGGCACAGATTCATCTCCGAATGAACCTTTTCGCGTTTTGCAGCGACATAGGGTCAGGACCACTCCATATTCACCTTTGATGATAAGGAGATGAATCATGACACCCACCAGTAAAGCATTGATCGCCCTTTCGGCTTCCATCCTGATGTCTTTCGCCGCACCGGGGTTGAGTGCGGAAAAAGGCGGGCCGGGCAAGATGGCCGCCCGGTCGATGGTGGTGAAAAAGGCTGCCGCGGCAACTGTTCGCAAATCCGCTCCCAACGCAGCCGGTCGGGTGGGGAAGCCACCGGTGACGGCCGCCGCCCATGCGAGAATGACAGGACGGAAAACGCCCCGATTGAAGGCTTCGTCGGCAGGTCTCCGTGGCGTTAACCTGGGAGACCGCGTCACCCGCACCCCTGGCGGCATCAAGCTGCCGGGCAGCGGGACCGGGCTGATGCCCGAGCATGTGCGTCGCATCAAGGAACGGATGGACATGGAAAGAGCCCGCTTTCGCGACCGGGAGTTGGGTATGAAAACCCCGCTGCCCGATGGTGTCGATCCCCGGCGTGTTCCCGGGCGCGGGTGCCCGAACCGAAACGGCGAAGAAGGGCTGGATACCTCCTATCCGCCGGGAGACCGGGCAAGAGAAGAACAGATTGCGGCGGGGAAGCGACAATTGCGCGAAGCAGGGGTTATCCCGCCGGAAGGCATGGATGAGAGAACCGCCGGCTATATAGAGTACGAGGACGGCGAGTTCGTTTGGATCGAGGGCGACACGCGCATGGGACCGGACGACGAGAATGTCACCTGGGGTACGCTGGAGCCGGCGGACAGCAACAGCGACGATGGTGACGAAAAAGACACCAAGGAAACCGCGGCGGCGGGCGATGAAGACATCATGGACGAGGATGCCGCCGATATCGAGAAGGATCCCGAGCCGGAAGGCGATGATCCGGACGAGATGCTTTCCCCGGTCAGCCGTTACCGGGATGTCATGGCCAATGTCCACCAGGCCCACCGGATGCAGGATGCAGGCCGGGGAGATGGCCGCGGTGGCGGCAGCGGCAGTCCGGAATCCGATCCGAATGAGATCCAGCGCCGGAAAAAACTCAACGATATCTGGGGCGCCACCCATGTGGTCCCCTATGCGGTCGCCCCGGCGGACCCGGAAGACGGCGGCCCGGATGAGACCGGCCGCCCGGTTGGCGCAGAGGTGGCGGCCTTTGCGAACGGGTATGCCTGCCAGCCCACGCCGGACGGAGACGATCCGGACGATCCGCGCGCCAGCGGTGGTGAAGGAACCGTTCGCAGCCAGGCCAACCCGGGTGATGCACAGAACGTGTCCCTGAAAAGCCGTGCGGCCGGCGCGGTTCTCTCGCCGGCGATCGGCGACGATGGCGGACCGACCGGACCGGGCGGCCCGGAATTCTAACGCCACCCCGGGCCCGGGCGAAGGTGGCCGCCGTCCTGAATGGAGCTGATCGGCAGCCCTTTATGTCTTCTCTGTGCCCCTGGCCGCTTTGCCTGGGGCACCCGGAAGGTGCTACACCCGGACGACGTGGGGCAAAATGACCGGTCGGGACTGGGTCTGGTGGTAGAAAAAGTCCTGGAGGGTCTTGCGAATGCTGTCCTGGTGGCGACAACCGTTTTTCTTCAAGGACCGCTTCAGGGTACGTTTGGCCTTCTCCATCATACCCTTTGAGGCATCCATCTGCAGGAACCCCTGGCTGATCAGCCGGACCTCCCCGGCCAATCGGCGCTTCCGGTCCACGGGCACATAGCACATCACCAACCCGTTTTGGGACAGGCGCTCCCGGTCCCGCACGACCCGCTCGCCGATCTCGCCGACCAGGGAACCATCCACATACACATCATCGACCGGCACCGGTTCTGCAACCCAGGCGCGCTGGCCGTCACTGACCCATGTCGCCCCGTTTTCCAGGACAAAAATAGCCTCGGGATCCAGGCCGCTTTGCTGTGCCAGGCGGGCATGCAGGTGCAGGTGGCGGGTTTCGCCGTGCACGGGGAGCAGGAAGCGCGGCTTGACCGTTTCCAGCATGATGCGCATGTCTTCGCGGCTGCCGTGACCGGAGACGTGTACGGTCGCCAGCTTGCCGTAGACAACGTTCGCACCGCGTCGAAACAGGTTGTTGAGCATCCGGCCAACATCTTCTTCATTGCCTTCGATGGCGCCGCCGGAGATGACGATCGTGTCGCCCGCATGCACCTGCACGTCGCGATGCACGCCGCGGGCCATGCGGTTGAGAGCGGAATTGGGCTCGCCCTGTGAGCCGGTCGACAAAATCACGAGGTCGCCCGGCGGCACCTTCGTTTTGATGTCCACCAGCATTCCCGCGGGAATTTTAAGGTAGCCCAGGGCGCGCGCCAGTTCGGTATTCTGGATGAGGCTGCGCCCGGTGAGGGCCAGTTTGCGCTGGTGCTTGGCCGCAAGATTGACGATCTCCTGGAAACGCGCCAGGACCGAAGCGAAGGTGGCAATAATGATGCGGCTGCCGCGGGCCTCGGAAAAAATGGTGTCCAGGGCCGACGTCACCAGCTGCTCGGTGGGCGTGCGGCCCGGTCGGTCGGCGTTGGTGCTGTCCGCCAGCAATGCGAGCACGCCGTTGGGGGTCAATGCCTTCAGCCGCTTCAAATCGGTGGTGCGGCCGCCGGCCGGCGTTTCATCCAGTTTGTAATCACCCGTATGCACCACCGTGCCCACCGGGGTGTCGATGACAAGTCCCACGGAAGCGGGAATGGAGTGCGCTACGGCAAAGGGGCTCACCCGGAAGGGGCCCAGATGAATGGTCTGCCGATCGTCGAAACGCTCCAGCGCCACATGGTCCAGGCCGGCCTCTTCCAATTGGCGGCCCACCATGCCCAAGGTCAAATCCGTGCCGTATACGGGGACATCCACCTGCTTGAGCAGGTAGGAAAGTCCGCCGATGTGATCCAGGTGGCCGTGGGTCAGCACGATCCCGCGCAACATGGCCTGGTTTGCAATAATGTAATCGAAGTCGGGCAGCACGAGATCGATCCCGTACAGATCGTTTTCCGGGAACATGATCCCGCAATCAACGATGATCATGTTGCGGCCGTATTCAAGCAAGGTCATGTTCTTGCCGATTTCACCCAGGCCGCCGATCGGAATAATCTTCAAACGTTTACGCATAATTTTTTTGTACTTCTCCTTTGTCGCTATGGATAAATGCCTGATCCCGGCGAACGACCCCGAACGCCGTGCCCCGGCGCCCGCAATTGCCTGGCGGGGGCGGTGGGATCAAAAATCCATCTGTAATGACAGAAAATTTTAATGATGGTTGCTATGTTTTTTCGAAGGCAGGGTCGATTGGACTCATGTGGTTTAGGCAGGAGTTTTTACGCCAACGGAAAATCAATGGGGTATTTTGCAACAGAATTAGGTCTATGTCAAGTTCCCATGCAAGCAACCCGTACCCAGGGCCGCAGGCGTGGCGCGAGGGAAGTCGGTCCCGGGCCACGCCGTCATAAAAAGCAGATAGGACACGGATGGACGCGAGTGAACCAGGCTCAAAGCGTCAAGCTCAAAGGGGGGATTCCCTAAAATAGCAAGAGGCTTAGGAATCCAATCGGCCACAGATCGACACAGATTGGCACGGATGAATCCATCCGACCTTTTTCCCCAAAAGTTGCCCAAGCGCCGGTCAACTATCGGTAATAAAAAAAATATCAGCTGATGATACTAAAAATGCACGCCTTCCCCCCGCGAAATTGAAGTTACAAACGGGGCTTTTACGCGTATGTAATTGAAATTCAACAAAAATTCATTGCTTTGAAAATTCCGGCGGAGCTTGGTATATTTCATGCTTCGTTATATTGGTTTGGCGATGCCTCAGCGCCCCGGGCGCTGGCATGGTCCATTTTGAAACCGCCTGTAAGGGGTGCGTTTTAACCTTTCGCAACCGAAACTGTAGATTCTATGATCCGTTTTCGAATGATCGACGCGTCTGCCCTTCCCAATCGTTTTTACCTGCCCATTCTATTGCTGTTTGTCCTGGCGTTGTCGGGCTGTGCCAATATGCAGGGATTCCTGGAGAATTCGCTGCCGTTCCCCGTGGCTTCGGCGGATAAGGTCGAAAGCAACGATTTTGCGGTTGCCCGCGACGAGGATGTCGTCGGCCGGTTGGCCTCGGTAAAGCTGGCAAAGGGCGATACGCTGCCGGACATTGCGCGGCACTTCAGCCTGGGCATCAATACGGTCAGTGCCGCCAATCCGGGGATCGACGTGTGGGTGCCGGGGGCCGGGGAGCGTATCCTGCTGCCCATGAGCTTCATCCTGCCCGACGCCTCCAGAAAAGGCATCGTGATCAACCTGGCCGCAATGCGACTCTTTCACTTTAAAAAAGAGGGTAGCCTGATAGCCGTCTCGACCTACCCGGTCGGTGTCGGCATGCCGGAACGGCCCACCCCCATGGGGAAAATGTATATCAGCCGGAAAAAACACCGGCCCACCTGGTACGTCCCCGCCTCGATTGCGGCCGATCATCGCAAAAAGGGTGACCCCCTGCCGCCGAGTATACCCCCCGGGCCACTCAACCCACTGGGGGAGCACGCCCTCTATTTAAGTCGGTCAACCTATTTGATCCACGGCACGAACAAGCCGGCCAGCATTGGTCTGAGGGCAACCAACGGCTGCATCCGTCTCTATCCGGAAGACGTGGAGCGGCTTTTTGCCAAAACCCCGGTGAAAACGCCTGTAAGAATCCTCAACCAGCCCTATCTCGTGGGCCAGCGTGACGGCATCGTCTATCTGGAGGCCCATCCACCCTTTGAAAAATCCGGCAAGGCCAATTGGAAGAAAATCTATGCCCGATTGCAGAAGATCGAGAAAAAATCCGGATACACGCTGGACTGGGAAAAGATCAAGGATGTGGTGATCGAGGCCCGCGGGTACCCTGTCCCTGTTTCCCTCAGCCCTGATGGAAGGGAAGTGGACATGGCCAAACCCATCAAAATCTGGCACCCGCGCCAGCTGTATGGCCAACCGGAAGTGCCGGAATTCACAATGGACGCGTGGTATGTCCTGGCGGCGACACTGCGTGACAAGGTCGATGCGCGCAGGCTGGCGGCCATCATTAACCATCAAGGCCCACCCATTCCCGCCCGCGTGTTGTCTAAGGACGATCGCCACCGTGTTGTGGCCGGGCCTTTCGATGACAAGGGTGCGGCCAAAGACGCGGCCAAACGTTTGAAGATCGATCTGGAATTGGATGGCGTGTTGTTTGAAACCTAGGGTCCAAAACGGAAGGAAAGGAGGGTACGTTATGAAGAAGGCTTTATTAGTGATTTCTATGGTGCTGGCCTTGGCGATGTCCATCGGGGGTTGCGCAACGACAGGCGATCTCGAGGAGCTCGAGGCCCGGGAAAAAGCGATGGCCGCGAAAGCGGACCAGGCCGCTATGGATGCGGAAGAGGCCAAGACGGCGGCCGACGAGGCCATCATGAAGGCCAATGAAGCCATCGAGCGTGCCGAGGAAGCGGAAAAGAGAGCAGACGAAAGAGAGCGCATCGCAGCGGAAAAAGAAAGGCTCGCTGAAGAAAAGGCGAAAGCTGCGGATGAGCAGTTCAAGAAATCCATGAAGAAGTAGATCCCATGTAAATCCTAAAGGAAGTGGCCGACCTGTCTGGTCCGGCCACTTCCCTGTCTGAAGTTGAAGGTTTTACCGTTGGTGCGATGCGGCCTATTAGAGAAATGGTTTTGCGGTCATTGAGTACAGTTACAGCAAGCATAAAAATGAATGCGGATAATTGGACGGGCGGCACAGGCGGGCTTCTGCGCCGTATCGTTTTCGGCATCATGTTCGTATCGCTTTTTGCCGGCGGATGCAGCCACATCGATGAGGGCGCCCTCTCCCGGGAGGCCAATGATCTATTCCACCAGGGACAATACACCGCTGCCCTGGATAACTACGCGCAGATCCTCGCGAACGATTCCGAGGAAACGGACCGTTTTCTCTTCGAGATGGGGATCACCTATGCCTATCCAAAAAACGAACACAGAGACTATTCCAAAGCACTTGAGTGTTTTCAGCAAATCCTGAAGGAATACCCGGATAGTGCCTACCGGCACGACAGCCAGATGATGATCCTCCAGATCCAGAATGTGATCCTCAAGGATGGCATCATTTCCGAACAGCAGGCCCAACTGGAGACATCGCGTCTGGAAATTGAAAGCCAAACCGATGCGTTGACAAACCGGGCGGAAGAGATTGTCAACCTGCGGGAAAAGATTGCCACGCTTGAAGAAAAAGTTTTTGCCCTGCGGACGGAACCCGCCGACAGAGTGCTGATCGAAAAGCAGTCGCGACGATTGACCCTGTTCACCAGGGGCGAGGTGATCAAAACCTACAAGATTGCCCTGGGGGGCAACCCGGTGGGGCCCAAAGTCATGCAGGGCGACAACAAGACCCCGGAGGGGACCTACATCATCGATTCCAGAAACGGGAACAGCGGCTTTCATCTGGCCCTTCACATTTCCTATCCCAACGCAGAAGACAAAATGCGGGCCCGGGAGCTTGGCGTTTCTCCGGGCGGCAATATCATGATCCATGGCATTAAAAATGGCTTCGGAGAGATCGGCGCCGCGCACGTCCAATCAGACTGGACGGAGGGATGCATTGCCGTCACCAATTCCGAGATGGAAGAAATCTACAGGTTCGTGCCCAATGGGACGCTTGTCGAGATAAAACCCTGACGCCCCACGCCATTGCCCGATGGCCCCTGTTTTCTACCGGCCCATTCCTATTAGAAAAATTGCATGAAATATTCGGGTCAGCTGGTTTCCGATTCGTGCACCACTTCGTCGAAGACCTCGCCCAGGTAGTCGGCCCCCAGCATAAACGATCTGACCATGGGCGGTTTTTTGAGGCTAGGGTGCAGATCGGCCTCGATGCGTTGCCGTTCACCGGACCTTAGCCAGGCATCCCAGCTTGATTTGCTGGTCCAAACCGAGATCACCAGGATTCTTTTATGATCGTCCATATCCACAAGGGTCTCTCCGCTCACATAGCCCTTCCGCTGCATGGCCGCGACTCTCAAAGCGTTGATGGTTTTGATATCCTCCAGACTGGGATCTTTCTTGAATTTTCTTTCCAGCAGGATTTTTACCGTCATGGCGTCCTCCTTTCTGTTGGCTGACAAGGGCAACATTGCCAGCGGCAGTTGATGCGTTTTCAATGCATTTTTAAATAAGATTGGCAACGGAATGAATTCAGGCGGCTTGCGAGCGGGAGTGCAGGGGGAAGCCTTGCTTCGAGGGAGAATGAATCAGCTGATATCCGACAGGAAAACACCGTGGGGACCACACGATATATTTTATAGGTACAGCATGTCACCCCGAAGTCAAATCAGGGTTGTCGCTATCCGGATTGGCGGTCCTGCCCTTTAATCCGAATATTTTACGAATTATCCGGGTTAAGCCCGTGGGGGCAATTTCATCTAAAGCGAATGCGGGAGGCTTGAACACTGATTGGAGATTGGGCCTCAGGAGGACGGGTTGCCTTTAAAGAAAAAGCACCATGCTCAAGGCATCGAGCTGAAACAGCAACGCTTCTTTCGATAATGCCAGCAGCGATTCAAAAGAGGAGGGGGCGAGACGCCCACCGTCTCGCCCCCAGCGAAAGGAGTTGGAATGGAATCCGTAGACGGCAATCGAGGGATCGTGAACCTTAGCAAGTGGTCAATGTCGTCGGGCAGTGTGTAGAATCGATCGACCCCTGATTGCCACTTGTTGTATGAAAAAGCAATCTCTGTGCCAATGATGCCGATAGTTTGATTATATATAAATTACAGTAAGATAGAGAAATAATGAGGTTGTGTTGGCGTCCTGACTGACAAAAAATGTCAGTGATATTGCCGCAGATTGTCAGAAACAGTCCCAAAAAAAGCGGGACCTTGAGGGTCCCGCCAGGAGGGGAAAACGTGGTGATAAAGAGGCCTCCGCGACTCCCTGGTACCGTTATGGCGGCCAGCGAAGTATCACCAACTAAAACTTAGTGCCACTAAAAGGAATGTCAAGCCTGGCAATGTCATTCCACGAGGGGCAGCATCGCATAGGCCATTACCAGGGCAGTATCGCCACATCGACAATTCCTCATGACGGTCATGATGTCTGCCAATCCCCATACTCTTTTAAAGCCCTTCGGCGTTGGGTCTGCCGATCGATGTTGAGCATGCGCCGCAGGGCAACCCGCACGTTTCCCAGCGATTTGCCCCCCCCATGCCGCGGACCGCGGCGATCGCTTTGCAGGTCAGGCCGTCTTTGTGCAGGGTGGCGATTTCTCCTTGCGTTTTGAGCGGCTTTGCGTGAGAACCAGATGGAAATTGGACCACTGCCGAAGGGAGACAAAAATGGGGAAAGCCTTTGATCGCCTTGAATATGCGGAACTGCTCAAAGCCGAGCGCCACGACGATGCCATTGCCTATGTGGACCGGTTCCGTGAGAAAGACCTGGACGACCCCAGCCTGAAGCGCCGGGCCGCCCTGGCGCGGGGGGGCAAAGGGGAACTTATCCTGACGGCCTGCGACCGGTCCGGGGAAATACCTTCAAAGGAACAAATCGACACCATGTGCGACCTTTTCAAGGAGGCCATCGCGCTCGATCCCTATCTGGCCGATCCCTACTGGGACCTGGCCGTGATTCACATGCGTTTTCTCGATGCGCCTGACCAGGCCGCCGCTTATCTGGCCGATGCCAAACGGCTGGGGTACAAACACCCCCTGATGAAACGGCTCGAAGCCATGATCGCGGATGCCGGGTGATCCTGTTTGAGACGTCGAGAGATAAGATTGAAAGGCGGCTGTACCTGCCAATGAAAACCTCATCCAATCACACCGGCCGGGTCCAGATGGATGCGGCTGTGGCGGGCCCGCTGTTTATGCTGGCCTCGGCGCTGCTCTACACCCTGCTCACCCTCCAGATCAAACTCCTGGGGCCGGCCTATTCAACCTGGGATATCGGGTTTTACCGTTTTGCCGGCGGTATTGTCGTGCTCGTGGGGGTCTTCGGGCGCCACCACAACCCGTTTCGGGGGCACAACACGCGCCTCCTCATCATCCGGGGCTGCACCGGCTCCCTGGCATTCATCTGCATGATCACGGCCATCCAGCGGCTGCCCATTTCCACGGCCCTGGTGATCTTTTATTCTTTTCCGGCCTTTTCGGCCGTGTTTTCCTACCTCATCTACGGCGAACGGGTGGGCCGGCTCGAAATCGCCTGTATCCTGGGGGTGCTGGCCGGGGTGGGGGTGTTGTTCGACTTCCAGCCCGGAGGGGATCTCTTCGGTCAGGCCATGGCCCTGTTGGGCGGTGCTTTTGCCGGGTTGACCGTGACCCTGATCCGAACCCTGCGGGAGCATAACGGGCCGGTCATCATCTATCTTTATCTCTGTACCATGGGCTTTTGCGTGACGGCGCCGATGTTCGCCCTGGAACCCACCCTGCCCGCTGCACCGGCGGAATGGGGTATGGTCCTGGGTATCGTTTTTTCCTCGGTGATGGCGCAATTGTTGATGAACCAGGGTTTTTTTTACTGCCGGGGCTGGGAAGGGGGCGTCTTCATGTCCAGTGAAGTCGTTTTTACGGCCATCGTGGGCATCGCTCTCCTGGGGGACCCGGCCTCCTGGCGTTTCTGGACCGGCGGCATTGCCGTCCTCGCCAGCATCGTGGCCCTGAACCGGCTGAAAGCCAATACGGTCGAGGTCAAAGCCAATTCCTGAAAAGACGGCCGTTTACGGCCTGCCTTCCTGAAATGCTTCCCGAATCCATCCGTGTGTCATAACGCTTCGACTTTCCAGTCGTTACCTTAATTTTATGCCCGGTGGTTGCCAAACACGAATTGTGTGGCATATTAATTATGAGGAATATCTCAATAATTGGCAAGGAGACGTAATCATGAAAATTGCAGTGAGTACCAGAGGACAATCCCTGGATAGCGCGTTGGATCTCCGCTTCGGCCGGGGTGCAGGGTTTATCCTGTTCGATAGCGAAACGGGCCGGAGCGATTACCTGGACAATTCGGCCCAGGCGGCGATGACCCAGGGCACCGGTATCAAGGCCGCCCAGATGATTGCGGATGCCGGCGTCGAGGTACTGATTACCGGTCAGATGGGACCCAAAGCGGCCCAGGTTTTGAGCCGGGCCGGCATCAAGATCTATATGGGGACCGGCGGGACGGTTCAGGATGCCCTCAAGGCTCTGGAGCGCGGCGATCTCAAGGAAATGGATGCTAACATGCTCCAGGTCGGTCCCGGGAAAATGGGCGGTCGCGGTATGGGCGGCGGTGGCGGCCGCGGTATGGGCGGCGGCGGTGGTCGCGGCATGGGCGGCGGCGGTGGTCGCGGTATGGGCGGCAGCGGATTCCAACGATAGAATGGCCGATGCCGGCCGGATCCGGAACCCGGGCCGCTTGGGATAGGGTTTCTTCATGCCAACCCTGGAACCCATAACGGATGAAGCGCTCGTGCAGGCTGTGGTGCGTTTTCTGGAACGCCATGGTGCCCGCGACGGGCTGGCCTGGTTGACGTGCCATCTGCCTGGCACGGCGCAGATTTTTGTGGCCGGCGGGGCCCTGCGCAACATCGTCATGGCGGCGGTTTACGGCCGGTCACCCCCCACGCGGGATATCGACTGTTTCATCGGCGGGCTTCCCGAGACCTTCTCCCTGCCCGATATTCTTGTCCACCAGCCGGCGGAGCCTACCGATTTAAAAGGCATGCGCTGGCACCCAGCGGGCTCGGACCTGGTCTTCGATCTGTGCCGGCTGTCCGATTTTGTGGTGATCGACACCGCCGGGTGGGCACCCACTCTCGACAATTTGCTGGCCGGGATCGATTTTACAATGAATGCCATCGCCTATGACGTTCACCGTCACCGGCTGGTGGAACGGGGGTGCCGGGCCGCGATCCGGGAGCGGACGATCGCCTTCAACAGCGGTATGATCCCGGACAAGGGCTTGATCGCCTACCGGATTTTGCTCATGGCCCACAAGACCGGTTTTGCCCTGGCGCCCCCTGTGTTTGCATTCCTCCGGCAACAGGTGGCGCTGGAGACCCTGGTCCAGGTGAAGGGGCTGCTGCGGGCCAAACAGGGTAAAGCCGCCGCCCAGGCCATCATGGCGGACTACAACCGGCTATGCCGTTTTCCCTCCCACAGCGCCTACCTGGCGGAATGGTCAAACCCGTCAACGTCAAAGACCCTTCACCCCGCCAAACATTCTTGAACTGAATACGGATTTCGGAATTCCCCTGGCGTCCGCTTTTTCCATTCCGGTTGTGACCGGATCTGTCCCACCCTGCCTCATAAAATGCTACGGCATAAAAATACGCTCCATCGCCATCTATTCTGATTCAGCCTGTTGAGAATGAACCTTTTGCTCCTTGACGGGTACATACGGTGTAAAGGCGAGTCGATAAACCTTTAGGAGGTATCTAACCCCATGTGTGAAGGTGATTCCCAAAACCTGTTGACCGCGCATCATGCGCTTGCCTTCAATCGCGATGACAGCGAACAAGGGATGGCTGCTTTTCACAGTCGGCTGACGGCCGCCATCCTAAAAGATTTCCCGAGCGCTGTAAGGCTGGTGCGCGATCATTTCCCCAGATATCTGGATCGACTACCCGGCGATCTGCTGTTCCGGTTCGGCGTGGCCTTCTACCAGGAGGACGATATCGAAAAGGCTCGCCGGTGCCTGGAACTGGCCGCCGGCCGGGAAGGATCCTGGCAGCCCAAGGCCATGCTGCTGGTCAGCCGTACTTACGAGGACAAGGGCAATGTTCGGCGAGCCATAGCGGTCATAAAGGATTTGCTGGCCCGTAAACCGGAAAAAACCTTCCGTTGTCAGGCCTTGAAACGGCTAATGAAACTTCAGCCACGGGGCGAACGGACGCCCTTCTAGGAAATACCAGGAATGGTTTTGTCGCGGGGCGGGAGGAACACGATGGCACGGGCGCCGGCCGATGTCGTGCAGGCTTGGTTATTCCATCGGCGGTAACCTGTTCGACGCACTATCCTGTGTGCGTCGAACAGGTGGATGTTCAATCGTTGAATAACAGCTGGCAGGTTTTGCTCCGGGGCGCCGCAATCAGCACGCCCACCAGAATGAACAGCGGGATGGCCAGAAATATGCCCAGGAAGGGCAGGACCACGTTGGCAACGATGGTAAAAAACGCCACAATGGGCAACAAGATGAATCCCAGCGTGCGCAGGGACATTTTTTCAGCAGCACATTTAATCTGGTTCATGGCAATCTCCTCGTCCTATAGTTAAGCGGATCGGTGAATGCGACCCGCCTTTTTGTTGATCGATACGTTTTATTATGATCACGAATGGCGCGAATGCAATGGGCTTTGATTGGGGGCATTGTGTGGGGGCACTATGGGGCTTGTCGATAGGGGTGCCGGACAGGCCTTCTTAACCGGGCGCAACGGTCTGCTGGCGGGGTAATGCCTGGCGCATGGTTGCCTGGCGGCCAGGAGTTGCTATGTTGGACTTGTTTGGCTTGCCAAGCCTTCATCTTGGATGGAGGCTTCCCGCTTTCCCGCCATGGAGGTACCCATGATGGAAACCCACCGAATTCCGCTTTTTCCCCTGGGTGTGGTGTTATTGCCGGAAATGCTGATGCCGCTGCACATCTTCGAGGAACGCTACAAACGGATGATCGCGGATTGCCTGGATGAAAAGCAGCCCTTCGGAATCGTGTTTTTCGACGGCCGGACGATTCGGCCGGTGGGCTGCCTGGCCAGCATCACTGAAGTCCTGAAGCGGTACGACGACGGCCGCATGGATATCATGACCCGGGGCGGGGAGCGCTTTGTCATCCGTGAACTGATCGAAGAGAGGGCCTACATGGAAGCCCGGGTGGTCTTTTTCGACGACGGCGGGGAGGAAAATGGCACTGACCTGGAAGCGGTTGTGGCCAGTGCCCTGAACCTGCTCAAGGAAATGGTCGATGTGGATCTCGGATTCGATCCTTCCGATCTTGGCGGCCGCATCGATCCGAAGCAACTGGCCTATGCAATCGCAGCCCTGGACGGCTTCACGCCCTCCGAACGCCAGGGGTTTCTGGAAATGACCTCGCCCTCCGAGCGGCTTGGGAAATGCGTCCAGGCCCTCTCGCGCCTGGTGGTTCGCAATCGATTGACAAAGGAGATCCAGCAAATGATCGGCGGCAACGGCCATCCCCCGAAGGGTATTCTTCGGGAGCTTGAAGACCGGTTGGAGGAGTGAGGCTCGCAGGGATCGACATTCGGCTGGGGTATACCGATTGTTCAAGCCCAAACCGATTTGGCCGCTGACAGGAGTCTTCGCTGCTCTGGATCCTGCCCGGATCAAAGGCCTTCTGTTTCATTTCCGGTCTCGGCGGCGGCTTTGGGCAGGGGCACCACCAGCACCGGCCGGCTGGTGCGGCGCAGGACCCGCCGGGCCACGCTGCCGACAAACGTGTGCTCCAGGGCGCCTTTGCCGTGGGTGCCCATGACGATCAGGTCGCAGTCGGATGCTTCGGCCTCCTTGAGAATTTCTTCGGCCGGGAAGCCTTCACGGATTTCGATTTTTTCAACCCGCTCAACCAGTTCCGGATCGTAGCGGCACTCCTTTTCGCACAGCAAATCGAGCCGTTGGCGGATCTGTTCGATGTGAAACTGAAGGCGCTCATCTCTTTTGGCCTTCATTTCGGCATGTTCGATGACCGAGGAGAGCAGGGCATAGGTGGTGGGGGAGGGCGCTTCGACCACATGCAGGATGGTCAGCCGGGCCTTGTTCTGGCGTGCGATCTTATTGGCGTACCGCAGGGCATGGGTGGAATTGGGGGAGAGGTCGGTGGCGTAGAGGATATGGTCGATATCAGGCATCATAGCGGATCTCCTTTATGGATGCGATTGTGGATGAATACCGGCTGTGCAGCGTTGAGGGAAGACATCTTCCTCATCTTAAGACACCCGTCAATCGATGGCAAATTCAGACCTGCCTTTCAGGGGCAAAAATGAACGACGGTCTCCCCCCTCGCTAAACCCGGATATTTCATGCGTTTGCGATGTTCATGGGCAAAGCGTCAGGAGAGCTGCTGGTCGCCTGTTACCGCAAGCCCCTGATAACGCGGCAACCCTCGCATCCATATGGCTGGGCGGCATTAGGGATTGGCAGGACGGATCGAGGTGATGTTCAGCTGTTTTTTGCCGTCGTGTTCCCACAGCGTCCCTTTGATTTCGATCGGTTGCCGGGGCATGTTCAGCAATGCGGCCGTTGTCTCGTTGATCACGATATCATAGGCCTTCCCGGTTTCATCCACGAACTGATTGTCCTGGTTCAAGGTGCCTTTGAGAAGCACTTCCGTCTCCCGGATCTGTCGGGCATCGGCGCATGCAATTGTGGGAACAAGTAAAACCGCCATCAGCAAAGTCAATCCCGTCGAAACCATTCGTTGCATCCATCTTCTCCCTGTTGTGGTTGTGATGGCCATGCCACCTGTGGTGGTGATCGATACAATTACTGTACCAGACAATGATTTCTGGTACGTTTATCGGGTTATGAAATGGGGTGTTATGGCCAAATGCAGGAGAACTGCCAGTAACATGGGATCATAGAGAGGATGGCGAATGGGGTGATGCGGCGGCCAAGTCTTGCAGATGTCAGGTGCGAGGCGAAGAAATATAGAACAAGTGCAGGGAATCGCCTACACTTGACTGTATGGCAAAGTGCACTTTGGGGCTTGCTATCCGTCGGCGGTCGACTCCGCCGGAGCATCGCCGGCGAGATGCTTTGCCAGGCGTTTGCCTAGTGCCATCAGCGTAAAGGACGGCGGCAGGCCCCAGGCCCCGGGCATGACCGAACAATCGCAGACGTAGAGATGGCCAAAACGTGTTTGCAGGTCGCTGTCCACGATATGGCCGATTTTGGCCGTGCCGCCCGGGTGGGCGGCGAGATACCAGCTCCGGTGGATATGGCGTGCCCCGGCGTGGGCCAGGATTTTCCGGGCCTGGGCATCGCCTTTGCGCATTTTGGCTTTGTCGCTTTTGGTCAGCCGTTTGCGGATGCCGCCCCGGGCGGAGAGCCGGCCCCCCAGGCTGTCCCTGGTTTTGACCATGATGGCAAGGGTTTGCCGATGCCGATGGAGCTGATCCAGGCGGCCCACCTGGGTGTTCAGCACCGCATGGAGGGCCCACGGAACGGTCATGTCCGTGATGACATAGCCGTCCTTTTCCCGGTGCATGCCGGCCGCCATGGGGATCTCGCGCCCACCCCGGATGCCGTCGACGGTCCCCATGACAACGATCAGCGGGTCGAAGAAAAAATCACGGCCGGCATCAGGGATACCGCTGTTTCTGAGAATCAGAGGGGATCCGATGCCGCCGGCGGCGACCACCACCGTTGAGGCGTAGGCCCGGTGACGTGCACCTTTGTGTCGATACCTCACCCCGACGGCCCGGCCGTTTTCGATGAGCACCCGCTCCACGCGGGCACCGCTGATCAGGCGGGCGCCCATGTGCCGGGCTTCGTTCACGAAATGCCGTCCGCTCAACTTGGCGCCCTCGGGGCAGCCATAGTTGCAGCGGTGACAGTCGGGCCGGCACTTGGTCTGATCGATGAATTTGGGCAGTTTGTGCCAGTCGTAGCCCAGGTCCCGGGCACTTCGCATGATGCGCGTGGCCATGGGACCCATGAGCTCGTCCGCCAGGGGGGCCAGGGGCCGTTCCACCCGGATTTCGGCGATGGCGGGGCGCAGATCGATGCCCCGGGCATCGAACGTCTCAAGCGGAGGATCGAATGCCGTGGCGTAGTAGAATATCGAGCTGCCGCCGGTCGTAATTCCCCTCACCATTGCGCATAAATCGCCGGTGACCAGGAGACTTTTGCCCGGTACGGCCGCCGCCCCGGCAAACTGCAGCGGGGTGCCCTTGATGGGCCGCGCCGTGCCCCATTCCAGCATGAGCACGTTTTTCTTCCGCCGGGTCAACTCCCGGGCCACCGTGGCGCCGCCCGGGCCGGTTCCCACCACAATGACGTCGGCTTCCTGGGCTGAATTCGCCTGGGGCGGGTTTTGGGGGGGGACGAAGGTCATGGCAGGTCTTCCTGGCCAAAGGGTCGGCTGTCATGATCGACACTAAAAGAGGGGGGGCTCTCTGTCAATGTTGTTTTCTCCGGCACCACCGCGGTCCGGGCAGTGTTTTTCCCGTGCAAGCGCCCATGCCCTCAGGCGGACTAAGGGCAATGATCAGGGGGGAGCAAACCATGTGAGCCTGCTCTGATTTCGAAATCTTTTATCAAAAGGCAAACTATGATAATGAGCCCATGATTAAAACACGTTGACCTGACCTTAAAGGAGATCATCATGGCTGTCCAATTCCACATCGTCTATCTTTCCCCCAACGGTTCCACCGGCAAGGTGGCCAAGGCGTTCGCCGAACAGTTTGCCGGCGCCGACGCGTCCGTGACCCTTTGGAATCTTGCCGCGGAAGCGGATATCCAATCCCTTTTCCGGCAGCTTGAAACCGGCGGGAAGGTTTGCCTGCTGATCGGTTCCCCGGTCTACCGTGATCTGGCGATTCCGCCGGTCATGTCGCTCATCGACCAGCTGCCGCCCTGTGGTGGGGGCTGGGCGGTGCCCTTTGTGACCTATGGCCGGGCCTGCAGCGGTGTCGCCCTGTGGCAGATGGCCGGAGCCCTCGAGGCGAAAGGGTATCCGATTGCCGGGGCCGCCAAGATCGTGGCCCTGCATTCAATGATGTGGACGGCCGAACAGCCGGAAGGCGAGGGGCACCCGGATGCCGCCGATCTGGAGCAGGTGTGCCGACTGGCGACCCATCTGATGCGCTGTCTGGATGCCGATACATGTAAGCCCCTTTCGCTGGAAACCCTGGATTACCAGCCCGAGGAACGGGCCCGGGAATTCAAGGCCAAGATCGACAAGCCCTGGGCGATCGTTCCCAAGACCGTGGATGGGGATGCCTGCACCGAATGCGGGACCTGTGCGACGGAATGCCCCGTCGGGGCCATCGACCTGAATCCCCAGCCGGTTTTCGGCGACACCTGTTTCGACTGCTTCACCTGCATCCGCACGTGTCCGGAGTCGGCCATCAGCCCTGCGATGCCGCTGGAAAAAATTGCCGTGAAGATCCGGGAGCGCGTGCAAGCCATCAACGAACAGCCCCTGACCGAGATTTTTTCCGCCGGTCTCTGATCCGACGCTGGCCTGGAGCCCAATGGGTTCCAGGCCTAGACGCAGGCAAGGTCGAGCACCACGCCCACCATGCGAGTGCCCCGCCTGAGGTGATACCCCCCTCTGGCAAATACCCTTCCCACTAGGTCTTCTTTTACCCATGCGATTGGGCAAACCATCTCTCAATGCTTGGGTCTTCCGGCTGCACCTCATTTTTTGAATGCTTAAAAACATAAAGAAAACAGTTTGTTGTGAAATTGTCGGTGTTCGCTTGGATTGGCGTGATTTTTGATAAAGGTCTAATGGCATGATCCGGGCGGATACTTCGATCTCCCGGTAAGACTTCCTGAGCACGCCTTATGACGACATCTTCGGAACCAATTAAGATGATGAAAAGACACGTGGGGCTGCTGGTATTGCTGGCAACCCTTTCGATCCTGGTTTTGCCGGCCGGCGGTGCCGGCGGTCAGTGGCGCCTGGCGACGGCGCGCCAGCTGGAACAGCGATTGCAGCCGTTTATGGTTGCCGAAAGTCTGGCCTGCCCTGACCAGGGGGGTGACCTGCAAACCACCCTGGTCCGTTTTTACCGGCTGCGCCAATTTGAACCGGCCTGGGTGGATCGCTATGGCCTTTTGCCGGAAGGCGCCATGGCCCTGGCCATGCTCAAGCAGGCCGGGCGCCAGGGATTGTTCGATACCGACTACCACAGCCCCTGGCTGAACGATTTGCTGGGCGGCATGACCACGCGCCCGGTGATCCTTGGGGCGGCCTTCGACGGCAAACAAGTCCAGCTGGATCTGACCATCACCGGAATGGTGCTGCGGTATGCCCATCATCATTCCCGGGGGCATACCGAACCCCGCATGATCGGCAGGGAACGGCCGGTCGAGCCAGATCCGACCCGTGGTTTGGCGGAGGCCTTGGCGGCAGCGCTGGGCAGGGGGCGGCTGGAAGCCTTTTTCGAACAACTGGAGCCACGGCACAACGCCTACCGCGCCTTGCAGCAAAGCTTGCCCCGCTACCAACGGATCCAAGCGGCCGGCGGATGGGGCGTCATTGACGACGGCCCCTCCCTGGCGAAGGGGGACTGCGGCCCGCGGGTGGCGCAGCTGAGGCATCGGCTGACGTTATCCGGTGATATGCCGATGACGTCCGATGGCACACCGGACTGCTTCGACGGTGAGATTGCGGCGGCCGTGTCACGGTTTCAACAGCGCCATGGGTTGGCGGCCGACGGCGTGGCCGGGCTCCGCACGCTGGCGGCTCTGAACATCCCGGTAGCCCAGCGCATTCGTCAGATCCAGCTGAGTTTGGAGCGGTGGCGCTGGCTGCCCGACGATCTGGGACCGCGCTACGTGCTGGTCAACATTCCCGCTTTCCAGATGCAGGTGGTGGAAGCGGGCCGGGTGACCAGAACCATGCGCACCATTGTGGGAAAACAAGACCGGCCGACGCCGGCCCTTGCCAGCGTGATGACCTATCTCGAAATCAATCCCTACTGGCATGTTCCCGATAAAATCGCCCGGGAGGATTTGCTCCCCAAAATTCAGGCCAATCCATCCTACCTGACGCGCCAGCGGTTCCGTATTTTTGACGGCTGGGCCGAAAGCGCCCGGGAACTCGACCCCGGGGCCATCGACTGGTCGTCCCTGAGCGCGGACTATTTTCCGTTTCGGCTTCGCCAGGAGCCCGCCGGCCGCAATGCTCTGGGGCGCGTCAAGTTCATGTTTCCCAATGACGTGAGCGTCTATATTCACGACACGCCGTCCAAAGGGCTTTTCCGCAAACCCTCCCGGCCTTTTTCTTCCGGCTGTGTTAGGGTGGAGGAGCCCCTGGCGCTTGTGAGCCTGCTTTTAAGCCGCCAGGGCTGGGACCAGGAGCGCCTGGCGGCGGCGGTGGCCTCCAATGAACGGCAGATCGTCATCCTCGACGAGCCGGTGCCCGTGTACCTGGTCTATATGACGGCCTGGGCGGGGGCCCCCGGCGAGATCCACTTCCAAAAAGACATTTACGGGCGCGACCAGACACTTGCCGCCAGCCTGGCCCGCCGTTCCGCTCTCCAGAAGGCCTGCCGTCAGACCCTGGGGCACCCCACCTATCTGGGCGGTGCGTTCGGGAAAGGACAGACGCTATAGTGCGGTTGACGTCCTCATTCCCTGGTATCGCCATCCCTTGGATGCGACAGCCAGGGATAGTCAGGTTTCGACTTCCATTTCTTTGGGCGGTACCGGAATAATGCGGAGTAATTTACGTTTGATGAATTTTTTGCTGGGCTGGAAACCGGCTTTGCGGTGCATATCGATGGAGGGGCTCCAATCGGCATACATTCCGGAGATTAGCCGCGTGTACCCCCTGTCCCGCAGGTGCTGCATCAGGCTCCCCAGGATGTAGGATCCCACGCCGTTGCGACGGAATTCCGGTCGCACGAAAATGTAGACCAGATAGGCGACACCGGCGGGCAGATGCAGGGTACGCCAGATGGCCAGACGATAGTCCCGGAAAGCGACCCAGGCAAAGGCCCCGATCCGGCCGTCCCGTTCTAGCAGAAGACAACGATCCCCATGCCGGAGGGAGCGGGTCATGACATCGATTTCCTTGGCAAAGCCCTCCAATGCAGCGATTTCCATGATGTCGGCTTTGCCGGCCCAGCGACGTCTGAATGCGATGGCGGGGGGGTGGCAGGCAATGGGGGCGTGCAGATCGCGAGCGAACTCCACCCAGCTGTCGACCGTGTCGACGCTGGAAGTCAGGCGTTCGATGATACGGTCCAGGGCGGTCATGGTGGCAGCCTTCCCGTTGCCCGGCCGGTTGAGACAATGCCGACGGGGACTGTCAGGGCACCCGCCAGGGGTCCACAGCGGTTATTAAGTGGCCGTCCATCAATGACATCTTTCGGCCCCGGAGGACACCCCTCATTCTACCCCTAATATAACCACGAGGGCCCGGCCAGCCAACTTTTTCTCTGCGGCGACCATTCCGGTATCCTGGACCCGTCCGTCAAAATTGGCTTATGGGCCCTACATTCCGCCCACTGCCGGGGCCAGTCCAATACGGTCGCCCGCCGCCAGAACGGTGTCAAAGGTCGCCATCCGGCGGTTCACCAGCGCAATTTTGACCTCCCGCCGGGGGATGCCGGCCTGGTCGACCAAATCCCCCAAGGTCTGGCCCTCGATGAGGTCATATGACGTGCTGTCGCGGTAATCGCATGTATCCTGGCGGGCCAGGCTGGAAAAACAAACGAGGTTGACTTTCATTGGAACCTCCTGATGGGTTAGAATGTTTGTATGGTTAAAACCTAAGAACCGGTCGAACGGCGGCAACCATGGTTTATTGAGATATTTATGAGGGTTAAAACCTGTCATTCCGTGTGCCGACACACGGAGCGTGGAGGCGGAGTATGGATGTATGGTTCCTGATTATGGAAATTTTGTTCCTGCTGGGGTTGGCATTCCTGCTGGGGGCCCTGGCGCAGCGCTTCAGGCAGAGTGCCATCGTGGGATACCTGCTGGCCGGCGCCATCCTGGGGCCGGTCATGTTCAACAAGGAGGCGGTTCAGCAGGTGGCGGAACTGGGGGTTGCCCTCCTGTTGTTTTCCATCGGCCTGGAGTTTTCCTTCACCCGTCTCAGGCGTATGGGCGCGCGTGCCTTTACGTTGGGTGTTCTCCAAATCCTGGTGACTTTGGGTGTTTTTACGCTGGTCTTTTCCATGCGGGCGACTTTCTCCCAGGCCCTTGGCCTGGGGGCCGTCGTCGCCCTGAGTTCCACGGCCATTGTTCTGCGGGTGTTGGTGGACCGCACTGAAATCGACTCTCTCCATGGCCGCAATGCCCTGGCGATCCTGCTGACCCAGGACGCCGCCGTGGTGCCGCTCGTACTGCTGGTCACCATTTTAGGACATGGTGGTAGTATCCAGGGCGTAAGCCTGCACATTATCCGCACCATGGCAGCGGCCGGCGGTCTGGCGGCAGTGTTCTATGTCCTCTTTTATATCGTTATCCCCAAAGCGTTGATGTCCCGCGAGGTTTTTGCCAATCGCGAACTGGTTGTGCTGCTGGCCATCGCCATCGGATTGGGCTCGTCCTGGGCGGCCCATGCCATCGGGCTGTCGCCTGCCCTGGGGGCATTTATCGCCGGCATGCTGCTGGCGGAATCCCCCTTCGCAACCCAGATCCGTTCCGACATCGTTTCCCTGCGGACGTTGTTTGTCACGCTGTTTTTCACCTCCATCGGCATGCTGGCCAATCCGGGGTGGTTTTTATCCAACTGGATCCAGGCCCTGTTCTGGCTGGCGGTGGTCTTGCTTCTCAAAGCCATCATTATCTTCGGTATCGGTACCCTGCTTCGCATCCGGCCGGTGCCGGCCCTGGCAACAGGGATCGCCCTGGCCCAGATTGGGGAATTCTCGTTTGTACTGGCCACGGAAGCTCACCGGGGCGGCATCATTGCAGGGGGCGATTTCGATCTGATCGTTACGGTGACCATCCTGTCGATGTTCCTGGCCCCCTATATGGTCACCTATGCCCTGCCACTGGCTGATCGCGTCCGCTCCACTTTCGAAAAGCGACGGGAACCCCCGGGACCGGAAGCGGCCGCCGGACCGGTGCCTTCCCATTGCATCCGGACTTTCATTATCGGTTTCGGACCCGCCGGCCAGCAGGTGGCCGACCAGCTTCTGGAAAACGGCGTGTCGCCGACGGTGATCGAACTGAATCCGGCAAGCGCTGCCATTGCCCGCCGGAAAGACCTGCCCGTCCACATGGTGGACGCCACCAGCAGCGATGCCATCTCCCATGTCGGCATCACCGGGATGTGCCTGGCGATCGTTACGGTTCCCGACCCCCGGTCCTCCCAGGCCATCATTCGCAATATCCGGCTGTTCGCACCGGAAACGACGATTATTGCCCGCAGCCGTTATCACATTGCCTCGGATAGCTTAAAAGCCGCCGGTGCCTCTCTGGTGGTGGATGAAGAGAACACCATCGGGGATGAACTGGCCCGGGAAACGGTGGAATCCCTGCGGGATGTCAGGCGCGAAGCTTTAGGGTGCGCCCTGGCCGGCGAGCAGCCCTGAAACGGTCGGTTTTCGATTTCGCCGCCATCGATTGCCTTCCGCCATAACGGGGCTTAGTATTGAGCTAAGCCCCCTGGGAGGCCGAACGGCCCAGAACAGTAGTGCCCTCTGAACCTAAAGGAGTCTGCCATGACCATTGACATCAGCGCGGTTCAGGACCAGGAAGTGCAGTTGTCGGACGGCCCCCGTATCCGTCTCGGACAGCTGTGGGAGCACCAGCCCCTTGTTCTGGTGTTCCTGCGTCATTTCGGGTGACCCTTCTGCCGGGAGCAAGTGGCGCAGTTGCGCCGCCAGGCCGATGCGTTCAGGGAAGCCGGCGCCCGGGTGGTACTGGTGGGGCTCGGTACCCTCGAGGAAACGGCGGCTTTCAAATCCCGTTTCGACGTACCCTTCACCATGATCACCGATCCCCACAAGGCGCTGTTCAACGCATTCCAGCTCAAGCAGGCCGGGACAAAGGAACTCCTGTCGCTCGGCATGGCCGCCAAAGGCTTGTCGGCCATGTTCAGAGGGCATCGGATCGGTATCCCCAAGGGGGACGTTCGCCAACTTCCCGGTGTTTTCATCATCGATACGGGCGGCCGGATTCGTTACAGCCATTACGCCCGCGATCCTGCCGATCACCCGTCCGCCGAGGATCTGCTGGTCCGTGTCCGGACGATGTCGCGCCCGCACACACCGGCCTGACCGGGACGGAAAAAAACAGGCGCCGACCGGTCCTCGGGGACTTGTCGCCTGCACGCAGGCCACCCCTTCGATGGCCAACATGAGCGGTTTCGATGATGGATGGGTATCAATTAACTGTAAGGGCAGGCTTTTTGATATTGGGGTTGCGATGCGGCCATGCCGGGCCATGGGGGGAATAGTTTCCGGGCTGACGCAAAACATCGTGGGTAAAGACGGATACAGGGTCGGCCTTCTGCGCAGGAGTATCTGCGTGAAAGGCATCGGGCAGACCGAGGACCGTGATCACATTGCTGAGGGCCTCGATGTCAAAAGGCTTGAACAGCCAGTCGTCGATTTCCCGGCAATCGCTGTAATCCGCGGCCTGGCTGATGCCGCCGCCGGTCATGATGACCACCCTGGTGCGGGGATTCGCCTGCTTGATCCGGCAGGCCAATTCATAGCCGTTGGCCAGGGGAAGGTTAAAATCGGACACCATCAGGTCGAAGTGCCGTTTCCCGATGAGATCGAGGGCTGTGACGCTGTTGCCGGCCGCGCTCACCGGGTAGCCAAAGCGCGAAAAAAGGGTGGTTACGGCCCGCAGCACTTCGGTATTGTTCGCCACCACCAGCACACGGCAATCGCTTGGACAGGGAATCATTGTCACGGCCCTCCATGATGTTGCCTGGATTGATTGCCAATGGCTTGGGCATCTGAGGCGAAATCGAGAGCCGCTGGAAACATCGAACGTGGTCATCGCAGGGACTGGGATTGTTGAGAAACGATGGCTGCAGAGAAGTCGATTTACTTCAACAATACCTAAAATTAAATATGCTTAGGCCATTTGTCAAAATAGTTTTCCTCTCATACGGGGCTTCCCGCGGCGGATTTCCAGAATCATAGCAAAAGGCTCACTCCGGGAGCGCGTCCGATATGCCCATTGGCTGCGTTATCAGGGGCTTGCGGTGCAGGCGTACAGCGGCGCCTCCGATGCCGTCCAATGAACATTTCGAACGCGTGAAACATCCGGACTAACCGACCGCGCCCAGCATCTCCATCGGGATATCCTTTTGTTTTTGTCCGACGACCGCGTAGTAATACAGGGGGGTGCCATCCTGGCAGAAACGGTGGCGGTAGCGGCGGCGCTCGCAGATGTCGAGGACACCGGCTTCATCGATGAGATCGATCAACCGGCAGAAGCCGGACCGATCGGACGCACATACGAAATCTTCCTTGATGTTGAAGGCCACCCACCCCGGAGATGAAATCAAATTGAATCCCCGGGCGAAAGCGGCCGGCGGGATGTCGTCGAATCCCAGGGCCGCCACCACCGTCATGCAGTTGAATTCGTCTTCCTTCAGGGATTGTTCGACATCCGGCGGCAAATCCGTCAGGTCGGTCACGAAATAGTCTTTGTAGATGCCCGGGCGATCCCGCTCAAGGGCTTCGGCCGCCTCATCGATAATATCGACCCCGACGACTTCGTCCACGCCGATGTCGAGGAGCTGTTCGCCGACCATGCCGTTGCCGGCCCCGATATCCAGGGCTGTAAGGGCGCCGCCCTCCGGCGCCCATCCTTCCAGATGGTCTTTCAGCATACCGCAGACCACGGCCGGCGAGTTGCAGCGGTAGCGCTCGTAGAAGAGATGTTCGTAGAGGCCGGGGATCTCGTAGATCCGATCGTAGTCGTGGAAGCAGATTTTTTCCTTTTCCCCATTATGGGAGAGGATGAAATATTCTTTCCCCTGATCGATCTGGTCGATTTCCGGGGTGACCATGGTGAAGGGTACTTGCGTATCCATAGGCTTTCCTCCTGAGTGCGGATGCCCGCCCTGAGCGGTGGTTGGGGATCGATCCGGCAGTTCTTGCCGGGGATCAGTTCAGGGCAGAATCTTGTAGGTGCAAAGCTTGCACCCGATGTTTTCATTGCGGAGATAGTCGGCATCCTCCATGCAGACGAGTTCCCAGGCTCTGGCCTGCTCCAGTTCGATCATGCGCTGCCGGTAGCCATAGTCCTCATAGGCCCCTTCGCGGATGGTGAAACAGACGATCCCATCAGGACGCGTGACGCGAACGAGCTCGTCGAAGGCGTTGGCCTTGACGTGGCCGTAGGTGAAGGTGCCGGTGCAGACCACGGCGTCGTAACGGTTGTCCTCCATGGCCAGGGGCTGGCTCAAATCGGCCTGGATATAGTTCTGATAGAGCTTCTTGCGCTTTGCTTCATCGAGCATTTCCTGGGAGTAGTCCAGGGCGTCCATGCGCGCATATCCTTTTTGCGACAGCTCTTCGGCCACCAGACCGGTGCCGCAGCCGGCATCCAGGACATAGGCGTGAGGATCGTTGAGGGCCGCGTGGAGGGCATCGGCGGATACCTTGTGGGCCACGTAACCAAAGGTACCCACCGTGTCGGCATCGTAGTCGCCCGCCCACCCCTTGTAGGCTTCCATCAGTTCTTCGTGGTTCTGCGCGGTGTAAACTTTGTCGAGGGTTTCGTTTTTGCTGAGCATGATTCTCCTTTGGCAATCCTTTGGATGAACACTAGTTCGAGCGAACCTTGTAGGTACAGAATTTGGCCGTGACGTTTTCGTGGGTCAGGTAGTCCCGCTCGCGCAGTTCCTGGAGTTCCCAGCTATCGCCGGCCTCCATGCGAAGCATTGCGCTGCGGTAGTCGTAGTCCTGGTAAGCCCCGTCACGGATCGTAAAGCAGACGATGCCGCCGGGACGCGTGATCCGCACCAGTTCGTTGAAGGCCTCGGGCCCGACATGGGCATAGGTGAAGGTGCCCACGCAAATGGTGGCATCGTAGTGGTCGTCGTCAATGGCGAGGCGTTCGTTCATGTCGCCCTGCATCAGCGTGCGGTAGACCTGTTTCTTCCGGGCCTCGCGGAGCATGTCCCGGGAGTAGTCCATGCCGTCCACGTGGCTGTATCCCATGCGGTCGAGGATTTTACCCACCAGACCGGTGCCGCAGCCGGCATCCATCACCCGGCTCTCCCGGGAATCCAGGTGGCGGTCCAGCATGCGCGCCGCGGTTTCGGGGCCGACATACCCCATGGTCCGACAGGTATCGTGGTCGTAGAGGCAGGCCCATTCGCGATAGGCTTCGGCCAGTTCTTCTGCCGTTTCGGCTTCGTAGGTGGCTTTCCACAGTTGGGGGGTTGCTCCCATTGGTCCTCCTTACTGTTTGGCTCGTGGTTTATAAGACGCTGCTGTCCGGGAATTCCAAACGTGTTGATTTTAAGAAGCTTCCACCACGAAGATCACAGAAAGCACGCAGGGATTAGACGAGCCCCGTCTGTTTTTGTCCGTGTCCTTCGTGGTCGCGACATTATTTCTAGTAGCGGTAATGTTCCGGCTTGTAGGGGCCGTCCACGGATACCCCGATATAGTCGGCCTGTTCGGGTGTCATCCGGGTCATTCGGGCGCCGAGTTTGTCCAGGTGCAACCGGGCCACCTCTTCGTCGCGTTTCTTGTCCAGGACATAGACGCCCACGGGACGCGTGCCCCGGTGGCGCCAGAGATCCATCTGGGCCAGCACCTGATTGGTAAAGCTGCAGGACATGACAAAGCTCGGGTGACCCGTGGCGCATCCCAGGTTCACCAGACGCCCTTCCGCCAGCAGGTAGATGCTGCGGCCGTCGGGAAAGGCATATTTGTCGACCTGGGGTTTGATTTTGACCTTTTCGACCCCGGGAATATTTTCCAGCGCCGCCACCTGGATCTCGTTGTCGAAATGACCGATGTTGCAAACGATGGCCTGATCCTTCATGCGCTGCATGTGATCGGCCGTGATAATGTCGCGGTTGCCCGTTGTCGTGACAAAGATATCCGCCTCGGCGAGGGCGTCTTCCACCGTACACACCCGGTAGCCGGCCATGCAGGCCTGCAGGGCGCAGATGGGATCCACCTCCGCGACCAGGATACGGCATTTTTGCCCGGCCAGTGACTCGGCCGAACCTTTGCCCACATCACCGTAGCCGCACACCATGGCGGTTTTCCCGGCCAGCATGACGTCCATGGCCCGTGAAAGTCCGTCCACCAGCGAATGCCGGCAGCCGTAGACATTGTCGAATTTCGATTTGGTCACGGAATCGTTGACATTGATGGCCGGCACCTGGAGCAGCCCCTCCTTTTGCATCTGGTAGAGGCGGTGCACACCGGTGGTGGTTTCTTCGGATATGCCGGCAAGTTCCTGCACGGCCCGCCGCCAGAAATCCGGGACCTTGACGGCCACCGATTTGAGCAACCGATGAACAATTTGCACTTCGTCGTTGTCGGTGGGCAAATCCAGCAGGGCCGGATCCTTTTCACCGGCCAAACCCTTGTGCATCAACAGGGTGGCGTCGCCCCCGTCGTCCACGATGAGCTGAGGCGTTTTACCGTCCGGCCAGGTCATGGCCCGCAGCGTGCACCACCAGTACGCTTCGAGGGTTTCGCCTTTCCAGGCAAATACCGGAATGCCAGCGGCGGCCACGGCGGCCGCGGCGTGGTCCTGGGTGGAGAAAATGTTGCAGCTGGCCCAGCGGACATCGGCGCCCAGGGCAGCCAGGGTTTCGATCAGGACGGCGGTCTGCACCGTCATGTGCAGACTGCCCATAATCCGGACACGCGCCAGTGGTTTTTGGGGGCCGTATTTTTCCCGTGTGGCCATCAGCCCGGGCATTTCTTTCTCGGCGATCTCGATTTCACGCCGTCCCCAGGCGGCCAGGGAGATGTCCGCAATGCGGTAGTCATTGGGCTCAGGCGCCATGCCGGCCACGATGTCGGCGATTTCGGCCACCACGGCGCCGTCGTCGGCTGTTTCCTGGTTATCGGTTCTGTAAGTCATACCTACTCCTTCATGGTAATTGCGGTTCAAGACCCCCTGTCGGTTTTATTTCGGCGGAAGCCGGAATCATTTCACAACCGACGGGGGCGGCGAGATCCCGGCTTCCACCGGGATGACGTTGCCGGGGCAATGCCTGTGACGATCAGTTGGGCGGGCGGCCATCGGCGCCGAACGCGCTGCGCAGGCGTTGCCATTCCGATTCGGGCAGGGCGGCGCCCTGCCGGGTGACCACGGCAGCGCCCAAGGTTGCACCCAGGTGGCCGCAATGGGGCAGATCGCGGCCATTGAGCAGGCCATAGAGGAAGCCGGCAGCCCAGAGGTCACCGGCGCCCGTGGTGTCCACGGCCTCGTTGACGGGCAGGGCCGGTACGGCGCAGGCCTCGCCACCGTTAAGCAGGAAAACGCCCTCGGCGCCCAGTTTAACCGCCGCCGTGGGGCAATGGACGTGGAGCGCTTCGAGGCACCGACCGGGATCGTTGGATCCGGCAAAGGCCGCAGCCTCTTCTTCATTGGCGAAGACGATGTCAACATAGCGGTCCAGGAGGTCCGGCAGGATGTCCCGCGCGGCCTCGACCACCTCGAACGAGGCCAGGTCCACGCTGATGCCGCAGCCGGCCTGTTTGGCCGCCTGGAGGACCCGGCACATGAGATCCGGATTGAAAAGCAGGTAGCCTTCCACGTGGGCATGCGTGCAGCCCCGGAAGTCTTCCGGGGCGATCTCCGAAGGCGCCAGGGCGGCAGCGGCACCCAGATGGGTGCGCATGGTGCGTTCTCCGTCCGGGGTGACCAGGCTGAGGCACACGGCCGTGGGCAGTTCGGGGTGGGTGCGGATGGTCTTGCCGCAGCCGCCATGGGTTTCGAAGGCGCTGCGGTAGAAGGCCCCGGGCGCGTCGGCGCCCACGATGCCCATAAAGCGGCTGGACACCCCCAGCCGTGCCAGAGCAAAAGCCGTATTGCCGGCACTGCCGCCCGGCGTGCGCACCGGAGGGGCCGGCAGCTCTTTTTGCAGCTGCAGCAGGGTTTCGGCATCCACCAGTTCCATACCGCCCTTGGCGCCGCGCGTGCGGTTCAGAAAATCTTCCGGTACTTGCGCCACCATGTCCACCACCGGGGAGCCGACGGCGATCATGGATGCGGTCGTATGGGTGTTCCTCATGCCACGCGCCGCTTTTCGACGTTCAGGGCCTCCTGAAGGGCCACCGTCTTATCGGTCTGCTCCCAGGGGAAAGCGTCCCGTCCGAAGTGGCCGGCGACCGCGGTCTGGCGGTAGTTCCAGCCGTTACATTCGGTCAATCCCAGGTCTTCGATGATCGCGGCGGGCCGGAAGTCAAATATATCCCCGGCCTCCAGAACGTCCACGATAGCATCGGTTTCCACGGTTTCGGTGCCGTACGTTTCCACATTGACGCTCAGGGGCTTGGCCACTCCGATGGCATAGGCCACCTGGATCTCGCACTTTTCGGCCAGGCCGGCGGCGACGATGTTCTTGGCCGCGTAGCGGGCATAGTAGGCGGCCGAGCGATCGACTTTGGAGGGGTCTTTGCCGCTGAAGGCGCCGCCGCCGTGGCAGCCTACCCCGCCGTAGGTATCCACGATGATTTTGCGACCGGTCAGGCCCGCGTCGCCATGGGGACCGCCGATGACGAATTTGCCGGTGGGATTCACGTAGAAATCCGTGTCGTTGTCGATGAGCCCCGTCGGCCCCAGCACTTCGCGGGCCTCCCGGACCATGTCCCGGCGCACGGTGCTCAGAGGGAGGTCATCGGTCTGGTGGCTGATCACCACACTGGTGATGCGCACGGGACGGCCATTTGCGTGCTGGACGGATACCTGGGTTTTGGCATCCGGCCGCAGGTAGTCGATGTCGCCCGCCCGGCGGATGCGCTGGAGATGGCGCAGCAGTTCGTGGCTGTAGTAAATCGGCGCCGGCATCAAGGACGGTGTGGCGCGGGTGGCATAACCAAACATCATACCCTGGTCGCCGGCGCCCTGTTCTTTGAAAAGCCCTTCATTTTCGCAGACCCCCTGGGCGATGTCGCCGGACTGGGGGTGGATTTGACATTGGTAGTCGAAAGTTTCGTGGGAGAAAAGAAGTTCTTCCCGATCGTAGCCGATCTCCCGCACCACCCGGCGGGCAATGGCCTCCGGTTCCACGGCTTCCCATTGGCAACAGGTGATTTCACCGATATTCAGGACGAAGTTGGTGCTGCAGGCTGTTTCGCAGGCCACCCGGCTGGCAGGATCCACCGCGAGGCAGGCGTCCAGAATGGCATCGGAGATTTGGTCGCAAATTTTGTCCGGGTGGCCTTCGCCCACCGATTCCGACGTAAAAACATGGTTGTTTTTCAGCTTGCTCATAGCATTCCTTTCACTTCGCTTGGCTGTGGTGAGGTTGCGATACGCGGAGAGGGGAGAACGCTCCGCACGCAGCAAAATGGAGAATAGAGCGTTAGAGCAAGCGGTGTGCCAGATGGGGTCGGCCGGGGGAGGGGGTGGCGCTTGACGGTGTTTACCCGCTGAAATGACCGATGAAATTTTTTTTCTCCCGCGCAAAGGGCGTTTGCCGGCCATCAGCGCCGCGGGTGTATTCCGGCGCCATTGGGCAAAAAGGCCGCAAGCGCTTACAAAATTATCATAAAAATGTGCACAATATGCACATATCAATTTTGGATTTTGAGGTGTTGAAGTTTGGTTTAAGGCGGGCGCCGGAAAAACAGCAAAAAAATATTGCAATAATAAAGAGAAAACCATACAAGGAAATCGCTCCTGATCAGCATGCTGCAGGCAATGCATGAAGCCACAAAAGTCAATTGTGCATATATTGCTCATTTACGGACCAAAACCCTGGCCCGGCACCCCAGCGAAAACCAAAGGCATGGAACCATTGCTCTCAGAAAAAATCAGAATCATCTGTGTGGATAAAGGGCGGGATCTGGCCCGGCAGGTGGTCACCGTTTTTGACAAGGACATGATCGCCTTGTCCTACGAGCGCAGTATCGACGAAGTGGTCGATCGTTTTGAGCGGGAGTCGTTCGATTTGATGTTGTTTTCCAGTTCCATCGTCCAGCGGCAGCCGGATGACGCCCTGGAGATTCTGGAACTGATTTCAGCCAAATGTCCGGGGACCCAAATTCTTTTCTTTGCGCACCCCGGCCGGTTGAAGTTTGCCCACCAGGCCCTGCGTGCCGGTGTCTTCCACTATTCCCGCCTGCCGGTCAGCGACCAGGAACTGAAACTGTTGATCGAAACGGCGATCGAGAAAAAGCCCCAGGTGGGATTGAATATGCTGCTGCGCTCGGAAGTGGAGAAAACGACTTTCGAGAGCATGGTCGGGCGATCCACGGTCATGCAGCAGTTCTACCGTCAGATCCGTCAGGCGGCGGCCACGGACATCCCCGTACTGTTGTCCGGGGAGACGGGCACCGGCAAGGAGCTGGCCGCCAAAGCCATTCACGAATTGAGCCCCAGGTCAGACGGGCCATGTGTCCCTGTTCACATCGGTTCTTTACCGTCCGATCTTGTGGCCAGTGAGCTGTTCGGCCATGAACCCGGGTCGTTTACCGGTGCCGTAAACCGACACCAGGGATGTTTTGAAGAGGCCGACGGGGGAACCGTATTTCTCGATGAGATTGCCACCATCGACGAGAAAATGCAGGTGAGCCTGCTGCGGTTGCTGGAAACCAGCCAGTTCAACCGCATCGGCAGCCATGAAACCCTTTCGGTGGATGCCCGGGTGATCGCGGCGTCCAATGCCGATCTGCTCGAGGAAATCCGGAGGGGGCGCTTCCGGGAAGACCTTTTCTATCGGTTGGATGTCTTGCATATCCACCTTCCGCCCCTGCGGGAGCGGCACGGGGACATTCACTTGCTGGTCGATCATTTCATCAAGAAAGCCTGCGACAATTTTCAGCAGACCATCCGCGGCGTATCGCCGGACTTCATCAGCTGCCTGGAAGCCTATCCCTGGCCGGGCAATGTCCGCGAACTGAAGAACGTCATCCATCGAGCCGTGATTACCTGCCCGGGGGATATTCTCGAAACCGGTCAGCTTCCCAAGCGTTTAAAGCACTATCGCGACGAGGACATCACCATGACAGTCCGCGTGGGGATGACCATTGAAGCCGTGGAAAAGGAACTCATCATCCAGACCCTGGAATATGCCCAGCGCAACCGTACCCGTGCCAGCCAGATCCTGGGTATTTCACGGCGTGCCCTGTACAACAAAATCCAGCGTTACAGCATCAGCTGCTGATCACCGGCCCGGTCTTGAAGAGCGGAATGGACGACGGACAGAAGGCGTTCATGCGGGGCAAGTCTTTTTCCGCACAGTAGCCTTTGGTCATGTAGCCGGCGGCTAGCCCTGCGGCCGTGATGACCTGGATGTGGGTGTGGTAGAACCAGTTGCCGTTTTCATGGAAATCGCCGATCTCGGCAAAGGCCTCGCCGGCGGCAAAGGACGCGCCCGTTTCCGGCAGCCGGCCTTTGCAGAGATGGCCGTAAAAGCTGTAGAAGGTCTCGAAATGGGGGGCGGCGTGTTTCAGGAGCACATGGCCGCCATAATTGCCCTCGCCGGCTTCATAACCGGTGGCCTCCACCACCGCGTCCAGGGGGGCATGCAGCGGGGTGCCCAGGGGGACGATCACGTCGAGCCCGAGATGGATAAAGCGTTCTTCGGCCACCATCTGGGGGCAGTCGGCCAGCAGGGTGTCCCGGCGTTCGAGGTAGGGGGCCACCCCCCAGCTGTGATGGCCGCGGGCCATCGCGTCGTCCAGCACCGCCTGGAAACCCTTCTGGTCACGGGGGGACAGGCCGGCCAGCAGCGGGCTGGCCGGTGACAGGTCCGCCACGTAGGTATCGCCTTCCAAACCGTCGAATACCGGACAATGCCTTACGCGGGGGCTGTAGAGCAGGAACGGGTAGTACATCGTGATCTCCTCAGGATCGGTTTTCCCCTGAAGCCTCGCTTTCAGGACAGGGCAAAGGCGGTCGTTTTTCGCAGGCCGGCAACGGGCAGGACCGGATGGCCGTCTTCGGAAATGACCGTATCCGCCGGCCAGTCAAATTCAGGATCCATTTCCCGATAGTATTCCAGCGTGTAAGGGTCAAGTTTTATCGTCAGATCCCGGCCCTCCCCCATGATGGCGGACGACAGACCGAAGTCGACTTCCCCCAGGGCGGTTTGAATGATGTAGCGGGGGATTTCCCGTCCGCTGCCCTCGCGGCGCACCCGGGTGGCGATGTCGACCACATCGTAGAGATCCACAGGATGCCCGGTATTCCAGGAGGTCTGCAGGGGCAGACCGGCCAGGTAGAGGTGGTGGAATTCGATGCCGGCCCGGCGATAGGCATAGGCCAGCGCGTGGATGCTCTCCGCCGTATCGTTGATACCGCCCAGCAGGGGGGTGTTGCCGTAGACGGTGATGCCGCGGTTGTTGAGCAACCGGACGACGCGGGTGTGGGCGGGCCGTATGGCTTCGGCCTCGAGAAACTGGGTCTCGATTTCGAGCCGCAGTGGATTGACGATGCTCAACCGGTTCAGGTTGCCCAGGCGGTCGATGACTGCCGGTGTGTAAGCCTCGGGAAAATCGGCGAACTTCAAACTGCGCAGCCGGACCGCATTGACGTGGGGGATGCCCCGGAGCGCATCGATGATGGGGGTGATCCGGGCAAGGGTGTCCACGGCATCGTCCGGCGAGGCGATGACCACATCGGTGATGCGCTCGTCTTTGCGGATGTAAGTCAGATCCTCGACCGGGGTCTCGGCTTCGACGGCCACCCGGGTGCTGTGGAGCCGTTTGATCGTGGGGCTGCCGGTGGGCACGATGGACGTTTGGATCCGTTGGTCTTCCGGAACCATTTCCCGGAAATCATCGCGATCCTGGCGGCTGAGCGCCCGGCGGCCGCCATCGCTTCGTGGGGGCCGGGATCCCAGGAAGAGCGCCTCGTCGCCGATTTGGGCCATGTACTGGATATCGATGGTCCCTTCGGCATTGACCCGGATATTCGGGAGCTTGTCGGCCAGAGGCGCGAAGGATTTAAAGTAATCGGGGGTATAGGGGCTGCGAATCCACATGAACGCGTCGTTTTCGGCCACGGGTTCGACGGCCCAGCCGCTGGTGTGCCAGTCCATTTTGCCGATGGGGGTGGCCGTACAGATGCGCGGAATGACACGGTCGGAGAGGTGCGCCCGGAGGTAGCGGCCCGCAGCCAGTCCCTTTGCGATGGGCGACCAGTAGACGCTGTTCCCGTGAATGGGGCTGCAGGGGATGTAGATATAGTGCAGCTCGGCTCCGGCCCCGCGCAGCCGGCTGAAAAGCTGCACCAGTTCGGGCCCGGTGTCGTTGCAGTTGTTCAAAAAGGGGGTCTGGACATAGACGGCAATCCCGTTTTTGACCAGTTCGGTGATGATGCCCAGACTCTGGGGAGAGATTTCGTCGGGGTGGATGAAATGGGTGGCCACCTCCATCCGTTTGCCCCGCTCCTGGAGTTCCAGGTTCTTGCGTTTGAGATAGGACAAATAGGCCCCGTCGTCGCCCAGAAACAAGGGGGGATAGTAGGCGATGGAGCGGGTGGCCAGGCGCAGGGTCTGGACATGCTCGATTTCCATGAGGCCGTCGATGGCGGCGGCCATGTTGGCGCGATTCATGAAAGGGTCGCCCCCGGTAATGACAATTTCTTTGATGGACGGTGATCGGCGGACATGGTCAACGGCTTTTTTCACGTCGGCCACCGTGGGGTTGGCCTCGTTGCGGGATTCCTTGTGCTTGCGGAAACAGAACCGGCAGTAGACGGGACAGCTCATGTTCAGGAGAAAAATGACGCGGTTGGCGTACATCTGCTCCAGCAGCCCCTGGTGGAACTGGCCGATCCAGGTGTTGGTGTGCCCCGAGGTATCGAGTTCCTGGACAAAGGGCAGGTACTGGTAGGCCACGTTGCCGGACACCCGCATCTGGCGGATGGTGTGCATGCTCAGCCGGACCGGATAGGTGTCGATAACCTGCTGCATGTCGGCCCGATCGGCTTCCGGCACGCGGAGGTTGGCGAGTTTCTGGAGTTGATCGACCGTCTTGACGGATACGAATTTGTCGCCCGGCAGCACGATTTCGAGGATGGCCATCAGCAATTGATGGGGCATGGCCATTCCGTTGACGGCAATGGCGGTGGTGCCGTCGGCTTTCCCAAGCTTGGCGAGCAGTTCCGTAAAAAAGCCTTCGGGCTTGCCGGCATACCCGCAGGCTTCAAGCAGTCGCGCACGCCTGGACCGGCCGTTTCCGTCTCCGATCGTGGTGTAGAACGGCTCGCCCACAAAGGATTTTTCACCAAAGTGGTCCAGGAAGCCCGTAAGCGCATTATCCAGGTCGGAAAGGGGGACCTGGTTTTCTTCCCCGGAATTTTCGAAAATGATGTTGATGCATGCGTCGTCCGGCCGCATTTCCCCCTCCTCGGTTGCTGAATGAGAATTAGCGTTTGACATTTGGTTCGGGATTCGCCATATAACACTATTATAGTAATCAATTTTCTATAATAGTATCCTATTAATTCATCCCCGAACACGATGTCAAAAGGAAAATACTATTTTTCGAAGTCCCTGGAAAAAGGGTTGAAAATACTCGCCCTTTTCAACAGGGACACCCCCGTCCTGACCCAGCGGGCGGTCGCCAACGCCCTCGCCCTGAATTCGACATCGACCTACCGTTACATCAATACCCTGGTGGAACTGGGGTTCCTGGAAAAAGACAGCCAGACCAAAGCCATCCGCCCCGGGGTGCAAAGCCTTGTTTTCGCGACCAATCTGCTGCGGGCCACCGATCACCGGCGGCTTGTCAAGGGGATCATCGATCCCATTCACAAAGAACACAACATCAGTATCGAGGTGGTTTTTGCCGTTGATGACTCGCTGGTGCGCTTCTACAATAAGGAGGCGGCGGAAACCCTGACCTACAGTCTGCCGGATTCGTCCCGGAACTGTCTTTACAATACCGCTCTTGGAAAAGCCTATCTCGCGGCCTTGCCCGATGATCTGCTGCGGGCCAAAGTCGACGGCATGACCCTGACGGGCAAGACGGATAAAACCATCCGGAACAAAAAAAAACTGATGGCCGAATTGCGGATCGTCAGGGCACGCGGCTATGCCATGTCCGTGGAAGAATATCTGCCCGGTTTGATCGCTATCGGTGCCGCCCTGGTGGATCCCATGAGCGGCGAGCCGGTCGGTGCGGTATCGTTTGATTTCTCGGTGCTTCAGAATACGGCCGATGACATCCAGGCGCGGTATGCGGACCTGATTGTCGCCACGGCAACGGCCCTTTCCGAAGTGCTGCCGCCGGACCGGAACGGGCATTAAATCCGGACGGGGACGGACTGCCGTTCAGGCGACGGTTTGTCCACGTTGGATCAACCTGTAAACCAATGGAAGGAGAATTGTCATGCGCAGCGCAACTGTATGGATCCTGGTGATTCTATTTATGAGCTTGTCCGCGGGGACGGCCATCGCAGACGACCTGGCCAAGGTGAAGAGTTCAGGTGAAATCAAAATGGCCATGAGCGGACAGTATCCGCCATTCAACTTCGTGGACGACAAGAACCAATTGACCGGTTTCGATGTGGAGATCGGCCAGGCCGTCGCCAAGCGTATAGGGATCAAGGGCGTGCCGATGTCCACGGCGTGGGATGGTATCATCGCCGGCCTGCTGGCCAACAAGTACGAATTGATTTGCGGCAGCATGGCCATTACCGAGGAGCGCCTCAAGTCCATTGATTTTTCAGACCCTTACTATCGTTCCGGCGCCCAACTCTTCGTAAAACAAGGGTCGGCCGTTAAATCGGTGGCCGATCTCACCGGTAAAAAAGTGGGTGTTACCCTGGGCACGACTTACGAGAAATGGGTTCGCGAAAACATCTCCGGTGCCGACGTGCGGACCTACAAAGGTGTTCCGGACATGATTCTGGAAGTGAACTATGGTCGCATCGACGGGTTCATAACGGACAAGATTGTCGGTGCTTTGGCCATCAAACAGAAGGGGACACCCATCGCCCTGGCAGGCGATCTTCTCTATGAGGAGAAAATGGGCATTGCCCTGCGGCAGAACAATCCGGAACTCAAAGCCGCCATCAATGATGCCCTCGCCGCCATGAAGGCCGACGGGACCTACAAGGAAATTTCCATGAAGTGGCTGGGCATCGACGTTCGTTAAACCGATCCATGCCGGTATGTGTGTGCGGCACCTGCGGGTGCCGCGTCACGGCCTTGCCTTGGTCCCCGGCGCGGATTTACAGCCCATGCGTCGACCGGGGATCGCAGGCCGCATGAGGGCGCCGAGGGGTCGGGGGACGACCGGATAAAAGATAAAGGACCGCCTGTGCCCAATCAGCGGTGACCGGCCAATCAAAGGATGATCACCATGTTGGACTGGAACATTATCTTCCATTATTTTCCGTTTCTGGCCAAGGGGGCGCTGCTCACCCTGGAGATTTCGATTCTATCGCTCATTTTGGGGCTCATCTTCGGGCTGTCGGCCGCATTGAGCAAGCTCAGCCGCAACTTCCTGCTGCGCAACGTGGCTGTTTTCTACATCTGGCTTATCCGCTCCACCCCTCTTTTGGTCCAGCTTTTTATTATTTACTTCGGTCTGCCGCAGCTGGGTATCGACCTGGGGCCCTATATCTCGGGGGTTCTGGGGCTGGGACTCAACGTGGGCGCCTACAACGCGGAGACCATCCGCGGGGGCATTCAGTCCATCTCCGTAGGTCAGCATGAAGCCGCCCGCTCCCTGGGGATGAGCAGCGCCCTGGCCATGCGGCGGATTATTCTCCCCCAGGCGCTGCGCATCATCATTCCCCCCTTGGGGAACAACTTTATCATTCTGATTAAAGATACCTCGTTGGTCTCCACCATTACGCTGGTGGAATTGACCCTGACCGCCCAACGCTTTATCGGCTCCACCTACAAACCCTTCGAGATGTATGTAATGGCCGCATTTCTGTATGCCGTGCTGACGACCACGGCCAGTTTTCTTCTCGGGAAGGTAGAAGCACGAACCAACAAAGGAACCCGCTGATCATGTCAACCGAAAAGCATCAACACGAAACCGTTCCCATGATCCGCATCGAGAACCTCCATAAAAGTTTTGGCGATCTATCCGTCTTGAAAGGTGTCGATATCGAGGTGCCTCGCCAGCAGGTGCTGGTGATCATCGGGCCCAGCGGATCGGGAAAAAGTACGCTGCTGCGATGCGTCAACCATCTGGAAACCCCTACCTCCGGAAAAATCTTTCTGGAAGATAAGCTGGTCAATGATACCACCCACAGCCGAAAAGCGTTTGAAAAGCACCTGAACCACATTCGCTGCAAGCTGGGGATGGTTTTTCAGCAGTTTAACCTGTTCCCGCATATGACCGTTATTGAAAATGTCATGGAAGCGCCTGTTCACGTCCTCAAACAGGCCAAAGACCAGGTGCGTTCCCGGGCCGAGACCTTGCTCGACAAAGTGGGCCTTGGCGATAAAGCGGATGCGTATCCATCCATGCTCTCCGGCGGGCAGCAGCAGCGCGTGGCCATCGCCCGCGCGCTGGCCATGGAGCCCAAAGCCATGCTGTTCGATGAAGTGACATCGGCCCTCGACCCCGAACTGGTGGGTGACGTGCTCCGGGTGATGGCGGATCTGGCCCGGGAAGGCATGACCATGCTCGTGGTGACGCATGAAATGGGGTTTGCGGAACAGGTCGGAGACCGGGTCATTTTCATGGCGGACGGGGTCGTGGTGGAAGATGCCTCGCCCCAGGCCATCTTTTCAAATCCCACGCAAGCGCGCACGCGCCAGTTTTTATCGGATATCTTGAAATAGACAGGTCATCCCTGTTATGACCGGAATCAGGGCGGCATCGTTGCCGATCGTGAAGGGGGAATTCCCGCGTTTGCCGCTTGCCATCCGATCCATTTACGTGCGGTCATCGATTCGTCGTGGACAGCCCCCTTCTGAAGGACACCGGTTGTGAAGATGGATACGTTTTCACCCGACCTGATTCTCTTCAATGGCCGCGTGGCGGTCCCCTCCACTGACCCGTCCGGCCAAACGGCGCTTGCGGTCGGACGGGGACGCATTCTGACCGTGGGCGCAAACCAGGACATTCTCCCCCTGGCCGGCCCGGCCACCGAGCGCATCGATCTCGACGGCCGCCTCGTGGTGCCGGGGTTTATCGACACCCACATCCATTTTTATGAATGGTCGCTCAAGCGTCGGGATTTGAAGCTGGACGACGTGACCGGTCTCGATGATTTGCTGTCCCGGGTTCGCCGGACGGCCGCAGAGTGCCCGTCCGGCCATTGGATCATGGGCGGGGGGTGGAACGAGACGGATTGGTCCGTGCCGCAGATGCCCTCCCGGGAGGCGCTGGACCGGGCGGCACCCGATCACCCGGTACTGCTCTGGCGCTGCGATCTCCATCTGGCCGCCGCCAATTCCAACGCGCTCCGCCGGGCCGGGATCGATAGCCGCACACCGGATCCGCCCGAAGGACGGATCGAACGGGACGCTCAGGGCGAACCCACCGGGATCCTGCGGGAACTGGCCATCAACCTTGTGCGGCAGGTCGTGGCACCGCCGGATGCGGATCAGGTGGCGGAGGCTTTTATCGATGGGGCCTGTGCTTTGCACCGTCGGGGGGTGACGGGTATTCACGACGTCCGCCTGATGAGGGATAAAGACGGTGCCCGGGCCTTCGGGGCCTTCCAGCAGCTTGACCGGGACAACCGCCTCGATCTGCGCTGCTGGATGACCCTGCCGGGCGATCGCCTGGAACCCATCATCGACCTGGGCCTGCGCACGGGATTCGGCAGCGATCGGCTGCGCATCGGTCATGTCAAATATTTTTCCGACGGTGGTGTGGGCGCCCGCACAGCCTGGATGATCGCCCCGTTTCGGGATGCTGAATGCGGCATGCCCATGATGGACATGGCCGTTCTGGCGGCGGATGTCGCCAAAGCGGAGGACGCCGGCCTGGCGGTGATGATCCACGCTGTCGGGGACCGCGCCAACCGCGAGCTGATCATGCTTTTCGAAGAGCTGGCCGCCCGCCGGGTCCGCCTCGGACGGCCGGCATTGCCTATTCCGCATCGCATCGAGCATGTTCAAATGATCCGGCCGGAGGATGCCGAACGGCTGCGGCATCTCGATCTGGCGCTGAACGTGACCCCGGCCAATATGCTGCTGGACATGAATCTCATCGATGCGGCTGTGGGGGCCAAGGGGCGCTGGTCCTATGCCTTTCGCCGCTTGATGGACACCGGGGCCCCGGTCATGTTCAGTTCCGACTGCCCGGTGTGCGACCCGGCTCCGCTGCTGGGTATGCATGCCGCCGTCACCCGCCGGCGCGTGGACGGAAGCCCAGAGGCGGGCTGGTATCCAGAATCCCGGGTAACGGTGCGGGAAGCCCTGGACGCATACACCGCCGTACCCGCCGCTGTCCACCGCGTCGACGATTGCGGTGTCATCGCGCCGGGCAAACGTGGCGATCTGGCCGTTTTGAGTGCGGATATCCTGGCCCAGCCTTCCCCCTGGCTGCCCGACGTAAGCGTGGACATGACCGTGTTCGATGGTCGTATTGTGCATCGTGATTTCTAAAGCTCACAACCACGAAGATGTCACCATGAAGATCATGAAGGACATGAGGCGAAATCGTCTGCTGTCATGAGACAAACCATCACTACCGCAAATCCTTTTTTTAATGATGTAATGTCAGTGTAATGTCCGTGGATACCATCGAAACCCTGCATGGGTCGCTCCTTCAGCATGGCCCCCACAGCAACCGCATCTATCTGATGCAGCTGAACACGGCGGACGTCCCCGGTCTGTTGGTTACCCTCGACGCCCTTGCCTGCCGGAAGCGCTACGGGAAGATATTCGCCAAGATACCGGCCCCGGTGCGGCCGGTCTTCAACGCTGCCGGCTATGTCGAGGAGGCCATGGTCCCGAACTTTTTCAACGGTCGTACCGACGGGTATTTCATGGCCAAGTACCTTGTGGCTGAAAGACAGAGGATCCCCCCCTCGGACGAACGCTTGAAAGAGGATTTGGCCCGAAGGAGAGATCGGCGTCATCCTGCCGGTCGAACCCGCCTGGAGGGCGCCGAAGCGGTTGCCTGTGGGCCTTCGGACGCCGGAGAAATGAGCGTGTTTTACCGTCAGTCGTTTCGATCCTATCCGTTTCCAATCCATCAACCGGATTATTTAACCCGCATGATGGCCGAAGGGGTGCGTTACTTCAGCATTCGCGCGGCCGGCCGCATTGCCGCGATGGCGGCAGCGGAAATCGATACCGGTGCCCAAAATGTTGAAATGACCGATTTCGCCACCCGGCCGGAATGGCGGGGCCGGGGCCTGGCCGGAATCCTGCTGGATCATATGGACCGTCAGATGCGGGCGGATGGCATTCGGACGGCCTACACGATCGCCCGGGCGGGCTCCCCCGGGATGAATAATGTATTCCAGCGCAACGGATACCGCTACGCCGGTTTTCTCAGCAACAACACCCAGATCGGCGGCACCATCGAGAGCATGGTCGTGTGGTACAAACGGCTCGACCATGATGCGACCTGACCCCCCACACCCTCACCGGCCGCCATTCGATCCGAACGCCGGGGCCGACGTTCCCGGTTCGGTTCCCATCTTTCCCCAATGGGCGAAACGCTGAATCGGCATTATATTGACTATAGGGCGGCTTGACCCGCCTGCCGTCGATATTCAACCGGGGAGGTTTTCCCATGAAGATCTGCGTCAAATGCGGCCAGATCGTGGCCGAAGAGGTCGGCACCTGTCCGGCCTGCGGTGCCGAGGTGGGCGCCGGGCGGACGGCCATCGACGACTACCGCATCCTCGAGGTGCTGCACGAGGGCAATTCCAGTATTTTGTGCAAAGCCCGGAAGGAAGGTGCGGAGGACCCGGTGTTGATCCGTATCTTCACACCCCCCGCGGGGGTCGACGCCGCCCTGGCGAATCGTCTCAAAAAGGAGCTCGAGGAACTCCAGACCCTTCCGGAAAATTACTTTGTGCGCCATATGGCCATCCGGCAGTCCTCCGAGGGGCTGTGGTACCGGATCAGCGAGTGGGTGGACGCCCTGAACTGGGGCACATTGCTGGCCACCGGCCGCCTGAGGGACCTGCGCACCTGCCTTCATTTGTTCTACCGGATTGCATCGATCCTGGACGGCCTGCACCGCATCGGCCACATTATTCCCCACCTGATCCTCGATGATATTCTTGTATACGAAGACGAGGCTGGTGCCCTCAAAGTCATGATCGACTACAAGCTCTCGCGTTTTCTGGATCCGCAGATGGACCGGCCCGGCCCCATGCTGGCACGTCTCCTGGCCCTGCACCCGGATATCATCAACCACCGCCCCCTCGATCATCGCAGCGATATCTGGTCCCTGGGCAAGGCCTTCGTCGAGATTCTCAGCGCCGATCCTGATGAGACCGATTTTCAGGGGCAGGTGGACCACCTGCCGGTGCCGGCGGAGGTCCAGACCTTGCTCCGGCTGATGCTCAGCGACGATCCCGACTTGCGGCCGCGCTCCATGGCCGAGGTCGTTGCCGTTCTGGGAAAGGTCAGCGATCAGGCCATCCGGAACGCTGAGGATCGCCAGAAGGAGGTCGCCGGGGGCTTGACGCGGACCCTGCTGCGGCGCGTCAATATACGTCTGGCCCTTGTGGCGGCCGTGCTGATGGCCGTGGGCGGGGTGGTCTGGTACAACTTGGGTATCATGCGGCAGAACAGCGAATCCGCCCTGATGACCTATGCCAATCAGTATGCCGGCTCGGTGGCCTTCGTGGTGGTGGATTACTGGCTGCAGCAGGGAAATCGGACCATTTATCGCAACCGGTCCGAGGGGACCGCTTTTCTGGCCGACCGGGAGGGCTATCTTCTCACCAACCGACACGTGGCCTGTCCCTGGCTGGAAGACGCGCGGCTGATGGTTCTTATCGGGCTCCTGCGTCAACGGCCGGAGAAGTTGGAATTCGACTACCGCATCTATCTTTGGTTCGAAGGCCAGCGCGCTTTCAGCCATGTGCCGGCCCTGTCCGACAGTGAGGAATTGGAGGATGTTTACCTGACCGAATCGGCCTTCAGTTCCCGTGGACCGCGCCGGGTGTGGATTGCCGGCGTAGCACCGGCACCGGTACAAACCCGCGAGCGGGTGCGCTCACCGCTGAGGGACGACTTTGCGGTCCTCAGGATCGAAACGGTGCCACCGGGCATGCAGCCGCTGCCCCTGGCCGAAAAATTCCGTTCGGCGGCGATTCCCAAGTTGACCCCCTTGATTACCCTGGGATTTCCTTTGGGCAGTAAAACCCAGGCCGCGACGGTCAATGTCAGTGTTACCCGTGGACATGTGCGTCGCGCGTTTGAGACCATGTTTCAGGTGGATGCCTCTTTGCACCCCGGCAACAGCGGCGGGCCTTTCATCGACGCCTCCGGCCAGGTGGTGGGTCTGGCAGCGGTCGTGGCGGTCCGTTGGGCCCGGGGCCCGGTGCCGGTGGCCACACCCCTGCCCGATATCGGTCTGGTCCTGCCGATCAGCAAGGCCGCCGCTTTCGTGAAAGAATTGAAAGCCGGGGCGATTAAATGGAATGGCGAAATCGATGTGGCGCTGGAACAGCGCCTGCAGCGGATCACGGCCCTGGCCCGCGACCGCAAATGGCAGGCGGCAAGGGCGTTGGCCGACTTGGAGCTCGGGTCCGGGCGGATGCCACCGTTGGTCATGGCAACAGCCATGATGCACCTGTGCGCCGGTGATCATGCGGGTGGCCGGCGCCTGTTCGACCAGGTGCTGTCCATCGATCCGGAGAACAACCTGGCCCGCCTGATGGGCCTGGTGATTGACTGGCTCGAAGGACGGGCGGCAGGCAACCCTCACCGAACGATGCTGATGGCCCTGGACTGGCGTTCCGCCGACGAGTTCCTGGGGTATCTGGCGCGCATCCTGACCGGTGACGTCGACGCGCAGCAGGCATTGAACGGCGGCTACACCGCCACTGAAAAGAGCTGGCTGCATCTGGTGGCCGGACTGGCGGCCGAACGCAACGGCCAGAGCGATGCGGCCCGTGCCCTTTTGGAAGAAGCGGTCCTGCTGGCCGATAATGACGACTGGAGCCTCTACCTGGCCCTGTCCCAGCTGGATCGGATCCAGCGGCGACGCCTGGTGCAAAATGCCGATCCAAGCATGCAGCGGGAATACCGGCGGAAGATCGATGCATTCGATCGCCGCCTGGCAGAGGCCTTGGCTGCAGGGGAAAAGCGGCATAGCCGCATTGCTTCCATACGGGCGGCCCTGCAGCAGGGCCGGACTGACCTGGAAACCCAACGGTCTCTGTTGGAACATCTTCGGAAGGCGGACAGGCATAACAGTGAACTTCTCATCTCCCAGGCCTATTACGCGGCCATGGACGAAGACTGGGGCGCCGCCCTGGACTTTGCCCGGCAGTTTCTGGACCAGCCGGGACGGACCAGTGCCGGCAAATTGAGTATCGGACTGCTGGAACCCGGGATTATGCATCGTAAAGGATGGCGCGACCGGGCCCGTGACCGTCTGGAGGCCTATCACCAGATGATAGTCGATCCCTGGTACAACAGTCTGAGCGGTTGTCTGCTGAATCCCGAACTCCAGGACCACGTGACCGCCAAAGCCGACGAAAACCCGCTTCATCTGCTGACCGGCCACACCGCCCTGGGGCTCTGGGCGGAAGGCCGCGGCGATAATTCCGTTGCTATCAGACATTACCGGGAAGCCTTGGGCTCCTACATGGATCACCGCATCGAGTACGATTTTGCCATGGCGCGGATGAAGCGGCTGCGGCAGGAGGGGGAATAATCGTCGTTGCCGGCGGCCATGCCGATTTTCCTGAGGTTTACGCTGGGCCCCTGGTGCGATAAGATTTGATCCGATTCGCCGCATGCGGACCAACTGTTATCATTTTTGACATTAAACGCCCGTTTATGCCCCAATAGGCCCTGAGGTGCCGCCATCGCATCTTCAACACCGATCATCTCCGGTATTTCCGGCCCCGTGCTAACGGATACCCACGCCCACATTTGCTCCGATGAATTCGATGCTGACCGCGAGGCGGTGCTGGCCCGGGCTTACCGGGCGGGCATCCGGTCCATCGTTGCTGTGGGCGAGGATCGGGCGGATGCGGAGAAAACTATTGCCCTTGCGCGCCAGTTTCCGATCCTCAAACCGGCTGCCGGGCTTTACCCGACCCACCTGGACACGGCCGCCGCCGATAAGATGACGGCGTTTATACGTGCCAACCGTCAGGTTTTGAGTGCCATCGGGGAAGTCGGGCTTGATTTCTGGGTCGTGAAAACCGAAGAGGAGCGCATCGTCCAGCGGGAGATCTTCGCCCGGTTCATCACCCTGTCCGTCGCACTGGACCTGCCTTTGAATGTCCACTCCCGTTCGGCCGGCCGCCACGCCGTAGAGATGTTGATCGGCAACGGTGCCCGGCGGGTGCAGCTGCATGCCTTCGACGGCAAAATATCGGCGGCCCGCCCGGCACTGGAAGCCGGCTATTTCTTTTCGATGCCGCCCTCCATCGTGCGGTCCCGCCAGAAGCAGAAACTCGTGCGCCACCTGCCGCTGGAATGCCTGCTGGTGGAAACGGACAGCCCGGTGCTGGGCCCGGAGCCGGGGGTGCGCAACGAACCGGCCAACCTGGCGACATCGATCCGGGCCATTGCGAAGATCAAAGGGGTCCCGGAAGAACAGGTGATCGCGGCGGTGACGGCCAATACCCGGCGCTTGTATGGCTTTTGATGCCCTTGCCTTTCATGGCAAAGGATATTTACCGATGCGATCGTTGTGGAGGCTGCCCAGATAGAGGTGGCCGCTGTATTCCCGGGCGGAAGTTATCACCCGGAGATGTTGCCCGGTGGGATCGTGCAGACTTCGGGTGATGTTGCCCGCTTCATCCAGCGCCAGGACCAGACCATAGGGTTTGGGCTTGGGCCACATGGTTTTGGGCAGTTTGGACAATTGCGCTTTGAGAAAGGGGTAGGGATGCAGTTTGTCCACGGTCGGGTTGCGAACCGTGAATAGCGCCAGCCAGAAGGTGCCCCGGCGATTGCCCGATATATTGTCGGGGAAGCCCGGCAGGTTGTCGACAAAGATTTCGTGGGTTCCCGCCCGGGGGCCTTTGAGCCAGTAGCGCACGATCCGGTAGCGGTAGGTCTCGTTGATGAGGACAAAGTCTTCCTTTTGGGAAAGGGCCACGCCGTTGGCAAAGTAAAGATCCTTGAGTAAAACGGCAATTCGACCGGTGGCGGGGTCGTAGCTCAGGAAACGCCCGTGGGGCTTGGATTCCATGAGATCATAGAGATACTCCTTCTGGATGAACCTGGAGCTGGCGTCCGTAAAATAGATCGTTCCGTCTGCGGCAATGTCCAGCGCATCGGTGAAGCGGAAGGGAACACCTTCGGCTTCGGTGGCCAAAACGGTGATCCGGCCTTGGGGATCGATGGACAGCAGGCCCTTGTCGGCGTCGCAGACAATGAGGTTTTGATCCTGATCAAACTGCATGCCCAGGGGCGGCCGCCGGTTTGGGCAAATAGCTTCGGATCGCCGTCCGGCCCGACACGCATGATTTTGCCACCCTGCGTTCCGCCATAGACCCGGCCCTGGGCATCCAGCGCCACCTCCTCCGGACCGTCGATTTTTCCCTGTGCCAGAAGGTCCGCTTTCTGCAAGAGCGTGTTGGGCGCCAGCACACCCTTCAGCGGCGGGGCTTCCGGTGGGTGATAGGCCGCCGGGTTGATGGGGGCTGACTGGGCGAGGAAGACGATAAGGAGAACGACCGGGATGGACACTAAACCGCCGACGATTTTCTTCATGGACATCCATCCTTTCGGGTATGGGGGATACCGTTTATAGTTGGCGTCGCTGTGAGCAATTTTTGTCTATACTACGATGCATGCTGAAATGTCCATGCACGGCAAGCCGCTGTGTAACGTTGTTATGCGACCGAAAGCAGGGCAATTGATGATGAATTTATCCCGCCGATCATCGGGGCAACCCTGCCTGTCCATGGCCTGGGCATTGACAAACGGACCACGCCCGATCATTGTGATATGAATTGCAGCGGTATTGTTTTCGCTGTGGTTGCGAAAAGGCTCTGAAATCAGGTCGTGTTCATTCCCAAAAACAGTTTAAAGTGAGAGGTGCCCCATGAAAAGATGGATTGCCATGCTGGTTGTTGTTTGTTTCCTTGGCGTGCCGATGTCATCCTTCGCCGCGAAAGGCGGCAAGAAGGGGCCGGCCGACAAGGCATACGAAAAAGCCGACGACAACGCCAAGTTCAAGCGGGACAGCTCGGAAGACATCGACGAGACCCCCAAAAAGAAACGCAAGCGTATTGAGGCCGAGGAAAACGAGGATGAAGGCCAGGGGCAAAAGAAACGAAAGAAAGAGAAGAAGCGCAAGGAAGGCGCACAGGACGATTGAGGCAACAGGGCGGTGCAACCCTGCTGATGTTCGGCACGCGGAATCTTAAACGTTTTCCGATGCACTTTTTCTAACGAAGGAGGTCGCATTCATGTACCCGCATCTGTTTTCAGAAGCAACGGTCGGTGGATTGACCCTGCAAAATCGTTTGACCATGGCGCCGCTCTATCTTGGCTACGCCGCTGAGGGGGGCGGTGTCAGCGACATGCTGCTGGAACACTACCGCCTTATGGCCCGCAGCGGCGTGGCGCTGGTGGTGGTGGAAAATGCCACCGTGGATTTCTTCCAGGGCAGCGGATCGAAGCGTACCTTGCGCGTTGATTCGGATGGGAACCTGGACGGGCTCGGGGCCCTGGCAGGTGCCATTAAGGAAGAAGGGGCGCTGGCCTGTTTGCAGATCAACCATGCCGGACGTTTTGCCCTGGCGGCAGCGGAACCGCTGGCGCCCTCGGCGGTGGAGACCTTCGGCCGGGTTCCCCGGGCAATGGTGGAAGACGATATCCGGGTGGCCATCGACCAGTTCGCCGGGGCGGCGCGGCGGGCGAAAAAGGCCGGATTCGATATGGTGGAGCTGCATGGCGGCACCGGATACCTGCTGGCCCAGTTCGTTTCGCCTCGGACCAACAAGCGAACGGATGCCTATGGCGGGGCGTTGTCAAACCGCCGGCGTTTTCCCTTGGCGGTGCTGGCGGCGGTCAAAGACGCCGTGGGGGACTTGCCCGTGGGCTACCGCTTCCTGGCCGACGAATGGCTGCCGGACGGGCTGCAACTGGATGAATCACAGGCGTTTGCCGCTGATTTGGCCAAGGCCGGTGTCGCTTACATCTCCGTGATGGGGGGGACCTACGAATCCTTTGCTTTGCCGGAAATCCAGAAGAAATCCCGGCAGCCGGGCTACATGCTGGACCTGGCGGCGGCTATCCGGTCCGCCGTGGATGTGCCGGTAATTGCCGCCGGCCGACTGGGCCATGCCGATGTGGCCGAAGCGGCCCTGACCGCCGGGCAAACCGACCTGATCGGTCTGGCCCGGGGGCTCTGGTCAGACCCCGAGTGGCCCCGTAAAGTCCGTGAAGGACGCGAGACCGATATCATCATCTGCGATCCGAATTGTGGGGAAGCCTGCATGCAGATGGTCATTCAGGGCCGGCCCGCCTTTTGCGTAGCCTGGCCCCCGGAGAAGATGAAGGCCTGGAAGGCCAAGTTCCAATGAAGAACGCGCCGCGAAACTCTCCTCTCATGGGGATTAAACCGTCACGACAATTTTGCCCTTCTGCCGGTTGGACTCCATGTAACGGTGGGCGTCGGCAATCGCATCGAGGGAGAATGTGCGATCCACCACCGGCCTTAAGGCACCGGTTTGGAGGCCGTCGTAGACGAACTGTTTGCCGGCCGCCAGCATGGCGGGGTTTTGAACGATTTCAAACAGGACATAGCCGCGCACGTTCAACCCTTTACCCAGGGCATCGAACAGGGGATAGGGCGTGGATTCCATGGACAGGGCGCCGTATTCAAAGATCGTGGCGCCCGGGGCGGCGGCCCGGGCCAGCTTTTCCAGGAAGGGACCGGCCACCGGGTCAAAGATGATGTGGGCTCCTTTGCCGGATGTTACCGCCCTCGTTTTTTCCGCCAGATCCTCCTCGTCGGTCACAATAACGTGATCGGCCCCGGCATCCAATAGGTAAGACTTCTTGCCTGGACCCCGGGTGGTTGCAATTGCCATTGCGCCGATCAATTTGGTGATCTGAATGGCGGCCAGTCCGACACTGCTGCTGGCCGCCGTAATCAGAACGGCCTGTTCTTTATGCATCTTGCCGAGGGCCACCAGAGCGCCATAGGCCGTCAGATACGGCATCCAGATGGCGGCGGCCTCAACGGCGGAGAGGTTGTCGGGGTAGGGTGCCGCGGCAAAGGCCGGCACGACGGCGCTCTCGCCGTAGACCCCGTATTGGCCCATGGAAAACGCGGGTATGGTGCTGACCCGGTCGCCGATCCTGATATCCTCGACGCCGGGCCCCACGGCGTTTACCGTTCCGGCGGCCTCGTAGCCGATACGGGACGGCAGCTCCGGGGCTTCCAGGTACAACCCTTGCCGGTAGAGGACTTCGGCGCGGTTGAGGCCGATAGCCTCAACTTTCAGGCGTATTTCCCCCGCATCCGGTTCCCGTTCAGGCCTTTCTTCCAACTTGAGGACCTCGGCATCCCCGGTTTCGTGAAAGCGGACGATTCTGGGCATGGGGCGTCTCCTTTCTTCAAATCAATCGATAGGGTCGATTTTGTAGAATCCTTTGATTTCGGCTTTGCGGGTGGGGTCTTTGACGCGTGTGATCGCAATGTCGGACGGATGCATACTGTCGCGCATGAGACCGCCTCATGATGATCCGATAAAGCAGGGCGGGTTAAGATGAAATCCCGGAGCAGGCTTGACCTGCCCCGGGATATCCAAATGCATTCGGTGAAGGGATCACCGCCGCAAGTTCTTTGAAGATGCTCAGACGCGTCCGCCCCAGACGGCCGGCTGCTCCCTGCGCTCCTTCGTCCAGGAAGGGCTGTTGGGGCTGGGGGAGCTATGGGCTTCAGATGCAATCGCACGCTGACGTTCCTCTTCTCCCTCACGAACCCGGTCGCGACATTCACCTTCACAATGGCCTGTAATATCTCTGTCAGGTATTGAACTCATGGGTTTACCTCCGTTGTTTGTATCGTTTGCCGGCCTGGCACATCCCTGAGCCGGTATCAAGAAGACCCTATGCATCCTGGTTCGAATTGCAAGGCGATAATTTTCCCGAAACATTCCGGCGCCAGGGGAGGGTAATCTGAAAAACGGACAAACCATCTGTGTGGATCGTCGTCAGCCCATACACCTGGCGGGGAAATTGGTATTCATGTCATCCGAAAAACGACGGATTTTTTGAAATGGTTCATTTTTAAAAGATCAAAATTGATATTATCACTTGGTTTTAATTTTTAAAAAGCCCTTATAATATAAAATGGAAATTCAATGATTGATATCAAATAGGATAGATTATATGGTTTGCGGCAATGGGCGCTTGCCGCCAGAGGTTGCGGATTATCCAGCAGGTAACATCAAAGGAGATCACCATGAAAGCGACACTTGCCAGCCTTGGACTGGAATCGATCAACAGCGGTGCCACCACCGGAGGCGCCTCCGGCTGGCTGACCACCGGCGGGGAGATGCTGACCCGTGTTTCGCCCATCGACGGAGAACTCATCGCCCGGATTCAGCAGGCCACGGACGACGATTACGAGGCGGTGGTGGCCACGGCCAGGGAAGCGTTTGAGAAATGGCGGTGCATGCCGGCCCCCCAGCGGGGGGAGGTGGTGCGCCAGATCGGCCTGCGCCTGCGGGAGTATAAACAGGCGCTGGGGGCCCTGATTACCCTGGAGGCCGGCAAAATAACGTCGGAAGGGGAGGGCGAGGTGCAGGAGATGATCGACATCGCCGACTTTGCGGTGGGATTGTCACGGCAGTTGTACGGTCTGGCCATGCACAGCGAACGGCCCCGACATCGCATGTATGAACAATGGCATCCCCTGGGGGCGGTGGGTGTTATCACGGCGTTTAATTTCCCGGCGGCGGTCTGGTCCTGGAACGCATTGATTGCGGCGGTGTGCGGGGATGTGGTGATCTGGAAGCCCAGTTCCAAAACAGCGCTGACCGCCATTGCGATTCACAACATCATCGCGCCGGTTCTGGATCAGCACGGACTTCGGGGCGTCTTCAATCTGGTGATCGGAAGCGGCGCCCAGGTGGGCGAAGCCATGATCAACGATCCCCGTTTACCGCTGATCAGCGCCACGGGGAGCACACGCATGGGGCGCCATGTGGGCACCACCGTCGCCAAGCGCCTGGGGCGCAGCCTGCTGGAACTGGGCGGCAACAATGCCATTATCGTCTGCGAGGATGCCGATCTCGACCTGGCGCTGCGGGCCACGGTATTCGGGGCGGTGGGGACCGCCGGACAACGCTGCACCAGCACCCGGCGCATCATCGTGCATGCCGCGATCCGGGAGCGTTTTGTTCAGGCCCTGATGCGCGCCTATGCCCAGGTGCGGGTGGGGGATCCCCGCCGGAACGAAACCCTCATGGGCCCTCTTATCGACGCCGGTGCCGTGGACCAGATGATGTCCGCCCTAGACCAGGCAAGAACCCAGGGCGCCGAGGTGCTTTACGGCGGCGAAAGGCTGACGCCTGTGTCCGGGGGATTCTATGTGGCGCCCACCCTGGTGGCGGCTGAAAATCACTTCCCCGTCGTCCAGACCGAAACCTTTGCCCCGATCCTTTACATCCTTGAATACGAAAACTTCGAAGATGCCCTGCGGATGCACAATGACGTGCCCCAGGGCCTCAGCTCCGCCATTTTCACCAAGTCCCTGCTGTATTCGGAAGCCTTTCTGGCCGCCACCGGGTCGGACTGCGGCATTGCCAATGTCAATATCGGCACGTCCGGTGCCGAAATCGGTGGTGCTTTCGGGGGTGAGAAAGAGACGGGGGGCGGCCGCGAATCCGGTTCCGATGCCTGGCGGACCTATATGCGGCGCCAGACCAACACCATCAACTGGGGGACTTCCCTGCCTTTGGCCCAAGGGATCGCGTTTGACCTTTAGGTTTGATCGAAACCCTTCACCTCTGGTGGAGGACCCGGAGAGGTTCGACCGATCCGGGGAGATTTTATGGTGGCGTTTCTTCATTTTCTGTCCTGTGACAGAAAGCGAAGCAATCACGCCTTATAGGAAAACGGCTCGGCGCGGGACAATGGGAAAACCAAAAGCTGAAAACCATTTTAAACCCCCTTCCAGGGGGCTACCGGAGGCCTCCCGCTCTGCGGGATGAGCCTCACTGCCGCCAAACACCCGCATGGTTTAAATACTCCAGCACGAACAGATAGAGCGTAGCGGCCAGATACCCCAGCACCGTTCCCCAGCCAATCCCGCATGCGACGTAGCTCGTTGCCACCACCAGGGTATATACCAGCAGGGCTCCCAGCCCCCGGGGTACGTTTTTGATGATGGTGCGGACATGGGCCGGCTGGTAGCTGAACTGGATAATCGCCAGCAGGGGCAGCATGGTGATGGGAAAGGCGGAAAACAGGCCCGCCCACCGGGGCCCCACCAGCCGGGCGGCGCCGGTGATGGCCAGGATGACCAGCGCGGCAAAGGCGGCCCGCACCAGGGTGACGCCCGGGCCCAGACGGATGGTTTGGCGAATGGCGGCATCCGGAATCCTGCGGAAAAGGTGGCCCGCCACGAGCATACTGCCCGCGGCAATCACGGGGGCGCTGATCCAGGTCATGGGGATGCGGGACAGCATCCAGGCTGTCAGGCCATAGGCGGCCAGGGCCGGCAGGATGGCCAGGATGATGGCTGTCGGTCGGCGGCGGCCTTCGGCCAGGTTGAGCCCGGCCAGGTACCCGCCCACGAAGGCCACGGTGGCGGCCAGGCCGGCGGCTGTGAAGACGGCGCTGCGCGCGGCAAAAGAGGGCCCGAGTTCCAGGCCGATGAAAAAAAGACTGATGGCCGCCCCCAGCGGATAGCCGGATGCGATGCCGGCCACCCGCGGGCCGGCCCATTCGGCGATCAGGCTGAGGATGACCACCATCAGGACGGACACCAGGATTTTGATGGCGGCCAAAAGCCCCGCGCTGATCATGGCGTATGCCTCATGGGGTGTAGAGTCCGGCCTTGATGGGCAGGTAGAGGGACAGGATCGGCAGCAGGGACAGGATAATGAGCACGATCACATCCATAATGACATAGGGGATGGCCTCCTTGGCCACGGCGTCCACGTCGCTGCCGATGAGGTTGGCCGCCGTGAAGAGATTGACACCCACCGGAGGCGTGGCCTGCCCCACGGCCAGGGCGGAAATAAAGATGACGCCATACCATACCGGATCGATGCCGAAAGCTTCCAGAACCGGTATCAGGATCGGCATCAACAGGTAGGAGATGCTGATGGCATCCAGCACCATGCCCAGGGCGAGCAGCAGCAGGTCGATCAGGATGATCATGATCACGGCATTGGGGGAAATGTTCACGATCAGGTTCGCGGCCTTGTCGATGACGCCAATGACCGAAGCCGTCCAGGTGAAGATGCCGGCAAAGACCACGATGAACATGATGACCGAACTGGTGACGGCCGCATCCACGAGCATGTCGATCATGTCGCGCCAGTTGATGGAGTGGTAGATGAAAACGGCAACGAAAAGGCTGTAGAAGACTGCTACCACGGCGGCTTCGGTGGGGGTGAAGATGCCCGAGTAGATGCCGCCTAGGATAACCACCGGTGCCAGCAGGGCCCAGACGGATTTTTTGAAGGACTGCCATAATTCAGCCGGGCTGCCCCGGTGTCCCGAGCCCCGGTAGCCCCGCTTCCGGGAGACGAGATAGGCCACCAGCACCGTGCCGGCGCCGGTCAGCAGACCGGGGATGATGCCGGCCACGAAAAGCGCGCTCACGGACACGCTGGTGATATTGCCGTAAATGATGAACGCGATGCTGGGGGGAATGATGATGGAGAGATCGGACGCATTGGCGATGGTGGCGCCGGCAAAACTTTTACTGTAGCCGTGTTTGATCATGGGGGCCAGCAGGATCATGCCCACGGCGGCCGTGGTGGCGGGGCCGGAGCCGGAAAGGGAACCCCAGAAAATGCAGGTCATAACCGCCACCATGGCCAGCCCCCCGGTGGCTTTGCCCACCAGCAGCTCGAAGAAGCGGGCAATGGTGGCCGCCAGGCCGGCCCGGTCCAGGATGACGCCGGCCAGTACGAAAAAGGGAATCGCCAGGAGGGGAAACGATGCGATCCCCGAGGCGAAATTGACCCCCAGCATTTCGATGCCCAGGTCAAACTGGTAGATCGTGACCACACCGGCCACTCCCAGGGCGGTGCCGATGGGCACCCCGAGCACCATGAGGACCAGAAAGACCGAGCTGATGAGGAGAACTTCCATCAGGTTTCCTCCCCTAAAGCGGCCAGCCGGGTCCGGGTCCCGCGATAGATGCCCCGGAAGACAAATACGGCCAGGATCGGCACCCCGGCATAATAGATCCAGACCGGGATACCCAGGGCGGCGCTGGTGGCACGGAACAGGGTGAGCTCATCGTAGATGGCCTGGATCATGTAGGCACAGACCAGCACGAAAAGCCCGGCCCCCAGAAGGGCGCTGAGGACCACCAGAAACCGGCGCATCTTCAGGGGAAAGAGGTTGTAGAAGGTCACCATGCCCAGCTGGGCCCCGCGCTCGAAGGCGATTCCCGTTCCCACCACGGTCATCCAAACGAAAAGATTGATGGTGATCTCCTCGGTGGCGCCGATGGAAAAGTGAAAAAAATAGCGGCTCAGGACATTGACGAAGGCAATGAGCGCCATGGCCAGGAGCAGCAGGGCGGCGATCCAATAATCAACACGAATGGGTTCGGGTGACTTCACGAATAGCGACTCCGTTGTTTGACGATGCGGTGCAGGCGCAAACCACATGCAGCCGGGGCAGCCGGTAACGGCTGCCCCGGTGAAAGGCCATGCGGTCGAGATGGTTTATTGGGCCATGTCGGCCCGGGCTTTCTCCACGAGGTCCGTACCGAGTTCCTGGGTCCATTTTTCCAAAACAGGGGCCGTGGCATCCGCAAAGGCCCTTACCTGGGCATCGTTCAGGAAAGATACGGTCATGCCCTTGGATTCCATGAATTTGACCGGATCCGGCACTTCCATGGTGTAGTTGAATTCGTTTTTAAGAATGTTAAGGGATTTGTCTCCGTCCAGGCCGGCCCGGCAGAGGGCAATCTCAAACCGGCCGGATTCCCGGGCGGCGTCCTGAATGGCCTGCTGGATATCGGCAGGGAAGGCCTTCCACTGCTTCTGGTTCCAGTAGATAACCAGGGGGTCCACCAGATAGTTCCACATGGTGACATATTGGTGGTACTGGTGGATCTGGACCGGAATCAACACCCCCACCGGATTTTCCTGGCCGTCCACGACTCCCTGCTGGAAGGCGGTCTGGGCGTCGCCCCAGTTCATGTTGACCGGATCGGCACCGAGCTGGCGGAAGGTGTCCATAAAGAGAGGATTGCCGACGACACGGATGCGCAGTCCCTCGAGGTCGGCCGGCGAGGTGATGGCGCGTTTGCTGTTGGTGATTTGCCGGAAACCGTTTTCAGCCCAGGCCAGGGGCTTTAACCCCACCTTTTCCATGGCGGCGAAAACCGTTTGGCCGGATTGACCGGCCTTCATTTTGTCCAGGTTCTCAAAGGTGTTGATGAAAAAGGGCAGGTGGAAGACATTGGCCTCCGGGATGACCGGCGAAATGTTGATGGTGGACTCGTAGGCACAGTCGATGACGCCCTTGGCCACCATCTGGGCGGATTTCAGCTGGGCCCCCTTGAGCAGGGCGCTGCCGAAATAGGGTTTGATGTTGATGCGGCCGTCGGTTTTCTCGCGGGCCAGGTCGGCGAACTTGGTGGCCCCGATGCCCCAATAGAAGGAGGGGCCGACATTGACCTGAAGCTTGTATTCCTTCTTGAAATCCGCGGCATGCACGGCTGGAGCGGTATAGACTGCCAGCATAACGCCTGCGATGGCCCAAACAATGCCTTGCAACAGGGGTTTTCTTCTAGACATCATTTTATCCTCCTTGTGCTTTGGGGTTGCCTGCCGGTTTCTTGACTCGAGGCCGATCGCGGCATCAGATGATCGTGACGGGATTTCAGATCCATCACCTCGAAACGAATCTATACTTATCAACCGCCGTCCCGGTCCCGTCAAGTCGAAAATAGACCCTGCCAGTCCGTCGACGGCAACGATGTGCGGGCCGTCTTCGCGGCAGAGTTCACCTCTTCGGTTTCGGATGGGATGCCGGTGGACGCCGGCGTGGTGGGCGCAATTGTCTTGACGTATCCGCTGTCAGGAACTAGAATTGAAGTTATAAAAACACCCGCGGAACAGAGCTCCAGAACCGTCGACAGGAGACGAATCGGAATGAGAACGGAACTCAATGGCCCTGTATGAAAAGCTGATCGACACCGAAAGACGCCGTGTCATTTCCACCTGGGGTGCGATCGTGACGGATGCCTCCCTCATGGAATATCAAAAGTCCGTCTGGAGCGACCCGGCCTTATACGGTTATGACGAACTGATCGACTTCCGGGCCCTGGAGCAGATCGAGGTGAGTACGGAGGGCCTTGAGGCGGTGGCCAGCGTCGCCGCTGATATGGATGGTACGGTTGGACAAGGACGCTTTGCCATCGTTGTCAAGAAAGGCCTGGAATTCGGACTGTCCCGCATGTACGAGTCTTTTCGGGGGCTTGAAGATACGGCGTCCCGCCAGGTGATGATCTTTCATCGTCTGGATGAAGCCCTGGCTTGGCTGGACGAAACTTAGGGCGCCCGGCAAGGCACCTGTTATCATGAAGTATCCCTCCCGCCGAACTTTCCACAACTATTTCAAACGCCTGCCCTGGTGGGTGATCCCCCTGATTCTGATACTGCTTTTCGGGCGCTTCGTGCTCATTTTTTTCTGGCACCGTTGACGGCTCCGCAAAACGGTCCATGCCGATGTTTCCCGGCCTGAAGCGGATTTTGGGTCAACGATTTACCGGGGCCGATAACGCGACCGCTGCCAATAACAGCGTCCCCAACCCCTTGCGGGAGGGGACGCATTTTTCTTTTAGCACGGGAAAAGAAAAAGTCGGGCGATTGGCGCAATATCACGCCTGCCCGGCAGCTAACTGGGGTTGAATGCCGCTAACCGATTGCCCGGACTCCAGCATGTAGCCCTTGCGGGCCATATGGCGTGTCAAAAGCGCATCGAAACCATTGTAGAATACCACCAGAAAGGCGGCTGCGGCGGCATTTTCACCTCCCCCTTCCACCAGCATGCTGAACACCAGGGACCACACGATAAGGGACCCGGCCAATTCGAGACCCCCCAGAAAACGGTGCCCCAGGTACCAATCGCCCCAACCCGGCAGGATGAGCGAGCGCAGGGCGGCTTTGCGGGGCGTTTTGAAGGCGGCATGACAGGCCGGACATTGGTCCAGTTGGACCGGCAGAGCCGTGCAGCAGGACGGGCAAATATTTTCGGCCGGGTCTTTCTCCGGGGGCATGGGGTCCGGGGTCATCATGGGGTTGATAAACGCCTGCAGTTCTTTTGTGAAGGCCATCTTCATGGAAGTGAAAATGCGGCGTTTGCCTTTCTTGCGGGTCAGGGTCAGGCTGGTCCGGAAGAGCCCACGGGAGACCTTCTTGATTTCGCCATAGGCCATCTGGAACAGGTAGTGACGGGTTTTGGTCATCCGGTGGTTGGTGTTGATCATCACCATGCGTTGGCTGGTGGCCACAACGGCGTAGCGATTGTAGAGCATGGTGAAGACGCCATTGCCGAAGAGAATTTCGATCGGATAATAGGCGGTGCCACCTGCAATGCGCATGACCTGTTCGTTTTTCCGGACCAACCGGTCCAGGGTCGGCTGGACCGTCATCAGGATTTTTATTTTCAGTTTGTTCAAGCGGGTGCGGTAATTGCCTTTGCGGTTGGGCTTCAGAATTTCCGACAGGTTATAGGTGTCGGGATGAAAGGCCATCAGCTCGGGAAAGGCATCGATGATGCCCTGATCATGATGCGCCGTCGGTGCGGTCTGCGGTCCGGCCGAACTGACAGGGGCGGCGACGGACGATGGCTTTTCAGCGGCAGGCGGTACGATAACGATACGGTTGCCGCAGCGTTTGCATTTTGCAGCCGCTTTTTGGGCCGGAATTTTATGGTCGGCGATGGCGTAGGTGGCATTGCAGTGGCGGCATACGATGTCCATTGGGGATCCTCCTGCTTCGCGTTTGGGAAGCGTTTCCGCTCTGTGGAAGTAACTCTATGGAATTAAAGCAAATTTCGTACCCCAGTGGTGATGCATTAAAAAACGTAAAAAATTCATGATGTTATAGACATGATGGCCATAGGCCAATCCTCCCGCTGACAATTTCCGTCAGGCATGACGCCGCAGATTGTCACCTGTGACCGGATCTGTCACACCCCTGTCGTATGATCTCTCCCGAACAGCAATTCAACATGAAATATCTGGGGTAAGGCTAACGGGTGGGAGGTGCTTGTGAAAACACATCATCAACAAACGCATGGGGTTCGTCTGGACGGAATGACGCCACGGCATAAGCGGTGGCCGCTCATCACAGTCGGCATGACCGCGGCCTGCGTCGTGCTGTTTTTCATAACACCGGAGGCGATTTGCGATCGCCTTGTTTACCGGCCCTACATGGATAGTGGCCTGACGCATCTGATGCTGACCACCGTTACCGGCGTTTTCCTGCACGCCAGCTTCAGTCAACTGGTGGCCAACATGCTTTGTCTGCTGGTTTTAGGGGGCCTTTTGGAGCGTCGCCTGGGGGCGTGGTACTGCATCACCGCCATGATGCTGGGCAGCGTGCTGGCCAATCTGGTGGGGTTGAACCTCATGTTGGCCCGGATGGATCTGATGAACGGCGTCCATCAGATCCAGAAGCTAAGCTGGCCGCCGGCGGGGGCTTCCGGGGCCGTTGCCGGTCTGCTGGGGCTTTGGGTGGTTTTCGGCGGTGGCTATAGCTGGTCAAGGTGGCTGCGGCCCGGCTTGAGGGGGTACGCTTTGTTGCTGCGCATTGGTGCTGCGGTGATGATAGGGCTCTGGGGAACAGCGCTTTTGTCCGGAAGGACCGGCATGATGGATGGCCAGGGGTACTGGGCCGGTTTCCTGGGAGGACTGATGCTGGCTCTGGTGTTCCGCCTGCAGGACGATGATACGGATGCGGCCCCGGTACGGTTGGAAGCCATTAACCCGCCGGGCACCCTCGAAAGCCGACCCCACCCCAAGGGATCCGTCACTAAAAGCTTCCGGACGGGCTGTGTGGCTTGATGTACTTGCGGTTAAAAGCTGATATCTCCGGCGATGGCACCAAGCATCTTGTTCCATGACCTCACGCGCGGCACGGATCCTATTTCGCGGAATAACGCACCATAAATTTTTCAAAGATCGCGCCATAGGTGTGTTGCTGTTTGACCGCATCGAGCGCAACCTCGTAGCGTTTTAGATATTTCGGTGCTGCGGACTTGGAAAAGACAGAGTAAAGCCCGATCGGGGGATCAGGCAGATATAAAATCTTGATTTTGGACGCGAAGGCTTCGCGCATCGCCTCGAATTGGATGGGATAGTGGTCGGGCTGGTAGCAGGCGTCGATGCGCCCGTTCAAGATCATGGCATAGCAGCGGCGTGTGAAGTCATCGCCGGCCAGCGGCGTGATATTCAAACGTTGATCCTGCATGATGGCGGAGCGATAATTTCCCGGGGTTTCATGAAAGGCGAGCAGTAAGAGTTCGTCGACCGACCGAATTTTTTGGAGGGGAATGGCGGCACTGACGGCAATCGAGGGCTTGGTCATGCAGAAAGCCTCCGCCGGATAAACAAACGTGGCCGCCCGCTCGGCATTCCGGGCCAGAAGCAGTGCCATGTCGACCCGGTTGTTTTCCAGTTCGACCAGCAGACGATTCAACGGCAGCAGGACGAATTCGATGTCGGCTACCTGCATTTCCCGGGCGATGAGGTCGAAATAGGCCACGGCCACACCCTGGGGCCTTTCCGCCGGGCCGGGCATGGCGTGCGGCGCGACTTTGAAATAGCCCACCTTCAAGGCCTTGGCGCCAGCCATGGCAGAATGGCTGAATACCAATACAGCGATCATGGCAGTGACGGCAGGGCGAAGAATCGTGCGGATTTTCAGCATGATAAAATCCCGGTCAAGAACGTTTTGCTTCCGGCGGCACCTCATGCGGAGAGAGCGGTGCGGTGCCGGTTTCGGTCACCCATCGTCAGAGCGGCACCCGGGGCGGCATGGTGATAAACGCTATTATCTGGCTCAGCGTAAAGCGAAAGCGGGTCAGGCGCAGACCATGAAATGACGATAACCATTAACATGGATGAGAGGTCCAATGCAATTTGACGGAATGGTCGGCACCTATACGTGGATGATCTGATTTATCATTTTATGTCTCTCGAATGGCCACCCGCGAATGCTGCGATGTTTTGCGCATTGCGGGTGGCCTCCGGAAAGAGGTTCCAACCGTGATAGCGGCGTTGCATCTAACCAGACGTTACTTGCGGGGTTATCAGGCGGGGTGATGTGTTTTTTCTAACCTCTTTAGGATGGGCAATATTCCCCCTTGCAGGAAAACCGAGATGGTCAAACCGCATAAGGTAACTTGACATGTTCAATATGGTTGCATATACAACTAAAATATGATGTTTTCATATAACCATCATCAATCTTTAGGCTACTTGACCGGGTTGGCGAGTAGACTGTTGAGCCATGTCCTCGCCTTGCGGTTCCAGGAAGCCGATATCGACATGACGGCCGAACAATGGGGAGCGCTTATCGTATTGCTGAACGGTGAGGCCAGCACCCAGGGACAACTCGCAGAGCGGCTCCACCTCGAGAAATCCAGTGTAAGTCGCCTTACCAACGGGCTTGAAAGGCGTGGCTGGATCGTACGAACCAGGGACCCGAAAGATAGCCGGCAGAAACGCGTTTCGCCGACCCCAAAGGTCCTGGATACGGCAGAACATTGTGCGACCATCGCCAGAGCTGTCCTGGAAGAAGCCCAACGCGGCATGACCGAAGATGAGATGGCGGCCTGCAAGTCGCTCCTGTCGCGTGTCGTAGCGAATCTGCGAAAACCGACCCGATAGACAGGCTAAAAAGAGTTGCTCCGATAGTTGTAGGCACAACATCGCTGCGGGAAGCTTATGAATTCGTGTCGAATCGTTGTCCTGCTGAGACAAGGGGAGTTTATAAAAAGGAGGAAACAATCATGATTGCACGATCTATACGCGAGGCCACCGAAACATTTCTGGAACATCTCGGTTTAGCGGAAGAACCATTCGGCGTTTACTACGATAACACCATACCCGATAACGCGTTCGGACCGAAGCCCGGTCCACCCATCTCACGCGACTTGGAAGACCAGGGTAAGATTGACATGCAAGAGGTGTTCAAGCATTTTTCCTGCGTCATGGGCAACATCTGGCTGGCGCGGAAAAAGCGTCGTGCCGCCTATATCTCCACGGAAGAATACGGATGCCCGGGAGGTGTCTTCTACTGTTCCATGATGAAGCCCAATCTCAGATTCATCGAGCATTATGTGACCACGGGCTTTGATGGTACGCCCGTGCATGGCGAGCGGTATTTGCCCTCGCCCGAAGCCATGAGGAAATTTCTTGAAAAGGTCGATCCGCGCGATGCGCCGGCAAAATACTGCATTTTCAAGCCGCTTTCACTGTTTACGGACAGTGAGGAGCCGGAGTTTGCCATCTTTTTTGCACGGCCTGAAGTGTTGACCGGCCTTTTCGTCCAAACGACGTTCACCACCGGTGATGTGGATTGTGTGGCCTCCCCCTTTGGGGCCGGGTGCACCAACATCCTTGCCTGGCCGCTCTACTACAAAGAAAAGGGGATCGAGAAGGCCGTCATCGGCGGTTTTGACCCCTCGGCCAGGAAATATATGAAAACCGACGAGTTGACCTTTACGATACCCTGGTCTCTGTATCAAAAAATGTTGGCGGCGTTGCCGGATTCCATGTTCAACGTGGATGGCGAATGGCCGACCGTGCGCAAAAAGGCCGCCCGCAGTGCAAAGGCCTGGGGAGAAGGTCAATAAACCGTACCGGAGAGGTGCACACGTCTTTGCGGAGAACTACGAAACCGTGGCGGCAGGCCAACCCATCATTTCCCTGGGGAACCTTTCCACCATTGCCAGCCCGAATTCGTGAAGGGGCCATCGGGAAATCCTTTCAGTTCAGCGCAACACTTGAAAGCCGGCTGCAAATCTCGATAAGGTGATCCTGCCGGCTTTCGTCATTGGCCATTGGATCGGGTGCCTGCTGCCGCGTCGCCGGAAACCGAAAGCCAGGCCTGTGTGCGGTACCCCTTGTCGAGATCATCCGGCGCCTGTGGGCTGCCCATCCGGGTCGGCACCCAGCCCGGGTCCACCGCATTGGAGAAAATACCCGGCCAATATCGTGCCGCCGCAAACGCCAAAAGCAGGTCATGCAGTTTGGTCTCCGAGCAGGCTGCCGATCTGTTCCGCGAACGCTGTTCCCGCTGGATGTCCGAAAACTCCGCGTTTGCGCCGTGATGCATGCTGGAGCTGATGTAGACCAGTCGCTCTGGACGCTCGATCAGTGCCGTCAGAATATAAGGCCCCAGGGTGCATAGTAGGCAAGGGCCCCTGCCTTGGCATCTGCTTGCAGGGTGTCCTTCGGATTGGCAGCTTTTCTGGCGAATGGAACACCCGCCTGGCATCACGATAACTGGTCAGATCCAGCGTGGACGGCAGTTGTTCGTGTATTTTCTTCAGGTGTTTAGGAAAATCAGTGCATCTACGGCTACAGGACGACCATTCTGAATGATGATCGGGTTGATATCAATTTCCCTGATCCTTTCATCTGAAATCGCGATCCGGCCGACCGCCATCAGGATATGGATAAGTGCTTCCCTGTCTACCGGCGGCAATCCCCTTGTGGCTTCCAGTATTTTATGCCTGCGGATTTCGTTGAGCATGTCAAAGGCATCCTTCATAGAAAGCGGGGCTTTGCGAAATGCGACGTCGCTTACAATCTCTGTAAATATGCCGCCAAGACCAAACATGACACAGGGGCCGAACTGATGGTCCCGGTTCATACCGACAACCAGTTCCCTTTCACCCTTTATCATTTCCTGAACCATCAGTGATCCCTCAGGGCCTAATTTACTTAAAAAGGTTTCGCATACGGCGGTCAGTTCCCTGTCGTTGTTGATATTCAGATGAATCAGCCCGGATTCGGTTTTGTGCGCTATAAGCGGTGAGCATCCCTTGACAGCAACCGGATACCCTATGGCTCTGGTGGCAGTCACAGCCTCGTCAACGGAATTGATGAGAATTTCACCGGTAACCGGGATGTTGTAACCTGCGAGGATCTGCTTTGATTCGTATTCGGAAAGGGTTTGTCGGCCTTCGGACAGTGCTGTATCAATGATCAGTGCCATATTGTTTTTACCGTTGTCTTCTAAGGAACGGGCAGTGGCCGTCCTTTCACCAGCGTCTTTGCGCCCGTTGACGTATTCCGCATATCTTGACACCTGTGAAAGAGAAAACAGGGCATCCCGCAAGCTGTCAAAAACCGGAATTCCTTGGTCAATAAAAGTTCTCCGGATCTCTCGCAGCAACGCCGCAATATCCATATCCTCAATGCTGCGCCGATTTTCGGGCATGACAAGAATGACCGGCTTCCCGGTTTTTTCAACCGTCTCTTTCACCGCATCAGCCAGTCCCCGGTATTGAGCGAAATCCTCCAGCGCGGCACCATTGGTTTCGGCCAGAAACTTGAAGTGGTCAAACAACTGGATCAGGATCTGTACATCGATGCGCTCATCCTCTGCTGCCGTTATCAACGTCATTTTCAGTTGTCCGGGAGGAACATACGGATTGGCAACATCGATCGGATTCTTCGCGCTTGAACCGGGTTGGGGCAGATAGGGCGCGATTTTTTCGGCAAGGTCAGACGAAAAGGGCGGCAATTCAAAACCATACGCTTCGGCCGTGTCACAGGCCGCTACCCCGAGAGCGCCACCGCCACCGACAACACTTATCCCCTTGTACATTCGCCACGGGAGCATGGAAAATCCTAAGCAGGCGTCAGCCAACTCCTTGGCATCTGCAACTTGAACAGCTCCGGCCTGCCTCAGGATTGACTGCCAGATGATCCTGCTGCCGCCCAAGCTTGCCGTATGGCTGGCAACCGCTCTTGATCCTGATTCAGACAGTCCTCCCTTGAGAATAATGACCGGCTTTTTTGATGCTGCGGATGATAGGGCACGGAAAAAGGTGTCTCCGTTTTCAACCCCTTCGATATACATGGCAATGATGCGGGTTTCCTGATCCTGTTCAAAATAGGCAAGAAGTTCCGTTTCCCGAAGATCAACGCCATTCCCAAAACTGACCATCTTGGCAAATTTCAGCCCGAGCCATTTCCCGATAGCGGCAAAATCAACCGACATGCCACCGCTCTGGGCTGCAAATGAAAGATTACCCGGTTCCCTGGACAGGTCCGGGCCGGGTAAAAACGTCAATCCGCTTTTCGGACAATAAATGCCGAAACAGTTCGGCCCGATCACACGGATACCTTTTGCCGCGGCCTTCTCTATCTCTGTCTCCAGAGATTCACCTTCCGTGGTTCCTAGTTCCTTGAATCCCGAGGATAAGATTTCAGCTCCCACCGCCCCCTTCTTCCTGCATTGTTCCAGGGCTGCAGGGACCATCTTTCCCGGCACGGCGATAATCGCAAAATCGATGGGCACGGGAATATCTTCAACATTGCGATAGATTTCAATACCGTTTATTGAGCCGCCTTTTGGATTTACAGGGTATAAATTCCCCTCAAACCCGATCTTTTTCAATGAAAGCATTATCCCTCTTCCAAACCCCCAGCCTTTCGTGGATACGCCGATCACAGCGACATTCTGAGGGTTGAACATGCGGTCCAAACAATCGAATTGGTAGTCCATCTGGTCTCCTTGACTCATATGTATATAACAACGCCCCACGCCATCTACCGGAAGGGATCTAATCTTGACACGGATACCGTTACGGGTTACTTTACACACCATACCGTATGGTATGGTTGTTGGGTTGTCAATATGAAAATAATTGAGTGATACGTTGTTTCAATGACAGTATCATTCCTGGGATGTGCGATGATGACGATCGCATGGTTGCCATCCGTTTGTTTGCAACCCGAAAAAGGACAAAGCGCATGCTGAAAAAAAGACCGCCCAAAGATATCTGGCTCGATGAAGGCTTGAAAATCCTTGAAGATCATGGACCGAGTGCCCTGACCATCGACAACCTTATACAAAGAACCGGAAAAACAAAGGGATCTTTTTACCATCATTTCAAAAACAGGAATGAATATGTTGAAGCGCTGTTAAATTATTTTGAAATGAAAGGAACCATTCAAATTCTTCATGAGGTGGACAAGGAGTCTGAGCAGGCCGCCCGGATCAGAACACTGACCAGACTGGTATTTCAGAATTCAAGCAAACTGGAACTCGTGATCCGTTCCTGGTCGCTCTATGAACCGGTCGTTAAAAAATTCCAGGACAGAATTGATCAGAAGCGTCTGGATCATCTCAACAGCATATACGCAAGATCAAACGCGGCCGCTGCTTCGCAGCCAAAGATGACCGCCTTAAAGAATTACGCGATTTATATCGGGCTTCAGCAGCTCAAACATTTGTACAGCGAGAAAAAGTTGAAAGAACTCATCAAAGGTGTTTTTACATAGCCCAGGAAAGACGCCCCTCGACCTGCCACCATCCCTCCATACTGAGGGGATCATTTTACACCCGACACGATTATCAAATTATTAGCACCATTAAAGGGTTTGAAACTTCTACCTGCCGGGTGCGCAATGCACGCCTTCGTATGTGTTCACGAGGCAGAATCCGCTATTCCGGACTATGAGGTTGAATTCGTATCGTACCGGACATCCCCCGAATATATTCGTCCCCAGATTCGGCATGTCCCAGCATATACAACCCCGCGGCAGCGCCGAAACGACCGTAGAACATCACCACGTCTCCCCAGGGCGCATAGTAGGCGAGGGTTCCCGTCTCATGCGCGTTCGCCTGCGGGGTGTCGGTGGTTTCGAGCTTTCTGGGCGGATAGAAGATTTTCTCGTTGTTGCTGTAATTCTCAACTTCGATATCCATCGGCAGCTGGGCATACAAGTCCTTGGCCGCCGGGCTGTTGTTGAGTTCGAATACCGTGGTGTTCCCGTTTGCTGTTACGCTGATTTTCATGGGGGACGGTTCCTCCGATGCATTCGGTGCCTTCGTTTCAATGATTGCCTTGCCGGACATTCCTGCAATCTCCTCGATGCCGGTTATATTGATGCCCAGGCGGTGCATTTCGTCGCCGGCATAGAAATCCTTGTAGAGCATGAACACATCTCCCCAAGGTGCATAGTAGCTTAGTTCACCCTTTTTGCCGTCATGATACGCCTCACGGGCCGTCACGCTGAGCTTTTCGGGCGGATAAAACATCCACTGGGCATCGCGAAAATTGGTCAAATCCAGCTTGAGCGGCAGCTGGTCGTAGAATTCCTTTGCGGCCACGGTGTCATACAATCGGAAAGTTGCGGTGTGTCCCTTCGATGTGATCTTGACCTGCATATCCGATAAGGCCAGCCCATGTGCCTCATTATCGGACGCCGAAGCGTTTCCCTCATTGTTTAAAAAAGAAACGACCGTGAAGAACATCAAACCCGCCATGATTACAGATAAGGCATGTTTCATGAGGTTTCTCCTTTCAAATTCCACCAACTGGAAAACGGTGCGTGCGTGTCGTCCGGCATCACCGGTTCCCCGATTTTGGGTGTCAGGAGCCGGAATGATTGTTTCTGGCATTCCTCTGCCAGGCGCTTGAAGGGTTCGTCCCAGGGATGGTTGGCAATGGTAAACCGGCCTACATGGGCCGGGATCAAAGCCCGGGCGCCAAGGTCCTGGGCTGCCCGGACCGCCTCTTCGGGCGTCATGTGGATATAGGCCCAGCGGGGATCGTATTGCCCGCAATCCAGGAGTGCCAGGTCAAACCCGTGAAATGCCTTTCCGATCTCGGAAAAATGCGGTCCGTAGCCACTGTCGCCGCTGTAAAATATTCGTATATCCGGGGTTTGAATGACAAAACCGGCCCAGAGGGTCTGGTTTTCTTTGAACAGTCTGCCCGAGTAGTGCCGCGCCGGCAGCACATGGACCGTCATATCCTTTTCCAGTGTTATGCTGTCGCCCCAGTCCCCTTCATAGATTTTTTCCTCCGGATAGCCCCAATCCTCAAAATAGGCGCCGACTCCCAGTGGACAGATCACCTGTTTGACGTTGGATCGAAGTGCTGTAACCGTCGGATAGTCCAGGTGGTCCCAGTGGTCGTGGGAGATCAGCAGGCAGTCGATTTCCGGCATATCTTCAGCCCGGTAGACGCTGGTGCCGGCAAAGGCTTTGTTCAAAAAGGAAAACGGGGCGGCAAAGTCGCTGAAGACCGGGTCCACCAGAATCCGTCTGCCGTTGGTCTGGATAAACCAGGAAGAGTGACCCAGCCAGACCACGGCATCTGTTTCCGGGTTCAGGGTCTTTAGCTCTGTCTTGACGACTGGTATCGGTGAATCCGGGACCAGCCGGTCATTTTTGTCAAAAAAACCGCTCCAGATCACTGAAACCAGCCCAACGTCTTTTGAGAACTTCGGCGTGGGAATCAGGTTTTGAAATTTTCCATACCGGTAATTGGGTGATTCCTGAACGCGGGCAAGCCGATCAGCCTCTGGCAGTTTGCCGAACCTGGGCTGGTTGAAAAGGGCACAAGCACCCAATGCGAGGCAGACGGCGCTCACCAGGAGACAATATAACGCTGTATTCAATCGTTTCGCCATGTCCTACCTGTCCAGGGCGATGACGACCTCGATGGTGCTGCCCAAGTCACGGACGGCCTGGATATCAGTGCTGATATGTCCGAGGATAACCAGGTCTGGAGTTCCTGAAGAACCCTCTTTTGTTTCAGTGAAAATCACAAAATCCTGACCGGGAATCCAATAGGCCAAATCGCCGCTGCGATACCCTGCCTGCACATCATTTTTTTCATAATGGATTGGCGCAATTCCGCCGCAATAATCGACGGGACCACGGTTGAGGGAAACAGTCACAGGCAGTTTCGCCACCAAATCCCTGGCCGGGGTGGTGTTATGCAAAATGGCCGGAACGACCTTATTTCCAATCGTCAGCGTAATTTTGACGCTGTCCTTAGTTGAATGTTGCGGCGATGTATTCAAGGACTGGGCCACGCAACTGATGGCAAATGAAATCGACATCAGTGCAGCCGCACTGGAAAACAATAGGTATTTCATTGTCGTCTCCTAAATCGTCAGGCGTTTCGCCCCATCGTGTAGGCCTGTCCAAAAATCGGGCTATCCTCGGCAGCGCCTTCCTCCCACGCTCCGGTAACGGCCATGACGCCTTTCTCCTTAACGCCGCTGAAACTCCTGATGAAAACCCTCAGGCTTTCAACGGCGCTTTCCACCTGGGAGCCTCCACCGGCGCAGGAAACGGCGAAATAGACGTCTTTGTCATGAATCATGGTGTAAATGGGGCAGACCCTGTCGATGAAGACCATCATCTGGCCGTTCATGACGTGAAAATAGACCGGGGTCGCCAGGACCATGACGTCGGCAGCGAGTATTTTTGTGTGAATTTCGTCCATGTCGTCCTGCTGGACGCACGCCCCCGGTTCATGGATGCAAGACAAACATCCGGTACAGTAGTTGATATTTTTTTCCGACAGCCGGATTTTTTCCACACGATGGCCGGAATCCTGTGCTCCCCGCATGAACGCGTCGCCAAGCGCATCGGAGTTGCTGTTCTGTCTCGGGCTTGCCGATATGATAAGTATGTTTTTACGCATGGTGTTCTTTCTTGCGGCTTGTGCCTTTGTCGGCAGAATTGTGGAAGCAACTCCCGCAAAGATCGGGGTGACAGCAATGGCAACACCGGTTTTGAGAAAATCCCGACGTCCATAGGAAACTGCCGTCCGCATGTTATCCGTGTTCTTAGTGTTCATTCACGACCTCGGTCAGAATCTTCTGAGCGCTCTGACCTTCGGCTTTACCGACCGTGGCGGTAAATACAGAAACGAAATCTTGCATCTGCGGTTCAGTGAAGCCAGTATTCATGGCCGCGCCAAGATGAAAACGGAGCTGACCGGCGGTTCCGGACATATTGGCAAGGGCGGCGATGGTCGCCAATTCCCGGTCCTGATGGCTGATCACATCACGAACAAAGATATCCGCAAACAGGTGTTCTTTCAGGAACGTATCCATGGCGGGTGAGAAAAGTTGCCATTTGGCGCCCGAGATATCCTTTTCCAGACCGGCAAGCTTGGCCCTCACCTTAGCTCCGTAGGCGTCTTTGTCAAAATTTGACGGAACGGGACTGGCCTCTTTGCCCACCGTATCTTCGATGCCGTTGGCTTTCCGTTCGTCCACGACCCCCATAAAGGCGCCCATGGCGTTCAGGCTGCGGGGAAATCCCGTATAGGCATACAGGTGGACCAGGACTTCCTTGATTTCATTGACGGTCAGACCGGCATCGAGTCCTTGATTCAAGGCAGGTGCAAGGCGTTCCATATCGCCATCGGCGGTAAATGCGGCGATCGGGATGATGGCCTGCTGCCTCGGGCTCAATGATTGGTCATTTTTCATGTCTTTATCCTCCGAACTGATTGCCATAACAGGCGAAACTAAAAACAGCATGATAAAAAAAATCGTCAAATGGATTTTCATGGTTCGACCCTTATTGATACACGGGGAACACGCTGGCCTCTCCGTAGTCCTTGATGCGTTCCATGCTTTGCAACCGCTCCATATCCTCTTCCGAGATCACAAAATTCACGTCGGCATTATTTTTCATATGGTCGGGATTTGCCGTCTTGGGTAGGGGGAGAAGGCCGAGCTGCAAGGTATAACGAATACATAATTGGGGCACGGAAACATTGTATCTTTCTGCAACTTTAATAATTTCTTCGTTCTTCAATATCTCTCCGTGTCCAAACGGTGAATAGGCCTCCACTAGCATGCCCTTTTCCTGAGAATAGTGAATGAGTTCTTTGGGTGTGTTGCCGATATGCGCCAGAATCTGGTTGACCATGGGTTTGACAGCGCAGGATTCAAGGATGTTGTCGATGTCCGGTTTTTGAAAGTTGGAAAGACCGATAGCGCGAAGCTTGCCTGCTTTGTACGCATCCTCAAGAGCTCGCCACGCTTCACGGTTGCCCTCAAAGAAACGTTCTTCTCCCCCGAATTGCGCCCATGGCTGCGGGCTGTGGATTATCATCAGGTCGGCGTAATCCAGCCCCATCTTTTGAAGAGACCCATCAATCGATGAAACCGCCGCGTCATAGGACTTCACCTCTGCAGCGAGTTTGGTGGTCACGAACAGGTCTTCCCTGTTCACGCCACATGCCCGGACGCCTTCTCCAACGCCGTTTTCATTTTCGTAAGCCTGCGCGGTATCGATATGCCGATAACCGATTTTCACGGCGTCTTTCATGGCCTGTCCGGCGTTTCCATCACGAATAAACCATGTTCCAAGCCCTAGTTTCGGAACCGCGATCTCATTGGACAGCGTATATGTTTCTTCAAGCATCATGCGGAATTCCTCCCTTTATTTTATTGATGAACGATCCATATCCAGACAATCCTATGGATCATTATCTGCCAAGATTCTCAGTGAAGAATGATTCCAGTTTGTCAAACGGAATCATGTCGGTCCTGTCGTACAGATCAATGTGCCTGGCGCCCGGAACAATAACGAGTTCTTTAGGCTCGGCTGTCATTTTGTAGGCATCTTCCGTGAAATACCGTGAGTGGGCATTCTCGCCCATGATGAACAGAATCGGTCTGGGTGAAATTGTGTCAATGGTGTTCATCAAGGGAAAATTCATAAACGCCATTTCGCTTGTTTTCGTAAACGGGCCGTGTGATCGTGGATGGTGGCCGCGCGCCATGGCATAATATTCCCAAAACTCACTTGAAATTGGATCCAGGCCGTCCGGAACTGCATCGGCCGTTTCACTGGGGAATCCCGGGGGGAGCCATGGCCTGCCGTTGTCAACATCCTTCCAGCGCTGTTCTGCAAGCTGCTCCAGGGCTTTGTTGCGCTGTTCATCCGTCATCCCATCTTTCCACCCGTTTCGGAAAAAGCGGCTCATGTCGTACATACTTGCCGTGGCAACCGCCTTGATGCGATGGTCAACCTGTGCTGCGGTAATGGCAAATGCCCCACTGCCGCAAATACCGATCACGCCGATTTTTTGTCTGTCTACGAACGGACGTGTTCCTAAAAAGTCTACGCCGGCACTAAAATCTTCAACGAAGATGTCGGGTGAGGAAACGTGTCTTGGTTCGCCGCTGCTTTCTCCATTGAAAGATTCATCGAACGCCATGGCAACAAAGCCCCGCTCTGCCATGGTCTGGGCATAGATGCCGGCGCCCTGTTCTTTCACACCACCATAGGGCGTACCCACAATAATGGCGGCATATTTTTGAGCCGTATTGATGTATTTGGGGAGATACATATCCGCGGCCACGGTGATACCGTATCTGTTGGGGTAGGTCACTTTTTCGTGAATGACCTTATCGCTTTTGGAAAAGGTCTTGTCCCATGTCCGGGTGTCAACCGCCATGGAAGCGCAACTCATGAGAAGAAGCGAGACCAGCACGGCCAAAAGGGCGTGCAAGCCATGCGCAATTTTTGATTTATTTTTCATCTTTAGTACCTTTCATTACCCTGATATGTATTGATTTAAAATTAACCGCCGTACTGCTCGTCGCTGACATGCTCCAGCCAGTCCACATTTTTGCCGTTTAGCGACTCCTGAACGGCGATATGGGTCATGGCGGAGTCGGCTGATGCGCCGTGCCAATGTTTCTCGCCCGGAGGGAACCAGACCACATCACCGGGGCGGATTTCCTCGATCGGTCCGCCCTCGCGCTGTACCAAGCCGCATCCGGCCGTGACAATCAGGGTCTGTCCCAGCGGGTGGGTGTGCCAGGCGGTGCGGGCGCCCGGTTCAAATGTCACGCTGGCGCCGGTGGTGCGAGCCGGTTCCTCGGCTTTAAGGAACAGGGGATCGATGCGTACGGTCCCGGTAAACCAGTCAGCCGGTCCTCTCACAGAGGCCTGTGTGCCGTTTCGTTGGATTTTCATTTCAGTTTTTTTCCTCTTATTGACATCTTACAGCGCTGATCTCAGCACTTCGACGATATCCTCCTTGCTCATGGGCGGGCGTCCGAGGAGATTGCCGTCCTCGTCATGCAGGACCAGCACCGCATCATCGGCGTATTGCGAAAACAACGCATCGTCGATGCCGAGCTCCGAGAGACGGGTGGGGCAGCCGATGGATTTGAGGAAATCCTCGAAACGCTCGATGCCCTTGAGGGCGCAGTCCAAATCGTTGCTGTTTTTTGCCCTGAGGCCGAAGATACGCTCGGCAAATTGCACGAATTTCGCCGGACGGGCCTTGGCGGCAAACCGCATCCAGGCCGGGTTGACGACAGCCAGTCCGGCGCCGTGGGTGATGTCATGGTGGGCGGAGAGCGCGTGCTCGATCATGTGCACCGGGGGGAGCATTTCGACACCGGCCTGCACAAAGCCGTTCAGCGCCACGATGGAAGCCCACTGCACCTGGGCACGCGCTTCAAGGTCGCTGCCGTCGGCCACCGCTTTCTGGCCCCACGCGATGGTGTTGAGGATGACGCCTTCGGCGAACCGGTCCTGGATCGGGGTGCCGTCCACACCGTTGAAATATCCCTCGGTCACATGGGTGATAATGTCACAGACGCCGTAGGCGGTCTGGTCTTTGGGCACGCTCAAAGTCAGTTCCGGATCCACCAAAGCAACTCTGGGAAAGAGGCATTCGGTCTGCACGAAGGATTTTACTTTGGTGTCATCGTTGCTGATGACCGCGCCGCAGTTCATTTCCGATCCGGTGGCCGCCAGGGTCGGCACGGTGATGATGGGCAAGGCCTGGGTCGGGATCACCCAGTTCTCCTGGCCGTGGCCGATCAGGTCCCAGGGATCGCCATCATAGAGGACTGCCGCTGCAATCACTTTGGCGGCGTCCATGGTGCTGCCGCCGCCCAGGGCGATGATGACATCACAGCCTTCATCTCTGGCGATTTGTGCACCGCGTCTGACCGTCGTGATTCGCGGATTGGGCTCGACGCCCTCGCATTCCGCATAGGCGACCCCCGCGGCGTTCAGGCTGGCGACCGCTTGGTCAAAAATGCCGCTGCGTTTGACACTGCCGCCGCCGGTGACGATCAACGCCTTTTTGCCCTGCTTGCAGGCCACTTCGCCGAGCTGGGCGAGTTTTCCAGCACCGAAAATGAGGTGGGTCGGGTTGTAAAATTCGAAATCCATAAAAACCTCCTTGGTTAGGTTGGCGAATTGTTTAGATCGGATATTAAGTCCTGGCGCGCGGATCGGGAATATCTGATCCTCTCAAAATTTTGCCTATTTCTGCTTATATGATTATTTTTTGTTGATTGGTTGTTAAAAATATTGTCTAAAGCTGATGAATATAAGGGGAGGGACCTTGCATGTCACACATGGCGGATCTGTTGAAAAGCTTTCCGGCAATCGATGATGGACTTTTTGAATCGCGGCTCGAAGGGGTTCGGTTTTTTAAAGAAACAAAACCGATACCCCGACAGCCGATGGTATATGATCCCGGTATTTGCATTATTGTTCAAGGTCAAAAAACCGGGTACCTGGGTGGCCGGAAGTTTCAATACGATGCCAACCATTACCTGGTGACCTCGGTGACCATGCCCTTTGAATGCGAGGCCTTTGCTAGCCCCGAGAAACCCCTGCGAGGCCTTTTTATCGATATCGATATGGCCCAGCTGCATGACCTGATCGGCCGCCTGGGGCTTGACGCAGAGATTGCCGGTGTCACTAAAAAGGGTTTGCCTCGCGGTATCGGTCCGGCCGTCATGGATGAGGATATGGCGGATGCAACGGAAAGGTTGTTAAAGTGCCTGCCGTCAGAGGCGGAAGCTCAAATTCTTGGCCCGGGCCTGGTGCGGGAAATCCTTTATCGGGCCCTTTGCGGCACCCAGGCACCGATTCTCTATTCCCTGGCGATGCACGGGGGCACGTTTGCCCAGGTGGCACATGCCTTGAAGGTCATGCAAAGTGACTATGCCGCGAAACTTGATGTGGAGCAATTGGCCGGTATGGCCCGCATGAGTGCATCGGCGTTTCACCGGGCGTTTAAGGAGATCACATCGGATTCCCCCATGCAGTATCTTAAAAAAGTCCGGCTGACCAAGGCCAAGGATTTTATCGTGCAGGAAAACATGAAAGCCTACATCGCCGCCGACAAGGTGGGCTACGAAAGTTCCTCCCAGTTCAGCCGGGAGTTCAAGCGCCACTTCGGGCAAAGCCCGGCCGAGATGATGCGAGAGCAGCGCGCGGCGTGAAGCAGGATCGCCTGATGAACCCGAATGAAGGCCAACACCATATCGAGCCGTTCTCAAAGCGTCTCCGCAAGCTCGTCGAAGCAAACCACTCGCTGGCGGAAATCAATGCCTTTGATGGGGCGGGCTTCGTAGACTGACCCGATGATATCGCCGACAATGGTGACCTGGCTGACGGCCAGAGGAACAATGACGGCAGCAGTCGTGCGGAATGCCTCCGTGTGGTTTTTCAGCATGGCAGCGGCCTCTGCATGTGTCTTTTCTGAATAGACATCCCCGCCTCCCCCTTTCATAAGCCCTCACTCAGAGCCAATCGAAACTGGGTCGATGATAAGGCCATGGTCTGAATGCACCCGCATCACGCGTGAAAAAACAAACGCAATGATACGTGGGGGAAGGCAGCGGCCTATAGGCCGGGCATGCATCCCGAACGTTCCGGTTGTCCTACTTCTCCGGTCCTTTTGCGACCGCTGTGCTTGGCGTCGACGGTCTATTTTTTGGCGCCGTAAGTCGAGCGGTGTTCGATGCCCTGCGTTAATTTGTCATGGAATTTGGCGGCCCCGGTCCAACGGAATTTGCATAGAGGAACAAATTCCGCGGCCCCGGGGCGGGGCCGCCAGGTTTGACCGATCGCTCGACGGCTTGCTCAACGAATTGGGGCCGCCGGCTCTGCAAGGGGGGCTTCGGCTTGTCGGAACGCACTGGGGGATTGACCGGTCCAGCGTTTGAAGGCGCGCGAAAAAGCGCTGTGTTCCGAGAACCCGAGCAGGAAGGCCACTTCGGTAAGATCGAGTCGGTTGTCGAGGATGTAATCCCTGGCGAGATCTTCACGGGTTTGATCGAGAACGCGGCGGAACGAGGTGCCCGCCCGCTGGAGTTTGCGTTGCAGGCTGCGCACACTCATGTTCAGCGCCCGGGCCACCTTTTCGTCCGAAATGTGGCCGGAAGGTAAATGCGCGATGACGACCTTCTGGGTACGCTGGACGATGCCGGTTTGGTTCAGTTCGTCCAGATACCGAAGCATCACCCGATCGTTGATGAGCGCCAGGTTCTGATTGCCGCTTGGAAGACGTTGGTCGACATCTTCCTGTTTCAGGGTCAGGCCGTCGCAATCGGCTGCGAAGAAAACCGGGCATTTGAACGTTTCAAAATATTTTTCACCGCAGGAAGGTTCCGGATGGATGAAGGTTACAGCGACCGGTTTCAGGTTGGGGCCGAAGTTTAAACGGCACATGGCGACCACGATGGCCATGGTCAGGTCCATGCGGGCCGGTTGTTCCAGTGAATCCGAAAGGGTCAGGGACAACCCCTGCGGGGTGTCCTCCAATCGTACATCGGTGGCCTGGGAGAGGATGTGGATATAGCGGTCGAACCGGTTCAGGGCCTGCCGCAGGGTGCTGCTGGCAAGCCAGGCGTAACCCAGGGCATGAAAATGGGACGGATGCCAGAATTCCGCCGCTTTCAAGCCGAAACAGGGATCGCCGATCACCCGGGTGGCCTCGGCCCAGAGTCGATCGGCGGTTTTATGTGTGATGCGGGCGCCCTGCTTCATGAGCATGTCGCGGGTCAGTCCCGCGCGGGCAAACACGGATTCGGGGGTATGGCCATAAGTCTCGATGATTTTCCAGAGAATTTCCTTGGTCGAGAGCAGGTAAGTTGCTGTCATGGCGTTCTCCTGATTCAAGTCGCGCCGGCCGATAAGGTCGTTCACATGTGATCAATGAAGTGGCGTGAATTGTCAAGGAAAATGTAGGGCCGCCGGTGACAGTTTGGCGCTTTAAGGGCATCAATCCGGGCCGGCATCGATTTTCACCCCTCAACAAGGAATAGTGCAATGGACGACGATAATCTTTTTCATTACGTGGTCGCTCTGGTGTCGGTGGGCGCTGTCGCCTTCGTGGTCTGGGCGCTGTATCAGGTTTGATCGACATCCGTTTAAAACCGCAAGCCCGTCGGCTGACCCGTCGGCGATCCATCCGGTGGTTTTGATGGCGTCTCAGTTTATTCATTTCCCGGACGAGGACTTCGCCATTCTGAGATGGACGGGAACATTCGAAATGGATGCATGCTTGAAAGTCTTTTCGGCCTACCTGCTGCAACCGGCCACGACCGACATTATCGATATCCGCCGTTTGTTTTTTTCCACGATCAAGGCCTTGGATCTTTTCCAGTTGGCGCAGCGGCTAAAAGCGACCAGCCTGTCCGGCGCCTATCGCCCGGGCAAGACAGCGATCGTAGCCGGGGGCGACGAGGCGATCAGCGCTCCTGCCGTCATTCGGGAGCTTTGCCATTTCATGGCCTGGGCGGAAGCAAACCAACTGCCGCGAGAACTGAAACTGTTTCGAACGATGGCGGCGGCCCATGAATGGTTGGGTGTATTGCCCATCGATGAACGCTGGACGGATTAGCCCGTCCGGGACCAGACGCATACTTGTCGTCTGCCGTGCTGTTTGGTAGGCGTTATCGGTAGTTTATAGAAGTGTATTCCATATATACATATCGTAACTGTCTCTCAATTCTTTGTATTGATCTGAACCCTGCACCTCTGGTGGAGGACCCGGAAAGTCTCCACCGATTTGGTGTGCTATTTTGAAATTTTGGCTTTATTTCTTCCACGTGGTGGAAAACGAATCAATCACGCCTTTCCATAAAACGGCGTGACAGGCTTCACATGCCCTTGTCCTGCTTAATGATGCGCATCGCATCGCTTGATGCCTTCATGAGAAGGCAAGTCAAGATGTCCGTTTCACGGACAGCCGATCGTCACGCCATCGTGGAGACGATCGGTCTCCATAAATGCACGGCTGGTATGACAGCGGTGTTTTTCCCTGGTTCAATCCGGCTGGTCCAAAGTGCTGATTTGCACGGAATACGTGCCGCGATCCGGGTCGAAGCGCTGCTCGATCAGGCTGAATTGCATCCTGTCGGCAACAAGACAAAAAATCGCTTTTTTACGATTGGGGTCCGCCATCAGCAGATCGATACCCGTTAGTCGGTGAGCGCATTGGAGGACAGCCGCGTACTTGGCACCGAACAGGGCGAGTGCATAGGCTGTCTCCGGGGTGTCGTCCGGACCTGAGGTGTAGCGATGCATTGTCACCGTTTCCACCTGTCGATCATGGATGTCCACCCCGGACCAGGCCATATCGGGATTCGGCCACAAAAGGCATATCCATAGATGGACAAATATGAGAAATACGGATTTCATCTCTGATTCAATTCAAGATCCAGGGTTTTGCAGAAGTAGAGCGACTGCATCAGCGTTTCACGCCCCAGAGGGGTGTTTCGAAATACATGGAGTAGATTGGCATGCATACCACGGGTCCAATCGATTGGCTGTTGGTTATTCTGAAAATCGCGTCAACTGCCGGCCGGCAGCATGATGTCAGGATTGTTCGACCGGGACCAATGTTTCGGTCGTCCCGTTGCGCCTTAGCGTCAGATTGAAATCCGAACCGTTGTCGTTCCAGACTTGATGGATTGACCAGACTTCCGATTGACCGCCATCGGTTTCCACCTTGACGTGAACCGTGTTGCTTCCCTTGTCGATGGATTCAATGACGCCGTTGTAGGTCTGGCCGCCGATGGTCAGGGATGAAGCTTCTTTGGTGAGGTGGATATCCACCCGGTTATTTCCCTGCTCATTTTTCCACTTTCCGCTGACCTCCGTTGCCAGATCACTGCTGCTGCCGCATCCGAAGATGATGAGCATGAAAAGGGCCAAAAAGACAGACCATTTGATACGGTGCTTGTGGGTAAACTGTTGCATGATAGAAATCCTCCTTTCCGGATGAAGATATGTCCGCCCGAATGCTTCCCTGAAGCATTCATACAGGCGTGTGATGCAACGCCGGGCGGAATTATCAAATATATCAGGACGCAAGGACCACGTGTCCTCGTTCCGCAGAGGGGGATAATGACGCTAGTGGCTTAACACAACAGGGATTGGTGGGTTAGGTACAGCGGAGTGGATGCCCCATTGACGAGATGGGCAATTCGAGGCATCGGTGCAAAATGGGGCGCCGTGTCCGTCGCAACACGACTGTCCTCCAACACCTCCGGCTCATCTTCAGGTTCATCCGTATCGACATGCCGGGGGAAGGTCGTTGGACGGTCGTGCGTTGCCGCCTTTAGGCTGACGGAAAATAGATCGGCAGCGGCATTGGTGGTGGAATACATCGGGAAGCCGGCAGGGCCATCATTTCCCGACAAGCAATAATGTGGCAGGCATTCCAGATGGCCGCAGCCTGCCATCGTTACATTGTTCAGGACAATTAGGCTTAAAACCATCGGCAGAAAGATGGTGATTATGGATAAGGTGCCTAACCGTCTGGTTTTTGGTGATGACCCGTAATGCATGGCGGTTTCCGCTCTATTTGCCGGAGCAGAGCCCCTTTCGGCGACTATTTGTCGACGGGCCGGTTGGCCGTTACGTTGTCGCGCCAGCGCTTTTCCGGCAAAACTATTGATCCGGATGCAATAACGTTATCAGATACGGCTTTTATTGAACAGCTTTTTTTCATCATCATTGAGCTCGGCCAGGTTTTTGACCAACTCCAAAGGCGACGGATGCATGAAAAATAGGGTCAAACCTTCACTATCTACTCGGAAGGATTGATCAAGAAGCTATAGTGAGTAGTGAAGGTTTGCTCCTAATGCTTTCTATGGCAGCCGGCGACAGTCAGTTTTGATCGCTTTAAGGTAATTCACAAATCCCTCATCTGGACTTATAGCTAGCGCAGAAACCACAGACGACTTTAATGCAATTCTACTAATGATTTTCACCTCAATTCTATCCGCGAGATGAAGACTTACAAAGAATAGAGGCTATATTGTTGTTTCCTTCTCCCGCAATTCCCGGCGCAAAAATTTCCCGATAGCGGTTTTCGGCAATTCATTTATGAATTCGATGTGCTTGGGTACCTTGTAGGCCGCAAGCTTGGTGCGGCAATATTCGATCAATTCGTCCTCGCTTATGGTTTCGCTTTGTTTGCGAACCACAAAAGCCTTTACCGTCTCCCCACGATATTCATCGGGCACGCCAATGGTGCAAGCCTCCAGAACTTTGGGATGTTCAAAAAGGATATCATCGATTTCATTGGGATAAACATTGAATCCACTGGCAATGATCATATCTTTTTTGCGATCGATCAAGGTTAAGAAGCCGTCTTCGTCGACATAGCCAATATCACCGGTATATAGCCAACTGTCTTTAAGGACGGCAGCCGTTTCTTCGGGCCGGTTGTAATAGCCTTGCATGACCTGAGGCCCCCTAAAAGTGACTTCCCCGGGTTCGCCTGCAGGCATTTCGGTGGTGCCATCCTCGAGGTTCACAATTCGCATGTCCGTGCCCGGCAGAGGCACGCCGACCGTACCGGTCTTATTTATCGTTGTAAATGGAGTAGCCGTTGCCATCGGTGAAGTTTCCGTGAGCCCGTAGACGTTGGTAATCCCTTTGCCCGTCAAGCCCTTCAGGTCCTTGATCGTTTCCTTGGCCAGTGGTGCGGCACCTGCCAGAAAAAGTTTGATTTTGCTGTGGTCCATCTGCCTGAAGGCCGGCGTGTTAAGCAAGCCGGTATAAATCGTTGGGACGCCGGGAACGAACTCCGGCTTGGCCCTCTTCATGATGTCGATAATAACCTTGGGCTCCGGTCGGGGCACCAGAACATCGGTGAATCCACAAAATACGCACATGTTTTGCAATCCTGTAAAGCCTGCCGAATGAAAAAAGGGGAACACCGCGAGTATGCTGCTATTACCTTCTTCTAGTTGGGAAAACCACAGTTTTAGCTGCTGAACATTTACCGACAGGTTGGCATGGGTTAACATGACCCCCTTGCTGACACCGGTCGTTCCTCCTGTGTATAGCAGAGCTGCCAGACTGTCCCAATGGGATTTGTCTTCTGTTTCCTCCCCACGGGCCCCTTTGATGACATCGACAAATTGATAAAGATGATCTCTGGGCGTTATCGCACGGTACATGTCTTTCTTGACCAGAGGAACAAGCAAGTTTTTAGGAAACGGCAGGTAGTCGTTGATATGGCATACGATCACCTCACGGATGGATGTTTGCGGCAGAACCCTATCCAGCCGTGGCATGAGGAGGTCCAGCGCAACGAGAACAGTTGCTGACGAGTCGTTTAACTGATGGCATAGTTCGCGTTCCGTATAAAGGGGATTGGCCGGGGACGTCACCGCACCCAGGCGCCATATCGCAAAATTAGCGATAACGACTTGGGGAATATTCGGTAGTAGCAAAGCAACCCTATCACCTGGCACAACGCCAAGGTTTTTCAAACCCAGGGCGAATCGACCGACAAGCCGATTCAGATCCTGATAGGCTATCCTTTTTCCTAAAAATTCAAGCGCTGTGTTTCCTGGAAAGTCAGCAGCGGTTTTCTTCAGGGCTTGCGACAGGGTTAATTTTTCAAACTCAGGCCAGAAGGCCAGGCCTTCAGGGTAATGAGCATGCCATGGTCGTTTTGTTCCCATACGCCCCTCCTTGGCTAACAGTCCATGGGAAATAAACAAAACTAAATATTTGGATCAATGGATGGTCGGTAAAGTTGAAAAAGTGGTGCAGAAGCTTTAGCGGAAGGGGGGCAGATCAGATTAAACTTCGGTAATCGCCGGAGATCGGGAGAAAGAACCGAATCAATCATATGCATAGGAGTTTAATTTTAAAAAAATAAGCAACCGTTAGAATTTGTCAAGATTTACTATGGGTTAGGCTGACAGATCCAAAAGCCAGAATTGTGATAAGCGGATTCGGATTGAAAAATTACAATCTGAGAGTGATCTCCGCTTTTTCAGATAATGTGCCAATCAGCCAACAATCCGTTTTTATGATAGGTCGGGGATCCCCAAGATTCATGGTTGCATAGCGTTATGGTCTCTACCCGGAGAGAACGGTTGCGCTACCGGCCGAGAGTGTATGGATTGGCGCTGTTAAAGGTGTTGGCGAATGGCGCCTTGATGGCACGAGACCCTTCCCTTGAGGGCTGCACACGGAGGGGCAAGCCCGACCTGTCACTGCCGGCGGACGACCGGATGAAACGGGTGTCGTCGCGGCCGGCAGCAGCGGGGCCTGGTCGGCGGGATTACATCCCGAATTTCTTGAGCATCTCGATGACGCGTTCCTGGTTTTTCTTCTCGACGATCAGGGCCTTCTGGTTGTGCGCGCTTTTGATTTTTTCGGAGAGGGCATCCAGATCGGCCGGTTTTTCGAGCAGGTCCATGGCCCCGGCTTTCATGGCTTCGACGGTTTTTTCGACCGTGGCATGGCCGGTGAGCAGGATGATCTGCATCTCCGGGTTTTTCTCTTTGATGGCCTTGAGCGCTTCGATGCCGTTCATCTCCGGCATCATGAAATCCATGATAACGGCATCGTAGGATTCGGTGGCGATCAGGTCCATGGCCTCGAGGGCCGATGTGGACGTGGTGACCTCGATATCCCGGGCCTGCATCCGTTCGGACATGATTTCAAGAAACTCCATTTCGTCATCCACTAACAGTACGCGTTCGGTCATGTTAGACTCCTTTCTGTTCATCTCTTTTAAATAAGCATGAATTGCAAGAATTCGATTCGTGATAACTTACCATCGTTCATGAATATTTTCCGGGCAGTTCAAGAGAAAATGCACCTTGCTCCGGGTGCGACACCACGCGGGCCCCGATCAGCTCCAAGACACCGCTGGATTCGATTGACGCCAGGGCCGATAAGGGAAAACCTTCGGCCGTGTCCATGCCGCTGAATTGCAGAATGGGGCTGTTTTCCGTTTTGGCAACATGCATTTTTATTGCCTGATCGGGCCGGCCGGCGTTCATGGCGGCCTGCATGCACTGCCAGATAGCGAATTGCAGGTAAAACCGGTTTGTATAGGCCGTCACCCCCTTGTCCGGCAGAACCGTATCGAAATGGGTTCCCTTCAACATGACAAGACGCGACGTCAGGTCCAGCATGAATTGAACCGTCTCGCCGACATCGACCGGCCCCCATTCATGATCGGCGCTGTGGGCAAAGCGGTTCATGACCGCGATGATGTCGTTGGCCCGGGCGATCTGGCGCGCCACCGATTGGGCCAGCTTTTCAATGCGGGCATCATCAAAGGGCTTCCCCAGCCGGTGCAGGGCGACCATATCTTCCAGAAGACCGGCGTTTTCGTTGATGACGGCCATCACATTCTTGATCTCATGGGATATGGAGGCATTCATCTCGCCGCAGAACCGGGCGCCGGATGCTGCCAGAGGGTTATCTTTTTTTGTCATGGAAGCACCTCTTTCACTATGTCAAACCCACACCGTTGCCGATCACACCGACCGCTGGTCGTTTGTCCATGATGTCTCTTCCCTCGCATGGCCCGGTTCTTCCGTGATATTTTTCTGGGGGGGGTGCAAGGGCAGCGTCACCGTGAAACAGGTCCCTTTGCCGACCCGGCTTTGTACCCCAATGTCGCCGCCCATCTCCGTTACCAAACCATAGGTGACCGATAAGCCCAGGCCGGTGCCCACGTTCTGGTGGCGGGTGGAAAAAAACGGTTCGAAAACGCGCTTGATGTCGTCTTCCGGAATGCCATGGCCGTTGTCCGTGACCGTAACCCGGACGCGGTTACCCTTATGACGGGCCAGCACGATGGCGAGTTCGCCGCCATCGGCCAGGGCGGCCAGGGCGTTGTTGATCAGGTTAAGAAAAATTTGCTGGAGGCCGCCACGGTCGATGAGCAATTCGGGGATGTCGCCCACCGTTTCTACGGCCACCCGGATGTGCCGGCGATGCACCTCTTTTCGCATGAAGTCCAATATCTGGCGGATAACAGCTTCAAGGTCCACCGGTTCGATGCGGGACTCCATGTGGCGGGAAAAATCGAGCAATCGACGGGTAATGGAACTGCAACGCACGATGGATTCCAAAACGTCATCCACCAGTCCCATCATCCGGTCATCGGCGGCATAACCCCGCTTGAGGGTGAACAGATCCTTGATGAGGCCCACCTTCTGGTTGATGATGGCCAGGGGGTTGTTGATTTCGTGGGCGACCCCCGAAGCCAGTCGCCCGATGGAGGCCAGTTTGTTGGCGTATTCCACCCGGTGCAGGGCCTGGACGCGTTTCTGGTCCGCGCTGTAAATCCGGTCCACAAGCCAGGTGGCGATTCCCAGGATGGCGCCCATGATCAGGAGAATGCTGAAAACCAGGAAGCCAATCAACTGAAGGCGTGGTTTGAGCCAAAGATCCATAATGCCGGATTTGGAACGGACAAGCATCAGGATAAAGGGACTTTGGGGAATATAGGCGTACCCCATAAGGATTTCTTCGCCTTCGGGTGTGGCGGTGTCCATCACCCGGGGGCTGCCTGCCGGTTCGGGCACCGGCAGCGGTATACTTTCAAAGGGGAGGCCGTAGCGCCGGGAGGATGTTTGCAGCAACCCGGCGGTGTTGATGATGAAAACATCGTCGCCCGGGTTAAGCGCTATCCGGGAAATCGGGTTTTCAAGGATCCGCCGGTCCAGGGTTGCCCGCAGGATGATGAAGTCGCCGTCTCCAAGATCGCGGCGGATGGCGAGCATCATTTGCCGGTCGTTTCCCGAAGGGCCGCCACCGGCACTCACAAAAAATCCCTGGGCCACCGCCTGTTCGAAACAAGGCCGTTCGCCGGGTTTCAGCCCTTCCCACGAATGGGGGCCGGCATACGCCAGGGGGCGGCCCTTGGGATCAAGGACTCCCAGGCTGATGAAACCGCCGAAATGGTCTCTCAAGTGGGTCAACAGGGTTGCCAGGCGTTCGGATGAGCACAGGGCCTGGCGGGGGTTGTCCCGGGCAATGAACGCCAGCGCCGCCCGCCGCTGGGACAGAAAAAGGGCGATGTCGCGTCCGGCACTGGACACGGTGCGATCCGTGTGGTCGATTGTTTCCGATTCAAAGGTCTGGATGGTCAGATGATAATCAACCAGGGCCATGACCACCAGCGGGGTCAGTGCCACCACGGCCATGATGAGGACGGTCAGTTTCCATTTGCGGCGGAAACTGAACAATTGGCCCCCGGGGCCGGCGGCCACATCCTGGTGGTCCCAGAAGCGGGGTTTTATTTCAGATAGATTCAGCATGGCCATAGGGTTGCCTGGATCAAAACCTGTCACCTTTGGTGGAAGCCCCGGCGGGTTTTTTGATGATTTCTCTTCTTTCCCGGAAAAAAAGATGGTGCCATGGAAAATGTTTTTCCTGTCATTCCGGACTTGATCCGGAATCTCTGACCTGATGATATCGATAGATTCCGGCTTTCGCCGGAATGACGTCGTAACGGGTAATACGGCTTTTTACGGTTCCATCAGTAAAAAGACTACACGCAACCGTCCGAGTCCTGCGATACCCTGCCGCGGCGGTCAGGACGGCTTTTTCCGGATCCGGGCATGGGCTTTTTTAAGGGTATCGCTCAGCAGATCGATGTCGACCGGTTTCTGCAGATAGGCAAAGGCGCCCAACTGCATGCAGCGCTCGCGGTCTTTTTCGGAACCGTGGCCCGTCAATACGATAACCTCGATTTCAGGACGGGTCTGTTTGACTTTTTTCAATATCGCCATCCCGTCGATGCCGGGCATTTTCAGGTCGATGATCATCACTTCCGGCTCGTCTTCGTTGACCAGCGACAATGCCGATTCCCCGTCATAGGCCACCACCGAGCCCATCTCCCGCAACTGCAGGCGTTCGGAAAGCGTCTGGACGAATTCCCGTTCGTCATCCACCAAAAGGACCCGGGAGGGTACTTCGAAATTGTGTTTCCGGTAAATATGGCTCTCGTGATAGTCCTGTCCGACTTCCGTGGTCACCGACATAACCCCTGGAATTTTACCGGCGATGCCCTTCAGTTCTTCTTCCAGCCGGGCAAGCATGAGCACCTGTTTGTTGATCACGAGAGTGACCGCGCCGTCCCGTGCCGTCACCGACACGGCGTGGCCGGCCTGGGCCAGTTCGACCTCGACGGTGGCTGCCAGTAGAAAGTCCTTTTCGGCCGCATTGGACGTCTCGGTCCGGCGCACGGCCTCTTTTACCAGGTTTTCCTCGATCAGGGCGCTGGCCTGGGGAATGTGTATCCGGTTCATGGGCAGCACCATGTCGTAGAGGTCCTGGTGCCAGGGGTCCGCTGTATCGAATAGAGTGTTGGTCCAGGCCCCCCGGTCGGCGTCGTCCTGGTGGATGCGCTTCAGGGCGTCCCTTTCGGACAGGTTGGCCTCCTGTTCCGCCCGTTGAATGCGGTAGGGCATTTCCGCAATCAGGCATACCCGCAGTACATGGCTCACACTGGCGGGAATGAGCAGGCCGCCGTACCCGTTGACGACGGCCGGTGTGGCTTCGATCAATTGAGCCATGGCCATCCGGAGGCAGGCGATGGAGAGTTCTTTCTCCCGGGTGAATTTGTTGAACACCGAGGTCTTGGCGGTGAATGCGCGGCGCAGTTTGACTTCGGGGATGTCGGACAGCGCGACGGCCCGGGCAATCATGTCGTCATCGGTAATCAACCGGTAGCCGGTGCTTTCCATCACATCGCGGACGACGGTTTCGGCGTCGCAGAAAAGACCGTTAAATAGCGTTACGACCGACATGGCTACAATCCTTTGGCACTGGGGTTGGCGTCCAGAGTGACCACCGAGGTCAGGGGGCAGTTGGCTTCGTGACCGCCGGTGTGGGTTTGGGCGTGAATGGCACTTATGGCGCTTTTCATCGAAGGATAAAAATGATCGGCGCCGATGCGGGCATAGAGGTGGGTGCGTTTCAGCACCCGCATCACCGAGGCGTGGACACCGCTGAAGGAAATGTCGATGCCCGCGCTGCGGACCCGATCAACGATCAGCGCAAGGGTCTCTTTGCCCGATGCGTCCATGTCGTTGATGCCCTCGGCGGCGATGATGATATGTTTGAGATCTTTTTTGGTGCGCCGCCGCTGCCGGATCTGGTCCTCGAGATAACTGGCGTTGGCGAAAAAGAGCGGGCCGTCGAAACGCACGGCATCGATGTAGCGGCACTCTTGCAGTCCGTGGGCCACAACGTCGTGCAGGGCGTGGTCCACACCCAGGGAGAGGTCCACCACCTTCGGTCGCATGCTGCGGTAGAGAAAAACCCCCAGCGATAGAACCACCCCCACCAGGATACCCCGGTCCAGGTGCGGGGCAAAGGCCAGGGTGCAGATGAAGGTGATAATGGATATCGCCCCGTCAAACCACTGAGCCTGCCAGGCATGAATGAAACCCTTGATGTTGATCAGGCCGCCCACGGCGACCATAATGATAGCGGCCAGTACGGACTCGGGCAGGTGGTAGAGCAGGGGGGTGAAAAAAAACAGGGTGGCCAGGACCGCCAGGCTGGCGAACAGGCTGGCCAGGCCCGACACGGCGCCCGCCTGGAGATTGACCGCGGAGCGGGAAAACGAGCCCGCCACGGGATAGCTTTGCCCTGCGGCACCCAGCATGTTGGCCAGACCCTGCCCGATGAGCTCCTGATTGGGGTCGATCCGCTGGCCGGTTTTGGCGGCCATGGCCTTGGCAATGGAGATGGCCTCCATGAACCCCAGGAGCGCAATGATGATGATAGAGGGCAGCAGGGTGAGGGCGATGCGGCCATTCACGTGGGGCAGAACAAAAGACGGCAGACCTTCAGGGATGGCGCCGACGACCCTGCCGCCGCAGAAAAGAGGCAGGGCCTCGGTGTCAAGAGGCGCGCGTCCGGTCTGGATACGCCACGTGCTGCCAAAAGCGGTCACTTCCGGGGGGCGGCGGCCTTTACGGAAGAAAAAGGTTTTGCCGGAAGCCGTACGGCCGGCATCCATCAGCACCTGGTTCAATGCCTGGCGGTAATCATTGGCCTGACGGCTTTTTTGAGCCTTCTGGAAATCGATGACATCAAGATCGCGCCGGATATCAATGGCCCGCAGTGCGGCGCCGTGCTCTTGCGCCTGATGGAGTTCGGCCGTCCGGCGGGCCCGATTGTCCGCCAGATGGTGGATTTCGGCCAGGGCCGCATTATATTGAACGACCATGGTGCGGATTTCGGCGTCGGCCAGGGCTTCCATGGGGACACGCGCGTTTTGTTCGAACCCGGCGGCCCAGGACACCAATGTCGTCATGACCACGGCTGCCAGGACGTTGGGGATCTTCAGGGAAATTTTCTTGAGGACCACCATGACCAGAAAAGCGAAGATGCCCATGAGCAGCGTGGGCCAGTGGGTGAAGTGGATTGCCTCGGCAATGATATGGACGATGGCCTGGGCATAGTGATCGGTTTGGCCAACGGTGATGCCGAAGAGTTTGGGCAACTGCCCGGTGGCGATAATAATGGCGGCGGCATTCGTAAACCCGTTGATCACCGGATGCGACAGGAAGTTGACCACCAGCCCCAGCCGCAGGAGCCCCAGCAGGAACTGGAAAACGCCCACCATCAGGGCCAGCAGCACGGCATAGGCAATGAAGGCCTGGCTGCCGGCGACGGCCAGGGGCTCCAGGGCTACGGCCGTCATGAGGGACACGACGGCTACCGGTCCGGTGGCCAGTTGACGGCTGGATCCGAACAGCGCCGCTACGGTCGGCGGCAGGAAAGCGGCGTAGAGTCCGTAATAGGACGGCAGACCCGCCAGTTGGGCATATGCCATGGACTGGGGAATCAGCACCAGGGCCACGGTCAGCCCTGAAAAGAGATCTTCTTTGAGATGCCGCCGGGTATAACCCGGCAGCCATTCCAGAAAAGGCAATACGGCGGCGGGGTTGGTCAGGGCCGATATGGCGGGTCGTTGCGCGGCCATGGGGTTGCTAGTGCCTCCCCGTGAGCAGGCTGCGGCAGGAGGTCATCAGACTGCTGTAGAGGGCGCCGGCATCATAGATTCGGTAGGTGTTCAATCGCACGATGCCATCCACCATGGCAAACATGACCATGGCGGTGTTGCGGGCCGATGGCGCCGTTACCGAGCCGTCCTGTTGACCGGTGCGGATGCCTTCCTCGAAAATGTCCAGCAGGCAGTTGTAGATGGACGCCAGGCATTCGCGGCAGACCGTATTGGTCTCCGCCATCTCGTAGGGAAAATGACGGTGCAGGAGAAGGAACTGGTCTTCCATGGTGCCGGTCAGGTGCAGGTAAAAAGCCACCGTGCCCTCCACCATTTCCAAACCGTTGCAGCTGTCGCGGTTTTGTTGATACCGCTCGAATTCCGCCAGGATAGTTTCCTTGATACCCGCCAGGGTGTTTACAAACAGGTCTTCCTTATTCTTAAAATGGTGGAAGATCGTGCCTGCGGCGGCACCAGTGGTTTTGGACAGCTCCGCCATGGAGGTGCCCTGAAACCCTTTCCGGGAAAACAGCCGGGTGGCGGCGGTGAGGATTGCATTTCGTTTGGACATATGGTACCAGCGTAAAGAAAAATCGACCGAATGATCGGTCGGTTTTTATTGATTAAAGACTTTCAGCCCGTAAGTCAACAAAAAATATAGCGGTTAACCCGCAGGAGGAATCCCATGGCCGACGTTGTTCCTGAGAAGGCCAAGCTTTTGGAAAAATTAAAGAAATCCGGATTTTCCGTTCCGGATTTTATTTATGTGCCGGCCGAAAATTTCGAAACTGGCGACACGGCGGCGCTCGAAGCCTTTCTGGACAAACACCGGGAGAGCTTCAAGGTGATCGCCCGCAGCGCCCACCCCCACGAGCGGCGCTTCAAAGGCGGTACGTTCGATTCCCTGGAAACCTACGCCGATGTCGGCGGTATTCGTTATGCCCGCAACAAGATGATCAAGCTGGCCAATACCACCAAGCAGCTGGGCATCCGGCGTCAGCAGAAATTCAACCAGGCGCCGGATCTGGATATGAATGCCATGGGGGTCGTGGTCATGCCCTTCATCGACGGCACCAGCGTCATGGCCAAGATGATTTGCGGGCACTGGGAATTCGGCTACAGCCGGGACCGGGTGCACCGGGTCCAGAGCGAACCTTACATCACCCGCACCCCCCATGACCGCCGCTTGGTGCAGCTTTCCAAAGAAATTCAAACGGTTTTGGGGTTCCGGTGCGAAATCGAATACATCATCTCCAGCGAGGGAGAGATTCACGTCGTCCAGGCCAAGGATATCTCCGAGATCGACATCCTGGAAGAAAAGGAAAGTCAGCGATCCATCACCCTTTCCGGCGTTCGCCGCATCCGCAAACGCCGGAACTATCGGGAACGCCCGCTTTACGTGATGGACAATCGACAATTTTACATCAGCATCATCACCCAATGCGAGGACATGCTCGATGCCTGCACCCGTCCGTCTCCGGGGGATGTGGAACCGATCATCGCGGCCATCAAGGCCTATGAGGCCGAGCTCGAGGCGTTCGCTTTGCGCCACCAGCGTTACGCCGTATTGGGACTCTCCATCCAGGACACGGGCGGACTCTACCAGATCGCCAGCCATTACCTGGACGATTTTCCGGAGCGCCAGGCCGAACTCGCCAAGGTGCTGCACAACAACCTCTATCAAATCGACATCTTTATCTCCGAGGCCGATACCCTCATCGCCAAGGACAAGATCCGCATCGGTCTTTGCAGCCATGACGCCTACGGGATCGACACCGTCCGGAACCCCCTCTGGAATGTCTACTGGCCGGGGGATCGCCACGAAGAGGTGGTTGCCCAGTTTCAGGCGGTGGGATTCCGGACAGGGGACACCGTGGGCATCGACATCAATGTGGACGATCTACCGGTGGTATTTCGATTTTAGGGTTGCGCTGCTCCGGGGTGGCAATCGAAGTGTTTACCCAGCTTGAGTTTTGAGCCGAGCGGAAATGTCTGGCCGCCTTTTTCAAAAATCGTCCATTAGCTTCCGCGTGGAAGAAAAGACGGTTTCATTAAAAATGGTTTGCCTGTCATCCCGGCGGAAGCCGGGATCTCTTTGTCAATACGGCACCGGGTTGAGATACATTCCGGCCTTCGCCGAAATAACAACTGTAAGCTCTCTTGTTGAAATTTATCAGCCGTATTGCATCAATCTTGCGGCCAGGTGGTATCCCGGCCGGTTTCAACCTCGAGATAACGCGTTCTCCCTCCGGCTTTCACAAATCTTACATGGGGAAGAGGCGGGCGCTTCGGACCTAAACGGATGCTGGCGATGCGGTCGGCGCTTGTCGTGGGCAGGCGCATGGCGCCGTATTTTCGGCGATAATAGGGGGCGGTATCGCCTGTTGGTTTGATGCGAAACCAAGAGGCACCGTGTTCCTCGGCGTATGCCAGCGCGACGGCCATCATGAGTTCGTCCAGGTTCCACACGCCTCGCGACCCGTCATTGCGAAATGCATCCGTCACGAAAAAACCATAGCGATGAATTTGGCGCAAATCATCAAACCGGTTCAGGGAAATTCCTTTTTCTTTTTTCAGCGCGGCTGAGAAGGGCAGACCGATAAGGGGCGAACCAAAGGCCGAGTCCAGGTGGATCTCCCGCTGCAGGTCAAAATCGAGAAAGGCCACATGCCGCCAGTCGCGGCTGTCGAAGACATCAATCATGCCGGTGCCGCGAAAAGTGAGCAAGAGCTCTATGCCGGGCGATTCAAGGTCGGCAAATCCCTCTTGGGCCAGATGGTCGTAATCGATACGAAACGCCTTTCCCAAGGTAGCGTCATCCCATGGCTGGTGCCAGTTGACGTTGTTCGTCATGGTTTGCCTTCGGACGGGGAATGATCGCCTCCAGATAACGGAGGCGATCATCGATTTATTTTTCATCCACCGGATATTTGGCCCGAAACCATTCCCGCCAACCGCCCTTGAGGGCGTACACATTCTCGTAGCCATTGTCTTTCATCTTCTGTGCCAGACCGGCACTGGTGTATTCGTTCGGTCAGGCGCAGTAAAGGACGATCGTTTTGGATTTCGAGTAGGTGTCGGCCCACTGCTCGTAGGCTTCGGGCTTGGCATAGGCGGCGCCCTGGATCTTGAATTCGGAAGATTTCCAATCCTTGCCGCGCCGGACATCCAACACGACGAGATCGGGATCGTCCAGCATGGCTTTAAGTTCGTCGATGGTCATCAGCGGAACGTTGCCGGCCTGGGATACACCCAGACCGGCCTGTATTAAGACCGCTGCCAACAGGAAGACAATCGGAAGTTGTCGGATTTTCGTCATGGTTCTTCTCCTTTCTGATATGCGGTGAACCTGTATTGGTTTTTGTCCCAATACCTCTTGCCAGAAACAGGCCCGCACCGGCGAAGACGACGGCAAGGGCCAGGATAGCTGTAATCGCTTGAAAAAGGGCGGTTGGGTCGTCATCGGTGGTAATGAGCATCCCGGCGATGACGGTCATCGCCAAGGCGATTGAAAAAGGACGAATGGTTACCCTCGATGACGGCAGCGCAGGTCCCGGGTTTCTTTCCTGGGAGGCCTTGCGCCCTCCGGCAAATAGGATGACGGCATAGAAAACAAGCCACAGCACGAGACTGGCCCGGATGCTGATATCCAGCCAGTCGGTGCCGGCAAATCCCGTGGCCATGAGCAGACCGACGATCACAGCAAGAGTGAACAGGGCGCGTGTTGGGCGATGGGTCGAATGACCGAAAACGGTCGGCAGCAAATGGCTGCGGGCCATGGTTGCCAGCATGCGCGCCACGGTTTGGAAAAGATAATTGACGGCGGCGCAGGCACCGGCAATGGCAACGATCCCGATAATGATCCGGCCGGTGGATCCCGCGATCGCTTTGGCGGCCAGGATGTGGGGTATGCTGGTGTCCGCCAGACGGGATGGGGCAATGTGAAACAGAACGGCCGTGTTCCAGAGTACAAGCAGCAGACCCCCCATGACCAGACCGGTTTTGATGACCATCGCCAACTGGGCTGGATAGAAACGGTGGTTGTTGTAGCGCAGCAGGTCGTACCCAACGAAACCGATGGCGGCCAGACCGGCACCCCGGGCGCCGGCCGTCATGGATAAGGCTGTCGCTGTTTCGGGCGTCGTCCGGTCTCCATTGAAAAGACCGACAACGGCCAGCCCGGCCAGCCCGGCGATAGCGGCCGCTGTAAACAGGAGTTGGCCTGCCGCCGCCGCACGGGGGCCGGCCAGGTTCAGGACCAGAATGATCGTCAGGAGAAGGGCGGCAAATCCGAAATTGGGGAACCAGTAGAGAAAGACTTCGTTGAAGACAAAACCCGCTGTGACCAGCAGGGCGGTCGCCAGACACACCGCCAGGGCCGGGCGCGCCATCAACAACAACACCGAGGCGCTAAGCGGACCGAGAGCCCCGGTCAGGAGCTTGATTTCAACCAATGCGGCCGGGTCGGTCACCCCGGCGTGCCGGGTCGCCGTGACGTTTGTCCAATGAAGAATGATCGCCGCCGCCAGCAGCGGGATAAACCCCAGGCCGCACAACCCGGAGAGGTTGCCCTGCACCAGCAAGGCTTCCGGCGAAATCAACAGGCCTGTCATCCAGGCCAGGGCTATGAGGTATTGGACCGTCATGGTTGTCGGGGCGTTGAAGTGAATAAATCCTCACACGGGTTAATTCCTCTAATGCAGGGTCTCTGCCGGTGCCGGGGCCGTATCGCTGCCAAGCAGAAACAGCGCACTCATGGTCTCGTGAACACGGGGGTAGATGCTTGGGTCTTCACGTAGATCGGCACCGCTGACATACAGGCTGGCAAGATCGTTTTTTTGAATCCAGGCGGCAATACGAAAAACCGCCTGATGAGGCGTTGCCGCCGCAAAATCAATGTGCAGGCAGGGCAGGTGTTGCGCTCTGGCGTCGTTTTCGATGGGATCCAGGCGGGGCGGCAACGGCCCCCTGGAAAACAAAAGGACACCTTCCGCCCGCGCCAGGTTGGCTTTGAGGAGCAGCATAGGGTGCACAAACGGTCTTTGATCCAGCTTGTAGCGACCGGCAGGCCGGTCTCCCGGGACAAGAGCGCCCTGACTGGTATAGCCGCCATAAGCGATGTTGAACCGGATGGCCGCATCCAGGGCGGCTGATTCCGCTCCCAGGTTACCGGACGATATGATCTGAATAGCGGCCATGTTGTCCTCCGGGGGATTCATTCGCATGGGTCACTTCTTTCACCATAATACCGCATCTGCGAAATTAAACCCCTCCGTCACTGTGACAGTCCTTCACGGACAGAAGCACCACTGATACCGCCATGCCGCATGGCAAAGTGGCCGGCGGGCCAGGCGCCTCACCCTTTTTTTTATGGATAAAAAATAGAGATAATAGAAATCGCGTGCCTCCCGTTCTGCTTGCGGAGCCTCACCAACGGCGCGCGTGTATGGGGACGGGTTGACACCTTTCCGGTTGGTCATTTAAAATAAGCAAGGCATGGCGGGGAACAGGCGGCTTTGGCAATGTGGAACAGAGGCGGTTATGGGAAGAAATTTTAGGTTCACCGGTCTGTCGGCTCTCATCGTTTGTTGTTTTCTGCTCGTTGTTGTGCCCATGCCTTCAAAAGCGAAAGAATGTCTGGCAACAGCGGTTTCCAAAGAACACTGCAATAGCGTGGTCGTCGTCATCCTAAAGGCTGTCGCCCGGAAATTGGATGCCGATCTGACGATCCGGCATGCACCTTTTGCCAGGCGATTGAGCTGGATGCGGACCGGCGAAATCGACCTGATGGGGGGACTGCTCAAACGCCCCGAACGGGAGGATTACATCTACTATGTGATGCCGCCGTATGTCACCAAAAACCGGAAAGTGTTTTTTGTCCGCAAGCGTGATCCCGCGCTGATTACGTGCTATGAAGATTTGTACGGGTATAAAATCGGCACCAAGATCGGATCGCGATATTTTCCCCGCTTTGACCGGGATCCGGACATTGTCAAAGAACCGACCCGCAGTGTGGCATTGAATTTCAAAAAGCTTGTCGATGGGCGCATCGATGCCGTTGTCTACAGCCTTCGATCCGGATTGCTGAAGCTCCACGAGATGAACCTTGTCGATCAGGTGGTCGTGGCGGACTATGTCTACCTGGAGGACAACCCCGTTTACATCGGCATTTCCATGAAATCGCCACTGTTGTATCACCGGGATAAGCTGGAGAATGCGGTGCGTGAAATGGTAGACAGTGGTGAGGTGAAAACGATCATTGCCGATTACTATGCGGACCTTCGGAAGAAGATCTCCCGGGAACGGTAGATGGCCTGCCTAAAACAAGCGAACGACGGCGAAAAGCCCGACCATGGACATGGCCACCGCCAGTTTGGCTGCCACGCCCAGCGCCAATCCGACGGTGGTGCCGATGCCGGCTTTGCCGGCGGCCATCAGGTCGCGCTGAACCGATAATTCCCCCAGAATCGCCCCGATGAAAGGCCCGAGAAGGATTCCGGGAATACCGAAAAACAAGCCGACCACCGCCCCAATGCTGGCGCCGATAATGGCACGGGTGGACGCCCCGAACTTTTTGGCCCCCAGGGCCCCGGCAATGAAGTCCACCGCATAGATCGCCAACGTCATGAGGCCCAGAATCGCGAGCGTACCCGGACCGACATGGGCAAAATCCTCGGCCCAGGCCGCCAGCAGCAGCCCCAGAAAAACCACAATCCCCCCGGGAAAAGCCGGTAGAATCAGGCCCACGATTCCCGCCAGAACAAGCATTCCGGCAATGACCAGAAGAATGATGGTAACGCTCATGGAGGCCTCATTTCCATTCACCTATCATCGCACATTGCAGCCACAAATCAAAATAAAAGGGGCAAGGCCCTATGCCTTGCCCCAAAGAGGAGGGAGAAAAGATGGTCTGACAGATGTTAAAGCAAATCGTGTGCCATGATTCTTTTATAATGTTAAAATATTAATATAAACAATAATATAGGTGAGTTTTTCAAAAAGTCTGACGCGGACTGTCAACGTTTTTGTCAGAATAGTTGACGGCCGGTGTCATGATTTTTACACATGACGGGATCTCCCGTGGTCAGGCGACCTGGACGCCGTGCAGGTTGACTTCACCGATGACCTGATCATCGATTTTGGCATACCCTTTGATCTCTTTAAAGTTTTCCAATAGGGCGCGGGTCGTTGCACAGGTGGTGATCCGGGCGTGAAGGGGTAGGGTGTCGATCCTGAAGTTAGCGTTCTTGATGCCCACCAGCATTCCCTGGCGCATATGGGTTCCCGAAGGCTGGGTGGCGGCTTTGAAGCCCCCGACCACGGCGGCGGTTTGGGCCACGAGTTCGATCAACAGTACAACATGGGCCGCACCTTCGGAAAAAGTCGGCCAGGAGGCGGCCACAGTGGCGGCCGTTGTTGCCGTATCGCCGGATACATCCAGGATGGTATCGATGAGCCGCATGGGAGGGCGGTGGGGGACGAGGGTGTCGATATCAAATTCGGGCCGGGACAAGGGCGAACTCCAATCAATCTAAAAGGGAATACGGGTGTCCGATTCCGCTGCACAGGAGCAGCGCTGTCCGGTAGCATCGCCCCTATGGACGGGGCTGTCAACACCAAAAGGTTGGCCGGCAGCAACAACCGTTACGAAATTCCTGGAGATCACAATGGTTGTAACCGACTCGCGGTTTTATCCGACATGGTATTGAGAAGAACGTCATTCCGGAAGGGGGAAGAAAGAGGTCCAAAACGAAAAGGAGCGCAACCGGGCAGTCCGTCACCCGGATTACGCCTTCCAGAGCGCTCCCCGCCGGCCACCGGATGGTTAACCCGAACGCATGAAATAGTCGGGTTGCCATTGACAACGCCCGCGATTACGGTTACTAAAACCAGTTTTCCATCAAGCGGCCGCAGGGTTTATTGGCATCCCGGGCACCAAGAACACCACATTGGTCCGCCTTTCCGGCGGCACCCGGGCGACGATAGCCGGCGGCGTAATCCGGACCTTTAACAATGCTTTCCGATGATGGCGGAACAGGTTTGCCAGGCCATGAATGTTTCCCTCCGAATCCAGACAATTCTGATCTTGACCGCCTTGATGCTGAGCGCCTGCAGTCCGTTTGCGCCAGCGGTGCGGTCCTTTGCGGAGGACCCGCTGCCGGAGCGCTTTTCGCTTTATCCGGTCCAGGCGCCGGATCCGGCCCCCTGGTGGACCGCTTTAAATTCCAGTGCGCTGAATGAACTCCTGGACCAGGCCTTTGCGGGCAACCTGTCGCTTAAGCAGGCCTGGGCCCGCATGGAACAGGCCCGGGCCGTCGCCGTAAAAGCCGGCGCCGACCTATATCCGGACCTGAGTGTCACCGGCAGCACCAACCATGCCCGCCAGCGGAGCGAAAACGGTTCGGCCGATCGGTTTACCACCCGGAATTACGCCATCGGGCTTTCCACCAGCTACGAGATCGACCTATGGGGCCGGATTCGTTCCGGGCAGAAGGCGGAATCCCTTACGGCCGAAGCCGCCCGGGAGGATTGGAATGCCACCGTTATCGCCCTGGCGGCCGATGTCGCCACCACCTGGGCGGAGATCCTCTCCCGGCAGATGCAGCGGCGTTTGCTGGAACAACAGCTGGAAACCAACCGCACCTACCTGGAACTGGTGAATTTGCGTTATCGCAAGGGCATTGTCACCGCGCTGGATGTTTTCCAGCAGCAGCAGGTCGTGGAAGAAATCCGCTCACAGATCCCGGTTGTGGAAGCCCGGGAGCGTCTGGGCCGCAACCAGCTGGCTGTCCTGCTGGGGCAGGTTCCGGGCACGGACCTGCCCATCGGGGCGGAAAATCTGCCGACCCTCGACCCGTTGCCGGCCGCCGGGCTTCCGGCCGATCTTTTGGCCAATCGCCCGGATGTGCGCGCGGCCGGGCTGCGCCTGGAAGCCGCCGACTGGCAGCTGGCGGCGGCCCGGGCCAATCGCCTGCCGGCCATCAGCCTGACCGGCACGGCGGGATACGGGCCGGCCGATATGGATCTCATGCTCGACAACTGGATCCTCTCGCTGGCCAGCAACCTGGCGGCGCCCATCCTGGACGGCGGGCAAAGAGCGGCCGAAGTGGACCGCAGCCGGGCCGTGATTGCCGAAAACCTGGCCGCCTATCGGGAAAGCGTTTTGGTGGCCATTCGCGAAGTGGAAGACGCGCTGGCATCGGAGCTCTACCAGCGTCGCTATATCGCGGCGTTGGAGCGCCAACTCGAAGCCGCCCGCCATGCCCTGGTGGAGGCCCGTGAACAGTACCGCAAGGGGGTTGACGACTACCTGCCGGTTTTGACCCAGATTGTCGCCGTTCAAAACCTGGAACGCAACCTGATCGAGCAGCAAACCCAACTCCTGATCGACCGAATCGACTTGTTCGAGGCTCTGGGCGGCAACTGGACCGAAACGGTTGTCGCGGAAAAATAAGCCCTCCCCTCGGGGAAAGGCGCCTTATCAGGACAGGGTCAAAGGAAAAGACGCATGACCACACACCCCATTGACGAGGACCGGACGATACCCCATTCCGATACGCCCCGCCCGACGATGCGCCGCCGCCTGACGCATGCCATTATCGGCGGACTCATCGTTGCGGCGGGCATCGGCGGAGCCGCCTATTTCCAAAAAACAGCGCCGCGCGCGGACAAACGGCCTCCCCGCATGGTGGCGCCCCTTGTGGAGGTGGATACCGTGGCCCCCGGAAACCACCAGGTGGTGCTGTCCGCCATGGGGACGGTCATACCGGCACGGGAGGTGGTGCTGGAATCCCGGGTGACCGGCGCGGTGACCCGGGTGCATCCGGAATTCGAAGTCGGCGGCCTGCTCAAAGGCGGTGTGGAAGTGCTGCAGATTGACCGCGACGATTATGCGCTGGCTGTAACCCGGGCGAAAAGCAGTGTCGTGGCGGCGGAATACGCCCTCAAGCTGGAAGAGGGCCGGCAGGAGATCGCCCGGCGGGAGTGGGAAATTCTCAACGGCGATAAACCCGCCGATCCCCTGGACAAGGAGTTGGCCCTGCGGCAGCCCCACCTGCGGAAAGCCCGCGCGGATCTGGCGTCGGCCCGGGCCAATCTCGAGCAGGCCCGCATTGACCTGGCGCGTACGCGCATCACGGTTCCCTTCAATGCCATCGTGCGCAGCCGGAGCGTATCCCTGGGCTCCCAGGTGGCGGCCCAGGAACAACTCGCCGTCCTAGTGGACACGGACGCCTACTGGGTCGAAATCTCCCTTCCGGTGGACCGGCTGCCGTGGATCGACATTCCCCGCCGGTCGGGGGATCCCGGTGCCGATGCCCTGGTTCGCAACCAGGGTGGCTTGGCCCTGCCGGGCCGGGTGATCCGGCTGCTCAGCGATCTTGAAACCGCGGGGCGTATGGCACGCATCCTGGTGGAGATCCGCGATCCCCTGGGGCTGGGTGCCGATGCCGAGCCCCATTCGCCCTTGATCCTGGGGGAATATGTGCGGGTGGAAATCCAGGGCCGTGTACTGGAAAATGTGTTTCGCATACCGCGCACGGCGCTGCGGGACAATGCCCGTATATGGGTGGCCGGCCCGAAGGGGACGCTTGAAATCCGCGCGGTCGCCCCCCTCTGGCGGGGCGCCGACTATGTTTTGCTGCGGGACGGGCTGACTGCCGGTGAACATCTTGTCACCTCAGACCTGGCCGCCGCGGTGGAAGGCATGACCATACGGGTGCGCGGGGTCGCTTCGCAGGCAATCCCGGCGTCCTGAGCAATCAAGGCCACCCGGTTGCGGGGGCGTTCCGACAGGCGCTTCCCGGAGTTTCGTGAACAAGGATAGCAAGAACGTTCAACCTTATGGATACACGGTCTGAAAAGCAAACATCACGCGGCCCCATTGACTGGATGGCCGGCCATTCCGTTACGGCGAATCTCCTGATGCTGATTTTCCTGGTGGGCGGCCTGGTGATGGGCAGTCGCGTCAAACAGGAAATTTTTCCGGATTTCGATCTGGACATCATCACCATCACGGTGGCCTATCCCGGGGCCAGTCCGGCCGAGGTGGAGCGCGGCATCGTATGGGCGATCGAGGAAGCGGTCCAGGATCTCGAAGGGGTCGAAGAGGTGACCGCCTCGGCCCGTGAAGGGGTCGGAACCGTATCGGTCGAGGTCCTGGAAGGGGCCGATCCCAACCGCCTCTCCCAGGAGATCCAGAACGAGGTGGACCAGATTACCTCCTTCCCGGACGACGCGGAAGAGCCCAAAGTGGCCATCGCCGATCGCAAGCGGCCGGTGGTTTCCGTTATCCTGTCCGGGGATAAAAGCGAATGGGTTTTGCGCGGCCTGGCCGAGGACCTGCGGATGCGGATGCTCCAGGACCCGGACATTACCCAAATCGACCTGTGGGGTGTCCGGGATTATGAAATCAGCATCGCGATATCCCAGGATACATTGCGGGCCTATGGCCTGACCCTGGACGGGGTCGCCCGTGAAATCGGCGCGGCCGCTGTCGAACTGCCGGGTGGGTCCATCGAGACCGCGGGCGGCGATATCCTGGTGCGGATGACGGAACGCCGCTATTTCGGCCGTGAATTCGGCGACATACCGGTGGTCACCGCCAATGACGGCACCGAGGTGCGGCTGGAAGATATCGCCGTCATCACGGACGGCTTCGAGGAAACCGACAGTTTTGCCACCTACAACGGCCAACCCGCGATCCGCCTCGAAGTCTCGCGTGTAGGCGACCAGACCCCGATTACGGTTGCGGATGCGGTCAAACGCCAGGTCAGCCATTTGACGGCCGGGTTGGCCCCCGGTCTTCACCTGAACCTGCTCAATGACCGGTCGGACATTTACCGCCAACGCCTGAACCTGATGCTGCGCAACGGCTACCTGGGCCTGGGCCTGGTTTTCATCGTACTGGCCATTTTCCTGGAGGCCCGCCTGGCCTTCTGGGTGAGCCTGGGCATTCCCATCAGTTTCCTGGGATCGCTGCTGTTTCTGCCCGCTGTCGGGCTCAGCATCAACATGATATCCATGTTTGCCTTTATCGTTACCCTGGGGATCGTGGTGGATGACGCCATCGTGGTAGGGGAAAACATCTATCAATACCGCCAACAGGGGCTGGACTGGCCCCGGGCGGCCGTCCGTGGTGCCCGGGAGATCGCCATGCCGGTGACCTTCAGTGTCCTGACCAACATGGTGGCCTTTCTGCCGATGATGTTCATCCCGGGCTTCATGGGCAAGGTTTTCGGCCAGATTCCCGTGGTGGTGATCAGCGTTTTTGCCATTTCCCTGATCGAGAGCCTTTTCGTTCTGCCGGCCCACCTCGCCCATCAAAAGGAAAAGCGTTCCATCGGTCCCCTGGTCTACATGCACCGAGCCCAGCAGGGCTTCAGCCGCTGGTTTTCAGCCATGGTCCGGAATCACTACGGTCCTTTTTTATTCCGGGTGCTGCGCTGCCGCTATCTGGCCCTGGCCATCGGGCTGGCCGTTCTCATCCTGGTCCTCGGCTACGTGAAGAGCGGACGGATGGGGTTCTCCCTCTTCCCCAAGATCGAGTCCGACTTTGCCCAGGTTACGGCCACACTGCCCTATGGGTCGGCGTTGCGGAAGACCACCGCCGTCCAGGAGCGTCTCGTATCGGCGGTCCGGGCGGTGGCTGCCGAAAACGGCGGGGAGGATCTCCTGACCGGCATTTTCGCGCGGGTGGCCGACAACCAGACCATTGTCACGGCGTATCTGACCGATGCGAACAGGCGCCCCGTGAGTACCGCCGAGGTCACCCGCCTGTGGCGCGAACGGGTCGGATCCCTGGTGGGGCTGGAGTCGATCCTGTTCGAGTCGGATGCCGGCGGTCCGGGCCGGGGGGCTTCCATTTCGGTGGAGCTCCGCCATGAGGATCTGGAGGTGCTGGAAAAGGCCAGTGCCGCCCTGGCCGAGGCCCTGGGTTATTACCCGAACGTCAGCGATATCGACGATGGTTTTGCACCCGGCAAACAGCAGGTCGATTTCAGGATCAGACCCGAAGGGCGCAGCCTGGGGCTTACCGCCCAGGAGGTGGCCCGCCAGGTGCGGCATGCCTATTACGGGGCCGAGGCCCTGCGCCAGCAGCGCGGCCGCAATGAAGTCAAGGTGATGGTGCGCCTGCCCATGGCGGAGCGCGTGTCCGAGTACCACCTGGAGGAGATGATCCTGCGCACGCCGGGGGGGACGGAGATCCCCCTGCGGGAAGCCGTGACTCTGGAACGGGGCCGGGCCTACACCAATATCGATCGCCGCAACGGTCAACGGGTGGTGACGGCCTCGGCCAACGTCCGCCCGGTCAGTCAGTCCGGCCAGGTGCTGGCGTCCCTCAAAGAAGATATCATGCCGAAGCTGGTCGGGGAATTCGACGGGCTGAGCTACAGTTTCGAAGGCCGCCAGGCCGATATGCGGGAGAGCATGCAGAGCCTGTCCCGGGGGCTTTTGCTGGCGCTGCTGGTCATCTTTGCCATGCTGGCCGTCCCTTTCAACAGCTACATCCAGCCCGTCATCGTCATCGTTTCGGTTCCCTTCGGGGTGGTGGGGGCCGTCGTCGGGCATCTATTGATGGGCTACAGCCTGAGCGTGATGAGCATGTTCGGGGTGGTGGCCCTGTCCGGGGTGGTGATCAACGATTCGCTGGTGCTGATCGACTATGCCAACCGCCGCCGCCGCGAGGGCCACCGGGCCGCCGAGGCAGTGCATGCCGCCGCCCTCCAGCGGTTTCGGCCCATCGTGCTGACGACCCTGACCACCTTCGGCGGCCTGCTGCCGATGATCTTCGAGACCTCGCGCCAGGCCCGGTTCCTGATCCCCATGGCGATCTCCCTGGGGTTCGGGATTGTGTTTGCAACCCTGATCACGCTGGTGCTGGTGCCGACCATCTACCTGGTGGTCGAAGACGTGAAAGCCCTGCGTGACATCGGGAAATCGACCTCGGCCGACAGCGCACCTTCCGGTCCGCTTTAGTTTTGATCTAAACCCACCACCTCTGATGGCGGACCCGGAGCGGTTCGACCGATCCGGAATCTTATGCTATCGCATACCGTGTGACCCGCAAGGTGTCGGATCAGGTCCGGCAGGACGGGCAGACACGGGGTGAAACAGACCATTCTGCCCGAATGACGGAGGAAATGGCTTCCCCCCTGGGCCACTCATCCTGGTTGGTCCGGCGTCTTGACACCGGGCAGGGCAATTGGTAGTTCCATGCGCGGACGATACCGTCCTGCAGCACCAAGCATTCTCATCATTTCGATACGCAGTGGATGCCAGGTTCGGCCTGCATCCGAATCCTTCAATCCGAGGGCTGTATCGCAACCAGGGTGCCTGAAATCAATGGAAGACACGCGTGTGGTCATCACGGGGCTGGGGACAATCAATGCCGTGGCCCGGAATGCGGACGAATTTGCGGCGGCCCTGCAGCAGGGGCGTTGCGGCATCGGCCCGTTGACGGTGTTCGATGCAGACCGGTTTCGCACCCATACGGGCGGAGAGGTCAAGGCATTCGACCCGAAGCGTGAAGTCCCGGCGGCTTTTTATGGCAAACGCATGTCCCGCTCGGACGCCATGGCCATGCTGGCTACCCTGGAAGCCCTTGAGGACGCGGGTCTCTTCCCGTTGCCGGAGGATCTAAAGGAAGACACGGGTGTCGCCATCGGCGGTGGCGCCGGGGGTATGCCGGATGGGGAGGCCGCTTATGAGCGCTACCTCGCCGGTCATGTCGCGTCGGTTCGCTTCTCGGAATTTTCCGCGTTTTGCTGTGCCTCGTCGGCCGACCATATCGTTTCCAAACTGCGCCTCTGGGGACCCAAGACCACCTTCATGACGGCTTGTTCGTCCGGGGCTACAGCCCTGGGCTATGCCCGGGACCTGATCCGGGACGGCATGGCCCGTGTCATGATTGCCGGCGGTACCGAACCCCTGGCCCGCACCACCTACGCGGCCTTCAATTCCCTGAAAGCCGTGGATCCGGAATACTGCAAGCCCTTCGACCGGTCCCGCGAAGGGATGTCCCTGGGGGAAGGGGCCGGAATGATGATTCTGGAGTCCCTGGGCCACGCCCGGGCGCGGGGGGCGAGGATCTACGGCGAAATCCTGGGATACGGGGTCAGTTGCGATGCCGACCACATGACCGCGCCGGACCCCGAAGCTTCCGGGGCCGTGCGCTGTATGCAGATGGCCCTGGCGGATGCCGGGGTTTCAACAGAAGATGTGGACTATATCAACGCCCACGGCACGGCCACGCCGGCCAATGACCGGATGGAAACCATCGGCATCAAAAATGTCTTCGGCGAGCGGGCGTTCCGGATTCCTGTAAGCTCCACCAAATCCATGATCGGGCACACCCTTGGCGCGGCCGGGGCCATCGAGGCTGTCGCGTGCGTGCTGGCCATGCGAGAGGGGTTCATCCCGCCGACGATCCACAGCCAGAACCGCGATCCGGAATGCGATCTCGACTACGTGACCGAGGGCGCACGCCGGACGACTCCTGATATCATTCTATCCAATTCCTTTGCTTTCGGCGGTAACAATACATCCGTCGTATTGGGGCGCTTCCGGGAGGTGGAGATCGTTCATGGATAGGCGTGTGGTCATTTCCGGGGTGGGCATGGTAACCCCCATCGGCATCGGCAAAATGGATTTTGCCGCGCATCTGTATGCCGGCCGGTCAGGAATCCAACCCATCACGGCGTTCGATACCACACGCTTCCCTTCCCGGCTGGGGGCCGCCGTCACGGATTTCAACCCCAAGGATTTTATCTCCCTCAAGAACCGCCGGCGCATGGATCGCCTTTCCCAGATGGCCGCGGCGTCCGCGCGCATGGCCCTGGAAGACGCCGGGGTCACCATTACCACGGCCAACCGGGACCGGATCGGCATCATTCTCGGCGTCACCTACGGCAGCACCGATGTCGCCGCCAAGTTCGTTGGCAGCCTTTTCACGGAGGGGCCTCAATTTGTCAGCCCCATCCTGGTGCCCAACACCGTCATGAACGCGCCGGCCGGTCACGCGGCCATCGAACTCGGCTTCCGCGGCATCAATTCCACCGTCAATCATCACGAGGCCTCGGCCGAAACGGCCATGGCCTATGCCGCTGCCGAGATCAGGGCCGGGCGGGCCGATATCATGCTCACCGGCGGTGCGGATATCTTCTCGGAATTCTTTTTTGAGATCATGACCCATTTCAGGGCCATGTCCCCCACGGACGGCAAGGTCGAGGGGGCCCGCCCTTTTGACCGTGACCGCAATGGTCCCGTACTGGGAGAGGGGACGGGGATCATCTGCCTGGAGACCCTGGCACACGCCCGGGAGCGCGGGGCACCGATCTACGGCGAGATCAGCGGCTGGGGCCTGAGTTCCGCGCCGGCCCCTCCCACCGACTGGCCCGCCGAACCCCAAGGGCCTGTCCTGGCCATGGAACGGGCCCTAAAGGCGGCGGGGGTGCTCCCGGAGCGGGTGGACTATGTTTCGGCCTCGGCCAACGGCGGCCGCAACCTGGACCGGCTGGAAGCCGAAGCCCTCGACGCAGTGTTTGGCGGGAAGGAACGCACCCCCTGGATCGGCTCCATCAAGGGCGCGGTGGGGGAAAGCTTTTCCTCCGGCGGCATCCGGGCCGCGGCCATGGCCTTGTCCCTCAGGGACGGCGTCATTCCGCCGACGCTGGGGCTCAGAAACCCGCTGAAGGCGTTGCGATTTGTCATGGACCGTCGGCAGGAGGCCCGACCGATGGTCGGGCTGGTGAACGGGTTTTCTTCCGGAGGGACATTTGTCTCACTGATAATGAATCGAATGGATCAAACATGGAAATAAACCGCTATGAATATTGGAGAATGGATCGGTAAACGGGCACTGCTCCACCCTGACCGTCTTTTTGTCAAAGAGGGGGATCGGGAATGGTGCAATGGTTTCTTCGACGGCCAGGTCAATCGCACGGCGAACGCTTTGGCAGGTCTCGGTGTCACCAAGGGGTGCTGCCTGGTGACCCTCATGAGCAACTCGCCAACGTTTCTGGAGGTGTTTTTCGCCTGCGCCAAACTGGGGGGGATCGTTGTTCCGGTCAATGCCGCCCTGTCCCTGACCGAATTGACGCATATTGTTACCGATTGCGCGCCGCGGGTGCTGGTTTACACCCCGGAAAACCGTGACAAAGTCGATCATCTCAGGACCGCCGTCGGGGACGAGGTCCATTATCTGGCGGCGGACAGCAAGGAAGCCCCGGACGAACGGCTGCTGGCATCCCTGACCCGGGATGCGGCGGCACTCCCCCCCCGGGCATCGGTGGATCTTCCCGATCCGCTGATGATCATGTACACGTCAGGCACCACGGGGGCGCCCAAGGGGGCGGTGCTCTCCCACGGCAATTTTTTATTCGGGGCCATCCATTCGCTGCACAGCTACCAGCTCGATGCGAACTGTCGATCCCTGGTCGTGGCGCCTCTCTTTCACATCGGTGCTTTGGCGGCATCCGTGATACCGGTGGTTTATGCCGGCGGCGCCCTGGTGCTGAAGAATTTCGACAACCCGTCGGATATCATCACCTGCATCGTGCAGGAAAAGATTACCTTCATGTTTGCCGTGCCGGTCATGTACGAAATGATGGCCAAGGCGCCCCGTTGGTCCACGGCCGATTTTTCCGGGGTCGACTTTTTTATCGCCGGCGGCGCCCCCATGCCGGTGCCGCTGATTCACCGGTATCAGAAGGAGAAGGCGGTTGCTTTCGCCCAGGGCTACGGCATGACGGAAACCCTTCGGATTACGGCCCTGGACCTGGCGGATGCGGACCGCAAGGCCGGCTCCATCGGCAAGGAAGTCTTCCACACCGCCGTCAGGATCGTGGACGAGGACAACCGCGAGGTGCCGCCGGGGGAGACAGGCGAGCTGGTCGTCAAGGGCCCCACGGTCTTTCAGGGCTACTGGAACAATCCCGCGGCAACCGATGCGGCCATGCAGGGCGGCTGGTTTCACACCGGCGATCTGGGGCGGCGCGACGCCGAGGGCTTCCTCCATCTGGTGGGACGCAAAAACGACCTGATTATCTGCGCCGGAGAAAACGTCTACGCGGCCGAGGTGGAACGTGCCATCGAACAGCATCCGCAAGTGGCCGAGGCCGCCGTGGTGGGTATGCCGGATGCCAAACGCGGGGAAGTCCCGGCCGCGTTCGTCCGTCTTGAAAATGGCCAGGCCCCGGCTGAAGCGGAACTGCTTAAGTTCCTGGACGGCAAACTGGCCGGGTTCAAGCGTCCCCGGAAAATGTGGTTTGTTGATGATTTTCCCCGCAACCGGGCCGGCAAGGTTCTCAAAAGAGAGCTGATGCCCCACTGATCACGAGGCTTATAAAAAGGTGTTTGAAGTGGAAACGGAATCCATCCATGCCTGTTGAAGACAATGATATCGATCTGTCGGAATTGACCATCGATGACCGCGAGGTCACCCTTGACCATTTGATTGACGTGGCCCTGGCAGGCCGGCGTGTAACGCTTTCGTCTGCGGATGACTGGCTGGCCAGACTCAACCGGGGCCGGGATATCCTCGATCGCTCCCTGTCTGCCGGAAAACGCATTTACGGTGTATCCACCAGCGTGGGCTACAGTTCGGGCCGCTCGGTCGGCCCGGAGCACTCCCAGGAGTTTGCCTACCAGATTATCCGCCAGCACGGCTGCGGCCTTGGCGCGCCTTTTGCCGTGCCGGAAGGGCGGGCCATCGTGTTTGCCCGCCTGGTCAGCCTGGCCAAGGGCTATTCCGCCGTGCGGCCGTCGCTGCTGGAAGCCCTGTGCAACCTGCTCAACCACAACGTGATTCCGGTGATGCCGTCCCTGGGATCGGTGGGCGCCTCCGGTGACCTGACCCCCTTGTCCTATCTGGCCGCCGTGTTGTGCGGCGAGCGCGAGGCCTATTTCGAAGGGGCAATACGGCCCGCCGGCGACGCTTTGTCGCGGGCCGGACTGCCGGTGCACACGTTTGTCCCCAAGGAATCCCTGGCCATCATGAACGGCACCGCTGTGATGACCGCCATCGGGGCCCTCACGGCCGAGCGTTTCGACCGCACCCTGGCAGCCTGTGAGCGGGCCTGCGCCCTGGCGGCAGAAGTGCTTTACGGCCGGTCCCAGGCCTTTCACCCCATGGCCCATCGCCTCAAACACCATCCGGGCCAGATCGCCGTGGCGGAAGCCATCCGGAGCGCCCTGGCGGGCAGCCGCCTGACGGACAGCCACAAAGAGACCGGCCGCATCATCCAGGACCCCTATTCCCTGCGCTGCGCCCCCCATGTGATCGGCGCGGCCCGGGATGCGCTGAATTGGACCCGCCAGGTGCTGCAGCGTGAACTCAACAGTGTCAACGACAACCCCATCGTGGATCCGGAAGGGGAGGAGACCATTTTTGCGGGCAATTTCTACGGCGGCCACGTGGCCCTGACCATGGATCTGCTCAAAACCGCCGGGGCCTCGGTGGCGGATCTCATTGACCGCCAATATGCCCTGCTGGTGGATTCCCGGCTGAACGTCGGGCTGCCCGAAACCCTGGTGGCCTACGAGGGCTGCGGCCTCAAGGCCCTGCAACTGACCTGTTCGGCCCTGGCGGCCCGGTCCGCCCAGCGTGCCGCACCGGATACCGTGCTCTCCCGATCCACCGAGGTGAGCAACCAGGACAAGGTCAGCATGGGGCTCAACGCCGCCCTGAATGCCGCCGAGATTACGACATTGATGCAGCAGGTGCTGGCCACCCAGATGGTGGCCTTGTCCAACGCCGCCGCTTTGAGGGACGAGACACAATTGTCGCCGGATGGCCGACGATGGCTTGGGATCATCCGGTCCGCCTCCCCGGTTCTGACCTATGACCGCCGGCTGGACAGCGATCTTCAGCGACTGACGGAGATGATCGATCAGGGCCAATGCGATTTCTGACCTTTTACGAAAGCGAGTCCACCATGCAAAACAGGATGTTGACCAACATGCTGCCCCTGCTTGTGCTTGCGGCCGCCGCTACTGTGCTTGTTGCCAAAGTGCCGACGGTTGCCGCCAAGGAACTTAAGCTGGCCCATTTCATGCCCACCGTGCATACCCTGCACCAGCAGGTTTTCCTGCCCCTGGCCGAAGACCTGTCCGAGGCCACGGGCGGGGAATTGACGATCAAGATCTACCCCTCCGGAGCCCTGGGCAAGGGACCTGTTCAGCAGTATAAGCGGGCGGTGACCGGTGTGGCCGATATCACCTTCTGTATCCAGAGCTACTCGGCCACCATTTTCCCCCGATCCCTGATCGCCACCCAGCCGGGGGTCACCCTCAGCGCCGAGCAGGGGACCCGGCGGTTGTGGGAGATCTACGACACCTACCTCCAGGAGGAATACCAGGCGGTCAAGGTGCTGGGCATCTGGGTCATGTCGCCCACCGTTTTGATGAGCCGCAGCCGTCCGGTGTCGACCGTGGCCGACATGGCCGGCATGAAAATACGGATCAGCTCGCCGGTGGAATCGGCGTTGATCCAGGCCTGGGGGGCCGTACCGGTGGCCATGCCCATCACCGAATCGTATAATGCCCTGAACACGGGGGTTGTGGATGCGGTGCTGATCCAACCCAGTGCCCTGTATGAACCCTGGAACCTGGCGGAACCGGCCCAGTATGTGACCGCCAACCTGCCCGGCCCCACTTCCATCGTCTGCCTCGTCATGAACCGGAAAAGTTGGGAGGCCCTGACGGCAGAGCAGCAAAAGACCCTGGATAGCCTTACCGGACCTGAATTCAGTATCAAGGCGGCCATCATCTGGAGCCGCAAGGATGTGGCGGCCCTCGAAAAATCCCACCACGACGACGGCGTCGAGGCCATCGACCTTTCGGCTTCCAAGCGGGAGACCTTTGAAAACGCGGCCCGAAAAGCCATCGATGCCCATCTCGACCAACTGGAAGCCGAGGGGATCCAATCCCGGGAGATCTATGAGGCCTTCAAGCGCTGAAGAGCGGCTGGCGAAAACGGATCGCCTGATCGGCGGTGTCGACCATACCGTTCGCCAGGTGGCGTTGTGGGGGGGCGGTGCCATGCTCCTGGGATTGACGGGGTTGACCGTCGTCGATGTCACCCTGCGGTATTTTTTCAATGCCCCCCTGTATGGCGCCCGGGACGTCAGCAAACTCATGCTGCTCGCCATGGTGGCCCTGTCGGTGGCCTACAGTGCGCGTACCGGCGGGCAGGTGGTGATCGAATTCTTCAGCCGCTGGATGGGGCCGCGCCTGGCAGCCATGGCGGAAACCGGTGCCCGGGTGGTCGCCATGGTCATGCTGGTGGTGCTGGCCTGGCAGCTCCAGTGCTGCGGACAGGAGGCCGCCATGTTCGGCGAGACCTCCCTGGCCCTGGCGATTCCCTACGGCCCGTTTTATGATCTTTTGGCCCTGGGGATGCTGCTTTATGCCGCTGTCCTGGCGGTGGAACTTATTCTTATTTTCCGGGGGCGTATGGGCGAACTCGGTCGGTATGACGATTGATGGGGCATGACACCTGAACTGATTGGTATCACGGGGCTGGCCGGCTTTTTTCTTCTGCTGATTTTTCGCGTGCCCATCGCCATGGCCATGCTGACCACCGGTTTTCTGGGGATTGCCGCCATCAACGGCTTTCCGGCGGCCTGTACCACCCTGGCCTCCGAAACGTTTGAAATCGCCTCCTATATCCCCTTGAGCGTGATCCCCCTGTTCGTGCTCATGGGCAATCTGGCCGGGCTCTCCGGCATGAGCCGCGACCTCTACAATGCCGCCTATGCCTGGGCCGGCCATCACCGGGGGGGACTGGCCGGTGCCACGATCATCGGCTGTGCCGGTTTTGCCGCCCTGAGCGGGTCGTCGTTTGCCTCGGCCGTCACCATGGGGCGGGTGGCCCTGCCCGAGATGCGGCGCTTTCGCTATGACGACAGCCTGGCCACCGGCTGTGTGGCCGCCGGGGGCACTCTGGGGTTCCTGATTCCGCCGTCTTCCGGTTTCGTCATTTTTGCCGTCCTGACGGAGCAGTCCATCGGCAAACTTTTCATTGCCGGTATCCTGCCTGGGCTCCTGCTGACCGCGCTCTTTCTCCTGTCCATTGCCCTGGTCACGCGCCTGCGCCCGGATGCCGGACCCGCCGGACCCCGGGCACCCTTCCGGGAAAGATGGGCAACGCTGGGGCGGGCCGGAATGTTTATCCTGATTGTCCTGATCACCATCGGCGGCATTTACGGGGGCATCATGACGCCGATGGAGGCCTCCGGGGTCGGGGCCTTTCTGACACTGGTGGTGGCGCTGGCCCGGCGGTCCCTGAGCCGGCAGGGGTTCCGGATGGTGATCCTGCATACTTTGCGGACCACCGCGCTGACCTTCATGATCCTGATCGGCGCCCACGTGTTCATTCCCTTCATGGCCCTGTCCGAGATTCCGGGAAATCTGGTCGGTTTTCTCACGGGGCTCGATGTGGGGCCCCTCGGGGTCCTGCTGATCATCCTGGCCACCTACGTTGTGCTGGGCACCTTTCTGGAGGGGATCGCCATGCTGGTGCTGACCCTGCCGGTGGTGTTCCCGGTGATCCTGGCGCTGGGATACAGCCCCATCTGGTTCGGCGTCGTGGTGGTGATCGTGCTGGAGATGGGCCTGATAAGCCCGCCGGTGGGGGTCAATGTTTTCGTTGTCAAAGGAGTGGCGCCGGATGTTCCCCTGGAGAAAATTTTTCGCGGAATCTGGCCGTTCTGGCTGGCCATGCTGGTGTGCCTGCTGATCCTGGTGGCGTTTCCGCAGGTGGCGCTATACCTCCCCGACCGCATGTTCTAGGGACGGGTGCGTAAAACGTCCGAGATCGGCGTTACGCGGTCCCCTTCATCGCTGCGACGTACGAAAGTACGTCTCACTCTTCAGGGGACCGCAAGCCTTGATCTCGAACGTTTTACGCACCCGCCCTGCGATGGGGTTCGAGATCGGCGATACGCGGCCCCCTTCATTGCTGCGACGTACGAAAGTACGTCTTACTCTTCAGGGGACCGCAAGCCTTGATCTCGAACGTTTTACGCATCCGTCCTGCGATGGGGGGAGTGAGGATCCTCCCGCAGAGCAGGAGGCCTCAGGTAGCCCCCTGGAAGGGGGCTTAAAATGGTTTGCCGCTTTTGGTTTTCCCATTGTCCCGCGCCGAGCATCGGCGGGGCGGACGGATTAAAGCGCGCGGACTGTCTGAGCGATAGCGAGTTTCCGCGTGCTCCGGCCGCTTCAACCGGTCGATGCCGCAAGCATCATGCTGCCAGGCAAGACGCCAATCGAAGCGAGGCGCGGAGCAATCGCCAGATTGTGAGCACCAGAGCGAGATTGGCAACGCCGCATGGCGGCATGAGGCGACGCTTCATCGGCCGGTTGGACGACGCGCAGGATCAGGCGGGGCACGGGCGGTTTCTTTTGATTCCTTTTCTTTTCCGGAAAAGGAATAATGAAATGAATCAACCCGGATTCACGTGCAGGAGCAGCGACGCCATGACAACCACCCTGATTCAAGGCGGCACCATCGTGGACGGCACCGGCAAGCCGGCCTTTGACGGCAGCCTGCTCATCCAGGACGACCGCATCGCCGGTGTTCTTCCCCAAGGCACGGCCTTACCGACGGCCAATCACCAAATCGATGCACAGGGCCTGGCGGTCAGCCCCGGCTTCATCGACATGCACTCCCACGCGGACTGGGTCCTGCCCCTGGCCAACCACACACCGATTCTCAAATGCCTGGTGGAACAGGGCATTACCACCGTGGTCGCGGGCAACTGCGGCATCTCGCCGGCGCCCATGACACCGGAGGCCATGGCCCGGACGGAAGTTCTGGCGTCCATCGTCATGGACGAGCCCCTGGAATATCCCTGGCGCTCGATGGAAGACTATTTCAACCACGTCTCCAAACAAGGCCCGCTGGTCAACATCGCCCAACTCGTCGGCCATGCCACCGTGCGCTACGCCAACAGCCGCCAGGACCGGGGCGAGATGAGCCAGGGCGACCTGGCGCGCTGCCTGGACAGCACGCGGCAGGCCCTGGCCGAAGGCGCTTGCGGCTTGAGCTTCGGGCTGGGCTACGATCCCGGCATGTATGCCTCCCTTAATGAACTGGAGGCCTTCAGCCGCGTCGCCGCCGAGGCCGGCAAACCGGTCACCATCCACATGAAAGCCCTCTCCCGCATCTCCCCCTGCTATCCCCTGACCACGCTGGCGGCCCACAACATCAAAGCCTTGAAGGAAGCCCTCCTGCTGGCGGAAAAGACCGGTGCAGCCTTTCAGCTGTCTCACTTTATCTTCGTCGGCCGCAAGAGCTGGTCCACCGTGGACGAGGCCCTCGATCTGGTCGACCAGGCGCGCGCCCGGGGGGTGGACGTGATGATCGACGCCTTCCCCTACACCTGCGGCAACACCACCATCCTGGCGCCCGTGCCCTACTGGTTCCTCGAAAAGATCCCGGAAGCCTATGCCAATGCCCTGCTCAAAGTGCGCCTGCGGCTGGAGCTGGCCGTGGGCTTTCGCCTTGTGGGCTTCAGTTATCCGGACTTTCAGGTGATGGACAGCGCCATCCCCGGCGGGGAGGATCTGAACGGCCTTCGGATCACCGAAATCGCGGAAAAGTGGAACTGCTCCCCCTTTACGGCCATGCTGGCCCTGGCGGAAAAAAGCCGGGGTGCCGCCCTGATGCTCTACCACACCTACAGCGGCGAGCCCGGTTTCGAGGAGCCCCTGGAAAGAGTCCTCTCCCGGGACGACTGCCTCTTCGAGACCGATGCTGCCATCAAGGCCAACGGCCTGCCCAACCCCTCCGCCACGGGAACCTTCCCCAGGATCCTGGGCCGCTTCGTACGGGACCGGAAGCTATTTACGTTGGAAGACGCCGTCCGCCGCATGACCCATGCCTCGGCGGAACGATTTGGTTTGAAGGAAATCGGTTCTCTGGCCCCCGGCAAGGCCGCGGATCTCGTGCTTTTCGATCCCCATGAGATCTCAGACAACCCCGGCCAGGACCGACATCCCGCCGGACGGCCTGAAGGGATCAGGCGCGTTTTTATCAGCGGTCAAACGGTCGTGAAGGACGGGGTTTATGTCGAGGGTGTCAGGCCGGGGCGTGTGTTGAAGGTATGACCCTTTTGTTTTCATAGGCGCGACGATTTTTATAGTCCAAAAAACTTACGCATATCCAGGAATTCCATGTTGCCCTCCGCTTCGTATTTCCCCTCCAGGAACATCTCAGCACCATCGGCTTTGCCGGTCACGATATCCATCCAGACTTCAAAGGGCGTCTTTATCACTAGGTCCGGTCCTTCTGACTTCCCTTCCGTTGCTTTTATCGTCCCATCCGCGATGCTAAAATAGCATGATCCTTTCACACAGCCTGTAAATTCAAACTGCAACGTTGCTTTCATATCTCCTGCCGCCTCAGGATCGAATCCCATTGTCATCAGGAGCAAAAACGTTTCGACTGAATCAGGCCTCGGAATCATGTCTTCATCGGCAAATTTTTTTAAGGTTATCCCTTCCGCAATGCAGGTCTTCCACCAGCAATTCGCCATTTTTGCAAAATCAGAGACATTATCCGTCAACGGCTGTTCGATACGTCCCAATGTTTCCGGAGAAACCCTTTTAGTCTCCACAAGCTCCTTACCGGCATGGATGGTGGCGTCGAGTATATCTTTCTGTTTCTCTTTTCGATACACCATGAATTCGGCGCCAGGCCGATAGATTTCAGCCCATAGCATCCCTTTTTCCTGTGCGTCATAAAGAAATTTCACATAGTGAGTCAATCCACCAAATGCGGACATTGCCGGGAAGCCGCATACGGAGAGAACCACAACCCCAGGGTGCTTACTGCGAAGGGGGTGAAACCAACGCCCTTCATTTTCCACGAGGAAGGGTTCACAGATGGGCCATGTTCTCTCTATAAAGGTTTTCATGGTCGCATTGACAGTGTGATGAAACAGCGGTGTGGCGTAAATGACCAGATCGGATTCCAGCCATTTAGGGAAGAGATCTCTTGTCATGTCATCCTTGAGTACACATTTCCCCGGGGTTTTCGTCATACACGTAAAGCATCCCACACAATTTTTGATATTCTTCTCTCGAAGATTGACTGTCTCGACATTGGCGCCTGCCTCTCTCATTCCCCTTACAAGGTGGTGAAGCATCAAGTCGGTTTTACTCTCCCCCCCTGGTCGTGCACTTGAATTTAGAGCCAATACTTTCACAATTCCAACCTCCTTTTGATTTTCCCTTATTTTTGGATTCTAACTTTTGATATTATTGAGGTTATTGAATTTGCAGATTAGATGCCCGTCATCCGACCAGCCAATTAATGACATCATAGAAAGATGCCCTGGTTATCGGATATCTCGCAGCATGATCCTGACTGGTCTTGTAACTTTTTCATTCGCCTTCCGGAGGATGAAGACGCTTCAGGAACGCTACGGTTCTATCCCATGCATCGGCGGCGTCTTGGGGGCGATAAGTGAATCCCGGGACATTGGCATTAAGATTGAAACAGTGTCCGGCATCTGGATACTCGACCAGCTCTAATGGTGCTGCTTTCGGAGCCTCGGACAACTCGCGCATCGATGCGATCAGGCAGCAGTTCTGGTAATGATCTTGCCCGCCGGCGAGCACCAGGACAGGCGTCTGAAGTCCTGCCGCTAAGTTGGATATGGCCCCGGTAATCGTAATTGCCGGATAATAGGCGACCACAGCCGACACCTGATCCTTCAACTTGGCGCCATATTTCAACACGCCGGCGCCACCGATTGAAAATCCGACCAGAGCTACATTACCGGGAATAGCATGCGGCGAAGACTTCGCAGCAGTGATAGCCGCCTGCAAGTTCTCCGCGCCAGGTATAATTTCACCCAAGCTACCAGGATCGATTAAATCCTACCCATCCATCAACAGTGTAAAGTACCCAAGCTCTGCAAGTTTTGAACTGAAGTCGCGGAAATAGTCCGTACCGGCATAGCCGGATACGGCTAGAACAATCGCACCTTTACCACCTGCAGGAGGAAAGATCTCGTATTGCGGGCCCTTCGATTCAGGTGGGCATCCCGCGAGGAACACCATCGCCACAAAAGCGGGGAGCACCTGTGATAAAAAACAGCATAACGAAATCCTGTGATTTGTATAATCCAAGGGCAATTTGCCTCCATAGGCTATGGGGTGCGGGCGGAGCCCTCATTATTCTCTCTGAATCCCTTGATGCCAGGGCAAAAAATGGCAGAGAGCTTGCGCTTAAAACCTTGACCGGCCATAGGTACCCCCATTGGTTAAGGTTTCAAACCCGGGAACTCGGCAGGTGGATCAATCAGAGAAACGCAAGAAAGCATATTGCGCAGGTTCGATTCAGCGGTAAAGGATCGCTCCGGAGCAGTTGGAGAGGTGGTTCGGATGTTAATAATTGAATATATCTAGGTTGATAAAATAGTCAAACCTTATCGACGATGTTGGTGATGGGTAGTGATAACTGAACGGAATGCTAAATATCAGGCGACTATCGAGTTCGTGAGCAAGGTCATCCTCAGGCGCGCGAATCTGTCGACAACACCGCGCTAATTAGGAACTATAAGCGATGTCGAGGCGATCGAGGGTGTACAAATAACTGTGTAACTGGTTATCTATAATCTTACCTGAAGGAGAAGGAGATGACCAGTAAGAAATCGAAGCAGGACGCCCTCATCGACGAGCTATTACAGGACTGTAAGGATCCCAAGGATATCCTGGGCAATAACGGGCTGCTCAAACAGCTGACCAAGCGACTGGTCGAGAGGACCTTGGAGGCCGAGTTAACCGAACACTTAGGCTATGAGCCCAACTCCCCTCAGGGGCGTGGTTCCGGCAATAACCGCAACGGTAAGAGTCAGAAAACCGTGCAGGGCGATTCCGGCGCTCTTGACATTGAGGTCCCCAGGGATCGAAACGGTTCCTTCGAGCCGCAACTGGTGAAAAAACGACAGCGGCGCCTGCCGGGCTTTGACGAAAAGGTCATCGCCCTGTACGCCCGCGGGATGAGCACCCGCGATATTCAGGGGCAACTTCAAGAACTCTACGGGGTCGAGGTCTCGCCCACCTTGATTTCCAATGTCACCGCTGCCGTCATGGATGAGGTTCGCGCCTGGCAATCGCGCCCCCTTTCGGCGGTGTACCCCATCGTCTATTTTGATGCCATTTTCGTCAAATCCCGTCAGGAGGGGCCGGTGAAGAACAAGGCCGTCTATCTTGCGCTGGGGATCAACTTAGAGGGCGAGAAAGAGCTCTTGGGGCTGTGGTCTGCGGATACGGAAGGTTCCCGATTCTGGTTGACGGTATTCAACGAGCTAAAAAGTCGAGGTGTTCAGGACTGTTTTATCGCCTGCGTCGATGGGCTCAAGGGCTTGCCTGAAGCCATTGAGACGGTTTTCCCCAAAACCCAGGTACAGCTTTGCATTGTTCACAAACTGCGCAATTCGTTCAAATACGTTCCTTGGAAGGAGCGAAAGGCAGTAGCCACGGATCTTCGGGCCGTATATGCGGCGGCAACTCTGAAGGAGGCTGAGCAGGCGCTGGAGCGCTTTTCGGAACGTTGGGATGCCAAGTATCCGGCCATCAGTCCTAGTTGGCGCAATGACTGGGAGCGTTTGACGGTCTTCTTTGATTACTCTCCTGAGATCCGTAAAGTAATCTACACGACGAATGCCATCGAGTCACTGAATTACTCTCTCCGCCGGATGTTGAAAACCCGGGGAGCATTCCCCAATGATGATGCTATCTTCAAGGTGCTCTATCTTGCGATTAACAGAGTGGCTAAGAAGTGGACAATGCCGATCCGGGACTGGAAAGCGGCACTCAATCAGTTCGTCATCCTGTTTGGTGACCGGGTGACGGTGTGAAATACAGTTACACAGTTAACTTGACACCCTCAGGCGATCAGGTGGATTGAGAACATTTATGGGTGATGGGGAAAGGGTGGACTCGTTGGTCGAGTTCATCCATGGTGACGAGATTAGAGTCAGTAATCTCAATAAGTTAACGCCCTGATTAGTCCAAGGCCATAGCAGGTATCGCAATTTCGGAAGGGTTACGGATTAGTTTGTGATATGAATGTTGCAAATCAGCTGCCGAAATTTGCGGTCGGCTGTATTTGCCTTATTAGGCAATTTAAAGTCACTATCTACGTGTCCAATGTTAACCATTGTCAGAACTTAAACACTAATACAACGGTGGTAACTTGGGTCCGTCGACCGGGAACTCGTCTAAGGCGTACAACTCCGGCCTATTCAGCACCTTCTGCCGTATCCAAAAGACGGAATTATCGTCCAATCCCTGCTTATTTGTATTAGTAAACTCGGTCTTAACTATATTGGCAAACTCGTTCATGGCATCTTTAGCCGATTTGCCTTGCATTCTACTGTTGACGTTTCTACCAGCCCACACTTGAGCGGTCGCATCAAGTATATTAAGTACTCTCTTTTTGCTTTCTTCGGAGTCTCTTGGAACGAGGCCTACGCTACTAGCACATAAGCCTAAGTACACCTGCCCCCAATACCCTCCATGCTCTTTCAATATGAACTTTAGCGTTGCAAGCTGGCCCTTAGTCAACTCGACTTCCACCCTATTCTTATTCTTAAATTGTTCAAGCAGATTTTGAACTATCTGATCGTAGTTCGTTCGTTCTAGTATTCCAACTCCAGTTATGTTTCCCGTGAGCGCAGCTTTACGATACCACCTCAGTGCCTCAATAGAGTTTTTCGGCACTCCCTCTCCCGATTCGTACATTATCCCAACCATCAGCATTCCTGTGCTGTCTCCAGCCTCCGCAGCACTCTTGGCCCAGCGAAATGCAACGTTATAATCTTTCGAAACTCCTAAGCCTTTTCGGTAAAATTGGGCCAGCAAAACCATTGACTCTATATGACCAGCATTTGCGGCCTTATGTAACCAATGCGCTGCCATGTTATAATCTTTTCGTACACCTGCTCCACTTTCGTATATCAACCCCAGATAACCCATCGCCATTTTGTCACCGGCATCTGCGCCTTTTCGATACCAAACTGCCCCTTTAGCTAAATCCAATTCAATACCCAAGCCATGTTGATACATATACCCTAGATAAAACATGGCCTCGCCATAGCCTGCCTCCGCTGCCTGATGAAAGTAAGTCAATGCAATACTGTAATTTTCTGAACTATAAGAGTCCTTCCCCTTTTCTAAGGCAGCGGCCGCGTTTTCGCCAAATGGTGTGCTCATTCTGGGGTTCCAGATAGGTAAGGCAACTTTGCGCACTTGACGATCGCGATTGAAGAAGAAAAATTCTCCCTTGCTGCCATGTTTTGAGATGTCGCCAAGTTGTGGGTTCTGTTCTTGGTCAGTGAATATCTGCACCTCGCGCTTGAGATAAGTGAATAATTCAAGCACATTAATAATACCATCTTCTGGAGAAGTGTCCGCACGACCATCGAGACCTGCGAAAATCTTTTCGAAGAAAACACTGCCTTCCCCTACTGATGGGATGTGCCAAGTCGGCTCTCCTGTTCCGCCCGCTGTGATGGCGTGGGCTCCTGGATTTTTTGGGATAATTTTTCTTGATCCACCAAACGGGCTTCTTTCCAGAAAGGCCCCGCTATAGCAGGCATTCATCAGTACAAGTACTTGGTGTCCCGCACCTACCACCTCATCGACGAATATTCGAACAATTCTAAGGTTTATGGAATTCTGCTTATCTTTGTGGTTTCTGGCAGAGCTCTTCAGCAAATAGCCTTTAGGATATTCGGTCATTCCATGACCACTATATGCAAACAAGAATCTCGAATTTGGAAATTTCCTTAATCGATCGGGGAAGTATGTTTGCAGAAAAAATTGAAGATTGTCGAGATTCACGTCTCCATCTTTCAGCACAACGATCTCATCGTAGAATTCATAGCTTTTGAGATATTCTTGAAGCTTTTCGATATCTAAAGCTGCCGGCTTTAGTTCCCTTTTAGTTGGCGGCATATTCGGGTATTGAGAAACACCGGCAATGAGAGCGAAGCTTCTACCGATGTCCTTTCTTTCCAAGCCGATAAGATTCAGCGATTTATCCCACCTTGATCTTTTGTCAACATAGTGTGTGAAGAACTCCTGGAAATCTTGATTAACCGGTGGCCTGTCCTGCGCAGATATTTCTTCTGAAAAAAGGCTTATCAAGACCATCAAAATTAGAGGAAGGATTGCACGATATTTACATTTGACCCTTTGCATGTTCAAACACCTCCTTCCAAAAGAAACCATTTTGAAAGGACAGAACTCCAAATGAGATCAACTGAATAATCTCAATTTCTGAAGTCTGTTGTACTGATCCTATTAAGGGAAGAAGAACAATTGGAGATATAAAGAAAGGTTTTAGAAATTTTCTCCAAGAGAATTTCCCCCTTAGATAGAAAAAATAATGAGCAGCTATTCCAACTAAGGTACCAACAAACATTATGATGATAGCAGTGAGCGGTGAAAGCCCGCCAAAGGCAATTCTTGTAACGGGAAAGCCTGTAGTCGCTCTAAGTAGCAAAACCAAAAACAAAATAGCCGCAAATTGTATAACAAATCTCTTGACAGCGCGTGAAGTAATAAATTCGACAATAATAAATATCCCAAAGAGCGTGAAAAAAATCAAAAGCAAATAGGTTATTAATGGTGACATAACTGGTCCTTTTGATCTATTGTGTGAAACACAAAGGCCCTTTGGTTCACCCGGGCTCCTTATTGACCACAGAATTTAAAATTGTGAGGATTTGTGAAATTGCAGTGCTGACACAAAGGACGAATTTCTTCCACACTTTCCCCACAGAAATTCATGCCGTCTGGGTTGTCGAACTGGCACCTTTGGCATTTCATGGGTGAGCCCCCACAAAAGCGCGGTTATTAAAAAGTTTGGAAATATAGACAGGTCAGATAGAGGCGAGCAGGAGCTGGAATTTGAAGCTTTCCGGTTCTGTCCTCGTGAGAATAGATAAAAGCGAAATATCAAATATTTACAGATTTTGTCAAGGTTTTCTGATTGTTGCAACGATTTAAGTATGAATGTTGTGATTAATTGATTTCATGAGTGATATCTCAATAATGCAGCTCTGTAGAAAATGTCAGATACCGTGCCACTATGCGGATCATCGGGATTTTTCAGGTAGAAAATGCTCATTCCCGCCCTGCATTTATTTGAGTCACAAATGGTCTTGCAGCATACGCAGAGGAGGCCACCCTGCTTGCAATATGGGACCCACTGGAATAATCCCCGGGCGCTTCCAGCGCCGCCCCCCGCCTCCTTAATGCGGCTAACCCGAACATTTCACCTTGCAGGCGCGCCAAAGATGCCCATTGACCGCGTTATCAGGGGCTTGCGGTACAGGCGTACAGCGGCGCCCCTGATGCCTTGCCCATGAACATCTCGAACGCGGGAAAACTTCGGGCTAAACCCATTATTATAGTTTTAACCTATCTTTTTTACACCATTCCTCTCCTATTGTCAGATCCCGTTCCGTGGCTAATTTATATGGTAAGGAAAGCAGCAACCGGAACCAAACAAACCACAAGGAGACACACCATGGAAAATACACGCACCGAAGACTACTTCAAAGACGATAACGAAGGACACGTTGATACGCGTAGAGCAAACCACGAATGCGAAAACCCTGATCCCCGTTTGGGATGTGATCTGGGAATCGATGTGGCGGGATAACCTGCGAGGAGGTGCACCATAATAGGAACTGCCCTGACAATTGCGATCTTAGGCTATTACATCAACAGCTGCGCAACCAACAAAAATGCGACCTGCAAAATCTGAGAAAACGGCAGAGCTTCAATACCATAGGCAACAAAACACTGACCCTACCGAACTGAGCTGAATAGCCTACACAAATAAGAACCTGAACTTGACCACACCGGCAGAGCCTCTTTGAGCTTCTGCCTTTTTTGTGCCCTGGATTTGGGATGTGGCAATACCAAGGCATTAGCTCGAAAATTTCATGATATTTTTCTGCGCAATAAATTTTGCGCATTTGATGGGGGAAGGACGCTGTTCTTCAGCGGGTGCTGCTCTCCCGAATGGCAAGATCCGGGGGCAGGATGACGGACGCATTGGGGTCGAGGGCCGACCGCTGGTTGGCGTCGAAAAGCAGCTGCGCGGCCTTGCGGCCCAGCTCAAAGGCATGAATCCTGACGGAAGAGAGCGGAATTTCAAGAGTGCGGCAAACCGGGCTGTCGTCGTAGCCCACGATGCCCACGTCCCGGCCGGGCACGAGGCCCCGCTCGCAGACCGCGCGGCAAGCCCCCCGGGCAATGGGGTCGGTGAAGCAGAACACCGCATCCGGCGGCACCGGCCCGTCCAGCATGCGGCCCATTTCCTCGTAGCCGGGGCTCTCGAATTCCCAGGAGTCGGAAAAGGCCACCAGGCGCTCGTCCGGTTGGCGGCCGGCCAGATCGAGGGCACTGAGATAGCCCATGTAGCGATTGAGAGAGATGGTGTAGCGCGGGTGGGCGATGTAGGCGATGCGCCGGTAGCCCTGCTCGATCAAATGGCGGGTGGCCAGGAGGCCGCCGTGGTAATCGTTGCTCACCACCTGGGGGGCTTCAATGCCCAGGGCATTGCGGTTGCAAAACACGAAGGGAATTTCCCGGGCGTTCAGCTCCTGGAGCATCGAAAAGAGCTGGCCTTCCAGATCTTCGCTGGGATTGGGCCGGGCCGGCACGATGATCACTCCGCTGACACTACTGTCAATGAAGTTGCGCAGGTAGCTTGTCTGGCGAGCGGCCTGGTTTTCGATGTTGCCCACGATCAGGTTGACATCGTGCTCAAAGCTCACATGCTCGATACCGCGCAGGATCCCCGGGTAGGTATAATGGCGGATATCCGGCAGAAGCAGGCCCCAGGAGCGCATCTGCCGGCCGGCAGCCGCAGCGCCCCCGCGCGCCGCCACATAGGTGCCACTGCCGTTCTTGGCGTAGAGGTGGCCCTGGCCGATCAGCTCGGAAATGGCCCGGTCGATGGTGGTGCGGCTCACCCCGTATTCCTGCATCAGATCGCGTCGGGAGCGTATCTTGGTGTTCGGGCGTGCCGCTGCGATTTCCTTTTGCAGGCGCTGCCGGATGTCGCTATAAACGCTGGGGGTGTCCTTGGCCATGCCATCCTCTGTTCGATATGCACCCGGCCCACCGCCGCAGGGCTTCGAGACCGAATAGTGCAAGAATTATCCAAATTAAACATTGATGGATACACTATTCGGCCCGCAAAACCAACCTTTTTGGCACACAAGCCCCTATTTGGTCGGTCCACTTTAGCAAGTGGCCCGCATATTAATGACACTAATTCTCTGCTACAAGCCCCCATCAGCCCCCTACAAACCCACCCCCCCTGAAGCCCCGGTTTCTTCAACCTGAACGGGAATATTGCTAATATATTGTTAAATTTGCTAAATTTTTGTTAGATCGGATCAGTCGACAACCATCTTGTTGACAAGCAAAGGCGGATACCGTATGCCTCAGACATCACTGCATGTGGCGCAGCAGCTGCAATGCGAACCGTCCAATTAGATCTATGCGGACTGGCCACATACCCAAACACCCGGCTACGCTAACCCGGAAATTTCACCTGCGAACACGTGAAATATTCGGGTTAAAGGGGAAACACCCGCGAATGGCTGTCGTCACCGGCATATACCTTATCTATCTCTTCATCCCCATCATCCTTCTGTTCGTAGGGTCGTTCGGCGAAACCTGGACCAACACCCTTCTGCCCACGGGCATCACGGACGCCTGGTATCTGGAACTGTGGGAAGACGGCAGCTTTCGACGGGCCTTCATGGTCAGCCTGAAGGTGGTGGCCGCCACCTGCACCTTCGGCACCCTGCTGGCCGTCCCCCTGGCCTATGCCCTCTACCGGAGCGCCTCCCGAGGGGTCATGCTGGCGGCCCGCATCGTGTTTCTCCTGCCCATTGCCGCGCCGCCGCTGGTGCTGGCCTTCGGCTTCATTCTCATCTTTTCCACCGACGCCCTGCCCTGGCTGGGCAGCATCTGGCTTCTCATCGCCGGCCATGTGGTGCTGACCCTGCCCTACCTTTTGCAGACCCTGGTGGCGGACATGCGCCACCTGCGCCTGGAAGAACTCGAGCTGGCCGCCGAATCCCTGGGGGCCACCTTTCGCGAACGGTTTCTGGATGTGGTGGTACCCCTGCTGCGGCACAGCCTTGGATCCGGCCTCATCATGGTGGCGGCCCTGTCTATCGGCGAATTCCAACTCTCCAACCTGATCTCGGGTTTTCTCTACCGCCCTTACCCGGTGGTGCTGCTGCAGGCTTTCTACGGGTCCACCGGATTCGCCTGTGCGGCCACCGTTATCCTTCTCGGCCTGGCGCTCCTGGCCGCGGCCGGTGGTGCCCTGGCGGCCCGCTCGGCCAGCAAATATCGGAAGAACGCCCCATGAGCCTCGCACTCGAAAACGTGACCTTCACCTATGCCGGCACCTCCGCCGGCGTATTCGACATCAACCTATACATTGATGACGGGGAGCTTCTGGCGGTAATCGGCTCCAGCGGTTCCGGCAAAACCACCCTGCTCAAACTGATCGCGGGGTTCGAGGTGGCCCGCCAGGGCCGGATCCAGTTGGACGGCGAGGATATCACGCGGCGTCCGGTGCGGGAGCGGCAACTCGGGGTGGTGTTCCAGTCCTACGCCCTCTTCCCCCACATGGCCGCCTGGCAGAACGTGGCCTATCCGCTTAAAATCCGCAGCATCAACCCATCGGAACGCCGCCGCCTGGCCTGCGAGGCCCTGGAACGCGTGGGGTTGAAGGGCTTCGAAGAGCGCCTGCCCCAGACCCTGTCCGGCGGCCAGCAGCAGCGGGTGGCCCTGGCCCGGGCCCTGGTGTTCCAGCCCAAGGCCCTGCTTCTGGACGAGCCCCTGTCGGCCCTGGACGCCGGCCTGCGATCCGACATGCGCGATGAAATCCGCCGGTTGCAACGCGAGTTCTCCATTGCCACCGTGCACATTACCCACGACCAAGAGGAAGCCCTTTCCATGGCCGACCGGGTGGCGGTCATGGAGGCCGGCCGCCTGGTCCAAATCGCCACGCCGCTGGAGCTCTACGACCGGCCCGCCACCCGCAGCGTGGCCAATTTTGTTGGCGAAGCCAACCTCTGGGAAGGCGTGGTGGTATCGGCCGATTCGGTGGAACTGCCTTTCGGCCGACTGCAGACCGGCCTCCATAATTACGCCAACGGCACCAGGGTCACAGTGCTGGTAAGGCCCGAAAACATCGCGGTCGGCCACACGGCCGAGGACGCCAACCGCTTCACGGGCCGCATCGTCCGGGACCGCTTTCTCGGCGCCGTGCGCCGCTACGACCTGGCCATCGAAAATTCCGTCATTCTCGGACAGACCGGCACCCGCGGTCCCATCGACGCGGTGAGTATACGGCCGGAGCACGTAAGGCTCCTGCCCGCGTAAACCAAAGCAGATCATTCATTAATCAAGGAGGGTAAAATGAAATTGAAGGCATTGCTGATCGCGACGGCTTCCCTGTTTGTCCTGTCCACCGGGGCCATGGCCCTGGAAGGACCGGAGCTCTACCCCGGCGAAAAAGACCTTTATGAAGCCGCGGCCAAGGAAGGCATGGTGGTCTCTTTCGACACCGGCCCCACCTGGGCCAACTGGAAGAACATGTTCAAGCGCTTCAAGAAACGCTATCCCCAGGTTGAAATGGCCTACAACGACCTGGGCTCCGGCGCCACCGTGGTGGCCCTGGACAAGGCCAAAAACCGCCCCCAGGCCGACACGGCCTACTACTTCGGCGGCTCCGCCATCGACGCGGCCAACAAAGGGCTGCTGGAAGGCTTCAAACCCGTCAACTTCGACAAACTGCCCGAAGTCTACCGCGACAAAGACGGCCGCTGGTTCATCATTCACCAGCTCACCATCGCTTTCCTGGTCAACACCAAACTGGTGGACAATGTGCCCCAGTCCTGGGCTGACCTGGCCAAGCCGGAATACAAAAACGCCATTGTCTACCTCGACCCCCGCTCCACCGGCCAGGGACAGGTGCTCAGCTTTGCCGCCAACTACGGCAACGGCGGCGACATGGACAACATCATGCCCGGCATGGAGTATCTGGCCAAGCTGCACAAGGCCGGCAACGTGCTGCGCGTGGAGGGCACCACACCCTACGCCAAGTTCGTGAAGGGGGAAATTCCCATCTGGATCGGCTACGAAAACGACGGCCTAAAAGCCAAATACCAGGACGGCATGGGCGACGGCATTGCCGTGGTGATTCCCAAAGAAGCCACGGTGGCAGCCCCCTACGCCATCAGCCTGGTGAAAAACGGGCCCAACCCGAACGCCGGCAAACTGTGGCTGAACTTCATCATGACCAACCAGGGGCAGACCACCTTTGCCGAAGGGTTCGTGCGCCCTTCCGTACCGGATGTGAAGCTTCCGGCCGACATCGCCGACCGTTTCCCGGCGACCCCGCAGCTCAAACCGCTGGACCTGGTAAAGGCGGCCGCGCTGAAACCTGAAATCGACAAGACCTGGGCGAAATTGATCCTTGGCAAATAAACGCGACAACAAACGCCGGGGCCGGCTGGTCCTGCTGGCCGCCCCCGGCGCCCTGGTCATCCTGTTCTTCTTCGTGATCCCACTGGCGGTGGTGTCCGGAGAAGCCTTTACCAATGGAGTCGGTGCGTTCGTCACCATCTTCACCGACCCCATATTCTGGCGGGGTCTGGCCGGCACCCTGGTGCTGGGGCTGACCGCCCCGGCGTTTTCCCTGCTGGTGGGCTTCGGGGTGGCCTGGCATCTCTCCGCCCTGCCGGAGAACCTGCGCACCAGCCTGATGTTCTGGATCTCCCTGCCCCTGACCTTCTCCGGCCTGATCGTGGCCTACGGGTTCATCCTGGCTTTCGGGCGGGCGGGCTTCATCACCCTTTCCCTGGCCAGGCTGGGGGCCGACCCGGCCACGTTTTCCGGTTTTCTCTACAGCCCCATGGGACTGGCCTTCGCTTATTCCTATTATCTGATCCCCCGGGTGGTGCTGATCCTCCTGCCCGTGCTGGTCAATTTCGACCGCAGCCAGATCAAGGCCGCGCAATCCTTAGGGGCCAGCCACTTCCGGGCCCTGGCCGACATCCTGATCCCCCAGATCATGCCCAGTGCGGTCAGCGCCTTCTGCCTCGTATCGGCCGTGGCCATTGGCGCCTACGGAACCGCCCTGGCCCTGGTGGGCACCCAGGTCAACATCCTGCCCCTCATTCTCTACAGCCGCATCTCCGACACCGGTGCCGATTTCCCCTCGGCCGCAGCCTTGTCCGTCATCCTGCTCACCCTGTGCACGCTGGTACTGGCCGCCGGCGAACTCTACACCCTCAGGAGGGAACGCCATGAAGCTCTTTCTTGATCTTGAAAACGGTCGCCTGGCCGGCGCCAATAAAACCCTCTTCAGGCCGGAGGACCGCAGTTGGCAGCCCCATGAAGGAGAGATGCCCTCGGCCCGGGAGGTGAGCCCTGTCGAAGCCGTGGTATGGCTCCAGAAAACCAGCGGCAGCCCCTGCCGGGTGCCCGTGGCGGTGATCGGTGGGCGCGAGGCCACGCCGGCGCAGCTTGAAGCGGCGGAAAGAATGGGCCGGCGCCTGGGCCAAATGGGCCTCACCCTGGTCTGCGGCGGACGCCAGGGAATCATGGAAGCGGCCTGCCGCGGGGCTGCCGGCGAAGGCGGCCTGAGCATCGGGATTCTGCCGGATGCCGACCCGGCCATGGCCAACCCGCATGTAAGCGTGCCCATTGCCACCGGCATCGGCATCGCCCGCAACGCCCTGGTGGCCCGCGCCGCCCTGTGCCTGGTAGCCATAGGCGGCGGCTACGGCACCCTCTCGGAGATGGCCTTCGGCCTGCAGTTCGAAAAAAGGGTTTTCGTCCTCGCGGACGGCCCGCTCATCGATGGCGCCCAGCCCTGCGCCGACCCGGACCAGGCCGCCGATGCCGTAGCCCGCGTGGTGCTGAATCTACCCATGGAAGCGTGAGGCTCCCCCGCAAAGCAAGTAACCACAGGTAGCCTTTTCGGAGGGGCTTAATAATTATTTTTGAATTTCCCTTTGTCCCGCGCCGAGCATCGGCGGGGCGGACGGAAAAAAGCGCGCGGACTGTCTGAGTCCGCCGTAGCCCAAGCGAAGGCGGGCGAGTTTCCGCGTGCTCCGGCCGCACCGACGACGCGCAGGGTCAAGCGGGGCACGGGCGGTTTCTTTTGATTCCTTTTCTTTTCCGGAAAAGAAAAGGAATAATGAGATAAAATATACCTGGATCGGTATGCCACCTAAATCCCACCAAACATGGCGGACCTATATCAAAAAAGCTTTGATGAAACTTAAAAACGGGCACCCAGCCCATCCGACGCACGTGATGACCTGTTTTCCCCTGCCTCCGCCATGCCCGTAAGCCCGTGGAAACCGAAAAGCGGTTGACGCGGGACAAGACGAAATGATCTATACAAACATATTCCTAATTTGGATGCCTTATAAGAAGCTGCCGGGGGATAAAAATGCTGCAAGAGCTGCGGGACCACTATGACGCGCTGGAGGAAGGCCGCCTGGCGCTGATCCGCAAAGTGCGCGACCTGCCGCCGGATCTGCTGAACCGCAGGCCCGGGGCGGATCGCTGGTCGATCCTGGAGGATATTCAGCACCTGGTGCTGGCCGAACGCAAGACGGCCCTCGGGGCCGACGCCGCCCGGGACGCCGGGAAGCGAGATCCGGAGATGCTGAAAGCGGTTTTTCAGGTTTTGGACCATGATGTGGCCGTGGATGTGCCGGATCCGGACATGGTGCCGGACGGGGATGCCGACCTGGAGGATCTGATCCGGGAGTGGGAGACATCCCGCCAGGACCTCCAACGCTTCCTGGAAAACTGCGGGCCGGATGATCTGGAACGACCGGCCGCCCGCCACACGGTGGCCGGCCCGCTCACGGTGCTGGAAACCCTGCGCCTTTTGGCATCCCATTTCGGCCACCACCGCCGCCGCATCGAAGCCGCCATCTTGCAGGCATGATCATCCCGGAAGGATAATGCAAGCCATCATCGGCAGGGTAGAACCGTTGCCACAAGAGGAACATCAGCTATGGGGCGTTTGAAATCATGACCATCACCAAAATTATATCCTCCGGCACGCCCGGCGCTGAATCCGCCGCCCTGGACATCGCCATACGGTTGAAAATTCCCTACGGCGGCTATGCCATGGACAGTTCCATGCTCGCCCCCCACCGGCTGACCCGGCGCTACAAGCTCATGGAGAAAGACTTCAACAGCTCCCGCTCCAAAAACGAGGCCAATGCCCACCTTAGCGACGCCACCCTGATCTTCACCCATGGCCAGCTCAACCGGGACCTGACCCTGGTGGATGACTATGCTTACTCGCACGGGCACCCCAGCCTGCACATCGATCTCGAACAAATGGAACATCTCCAGGCCGCCTTCCACATCAGCATGTGGAAGGACAAGCACGCGCTCACGAGCCTGTATGTAACCGGTTCGTCCGAAGAGGATGACAACCGGATCTACCAGGCCACCTACGACACGCTCTTCCATTTCCTGATGCTGGGCAAGGAAACCTATCCCGAGCAGGATGAAACAGCCTCCGACAAGAAGCCCATCCCGAAGACCGTCGAGGAGGCTGTGGCCTATCTCGTCGATATGCTGCCCCTCAAAGACAAGGTCACCATCGCCAATATGACCGCCCCTGAAATCGGCGAGCTGAATCTCAGCCTGGGCAACTTTATCCGCAACAGTTTCGGACTGTGGTCGGACAACAGGGCCCTGCTCTGGTCATGCTCGAAAGACGCCGGGAAGGAAATCAAACATCCGGAAGAAGCTTCGGCGATCATCATTGCCCGCCTGGCCATCGAGCTCGATAAAACGCATAAAATAAGACCCGTTTAGCCCAAAAATTTCATGAAATGTTCAGGTTAGCCCGGACAGCAGGTCCCTGCCAATCGGATAGACAGGCTTGGACCGAAGCCGCCATGGAACACACGTTCGATCAATAACGGATCGTGCGGGAAGGGGATGAAAAGGCGTTTGAAGGATTCAAAGGGTCGAGGATTCCAGGAGGAGACATCATGGTCAAAATCGAAAAGCCCACCATCGTCGCGGCCGCCGGCAACAAGCCCAAAGTCATCGAAGAGTTTATCGGGCAGGTCAATTCCGGGACCAAGGACCTGAGCATCGCCCGCATGAAGAGCCCGGCCGGATGGATCGAGCCGGGCCAGAAGCCCGAATTCGACGAATATACGCTGGTCCTCAAAGGCCTGCTGCGGGTAACGACCCAGGCGGAGGCTGCGGACATCCGAGCCGGAGAAGCGGTGATCGTGCCCGCGGGCGAATGGGTCCAGTACAGCACACCGGGCGCTGAAGGCGCGGAATACATCGCCGTATGTCTTCCGGCTTTTTCTCCGGAAACGGTTCATCGGGATGGATGACGAGATTCGGATCATCTCCCGAACATTGGGGGGAGATGATTAGGATCCAAGGGGCCGAGGATTCAAGGATTCGAGTGAAGGGCAAACCCTTGACGGATTTCTTTATAAAGATCAAACCGTTTTTGAAGCACCACAGGGAAGCATTATGCGCGTAGGATACTACCAGTACCATCCTGAATTTGGCGCACCCATGCGCAACCTGGAAAAGGTTGAAGAGGCCCTGGCCGGCATTGAAGCGGATATCGTTGTTCTGCCTGAGCTCGCCTTTACAGGCTATTTTTTCGAGGACCGTGCCGAGCTGGCTGAACTGGCCGAAGATGTGTCGGATTCCCCCACGGTCCTGGGCTTGACGAGGCTATGTAAAACCAACAGCTTTTACCTGGTCGTCGGCTTTGCCGAACGATGCAAAGAGAAACTCTATAATGCCGCCCTCGTCATCGGCCCATCCGGCCTGCGGCACTGCTATCGCAAGCTGCACCTGTTCAACACCGAGAAGGAATATTTCGATCCCGGCGACACGCCGCTGAAGCCGATAGCGATTCGCGGCGCCCATGTCGGCGTCATGATCTGTTTCGACTGGGTGTTCCCCGAGGTGGCCCGGTCGCTGGCGCTGCAAGGCGCCGACCTGCTTTGCCACCCCTCGAACCTGGTGCTGGCCTACTGCCAGAAGGCCATGCAGACCCGTGCCCTTGAAAACTCGGTGTATGCCGTAACCGCCAACAGAACCGGCAAGGAAGCCCGCCCCCGGGGAGAGCTCGCGTTCACAGGGCAAAGCCAGGTTGTCGACCCGCAGGGGGCGGTCATCGCCTGCTCCAGTGCCGACGAGGAGGCCGTTGTCCTATGCGACATCGACGTATCCACGGCCCGAAACAAATGCATGACGGAAACCAACGATCTGTTCGCTGACCGGCGGACGGAATATTATGGGGCGATTGGTTAGTGTCCATCCATAAAAGGCATCTTTTGGCCCCGAGCGGCGTTTTCGCTCTTTTGAAATCCTCGAAATAGTCCACTATTCCTGCGGTTTCCACCCACCGCAGAGAATAAATCAGACGGGAAGTCCCGTCTAACGGGAAAAATCGCTCAGACCTTGCTCGGAACCAAAATCTACCATCTCTGGACGAACACTAGTTAAGGGGTCGAGGATTCCAGGATTTGAGTGAAACGCAAAAACTGAAATAGAGAATAACTTAGTTGAATTGATGGTATGAAAATTAAAGAAATCGACCACCACTCAGACGCCGTGCTTGCGGCCTCAAACGACTTATTGGCCCAGTTGTCGTCATCGCCGCGCCACCTGACCCGGGAACATCTTCTCGACATCATCAATGCCGATGCGACGCATTTGCTGATGGCCGAGGAAGACGGGCAGTATCTGGGCTGCCTGACACTGGTCGTTTTCAGAGTTCTGTCCGGCATCCGGGCCAGGATTGAAGATCTCGTCGTCCAGAATAATGCCCGGGGGCGCGGCATCGGCCAAGCGCTGATCGCCCAAGCCATCCAACTGGCCCGGACCCGGGGTGCCGAGGCAGTCGAACTGACCTCCCATCCGTCCCGCGAAGCCACCAATTGGTTCTATGACAAGCTGGGTTTTGAAATACGCGAAACCAATGCGTATCGGCGCAAGATTCGTTAATGCGATGCCCCGTCAGACATAGCAATGGGGCTCATTCCATTAAATGGAAGGACTTCCATCCAGAATTGGGTCTATGGTTTTTGTTCCCCTTTGTCCCGCGCTGAGCATCGGCGGGGCGGACGGAAAAAAGCGCGCGGACTGTCTGAGTCCCGCTGAAAGCGGGGCGAGTTTCCGCGTGCTCCGGTCGCACCGACGACGCGCAGGGTTAAGCGGGACACGGGCGTTTTCTTTTGCTTCGTTTTCTTTCCACGTGAAAGAAAATGAAGAAATTTATACAGGAACAAACTTTTAGCCAGTTGTAACCTCTCCGTATATTTCAGCAGAGAGGAATGTCTCCATTAAAAAGAATCTACAACGACTCATCCCCATAGAGGTCACCATTGGACACCATATCAATCTCATTGATGGAAAAAAGCGACCTTCCTGAAGCAGCAAAGGTGCTCAGCATCGCCATGCGCGACAACCCTCTCCACGTTGCCATTTTTCAGGGCCGCGACGAGAAAGCCCGCCAGGCCATCGAAGCCATTTTCAACGACCTTTTTGCCGATATGCCCGGCGTGACCTTTCTGGCCAAAGCCGGAGATACCATTGTCGGGGTAATGCGGATGAAGTCCTGCGACGGCCGCAAGGCCCCGGCGGATCCCGATGGGTCCATCGACGCCAACGACATCAACTGGCGCAAGGCCGTCTGGCACAGGGAGTGGGCCCGCCACGATCCAGCCGAGCAGCACTGGCACCTCGGCCCCATCGGTATCCTGCCGGACCACCAGGGCGCCGGGATCGGTTCAGCCTTGATGCAACGCTTCTGCCGCGAAGTGGATGCCTGTCGGTCCATGGCCTACCTGGAAACCGACCTGGAAAAAAATGTCCGCTTCTATGAAAAGTTCGGCTTCAAGGTTGTGGCCACCTCCGACGTGTTGCATGTTAAGAATTCCTATATGGTGAGACCAGGGGGGCGGGGGGATAAGGCGCTACAAGGGTTCGAGGAGTGAAGGGGTCAAGGGGCCGAGGAGTGAAGGGGTCGAGAATTCGAGGGGCCGAGGGGTCAAGTGGATGAGTGAAAGGCTGACAATAGGATTGGGCTGCTCTAATGCGATTTGAAATCATGCAACCCGGCCAGGAGGATCTGGCCGTCGATCTCGTGTCCCGCACCTTTGACACCTTTGTCGCGCCTGAATTCTCCCGGGATGGGGTGGAGGAGTTTTACCGCTTTGCCAATGCCGGGGCGTTGGCCGAACGCTGCCAGGACAATTGTTTCGTAATCTTTGCTTATGAGAGCAAAGCCCCCGTGGGACTGATCGAGATCCGGGACAGAAGCCATATCGCCATGTTTTTCGTCAAAGAGGTCTTTCAGCGCAGGGGCATCGGCAGGGGGCTATTGCAGGAAGCGATCCGTGTCCTGACCGAAAGCCCGGAGGTTCCGGAAGAGATCACGGTGAATTCATCCCCCAATTCGGTAAGCGCCTACGCAACCATGGGGTTTCAGGCCCGGGAAAGCGAGCAGTGCGTCAATGGCATCCGTTTTGTTCCCATGGCCCTTAAAATTAAATCCAATGCTGTCCAATAGAGGAATAGATTGAAACTGCAGATCAAGCACGACTGCACCGATATCAACTGGGAAGCCGTCCGGGACATTTTGAAATCCGTTGGCATGGGCCACTATGCCCCCGAAGTCCATCGGAAGGCTTTCGAAGCCAGTCACACGACCGTGTTCGTATACGATGCCGAAAAGCTCGTGGGGTTCGGCCGCGCTATTTCCGACGGTGCCTACCAGTCCGCCGTCTATGACTGTGCCGTTGTCGAAGCCTATCAGGGCCAGGGACTCGGACGACTTATCATGGAACATATTATGGCCCGGCTGCCGGACGGCAACATCATCCTCTATGCCTCGCCGGGAAAAGAAGGCTTTTATAAAAAGTACGGCTTCCGACGGATGAAAACGGGCATGGCCTTGTTCAGGAATAGCGAACGGATGAGAGATCGCGGGTTCACAGAATGACATGAAAGCCTATAGACCCATTACATTTGTTTTAATCGGAATGGCTTGCGGGGGCGCGACAGGGTTTGTTTTGTTTTACATTCTCGACCCTACAAAAGGCTGGAACCCCTATGGCTGGTGGTTCCCGGCAGCCTTCATTGCAGCAGTAGCCGGTGGTCTTGCCGGCGTTTTTCTTTGGGGCGCGGTGAATAAGGATCAAACGAAAAGGAGCCCGCCATGACGGAGACGACTGAAATCGCCAACCATCTTCATCACGTCCACATCTATGCCGCTGATATCGCCGAAAGCATCACCTTTTACGAAGACAACTTCGGCGGCAGGGTCATCCTGGATGCGGAACTTGCCGGCGCCCGTAATGTTTTCATGCGCATCGGCAACGGCCGGCTCCATTTTTACGACCAGGCGCCCAAACACAAGCTGCGGGGCAATATCCACCATTTCGGGATCCAGACAGACGATATCGAAGCCGTGGTGACGCGTTTGAAATCCAACGGTGTGGCGTTGCAAAAGGATGTTACCGATTTGGGATTCTGGAAATACATCATGGTCCCGGCCCCGGACGATATCCTGATCGAGCTGTTCGAGGTGGACAAGCAGCAAATTCCGACGCAGTATCTAAACTATTTTGAATAGAAGCTATCAGGAGGTAACCATGTATGCCTTAGCAATCAACGGAAGTCCGCGAAAGGGTGGCAACACCGAATTCATGCTGAAGGAAGTCCTGGCCGAACTGAACGACGCCGGCTGGGAGACGGAGTTTGAAAGGGTCGGCGGCACGGCCATACGGGGCTGCATCGCCTGCCAGAAGTGTTTTGAGAACCAGGACAATGAATGCTCGGTCAAGAAGGACAAATTCAACGCCATCTTTGCCAAGATGCTCAAAGCCGACGCCATGATCCTGGGCTCCCCGACCTATTTTGCCGCCGTGTCGGCGGATTTGAAGGCCCTGGTGGAACGGGCCGGCTACGTCGCCTATGCCAACGGCCACGCCTTTGCCGGCAAAATCGGGGCGGCCGTGGTAGCGGTTAGGCGCGGCGGGGCCACCCATGCCTTCGACACCATCAACCACGTGTTCCAGATGTCCCAGATGATCATTCCGGGCTCGACCTACTGGAACATGGGCATTGGTCTGGGCAAGGGCGAAGTCAGCGAAGACCAGGAGGGCATCGCCAACATGCGCCACCTCGGGAAAAGCATCGATTGGCTCGGCAGGGCCATCAAGCCGGTGATGGGCAGCTACCCGAGGGCCTAACCCCAATTTTTCATGAAATTTTGGGGTTAAGGGTTCAACCCGAATATTTCATGAAATTTTTCTGCGAAATAAATTTTTGTTAACATATCTTTGGCATAAACGCTATTAGAGGTGCGATTTTCTGGTGACAGTTTGTAACCTGCGCTGATTTCGGGGGACGCAGAAAAAATTCACCCTGCGGGCGCGTCCGAGATGTTCATCGGCTGCGTTATCAGGGGCTTGCGGTAGCAGAAGTACAGCAGCGCCCCTGATGCCTTGCCCATGAACATCTCGAACGCGTGAAATATCCGGGTCAAGGGGCCGAGGATTCCAGGGGTCAAGTAGAATGCCACAATGCTTGGGCCAATTCATAGGGCATTCATCCCCAGGAGACCTCCTCTCATACCGCGAAATACCTGGTCGAATGATGTCTAAAAATGGTTAAAAGTTTTGATTTTTGAATTTCCCATTGTCCCGCGCCGAGCATCAGCGGGGCGGACGGAAAAAAGCGCGCGGACTGTCTGAACCCGCCGTAGCTTAAGCGAAGGCGGGTGAGTTTCCGCGTGCTCCGGCCGCTTCAACCGGTCGATGCCGCAAGCATCATGCTGCCAGGCAAGACGCCAATCGAAGCGAGACGCGCAGTCCCGCTGACGGCGGGATGAGCACCAGAGCGAGATTGGCAACGCCGCATGGCGGCATGAGGCGACGCTTCATCGGCCGGTTGGACGACGCGCAGGATTGAGCGGGGCACGGGCGTTTGAAGCCTGTCACGCCGTCTTCATGAAAGGCGTGATTGCTTCGTTTTCTTTTCACGTGAAAGAAAATGAAGAATCAACCAAATTCTCGCGGGTCCGAAGCCAACTCCACGATAAAGGCGCCAACCCACACCTTGCTCACCAGCTTGAGGGGGATTCTGGCCTCGTCCGCGGAGATCCATAAAAAGAGGCGCGGCGCTTTGCTCCTCTTGAACACCCCGCCCGCCTTGCTGACATCCGGCTCGATCAGGAAGGCGGGCCAGGTGCGGCCGCCCACCACGATGGTTTCCTTGCGCACCACCCGGGCCTTTATTTGGTAGGTTTTTTTCCCGCTGCTGACCGGCCGGGTCGCCTCCAGCCCCTCCGCCAGGGGCAGGGAACGGGCAAAGTAGAGGATGGAGAGCATGTCCAGGGTGCCGTCTTCCAGAGGCACGCGCCGCCGGATCTTCTGCCGTTTGGAATAATTGGCCGTGCCGCGTTCCCAATCGTAGTCCGTCCGAAAGGCCCGCCGCTTCCAACCCTCCTGCATATCCTTTTCCAGTTTGAGTGAGCACGTCAGATTGAGGTCCGTATAGGCGGCGATGTACCCGTCCACCGGATACAAAACATCCAAAGCCGGATAAGTTTTCGCCCGGAAAATAAAATGATATGCCGGCTCCCCCTGGATCCGGTTATGGGGCTTAACCTCGAAGCTCACCCGGGCCACCGGCACCTTCTGCCAGCGCACCTCGTAATGGAGCATCTCCCCCGGTGCGAACGGCAGGGGATCGGCCAAGCCCGCTGCCGATAGGAATAGCAGGCTTACGGTTAAGCCAACACTTTTGATAATAGAAGGAAATGCCATTTTCTCAGGCTCAAAAGCCATTAACGGGTTTCTTTTTCCATACAAGACGGCCAGCAAATCATTTAAGTCTACACAGAATCCCCGATCATCCCGATATCATACTAATATTTTGACAATCCACTTAAGTTTTGATACAAATCCCATTAGCCCTACCACAAATCAGCCGGCACTACCCCGCAGTACCGCGCAAAGCGGTTGGAACAAGCAAGGCTTTCAACATCATATGCTTCTTATAAATACCCAAAGTCTGTTTAGGCGTCATTTTCTGACATATGATCTGAAGCTCCAAAATGAAACGGATAGCAACATAGCATTTCCTCATTAATTGCAATCCTCTTCAAAACAGCAGAAATATTACAGGATGTTTAGGCATCAAAAGGTGCCGCTTTTGCTGAAATCATTAGGACACCAAATATGGGTTCGAAGGTCCTACTGAAATATCTAAATAGGATAAAACAGCTTCACAAGTTAATCAGATATTTTGGAGATGATTTGGAACTTTGGATTAGATAATGATAGAATTGATACAGGTTTTAGCTGTTGGTTTGGGATGCTACTTATATATCCACTATAAAATTCCAGGTTTCTTAAATCATCTTTTCGGATTTTTTATAATAGGAGCGATTAGTTTCATCTTTGGCTGTCTATTAGTGTACTTATTTCATGGTTTAGACGTTTTGAGAAAATCAATACTACTAAACCAATTTAATCACCTCAGATGGTTCATAGTGTTTGGATATTTATCATTTACGGTAGTTCTTTACGGTCTAATAGAAAAGTCTTTTCGGTATATTGCAAATAAATCGAGTTAAAGCATGTGATTTACATAATCATTACCATTTAAAATTGATAAAGTGGCGTTCTGTCTAAATGTATTTTATTTCGTTGGAAGTTGAAAATAATAGCTTCTAACCTTTTGCTGGTTGGGACGCGCATGGCTGCGCGCCCCACATCAATTCCGTTATGTTTTACACACGCCTCTATGTTGAAATCTACAAAACATAAAATATTTTGGGTGATATTTTTTGTTTTACCTCCTATAGGCTATTTGTTCTACATGATTATAGATGCTTCGCCCAATTATGATGGTCATTGTACCAATTTCATGGAGATTGGCCAAGAGTGCTCCTTTTTCCAGTACATTCTATCCTACATCACCCATCCATTTATTCTGCCAGCATATATATTAATAACTCTTTATTGGTTATCGTTTGCTGGACTTATATATTTCGTTGTGAAATTAGTTTGCATGTTTATCGATAAAAGAAAATTAAAAACATAACAAATTGTTTGAGTTTCGATGGAGGGCATGCAGCCATGTACCTTTCAAAAATATCGATAGAAAATTTCCGTTGCTTTGGTGAAGGAACGAATGGGTTTAAATTATTCCTCAGGCCTGGATTGACGACTCTTGTGGGAGAAAACGACACAGGTAAAAGCGCAATAATAGATGCCTTGCGGTTTGTTCTCGGTACAACGGATCAGGAATGGTACAGACTTGAAGAAGCGGACTTTCATACATCAGCAAATCCGAAAGAAATACGAATCGTCTGCAAGTTTGAATCACTTGGGCCTAATGATCAAAGGGCATTCATTGAATTTTTGACTTACGATACAGAAGGTGAGGGGGCGCCAGTATTGTATCTGACTTGGACCGCCAGGGACACTGGAGAAACGACAAGGGGCCGACCTTACCGAAGGGTCGAGATGCACTCTGGCAAAGATGGAGACGGCCCAACAATTGATCCAAAGGTTCGGGAACTACTCTCCGCGACATATTTGCGGCCTCTGCGTGACGCAGAAAAAGCTTTGTCAGCTGGTCGAGGTTCACGATTATCCCAAGTTCTTCACCACTCGGAACAGGTGCGGAATGTTGGGGTAAACTATGATCCAGTAGCTGAAAATCTTGACATTCACTCCCTGAATGTTCTTGGAATCGGTGACCTCGCAAATGATCTATTGCAAAAACAACAGGGCATCATAGATGCCCGTGAAAAAATTGACGCCCACCTGGATGGATTGTCTTTCACCGGAATTTGCATAAGAAGTAGTATCAAGGTCAGCGGGGCCACAACCGCTGAGGATATTCGTTTGCGATTATTGTTGGAAAAACTCGATCTCTCGATAAGTGGTGATGGCAAACTCGGCCTCGGGTCAAACAATCTTCTATTTATGGCCTGTGAACTCCTTCTGTTGGGGCAGGAGGATGAAGGCAACAAGATGCTTCTGATTGAAGAACCTGAAGCCCACCTTCATCCCCAACGACAGTTGAGGGTCATGAAGACTCTGCAAGAACAAGCTGCAGAAAAAGGAATTCAGATTATAGTTACTACGCATAGCCCGAACTTGGCCTCAGCGGTGGACCTTGAAAACATCGTTCTTATCCACGGAAACCGTGCGTTTTCAATGGCCAAGCAAGAAACAAAATTGGTCAAATCAGACTATCGATTTCTTCAGCGTTTCTTGGATGCCACAAAGGCAAATCTGTTTTTTGCGCGGGGCGTGATGATTGTCGAGGGAGATGCTGAAAACGTACTTATACCGACGTTAGCGAAATTGATGGGCCGTAATTTTACAAAAAATGGCGTTTCAATCGTTAATGTTGGTGGCGTTGGATTGCGCAGATATGCTCGTATCTTTCAGAGAATGAATGTAGAAAAGGATGGCCAGTTACGGATTCCGGTCGCTTGCCTGACTGATTTAGACATTATGCCGGATTGCGCGCCTATCATAATAGGAAAAATCAAAGAAGGAGAAGAGTGGCCATCAAAAAGTCCTCGTAAATGGAGGGCAAAACGTGATTTTGATACAGATAATCCTATAGATGCCTATCGAGAAAACAAGCGCTCAAAAGCCAACGATCAGTTTGTGCGCACCTTTATTTCTAATGAATGGACATTGGAATACAATTTGGCCCTTGGACCCCAGCAAGAGGATGGAACATTTTCCGACGGTTTGACCCATGATGTCTTCGTGGCTGCTCATCTTGCCAGTAATGATGAAAAAATTCACACTAACAAAAAAAAACAGGATGAATGCGAAAATGAAGCGATGAAGCTTTTTTCGGACTTGATTAAAAATGCAGAGCCTAATAATGGGTGCTCTGTCGAAGAGGTTATTGCGTCGGAAGTCTACGCAAAGTTTGCCCGAGACAAAGCTTCCAAGGCGATTGCCGCTCAATACCTGTCGGAATTATTGCTTAGGAATTATGAAGAGAATGCTTTTACATCTGAGCAACTAAAAGAATTGCTTCCAGCCTACCTTGTCGAGGCAATTGAGTATGTGACAGGTAGTGGCCTTCAAGATGGTGTCGCAAACAAGGTGAAAAACGATGGATAGTGGAGCCCCGTTTAAATCTCCTGAGATTACTGATGATGATATTCAGTGGGTCACCGATATTTTAGGGCTTCCCGAAAAAGCTTTTTGTGGGTTGGATGGTGCGGATCCGAGAAAAGAAGTCCTTAAGGACATGACCTCAATTGATGTTTCTGCATGTCCTGGAAGTGGGAAAACCACTCTCCTCGTGGCGAAACTGGCCATATTAGCCAATAAATGGCAATACCGCACAAAAGGCATATGCGTCTTATCGCATACCAATGCCGCCAGGGATGAAATTGAGAAACGAATAGGACACCTTGCCGCAGGACGCAGTTTGTTAGCATATCCTCATTTTATCGGGACCATACATGGCTTCGTGGATCAATTTCTTGCCCTTCCATGGTTACGTTCTAAAGGTTATCCGATAAAGATGGTTGATACTGACTTATGCCTTTCAAGGCGCTTGTATTCATTGCCTTATGGAACCCGAGTTGGCCTTGAAAAGCGACGACAACCTCTCTCAATACTATCCATCAAAACGCCAGATTTTGGTTTGGGACCGGTTAAGTGGGGGAAAGGTGTTCTAAAAACGGACTCTGAGACATATATCAATATGCAAAATGCTTGCAGAACAACAACCGAGGAAGGCTACTTTTGTTATGATGAAATGTTTATGTGGGCCGAAGAGCTTATTTGCAAATATCCGGGAATAACTGCCATAATTCGAACTCGTTTCCCGATGCTTTTTATAGACGAAACTCAGGACAACAGTGAACTTCAGTCCAAAATACTATATGCCATATTCCAAGCGGGGGATAATCCAGTTGTCAGGCAAAGATTTGGTGATGAAAACCAAGCTATATATGATTTTGTTGGAGCGGAAGAAGCATCTACAGACAAATTTCCTCTTGATGATAGAAAACGAGAGGTTCCAAACAGTCATCGTTTCTGCCAAATCATTGCAAAATTGGCTGGCCCACTTGGACTAAATGCAGATACTTGTAGCCTCGTTGGCGAGGGACCAAAATGTCGGGATATTCCTCCTATTCAAGACGCTGTTCCACATACGATTTTCCTTTTCGATGATAAAACGATTACACGAGTTTTTGATGCTTACGGCGACCTTATACTTAATATGTTCTCTAATGATTTATTGCGGAAGGGTGTGTTCACGGCTGTCGGGCAAGTACATCGAAGTGACCATGACACTAAAAGACCACGCCACGTATCACACTATTGGCCAGATTATGATCCTGAATTGTGTTCAAAAGAACCAAAGCCTGATTCTTTTATTAAATATGTTTATGCGGGCATGGCGATGGCAAAAAAAACTATGGAGGCCAATCCATTAGTTGAAAAAATATCAGAGGGCATTCTCCGCTTGGCTGGTATGGCAAATCATTTTTCTGTTTACAACAAACGGGGGTATTGCCACAGGCGAGTATTGAGATATTTGGAGGGCCACCCTGAGGCTATTAAGAAATTTGGGCGCCTTGTTCATGAATGGGCCGTTAAGGGTAATTTACCTGCAAAAGATATCTGGCAAAATGTTATCAGTAAACAAATCAGAGAAATTGCAGAAGTGATCGCAAGTGCACAGCTAACTCAAGAAAAAGCCGAACATTTTTTGCGATGGCAGGGGTTGGCGTCTAAATCTTTCCCTGAACCTGAAGCTGTGAAGTTCAAAGATAATATCTATCGTCATGCAAAAGATGGAAAGACGGTCCGTATTCGTGTTGGTTCCATTCATTCGGTCAAGGGAGAGACGCACACTGCAACGCTTGTAATGGAAACTTTTTGGCATGCCCACAATTTACAATCCATTATGCCTTGGATTTGTTGTGATAAAGAAGGTTGTTCTGAAGCTAAAAAGCGAGATATTCAGCGTCTTAAAATACATTATGTAGCTATGACTCGTCCTACACATCTATTATGTTTGGCAATGAAGAAGTCTATTTTTGAAAATAAAAACGGAGAGCCGAAAAAGGATCTTCTCAATAGATTAAGTGATCGGGGGTGGAGAATCTTTCTTATTCAGTGATTAGAAAAGGGCATTGATGTCTGGCATAAACTCTTGACGCTTTTGCCTTTTTAGAGGGGATTTTGGGGTCGTATCTTAAACATTTAAAAAAGAGGACCTCGGAGTCAGATCTCAACTATTGACATATCCATATCTTCATTTGTGCAATATTCAAACCAATCCCTTTTATCTGCTTCACGTCGAGAAACCTATAGCTCAAATAATTTCAAAAAGGGAATTATGAAATGCAATATGAAATTTCAGGTTTCTGGAGAAGGGTCGGCGCATTTTTTATCGACTCGATCATTTTAGGTCTTTTGGGTCTTGTTCTCGGACTGTTCTTTTCCCAGCAATTTGTCGAGTTGGGCGGCTGGGGTCGCGCTATCGGATTTCCAATTGCTGCTCTATATTTTGCCGTATTGAACAGTCGCATCGGTGGGGGACAAACAATCGGGAAAAGGGCCTTTAAAATACAGGTTGTGGATAGAGGCGGTGAACTCATGAGTTTGCCCAAAAGCACACTCAGATATTCCATTATCGGCGTTCCCTATTTTCTCAATGGCGCCATACTGTCGGAATCCTTTCTATACCCTGTTGGCTTCTATATTGTATCGCTGCTGGTATTCGGCTTTGGCCTTTCAATTGTTTACCTGTTCGTTTTTAACCGCAACACGCGCCAGTCGTTGCATGACATCATTACCGGAACTTACGTCATTCAAAAAAATTCGGAATCCAGCGAGGCTTTAAAACCGATTTGGCCGGTACACTACGCCATTACCGGTGTCCTAATGGTGCTATCCTTACTCGCGCCAATCTTTATGGGCCAGATCATTCAAGGTGAATTTTTCTCAGAGCTCCTCAAAACCAGAGAGCGAATCCAAAATGTACCCCAGGTCGTTAATGCAACCATCCAGGATGGCCAATCAAGCTTCAGCGAAATCAGCGGCGAATCCAAAACAACAACTTACCTCAGCGCTCAGGTCGTTATAAACAACCAGAATATAGAAAATGAAGAACTTGCGGCCAGAATCGCCAATGTCATTTTGGAAACCCATAAGGATGCGACCCAGCGAAACCTTATCCAAGTTTCATTGACTTACGGCTATGACATAGGCATCGCTTCTAAATGGACCCGCTATCGTTATTCTTTTAGCCCGGAATATTGGTTGGAGAAGAAGGGGCAAGGTATCTAACCTGCAAGTTGGAAAAAGCTAATGGGGTCGGACCTGCCTAACTATACGGAGTCTTCTATGCAAAGTTTTATCTCATTGAAGAGGCCGTTAAAACAAGGCGTCACTTCTATTTTTTTAATCTTCCTTCTATCGACCATTTGCTCGTGTTATGTGTCAAACGTTACAGACGATCCTGATTACCAATCAGACTATTCGCCAAATACCTCATATTACCTTCAGCAGGATGTTTTATTGCAATCGTACGGACTTGAAAAGTTTTCTGCCCTGCAATATGCCCCTTTTACGTTCTGGATGCTACCGTCCAATTATTTGGAAAAATTCAGCAAACGGTGGCACGATCGCCCCTCATCCCGAGAAGAATACGAAAATGATCCCGGAAAATGGAAGCAAGAGTAGAAGCCATCTCAAAAAAACCGAAGTAGAATTTTAATACAACCAAGGTGAACCATCGCCAGGAAATTTTCTACATGGTATTCGTAGCGAACAATCAAGCGCCTGAAATTTTGAAGCCAAGCAAACA